>Ga0209591_10000016_pt1 | contig 212405 bp, 185 predicted proteins | sample MAT01_FD_187207 | JGI IMG/M metagenome (GOLD analysis project Ga0209591, IMG submission 187207) | Freshwater microbial communities from Lake Fryxell liftoff mats and glacier meltwater in Antarctica - MAT-01 (SPAdes) (version 2) | ecosystem: Environmental > Aquatic > Freshwater > Ice > Liftoff...
GGCGTGGCCTCTTCCTATCTGCACCATTACCTGGGCTGGTTCCGCGCACTGGATCGCTTCAGCGCAACTGGCGGCCTCAAGCCTTGTGCGCTCCTCGCGCTGGCCGTGGGCATCTGACGGCATCACTACTACACGCGCATAGAGCCCAGATGAGCGTGTCGCGCTCCACACGAAACGGCACAGAGCCGCGAAATGCCCTGCGCCGGCGTGCCCACGCCAAGCCTTGAGGCACGCCACAGTTGACTGTGTCATTTCGTACGGCCGCAAACGCGTGGCCGAATATGGCGTCGAGCCCGTCCCCTGGACCGCGTCGCGCCTAGTCTTGTGATTCAGCCATGTCAGCATCGGCCATGATTACTGAGTCGGTCTATGGGCATCGTCGGCCCGACCTTGAGTTAGGAACAGGAGCTATCGGGATGTGTCAGACCCACGCTCGCGCAGTTCCCGCCTAAGGATCTTGCCGACGTTGCTCTTGGGCAACTCATCGCGAAACTCAATGTACTTCGGCCGCTTGTACGCAGTGAAGTTTTCCTTGCAATGCGCCGCGACGTCGTCCTCCGACAGCGTTGCATCGTTCTTCACCACGAAAAGCTTGACGGCCTCGCCCGACTTGTCATCTGGAATTCCAATGGCGGCACATTCCAGCACGCCCGGATGTTGGCTCACAATCTGCTCAATCTCGTTCGGATAGACGTTAAACCCAGAGACAAGAATCATGTCCTTCTTGCGATCGACGATCCGGACGTAGCCGCGCTCGTCCATAACGCCCACATCCCCGGACTTGAAGAAACCGTCCGCCGTCATGACGCGCGCTGTCTCGTCCGGCCGGTTCCAGTAGCCCGGCATTACCTGCGGACCCCGGATACAGATCTCACCGGCGACACCCAAAGGCACGTCCTTGTTCTCGTCGTCGCGTATCGCGATCTCGGTCGATGGAACAGGTAGGCCGATCGTCCCCGTAAACTCTGCTAGGTCGAGGCGGTTCGAAGTAGCCACCGGTGAGGTCTCACTCAGCCCGTACCCTTCGACGACCGGACAGCCCGTGACCTTGAACCAACGCTCGGCCGTCCCTTGCTGCACGGCCATTCCCCCGCCGTTGGAAACCACCAGGCCCGAGAAGTCCAGTCGCGCAAAGTCCGCGTCGTTGGCGAGCGCGTTGAAAAGAGTGTTTACGGCCGGAAACATGTTCACGCGGTAACGCGAGAGCGTGCGCACCAAGCCAGGAATGTCTCGTGGGTTAGGAATCAGCAGATTCATCGCACCCATTCGAGCGCCCATCAAGGCGCAAATCGTCAGCGCGAAGATGTGGTAAAGCGGCAGCGCACAGACGACCACCAATTGTTGTTCGCCCGCCTTGTCCAACATTGGCTTGAACCACGCCTCGCATTGCATGATGTTGGCGACAACGTTCCGGTGCAGCAGCACAGCGCCTTTGGATACACCCGTCGTGCCGCCGGTGTACTGGAGGAAGGCGGGGTCATCGGGGCCTGTCGTCACACGCTGCAAGTTGCGCCGCGACCCTTCGTCCAGCGCGGCATTGAAACGCGTCACTGTCCGGCCGCCATCCCGCGGAAGGCTGAACTCCGGCACCATGCGCCGCACGTGCCGTACCGCAAAGTTGATGAGACCGCCGCGCCAGAACCCAAGAAGGTCCCCCATCGCCGCCAGCACGACATGCTTCACGGGCGTGCGGCCAGCGGTTTCCTCAAGCACGCAGGCGAAGTTCTCCAAAACAATGACGACCTCGGCCCCCGAGTCATTGAGTTGATGCTCGAGTTCGCGTGCGGTGTACAGCGGGTTTACATTGACGACGACGAACCCGCCTCGCAAGATGGCTGCAATCGACACCAAGTACTGCGGCACGTTCGGCATCATCAGCGCCACCCGTGCGCCCGCCGGCAACCCCAGCGATTGCAACCACGCGCCGAGTGACTCCGACAGGCTGTCGATGTCGCGGTATTTGAGTTTCACGTCCATGCAAGCGGCGGCGTCACGCGAGCCGAAGCTCCGGAAAGCTTCATCAAGCAGGTCGGTCAGCGTGCGGTAGGCATTCACCGGTGCTTCAGCGGGCACACCGGGGGGGTAGTGTTCGAGCCAGGGAAAAGTCACTTCTTGGGCCGAGATTCGTGGCGATGGGTCAATCGTCCGCATCGGCCCGGTGCCGCACTACGGTACTTGTCCTAGCCCGCGAGCCGGACCGCCGGGGCCGCCTTCACGCGGACCCGCCGGCGAACAGTGCCTCAGCCAGCGCACGCTCACGCTGCACGATGGCCTGCAGAAAGGGCGCAGCCCCACGCATCCGCGCGAAGGTGTCGAATCCGTTCTCCAAGAACTGTTGCAGCGCCGCCATGCCCGCTGCCTGCGCCGGCCCGCGCATCAGGCGCAGCGTGTGTCGCAACAGTGGCTTGCGCGTGTACTGATCCAGCGACTCACCAACGGACAGCATCAATCCGATCTGCTGCTCGCGCTCGTCTGCGCGGCCGACCGCGCGCCATGCATGGCCGTAGCTCACGGCGTCCACTGAAGCTGTCTCGCCTGGCAGCGAATCCGCCATCGAAGCGTCGAGACGCTCGGACAGCGCATGCAGTGCGGCCAGCGTCTCGACGGTATGCACGATCTCTTTCGGAAACAGCCGTACTAGCGCAGGAACGATGCGTGCAAACTGCGCGTCGCGCTGCGTGAAGTCATGCGGCCCGTACAGATCGTTCAGAAAAAATCGGGCTGCATCTCCGTAGCGTGGAGATGCAAGCATGTCGGCATATGTGGCCTCGAAGCGCCCGTGCTGATGGTGCTTGAGCCGCGCGACGCGCTGCGCGTGCGCGAGGTCCGTCTGCCGCCGCGCACGTTCACGGGCCACCTCTGCCAGATGACCCAGGATGCGCTCACCCGCGCCGCTTACCACGGGGCAGCGGCGGGCCGCATGTACAGCAGGGTTTGCATGGAAGTTCGTTAGTCCGGTGCCTCTACGGGCTGGCCGCCAATGATGCAACACTGCTGCCGATGAAGAGACGAACGATCTTGCGCGTCGGTGCGGCAACGGCACTGCTGGTGGGTTTGGCGGGGGCGGGCATCGCGCTGCACCGGCAGGCATTGACCCGCGAGGGTCGTCTGACCCGCAGCGGCCGCGAGCTCTTCACCAGCATTGCGGCCGCGGTGCTTGACGGTCTCTTGCCCAGCGAGCCGCTCGACCGCGCTGCTGCGATCGACGCGCACCTCCACCGGCTGGAGGCCACGATCGCCGGGTTTCCGCCAGCCATCCGCGCCGAAATCGTCGAGCTTGCAACCCTGCTCGCACACCCGGCCGGTCGAATCGGCCTGGCGGGGCTGTTGGCCGACTGGGCCGTAGCCACGACCACCGACGTGCAAACCATGCTGCAGTCGCTTCGCGAGTCGCGACTGGCCCTGCGTCAGCAGATCTACCACGCGCTACGCGATCTGACGAACGGCGCCTACTTTGTCGACCCGACCACGTGGGCCGCGATCGGGTATCCCGGCCCGAGCCACATCGGTAGCGCAGTGCCCGAGGGGCTGCGAGTATGAGCAGCCCGACCAACCTGCCCGACCCGATTCGCGACGGCCTGTCCCGCGGCTGGAAGGTCTTCGGCGGCGCCCAGGCGACGATGCCTCAAACCCTGAGTTGCGACGTCGTCATCGTTGGCACCGGCGCGGGCGCGGGCGTGACCGCGGAGCTCCTCACAGCCGCCGGCTTGTCCGTGGTGATGATCGAAGAAGGGCCACTTCGAAGTAGCCGCGACTTCCACCAGCTCGAAGCCGAGGCCTACCCCACGCTGTACCAGGAGAGTGCCAGCCGAAAGACAGCCGACAAAGCGATCGGCATCCTGCAGGGCCGATGCGTCGGCGGTTCGACCACCGTCAACTGGACCAGCTCGTTCCGCACCCCAACGGCCACGCTGGGTTATTGGCGCGAGCGGTTCGCGCTGCCCGGCCTGACCGACGACGCGATGTCGCCGTGGTTCCACCAAGCCGAACAGCGCCTGTCGATCGGCCCCTGGCTCGCCCCGCCGAACCCCAACAACCAGCGCCTAAAGGATGGTGCGGCGCGCCTCGGCATTCCGGCCGCCGCGATCCTGCGCAACGTCAAGGGCTGCTGGAACCTCGGCTCCTGCGGTCTGGGCTGCCCGACCAACGCCAAGCAGTCGATGCTGGTGACAACCATCCCGGCTGCCCTCGACCGCGGCGCGACCTTGCTGGTTCAGATGCGTGCGTTGCAGCTGGATCTGGCGGGCGGCAAGGCCACCGGCGTGCTCTGCGCGCCGACACAGCTGGACGGATCGCACGACGCCGCGCGCACCACTCGGGTATCTGCACGTCATGTCGTCGTGGCCGGCGGCGCCATTAATTCACCCGCGCTCTTGATGCGTTCCAAGCTGCCGGACCCGCATCGCCGTCTCGGCAAACGCACCTTCCTGCACCCAGTGGTGGCGTCGGCCGCGCTGTTCGACGAACGCATCGAGGCGTGGAGCGGCGCGCCGCAGACGATCTACTCCGACCACTTCCTCGAGACGGGGCCGATCGACGGGCCGATCGGCTACAAGCTCGAAGCGCCGCCGCTGCACCCTGTGATTGCGGCCTCCACGCTCGCGGGTTTCGGCTTGCAGCAAGCGCAGGCGCTGAAGGCGCTGCCGCAGACGCAGGCCGTGCTGGCGCTGATGCGAGACGGCTTCCACGATCAGTCGCCCGGCGGCTCGGTGCAGCTGCGCAGTGACGGCTCGCCAGTGCTCGACTACCCACTCAACGACTTCGTCATGGAAGGCGCCCGGCGCGCGTATCTCAGCATGGCCGAGATCCAGTTTGCTGCCGGCGCGAAGAGCGTCCACCCCGTGCACGAGCTGGCCGGCGCCTTCACCAGCTGGGCGCAGGCGCGCGAGTCGCTGACCCGTTTGCCGATGGGCCCGCACATCACCCGCGTGCTCAGCGCACACGTGATGGGCGGCTGCGGCATCGCCGGCAAGCCCGAGCTCGGCGTGGTCCGGCCTGACGGCCGGCATTGGCAGGTCGAGAACCTATCGGTGCACGACGGTTCGTTGTTCCCCACCAGCATCGGTGCCAACCCGCAGCTCTCCGTCTACGGGTTGACCAACATGCTGGCAACCGGGCTGGCGCGCCAACTCAGCGGCCGTGACGTGCGGCTGGCCTGACCCGGCTGCCCGTTCGACGCATGCTTGCGCGTTTTCAGCAGGCGCTGACGCTCGGCGCGCTATTGTTCGCCTCGGCATGGGCCGTGCTCGCGTGGCGCGCCGGCTCGCCCCGCGCGGCCGTCGCCGGCGTGGTGGTGGTGCTGTTCGCGCATGCGGCCGTGCTCGCGCTGGAGATGGTGTTCCTTCGCGCCACGCATGGCGACGACCCCACGATGCGCGCGACCGTGCCGCAACTGCTGCGCGCATGGCTGGGTGAGGTAATTGCGGCGCCCGTCGTTTTCTGCTGGCGCCAGCCCTTTCGCAGCCAACGCTGGCCCGACCAGCTCGGGCCCGACGCCAAGGGACAGCGCGGCGTGCTTTTCGTGCACGGTTTCGTCTGCAATCGCGGGCTGTGGAACCCGTGGCTGCAGAAACTCACGGCGCAGGGCACGCCGTTCCTCGCGGTCAACCTGGAACCCGTACTCGGCTCGATCGACGACTACGTCGACGGCATCGAAAGTGCCATGCGTCGCCTGGAGGCCGCCACCGGCACGCCGCCAGTCATCGTCGCCCACAGCATGGGTGGCCTGGCGGTGCGGCGGTGGGCCAGCCAGCACGGCGACGCGGCGCGGGTGCATCACTTCATCACCATCGGCACACCGCACCAGGGCACGTGGCTCGCGCGCTTTGCCTTCACGCGCAACTCACGCCAGATGCGCCAACTCTCCGGTTGGCTGACGACGCTGGTCGGCCGTGAGCCGAAGGCCCGCGCGTTGGGCTGGACCTGCTTCTACAGCCACTGCGACAACATCGTCTTCCCACCTGCCAGCGCCACGCTGCCGGGCGCCGACAATCGGCATCTCACCGGCGTTGCCCACGTGCACATGGCCGACCGGCCGGAGCCCTGGGCTGCTCTGCAAGAGCAACTCAGACGCTGAAGCTGCGCTCGCCGGGCAGCACGATGCCGGCTTCGACTTCGTCCAGTCCACGCACCACGCCGTAGACCGGCGTGAAGTCAGGCGCTGTCGCGTCGAACAGCTGCTGGAACGAGTCGATGAAGAAGTAGGTCGCCTGGTAGGTGTCGATGCGGTAGCGCGTGCGCATCAGCCGGTCCAGCCCGAATGCCACACGCGGCACGCCGGGCGTCTTCACGCTGTGGGTCAGCTCGCCGGCTGAAGACAGGATGCCGGCGCCATAAGCGCGCAACCCCATCGGAGTCGAGATCAAGCCAAATTCCACCGTGTACCAGTACAACCGCGCCAGCAATTCACAGGCATTCAGCCGCGCCGCCTTCAGGCCGCCGACGCCGTAGGCCTGCATGTAGCCGGCAAAGGTCGGGTTGAAGAGCAACGGCACATGGCCGAACAAGTCGTGGAAGACATCGGGCTCGACGACGTAGTCGAATTCCTCGGGCTTGCGGATCCAGTCGGTGACCGGGAAGCGCTTGTCGGCCAGCAGCGCGAAGAAAGCCTCTTCGGGGATCAACCCCGGCACCGAGACGATCTGCCAACCGGTGGCCTTCATCAGCCGCTCGGACACCTCGCCGAAGCGCGGAATGTGATCCGGTGCGCCGAGCTGGTTGACGGCGTCGATGAACTCGTCGCACGCCAGCCCCGGCAGCTGTTGCAACTGGCGCGCGTACAGCCGCCGGTAGGTCTCGTGGTCGGCAGCGCTGTACTGCGCGTAGTCCTGCTCGCAGGTGTAGTCGCTGCCCGCGCGGGCGTAGTCGCCGCGCGGCGGGCGGTCGCCTTTGCCGTAGGTGACCGGCGCCACGCCCTGGTTGACGCCCTTCGCCAATGTGGACCCCTCGGCCGACGGGTACATCGGCCGGTCTCCCAAGGGGACCGCGGGCCCGCTTGGGTGCGGACCGGCGCTCGGCCCGCATTGCGGATGAGTTGGGCTGTCGTTCATCAAGCCTTCTCCAGCACCCCGCGGCGCATCTGGTCGAGCTCGATGCTCTCGAACAGCGCCTTGAAGTTGCCTTCGCCGAAACCCTGATCACCCTTGCGCTGGATGAACTCGAAGAAGATCGGCCCGAGCTGGTTTTCGCTGAAGATCTGCAGCAGCAGTTCGCCCGCCTTGCCGTCGATGAGGATCTTGCGTGCCTTCATTGCCGCAACGTCCTCACCGTGCCCCGGGATGCGCTTGTCCACCAGCTCGTAGTAGGTGTCGATCGTGTCCAGCAGCTTCACACCGCGCGCGCGCATCGCGTCCACCGTGGTCGGCAGGTCGTTCGAGCCGAGCGCGATGTGCTGGATGCCTTCGCCGTGGTACTTGTCCAGGTACTCCTGGATCTGGCCAGCCTTCTCGTTGCCTTCTTCGTTGATCGGGATGCGGATGTTCCCGCAGGGGCTGGTCATCGCCTTGCTCTTGACGCCGGTGACCTGGCCTTCGATGTCGAAGTAGCGTACTTCGCGAAAGTTGAACAGGCGTTCGTAGAAGTCAGCCCACTCGGCCATGCGTCCACGATGGACGTTGTGCGTTAGGTGGTCGATGTAGGTCAGGCCGTGGCCAGTGGGGTTGAGCGAAGCTCCAGGCAAGGGAACGAAGTCCACATCGAAGAAGCCGATGTTGCCGATCTCGCCTTCCTTCGCGCCGCCCTTGCCGCGCCATTGATCGACCAGGTAGATCAGGCTGTCGCCGATGCCCTTGATGGCCGGGATGTTCAGTTCACCCGGGCCGGCCGCGCCGGCATAGGCCCAGGCACCCAGGCTCTGGGCCCGCTCGTAGGCCTTGGCGGCGTCCTGCACGCGGAAAGCAATCGCGCAGATGCTCGGCCCGTGCAAGCGTGCGAAGCGCTGTGCGAACGAATCCGGTTCGGCATTGACGATGAAATTGATCTCGCCCTGGCGGTACAGCAGCACATTCTTGCGGCGGTGCCTGGCGATCGCCGTGAACCCCATGCGCTCGAACAGCGCGCCCATCGCGGCCGGGTCCGGTGCGGCGTATTCGATGAACTCGAAGCCGGAGGTGCCCATCGGGTTGTCCCAAGGAGTGAATTGCATCGTCGTCTCGCTGCGCAGTGGGTGTGGGCAACACTGTAGGCCGGCCCGCGCACAACTTGTCTGCAAACCCAGGTCGACTTGGGGTCCGTCGCGCAGGAATCCTGCAAGAATTAGACCGATGGAAACCGAAGTCCAGCTCGATCCGATGGATCGGCGCATTCTTCAAAGCTTGCAGGCGCAGGGGCGCAGTACCTACGACGAGCTGGCGGCAGCCGTCGGCCTGTCGGCGAGCGCGGTGCTCCGGCGCGTCCGGCGGCTCGAAGAGGCCGGCGTCATCACGGGCTACGTCGCGCTGGTCTCGCCTGAACGCGTCGGCCTCGGCCTGACGGCGTTCATCAACGTGCGTCTGGAGAAACACGCTGAAGGCCACAAACGCAGCCCGATGGATGCCTTCACGGCCGCGGTGCAGGCCTGGCCCGAGGTCGTCGAATGCGCCGCGCTCACCGGCGAGATGGACTACCTGCTGCGCGTGGTGGTGCGCGACATGGCGCACTACTCGCGCTTCGTGATGGACTCGCTGCTGCGCCACCCCAGCGTGCAGGACTGCAAGACGAGCTTCGTCCTGCAACACTGGAAGGCGACGACCGTGCTGCCCGTCTGACCGCAGCGCGGCCCCGCCGTCTTCAGCAATGAAGGGTCGAACGCGCGAGTCAACCGGCGTCGATGTCTTGCAGCAGGCGCTCGGTCGGCTCGCGGCCCAACTGCAACAGTTGGCTGACAGCCTCGATGTCGTCGGGCAGCGCGGGGTTGTCCCAGCCCGTCGCGCTGTGGCGCGCGACGCGGATGGCGAGTTGCACCGTCTGCTTCTGCCGGTCTGCGCCCGGTGTGTGTCCGTCGTTGGTGTGCACCAGCAGCGTGGGCAGGTTGAAGGCCCGCATCAGCGCCTGTTGCAGGTCGGCCAGCTCGACGTTCAGCAGCTCGCGCTGCACGCTGGCTGAACGCAGCGTGGGCTCGGCCTGCTGGAGGCGCTGGATCTCCAGCGCCAGGGTCGGCGCGCGCTGCCACAGCAGCAGCTCTGCGACGTCGTGCAGCAGAGCGGCTTCGTGCAGCACCGGTGCGTCGGGGTCCATGCGGTGCACCGCAAAGCCGATCGCAAAGCGGGCCGCCCGGCGGGAGCGGCGCAGCACCTGGGCAAAGCCTTCGCTGGCGCTCGGCAGCGTTGCCAATGGCGCTTCAGCCACCGGCTGCGGCCCGAAAGCGCGGAAGAAGGGGCCGATGCCGAGCATCACCAGTGCCTCGGTCACCGTCTCCTGGTCGCTGCACTCACGGCCGCGCGCACGGTTCAGCCGGGCAACGTGGGCCAGCAGCTTGACGGTCAGCAGAGGGTCGTCGCCGATCGATTCGGCCAGGAGGTGCGCATCGACATCGTCCTCCACCAGGCGCAGCTCTTCGAGCATGAGCGCGGTGTGGGCCAGCACCGGCAGCGTGCGGTCGTCGAACAGCGCCACCCAGCCGGCCAGGTCGGCGGGTGGCGTGGTGACGAAGGGCTCGGCGGCGGGCATGGGTGGTGCGCGTGAATTGGCTGAGGGCTCTGGTCTGGATATCGGCCTGCCCGGCGGCACGCTTTAGCGCGCCGGCGCCGCTGCGGATTCAGCGGCGCAACGAGATCATCAGTCCTTCACCGGCGTCTGCGTGGCCGGCGACGAGTGCCGCATAGGCCTCGAGCAGCGCCTCGCCGCCCTGGCGCTCGACGATGCGTACCCACGGCGCGGCCGCGCCGTCGATGCGTTGCATGAACGCCGCCCAGGCCGCGCCGAGCCGCTGCTGCACGCCGCCCGGCCCCCAGCCTTCGGGCGGTGCCTTGCTGCGTTGTGCGATCTGTGCCGGCGCGAAGAACAGCGTTGGCCGCGGCCCCGGCAGGTCGCGTGCGCCGCCCAGTGCCTGCCAATGCGTGCCGCCGATCGAGCTGCTGAACATCAACGTCCCGGCGAAGTGCTGATGCACACGGCGGCGAAGGTCGGCGTTGCCGGCGAAGTCGACGTAGACGCTGGGCGTGGCGGCGTCGAGCGTGGCCAACTCGTCGTAGCAAAGCACGATGTCGTAGAGGCCGAGGCTTTCGGTGTACGCGCGGTGGGCCGGCGATGTCAGACCAATCACTCTCGGAACGCCCGCCTGCCCACGCCGCAGCCACAGGCAGAACGCGGTGCCCAGCGCCGTCTTGCTCGACGCGCTGGACAAGAGCAGCTGCTGCGCACCGAAGAAACGGTTGTCGTCGAGCCAGTCGTCGATCAGGAATGAGGTAGCGAACAGCGGCTGCAGCACCGACTTCAAGCCCTCGGTGCGCGGCGACCAGGCCGGGTCGCCGTCGCAGAAGCTGTATTGGTTGTAGAGCGCTGCCATCGGCTGACGGTGTGCCGCGCCATCGGTGAAGCCGCGTGTCGAGAGCTTTGCGGGCTGCACCACGAGGTGGGTGCCGGCCGGCCAGTAGCCCCAGACGCGGCGGCCCGTTTCGAGGCCTTCAAAACGGCTCTCGGTGACCACGGCGTAGCCCCACACCGGCAGGCAGCCCGAAGCGGCGTCACCGGAAGGAAAGAAGTCCCAATACTTCATCGCCTCACCGAACGCGGCGTAGGTGATGTTGTTGGCGGTCAGCGCAAAGTGTTCGACGGCCAGGCGCACTTCGTCGCCGGCCAATGCGTGCGCTGCGGGGGCGTCGGGGTCGAAGCCGAGGCGGGCCTGGTCGATCGCGTCGCGGCTGATGAAGAGGCGAGTGCCGGTCTCTGTGCTCATGGTTCGTGGCTGCAGCGACAGTGAGTCACGATGCTGCCAGTGATCGAACCGAACGGCCTTCAGGGCATTCACCCCTGAAGGCCGCCGGATCAACCAGGTGGTTCACGGCTCGTTTACAGCCGCGTCACACCGACCAGCGTACCGACGCGCTGGCCGTTCACGTACAGCGCACCTTCTGGCGCGCCGGCCTCGGCATAGAACTCGAACACCGGCTCGGTCGCCGGTGCCGCTTCTTCGGCATGTGCCAGGCGCAAGGCCAGGCGGTCGAGCGAAGCGCCGATGGCGCGCAACAGCGCTGCGGCAGCTTCACGGGCCCGACGCTCTTGCGGCGCGGGGGCTTCGAAAGGCAGGAATCTCGTCATCACGATCGTTCTCCTGGTGCCGGGTTGGTGCGTTTTGCACGTTGCTCGGCAGGTCTTGATTCAGGGGCTGGGTCGGAGCCGCTCGATCTCCTCGCGGAGGGCGCGGGCGGCTTGTTGGCGCTGGGCGCCGGTGCGCAGACGGTGGCTGCCGGCAACACGCTTCATGGCGGGAACCGCCAGCGGGTTGCGGGGCTTCAGGTTCTTCAGAATGATCTTCATGGTGGTTCTCCTTCGCGCTGGTGGGGCAGGAACGGGGCAAAAACGGCAGCAGAAAACAAATCGGCCCGGGTGCTGGTGCAACCCGGGCCGAGATGAAGGGAGGCGTTTTCAGCCTCTATTCACGCTCGTGAGCCGGGTGGGGCTCCAGCCAGAAACATCAGGTTCAGTGCAACGCCGACAGACGCACTACCAGCCGCGGCGCGGCGTGGGCAGTTGTCGAGGGCGGTGAACAGGACCATTTGGATTTCCGAGGGACGGTGTTGGGGGTTGATCGGGTGTGGTGCAGGCCGTGGGAACTGTGGAACGTGTCCAGAAGGGCCCTGCTTCACAAGCTTGCGCAAATGATAAACAGACCGTTATCTGCCGCGCAAGCGAATTTTTCTCAGAGTCATCCCTAAGTCAGGGGACGAAACCGTCAGCGGCGTTCAGCGCTTGCGCTTCAGCGGCGCCACGCTGCCTTGGGCACGCAGCCAAAGCGCGTGCTCATCCTCCGCGGCGATGGCCGCCGCGCTGCGCGGCGGGGGTTTGCCGGCGGGGGAAGCCGAAGGCGCCGGCGCGCCGGGTGTCAGCACCTCGCCGAGCAGGTCCAGCAGCCGCGTACGGGCGCGTTGCGGGTGGCGGCGGTAGTACGTCAGCACCAGGCCGACGATGAAGCGCTCGTCGTCGTCGCGAGGGGAGGATTCGTCCAGTACCACGCTGCCGGCGGCGCGCGCGCTGTCGTCGCCCGGCCTGTGCGGCAGATCCATCCAGCCGGGCGGCTTGTGGCAGAGCTGTTCGAACTGGCGCGCCAGCCGCTCACCGATCTGCCGCGAGCGGCTCTTGATTTGGCTCCAGTAGCTGGGCTGGATCTGGATGCGCTCGGCAAAACGCCCCTCCAGCCCGCGCAGCGTGGCCGCATCGGCGTGGCGCGCGGTGGCGCGCACGAACTCGTCGAAGAGGGCCAGTGCGTTGTCCAGGCGCACCTGGGCAAGATCGAAAGGCTTGGCTTGCATTGCGCATCATGATAAATGCGGCTTCAGCCCCAGCGGGTGGCCCTGAATCAGCTGGGCAAGGACAAGCTCACGGCGTGGTTGGCGATCGCCGGGCAGGGCCTGGACCGCGCTTGGCGCGTCCCCCCTGCCGTTTGATCGCCGAGTCGCCGCGATGTCGAAGTGTTCAAGCTGGCGGCCGTTCGCCCGACGGCAGAGCGATCTTCGGCGCCGTCTTCAGGCTCCAGACCATCGTGATTGCCAGGATCGCCACGACGACCCCCAGCGACAGAAACACCGGAATCTTGATCACATCGATCAGCAGCATCTTGCTGCCGATGAACACCAGCACCACCGCCAGCCCGTAGCTGAGCAGGTGAAACTTGACCGCCACCGCCGCCAGCAGGAAGTACATCGCGCGCAGGCCCAGGATGGCGAAGATGTTGCTCGTCAGCACGATGAACGGATCGGTCGTGATGGCGAAGATGGCCGGGATCGAATCGACCGCAAAGATCACGTCCGTCAGCCCCACCAGCGCGATCACCAGCAGCAGCGGCGTGGCGATGCGCTTGCCGTTCTCGACGGTGAAGAACTTCTCGCCATCGAAGCGCTGGCTGACCGGCAGCCAGCGACGCAACAGCTTCAGCGCCGGGTTGCTTTCCAGGTCCGGCTCCTTGCCGGCGGCCCACCACATCTTGATGCCGGTCAGCAGCAGGAAGGCGCCGAACAGGTACAGCACCCAGTGGAACTCGCTGATCAGCCACGAGCCGAGCAGGATCATCACTGTACGCAGCACGATGGCGCCGACGATGCCGATCATCAGCACCCGCTTCTGAAAGTCCGGCGGCACCGCGAAGTAGGTGAAGATCATCAGGAACACGAAGATGTTGTCCACCGCCAGGCTCTTCTCGATGAGGTAGCCGGTCAGGAACTCCATGCTCTTGGTGTTGGCCAAGGCCGCGCCGTGGTCCTGATACACGGCCCACCAGAACAGGCCGTTGAAGGCGAACGACAGCAGCACCCAGACGAGCGACCAGTTCACCGCCTCCTTGACGGTGACGCTGTGCGCGCCCTGCTTCTTGAGCACGACGAAGTCGATGAACAGGGCCACCAGTACGGCGGCCACGAAAAAGGCCCACAGCCAGGCCGGCGCGATGGTGTCCATGGACACTCCCGAAAAGTTTGGGTTGATGGATCGCGCCGAAAAGTCTGGCGGGGGGATGGCTGAATCCCCCTGCGGGCCCGGAAGCGGCGGCAGTCAACGCTGCTACGCGCTTCGTATTGACGGGCTTCGCGGCGGCATCGGTTGAACCGACGTGCCCAGCTACTCCCTTTTCGACCGGGGGGAATGTAGCGGCGCGGGCTTCAGCCCCACCCGGTCCGGGGGAAAGTGCCGCCTCGGCCGCCCCGGCCGCCGCTACAGCCCCGGGAACCGGGGGCAGTGAGCGCTGGATCCCCCGGAACCGGGGGGAGAAAGGGCGGTTCTTCTAACGGTTGACTAACGGTGCCTTTCCAGACTGCTGCGATTGATCTGGAGCCATGACATGCCCGTAAGCCTGCGCCCGCGTTCTGCCCTTCGTTCTTCCATGCGGCTGGTTCGCCAGCCGCGCGCCCACGTCCTGGCGCTCGCGGCAGCGACGCTGTTCGGGCCGATGGCCATCGGCACTGCTGTTGCCGCGTCCTGCACCTGGAATCCGGTCTCCGGCAACTGGGGCACGGCGGCCAACTGGAGCTGCGGCGTGGTGCCGGGCAACGTCGACAGCGCGACCATCGCAACCGGCCGCACGACCACCATCAACAGCGCGCAGCAGGTGCAGAACCTGACCAACGCCGGCAGCGTCAACATCGACGCCTTCCTGCTGACGCTGGCCGGCGGCGGTGGCACCACCAACACCGGCACCATCAACGTCGGTGCCGGGCCGATCCCGAACAACGCCGCGCTCAACGTCAGCGCCGGCCACAACATCATCAACACCGGTGGCGTCATCAACATCAGCGCCGACAGTGTGCTGAACCAGTTCGGCAGCACGATCACCGGCGGCACGATCAACACCACCGGCACCGGCAGGGTGGTGCTGTTCAACAACAGCGCCAACTACTTCAACAACGTCACGCTCAATGGCAAGGCAGACCTGGCCACGGCGACCGGTGTGCTGCGGGTCATCAACGGCTTCACGCTCAACGGCAGCGCCAGCATCGACAACGGCAGCCTGATCAACCTCGAAGGCACGCAGACCATCGGCGGCACCGGCAGCTTCGTCTTCGGTTCCACCGGCAACAACCGGCTCGGCGTGGATGGCGGCGGCATCATCACGACGCTGGGCGCCAACACCACGGTGCGCGGCCACACCGGCAGCATCGGCCTCGGCCAGCTCGTCAACGGCAGCGGCAACACGATCCGCAACCAGGGGCTGATCAGTTCCGATTCGGGCGGCACGATCAGCATCGTCCAGTCCAGCCTGACCAACCAAGGTATTGCCGAAGCCACCGGTGCGGGCAGCGTGCTGTCGCTTCAAAGCAATGTCAACAACGTCGGCGGCACGCTGCGCGGCACTGGCGGCGGTGTGGTTCTGCAAAACGGCGTGGCAGTCAGCGGCGGGACGATCACCACCACCACCGGCGGCAGCTACCGATTCACGAATAGCGGCAACAACTTCCTGAGCGGCGCCACCGTGACGGCTGGCAGCCTGGTGGACATGGCCAGCGCGCTGTCGATAGGCCGCATCACTGGCGGTTTGACGCTGAATGGTGTCGTCAACGTCAACAGCGCCAGCCGGATCAACTTCGAAGGCGACCAGACGCTCAGCGGCAACGGCAGCATCGTCTTCGGCAGCGCTGCCGGAAACATCCTCGGCATCGACGGCGGTAACAAGACGCTGACGATCGCGAGCACGGCCACCGTTCGCGGCGAGAACGGCCTCATCGGCATCGGCCAGTTCGTCAACGGCAGCGGCAACGCGCTCCTCAACAACGGCACGGTCTCGGCCGACGTGGCAGGCGGCGTCATCACGCTGGCCTTCTTGACCGGCGGCATCACCAACAACGGCGTCATCCAGGCCAGCAACGGCGGCATCATCCAGCTGCAGAGCAACCTCACAGGCGGCGCCAGCGGGCAGCTGGTGGCCGGTGCAGGCAGCCGCATCGAACAGCAAGGCGTGACGATTTCCGGCATCGTCAACACCTCCGGCGGCGGCAGCCTGCGGCCCAACAACAGCGGCAACAACTACCTGTCGGGCGTGACGCTCAACGGCAACCTCGACATGGCCAGCGCGATAAGCACGGAGCGCGTGATTGGCAACCTGGTGCTCAATGGTGTGGTCAATGTCAACAGCGCCAGCCGGATCAACTTCGAAGGCGACCAGACGCTCAGCGGCAACGGCAGCATCGTCTTCGGCAGCGGTGCCGGCAACATCGTCGGCGTGGACGGCGGCAACAAGACGCTGACGATCGCGAGCACGGCCACCATCCGCGGCGAGAACGGCCTCATCGGCATCGGGCAGCTCATCAACGGCAACGGCAACGCGCTCATCAACAACGGCACCATCTCGGCTGACGTGGCCGGCGGCACGATCACGCTGTTCGGCCTGACCAGCGGCATCACCAACAACGGCACGATCCAGGCCACCAACGGCGGCACGATCAGGCTGCAGAGCAACCTCATCGGCACGGCCAGCGGCCAGTTGCTGGCCGGCGCGGGCAGCCTGATCTCGCAGGAAGGCGTGACGATCTCAGGCATCGTCAACAACTCCGGCGGCGGCAGCCTGCGGCCCAACAACAGCGGCAACAACTACCTGTCGGGCGTGACGCTCAACGGCAACCTCGACATGGCCAGCGCGATAAGCACGGAGCGCGTGATTGGCAACCTGGTGCTCAATGGTGTGGTCAATGTCAACAGCGCCAGCCGGATCAACTTCGAAGGCGACCAGACGCTCAGCGGCAACGGCAGCATCGTCTTCGGCAGCGGTGCCGGCAACATCGTCGGCGTGGACGGCGGCAACAAGACGCTGACGATCGCGAGCACGGCCACCATCCGCGGCGAGAACGGCCTCATCGGCATCGGGCAGCTCGTCAACGGCAACGGCAACTCACTCATCAATCAGGGCCTAATCAGTTCCGACTCGGGCGGCACGATCAACATCGCCGGCCTGACCAACAGCCTCGTCAACCAGGCCATCATCGAGGCCACAGGCGCAGGCAGCGTGCTGCGCTTTGACAACAACATCGACAACAGCGCCGGCACGATCCGCAGCACGAACGGCGGCAAGGTGGTGCAGGCTGGCGTCACCGTCAGCGGTGGCACCATCACCAACAGCAGTGGCGGCAGCTACCAGATCATCGGTAGTGGAGCCAACTTCCTGTCCGGCGTCACGGTCACGGGCGGCAGCGCGGTCGACATGGCGAGTACGGCCACCACCGCCCGGGTCATCAATGGCATGACCCTCAACGGCACCGTCAATGTTGACAGCACCAGCCTGCTGAACTTTGAAGGCACGCAGACGCTGGCCGGCAGCGGCAGCATCGTCTTCGGCAGTGCTGCCAGCAACCGCATTGGCGTTGACGGCGGCAACATTACGCTGACGATCGCCAGTGGCGTGACGATGAGCGGCACCAACGGCACCATCGGAATGGGCCAGCTCATCAACGGCAGCGGCAACAGCGTCGTCAACAACGGCAGCATCATCTCCAGCGGTGGCGGCACGATTACCGTGGCCGGCCTGACCAGCGGCCTGACCAACGACGGCCTGGTGCGCGCGCAGAACGGGGCCTTGAACGTGCAGGTCGGCCTGACCGGCACCGGCACGCTGCAAGTCGATGCCACAGGCAGCATGACGCTGGCCAATGGCGCGAAGACCCAAGGCACGCTGGCCATGGGCGCAGTGGGCGCGGCGTTGAACCTCGGCACTGGCAACTTGACGCTGAGCAGCGACTACACCAATGGCGCCTGGGGCAGTGGCAACAGTTTCAACCGCCGCGCCGGCGTCACCGGCACCGGGCAGATCGTGGCTGCTGCGAACGCGGCGCAGGTCATCAGCGGCACCACGGTGACTGGCGGCAACACCACCAACGCCACGCTGACGATCGGCAACGTGCGCGTCGGCGCCAACAACTTCGACTACACGGTCGGCAACAGCGGCAGCACCGGCCCGACGTTGCGCGGCGCCGTGCAGACCAACGTCAACGGCGCCAACCTGAGCGACGCGCGCCTGTCCGGCAGCGGTGTAGCAGCGACCAACTACAACGCCGGCGCACCCGCCGGCAGCGGCGAGTCGCGCACCGTCACCTTCAGCGTGGCCAGCGCTGGCGCCATCGCGCCGATGAGCGGCCAGGTGCTCAACCTGCGCAGCAACTTCGAGAACATCGCCGACCAGAAGCTGAACATCGTGCTCGGCGCCGGTGCGGCGGCCTACAACGCGGCGGTCGGCAGCAGCGTCACCCCGGTGCAGGTGGCTAACCAGCGCGTCGGCGGCAGCAACAGCGCCACGCTGAACATCAGCAACACCGCCCCGGCTGGAGCCTTCAGCGAAGACCTGAACGCCGGCATCGCCAGCTTCAGCGGCCAGGCCACCGCCAGCGGCAGCGTCAGCGGCCGCCTGGCGGGCACCAACAACACCGGCACGGGTGCGATCACGGTCGGCGTGAACAGCGCGACGGCCGGCGCCCGGACTGGCACCGTCAACCTGAGCTACCAGACCGCGGGCACCGTCAACGGCGTCAGCAACGGCCTGGGCACGGCGGCGGCGGGCGGCCAGGCCGTCACCGTCAACGGCAACGTCTACCAACTGGCTGCCGGTGCGATCCAGACCGGCGCATTGAACTTCGGCACCGTGCAGGTCGGCCAGAACGTGCAGCAGGCGCTCGTCGTCCGCAACACCGCCAGCGGCGCGGCCGGTTTTGTCGAAGACCTGAACGCCAGCTTCGGCGCCGCCAGCGGTACCGGTGCGGGTTTGATCAGCGGCGCGGGCTCGCTCAACGGCATCCTCGCCGGCACCAACAGCACCGCCGGCAACGGCAGCATGGTGGTGTCGGTGAACACCGGCGCGGCGGGTGCGATCAACGGCAGCATCCTCGTCAACTACAACAGCGCGGGCGCGGTCGGCGGTGTCAGCAACGGCCTGGGCACCTTCGGTGTCGGCAGTGAAGGCTACGGCGTCATCGGCACCATCCAGGCCACCGGCAACGTCATCAACCAGGCCAGCCCGTTGATCAACAACCCGTTGATCAACCTCGGCTCGGTGCGCGTGGGCGCGCTGGCACCGACGGGCACCGTCAGCGTCACCAACGTCGCCACCGCGCCGCCGCAGGCGGCGCTCAACGCCAGCATCTCGCCGACCAGCGGGCCCATCAGCGCCAGCGGCAGCTTCAACCTGCTGAACCCCGGCGCCACCAACACCACCAGCCTGAACGTCAGCCTGAACACCGCGGTCGCCGGCAACTACACCGGCGCCAATGCCGGCAAGGCCACGATCGCTTTCGTTTCCGACGCCAACAACGTCGGCAACTGCGCGCCGAACTGCCAGCTGAACCTGGCCTCGCAGACGGTCGACGTGGCGGGCAAGGTCTACCAGCAGGCGGTGGGCGCGACGCCGACCACGGCGCTGAACTTCGGCGTGGTGCGCGTCGGCGACACGGTGACGGCGAAGAACATCGTCATCAACAACACCGCTGCTGTGGCCGGGCTGAACGACACGCTGCGGGCCGACCTCGGCGGCGTTGGCGGGGCGTTCACGGGCAGCGGCAGCGTCAGCGGTGTGGCGGCGCAGGGCAGCGGCAACATCGCCGTCGGCCTGAACACCAGCACGGCGGGTGTTTACACCGCCAGCGGCAGCGTGGCTTTCACGAGCCAGAACGCCGACATGGCCGATGTGTCTGCCGGTGCTAACGCCAACGTGTTGGTGGATGCCACCGTCAACAACCTGGCCAACGGCGACTTCGATTTCGTCAGCGGCAACGGCACGCTGTCGCAGACCGGCACCAACTACCTGCTCGACCTGGGCACGGTGACGGTGGGCACGCTGCTGTCCTCGCTCTTGCAGTTCGACAACGACGTGGCCGGCCCGGCCGACGTATTGTCCGGCGGCTTCAACCTCGCCGGTGTCGACGACTTCAGCCTTGCTTCGGCATGGGGCAGCGCGATCGGCAACCTGGCGGCAGGCGGTGTGGTGGGCGGCCTGGGCGTGAACTGGCTGGCCGGGGCGGTGGGTCTGTTCACCGACACGATCGTCTTCAACGGCCTGGGCAAGAACCTGTCGGACTCGGTCGGCCTGGCGCAGACGCGCTTGTTGACGATCCGCGCCAACGTCGTCGGCGTGCCGCCCAGCGGTGTGCCGGAGCCGGGGACCTTGGCGCTGTTGATGGCGGCTGCGGCTGCGGCCTTCGCGTCGTCGGTGCAGCGTCGGCGTGTGGCCGCCCGCAGGGCGGTGCATTGATGAAGCCCCCAAGCTCACTTCGTTCGCTGCCCCCCGAGAGGGCGTTTCAGTGCCTTCGGGCGGCCGGGCGGCACTGATGAAGCCCCCAAGCTCACTTCGTTCGCTGCCCCCCGAGAGGGCGTTTCAGTGCCTTCGGGCGGCCGGGCGGCACTGATGGGCCGCGTGCAGTTCTGGCTGGCCACCGTGCTGGGCGTGCTGTGCCTGGCGCTGGCCGGCGCCAACATCACGCTGGTGACGATGAACCGCAGCCAGCAAGCCGATATCGGCCTGCGCCAGCAGTACGTGCAGCAGAGCGTGCAGCTCGAAGGGCTGTACCGCGAGATCGTGCGCGCGCTGGCCGAACTGGGTGCGCGCAACAACGACGACGCGGTGCGCAACCTGCTCGCGCGGCATGGCATCAGCTACACCGTCAATCCGGCGCCAGCGTCCGCCGCACCGGCGGCAGCCAACGCCGCCGCGCCCGGCGCGGTGCGCAAGTAAGGAGCGGCCACGATGAGCCCGAACCCCCAGTCCGTGGTGCCGTTGAATCCGGCCGCCGACACCCAGCCCGAGGCGCCGGCCTTGCGCCGCGCGCGGCCAGCCGCCGCATCCAGCGCGCCGGCCGCACTGCACAGCGCTTTCGTTCCGGTGCTGCTGGGCCTGGTGGCCTTGCTGGCCTGGCTGGCCCTCCAGACCTGGCTGCTGGCGGGCGAACGCAGCGCACTGATCGACGCGCACGCCGGCCAGCAGCAGACCGTGGACAACGCCGGCAAGCTGCGCGCTTCGCTCGACACCCTGGCCGCGGACACCCAGCGCCTGGCCGACACCGGCAACGGGAACGCCGCCCTGTTGGTGGCTGAGCTGAAGAAGCGCGGCATCACGATCAACCCGGGCGCGCCGCCGCAGCCGGGGGCGGCGGCTGCGCCGACCGCACCGCGCACGCCGTGAGCGACGGGCGGACCGGCCGCCCATGCGCACCGCCACCCGGCCTTCGCGGCCGCATTTCTTGATCCCTCACTTTTGGAGGACTCCCATCCAGAACCGTCTTCTCGCGACCACTCTGTCGATGCTGGCCTGCGGCATCTGTGCCAGTGCAGCGGCAGCGCCGGTGTATTTGAACCAGTCGAACATCACCGTCGCCGTCGGTGCCGGGACTTCGCCAGGCAGTTTCAACAACACCTTCGATAGCGGCCAGACCATCAACAAAGTCATCGATGCGCCCTCGGCCACCGCCTCGGAGATACACAACCAGACCACGCACATCTGGTTCACAGCCAGTACGACGGGCGGCGGGCTGGAACTGCTGTTCGATTTCGGCATCGAGTACGACATCAACACGCTGCACTTCTGGAACTACGACGGCGAAGGCTTCGATGTCGACAATGTCAACTTCACGTTCTTCAATGCCGCCAATGCCCAGGTCGGCACGCTGGCCGTGCAGCTGGCACTGGGCAGCAGCCCGGCCATCTTCGCGCAGGACATCGTGCTGGCTGCGCCGCTGAACGTGCGCTACGTCAGGGCCTTTCTGACGGGCAGCAACGGCCAAGTTGACTTCCAGAACATCGGCTTCACGGCCGACGTGTCGAGCCCGAACCCGAACCCGACGCCAGAGCCCGGGACGCTGGCTCTGGCGGCCCTGGCGTTGGCAGCCGCCGCGCGCGCCCGCCGCAAAGGCTGAGCCGGCGCGAGCCGAGACCTGCGGCTCAGATCAGCGCGGCGATCGCCTGCCCCATCTCGGTGGTGCTGGCGCTGCCGCCCAGATCACGTGTGCGGGGGCCGCTGGCCAGCACCTGTTCGATGGCCTTCAAGATCGCGTCGTGCGCGGCCTGTTCGCCGAGGAACTGCAGCATCAGCGCGCCGCTCCAGATCATCGCCACCGGATTGGCGATGTTCTGGCCGTAGATGTCCGGTGCCGAACCGTGCACCGGCTCGAACAGCGACGGGAACTTGCGTTCGGGGTTGAGGTTGGCCGAAGGCGCCAGGCCGATCGTGCCGGTGCAGGCCGGGCCCAGGTCCGACAGGATGTCGCCGAACAGGTTGCTGGCCACCACCACGTCGAAACGCTGCGGCTGCAACACGAAGCGCGCGCACAGGATGTCGATGTGCTGCTTGTCGACGGTGACGGCCGGATAGCCGGCGTGCATCGCATCGGCGCGGCCGTCCCACCAGGGCATGCTGATCGCGATGCCGTTGCTCTTGGTAGCAACCGTGAGGTGTTTGCGCGGGCGCTCGCTGGCACGTTCGAAAGCGTACTTCAGCACCCGGTCGGTGCCATGGCGGCTCATCACCGTTTCCTGGATCACGATCTCGCGCTCGGTGCCTTCGTACATGATGCCGCCGAGCTTGGTGTACTCACCCTCGGTGTTCTCGCGCACGATCAGGAAGTCGATGTCGCCCGGCTTGCGCGGTCTTCCATGTGAGTCCACCAGCGGGCACGGCACGCCTTCGAACAAGCGCACCGGCCGCAGGTTGATGTACTGGTCGAACTCCCGGCGGAACTTGAGCAGGCTGCCCCACAGCGACACGTTGTCCGGCACCGTGGCCGGCCAGCCGACGGCGCCGAACAGCAGCGCGTCCTGCCCTTGCAGCTGCGCCTTCCAGTCGGTGGGCATCATCTCGCCGTGTGCGACGTACCAATCGCAACTGGCCCATTCGACGGTGGTGGCTTCGAGCTTGAAACCGAAACGCGCTTCGGCGCGTTGAAGCACCCGCATCGCTTCGGGCATCACTTCCTTGCCGATACCGTCGCCGGGGATGACGCTGATGCGGTGGGTCCTGGGGCTCATGGTGCAGCTTGCTGTTCAGTCGTCGTCGTGGGCCTTGAAGGCGCTGACGAGTTGCTGCTGCACCGTCGGCGGCACCGCTTCGAAGTGCGACAGCGCCACGGTGTAGCGGCCCTGGCCGGCGGTCAGCCCGTTCAGCCGCGCCTGGTACCCGCTCAACTCCGACATCGGCGCCTGCCCCCGGATCCGCACGCCACCGGCCACACCGTTGGTGGTGCCGTTGACGAGGCCGCGGCGTGCGGCGAGGTCGCCGGTGATGTCGCCCATCGCCGTGCTCGGCGCGGTGATCTCCACATCGACGATCGGCTCCAGCACCACAGGCCGCGCCTCGCGAATCGCCGCCAGCAGCGCCTTGCGGCCGGCCGTGGCGAAAGCAATCTCCTTGCTGTCCACGCTGTGGTGCTTGCCGTCGTACACCGTGACGCGCAGGTCCACCACCGGGTGCCCGCTGATCGCCCCCTGCGCCAGCACCTCGCGCACGCCTTTCTCGACCGCCGGGATGAACTGGTGCGGAATGACGCCGCCCTTGACCTGGTCGACGAACTCGAAGCCGGCGCCGCGCGCCAGCGGCTCGACGCGCAGGAAGACCTCGCCGAACTGCCCTGCGCCGCCGGTCTGCTTCTTGTGGCGGTGGTGGCCGTCGGCGGGTGCGGTGATGGTTTCGCGGTAGGCGATGCGCGGCGGGCGCGTCGTCACCTCGAACTTGTAGTTCTCGCGCATGCGATCGAGCAGCACGCGCAGGTGCAGCTCGCCCAGGCCATAGACCACCGTCTCGTGGGTGCTGGCGGCGTGTTCGACCTTCAGGCACGGGTCTTCGTCGATCAGCTTGGCGAGGATCTCCGACAGCCGCTGCTCGTCGCCGCGGCGTTTGGGCTCGATCGCCAGGCCGTGCACGGGAATCGGAAAGTCGAGCGGCGAGAGGTGGATGTGTTCGTCCTCCGCGGCGTCGTGCAGCACCGCGTCGAAGTGGATCTCATCAACCTTTGCGACGCCGCAGATGTCACCTGGCACCGCGCGCTGCACCTCGACCAGGTCCTTGCCCTGCAGCATGAACAGGTGGCCGACCTTGAACGGCTTGCGCGCATGGCCGATGTACAGCAGCGAGTCCTTCGTCACCGTGCCCTGATGGATGCGGAAGATGCCCATCCGGCCGACAAACGGGTCGACCGTGACCTTGAAGACATGCGCCAGCACGTGCAGCGACGCGTCGGGCGTGGCGTGCATGGGCTGTGCGGCCTCGCCTTCGCCGTTGATGAAGTCCGGCGGGTTCGCTTCCGACGGATTCGGCAGCAGCTTGACGATGACGTCGAGCAACTCGGCCACGCCTGCGCCAGTGCGCGCGGAGACGAAACAGACCGGGATGAGGTGCCCTTCGCGCAGCGCCTGTTCCAGCGGCGCGTGCAGCTCGGCGGCGTCGACATCGCCGTCGTTGAGGTAGCGGTCGACGAATGCGGCATCGACCTCAACCACCTGCTCGACCAGTGCGCGGTGCGCGTCGTCGACGCTGCCGAAATCGCTGTGGCCTTCACGGTTGTAGAAGCAATCCACCACCTTCGTGCCACCTGCGTCCGGCAGGTTCAGCGGCAGACACTCCTTGCCGAAACGCGCCTGGATGTCGGCCAGCAGCGCCGCCAGATCGACGCCTTGCGAGTCGATCTTGTTGACGATGATCAGCCGGTCCAGATGCCGCGCGGCGGCGTAATCCATCATCCGTTCGGCCATCGGCTCGATGCCGTTGGCGGCGTTGATGAAGATGCACGCCGTCTCCACCGCTTCCAGTGCCGGCAGGCTCTGGCCGAGAAAGTCGCTGGCGCCCGGTGTGTCGATGAAGTGGATGCGCACCCCGGCATGCTGGGTGTGCATCACGGCGGCGTTGAGCGAGTGGCCGATGCGCTTCTCGTGCGGATCGAAATCGCTGACGGTGGTGCCGCGTTCCAGGCTGCCCGGCGCGCCGATCTTGCCGCTCTTGTGCAGCAGGGCTTCAGCCAGGCTGGTCTTGCCGGAGGCCGCAGGGCCGACGAAGGCCAGCGTGCGGATGGAGGTGATGTCTGCGGCGGCGGCTGCAAGGCCGTTGGCGCCGCCCGATGGGCTTGGCACGGGCTGTCTCCTTTGTTGTTCTCGGGGAGAGTGGCGGACGACGGTACGCCAAGCCCGGCACCCGCACAAGCGAACCTGCCCAGGTGGCGGGCTTCCCGGGCGCATGCGGGCGGGGATGGTCGATCCCCCACGTTCGGAGGGGGCCGCCAAGGTGCGCGGTGACGCCGGCGTGACGCCGCTTCTGAAACGATCACCACCGAGCTTGTGCAAGCGCGCAGCCGCTGGTTGGCCAGGGCGCGCAACGCGCAGCGAACCCACGACCACTCTTCACCGGAGAACGACCATGTCAAACATGTCCAAAATGCCCAGCCACCCAGTCCCTGCCCGCGCCCGATCGCTTCTCCGGGCGCTGGCCTGCGCCGCCGCCTTGACGTTGGTCACAGCCAGCCACGCGACCGTTCTGCAGTTCAACAACTTCAACAGCATCGCCCCGCCCAGCTATGGCGATCGCGTCACGACCTTCAACGTCGACTACGGCAGCGCCGGTGGCGCCACGCCGAACATCGTGCTGGATTTCTTCACCAGCCAGACAGTCCCCAGCGCGTACTCAGCGGGCTACGCGACGCTGTTGTGGGCACTTGGCCACAATGCGTTCAACGTGCCGGGCTACATCCAGTTCACGCCCGATGCTGGCTTCGACGTCGTGCTCAGCAGCTTCCAGGTCGCCGCCTGGTCGAGCAGCAGCTACCCCAACAGCCGCATCCAGGTGGTGGACACCGGCGGCACGGTGTACTTCGACACCGGCCTGTTCACCTTCAACCCCAACATCGTGCTGAACTACCCGGGCACAACGATCCAGTCGTCGCTGCCGCTGCGCATCGTCATGCAGGACTTCGGCGACCTCGGCATCGACAACGTCACCTTCGGCCAGGTGGCCACTGTGCCTGAGGCTTCGGGCTGGGCGATGCTGCTGGCCGGGCTGGCGCTGGTGGGTGGCCTGGCGCGACGGCGCAGCGCGAGCTAAGGCCCCCCGGCGCGCGGGGGGATCTACCGCACCGATCGCATCAAGAGCCCCCTGTACCCGTTCCAATGATCACGCCGTCATCACCGACCATCCAGCCGGTGCGGCTGTCGATGAACCGAATCTGCCGCACGGTCTTCCACAGCCCGGTCTGTTGCGCCTGCCATGTCAGGCCGCCGTCGCGCGTCACGGCCGCACGGCCGAAGCTGCCGGCGAGCCAGCCGTTCTGCGCGTCGATGAAGGCCACCGCCGTCCAGCGGCCGCCCGCGGGCAGCGCAACACCCACGTTCACGGTCTGCCACGTGTCGCCGCGGTCGGCCGACTTCTGCACGCTGCCGTTCTGGCCCACCAGCCACAGCGTCCGTGTGCCGGTCTGTGCCACCGAGACCGGCGCGTCGGCGACAGCCAGCGTGCGGCGCTGGCAGGTGCGGCCGCCGTCGCGGCTGACCCAGGCCGCGCCGAAGTCGTCGAACACGACGCCGTCGTTGCTGTCGAAGAAGCGCAGGTGGGTGAACAGCGAACTGAAATAGTTGGCCGGCCAGCCCAGCGCGAACAGCGCCAGATCGCAGGCCTGGCCGGGCGGTGCGATCGGTGTCGGCGCGGCCCAGCTGAGGCCGCCGTCGGCGCTGGCCACGATGGCGCCGGCGCGGATCGCGAACCCGCGCTGCTGGTCGATGAAGAACGCGTTGCCGGTGGCAGTGGAGGGCGGCGGCGCGGCCAGGCTGGGCCAGCTACCGCCACCGTCCAGCGTGCGGTATATCCGCGCAACCGCGAATGCGCTGTAGGGCTCGGCGTACCAGCCGATCTGCGGCGAGACAAACTGAAATCGGTCCCCCGGCCGCGCGCCTCTGTCGCCGCCGCCACCCGACGCGGCCCAAGTCCGCCCACCGTCCGTCGACTGTTCGAGCGCCCCCTGGTAGACGGCCCTCACCAGCCGTTGCGGCGTGATGGCCCACAGGGATTGCGTCGCGATCCGGGTGCGGGCGGCCTGCGGCAGCAGGCTCGTCCAGGTGGCGCCTGCATCGCGCGAGATCCACCAGGTCTTGACGACGTTGGCGTCCTGCGACGACGCGATCAAGGTCGCCGGGCCGGTGCGGGCCAGCGTCTGGATGTACAGCCCGCCGGGCAGGCTGGTACGGGGTGACCAGGTCTGCCCGCGGTCCAGGCTGATCCAGGCCTCGTTAACCAGGCGGGCCAGCAACACCTCGTTGCCGAAAGGGTGCAGCGTGCAGCTGCCGCCGTTCGGTGCGCTGGCCGGTGTGGTGAAGGGCGCCCAGTTGCGGCCGAAGTCGGTGGACACGAAGCAGCCCGCCGTGTCGCGGCTTTGCACGATCCAGCCGCTGTTGTCACGCGCCACGATCGGCCCATCGCCATTCGGGCCCATGCCGGCGGGCTGGAAGGTGCTCCAGGTCTGTCCGCCGTTGCGGGTGATCGAGCTGAGCACGGGCCGCAGTGCCGGGTCGGGGTCGGAGGCGTCGGCCCGCCAGCGCACCAGCACGCTTTGGTCGTCGAACACGATTAGGTCGTTCACCCCGCGTACGTTGCCCAGGCGCAGCGACTCGACGAAGCTCTGGCCGAGATCGGCAGAACGCCACAGCGGGCCGGCGCCGATGGCGCCGCCGGGGAAGTCCAGGCTCCACAACAGCCCGCCGGGCGAGGTGCGTTGCGCGCCGATGCCGTGCGCCGTCTGCAGCCACGTGGCGCCGCTGTCGGCAGAGGTGTAGGTGCGGGACGACGAGACGCCGATAGCGGCGTCGTACCAGCGCAGCAGCAGCCCATTCGGGCCGAGCGTCTCGATCGACTGCGTCTGCGTCGTCACGGGGTTCACGCTGAGCGGGCTGATGCCCGGCTGCGGGCCGAACAGCACTTCCCACCGGGCGCCGCCATCGCGCGTCCGCAGCACTGCCCGGTCTTCACCGACGACATAGCCTTCCAGCGCATTCCTAAAGCGCACCTCGACCAGTCTGGTCGCCACGCCGCTTGCCTGCGCCGTCCAGTTGCGGCCGCCGTCGGTGGTGCGCCGGATCTCGCCGAACGGCCCGACCGCCCAGCCGTTGTTCTCGTCGACGAACTGGACGTCCAGCGCCTCGTGGCCGCTGGGCGCTGGCGATACCAAACACCAGCCGCCCTGGTTGGCGCCGGTGCAGCGGAGGCCTTGCAGATGGGCGACGCGGTTGACGCTGATGCGCGCGGTGGCGTCGCGGAACTGCCCCGCGGCATTGCTGACGCGGAGGCCGAGGTCGTAGTCGCCGGGGTTCGTGTAGGCGTGCGCGGGCTGCGCTTCCGCGCTGGTCGTGCCGTCGCCGAAGGCCCACGCGAAGCTGAGCCCGGCGGTGCCGGCAGCGCTGCTGGACAGCGGCGTGGCGACACCCGCTTCGGCCACGGCGGCGGCTGTGATGTTCACCGTCGCGGGCACTGGCGTCGGTGGCGGCAGCGCTTCGCCGCCCCTACCTCCGCCGCAGGCTTGCAGCAGCACGGCCACCACCAGCGCCACAGCGCGGCCCCAAACGTGTGCCGTCGACATCTTCGTCCCCCGATCGGTTGAGTGGGATTTTGTCCCACGTTTTATTATGGCTTGGCTTTGTGACCCTTTGCGTACTGCTAAGGTTCCCGGATGCCCGCGCCCACGGACGCTTCTGGAGACAGCCCCGCCCCACGCCGTGTTCTGCCGGTGATCGTGCTGGCGCAGTTGCTCGGCACCTCGCCGTGGTTCGCGGTGAATGCCGTGATGCCCGACCTGCAAGCCGCTTACGGCTGGCCGGCCACGGCGGTCGGCACGCTGACTTCGGCGCTGCAAGGCGGCTTCATCGCCGGCACGCTGGTCTTCGCGCTGCTGGCGCTGGCCGATCGTTTCGATGCACGGCGGCTGTTCCTGTTCTGCGCCTTGGCAGCGTCGGCCTGCACGCTGATGGCGCTGTGGAACGTGGCTTCCTTCCCGGCGCTGCTGGGCTGGCGCGCCGCTACCGGCTTCTTCCTGGCCGGCATCTACCCGGTCGGCATGAAGATCGCCGCGATGTGGTTTCCGCGCGGCCTGGGAATGGCGCTCGGCTGGCTGATCGGCGCGTTGGTGCTCGGCAGCGCCAGCCCGCATGCGCTGCGCGGGCTGGTTGCCGAAGGCGGTGCCGCCCAGATCGGCCTGGCGGCCGGCTGGACCCCGGTGTTCGTGGCCGTGGCAGGGCTCGCGGCCGTGGCCGGGCTGCTGGTGGTGGCGCTGGTGCCGCCGCCGCCCGCTACGCCGTCGGCAGCGGCAGGCGGCGGCCTGCGCCTGTCGGCCCTGGCCAGTGTGTGGCGCGACGCCAAAGTGCGCGCGTCGGTGCTCGGCTACTTCGGCCACATGTTCGAGCTTTACACCGTGTGGGTGCTGATGCCGCTGGTGCTGGCCACGCGCATCACGCAGCCGGTGGTGGTCTCGTGGAGCGCGTTCCTGGTGCTCGGCGCGGGCGCCGTCGGCTGTATCGGCGGCGGGCTGGTGGCGCGCCACATCGGCAGCGCCCGCGTCGCCGGCGCGCAACTCGCCGCCAGCGGGTTGTGCTGTCTGCTCGCGCCGTGGATGCTGACCGCGCCCTACGGCGGCTTCGTGCTGTGGCTGCTGGTGTGGGGCATCACGGTCTCGGGCGACTCGCCGCAGTTCAGCGCGCTCACCGCCACCAACGCGCCGCGTGAAGCGGTCGGCAGCGTGCTCACGCTGGTCAACTGCATCGGCTTCACGATCTCGGTCGTCAGCATCGAGGTCTTCGTGCGTGCGGCGGCGCACTGGCCGCTGGCCCAGGTGCTGCCGTGGCTGGCCATCGGGCCGGCGCTCGGGCTGATCGCGTTGCGGCCATTGCTGGCACTGGCGCCGCCGCAGCCACCACCACCACCACGCCCACCGCCGGGTTGATTCGGCTGCGGCGGCTGCTGCCTTGGTTTTGGCGGCCGATGTCCGGATCGGCGCCGCCATTGCGTCCGGTACTTTGGAAGGGCCGCCCCGGCCCAGCCGATGACCGCAGGGACGACCCACCATGAACACCCCTTGGTTGACGCCGGACGCCGCGGCGTTGGCCGTGCTGCTCGAAGGCCTGATGCTGCTGTGCTTCGGCCTCGCCTGGCCGGTGGCCAACATGCGCATGCTGCGCAGCGGCCGGCCCGACGGCAAGGGCCTGGCTTTCACGCTGATTATCCTGTGCGGCTACGTGGCCGGTGCCGCCGCCAAGGTGGTGGGCATTGCACAGGGGCACCCGTTGCCGCCGGTCTTCTGGCTGTACCTGTTGAATACGCTGTCGGTGGCGGTGAACCTGGCGCTGCAATGGCACCTGGGCCGGCGCATCGCGGTGCAGCGGGCCGCCGCACCGCCGGTCGGCGCCCTGTGGCCGCGCACCGGGCAGTGACGCTGCCCGCGGCTGATCTGAAGCGCCTGTCGGCTTTGCTCGACCAGGCGCTGGACCTCGACGCCAGCCAGCACGAGCGCTGGCTGCGCGGCCTGCGCAGCGAGCCTGCCGGCCTGGTGCGGCAGTTGCGCGAGCTGCTGGCGGGCAGGGGCGCCAAGGAGACGGCCGACCTGCTCGACCGCGGCCCGGCGGTCACCGTGCCGGCGGACACCGGCGCCACAGACGGCACCGCGGGTGGTACGGGTGCCGCCTTCAGCGGCGGTGACGCCGTCGGCCCCTACCGGCTGATCAGCCTGCTCGGACGTGGCGGCATGGGCGAGGTCTGGCTGGCCGAGCGTGCCGACGGCGTGCTGAAACGGCCGGTGGCGCTGAAGCTGCCGACGCTGGGCCTGCGCCGCGGCGTGCTGGTGCAGCGCTTCGCGCGCGAACGCGACATCCTTGCCGGCCTGGTCCACCCGCACATCGCGCGGCTGTACGACGCCGGGCAGTCCGCTGACCGGCAGCCGTACCTGGCACTTGAGCATGTCGAAGGCCAGCCGATCACCGCGTACTGCACGTCGCACGTGCTCGGCGCGCGCGAGCGCGTGCAGCTGCTGTTGCAGGTGATGGACGCGGTGCAGTTCGCGCACGCCAACCTCGTGATCCACCGCGACCTTAAGCCCGCCAACGTGCTCGTCACGCCGCAGGGGCGGGCGATGCTGCTGGACTTCGGTATCGCCAAGCTGCTGCAAGACGACGAGACCGCGGCCGCCGAGACCGAGCTGACGCGGCTGGGCGGCCGGGCCATGACACTGGACTACGCTGCGCCGGAGCAGCTCAACGGGGGCCCGATCAGCATCGCCATCGATGTCTGGGCGCTCGGTGTGCTGGCCTACGAGCTGCTGGCGGGCCAGCGCCCGTTCACGCGCGCCACGCGCCGTGCCACCGAGCACGCCGTGCTGCACGAGGAGCTGGCGCGCATCGAGGGCGCAGCGCTGCCGCGCGGCTGGGCGGCGGACCTGAACACCATCGTCGGCAAGGCCTTGAAGAAGTCGCCCGCCGAGCGCTATGCCACCGTCAACGCCCTGGCCGACGACTTGCAGCGCTGGCTGGCCGGCCAGCCGGTGCTGGCGCGCGCCGACAGCGCCGGGTACCGGGCGCGCAAGTTCATCGGCCGCAACAAGGCGGCGGTGGCGATGGCGGCGGCCATCACCGCCGTGTTGGTGGGTGCCAGCGCGGTGTCGGTCCAGCAGGCGCAGCGCGCACAGGCGCAGAGCCGCATCGCGCAGACCGAGGCGCGCACGGCGCAGGCGGTGCAAGCCTTTCTGGAGGACATCTTGCGCGCCAACAGCGCCGACCAGCCCGACCCGATCAAGGCCCGCCAGCGCACCGCCAAGGAGCTGCTCGACGCCGGCGCCGCGCGCATCGACAAGGCGCTGGACGACGCCCCCGCCGCCAAGTTGCGCGTTCTGAACGTGCTGGGCGAGATGTACGGCCACATGGACGACTACGAGCGTCGCATCGAGCTGAACACGGCCGCGGTAGAGCTGGCCGGGCGTGCCTTCCCCGGCCCGAGCGCCGAGCGGGCGCGCGCACTGGCCAGTCTGGCGACGGTGCTGGCTTCGAACGCCCGCCAGTCCCAGGCTGGCGCGGTGCTGCGCGAGGCGATGGCGATTGCCGACCAGAACCCGGCGCTGGACCATGCGCTGCGGACCGAGATCGCGATGGCCTACGTGCAGGACAACATGCGCCGCGACGACACCGCCGGCCTGCCGGCCGCGGCGCGGCTGGTCACGCTGTTGAGCGGCAAGCCGCCCGGCGACGACCTCGTCGGCGCCTTGTACATGCGCGGCCGGCTGCAGCGTGTGGCCGGCCAGCCGGCGCTGGCGGTGCAGGACCTGGAGCAGGCGCTGCGCGTGGCCGCGCAGGTACCCGGCGGCGCGGCCGGGGGGCTGTCGACGCTGCACATCGAGCTGTCGCGCAGCCGCGCTGCGACAGGCGACCTGGCAGGTGCCGAGCGCGACCAGCGCCAGGCGCTCGAGCTGGCCCGGCGCAGCACCGGGCCGGCCAGCCGTACGACGGTGTTCTGCACCCAGGTGCTGGCGCGGCTGCTGTCGGACATGGGCCGCCCTCTTGAGGCGCTGCCACTGCTCGAGCAGGCACGGCGCGACCTGGCCGCGTGGCCCGACGACCTGACGCGCGCGCAGTCGCTGGTCAGCACCGCGGTGACCGAGATGACCGTGTGGCTGCACCTGGGCCAGCCGCAGCGGGCGCTGGCCGCGATGCCCGACGCGCGCGGCACGCGGCTGGATCAGCTCGACGACCCGCGCCAGCGCGCCGCCCTGCACCTGGCGCGGGGACAGGCGCTGGTCGAGCTGGGCCGGCTGCAGGAAGGCGGCGCCGAGTTCGACGCCGGCGCCAGGCTGGCCACCGAGCGCAAGGTGGCCGGCACGACGCGGCGCGACCTGCTGCTGGCGCAGGCCCGGTTGGCGCTGCTGCAAGGCGCCACCGCGGCTGCGCAGGCGCGCTGGCGCGAGTTGCAGCCAGGGGGCCAGGCGCAGGTGCCGTTGGCGCTGGCCCTGGCCGCCGATATCGAAGCCGCGACTGAGGGCCCGGCCGCTGCGCTGGCGCTGGCCAGCCGCCACCTGGCAGCCTTCGACGCCGGGCCGGCGGCACTCGAACAGGCCTATGCGCGCCAGCGGCTGTTGATGGTCTCGGCGCGCGCCTTGTCGGCGCTCGGCCGCGCCGCCGAAGCGCGGGTGATGCTGGACGAAGTGCAGCGCCTGGCCAGTGCGATCAGGGGCAGCGCCGGCGCGGCTTCGCCGGGCGCGCGCTGAAGACAGCCGCCGCGCGGCACCTGATCAGCGTGCAGCGGCGAGCCGCGTCTCCAGGTCCGACTGCTGGCGCAGGCTGCCCCACCAACTTCGATAGCCCGCATCGCTGGGGTGCAGCCCGTCGCTGGCGTGGAGCGCCGGGTTCTTGACGAAGGGGTCGTCGGCCTTCTCGAAAAACAGGTTGACGAAGACCGCGCCGTGCGCTGACGCCGCCTCGCGTACCACGGCGTGCAGGGTGCGCGCGCGCCGCGTCATCAGCCACGACACCGGCGCATGGAAGAAGGGTGCGTTGCCGACGTTGCCGGCCGGCATCACGATCACCTGCGGCGCCAGCGCCTTGGCGCGCGTCAGCGTCTCGTCGACCGCGCGGCGCAGCGCGTCTTCGCTTGTCAGGCGGATCACGTCGTTGCCGCCGGCTTGCACCAGCACCAGGTCGTAGCGGTGCTCAATGGCTGCAGCCAGTTGCGCGGGCAGGTCCTCGAAGCGGGCACCGTCGGCGCTTCGGTTCTCGATCGCCAGTTGCGGGTGGCTGGCCGCCATCAAGCCGGCCAGGCTGGCCTGCGGCGCGCTGGCACCCGTGCCGACGGCGGTGCTGTCGCCCACCACCAGCAGCGTGAGCCGGGGCTCGGCCGGTTGCTGCTGCAAGGGCTCGCTGCGGTCGGCGAGCTTCTTGGCTTCACCCAGCCGGGTGGTCGCGCATCCGACGATGCCGATGGTGGCGAGGACGGCGATGGCAATCAGCGAGCGGCGCAGCCGGGGCGTGGCGGTTTTCATGCGGCGAACTGTGGCGCCCGGGTCCGCCGCCAGGCAGGCCTTCGGAGCAGGCCACGCTGTAGGACAACGCCGGATCCAGCGGCGTCGCGGACTTTTCTGAGGTCGTGATCTTCGCGCGCAGCCTCAGCAACAGCCGCTGCCGCAGCCTACTGAAACGCCACCTCGGCAAAGCTGCGCAGCTTTCGGCTGTGCAGCTTGCCGGGCTTCTGCTCGCGCAGCAGCTCGACCGCACGCATGCCAATGCGCAGGTGCTGGTCGACGCGCTCGCGGTAGAAGTGGTTGGCCATGCCGGGCAGCTTGATCTCGCCGTGCAGCGGCTTGTCGCTGACGCACAGCAAGGTGCCGTACGGCACGCGGAAGCGGAAGCCGTTGGCGGCGATCGTCGCGCTTTCCATGTCGAGCGCGACCGCGCGGCTCTGGCTGAAGCGGCGCTCGGGGTCGCTGAGGGCGCGCTTGGGCAGCAGCTCCCAGTTGCGGTTGTCGGTGCTGGCGACGGTGCCCGTACGCAGGATCTTCTTCAGCTCATAACCTTCGAGTTGGGTGACATCGGCGACCGCCGTCTCCAGCGCCACCTGCACCTCGGCCAGTGCGGGGATCGGTACCCACAGCGGCAGGTCTTCGTCGAGCACGTGGTCTTCGCGCATGTAGGCGTGGGCCAGGACGTAGTCGCCGAGCTGCTGGCTGTTGCGCAGGCCGGCGCAGTGGCCGAGCATCAGCCAGGCATGCGGGCGCAGCACGGCGATGTGGTCGGTGATGGTCTTGGCATTCGCCGGGCCGACACCGATGTTGACCATGGTGATGCCGGCGTTGTCGCCGCGCACCAGGTGGTAGGCCGGCATCTGCGGCAGCCGCGGCGGGGCCGAGCCTAGGCCGTCGGCGGGCCGGGCCGGGCCGCCCTGGCGCCGCGTGATGACGTTGCCGGGTTCGACGAAGGCTTCGTATTCGGCTTTCGGGTCGGCCATCAACGCGTGGCCGAGCTTGATGAATTCGTCGATGTAGAACTGGTAGTTCGTGAACAGCACGAAATTCTGGAAGTGCTCGGGCACGGTGCCGGTGTAGTGGCGCAGCCGGTGCAGCGAATAGTCGACCCGCGGCGCGGTGAACAGGCTCAGCGGCTGGGATTCGCCGGGCCCGGGCTCGTGGGTGCCGTTGGCGATGCCGTCGTCCATGGCGGCCAGGTCGGGCAGGTCGAACAGGTCGCGCATCAGCAGGCGGCGCTCGGGCTTCAGGCTGCCTTCGAGGTGGTCGTTCTCGGCCATCGAGAAATGCACCGGAATCGGCTGCGCGCTGGTGCCGACCTCGATGCCGACGCCATGGTTTTTCAGCAGCAGGCGGAACTGTTCGGCGTAGTAGGCGCTGAACAGGTCGGGCCGCGTCAATGTGGTCTCGAAGGTGCCGGGGCCGGCGACGAAGCCATAGCTCAGGCGCGAATCGGCGCGCACCACGGTGTCGGTGCGCACCCTGACGAAGGGGTAGCAGGCGCGGACCTTGGCGCCGAGTTCTTCACCGCTGACGAAGCGACGCAGGCTGTCGCGCAGGTGCAGCACGCTGTCGTCGTAGATCTGGCGCACGAGGGCCAGCGCAGCAGCGGGGTCGTCGAATCGGGCGGGTGCGGTGAATGGCGGTGTAAGCATGGCGGATTGTGCCAAAGGCTTGTTTGGCGTTTGCTTGTGCGTCTTGCTCGTGAGGATGCGCGTCGTGGCAGGCGGGCGGTGCCCGGCGGGTGGGCGAGATCGGACGGCCCTACGCTGCGCCGCTCGGGAGCCGGAGCGCAGCGAAGGCCGTCCACGCCCGAGCGCCTCAGTCCGCCCGCCCGAGCCCGCCTTTGCCGCTCAGGCGGAGGCCAGAGCCATGCCTTCAGCCGGAAGCCCGGCTGACAACGTCCAACGCTGCCAGCGCCGGAGCATCCAGCACCAACGAAGTCGCCCCCATCAATTCCTGCAGCTGCACCACACTCGTCGCACTGGCAATCGGCGCCGTGATGCCCGGCTGCGCCATCTGCCAGGCCAGCGCCACCTGCGCCGGTGTGGCGCCGAGCCGCGCGCCCACCTCGTCCAGCACCGCCAGCGCTGCGAAGCCGCGCTCGTTCATGTAGTCGCCGACACCACCGCCTCGAACGCTTTTGCTCAGATCGGCTTCGTTGCGGTACTTGCCGGTGAGAAAGCCCCGCGCCAGGCCGAAGTAGTTGATGACGCCGAGATTGTTGGTCAAGCAGACGTCGCGCAACGCGGGCTCGAAACGCGCCCGTTCGAGCAGGTTGAACCAGGGTTGGAGCGTCTGGAACCCCGGCAGGCCGAGCCGGGCGCTGACTGCCAGCGATTCGGTCAGCCGCTCGGGCGTGATCTGCGACGCACCGAAGGCCCGTACTTTGCCTTCGGCCTGCAATGCGACGAAGGTGGAAAGCGTTTCTTCCAGCGGCGTGGCGCTGTCATCGCCATGGGCCTGGTAGAGGTCGATCACGTCGATCTGCAAGCGGCGCAGCGAATCTTCGACAGCGCGGCGGATCTTGGCTGCAGTCAGCCCGCCCTTGGCGGTTGGGTTCTCGCCGAACAGGAAGCCGCACTTGGTGGCAATCACGACCTGGTCGCGTCTGCCGCTGGCCTTGAGCCAGTTGCCGATCACCGTCTCGGACTCGCCCCCCGCGTGGCCGGGCGCCCAACGTGAATACATGTCGGCGGTATCGATGGTGTTGAAGCCGGCATCGACGAAGGCGTCGAGCACCGAGAACGAGGTGCGTTCGTCGCAGGTCCAGCCGAACACGTTGCCGCCGAGCACCAGCGGGGCGGTGGCCAGGCCGCTGCGGCCCAGCGGGCGCAGGGTCGGGGTGGGGTCTTTGAGCATGTCACCGAGGTTACAGGCGCCCCGGCTGGATACGCCACCCGCCGGGCCTACAGAACCCGCGGCAACACGATGTGCAGGCCTTCGAGCGCGCGCTCGGTGCGGGCAGCGGCGCGGCTCAACCAGGTGCCACCCAGCAGCAACAGCGTGGTGGCCAGCAGCGTGAAGATCAGGGCGTAGGACATGGTCGTTCTTTCGGTTTGGGGTGGTCGGCACGCTGCGAAGTGCGGTGGCCGTACCAGGGAGATCGCAAAGCGCAGCCGGAACACGACATCGGGCCGCACGCCACGCTGTCTGTCGTGTTCTGGCGCCGTTATCCGATCTCTTCCATGCAGGGCTTGGTGGCCCATGGAAGACACGCCGATGACGACAGCTTGGATCTGGGCCAGCACCTCGCTGGCTGTGCTGGCAGCCGCTCCGCTGCTGTACGCAGCGCTGTGCGTGGCGGTGGCGCACCGCATGACCACCCCCCGGCGTGTGCCGGCGCTGGCCGACCCGGCTTGGTCGGGCTTCGGCGCGCTGCGCCGCGTGGGATTCACGCCGCGGCATGGCCGGCTGCTGTTGGCGGCGAGTTATCTGGGTGCGCCCGACGGGCCCGACGGGCGCGGAGCACGCCGGGCCGTGCTGTTCGTGCACGGCAAGGACTGCAGCCGCGGCGGTGAGGTGCGCGTCAGCAGTGAACCCCTCGTGCGGGCGCTGCACCAGGCCGGCGTGGCCGTGCTGATGCTCGACTTGCGTGGCCACGGCGACAGCGCTGCGTCGCGCATGACCTACGGCATCGACGAGGCCGATGACGTGCTCGGCGCGATCGACTGGCTGCGCCGGCAGGGTTTCAGCGCAGGGCGCATCGGCGTCTTCGCCGCATCGATGGGTGGTGCGGGCGTGCTGCGCGCTGCGTTACGCGACGCGGCCATCGGCCCGATCGTGCTCGACAGCACCTATGCCGACTTCGCGGCCATGATCGACGGTCAGTTCACGGCGCTGACCGGGCTGCCGCGGCTGTTTCTGCCCGGTGCGTTGGCGGCCTCACGCTGGTTGACCGGAGCCGATCTGCGCCACATCCGCCCGGAGGGCGATGCGTTGCGCCTGCGCGGTTGCCCGGTGCTGGTGATCCACGCCCACGGCGACCCTTTCGTGCCGGTGGCGCATGCCCGCCGGCTGGCCGTGGCCGCGCGCGGTGAGCTGTGGGTCACGCCCGGCGAACACCACCTGGCGTCTTTCCGCGAAACGCCGGTCCGTTACGTGCAGCGGGTGGCGGGCTTCTTCGAGTGGCACCTCGGCCGGCCGGCGGGTGACGTTGTCACATCGCTGAAAGAGGCGGCCTGAGGTGAAACGGCGCGGCGCTCAGGCCAGGCTGCGGTGCAGCAGCAAGCGCGCCTTTTCCCAGTCGCGCTGCACGGTGCGCTCGCTCACCCCGCGCAGCGTGGCGATCTCGGCAAAGGTCAGGCCGCAGAAAAACTTCAGGTCGACCACCTCGGCCAGCGGGGCGTCGATCAGGGCCAGTTCTTCGAGCGCGTCGCTCAAGGCCTGCAAGCCCTCGGCCTCGGGCACCTGGTCGCCGATGCCGGTGTCCAGCGTCGTGAACTCGAAGCCGCCGCCGCGCTTGAGGGCCCTGCGTTCGCGGGCGTGGTCGATGATGAGGCCGCGCATCGCGCGCCCCGCGTAGGCCATGAAGCGTGCCTTGTCGGGGAACACCAGGCCTTCGGCTTTCGACAGCCCGAGGTACGCCTCGTGCACCAGCACGGTGGCCGACAGCGTGGCGCTGCCGCCGTCGTTCTTCCACAGTTCGCGCCGCGCCATGCGGTGCAACTCGGCGTACAGCAACTCGAACAACTGCTGCTTCGCAGGCCCGTCGCCCTGGTCGGCCTGGTGGGTCAGCGTGGTGATCTGGGCGGCGCTGTCGTTGGGCTGCATCGGCGCTGATTCTGCGATACGGGACACTGTCCGCCATGCCCATCGAAGCTGAGCCCGGCGCTGCCGACGACACCATGCGCACCGACATCGCGTGGGCCCGGCTGAGCCCGCTGCTGGACCAGGCGCTCGACCAGCCCGAGGCCGGGCGCGGAGCCTGGCTCGCGGCGCTGCGCGCGCAATCGCCCGATGAAGCGCGGGCCGTCGAGCGGCTGCTGGCGCACCACGACAGCGCTGGCCGCGAGGGGTTCCTGCAGGCCGCCGCCGTCGCCGCCGGAGGGCCGCCGGCCAGCGTGCACGCCCGCCGCTTCGGTCCGTGGGCGGTCGAAGCGCAACTCGGCGAAGGCGGCATGGGCAGCGTCTGGCTGGCGCGGCGCAGCGACGGGCGCTTCGACGGGCAGGCGGCGATCAAGCTCATGCACGGCCGTCTGCAAGGCAGCCAGGCCGTGCAGCGCTTCGAGCGCGAGGGCCGCATCCTGGCCCGCTTGCAGCATCCGCACATCGCGCGGCTGCTCGATGCCGGCGTGGCCAGTGAAGGGGATGGCGGCCAGCCCTACCTGGTACTGGAGCTGGTGCGTGGCCAGGCCATCGACCGCTGGTGCGACGGCCAGCGCTTGGGTGTCGAGGCGCGGCTGCGGCTGTTCGTCGATGTCGCCGAAGCGGTGGCCGCAGCGCACGCGCAACTCGTCGTGCACCGCGACCTGAAGCCCGGCAACGTGATGGTCGATACGCAGGGCCAGGTCAAGCTGCTCGACTTCGGCATCGCCAAGCTGATCGAAGGTGAAGGCGAAGGTGCAAGCGAGGGCGGCACGACGCCTGACGCCCAGGATGCACTGACCCAGACCGGCCAGCGCGCCTTCACCCCCGGCTGGGCGGCGCCCGAGCAGGTGCGCGGCGAGCCCATCGGCACCGCGGCCGACGTCTGGAGCCTGGGCGTGCTGCTGTGCCTGCTGCTGACCGGCCGCCACCCGAGCGGCTTGGCGTGGGGCAGCGACGTCGCGGCCTGGTTGCGCGCCACCGCCGAAGCGCGTGTGCTGCGCCCGAGCCGGCTGGTCGAAACCGACGATGCGGCGGCCGAGCAGGCCGAGCGCCGCGCCACCACGCCGGAGCGTCTGGCGCGCCGGCTGCAAGGCGAGCTCGACCAGATCGCCCAGCGTGCGCTGGCCGATGAGCCCGCCCGCCGCTACCCCAGCGCCCAGACCCTGGCCGACGACGTGCGGCGCCACCTGCGCCACGAGCCGATCACGGCGCATGCCGACACGCTGGGCTACCGAGCCGCGAAGTTCGCCCGCCGCAACCGGCTGGTGGTGGGCGCCGCGTCGACCACGCTGCTGGCGCTGGTGGCCGGTGTGCTGGGCACCACCTGGCAGGCGCTCGAAGCCCAGCGCCAGCGCGACGCCGCGCGCGGCGCACAAGCCGAAGCGGTGGCGCAGGCCGCGCGTGCCGACGAGCAGCGCACCCAGGCGCTGGCCAGCGCTATCGAAGCGCAGCAGCAGCGGGTGGTGGCCGAAGGCGCCCGCGAGCGCGCTCTGAGCGAGGCGACGCGCGCCGAAGTCGAGAACCGGCGCGCGGTCGCGGCGCAGGCCCTGGCGCAGGCCGAAGCCGCCGCCGCCCGCCGCGCGCGCGCCGAGACTGACGCGCAGTTGGCGCAGACGCAGGCCCAGCGCGCCGAAGCCCGCTACGCGGCCCGCGCCAGCGCGGCGTCGGTGGACATGCTGTCCGCGCTGCTGGCCGACATCGGCAACGGCGGCAAGCCCTTGCAACCGGCGCAGCTCATTGATCGCGCGCGGGAACTCGTGGAGAAGAGCTACGTGGCCGCGCCAGCGCTGCAGTCCGAGCTCTACATCGGCCTGGGCGTGCGTTACCAGCAACTGCGGCTGTCGGATCGTCAGCGCGAGATGCGCGAACTCGGCGAAGCGGCGGCTCGCCGTTCTGGCGACGGCAACGCCTTGGTCAACGCCTTGTGTGCTGCGGTCGAGCCCGACGTGAATCAAGGGCGTACGGCGCAGGTCCAGCAGCGGCTGGACGAAGCGCGGGGCCTGATGGCAGCACTGGGCCCACAGGCCCGTTTGTCGATGCGCCTAGCCTGCCTGAACGTCGAGATCTTCCTCGCCAGTGCCCGCGGCAGCCATGGCCAGGCGATCGGTCTCGCGCAGCAGGCGATCAAGCTGCTTGAAGACGACGACCAGCGCGAAGGCCCTCTCTACATCACCGCGATGGGCAACCTGGCCTTCCAGCATCAACGTGCCGCACAGCCCGCTGAAGCCTTGGCGATTTACGTCAAGCTCGGCGAGCTGATGGACGCCACCGGCCGCTCGCACACAGCGGACCGGCTGACCGTGATGGCCAACATCGGCATCCAGCAGTCGACATTCGGCGAGTATCGCGACGCGATGGATACCTTGGCCGAGACCCTGCGGCGCGCCGTCGGGACGAATCTCAGCGAACCGGCGGGCGACCCGGGGTTGGCACGAAGCTATGGCGTCACGCTGTTTCACATGCACCGCTACGAAGCAGCGGCCCGCTGGCTGGAGTACGCCTGGCAAAGCGCGCGGCAGAGCGGTGCGGTGCCGATCCAGCTCGACGCCTGCTCAACCTTGGCGCGTACCCTCGTGCACGCCGGAAATCTGAACCAAGCCGATCGGGTGCTGCAAGGTTGCTCGGAAACGCTGGCGGGCAGCGCAGCGCGCAGCCCCTCGCAGGAAATCGGTATCGAGCGCACGCGCGCCGAGTGGCATCTAGCCCGAGGCGATGCAGCGGCCGCGCAGCTCCTTCTGCGCAGGCTTGGCGCGTCGATACCGGCAGCACCCTCGCCAGCCAACGATCGGGCCCGGATCGGGCACCTGCCTCTGGCCGTGCGCACGGCTGTGGTCACGGATGAGTTGGTCGAGGCCCGCACACAGGCCGAGATTTATCTCGCCAGTGCTGAGCGCCTGGCGCGCCGGCCGGAGCACGGTGCGCACGTTGGACGCGCCTGGGCACTGCTGGGCGCTGTGCAGCAGCGCCAGGGCCAGCCGCGCGAAGCGCAGGCTTCTTGGCAGCGCGCGCTGCCGATCCTGCGTGCGGCCATGGGTGCCGATCACCCTGAAGCTGCGGCGCTGCAAGCGATGCTCGCGCAACGGCCGCCTTGAACGCCGGCACGGACGAGGGCGCGGACGAGGGCGCGCCCGCGGCCACGCGCAGGCCGCGCGATGCAATGCTGCGGCGCGGTAAAGAAAAGCGGCTTTCGTGGCCGCGGCGCACGCCAGCCGCTAGCCTGCGCGACATGAACGCAATCCAGCACCCGCGCTTCCCGTTGGCTGCATGCCGCCCGCTGAAAGCCACCGCCTGCACCGCCCTGCTGGCAGCCGTTGTCTCGCTGGGTGCGTGTGGTGGTGGAGGAGGCGGCGGCGAGACCAGCCCGCCGCCCACGCCGAGCCCACCAGCCGGCCCGACGCTGGCGCAGCGCACGGCAGCAGCCACGGCAGTGGCCGGCTCGGCCAGCAACGACTGCGCACCCATCCGCCCGTTCTACTGGGAGGTCGGCGACCGCAGCGCCGCGCAGGCCAGCGGCTCGGTCGGCGGCAACACCTACGCTGCCAACACCGCCATGAGCATCGCATCGGCCACCAAGTGGCTCTACGGTGCCTACGTGGCCGAACGCCGCAGCGGCGTGTTCACCGCGCAGGACGTCGAGTTCCTCAGCTTCAAGAGTGGCTACACCGACTTCGATACCTGCCTGCCCGGCCAGACGGTCGCCAGCTGCCTGGCCGCTGGCAGCAATGGCGACTTCGTGCCCTCCACCCAGGGCCGCTTCTTCTACGGCGGCGGCCACATGCAGAAGCACGCCACGCTGCTGGGCCTGGGGGCCATGGACAACGCCGCGCTGGCGGCCGAGATGCGCAGCGTGCTGGGCACCGACATCGGCCTGGCGTTTTCGCAGCCGCAGCCGGCCGGGGGCGCCATCAGCAGCGCCGCCGACTACGCGGTGTTCCTGCGCAAGCTGCTGGTCGGCGGCTTGCGGCACGGAGTGTTGCTCGGCCAGGCCAGCGTGTGCACCAACCCGCTCGCGTGCCCAGGCCAGGCGCTGTACACCCCCGTGCCTTCCACCGAGCAGTGGCGCTACGGCACGGGGCACTGGGTCGAGGCCGACCCGGTGGTCGGCGACGGCGCCTTCAGCAGCGCCGGTGCTTTCGGCTTCTACCCGTGGATCGACGCCAGCCGCAGCGTGTACGGCGTCGTGGCGCGGCGCGACATCACGGCGGGTGCCGGCAATGCCTCGGCGCGCTGCGGCCGGTTGATCCGCAAGGCTTGGCTGACTGGGTCTTCCTGAATACGCGCTAGAGGATGAAGCGCGACAGGTCTTCGTTCTTCGACAGCTCGGCCAGCCGTTCGTCCACCGCCGCCACGTCGATCACGACGGATTGACCGGCGCGGTTCGGCGCGTCGAAGCTCACCTCGTCGAGCAGGCGCTCCATCACCGTGGCCAGCCGCCGCGCGCCGATGTTCTCGGTGCGCTCGTTCACGTCGCAGGCAATCTGGGCCAGCCGGCGCACCGCCTCGGGCGTGATCGTCAGCGTCACGCCTTCGGTCGCCAGCAGCGCCTGGTACTGGGTGATGAGCGACGCTTCCTTGGCGGTGAGGATGGCCTCGAAGTCTTCCACCGACAGCGACGACAACTCGACCCGGATCGGGAATCGGCCCTGCAACTCCGGAATCAGGTCGCTCGGTTTGGCGAGGTGGAAGGCGCCACTGGCGATGAACAGGATGTGGTCGGTCTTCACCAGCCCGTACTTGGTGCTGACGGTGGTGCCTTCGACCAGCGGCAGCAGGTCGCGCTGCACGCCCTGGCGGCTGACTTCAGCGCCGCTGCTGTGCTCGCCGCCGCGTGAAGCCACCTTGTCGATCTCGTCGATGAAGACGATGCCGTTGGCTTCGGCCGCGGCCAGTGCAGCGGTGCGGATCTCGTCCTCGTTGACGAGCTTGCCGGCCTCTTCGTCGACCAGCTGCTTGCGCGCTTCGCCGATCTTGAGCCGGCGCGTCTTGCGCCTGCCCTGGCCCATCTGGCTGAACAGGCCCTTCAGCTGTTCGGCCATCTCGTCCATGCCGGGCACGCCTTGCGGGCTCATGATCTCGAACGCCGGGCGCTGTTCGGCGAGGTCGATCTCGATGTCCTTGTCATCCAGGCTGCCTTCGCGCAGGCGCTTGCGCATGACCTGGCGCGCGGTGCTGTCGGCTTCGCCCGGCTCGCGCTTCAGCGGCACCAGCAGGTCGAGGATGCGGTCTTCGGCGGCGTCTTCTGCCCCCGCGCGCTTGCCGCGCACCTGGCGCTCGCGCTCCTGCTTCACGGCCACCTCGACCAGGTCGCGGACGATGGTGTCCACGTCCTTGCCGACATAGCCGACCTCGGTGAATTTGGTCGCCTCGACCTTCACGAATGGCGCGTCAGCCAGCCGCGCCAGCCGGCGTGCGATCTCGGTCTTGCCGACGCCGGTGGGGCCGATCATCAGGATGTTCTTCGGCGTGATCTCGCCGCGCAGCTTCTCGTCGACCTGCTGGCGCCGCCAGCGGTTGCGCAAGGCAATCGCCACCGCGCGTTTGGCACCGTGCTGGCCGACGATGTGGCGGTCGAGCTCGGACACGATCTCCTTCGGCGTCATCGAGAAACTCATTGGGGCACCCCATGGCCTACGGCCGGCCCCGCCAAGCGGGAACGAGCACCTTCGGGCGGCCGGGCGGTGGTCATTCGAGCGTCTCCAACGTGTGCTGCTGGTTGGTGTAGATGCACAGGTCGCCGGCGATCTCCAGGCTGCGCTTGACGACCTCGGCCGGCGTCATGGCGGTGTGTTCCAGCAGCGCACGCGCGGCGGCCTGCGCGTACGCGCCGCCGGAGCCGATGGAGACGATGCCGTACTCGGGTTCGAGCACGTCGCCGTTGCCGGTGATGATGAGCGAGGCCTCGCGGTCGGCCACCGCCAACATGGCTTCCAGCCGGCGCAGCACGCGGTCGGTGCGCCAGTCCTTCGTCAGCTCGACAGCGGCGCGCACCAGGTGGCCCTGGTGCTTTTCGAGCTTGGCTTCGAAGCGTTCGAACAGCGTGAACGCATCGGCCGTTGCGCCGGCAAACCCGGCCAGTACGTTGTCGCGGTAAAGCTTGCGCACCTTTCTGGCACTGGCCTTGACGACGATGGTGCCCAGCGTGACCTGCCCGTCGCCGCCAATGGCCACCATCTTGCCGCGGCGCACGCTGACGATGGTGGTGCCGTGATAGTTTTCCATTGGGGGTGCTCGTTTGTGCAGTCGTGCCTTCGATCAAGCCCCATGCGCGGATCCGGCTCCGCCGGTCCGCTGCATGCGCCCCCCCGGGGGGCAGCGACCAGCGGGAGCGTGGGGGCTCTACTTCACACCTTGCGGACCTGGACCTTGGCGTGCTCGTTGAAACCCATCGCGCCGAAGAAAAGCGCCAACAAGCGGTGTGCGTCGACGAAGTGCACGGCACGGTTCTCGTTGCGTTTGGTCAGCACCCAGTTCAGCAGGTCGCCTGCAGCGATGAAATCGACGCGGATCAAGCGGGCACACGACACACTGACGATCGGCGCCGTGCGCAGGCTGGCATCGAGCTTCTTGAGCGTCTCGCCGATGTCGCCGACCAGTTGGCCCGAGAGTTCAACATGCGCCATCTCGACCACGCCGGCGGCATCTTCCGACAGGGTCGATTCCATGAAGCCGGTCGAGACCTCGCTGATCACCGACGGGTGCGGCGCCTTGGTCGTCAGCGTATTGCCGGCGATCACCACCTTGCAGCGCGCCGGTTCCCACGACGGGGGACTGACCTCGTAGGTCACGCAGTAGTCGATGGCGGCTTCGTCGAACTGGTCGGCGCGGTTGGCCAGGCGCAGAGCGTCCAGCCGCGTCTGCCAGAAGGCGGGGTCGGCGTCGCGCACACCCGTCGGTGCGGCTTCCTGCAGCACCGTGAACAGGCGCTCGCCGGCCATCCAGCGCATTTCCAGCGACTGGCCGGCCCACAGCCGGAACAACCCCGACAGCTGCATCGCCGCTTCGGCGTCGAGCCGTGTGAGCTGCCCCCAGTCGAAGACCCACGGCAACGGCAACTGCAGCGTCTGCGAACCTAAACGCGCGACGCCTTCGATGTCCAGGTGCGCCGGGCAGACCCAGCCGACCTCGCTGTGCGCGCTGCTGCTGCCGCGGCTGCCGGCGGTGATGATGGGCTCGTCGCTGACGGCGTCTGCCACCAGCTTGGGCAGTGAATACCACTGCGGCGCGGACCAGCCGAACTGCTGCGCGTACTCGATCGCCAGGCTTTCGAAGCGTTGCTGTTGGCCGGTGGCGCGGTACAGGTCGAACAGCACGAGCCAGGTCTCGGCGTGCTGGGCACGCGCGCCGCCGGCGCCGGTGAGCTGCTGCAAGACGTCGTCGCAGTGGGCGAAGTCGGCGTTGGCGAAAGAGATCACGGCCTCGTCGAGCTCGGGGTCGTGCACGACCTCGCTGACCTCGACCGCGAAGGGGCTGCCGAAGTCGCTGGCGTCGTGGGCGCCACCGCCACCAAATGAAACCGACGACAGCGGCGCCAGCGGCGGCAGCCCGGTGCCCATCTGCACCGGCGCGGGCGAAGCCGCGGGCGGCAGCGCGATGTCGGCCATCAGCGGCGGGTTCAGCGGCGCGCCAGGGGGCAGCGACGTCGGCCGGGCACCTGGCGACGTCGGCTGCGGCGCGGCGTCGGCCAGCGACAGCGTCGGCACGTTGGCGTAGGCGGCTTGCAGCGCGTCGTCGATGACCACGCCGTCACGCGCTGCCGGCGTGCCGCTGTCGTTGCCGGGGCCCATGCCGGTGCCCCGGGCTTCGCGTGCGTCGCGCAACACGCGGGCCTCGGCAGCCGTCGACGTGCCCGTCGCCGCTGCGCCGCCCAGCGCGCCGGCCGGCCGGCGCGTGCTGGACGCGAAGCCGTCACCGACCATCTGCTGCTCGATCTCGTCGATCTTGGCCTTCACCCCCGAATCCGGGCGCCCGGCGCTGAAATCGTGGACGCGGGCCGCTTCGGAGTCGTCCAGCCTCGACGAGCCGCCGAGTGAGGCCAACTGCTCGGGCGACAGCCCTTCGCGGCGGACCCGACGCAGCATGTCGAACTCGCGCTTGCGCACGAAGTCGTTGCGCCGCTTGCGCTCGATCATCGCTTTCAACTCGCTCTTTTCCAGCTCGAGTTCGCGCGATTCGTCCTGCCCCGGGCGCAGCTCGGTCCAGTCGGTGGACGGGTTCGCGACGAACCTCACCACCTTGCGGAAAAAGCTTTCATTTTCGGCCATGGGCTAAATGTAGCAACAGGGTGCGGCAGAGCTTCTTGCCATGCTGACGCCGAGGCCCGCCGTTCCGATCAAGCAGGGGCCGCGGGTCCGGCTCCGCCGGTCCGCCAGCGCCGCCCCTCGAGGGGCAGCGCCGAAGGCGCTCCGGGGTGGCCCAAACTTAATCCCCGAACATCTTCTGCTTCAGCTCGCGGCGCTGCTGGGCTTCGAGTGACAGCGTGGCAGTGGGCCGCGCCAACAGCCGGGCCAAGCCGATCGGCTCGCCGGTTTCGTCGCAGAAGCCGTAGTCGCCACTGTCCAGCCGCGACAGGCTCTGCGCGATCTTCTTCAAGAGCTTGCGCTCGCGGTCGCGCGTGCGCAGCTCCAGCGCGTGCTCTTCCTCGATCGTGGCGCGGTCGGCTGGGTCGGGGACGATGGAGGTGTCCTCGCGCAGGTGCTCAGTGGTGTCCTCGGCGTTGGACAGCAGGTCGTCTTTCTGCTGCTGCAAACGCAGGCGGAAGAACTCCATCTGCTTGTCGTTCATGTACTCGCCCTCGGGCATGGCGAGCAGTTCGGCTTCGCTCAGCTCGCGGCCAAGCTTGGTCTTCCAGGCGTTGGCGAGTTTGGGGTCGGGCTTGTGGGTGGTCTTCTGGACTTCGATGGGATCGGGGCCCTTGACGTGTTTGGCAGGCGCGAAACGGTCCATGAACCGGATGCCGGCCGGGGTGGGCGCCGGCGGAGGGGCATTGGCCGGCGTCGGGCCGGGCTTGATGACGCCGCTGCGCGACGGCGCGGCAGACGCTTTGGCCGCCTTGCCCGCGGGCTTCGGTGCGGGCGCCGGTGCGGCGGGGGCAGGGGCTGCGGTGGGTGCCTTGACGGGGGCGGCCGTAGTGGCAGTAGCGGCGGCAGTGGCGGCGGGCTTGGCTACCGCCTTGGGCACAGACTTTTCGGGCGCGACAACAGGAGGCTTCACAGGGGCTTTGGCAGGTGGGGTCACGGCGGCGGCGGTGGCAGGCTTGGCCGACGCTTTCGGCGCGGCCTTGGTGCGGGCCTTGGCCGGGGCGGGCTTCGCGACAGGTTTGGGGGCGGCTTTGGCAGCCGGCTTGGCAGCCGAAGGCGAAGGCTTGGCGGAGGGCTTGGCGGGAGACTTTGCAGCAGGCTTCGGGATCGGCTTGCCCGCCGCTTTGGCGACGGGCTTCGCTGCGGTCTTGGCTGCCGGCGGGCTGGTCTTCGGTGTCTTGGCCGGAAGCTTGCTCAAAGGTGTTCTCCTCGCTTACGGTGTTGGGTCGGGCCCGAGAACGTCAGGGCTCGCGGTCTTCGAGCAGGGACGGGCCTGCGGGCTTTTCAAAGCGCGCGGATTGTAGCCACGGCATTCAACGTGCCACGGGGCTCCGAATCCCTTGGAAAGGCCTCTGCCGCGCCGGATTTGCGCAGCATCACACAAGGCATTGCTCCAGGCCCTGCAGCAGCACGTCCTTGGGCAGGTCGATGCCGATGAAGACCATCTTGCTGGTCTTGTCCTCGCCGGGCACCCACTTCGGGCCGAGATCGCTGCCCATCAACTGGTGCACGCCCTGGAAGATCACCTTGCGGTCGCTGCCCTTCATGTTCAGCACGCCCTTGTAGCGCAGCATCTTGGGGCCGTAGACCTGGACGATGGCGCCGAGGAAGTCTTCCAGCTTGGCCGGGTTGAAGGGGCGCTTGCTGCGGAAGACGAAGCTCTTCACGTCGTCGTCGTGGGCGTGGTGGTGCGGGTGGGGGTGATCACAGGCCTCGCCCGGCGCGTGGTCGTGGCCTTCGTGACCGTGGGCCTGACCCTGGTCGTGATCATGGTGGTCGTGCCCCGAATCGGCGTTCAGGAAATCGGGGTCGATGTCGAGCTTGGCGTTGAGGTTGAACCCTTTCAGGTCGAACACCTTGGCAATCGGCACCTCGCCGAAGTGCACCGCCTGCTGCGGCGCGCGCGGGTTCATGTGCTTCATGCGGTGCATCAGCGCGTCCACCGTAGCCTTGTCGACCAGGTCGGTCTTGCTGATGAAGATCTGGTCGGCAAAGCCGATCTGGCGGCGCGCTTCCTGCCGCGTGTCGAGTTGCCCGTCGGCGTGCTTGGCGTCAACCAGCGTCAACACGCTGTCGAGCAGGTAGCTCTCGGCGATCTCGTCGTCCATGAAAAAGGTCTGCGCGACCGGGCCTGGGTCGGCCAGGCCGGTGGTCTCGATCACCACGCGCTCGAAGTCGAGTTCGCCCTTGCGCTTCTTCTCGGCCAGCAGCGCCAGCGCGCCGCGCAGGTCTTCGCGGATCGTGCAGCAGACGCAGCCGTTGCTCATCTGGATGATCTGCTCGTTGGTCTCGGAGACGAGAATCTCGGTGTCGATGTTTTCTTCGCCGAACTCGTTCTCGATCACGGCGATCTTCTGGCCATGCTGTTCGGAGAGCACGCGCTTGAGCAGCGTGGTCTTGCCCGAGCCGAGGAAGCCGGTGAGGATGGTCGCGGGGATCAGGGCCATGGCTGAACGCTTTCGAAAGGGCAATCGGCTCAGGTGCGGGCGGTCTGCCCGGTCTGCAAGCCCTGAACCCCGGGTGCCCAGTTGGCCAGGTGAGGCAACAGGGCGCGGTATGGCGCCAGCAGCACGGCAGCCATAACGGCCTTGACGGCCAGGTCCCCGGCCGCCAATTGCAGCCAGTTCACGTCGGCCTCGCCGGCAAAAGCCAGAAAGAAGAAGACAGCGGTGTCAAAAACCGAGGCGATCAACGAGCCGATCAGTGGCGCCTTCCACCAGCTCTGCTGCCGCCAGCGGTTGAACACGCCAATGTCGAGCAACTGCGCAACGATGAAGGCCGCGCCCGAGGCCAGCGCAATGCGCCACGGCCCGAGCGCCAGCGACACCACCACGGCGATCGCAAAGCCGGCGAAAGCCACACGCCGCGCCACCTGCGGCCCCAGGGCGCGGTTGGTCAGGTCGGTGACCAGAAAGACCAGCGGGTAGCTGAACGCGCCCCAGGTCAGCCAGTCGTTGATCGGCAACTGCACCAACAGGTTGGACAGCACGATCACCACCGCCATGGCGGCGACGGGTGCGATCAGGGGCTTGAGTCGAGCGATCACGGGCACAGGCGGGGGGTGGAGAGGCGGAGAAGCGGAGGGCGGGCTGCCGAAGGGGCGCGATTGTGCATCGCATGCGGGTCGGCTGCATCGCGGCATGCGGCCTCGGTTATTCTCGTTGCCGTCCCCACTGCCGGCACACGCACTTCGTGTCAGACCCGCACCCTCCGCGGTCCGCGCGCCACCCCGTGGCCCGCGCGGACCGAAACGACGCCCCGCCCGCCCCTGCCGACCGCCGCTCGCTGTTCACGCGTCTGGTCGAGTTCGTGATGCCGGGGCCGGACAGCAAGGACGAGCTGATCCGCACGCTCGCCGATGCTGAAGCCCGCCACCTGATCGAGCCCGAATCGCGCGTCATGCTCGAAGGCGTGCTGCGCATGGCCGACATGTCGGCCGGTGACGTGATGGTGGCCGCACCCAGGATGGACCTGCTGGACATCGAAGCCGACTACGACGAGTTGCTCGAGGTCGTCATCGACACCGCGCACTCGCGCTTCCCGGTCTACGACGGCAGCCGCGACAACATCATCGGCATCCTGATGGCCAAGGACCTGCTGAAGCTGCAACGAGCGCCGGAACTGAACCTGCGCACGTTGCTGCGGCCGGCGGTTTTCGTGCCCGAGAGCAAGCAGCTCAACGAACTGCTGCGCGACTTCCGCAGCAACCGCAACCACCTGGCGATCGTGATCGACGAGTTTGGCAATACCGCCGGGCTGCTGACGATCGAAGACGTGCTGGAAGAGATCGTCGGCGAGATCGAAGACGAGTTCGACGAGCGCGAACGCGAGAACGGCATCTACACGCTGGCCGACGGCAGCCACCGCGTCGCCGGCGACGTGGCGATCTCGGCCGTCAACGAATCGTTTGCCACCGTGCTGCCGACCGAGGGCTTCGACACCATCGGCGGGCTGGTTGCGCACGAGTTGGGCCGGGTGCCGCGCCGCGCCGAGGCGGTCGACGTCGGCGGATTGCGCTTCACGGTGATGCTGACGCGCGGGGGTGCGGTGCGCTGGTTCCGCGTCGCGCGCGCGCCGGTGCCCGAGCCCGGCTCGGACGGCGGCGACATCGATTGATGGAGCGCGGCGACGCACCGGCCGCCAGCAAGGCCGACGGCGTCGCGTCTCTCGGCGGCATCGCCTTTCCGGCGCTGCTGCTGGCAGCGGCCGGTGCGCTGCACACGTTGGCTTACGTTCACACCGCGGCTTGGCCGCTGGCGCTGGCGGCCCTCGCGCTGCTGGTGTTCATTCTGCAAGCGTCGGCACCCTTGCGCGCCGCAATCCTGGCCTTCGCGTTCGGTGTCGGCTGGTTGGTCGCCGGCACTTGGTGGCTCTACATCAGCATGCACCGCTACGGCGGGCTGCCAGCGCCGCTGGCGGCGCTGGCGGTGGTCGCGCTGGCGGCGGCGTTGTCGCTGTACCTGGCGCTGGCGGCGGCGCTGTGGGCCCGCTTGCGGCGCGGCCGCGCGGTGGCCGATGCCGCGCTGTTCGCGGCGCTGTGGCTGCTGGTGGAACTGGCGCGCGGCGTGCTGTTCACCGGCTTCCCCTGGGTGGCGTTCGGCTACGCCTTCGTCGACGCGCCGCTGGCCGGGTTGGCGCCGTGGGTCGGCGTCTACGGCATCGGCGCTGTGGCGGCTTTCGCGGCAGCGCTGCTCGGTGGTTTGATGCAGGTGGTGGCCGGGCGGCGCGCCACGGTCGTCGCGGCCGTGGTGGCGCTGCTGACGCTGCCCGGGGTGTTTGGCCCCGGCAGCCACACGACCGCGGCGGGCAGCCTGCAAGTCACGCTGTTGCAGCCGAACGTGGCGCAGGACGAGAAGTTCGCAGCCGACCGCCTGCCCGGCACGTTGCGCTGGGTGACGCAGCAACTCACCGGCGCACGCGATGGCCTGGTGATCGCGCCCGAAACGGCGGTGCCGCTGCTGCCGGCGCAGCTGGAAGAAGTCGCACCGGGCTACTGGGCCGCGCTGCAAGAACACTTCGGGCGAGCCGGCCGAGCGGCCCTGGTGGGTGTGCCCTTGGGTGACTTCGAGCGCGGCTACACCAACTCGGTGGCCGGGCTGTCGGCCGCAACGGCGCAGCAGCCGTACCGCTACGACAAGGCGCACCTGGTGCCCTTCGGTGAGTTCATCCCAACCGGTTTTCGCTGGTTCGTGGACATGATGCAGATCCCGCTCGGCGACTTCGCGCGCGGCGGCTTCGAGCAGCCTTCGTTTGCCGTCGGCGCGCAGCGCGTGGCGCCGAACATCTGCTACGAAGACCTGTTCGGAGAAGAGCTGGCGCGGCGTTTCGTGGTGCCCGCCAGCGCGCCGACGGTGCTGGCCAACGTCAGCAACATCGGCTGGTTCGGCAACACGGTGGCGATCCCGCAGCACCTGAACATCTCGCGCTTTCGCTCGCTCGAACTGCAGCGGCCGATGCTGCGCGCCACCAACACCGGCGCCACCGTGGTCATCGACTACCAGGGCGTCGTACGCGCCGCGCTGCCGCCGTTGACGCAGGGCGTGCTGGTGAGTGTGGTCGAAGGCCGCCAGGGCACGACACCGTTTGCCGCCTGGGCCGGGCGCTACGGGCTGTGGCCGCTGGGGCTGCTGGCGGCGGTGGTGATCGGCGTGTCCGCAGGCTGGTCGCGGCGCGCCCCAGGCGGGTGACGGCCGCGCGAGGCCCGCCACTAAACTCGGCCGCTCGCCAAGCACCACGTACCGCGCCACCTGCCCGCCATGCTGAGCTTCCAGCAGATCATCCTCAAGCTCCAGTCGTACTGGGCCGAACAGGGTTGCGCCTTGCTGCAGCCCTACGACATGGAAGTCGGCGCCGGCACCAGCCACACCGCGACTTTTTTGCGCGCGCTCGGCCCCGAACCGTGGAAGGCGGCCTACGTGCAGCCCAGTCGCCGCCCGAAGGATGGCCGCTACGGCAACAACCCGAACCGCCTGCAGCACTACTACCAGTACCAGGTGGTGTTGAAGCCGGCGCCGGCCGACATCCTCGAGCTGTACCTCGGCTCGCTGACGGCACTCGGCTTCGACCTGAAAAGCAACGACGTGCGCTTCGTCGAAGACGATTGGGAGAACCCCACGCTCGGTTGCTGGGGCCTTGGCTGGGAGGTCTGGCTCAACGGAATGGAGGTGACGCAGTTCACCTACTTCCAGCAGGTCGGCGGCATCGACTGCAAGCCGATCACTGGCGAGATCACCTACGGCCTGGAACGGCTGGCGATGTATTTGCAGGGCGTGGACAACGTTTACGACCTGACGTGGACCGATGGGTTGAAGTACCGGGACGTCTACCACCAGAACGAGGTCGAGCAGAGCACCTACAACTTCGAGCACAGCGACGTCGACTTCCTGCTGACGGCGTTTGCCGCGCATGAGCGGCAGAGCCAGTACCTGTTGACTCAGCAGTTGGCGCTTCCGGCTTACGAGCAGTTGTTGAAGGCCGGCCACTGTTTCAACCTGCTCGATGCACGCGGCGCAATCAGCGTGACCGAGCGCGCCGGCTACATCGGCCGTATCCGCAACTTGGCCCGCGCAGTGGCGCAGAGTTACCTCGACAGCCGGGCGCGGCTGGGTTTCCCGATGGCACCGAAGGCGTGGGCTGACGAAGTCGTCGCTGCGCTCGACCGGGTCGAGCGCCGGGCTACCCCAAGCCGGCCCGCCGCCGCCGCCGCCGCCGCCGCCTCCGCCTCCGCCTCCGCCTCCGCCTCCGCCGACGAGGCGCTTACGTGAACGAAACGCATAACCTCCTGATTGAGCTGTTTGTCGAAGAGCTGCCGCCGAAGGCGCTGAAGAAGCTCGGAGAGGCTTTCGGCGCGGCGCTGCTGAGCGGCCTGCGCGCGCGGGGCCTGGCCACGGAACAGTCCGCGGTGAACGGCTTTGCATCGCCGCGGCGGCTGGCGGCGCGCATCAGCCATGTGCTGCCGCGTGGCGTTGATCAGGCGCAATCGGTGAAGCTGATGCCGGTGGCGGTGGCGCTCGGCGCCGATGGCCAGCCGACCCCGGCGCTGCTGAAGAAGCTCGCCGCGCTGGGTGCCGATGCGTCGGCCGTGCCGTCGCTGAAGCGGCAGCTGGATGGCAAGGCCGACGCACTGTTCCTCGACAGCGTTCGCCCTGGCGCGACGCTGGCCGCGGGCCTGCAAGCGGCACTCGACGAGGCCATCGCCAAGCTGCCGATCCCGAAGGTGATGCAGTACCAACTGGCCGACGGCTGGAGCAGCGTCAAGTTCGTGCGGCCGGCGCATGGGCTCGTCGCGCTGCACGGTGCCGATGTGGTGCCGGTGGCGGCACTCGGCCTGACGTCCGGCCGGCAGACGCGTGGCCACCGTTTCGAAGCGGCGGTCGACCCCGTCGTGCTGCAACACGCCGACCACTACGAACACCAGCTGGCCGAACAAGGCGCCGTGATCGCTGACTTTGCGGCACGCCGCGGCGAGATCGTCCGCCAACTGGCCGCCGTTGCTGCGCGTGAAGGCCTGAAGCCGATCGACGACGAGGCTTTGCTCGACGAAGTGACCGCGCTCGTCGAACGGCCGAACGTGCTGCTGTGCCGCTTCGAGCGCGAGTTCCTGGCCGTGCCGCCGGAGTGCCTGATCCTGACGATGAAGGCGAACCAGAAGTACTTTCCGCTGCTCGACGAGCGCGCAGCAGGCGGCGCCGATGGCGCTGCGGGCCGGTTGACCGAGAAGTTCCTCGTCGTCAGCAACATCCGTCCTGCCGATGCCAGCCGGGTGATCGAAGGCAACGAACGGGTCGTTCGGCCGCGCCTGGCCGATGCGAAGTTCTTTTTTGATCAAGACCGCAAACGCACGCTCCAATCGCGCGTGCCGGCGCTGGCCAAAGTGGTCTACCACGGCAAGCTCGGCAGCCAGGGCGAGCGGGTTGAGCGCGTGCGCGTACTCGCTCGCTACCTCGGTGAGGAGTTAGGCGGTGCCGCGCTGGCGCAGCAGGCCGACCGCGCCGCGTTGCTGGCCAAGGCCGACCTGCTGACCGACATGGTCGGCGAGTTCCCCGAGCTGCAAGGCGTGATGGGTGGCTACTACGCGCGCCATGACGGCGAGAGCGAGGCCGTGGCTTTCGCGGTCGAAGACCACTACAAGCCCCGCTTCGCGGGCGACACGCTGCCGCGCGAAAGCGCAGGCCAGGCGGGCGTGGTGCTCGCGCTCGCCGACAAGCTGGAGACGCTGGCGGGGTTGTTCGGCATCGGTCAGGTGCCGACCGGTGACAAGGATCCGTTCGCATTGCGCCGCCATGCGCTCGGCGTGATCCGTTTGCTGGTCGAGCGCGGTTTGCCGCTGTCCTTGCCGTCCGTCGTTGCGCAGGCCTTCGCGGCTTTCCCGGCCGCGAACGCCGAGGCGCGCGAGGCGTTGCTGGGCTTCATCGATGACCGCCTTGTCGGCTACCTGCGCGAACAGGGCTACAACGCCGTGGAGGTCGACGCCGTGGTGGCGCTTCGCCCGCCGTGGGCCGGGCTGTTGCAACGCCTGGCGGCGGTGCGCGCGTTCGCGGCGCTGCCCGAAGCGGCGGCGCTGGCTGCGGCCAACAAGCGCGTCGGCAACATCCTGAAGAAGAGCGACGCCGCGCCCGGCGCGCCGGTCGACACCGCGCGCCTCGTCGAGCCGGCGGAAGCGGCGCTCGCCGACGCGCTGGCGAATGCCGCGCCGCGCGCCGACGCGGCCTTCGACAGCGGCAACTACACCGCCTCGTTGCAAACGCTGGCCGCGTTGAAGGCCCCGGTCGATGCCTTCTTCGGGGCCGTGATGGTCAACGCGGAAGACCCGTCGTTGCGCGCCAATCGCCTGGCGCTGCTGGGCCGGCTGCACGCCGCGATGAACCGCGTCGCCGACCTTTCCAAGCTGGCGACATGAAGCCCCCACGCTGGCCGCTGTGCGACGGTGTTGCCCGCCAAGGCGGCGCGTGTGGCCCTGGGGCGGCCCGGCGGCGGCACGGCTAGGCCCACCATGCACACCACCCGCCTCGTCATCCTCGGGCGCGACGGCGTCCTGAACGAATACCGCGAAGGCCATGTCACGGCACCCGACGAGTGGGTGGCGATCCCCGGCGCGCTGGAGGCCGTCTCGCGCCTGCAGCACGCCGGCTGGCATGTGGTGGTGGCGACCAACCAGGCCGGTATAGGCCGCGGCATGATCGACATGGCGGCTGTCAACGCCGTGCACGCGCGCATGAACCAGCGCCTGCTGGCCGAAGGCGGCCGGCTCGATTCGGTCTTCTTCTGCCCGCACACCCCCGAAGACGGCTGCAACTGCCGCAAGCCGAAGCCGGGGATGATGTTGGAGATCGGCCGCCGCTACAGCGTCGAGCTGGCGCACGTGCCGATGGTCGGCGACACCGCGCGTGACTTGGTGGCCGCCCATGCCGCGGGCTGCGAGCCGCACCTGGTGCAGACCGGCCGCGCCGCGCTGCTCGATGCCGCGGCCGTGTCCGAGCTGGTGCAGTCGGTGCCCGGCACGACCGTGCATGCCGACCTGCCGGCCTTCGTCGACTTCCTGTTGCAACGCGCGCAGATCGCCGATTCCACCGCCGGCAGCCTGGCCGCCCGATGAAGCTGATCTGGGCCGTGCGTTCACTGGTCTTCGTGCTGTGGATGGCGGCCACGGTCATTCCGTGGGCGCTGCTGATGCTGCTGCTGTCGGCCTTCGTGCGCGGCCAGCAGCTCTACTGGCCCACCGTGGTGTGGCTGCGCATGGCGGTCTGGGGCGCCAAGGTTTTTTGCGGCGTGAAGTACCGCGTGCACGGCATGCAGCACCTGCCCAGCGGCCAGCAGGAACGTTCGGCCGTGGTCCTGGCCTGCAAGCACCAGAGCACCTGGGAGACCTTCGCCTTCCCGACGCTGATGCCGCACCCGCTGGCCTACGTCTTCAAGCGCGAGCTGCTGTACGTGCCGTTTTTCGGCTGGGCGATGGGGCGGCTGGACATGATCCACATCGACCGCCGCAAACGCGCCGAGGCCTGGAACAAGGTGGCCGACCAGGGCCGGCGGCTGTCCGGCGAAGGGGTGTGGGTGATCATGTTCCCCGAAGGCACGCGGATCGACCGCGGGCAGCAGGGCGTGTACAAGAGCGGGGCGTCGCGGCTGGCGATTGCCTGCGGCGTGCCGATCGTGCCCGTGGCGGCGAGTTCGGCGCGCTGCTGGCCGCGCAAGAGTTTCCTGCTGCGGCCGGGTGTCGTCGATGTCTCGATCGGCCGCGCCATCGACACCACTGGCCGCGAGCCCGAAGAGCTGATGCGCGAGGTCGAGGCGTGGATCGAAGCCGAGATGCGCCGGCTCGACCCCGAGGCCTATGTCGGGCAGCTGCAGCCCGCGGTGCAAACCTAGAATCGCCGCCCATGCCGGGGCAGCCGAACGCTTCATCGCCGCAACAACTGACGCTGTTCGACGAGCCGCCGTTGGTGGTTGACGAGGCCTTGGCGATCCCACCGCGGTCGACACCTGCGGTGCTGGCTGCGACCGCGCTGCCTGCCCCGCCAACGCTTGAAGCCGCATCCCAGCCGCAAAAACAGCCGCCACCGCCACTGCCACCGCACCTGCCACGGCACCCCGAAGCGACACGCGAGATCGTGCTCAAGGGCCAGGCGGTGGGCTATTTCCTGCGTCGCGGCCGCCGCCGCAGTATCGGCTTCGTGATCGGCGCCGAAGGCCTGACGGTCAGCGCGCCGCGCTGGGTCGGCCAAGGTGAGATCGACAGCGCGTTGCGCGAGAAGGCGCCGTGGATCACACGCAAGCTGCACGAGCAGCACGAGCGCCAGGGCCGGATGGCGGCAGCCCGCGTTGACTGGCGCGACGGAACGACGATTCCCTTTCTGGGCGAGACGGTCATCGTGGTGCTGGACCCACGCGTCAGCGGCGCGGTGCTCAACAGCGAAGCCGCTGCGCTGCCCGGCGTGCCGCGGCTGACGTTGCACCTGGGCCTGCCGCAAACGGCCGAGCCGGCGCAGATCCGCGATGCGGTGCAAAGCTGGCTGCAGCGCCAGGCCCGCCGCATCTTCACCGAGCGCTGTGCGGCGATCGCGCCACGGCTCGGGGTTGCGATGCGCCGGCTTTCGCTCAGTTCGGCGTCGACGCGCTGGGGCAGCGCCAGTGCCGACGGCTCGATCCGCCTGAATTGGCGGCTGGTGCACTTCGGCCTGTCGGTGATCGACTACGTGGCCACGCATGAACTTGCCCACCTGCGCGAGATGAACCACGGCCCGGCGTTCTGGAGTGTCGTGCGCCAGGCCCTGCCGGGCTTCGAGCAGGCGCGCGGCGTGCTGCGTGCCGAGGTGTTGCCGGTCTTCGACTGACGACGCCCGGCGTGACCCCACCCGCAAGGGGGGGGGCCGTCGGTGCGGTATTCACCGCCCTTCCACCTTTCTGTGGATGGTTGGAAAGAGCTTCGGTCATGAGAATGCGCCTAACGCTGTCATCGAAGCCAATCCAGGGAATCAAGAGGCCACGCACCGCGTGTGAATCAGGGAGAGCCAGGGCCCAGGGCCGGCTCACAAGAAAAACCGCCGCGGCGGCAGTTCGGGAAACCGGCCTGCCGCCGCTGCGCTTTGGGGGCGACGCCGCGCCGCGGCGCCCGGGCCGATGCCTCAGCGCTTGGCCTGCGTGGCCCAACGCAGCACGCCGTCAGGGCTGGCTGCCGCGCGCAGGCGGCCACGCCCGGCCAGCGCATGCAGGTGGGCCACCGACTCGCCCATCGCGAACGTGGTCTGGTGCAGGTCGAGCTGGCGCTTGAACAGGACCATCAGCAGATCGGCTGCCGATTGCGGTGCCTTGGCACAAGCCGCCAGCACGTCGGCAAAACGCTCTTCGTGGTGTTGTTGCAGCTGGTCGATGCGCGTGTGCAGCCCGGTGAAGGGTTTGCCGTGCGAAGGCAGCACCAGCGCGTCGGCCGGCAGCGAGCGCATTTGCTCGATCGAGGCCAGGTACAGCGGCAGCGGGTCGGCCTCGGGCTCGATGTCGATCACGCTGACGTTGGTCGAGATGCGCGGCAGCACCATGTCGCCGCTGACAAGCACGTTCAGCACCGGGCACATCAGCGCGATGTGCTCCGGCGCGTGGCCATAGCCGGCCATGCACAGCCAGGTGCGGCCACCGATCTCGATGGCCATGCCGTCCATCAGGCGGCGGTAGGCCCGCGGCACCTGCGGCACCATGTTCGCGTAGTAGTTGCCACGCGCGCGCACCTTCTCCAGCGCATCAAGGTCGCTGAGGCCGTGGCGCGCATAGAACTGTGCCGAGGCTTCGCCACCGAAGCCGGTGGTGGATTGGCTGGCCACGCGGGCGGCGTTCCAGTCGGTGGCGCTGATCCACAGGCGGCAGTCGCGCTCGGGTGTGGTCCAGCGCGCCGTGAGCCACGCGGCGAGACCGATGTGATCGGGGTGCATGTGGGTGCAGATCACGCGAAGCACGGGCAGGCCTTCGAGCTCGGGGCTGGCGAAGACCTGTTCCCACGCTGCACGGGTGGTGTCGTCGGCGATGCCGCAATCGACGATCGTCCAGCCTTCGCTGCCGTCGATGCAATCGCGCAGCAGCCACAGGTTGATGTGGTCGAGCGCGAAGGGCAGCTTCATCCGCAGCCAGCGCGCGCCGGGGGCGACTTCGAGCGTCGTACCGATGGCCGGCAGGGTGTCGCCAAAAACGTAGTGGAGGGCAGCTTCTTGGGCGTTGGACATATCGGGTGGGGCTCGGTTCGGGCCGGCAAGCCCGCCCGCAGTGTCGCCGGTCGGCCGGAGCGGCGTGTGCTGCTGGTTAGCATGCACCGAGGCGGCGCAGCGAGCCGTCGCCGTGGAGACAGCATGACGAGCCCCTACAACGACGACACGCTGCCGCGCCAGCCGGCCAACTTCGCTGCGCTGACGCCGGTGGCCTTCGTCGAGCGCAGCGCCGAGGTCTTCGGCGACCTGCCGGCCGTGGTGCACGGCGCGCGCCGCTACACCTGGGCGGCGTGCCGAGAGCGCAGCGCGCGCCTGGCCGCCGCGCTGCAGGCGCTGGGCGTGGGCCGCGGCTCGGCGGTGAGTGTGATGCTGCCCAACACGCCCGAGATGATCGAGGCCCACTACGCCGTGCCGGCGCTGGGCGCCGTGCTGAACACGCTGAACACGCGGCTCGATGCGCCGCTGCTGGCGTGGCAGATGGCGCATTGCGAGGCGCAGGTGCTGATCACCGACCGCGAGTTCGCGCCCACCATCGGCCCGGCGCTGCGTGTCTTGCGCGAACAGCATGGCCGCGAGGTCGTCGTCATCGATGTCTGCGACAGCGAATTCACCGGCCCGGGCGAGCGCCTGGGCACACACGAGTACGAAGCGCTGCTCGCAGCACACACCCCGCTGGCGCGCCTGCAAGGCCCGGCCGACGAGTGGGACGCGATCGCGATCAGCTACACCAGCGGCACCACCGGCGACCCCAAGGGCGTGGTCACGCACCACCGCGGCGCGTATCTCAACGCGGTCTGCAACGCGGCCACCTGGACCATGCCGCACTTCCCGCGCTACTTGTGGACGTTGCCGATGTTCCACTGCAACGGCTGGTGCTTTCCGTGGACCGTGGCGATGCTGGGTGGCACCCACGTCTGCCTGCGCCGCGTCGAGGCGGCGGCCATCCTGCAAGCCATGCGCGACCACGGCGCCGACCACTACTGCGCCGCGCCGATCGTGCACAACCTGATCCTGAACGCCGACGCGTCCAAGCGCGAAGGCATCACGCAGCGCGTGCGCGGCATGGTCGCCGGCGCGGCACCACCGGCGGCGATGATCGAAGGCATGGCGCGCATCGGCTTCGACATCACCCACGTCTACGGGCTGACGGAGGTCTACGGCCCGGCGGCGGTGGCCGTGAAGCGCCCGGCCTGGGCCGACGCCGACCTGTCCGAGCAGACCCGGCTGAACGCCCGCCAGGGCGTGCGCTATGCGCTGCAAGACGGCATGACGGCGATGGACCCGGAGACGATGGTCGAAGTGCCGGCCGATGGGCAAACCATCGGCGAAATCATGTTCCGCGGCAACCTGGTGATGAAGGGCTACCTGAAGAACCCGGGCTCCACCGCGGCGGCCTTTGCTGGCGGCTGGTTCCACACCGGCGATCTGGCGGTGATCGAGCCCGACCGCTACCTCAAGATCCGCGACCGCAGCAAGGACGTGATCATCAGCGGCGGCGAGAACATCTCCAGCCTCGAAGTCGAGGACGCGCTGTACCGCCATCCGGCCGTGCTGGCCTGCGCGGTGGTCGCGCGGCCCGACACCAAGTGGGGCGAGGCGCCGCTGGCTTTCGTCGAGCTGAAGGCTGGCAGCAGCACCACGGCGGCCGAGTTGATAGCGCATTGCAAGACGCTGCTCGCCGGCTACAAGGTGCCGCGCGACGTTCGCTTCGAGCCGATCCCGAAGACCAACACCGGCAAGATCCAGAAGTTCCTGCTGCGGGAGCGTGCGAAGTCCAGCGCGGCGATCGAATGAGGTACTGCTGATGAACGACCCGACCCTGGTGCTGCACGAGAAGGACGCTCGCGGCGTCGTCACCTTGACGCTCAACCGTCCGGCGGCTTTCAACGCACTCAGCGAAGCGATGCTCGAAGCGCTGCAAGCCGCACTCGACCGCGTTGCGGCTGACGGCAACGCGCGTGTCGTCGTCATCGCCGCAGCCGGACGCGCCTTCTGTGCCGGCCACGACCTGAAAGAGATGCGCGCCGAGCCCAGCCTGGCCTACTACGAGCGGCTGTTCGCGCAGTGCGGGCGGATGATGATGTCGATCCAGCGGCTGCAAGTGCCGGTGATCGCGCGCGTGCAAGGCATCGCCACCGCTGCCGGCTGCCAACTGGTGGCGATGTGCGACTTGGCGGTGGCTGCGCGCGACGCGCGCTTCGCCGTCAGCGGCGTCAACCTCGGTCTGTTCTGCAGCACGCCGAGCGTCGCGCTGTCACGCAACCTGGCGCGCAAGGCGGCCTTCGAGATGCTGGTGACGGGGGGCTTCATCAGCGCCGACGAGGCGCTGGCCAAAGGCCTCGTCAACCGCGTTGCCGATGGCGACACGCTCGACGCGCTCGACGCTGCCGTCGAAGCGCTGGTGGCGCAGATCGTCGCCAAACCACGCGTCGCGCTGGCGGTCGGCAAGCAGCTTTTCTACCGCCAGCTGGAGGCCGGCATCGAAGCCGCCTACGACGATGCCGGCCGCACGATGGCCTGCAACATGATGGACGGCAGCGCGCTCGAAGGGGTGCAGGCGTTCATCGACAAACGCACGCCAGACTGGCCGCAGCGATGATCGGCTGGGCCCGGGCCACCTCGGCGCAAGCCCGCCGCGCAGGCTGAGGCGACCTTGGAATCGCCCGAAGCCAACAGCCTGGCGCACGGGCTCGAAGACGGCGCGCTGCGCCGTGAACTGGGCCTGCTGCCGCCGGTGCCGCCCCCATCGCCGTTGCCGGCAGCGTTTGTCCAGCGCCTGGTCTTCAGCGGCCGCGGCAGCGAGTACTTCCGTATCTGGGTCGTCGGCGCGCTGCTGACGCTGTTGAGCTTTGGCATCTACTCGGCCTGGGCCAAGGTTCGCAAGGCGCGTTGGTTCGCGCAGCACACGCTGCTGGATGGCGACCGGTTCGACTACCACGGCGACCCGCTGCGCATCCTGGCCGGGCGGGTGGTGGCGGTGTCGCTGCTGGTGCTGTGGAGTTGGGGCTTCGAGTTCTCGCTGTGGCTCGGGCTGGCGGTGCTGGCGCTGTTCTGCGCCATCGGCCCGTTGCTGTTTGCCAGCGCGCAACGGTTCCGGCTGGCCAACACCAGTTGGCGCGGTCTGCGCTTCGGCTTCGAGGTGCCGCGCGCCAAGGTCTATGCGGTCTGCGTGCCGCTGCTGTTGCTGTGGACGGCGGGCAGCGTGGCGCAGGCGGCTGGCATCGATGGTGCGCTGATCGCCGCCGCCGGCCTGGTGCCCTTGCTCGGCCTGCCGTGGGCCCATGCGCGGCTTAAGCAGATGCAGCACGGCCACGCGTCATTCGGCAGCGAACGCTTCAGTCTGGAGCCGAGCACGCCCGAGTTCTACGGCCTGTATGCCAAGGCGCTGGTGCTGCTGCTGGTCGGTGGTGTTGTGGCCGCGCTGTTGGGCGCCGCGGTGGCGGCCATCTGGCCGAGCCATTCGAGGCCCGACGGCTTGCCGGACCACAGCGCGCTGCGGCCGTGGTTGTTCGCCATCGGCTCGGCGCTGCTGCTGTGGATGATGGCCTGGCCGTACTTCGCGGCGCGCCTTCAGCAGGTCGTCTGGGGCCGCACGCGCTGTGGTGCGCTTTGGTTCAGCGGCGAGATGCGCGGTGCGCGTTTGTGGCGGCTGGTGCTGCTCAACACCACGCTGGTGCTGTTGACGGCCGGGTTGTACTGGCCGTTTGCGGCGGTGGCCATCGCGCGCTACCGAGTGGAGTCGATCGCCGTGCACAGCGACGAGCCGCTGGCCGAGGTGCACGCCAGCGCAGCGCCGGCCGGCGAACGGCGCAGCGCGGGCGACGGCGCGGCCGACTTCTTCGGGCTCGACCTCGGATGGTGAACGCCGCCTACTTCGATGGCCGCAGCACGCAGCAGCGGGTGGTCGAGCTGACGCTGGAAGGCCCTGTGCTCGTGCTGCGCGGTGGCGATGCGGTCGTGCGCCATGAGTCACGGCAGCTGAGTCTGCCCGAACCCGCCGCCGGCATCGACCGCCCGGTCGGCCTGCCCGACGGCGGCACGGTATGGCTGCCGGCCGAAGCTGCCGACCTGTGGTTGCCGCGCCTGCGCCGCGCTGCCGGCCAGCGCGTGGGTGCCGCGGCGCTGATCGGTTCCTGGCCCGCTGTGCTGGTGAGCCTGCTGCTCCTGCTGGCCACAGTGTGGTGGATCAACCGCGAAGGCGCGGGTCTGGCCGCGCGCGCGGTGCTGCCGCTGGTGCCGCGAACCGTTGACCAGGCGATCGGCGAACAAGCCTGGCCGACCATCGAAGAGCGCTGGCTGGAACCCAGCCGATTCGAACCACGCTGCGCGCGCCTGGCCGAGCGCTTCATCGAACTGGCTCAGCGCTTCGAGCCGGGCCCCCTGCGGCTGACCTGCCACCGCGCGACTGAGGGCAGCGGCTTCAACGCCTTTGTGCTGCCCGACGGCCACATCGTGCTGCTGGACGGTTTGCTGGACGTGCTGGACGACGACGAGGTGCTGGCCGTGCTGGGCCACGAACTCGGCCACGTCGTGCACCGCCACACCATGCAGGCGCTGGTGCGTTCGATCGGGCTGCTGGCGATCGCCGGGGTGGTGCTGGGTGACTTCTCGGCCGTGGCGGTATCGGCCGCCAGTACGCTGCAAGGCTTGGCCTATGGCCGCGACGCCGAGCGCGAAGCGGATGCTTTTGCGTTGCGCTTTTTGGCCGGCGCGAACTTGAAGCCGGGCGTTCTGCGCGACGTGTGGTTGAAGTTCGCCGCCGAAGAACAACGCAGCGGCGGCGGCCTGCCGCCGTGGTTGTCCAGTCATCCGGCGACCGGGGAACGGCTGCGCACGCTGGAAGGTGTCCGCTAGGATCGACCGCAACGGCCGCAACTGCCGCAACTCCGCCGCACCTCGCGGCCGCGCTCTAGATTCAGGAGACACCCATGAGCCTGCCCGGCCTGAATTTCCAACTCGGTGAAGACATCGACGCACTGCGCGACGCGGTCCGTGCTTTCTGCGAAGCCGAGATCGCGCCGCGTGCGGCCGCAGTCGACCAGTCCGACCAGTTCCCGATGGACCTGTGGCGCAAGATGGGCGATCTCGGCGTGCTCGGCATCACCGTGCCCGAGGAGTACGGCGGCGCCGGCATGGGCTACCTGGCGCACATGGTGGCGATGGAGGAGATCAGCCGCGCGAGTGCTTCGGTCGGCCTGAGCTACGGCGCGCACAGCAACCTGTGCGTCAACCAGCTCAAGCGCAACGGCACCGCCGCTCAGAAGCAGAAGTACCTGCCCAAGTTGATCAGTGGGGAACACGTCGGCGCGCTGGCGATGAGTGAAGCCGGCGCCGGCAGCGACGTCATCTCGATGAAGCTGCGCGCGGTCGACAAGGGCGGCTACTACGTGCTCAACGGCACCAAGATGTGGATCACCAACGGCCCCGACGCCGACACGATGGTGGTCTACGCCAAGACCGAACCGGAACTTGACAGCCCCCACGCTTCGCTGCCCCCCGAGGGGGCGCACCGGCCTTCGGGCGGCCGGGCGGCCGGTGGAGGCGCGCGCAGCATCACCGCCTTCATCGTCGAGAAAGGCATGAAGGGTTTCAGCACCGCGCAGAAGCTCGACAAGCTCGGCATGCGCGGCTCGCATACCGGCGAGATGGTGTTCCAGGACGTCGAGGTGCCGGCCGCCAACGTGCTCGGCACGCTGAACGGCGGCGCCAAGGTGCTGATGAGCGGCCTGGACTACGAACGCGCGGTGCTCGCCGCCGGCCCGATCGGCATCATGCAGGCGGTGATGGACAACGTCGTTCCGTATGTGCACGACCGCAAGCAGTTCGGCCAGAGCATCGGCGAATTCCAGCTCGTGCAGGGCAAGCTGGCCGACATGTACACCGTGCTGCAGGCCGGCCGGGCGTTCTGCTACACGGTCGGCAAGAACCTCGACCTGCTGGGTGCCGAACACGTGCGCCAGGTGCGCAAGGACTGCGCCAGCGTGATCCTGTGGTGCGCCGAAAAAGCCACCTGGATGGCCGGCGAAGGCATCCAAATCTTCGGCGGCAACGGCTACATCAACGACTACCCGCTCGGCCGGCTGTGGCGCGATGCCAAGCTGTACGAGATCGGCGCCGGCACCAGCGAGATCCGCCGCATGTTGATCGGGCGCGAGTTGTTTGCGGAGACGATGTAGGCTGAGACCGTTGCGCTGCCGCGCCCTGATGGCCTTCGATCCGACCGCACCCTCAGATGCCCGACACCCTCGAACCATTGCTCGAAGCCAACCGCCGCTGGGCCGCCGCGGTCGAAGCCAGCCGCCCCGGCTTCTTCACCCGCCTGGCGCAGCAGCACAGCCCGCGCTACATGTGGATCGGTTGCGCCGACAGCCGCGTGCCGGCGAATGAAATCACCGGGCTCGACCCGGGCGAGGTGTTCGTCCACCGCAACGTCGCCAACTTGGTCGTGCACAGCGACCTGAACGCGCTCAGCACGATCCAGTTCGCGGTCGAGCATCTGAAGGTCGAGCACATCATGGTCGTCGGCCACTACGGTTGCGCCGGCGTGCGTGCGGCGATGCGGGGTTTGCGCATCGGCCTGGCCGACAACTGGCTGCGCCACGTACAGGACGTGCGGCTGCGTCACCGCAAGCGGCTGGAACACCTGCCGGCGGCGGAGCAGGAAGACGTGCTGTGCGAGATGAACGTCATCGAACAGGTTGGCAACGTGGCGCTGTCCACCATCATCCAGGATGCCTGGGCACGCGGCCACAAGGTTTCCGTGCACGGCTGGGTCTACGGTCTGAAGGACGGGCTGCTGAAGGACCTGGGCGTGACGATGGACCGGCGCGAATCGGTGGTCGGGGTGTTTGCCGCCGCGATCAAGCGCTACCCGCGTGGGCCCGAATCCGCCACCGGCGGCGAGGGGTCCGATGGCGACACCGGCCTGCTGTCGTTGACCTGAAGCGCCGATGTTCCCGCACCGCCTGACTGACACGCGCGGCTTCGATATCGCGCAGGCGCTGATCGAAGGCTTCAACCGCCACTACCGCCTGTTCCGTGAGACCACGCGCCAGGCCAAGCAGCGTTTCGAAGCGGCCGACTGGCACGGCCAGCAGCTGGCGCAAGCCGACCGCATCGCGTTCTATGACCTGCGCGTCAATGAAGCCGTCGAGCGGCTGCGCGGCGAGTTCGCTGTCGAAAGTGTGTCGATGGATACGCTGCAACAGGCCAAGCTGCACTACATCGGTTTGCTCGTCGACCACCACCAGCCCGAGCTGGCCGAGACCTTCTTCAACTCGGTAACGGCCAAGGTGCTGCACCGCAGCTACTACAGCAACGATTTCATCTTCGTCCGTCCCGCCGTCAGCACCGAATACATCGAGAACGACGAACCCGCCAGCGCGCCGACCTACCGCGCCTACTACCCGACACGCGACACCCTGCACGAGACCTGGAAGCGCATCGTCCACAACTTCCAGCTCGAGCGCGAGTTCGAGGACCTCGACCGCGATGTCGAACACGTCGTGCAGGCGATGCTGTCGGAACTGGGCGGCTTTCGCCCGCGCGCCAACTTCCAGATCCAGGTGCTGGCAAGCCTGTTCTATCGCAACAAGGGCGCCTACCTGGTCGGCAAGATCATCAACGGATTCAACGAGACGCCGCTGGCGCTGCCCGTGCTGCATGGTGCCGACGGAAAGCTCGTGATCGACGCCGCGCTGTTCGGCGAAGACGAGTTGCTGATGATCTTCAGCTACGCCCGCGCCTACTTCATGGTCGACATGGAGGTGCCATCCGCCTACGTGCAATTCCTGCGCGGTTTGATGCCGCGCAAGCCGCGCGCCGAGATCTACAACGCGCTCGGCTTGCAGAAGCACGGCAAGAACCTGTTCTACCGCGACTTCATGGCGCATCAGCGCCACAGCAGCGACAAGTTCCGAATCGCCCCGGGCATCAAGGGCATGGTGATGCTGGTGTTCGACCTGCCGTCGTTTCCCTACGTCTTCAAGCTCATCAAGGACTTCTACCCGCCGCAGAAGGACACCACGCGCGAGCTGATCAAGAGCAAGTACCTGCTCGTCAAGCAGCACGACCGGGTGGGCCGCATGGCCGACACGCTGGAATACAGCACCGTCGCTTTCCCGCGCCAGCGTTTCGAAGAAGAGCTGCTCGTCGAACTGCGCCACTTCTGCGGCAGCCTGCTTGAGGAAACCGCCGACACCGTCGTCATCAAGCACCTGTACATCGAGCGCCGCATGGTGCCGCTGAACATCTACCTGCAGGACGCCAGCCCCGAGCAGATCGCGCACGCAGTGGTCGAGTACGGCAATGCGATCAAGGACCTGGTGGCCGCCAACATCTTCCCCGGCGACATGCTGTGGAAGAACTTCGGCGTCACCCGCCACGGCAAGGTGGTGTTCTACGACTACGACGAGATCGAATACCTGACCGATTGCAATTTCCGCAAGGTGCCCGCCGCGCGCAACGAAGAAGACGAGATGTCGGGCGAGATCTGGTACGCCGTGCACAAGGGCGACGTGTTCCCGGAGACCTTTGCGCCGTTCCTGCTCGGCAACCCGCTGGTGCGCGAGGTGTTCATGGCGCAGCACGCCGATCTGCTCGACGCTGCGTTCTGGCATGGGCACAAGCAGCGCATCCTGGCCGGGCACGTGCACGACGTGTTTCCGTACGAGGCGGGCAAACGGTTCTCGAGCTCGCCGACGGCGCAGCAATAGCGCGGTTGTGGCGCAGTGATGGCATGCTTGCGGACTTCGCCAACCACCCGGAGCCCGCCATGCCCGAATCCATCGTCATCGTCTCTGCCGCCCGCACGCCGATCGGCGGCCTGCTGGGCGACTTCTCTTCGCTGCAAGCCTGGGAGCTGGGCGCCATCGCCGTCAAGGCGGCGGTCGAACGAGCCGGGGTACCGGGCGATGCCGTCGACGAGGTGCTGCTCGGCAACTGCCTGATGGCCGGGCAAGGCCAGGCGCCGGCGCGGCAGGCGATGCGCAGGGCCGGCCTGCCCGACAGCACAGGCGCCGTCACGCTGACCAAGATGTGCGGCAGCGGCATGCGCGCGATGATGTTCGCGCACGACATGCTGGCCGCCGGCTCGGCCAATGTGGTGGTCGCTGGCGGGATGGAAAGCATGACCAACGCGCCGCACCTGATGTTTGCGCGCAAGGGCGTGCGCTACGGCGCCGCGCAGATGTTCGACCACATGGCCATCGACGGCCTGGAAGACGCCTATCAGCGCGGCACGGCGATGGGCGTGTTCGCCGAATCTTGCGTGGCCAAGTACGGCTTCACGCGCGAAGCGCAGGACGCATTTGCCATCGCATCCACCACCCGCGCCAAGGCCGCCAACGAGAACGGCAGCTTCGATTGGGAGATGGCACCGGTCACGCTTGCCGGCAAGGCGGGCGACACGTTGATCAAGTTCGACGAACAACCCTTCAAGGCCAAGCTCGACAAGATTCCCGGCTTGAAGCCGGCCTTCAAGAAGGACGGCACGATCACGGCCGCCAACGCATCCAGCATCAGCGACGGCGCCGCGGCGCTGGTGCTGTTGCGCGAAAGCACGGCCACGCAGATGGGCCTGAAGCCGATCGCCCGCATCGTCAGCCATGCCGTGCACGCGCAGGCGCCGGAGTGGTTCAGCACCGCGCCGGCGGGTGCGATCGAGAAGGTGCTGAAGAAGGCCGGCTGGCAGGCCGGGCAGGTCGATCTGTGGGAAGTCAACGAAGCCTTCGCCGCAGTGACGATGGCGGCGATGACCGAATTCAAGCTGGCGCACGAAATCGTCAACGTGAACGGCGGCGCGTGCGCACTCGGCCACCCGATCGGTGCCAGCGGCGCACGCATCGTCGTCACGCTGCTGGGCGCGCTGCGCCAGCTCGGCAAGAAGCGCGGCGTGGCGGCCTTGTGCATCGGCGGTGGTGAAGCCACCGCGATGGCCGTCGAGCTGTTGTGAGCCTTCTCCCCGGCGCGGCCGAACTGGCGCTGTTCACCGGGGCGGTCTTCGTTCTCAACGCCACGCCGGGCGCCGACTTCCTGCTCACCGTCACGCGCACCGCGCAGCGCGGCCGGCGGGCCGGGCTTGCCGCGGCTGCCGGCATCAGCGCCGGCTGCTTCGTGCATGCGCTGGCCGCGGCCTTCGGCCTGGCGGCGTTGATGGCCGTGCACCCGGCGGCCTTCACGGCCGTCAAGTGGGCCGGCGCGGCGTACCTCGTCTGGCTGGGTATCGGGCTGTTGCTGCAGGCGATGAAGCGCGACGCGGCAGAAGCCGGCGCCGATGCGCCGCCCGTACCCCCCGCAGCCGTGGGGTGGGCCGACTTCCGCGCCGGCCTGCTGACCAACCTGCTCAACCCGAAGGTGGCGCTGTTCATCCTGGCCTTCTTGCCCCAGTGGGTGCCGGCGGATTCGCCGCATCCGACCGGGTCTTTCGTGCTGCTGGGCGCCTGGCTGACGGTGCAGGGGCTGGCCTTCCTGTTCGGGCTGGTCACGCTGGCCGGGCTGCTGGCGCGCTGGCAGACTCCGGGTGCGGCGAAGCGGATGCTCGACGCCCTGGCCGGGGGGCTGTTCATCGCGCTGGCGCTGCGCTTGGTCGGCAGCGCACGCCCGACTGCCGCCTGACACATCACAAACCCATCGACATTGCAGTACGTCCCATGCCCCTGACCGCCACCGAGACCCCACTCATCCGGGTGGGTGAAGAGTTCCGCGCCCAGGTGCGCTACACCCGCGAACAGATCGTCCAGTTCGCCCGCCTCAGCGGCGACAGCAACCCGCTGCACCACGACCGGCAGGCCGCCGAGCGCGCCAGCTTCGGCGAGATCATCGCCAGCGGCCAGCAGACGGCCAGCCAGATGATGGGCGTGGTCGCTTCGCACTTCTCGCGCCGCGACGACGGCGTGGCGCGCGAGATGCTCTGCCTGAACTTCAACTTCTCGTTCAAGGCGCCGGTCTTTGCCGAGCAGGAGATCGCGATCACCTGGCGGGTCGCCAACATCGAACGCAGCCAGCGCCACGGCGGCTGGATCGGCCACCTCGACGGCAGCGCCGCGATTGCCGGGCGCGCCTGCGTGGTCAGCCGCGGCACGGTGCTGGTCACGCGGCCGTCGACGAAGTTGATGTGAACGCCAGCCTGCCGGCGCCACGGCGCGCCTTGCGCGTGCTGGGCTGGGCGATGGCCGCCGCACTCGGGCTGCCGGCGCTGGTGCTGCTGGCCTGGCTGGCCAGCAACTGGGGTGACGCACCGGTACAGCCCAGGCCGGCTCCGCTGCAACTGCCGGCAACCGGTGTGAGCGAGGCCCGCAACGCGCACGACGCGCTGGCCGGCGTGCTCGCGCTCCCCGATGCCGACCCCGCGCAGGTGGCACGCGACGAGCGTGCGCGCACGGCCGCCTGGCTGGCCAAGCCGCTGGCCGAGCGCATGGCGATGGTGGCCCAGCCGCGGAAGACCCCACAACCTGTGACGCGGCAATCGCAGCCGCGCGGCGAGCCCTGGTTCTGCCCGGACGGGCAAGCGCTGTGCGCGATCACCTGGCTGGACCAGCACCCCGCCCTCGCGCGCCAGCGCGAAACCCTGGCCTGGGGCGCCCGCTGCGACGCCCTGGCCGACAACGACCTGGTGATCGAAGAGCACATCGATCAGCCGCTGCGCTTGGCCAGCGTCATCGCGCAGCACGTGACCGGCGCCACCGCCTGCACGCGCTGGTCGCAGACCGGCATGGCGGTGGCTTTCGCCGCCGGTGACGCCGCCGCGCTGGAGCGCGAACTGGCGCGCGCCGACCGCCTGAACCGTGCACTGCTGGCCGGCAGCCGCAGCCTCATATCGACGCTGGTGACCGCGCGCACCGCGCACTCGCTGCTCGACCTGGCCGCCACGCTGGCGGTGCGCGACGCCGCCCTCGCCGAGCGTTTGCAGGCGCTCCTGGCCGGCTGGCCGGCGCAGGCCGAGCTGGCGCGCCGCTGGATGGTCCACGAATCCAGCTTCGGTGCTGCCGCACTCGACGAGGCTTTCGAATATTGCCTCGACCCGGTTGCCGAAGTGCAGCCGGCCTTCGTCGGCAACCTGGGCTGGAGCGACCGGCTGACCAACAGCGTCAACCGGCTGATGTGCCGCCACGGCATCGGGCTGCACCGCCAGCGTACGCAGGTCTATGCCGATGCGTTGTGGCTGGAGCGCTTGGCGGTGCTGGATGCCGGCGGGCTGGAGGCGCTCGACCGCTTCAGCCAGACGCCCGAGGGCGGTGGCCTGGGCGGCCTGCACTGGCGCAACACCTTCGGCGCGATCATGGTCGACATCGGCTCGGCGACCTACGGCGACCACGTGCGCCGCCAGCGCGACCTGGAACTGCACCACCGCCTCGTCAGCCTGGTGCTGGCGATGCGGCGCCAGGGCATCGAGCCGGGCTCGCGCGCTGGCTGGCTGGCGCGGCAACGCCTGTCCGCCGAGGAGCGCGAACGCATCGTGGTGCGCGACGAGGGCCGTACGATCGCGGCGCGCGGATTCGCCGAGCGCTCGCCGGTCGTCGGTGCGGGTGGCGAGTTCCGCATCACCTGGCCCGACTGACGAAGAACGACCCGCAATGCTGCTGCCCGAAGACCACCTCGCCGTGCAGGACGCCGTGCGCACTTTCGTGCAGGCCGAAGTCGCGCCGTATGCCGCGGGTTGGGACAAGACCCACACCTTCCCGAAGCAGGCGCTGAAGGGCTTGGCCGAACTCGGCTGCTACGGCGTGGCGGTGCCGCTCGATGACGGCGGCGCCGGGCTCGACTACCTGGCGCTGGCGGTCATCCTGGAAGAGATCGCCGCTGGCGACGGCGCCACCAGCACCATCGTCAGCGTCAACAACTGTCCCGTCTGTTCGATCCTGATGGCCTACGCCAACCCCGCTCAGAAGGCGCAGTTCCTGGCCCCGCTGGCGCGCGGCGAGATGCTCGGCGCGTTCTGCCTGACCGAGCCGCACGTCGGCTCCGAAGCTGGCGGCCTGCGCACGACCGCGGTGCTTGAAAAGAGCGGCGACGGCGACGAATACGTCCTCAACGGCGTCAAGCAGTTCATCACCAGCGGCAAGAACGCCGACGTGGCCATCGTGATGGCGGTGACGGACAAGGCGGCCGGCAAGAAGGGCATCAGCGCCTTCATCGTGCCGACCACGACCCCCGGCTACAAGGTGGCGCGCATCGAGGACAAGCTCGGCCAGCACGCCAGCGACACGGCGCAGATCACGTTCGAGAACTGCCGCATCCCGGCCGCCTACCGGCTGGCCGAAGAAGGCATGGGCCTGAAGATTGCGCTGTCGGGGCTGGAGGGCGGGCGCATCGGCATTGCCGCGCAAAGCGTCGGCATGGCGCGCGCGGCATTCGATGCGGCGCTGGCCTATTCGAAGGACCGCACGAGTTTCGGCCAGCCAATCTTCAACCACCAGGCGGTGCAGTTCAAGCTGGCCGACATGGCCACGGAAATCGAAGTCGCGCGGCAGATGACCCACCACGCCGCGGCGTTGAAAGACGCCGGCCGCCCGTGCCTGAAAGAAGCCGCGATGGCCAAGCTGTTTGCCAGCGAGATGGCCGAACGGGTCTGCTCCGGCGCCATCCAGGTCCACGGCGGCTACGGCTACGTCAGCGACTTCCCGGTCGAACGCATCTACCGCGACGTGCGCGTCTGCCAGATCTACGAAGGCACGTCCGAGGTGCAGAAGATCCTGATCGGCCGCGCCTTGGCGTGAGCAGAACCAAGAGTTCCTTGCTGCCCGAGTCCGCCGCGCGGCGGGTGCTGCTGGTGCAGGCTTTCGAAACCGGCCGTGAGGCGAAGCAGTGGTCGGTCGACGACCGCCACTGGGCGACTCGCCTGGCGCGCGAAACCTGGGCCGGCGCCGAGCTGCCCGCGCGGGCCCTGGCCCAACGCGCCGAGCATGCGCTGGTGCGCCTGACGCCACGCCACCCGTCGATCGCCAAGGTGCTGCAGCTGCGCCTGTGGAAGTGGCGCTGGACGCTCGCGGTGGCGGCGGCGGGCCTGGTCCTCGGCCTGGTGTTGGACGTCTTCGGCGGCACCCAGCACATCAACCTGCTGGCGCCGCCGATCTGGGCGGTCGTGGTGTGGAACCTCGTCGTCTACCTGCTGCTGCCGGTGGGCCTGCTGCTGCCCGCAAGCCTGCGTGAACGCCTCAGTCCGCGCGCGTGGCTGGCGGCGAGGTTGGCGCGTTTTGCCGATGCGCGCGGGCTGCTGGTGGACTTCGCCGACCGCTGGGGTGCCCTCGTCGCGCCGCTGTTCAGCGCCCGGGTCGCGATGACGCTGCACCTGGCGGCGGCCGTGCTGGCCGTCGGCATGATCGGCAGCCTGTACGTGCGCGGGCTGGTGCTCGACTACCGCGCTGGCTGGCAGAGCACCTTCCTCGACGCGCCGACGGTGCAGTCGCTGCTGAATACGGCGCTGGCGCCGGCCAGCCGCTTCACCCGCACGCCGGTGCCCGATGTGAAGCCGCTGCGCACCAGCGCCGTCGAGCCGCCGCGCGGCGCGGCCGCCAACTGGGTGCACCTTTACGCCGCCACGCTGCTGCTGGCGGTGGTGCTGCCGCGTTTGCTGCTGGCGCTGCTGGCGGGGGTGAGGGCCTGGCGCCATGAACGCGCGATGCCGCTGCCTTTGCAAGAGCCGTACTTCCAGCAGCTGTTGCGCGAGTTGAAAGGCGCGGCCGAAGTCGCCTGGGTGCTGCCGCACGGCGCCGCGCCGTCGCCGCAGGCGGTGCAGGGTGTGCGCGACTGGCTCGCCGCCGCACTCGGCCAGGACGTGCTGGTGCAGATCGCGCCGCCCGTGCCTTACGGCCAGGAGCACACGCCGACCCAGGCGCCGACCACGCCGACGCTGGTGATGCTGCTGGTGGACCTGTCGACCACGCCCGAATCCGACAGCCACGGCACGCTGCTGACCGCCATCTCGGCGATCTGGCCCGACGCCTTCCACCTGGTGCTGGCCGACAGCGCCGAGTTCACCCGCCGCTACGCCCACCTGCCCGAGCGCGGCAAGGAACGGCGCGCCTTGTGGCGCGGCATGGCGGCGCGGCGGCGCGCCGGCTTCGTCACCGTGGACCTGGCCAGACCCGAGCTCGACGGCGCGATGCAGGCGCTGCAAGCCTGCAGCGAGCGCATCGCGCAGTACGCGCAGGCGGTGGCGTCGACCACCGGCCGCTGAATTGGCCTTGAACGCGGCGATGCCCGCCACCGTCACGCTGAGCCTGGTCTCGCACACCAACGTTGGCAAGACGACGCTGGCGCGCACCCTGCTGCTGGCCGATGTGGGCGAGGTGCGCGACGCGCCGCACGTGACCGAGTTCGCCGATGGCCACGAGCTGATCGAGAGCGTGCAGGGTGACCGCCTGCGGCTGTGGGACACGCCCGGCTTCGGCGACAGCGCGCGGCTGGCGGCGCGCCTGGAAGGCCGCACCAACCCGATCGGCTGGTTCATGGCGGAAGTGTGGGACCGCTGGCGCGACCGGCCGCTGTGGGCCAGCCAGCAGGCGCTGCGCCATGTGCAGGGCGAGAGCGATGTGCTGCTGTACCTCGTCAACGCCGCCGATACCCCATCGGCGCAAGGTTATGTCGCGGCCGAGATGCGGCTGCTGGCGTGGGTCGGCAAGCCCGTGATCGTGCTGCTGAACCAGCTCGGGGCGCCGCGTGCACCGACAGACGAAGCCGCCGAGGTCGATGCCTGGCGCGACGCCCTGGCCGCCTGGCCCCTGGTGCAGGCGGTATTGCCGCTGGACGCCTTCGCGCGCTGCTGGGTCCACGAGAGCACGCTGCTGAATGCGGTGCAGCGGGCGCTGGTCGGCAGCGACAGACCCGGAGGCGCCGACAAGGCCGCAGCCATGGCCCGCCTGGCCGCGGCGTGGCACGCGCGGCGCGAAGCCACCTTCGACGCCGCGGTGGCCGAGTTGGCGCACAGCGTTGCCCGCGCTGCACTCGCGCGCGAAGCGGTCGACGAAGGCGCCAGCGGCTTGATCGGCCAGGCCTGGCGGCAGATCGGCCAGACGCTGCGCGCGAAGCGTGGCGAAGGCGACGAAGACCACAGCCCTGCTGCGCGCGCGCAGCAGGCGCTGGCCACCGTGCTCGCCGCCGAGGTGCAGGCCAGCACGACGCGGCTGGTGCAGCTGCACGGCCTGGCCGGCGCGGTGCAGGCCGAGGTGCTGACGCGCGTGGCAGGGCTGTTCGAGACGACGCACAAGCTGCCCGAAGCGAAGGCGGCGCTGGTCGGCGGCGCCGTCACCGGCGCGCTGGCCGGGCTAAAGGCCGACATCGCCAGCGGCGGCCTCACGCTCGGCGGCGGCATGCTGGTGGGTGCCGTGCTGGGCGCCATCGGCGCGGCCGGCGTGGCGCGTGGCATCAACGTCGTGCGCGGCACCGACCGCAGCTGGGTCACGCTGGGCGACGAGGCGCTGCACGCCTTCACCGAAGCCGCGCTGCTGCGCTACTTGGCGGTCGCCCACTTCGGCCGCGGCCGCGGCGATTGGGTGGCCGGCGAAGCGCCGCCGCACTGGGCCGGCGCGGTGCGCGACGCGCTGGCGCCGGAGCGTGCGGCGCTGGCCGCGGCGTGGGCTGATCGCAGCACGGCTGTCGACGCGCTTGCGACCGCACTGAAAGCGCCGATGCACCGCGCCGCCACGGGGCTGCTGCGTCGCCTCTATCCCCAAGCCCACAATCCCAATTCATGAGGCCCCCACACTCGCTTCGCTCGCTGCCCCCCGAGGGGGTGTGTCAGCGCCTTCGGGCGGCCGGGCGGCGCTGACATGAAAATCGTCATCCTCGGCGCCGGCCGCGTCGGTGAAAGCGTGGCCGAGAGCCTGGTGTCCGAGCAGAACGACATCACGCTGATCGACACCGACCCCGAGCGCCTGCGTGTGCTGCAAGAGCGGCTGGACCTGCGCACCGTGGTCGGCAACGGCATCCAGCCCAGCGTGCTGCGCGACGCCGGCATCGAGGACGCCGACATGCTGATCGCCTGCGCGCCGATGGATGAGACCAACCTGGTCGTGTGCAAGGTCGCCAAGGACAGCTTCAACGTGCCGACCACCATCGCCCGCGTGCGCAGCCCCGAGTTCCAGGACGGCAGCCCGCTGCTCGGCAAGACCGGCTTCGCGGTCGACCAGGTGATCTGCCCCGAGCAAAGCGTGACGGCCTACATCCGCAAGCTCATCGAATACCCCGAAGCGCTGCAAGTGCTCGAATTCGCCCACGGCCTGGTCAGCCTGATCGCGGTGCGCGCGGTGGCCGGCGGGCCGATGGTCCAGCACGCGCTGGCCGAGATTCCGAACCTGGTGCCGGGCGTGGACATGCGCATCGTTGCCATCTACCGCCAGGATCAGGCGCTGACGGCGCTCGACGGCACGACCCGCATCGAGCCCGGTGACGAGGTCTTCGTGCTCGCCGCCACCGAGCACATCAACACCGTGCTGGGCGCGCTGCGGCGCATCGACGTGCGGCCGACGCGGCGCCTGATGCTGGCCGGCGGCGGCAAGGTCGGCCTGCGCCTGGCGCGCGAGCTGCACGACAACTACGAGATCAAGATCATCGAGGCCTTCAAGGCCCGCTGCGAATACCTGGCCACCGAGCTGCCGAACAAGGTGCTGGTCTTGCAGGGCGACAGCACCGACGAGGAGCTGCTGGGCGACGAGAACGTCGACCAGATGGACCTCTTCATCGCGCTGACGAGTGACGACGAGGACAACATCATGAGCTGCCTGCTCGCCAAGCGCCTGGGGGCGCGGCGCGTGCTGGCGCTGATCAACCGGCGTGCCTACGCCGACCTGGTGCAGGGCACCACCATCGATATCGCGATCTCGCCGGCGCACGCGGTGATCGGCGAGTTGCTGGCCTTCGTACGCCGCGGTGATGTGGCCGCTGTACACAGCCTGCGTCGCGGCGCGGCCGAGGCGCTGGAGGCCATCGTGCGCGGTGACCGCAAGACCTGCCGGATGGCCGGGCGGCGCATCGACGAGGTCGGGCTGCCGCCGGGCGCGCAGGTCGGCGCCATCGTGCGCGGGCTGCACCGGGCCGACGGCAGCGAACGCGCCGAGGACGAGCTGGAAGTGAGCGCGCCGCAGGTCATCATCGCCCACCACGACACGGTCGTGCTGCCCAACGACCACGTGATCATCTTTGTGCCGAAGAAGCGCATGGTGCGGCAGGTCGAGAAGCTGTTCCAGGTCAGCGCCACCTTCCTGTTCTAGAGAGTCTCTGAACGCGCGGCATGCATCTGGAAGCGGTTTTCGGCCTGATCGGGCGCATCACGCTGATGTTCGCGTTGCTGATGTTGGTGCCGCTGACGTTTGCGGTGCTGGGTGGCGACGGCGCGGCGCCGGCCTTCCTGGGCGCATTGATGCTGACGCTGGCCAGCGGCCTGCTGATGGGCGCGCTGCGGCGGCGCTCGCGGCGCGAGCTGCAACCCAAGGACGGTTTCGTGCTCGTCACCCTGACCTGGCTGCTGCTGCCGGCCTTCGGCGCACTGCCGCTGCTGTGGTCGATCCCAGGGCTGTCGCTGACCGACGCCTACTTCGAATCGATGTCGGGGTTCACCGCCACCGGCGCCACCGTGCTGTCGGGGCTGGACCAGCTGCCGCTCAGCGTCAATGTCTGGCGCTGCTTCCTTCAGTACGTCGGCGGCCTCGGCATCATCGTGCTGGTGGTGGCGATCCTGCCGATGCTCGGCGTCGGCGGCAGCCAGCTCTTCAAGGCCGAGATCGCCGGCCCGATGAAGGACACCAAGCTCACGCCGCGTATTGCCGACACGGCGCGCGGCCTGTGGACGGTGTACTTCCTGATGTCGGTAGCCTGCTTCGTCGCCTACGGCCTGGCCGGCATGTCGTGGGCCGACGCCTTCATGCACATGTGCACGACGATGGGCCTGGGCGGCCTGTCGTCGCACGACGCCAGTTTCGGCTTCTGGAATTCGCCGCTGATCGAAGCCGTGGCGGTGGTTTTCATGCTGCTGGCGGGGGTCAATTTCTCGCTCTACTTCGTCGCCTGGCGGCAGCGTTCGCTGGCCCGGCTGCTGAACGACGTGGAGGTGCGCTGCTTCTACGCGGTGCTGGCGGCCAGTACCGCGGTGATCTCGGTCTACCTGTGGGTCCACAACGAGTACGCCACCTACACCGAGGCGTTCCGCCACACCGTGTTCCACGTCGTCTCGGTGGCCACGACGACGGGTTATGCGTCGCAGGACTACGTGCAGTGGCCGCTGTTCGCGCCGCTGCTGATGATCCTGCTCGGCTGCTTCGCCACCTGCGCCGGCAGCGCCGGCGGCGGCATCAAGATGATCCGCATGCTGTTGCTGGTGAAGCAGGCGCGGCGCGAGCTGGTGCGCATCGTGCATCCGAACGTGGTCAACCCGGTGGTGGTCGGCGGGCGCGCGGTCAGCGAGCGCGTCATCAACAGCGTGATCGCTTTCATGATGGTCTACGGCGCCACGCTGGTGGCCTTCACGATGCTGCTGCTGTTCACCGGGCTGGACGTGGTGACCGCCTTCACCGCGGCGATCGCCTGCGTCAACAACATCGGCCCCGGGCTGGGCGAGGTCGGGCCGGCACTGAACTACGGCTCGCTCAGCGACGTGCAGACCTGGATCTGTTCGGCGGCCATGATGCTGGGGCGGCTCGAGCTGCTCTCGGTGCTGGTGCTCTTCACGCCACAGTTCTGGCGACGGTAGCCCTGCGCGCGCCGCTTTCGTTAAATTTGCGGACATGAGCCCGAGCCCCGCCGAAACCAGTGAATCGACGGGCCAGCGCCGCCACCTGACGCTGTTGTTCAGCGACCTCTCCGACAGCACCCGCCTCGGCGAGGTGATGGAGGCCGAGGACTACGCCGAGATGCTGGCCGCGTGGCGGGCGCTGTGCCGCGAGATCGTGCCCCGCCACGGCGGGCACATCGCACGCATCCAGGGCGACGGCGTGCTGGCCTTCTTCGGCTGGCCCGAAGCCGGTGAAGATGACGGCCGCCGCGCCACCGAAGCGGCGCTCGAACTGCACGCCGCGGTACGCCGTGCCGCGGCGGGTGCACGCTGGGCCAGCGGCGACCTCGCCCAGCCGCTGACGCTGCACTCGGGCATCCACGCCGGCCAGGTCTTCGTCGCTGACGGCGACGTCGAACGCGGCCGCTTCGAGCTGCTGGGCAACGTGCCGAACATCGCCGCGCGCCTGTCCAGCCTGGCCGACAAGGACGACATCCTCGTCAGCACCGAAACGCTGGGCCCGCAGGTCCACTTCTTCGTCACCGACGGCGGGCGCACGATCAGCGTGAAGGGCCGCACCAGCCCGCTGCAGGTGGTGTGCGTGCTCGGCCGTACCGCCACGCCGAGCCGCTTCGATGCCCAGCGCCAGCGCGGGTTCTCGGCCTTCGTCGGCCGCGAGCACGAACTGCGCGTGCTGCGCGAGCAGCAGCGCATCGCAGCCAGCGGCAGCACGGCGTGCGCGGTGGTCTCGGCGGCGCCCGGCATGGGCAAGACGCGGTTGATCGAAGAGCTGCTGCGCCACGCCGCCGCAGCCCAGTGCACCGTGCTGCGCGGCCACAACGAGAGTTACCTTGGCGCCGAACCGATGCAGCCGTTCCAGCAGGTGCTGCGGGCGACGCTGGCGCTGCTGACGGACGCGCCAACGGATGCGTCGACCGATGCGCCGACCTTGCGCGAGAAGGTGCAGGCCATGCTAGACGGCGATGTCGCCGCGCGGGCCGGTGCCGCGGCGCTGGTCGCGCAGGTGATCGGCTTCCTGGCCGCCCGCCGCCCGGTGGTGCTGGTGCTCGACGACTGGCAGTGGGCCGATGAAGCCAGCCAGCAGGCGCTGCCCGGGCTGCTGGCGCTGGCAGCGCCGCTGTTCGTGCTGATCGCCACCCGCACGCCGCTGGCCGAAGCGGTTTTCCCGCCGACCGCGCTGCCGATCGAACTGCAACCGCTGACGGCCGAAGCCGCTGCGCGCGTCACCGCGCAACTGCTGCCGGATGCAGACCCGTTTGTAGCCGCAGATATTCACCGTTATGCCGGCGGTACGCCGCTGTACATCGAAGAGCTGTGCCACGCCGCGGCCACACCGGGCTCGAACTGGCAGGGCGCTGCACAGCCCGGCAGCACGGCCTGGCTGAACGGGCTGATCGAGTCGCGCGTCGGCCGTCTGCCCGTGGCGCTGGCGCCACTGGTGCGGGCAGCGGCGGTGGTCGGTGTCTCGGCGCCGCACTGGCTGCTGCAACGGCTGACCGGCGTGCCCGCTACCGACCCGGCCTGGCAGGCGCTGGCCGAGCAGGACCTGCTGTTCCCGGGCGAGGAACCCGGCACGCTGCGCTTCAAGCACGGGATCACGCGCGACGTGGTCTATGCCGCGGTCGGCCTGCACCAGCGGCGCGAGCTGCACCGCCGCATCGCCGAGGCCTTGCAGGCTGACGTCGAGGCCGGCGGCAGTGCCGGTAGCAGCGAGCGCTGGGTCGCCGCACTGGCCTATCACCTGGCTGCGGGCGAACAGCCGGCGCTGGCCGCTCCGATGGCCGAGAAGGCCGGCGACCGCGCCATGGCCGCTTCGGCGCTGGACCGTGCACGCGACCAGTACGGCGCCGCGCTGAAGGCGCTGGACGCCAGCGTGGCGCTGACACCGGAAGCCGACGCAGCACGAGAAAAAAGCTGGGTCCGTGTGGTGCACAAGCTCGGCATGGCGTGCGTGTTCGATCCGCTGGCGCTGCCGGGTGGCCTGGCACTGTTCGAACGCGGGCTGGCGCTGGCGCGTCGCAGCGGCGAGATGGGTCTGATCGCACATGCCGAGTACTGGCTCGGTTATCTGCACTACGCCAAGGGCCTGACGCGGCAGGCGCTGCTGCACAGCGGCGCGGCGCTGGACATCGCCGAGCAGTCGGGCGAGACACGGCTGGCCGCGCAGGTGCGCGTGACCCACGGCCAGATCCTGCATGCCGCGTGTCGTTACGACGACGCGCTGCCGATGCTCGAAGCCGGGCTGACGGCGAAGAAACGGCAGGCGCATGCGCCCAAGCCGGGTGGTTCGTTGCCGGTCGGCACCATCTACACCTTGGCGGTGCGGGCCACCGTGTTTGGGGACCGCGGCGAGTTCGCACTGGCCGAAGAAGGTTTTGCCGAAGCGCTGGCGCTGCTCGGCCCGGTGCGGCACCAGATTGCCAGCTCGGTGCGCCACTGGCGCGCGGTGGTGCTGCTGTGGCAGGGCCGCTGGGACGAAGCGCTGCGCATGGCGGAGCACGCGGCCGAAGTCGCCGAGCAGACCAGGAGCCGCCAGCAGATGGCAATGGGCCGCGCGCTGGCCGGCCAAGCGCGCTGGATGCAGACGCGCGAGCCGCAGGCGCTGGACGCGGTGCGCGAGGCCACCGCGTGGATCGAAGCGCGCCGCGGCGGCCTCGGCCTGTCGCTGAACCACGGCTTCCTGGTGGCCGGTGCGCTGGCCCTGGGCCGCGAGGACGAAGCGCGGGTGCATGCCACGCGGCTGTTCCAGCGTGCGCGCCAGCTCGACTGCATGGGCGAGGCCCTGGGTTGCCGCGCGCTGGCGCTGCACGCCGCCAAGCTGGCCGACTTCGGCCGCGCGCAACGCTACCTGGCGCGTGCCGAGGCCGCCGCCACGGCGCGCGGCTCGGCCCACGAGCGCGCGGTCAACCGGCTGACGCAGGCGCAGATCCAGCTCGACCGCGGCCAGCGCGACGGCGTGCACGCGCTGCTCGACGAAGCCGCCACCGGCTTCGAGCGCATGCGGATGCGCTGGCATTTCGAACGCGCCAAGCGGCTGATGGAGCGGGTCTGAGCATGGGCTGAGCCCCTCACCCGCTTGCGGGAAAAGGGGGCCTTCAGCCTCAGTACGGCGCCTTGCCGCCGTAGTCGACCGCCCGGATCGCCAACAGCTGCCGGGAAAATACCGTCGCGATCTCGGCGAAGCCGGCCGGGATCGTCGGGTGCAGCTCGTTCTGCCAGTCCTTGCGGTGGTCGGCCGATTGCAGCGTGCCTTGCAGGTCGATGTGGTGCAGGTTCGGTCGGCCCAGCTCGGCGATCAGCTGCACCTGCATCGCGTTCAGGCGCTGGATGAGCTGCTTCATCACCGCCCGCGCATCGTCCAGCCGGGTGTAGGCCTTGGCGTCGAAGACCGGCTTCAGCCAGGCTGGCGGCAGTGCTGGCCGGCCGTCGGGCACCGGCCAGTCGTAGCCGTGCAGCACGATCGTCACGCGGCGCCCCAGCACCTCGGCGCAGGCGCGGTCGACGAAGCCGAGCAGGCGCGCGAAGTGGTCGCGCATCTCGATGTCGATGAGCTGGCGCGCCGCCGCTTCGTCGATGTGGCCCGGGCCGCCACCGGCCGCGGCCACCAGCCGCGAGAGTGTGCCGTTCTCGTCGGCGACGTCGTTGCCGCCGGCCGAGATGGCAACGTACTTCAGCCGCGCGCGGTCGGCGGGCGAGCGCGCGCCCAGCCAGGCGACCATGCGTTCGGTCTGCGGCTCGCGGTAGCGCGGGTCGTGGGGCGAGAGGTCGGTGCCGTCGGGCAGCTTCATCCGGCCATCGAGCACCTCGGTCAGCTTGGCGCCGGCCCAGGCCAGCGACTCGGTATCGAGTTGGCCGCGGTCTTCCAGCACGTCGAGGATGTCGCCGCGCGGCCAGTAGGCGAACCAGGAGTCGCCCAGGGCCAGCAGCAACGGCGGTGCATTGGCCTTGCCGGCGCTGGCCTTCGCCTCCTGTTCGGCGCGTTGCGCGGCCAGCTGCTCCATCGTGCTGCCGACCTGCTGGGTGCCGCGGCCGAATGCGGCGCGCGCGGTGTCTGCCCGGTATGTCGTATCTGCCGTATCCGGATCGCTCATCGCGGCGTCTCCCCTTCGAGCGTGAAGGCCAGCGGCGCCGGGCTGGCGCGCAGGTGGTGCGGCGAGCCGACCCAGCCGGCCAGCATGCCCAGCATCACCGCCATTGCGGCGTCGTAGCCGGGGCAGGCGTGCGTCGGGCCACCGGCGCGGCGCATGCCGCCGAAGATGGCGTAGACGTCGTCGCTGCCCGCGGCCAGCCTCTGCTGGCTGGCCGAGACGAGCGCCAGCACCACCGTGTCGCCGGCCACGACGTCCACGTCGCCGATGCGGTCGTGCTCCCGGGCTGCGGTGCGCCAGATGAGCTCGGGCGTCGGGCGGAACTGCATCGATTCGCGCATCGCGCCGTCGAGCAGCGCCTCGGCCTTGACCAGCGTGTCGGCGCGGCCGTCGGCGGCCCACGCGGCGCGGTGCTGCCAGAAGGTGCCCAGCCGCAGCCACTCGTTCATCACCAGCCGGAAGCTGCCGTCCAGCGTGGGCAGGAAACCCATCATCACCCCCGCCAGGCTGCGGCCGACGGTGGCGTCGTTTTCGTGCGCCAGCGACTCGAAGACGACCTTGGCCAACGGCGCGGGCCGCGGCGGCTCGGCGCCATCCATCGGCAGCGTGCCGGCACTGCGGTGGCGGCGCACGAGCCGGGTCATCGCATCGGTGAGCGCGCCCGCGCAGCGCTCGCCCCACTCGCGCACCTCGTCGCCGGGGTGCGGCTGGAAGAAGTAGCGCGACGGTGGCGTGAAGTGCACCGGGCACAGCGGCGCCTGCGGCGGCGCCCAGTTCCAGCGCCACGAGCCGTCGAGCAGCTCTTCCTGGTGCGCGGGATCCTGCCACTCGAGCTTGTGGGCCACGCCCAGCCAGCGCTGGCACAGGCCGCTGAGCACGCGGTCGACCACCTCCTTGACGTCGATGTTCAGCTCCCAGCGCCCGGCGCCGACCTTTTGCGCCAGGCCGATCTCGCCGTCGACGAACTTCTGCAACACCCCCAGCGTCAGCCGGCGTGCCAACTCGAAGGGGGCTGCTTCGCCGAGCTGGCCGATCGCGGCGTTGATCGGCCCGGACAGGGCCTCGTAGCGGCTGGCGGCGCCGAGCGGGTGGCGGTCCAGGCCGAGGTAGATGTCGAAGTTGCTGCCGACCATGCGCCGGTGGTAGCCGCTGACGGAGAAGCGGCTGTCGTCGCCCAGCACGTCCATCACGCGCTGGTGGCTGGCCACCAGCACGCCGTAGGGTGTGCGCAGCACGCCGGCGTGGTGTTGGCGCACCGCCGCCCAGAGCGAGGCGCCGGCCAGTTGTTCGGTGGCCTGGGCGTCTTCCAGCGCCGCCTTCCACGCGGCGATGGCCGCTGCGGTGCCTTGTTCGGCTTCGAGTGCCAGCAGCGCGGCGATGCGCCGCTTGCCGTCGGCGGCGGACCACAGCGGCGCGCGCTGCGCCACCGGCGCGTTGGCGGTGGCCGCCGCGGTGCGCTGCAAGCGCGTCAACGCGGCCACCGACGGGCAGAACAGGTACGCGCCCCACTCCAGCCGCACCACCGGCTCGGGCTCGCCGAAGGGCTCGGGGCTGGTGTCCAGATCGACCTTCACGCTGCGCGGGCCGCGCTGCGCGGTGCCATCGGGCGCGGCATCGCCGTGGCTGTGTTCGAAGCGGAAGACCCGCGTCTGCCCGGGTTCGGGCACGCCCATGAAGGGGTCGGCGTGGCCCGAGAAACCGCCGCTGCTGTTGCCGCCGGAGACCCAGCGTTGCACCGTTTCGAACTGCTCGGCGATGCTGGCGTTGAAGGCGATGAAGACCATGCCGCGTTCGTCAGCCGGCGCCGCCGCGAAGGCCGGCCCGTACGACATGCCGCGGCGCACGATCCGCGCACGGCGGCGGCCCTTGAACTCGCCGATGCCGAGCTGGCCCAGGCGCGGGTTGGTCCGCCGCACGTGCGAGTGCACCGGGCAGCGGCTGCCGTCGGCGTCGTCGTGGAAGTCGAAGTCGTTGTCGGTCTCGTCCTTCGGCACGCCGCCGGGCTGGTCGGGGTGGTCGACGAGCGAGCTGCCGTCCGACCAGCGGCCCATCATCTTGGCGCGCAAGGTCTCGTCCGGCAACTGCGTCAAGGTGGCGGCTGCGGCGACCAAGCCGTTCCACTTCGCCACGTCCTGCCGCAACTTGCGCACGACCATGAAGCTGCCGTTGTGCAGCAACGCCAGCCGTTCGACGTCTTCGGGCGTGGACGCCACCGGCGCGAAGTCGGCCTCGGTGTCGTAGCCGAGCAGCAGCTCGCCGAGATGGACACGATTGTCGTAGACCTGTTCGGCGTGCGTCGGTGCATCGCCCGGCGGAAAGACCGGCTGGCTCTTGCCGTCGGCAAAGCCGAAGTGCTCGCGCTGCACGCCGTCGGCGCCTTGGTTGCGGTGCATCTCCTGCACCGACAGCACCTGCACGCCGGGCAGTGGGTGGCGGGCGTCGTCGAGCACGATCTTCATCACCGCGTCGTGCAGCGGCTGCGGCATGGTCTCCAAGGGGCGGCTTTCGCCGCCCGCGACATGGCAGCGCACGGTGAGCACGGCGTGCACGGCGCTGAGGTCGATCGGCGGGCCTTCGTCGTGCAATCCGCTGCGGTCGAAACGCCAGTTGCGCCGCGGCAGCCGCCAGCGCCGCGGGTGGTTGACGCGGAAGTCGCCGAGCATGCTGGCGCGCGCGGGCATGCCTTCGCGGAACTCGTTCGGCAGCAACGCCAACAGGCCCTCGTGGGTGCCCAGGCGGCGCAGGCCTTCGAAACTGAATGCGATGTGGAAGAAGGGGCCGTGGCCCTGGGGTTCGGCCGCATGCGTGGCCTCGGTCGCCAGCCGCGGCAGCACGCGCGCGAGCAGCCGCGCGCCGACCGCCGCGTCGTCGAAAGCCAGCAGCACCAGGCAACCGTGGGTGGCCTGAGCGTGGCCGTTCAGCATGCCGCCCTGTACGTCGGCGGGGCGGTCGGGCACGCAGTGCTTCGGCGCGCCGGGCAGTGGGCGATCGACAGCCTTCGGCGCGCGCCCGCCGTAGGGCGTGCCGAACAGCCAGTCGAGCTGGCGCTGAAAACGCTGGCGGATCTGGAACAGGAATTCGGGCGTGAGGTCGGGGTCTTCGACCAGCGGGCGGAACTCCATCAGCAGGTCGCGCGCCGCGCGCAGCAGCACCTCGCCGTCGGGCGTGCCGGGCAGGTATACGTCGGTCATGCGGAACAGCAGCGCCAACGACTGCAAGCCCTGGCGCACGTTGTCCAGCGCGGGCAGCGTCGTCGTCTGGCCGCTCTGGTAGGCGATCTGCTCGGCGGTCGCGGTGCGGTGGCGCACGGTGTCCAGCGCGGCCTGGTGCGGGCAGCTGGCGCTGCGCTGGATGGCCTCGGCACCACGCAGCCAGTGCACGTCATCGACCGTCAACCCATGGGTGTTGAAGTAGAACGCGGTCTCGACCTGCACCCGCCGGACCCACACGCACCAGGCCTCGAAACCTTCGGTGCTGAGCACGTAGTCTTCGGTGTTGCAGAAGATGATGTCGAGCAGCGAGCCGACCTTCTGCCACAGCACGCGGATATAGCTCTCCCAGGTGCCGTCGAAGGTGACGGCCAGCATCACGGTGTCTTCGGGCTCGACCACGGCGACGCGGAACGAGTGAATGCGCGCAACGCGTTCGACGGCGTCCGACAGCGGCCGGTTGATCGCGTATTCGTGCAGCGAAACCCGCCCGCCCTGCAGCAGCTTGAGCAGGCGCTGGGTGCGCGTCTTGTAGCTCAGCGCCTCCAGCGCCGGCACCAGGCCCGGCTTGAGCTTGGCGAACAGCGTCAGGTCGCTGCTACCGGTCAGGCTTTTTCCCTTGCTGACGAGGTCTGCGCGCATCCCGGCCCTCCTGTTGTTGTCACGGATTGTCACCAGCGCTGGTTGTGGCGCAATCGTGGGCCGCACCGCTCATCGTCAGCGTGAAGGAGCCGGCCCCTAAACTCGACCGCGCCCCAGGAGACAACAACGATGCCCGTGCTTTCCTCGAAGCTGAATCCGCGCTCGGAAGCCTTCAAGACCAACGCCGATGCGATGCGCGCCTTGGTTGATGACCTGAACGCCAAGCTCGCGGCCATCGCCCAGGGTGGCGGCGAAGCGGCACGCAACAAACACACCGCGCGCGGCAAGCTGTTGCCGCGCGACCGCGTCGAGATGCTGCTCGACCCCGACACGCCGTTCCTCGAGATCGGCGGGCTGGCGGGCCTGAACCTGTACGACAACGCCGCCCCCGGCGGCGGGGTGATCGCCGGCATCGGCCGCGTCAGCGGGGTCGAGTGCGTGATCGTCTGCAACGACGCCACCGTCAAGGGCGGTACCTACTACCCGATCACGGTGAAGAAGCATCTGCGTGCGCAGGAAATCGCGCGCGAGAACCGGCTGCCGTGCATCTACCTGGTCGACAGCGGCGGCGCGAACCTGCCCAACCAGGACGAGGTGTTCCCCGACCGCGAACACTTCGGCCGCATCTTCTACAACCAGGCCAACATGTCGGCGCAGGGCATTCCGCAGATCGCGGTGGTGATGGGCTCGTGCACCGCAGGCGGCGCGTACGTGCCGGCGATGAGCGACGAAACCATCATCGTCAAGAACCAGGGCACGATCTTCCTGGCCGGGCCGCCGCTGCTGAAGGCGGCGGTCGGCGAGATCGTCAGCGCCGAAGAACTGGGCGGGGGTGACGTGCACACGCGGCTGTCCGGCGTGGCCGACCACCTGGCCGAGAACGACATGCACGCACTGGCCATCGCGCGCAGCGCCGTCGTGCGGCTGAACTGGAAGAAGCCCGAGCAGATGGTGCTGGTGCCGCCGCGCCCGCCGCTGTTCGACGCGGCCGAACTGCACGGCGTGATTCCGACCGATGCGCGCAAACCCTTCGACGTGCGCGAGATCATCGCCCGCGTCGTCGACGGCAGCGAGTTCGACGAGTTCAAGGCGCGCTACGGCGCCACGCTGGTGACCGGCTTCGCTCACATCGACGGCATGCCGGTAGGCATCATCGCCAACAACGGCGTGCTGTTCGGCGAAAGCGCATGCAAGGCCGCGCACTTCATCGAACTGTGCTGCCAGCGCAAGACGCCGCTGGTCTTTCTGCAGAACATCACCGGCTTCATGGTCGGCAAGAAGTACGAGGCCGAAGGCATCGCCAAACACGGCGCGAAGATGGTGACGGCGGTGGCCACGGCGACCGTACCGAAGTTCACCGTCATCATCGGCGGCAGCTTCGGCGCTGGCAACTACGGCATGTGCGGCCGGGCGTACAGCCCGCGTTTGTTGTGGATGTGGCCGAACGCGCGCATCAGCGTGATGGGCGGCGAGCAGGCAGCCAGCGTGCTGGCCACCGTGCGGCGCGACGGCATCGAAGCCAAGGGCGGCGCCTGGAGCGCCGAGCAGGAAGCGGCGTTCAAACAACCGATCCTCGACCAGTTCGAACACCAGGCGCACCCGTACTTCTCCAGCGCGCGCCTGTGGGACGACGGCGTGATCGACCCAGCCGACACGCGGCGCGTGCTGGCGCTGGCGATCAGCGCGAGCCTGAACGCGCCGATCCCCGAGACCCCGCGATTCGGCATCTTCCGCATGTAGCGTTCGAAGAAGGCCATGGACACTTCGAACATGGCCCAAACCACGCCCGACCGCTCAAGGGGCAACGCCAGCCGCCAGCCGGTTCCCCGGCGTCCGCATGATTTTCTCTGGCATACAATGTGTGCCTTTCGCGGTATTCAGACACATCATGCGCACCAACATCGATATTGACGACGCGCTCATGGAGCAGGCTCTCAAAGCCGGGCCCTTCAAGACTAAGAAGGACGCGGTCGAGGCCGGCTTGAAGCTGCTCGCTCGCCGGGCCGCGTACCGCGAGGTTCTCAAGTGGCGCGGCAAGCTCAAGTGGGAAGGTGATGAGTCCATCGACTGGGTAGCGGCCAACCGTGCCGACGCGGGCCTTCTGGTTCAGGAACCCGCCGTGACGCCATTCCCGGCCGCAACCAAGGCGCGCCGTGCTCGTCGTTGATTCCAGCGTCTGGATCGACTATTTCAACGACGCGGACCATCCGGCAACCGACATGCTCGAGCAGTTGCTGGACCAGGGCGAGGTGCGCATCGTCGTGCCCGACGTGGTGCTCTTCGAGGTGCTGCGGGGCTTTCGCCACGAGCGCGATCTTCGCGAGGCGCGGCTGCTGATGGAGGCCTTCGACATCGAGGCCGTCGGTGGCGCCGATCTGGCGCGCGCTGCCGCCGCGCACTACCGCGACCTTCGCGCGCAGGGCCTCACCGTGCGCAGCGGCATCGATGTCTTGATTGCCACCTTCTGCATCGAGCATGACTACGCGCTCCTGCATCGCGACCGCGACTTCCGCGCTTTCGAGTCGCGGCGCGGCTTGCGGGGCTGGCAGCACTGAACGAAGGCCGCGATGCCCACCCTCGATATCCGCCGCCCCTCGCGCCACGTCGCCGAGGTCTGGCTCAACCGCCCCGAAGTCCGCAACGCCTTCAACGACGGCGTGATCGCTGAATTGGCCGAGGCCTTCGAAGGCTTCGCGCAAGACACCGAGCTGCGCGCCGTGGTGCTGGCCGGCCACGGCAAGGCCTTCTGCGCCGGCGCCGACCTGTCGTGGATGCGCGCGATGGCCGGCTATTCGTGGGAAGAGAACCAGGCCGATGCGGCGCGGCTGGCGCAGATGTTGTGGGCGATCTACAGCTGCCCCGTGCCGGTGGTCGGCCGCATCCATGGCGACTGTTATGCCGGCGGCGTCGGGCTGGCCGCGGTGTGCGACGTGCTGGTCGCCGCAGCGGGCATGCACTTCTGCCTCAGCGAAGCCCGGCTCGGGTTGCTGCCGGCAACCATCGGGCCGTATGTCTTGAAGGCCCTCGGCGAGCAGGCCTCGCGCCGCTACTTCATCACGGCCGAGCGCTTCAGCGCCGCGCAGGCGCACACGCTCGGCTTCGTGCACGAGGTCGTGGCTGCCGATCTGCTCGACCCGAAGGTCGCCGAGATCGTCGCGCTGCTGGTGGCCAACGGGCCCGCAGCCACCAAGGCGTGCAAGAAGCTGGTGCGGGACCTGGCCGGCCGGCCGGTCGATGCCGGGCTGCGCGCCGACACCGCAGGCCGCATAGCCGACATCCGCGCCAGCACAGAAGGCCGCGAAGGCGTGCAGGCCTTCTTCGACAAGCGCGAGCCGCCCTGGCGTTAGTCGAGTGCAGTATTCGATACTGTGTGGAACACAAAACCGCGTCTTTGGTCGCCCGGCGTTGTTGCAAATCCTCGCGATGCGAAAGAGCATCGCTGCGGTTTGCGCCTGGCCGGTCGACCAAATCCATCGGTTTTCTTGAGTTCCACACAGCATAGAACACGGCACTAGCCCGCCATGGACGCCGCACTGCCTCTCGTCGACAAGCTCGACTTCACGCATCTCGCGGCTATCGCCGCGGCGTTGGGCTGGGCCAGCGGCATGCGGCTGTATGCCGTCGTGTTCCTCGTCGGCGCAGCGGGTTATCTGGGCTGGATCCCGCTGCCGTCGGGCCTGCAACTCCTGCAGAACCCGATCGTGCTGGGCGCGAGCTTCCTGCTCTTCGCGCTCGAATTCGTGGTCGACAAGATTCCGGGCGTCGACACCTTGTGGGACGCCGTGCACACGCTGGTGCGCATTCCCGCGGGTGCGGCGCTGGCCGCCGGCGTCTTCGGCGGCGACGCGGGCGCGTGGACGCTGATCGCCGCGCTCGCGGGCGGCACGCTGGCAGCCGCGTCGCACACCGCCAAGGCCACGACACGTGCAGCCGCCAACACCAGCCCCGAGCCGTTTTCCAACCTCGCGCTGTCGCTGGCTGGTGACCTGGCCGTGCCCGCCATCCTGTGGCTGGCCTGGGAGCACCCGCTGTGGTTCTTCCCGTTGCTGGCGGTGATGCTGGTGGTGTCGGTCGTGCTGGTGGTCGTGCTGTTCCGCTTCCTGCGCGGGCTGTTCCGCCGCTTCAGCGGAAACGAAGCGGCGCCTTCGAGGGGCGCCGCTTTCAAGCCCTGACGCGAAACCAGCTGAAGCTGACGTCAAGCCGCGGCAGACACCGAGGTGCCGCGCGGACGCGTCGAGGCACCATCCAAGCTTGCCACCGCACGAAGAGGAGCGCGCATGTTCCGAAAAATCCTGATTGCCAACCGCGGCGAGATCGCCTGCCGCGTCGCCGCCACCGCGCGCAAACTTGGCGTGAAGACAGTGGCGGTGTATTCCGACGCCGACGCCCAGGCGCGCCATGTGCGCGCCTGCGACGAGGCGGTGCACGTGGGTGGCAGTGCGCCGCGCGACAGCTACCTGCAGTGGCAACGCATCATCGAAGCCGCACGTGCCACGGGTGCCGAAGCGGTGCATCCGGGCTACGGCTTCCTGAGCGAGAACCAGGACTTTGCGGCGGCGTGCGCCGAAGCCGGGCTGGTCTTCATCGGCCCGCCGTCGTCGGCAATTGCCGCGATGGGCAGCAAGAGCGCGGCCAAAGCCTTGATGGACGAGGCCGGCGTGCCGCTGGTGCCGGGTTACCACGGCGCAAACAACGAGCCCGCCTTCCTGGCCGCGGAGGCGCAAAAGATGGGCTACCCGGTTCTGATCAAGGCCAGCGCCGGCGGCGGCGGCAAGGGCATGCGGCGCGTCGACAAGCCCGAAGACTTCACCGCCGCGCTGGCCAGTTGCCAGCGCGAGGCGCAGAGCAGCTTTGGCAACGCGCGCGTGCTGGTCGAGCGTTATGTCAACCGGCCGCGGCACATCGAGATCCAGGTCTTCGGCGACACGCACGGGGATTGCATCTACCTGTTCGAGCGCGATTGCTCGGTGCAGCGCCGCCACCAGAAGGTGCTGGAAGAGGCACCGGCGCCGGGCCTCAGCGCGGCGCGGCGCGCCGAGATGGGTGCGGCGGCGGTGGCTGCCGCCAAGGCGGTGGGTTATGTCGGTGCGGGGACGGTCGAGTTCATCGCCGAGCCGACCGATTCAGGCGATGACATCCGCTTCTATTTCATGGAGATGAACACGCGGCTACAAGTGGAGCACCCGGTGACCGAAGCCATCACCGGCCTCGACCTCGTCGAGTGGCAGTTGCGCGTGGCCGCCGGCGAGCCGCTGCCGCTGAAGCAGGAGCAGCTGTCGATGCGCGGCCACGCCATCGAAGCGCGCATCTGTGCCGAAAACCCGGATGCGAATTTCCTGCCCGCCACCGGCACGCTGGAAGTCGCGCGTTGGCCGGCGCATGCGTCGTTCCAGCGCAGCGAAAACCTGCCGCGCGTTGACAGCGGCTTTGGGGAAGGCGATGCGATCACCCCGTACTACGACTCGATGATCGCCAAGCTAATCGTCTGGGGCGCCGACCGGGCGCAGGCGCTGGCGCGGCTGGACGCCGCGTTGCGCGACACCCACCTGATGGGCTTGTCAACCAACGTCGCCTTCTTGCGCAAGGTGGTCGCAACGAGGGCCTTCTCGACGGCCGATCTCGACACCGCGTTGATCGAGCGCGAACGCGTCGCGCTGTTCGAAGCGCCGCCGTTGGCCGACGAACTGGCCGCAGCCGGCGTCGCTGCCTTCGTACTGGCGCACGAGGCCACGCTCGAAGGCGCCGACCCGTGGTCGCGCCGCGACGGCTGGCGGCTCTCAGGCGGCGCCCAGCGCCGGCTGAGCCTGGAGATCCACGGCAGCAGCCTCACGGTGGTGTTGCAACGCCTGCACGACGGCGCGACGCGCCTGTCGATCGGTGCCGAAAGCTGGCCCTTCGAAGCCCGCGCGCTCGGGGGCGACCGCCACGACGTCACGCTGGCCGGGCAGCGCCACACGCTGACCGTGTATGCCCGTGGCGAGCGCTACGCCGTCTTTGCCGGCCAGGGCAGCGCGTTGGTGGCCGAGTTCGACCCGCTCGCGCATGCGGGCGACAGCGCCGCCGAGGGCGGCCGGTTGACCGCACCGATGCCGGGCAAGGTCGTCACCTTCCTCACCAAGCCGGGGGACGCTGTGCAGCGCGGCCAGGCACTGGCCGTGATGGAGGCCATGAAGATGGAACACACCATCACGGCGCCGCGCGACGGGGTGGTCGAAGAACTGCTCTATGCGGTTGGCGATCAGGTCGCCGAGGGCGGGGAGCTGCTGCGGCTGAAAAGCGCCTGAGAGCCGGGGCTCAGCCGCCCTTGCCGTCGGTCCAGCGGTACGGCGAGAACCACAGCCGCGCGCGCTCGGCCTTGCTGCCTTGCGCTGCTGGCGTGGTGCCGAACTGCGACGGCCGCGCCGGCAACAGGCCGGGGCTGGTCGACGACCCGAAACTCGAGCTGTCCTGTCCCCAGGACGACGGTGAGGTGCGTTCGTCAGAGCGTTCGTTCGCGGCGACGCGGAAGTGCTGCGACAGCACCGACAGGTCGGAGGCCTGGTCCGCGTCGCATACCAGCAGTACATCGCGTGCATAGAGCGCGTCCGACACCATGCGCTGCGGGTCGATGCCGACGCCGAGCTGGCCCCTCGTCAAACCGTGGATACGTTCAGCAATGCGGAGGCAGCGGCGGGTGTTCATGGGCTCGTTTCGAAGGGCTGCGGGCAGTTTGGCCGGGCAACCGTTTCGGGGCCATCCCCAAAGTGGTTGACGCGACCTCTTCAAGATGTAGGACAGCACGCCGAGCTACAGTGCGCGGGCCATGAAACCAGCATTTGTAACGATCGTTGAAGTCGGCCCGCGAGACGGTCTGCAGAACGAGGCCCAGCCCGTCGCCACCGAGCACAAGGCAGCGCTGGTGCACCGGTTGCAGGCCGCCGGCCTGCGTGAGATCGAAGTCACCAGCTTCGTCAGCCCGAAGTGGGTGCCGCAGATGGCCGACAACGCCGCCGTGATGGCCGCGCTGCACCGCCAGCCCGGCGTGCGCTATTCGGTGCTGACGCCGAACCTGAAAGGGCTGGAAGCCGCGTTGCCCACCCACCCCGACGAAGTCGTGGTCTTTGCCGCCGCGAGCGAAGCCTTCAGCCAGAAAAACATCAACTGTTCGATCGAAGAAAGCATCGACCGCTTTCGCCCAGTGGTGGGCGCTGCGCACGAGGCGGGTGTGAAGGTACGCGGCGCAGTGTCGTGCGCAGTCGGCTGCCCGTACCAGGGCGAAGTCAGTCTCGACGAGGTCGAACGCGTGGTGCGCCTGATGAAAGGCATCGGCGTCGACCATGTCGGCATCGCCGACACCATCGGCGTCGGCACACCGGTGCGGGTGCAGCAGGCGCTGGAACGCGCGCTGAAGCATTACCCGCTGGTCGAGGTCAGCGGTCACTTCCACGACACCTACGGCCAGGCGCTGGCCAACATCCACGCCAGCCTGGCGCTCGGCGTGCACACCTTCGACACCAGCGTCGCCGGCCTGGGTGGCTGCCCGTACGCCAAGGGCGCCACCGGCAATGTCGCGACCGAAGACGTGGTCTTCATGCTGCACGGCATGGGCATCGAGACCGGCATCGACCTCGATGCGCTGGTCGATGCCGGCGCGTACATCAGCGGCGTACTCGGGCGGCCGACGGCGTCGCGCGTGGGCAAGGCCTTGTTGGGCAAGCGCGGCGTGGCCGTCAATCCGCCAGCAGCACGAGCGGCGTGAGCAGCATGAGCACCGATTGGCAGCGCCGCGAAGGTTTCCAGCGCGGCTCGGCAGCGCTGGCCGCACGCGGCCATGCGCATGCGCCGCTGTGGCTGGAGGTGCCGGCGCGCACCTTGCAGGACGCGGCGGATGCCCTGGGCGTGGCGGTCGGCCAGATCGCCAAGGGCGTGATCTTCCGCCGCAAGAGCGACGACGCGGCCGTGCTCGTCGTCACCAGCCGCGACGTGGTGCAGCCGACATGACGACGCCCGTGGCATCGCCGTGCATCAGCGTCTGCACGATGGACGAGGCCACCGGCTGGTGCGCCGGTTGCCTGCGCACGCTCGACGAGATCGCGGTCTGGAGCCTGCTCGACGAAGCCGACAAACGCGCGGTGTGGGTCGAGCTCTCGCAGCGCCGCGTCGAGTGGCGCCGGTTGCGCGCCGCGGCCGGCGGCACGTCCACGGCAGCGCCGTGACGATGAAGGCCATCGATTTCTGGTTCGACCCGATCTCGCCGTTTGCCTACCTGGCTTTCGAACGGCTGCCGCAGGCGCTGGTCGGGTTGAGCATCGAGGTTCGCTTTCGCCCGGTGCTGTTTGCCGCGCTGTTGCAGCACCACGGCCAGAAAGGGCCGGCGGAGATCGAGCCGAAGCGGCAGTGGACCTTTCGCCACGTGCACTGGCTGGCACAGGCGCACGGCACCCTCTTGCAGACGCCGGCCGTGCACCCCTTCAACCCGCTGCCGCTGCTGCGCTTGGCGGTGGCGTGTTCGGGCAACACGCAGGGGCCCGACCGCCGCGTCGTCGAAGCGCTGTTCCACCATGTCTGGCAAGGCGGCGGTGCCGATGCCAACGACCCGGCGCGGCTGGCCGCACTGACCGAGCGGTTGCAGCCGACGCGCGACCCGGCGGGTGGCGAGGTCAAGGCCGCCTTGCGCGCGGCCACCGATGAAGCCGTCGCCCGCGGGGTCTTCGGTGTGCCGAGCTTCGAGGCGGACGGCCGCTTGTTCTGGGGCGTCGACGCGCTGCCGATGCTTGCCGCCGCACTGCGCGGCGAAGCGTGGTTCGATTCGCCGGCCTGGGCCGAGGCGGGCGCGCTGCGGCCGGGCGTGGTTCGCGGCTAGCCGCGCCCCAGCAGTTCGGCTTCGCGTTCCAGCGGCAGCCCGACGGCGGGCCGGCCTGCAGCAACCGGCTCGGCGTGCTCGAGCCACGCCGCCGTCTCGCGCACGGTGTCGGCGACGGCGCGGGTGACCAGGCCGGTGGCCACCGCACGGCCGATCTGCGTCCGGTGCATGCCGTGGTCGGGCGTGGACAGCCAAACCGGCAGGTCCGACCAGGGCTTCGCGCCGGCTGCCAGAAGCGTGGCTTCGTCGATCCACCGCAGGTGTGCTTGGGGCGACAGCGCGGCACGGGTCGCTTCGAGAAACCCGCCCATCGTCAACGGCGCCACGGGGCCGTTGAGGTTGAACGCACCGCCGCGCGGGGTGATGGCGCCAGTGGCCGCCGAGGTGGTCTGCAACAGCATCCAGGCCGCCAAGTCGCGCGCGTCGATGAACTGCACCGGCGCTGACGGATCGCCCGGCGCCAGCACCTCGCCGCCACGCTGCAAACGCTGCACCCACCAGGTGAATCGCCCGGTCGGGTCGAAGGGGCCGACGATCAGACCCGGCCGCACGATCAGCGCGTGCGCGGCGCCGAAGCCGGCCACGGCGGCGTCTTCGCACAGCGCTTTCAGCCCACCGTAGGTGGCGCCATCGACCACCTGCACCGCGGGGTCGTCGAGCACCGCACGGGGTGAATCCTCGTGGTTGCCGTCGCCGGGGTGGTCGGCGTAGACGCTGATGCTGGAGACCAACTGGTACTGCCCGATGTGCCCGGCCAGCGCCGCGGCGACCGCGCGCACCTGGCGCGGAAAGTAGGCGCTGGTGTCGATCGCCGCGTCCCAGCGGCGGCCTTGCAACGCAGACAGGTCGGCGTCGCGGTCGGCTATCAGGTGCTCGGCCCTTGGAAACAACTGCGGCCCACTGCGTCCGCGGTGCAGCAGCGTGACGTCGTCGCCACGGGCCAGCGCCTGTTCGGCGACGTGGCGGCCGAGAAAGCGCGTGCCACCGAGGATGAGGAGCTTCATCGGGCCACTGTATCGCCAGCCGTTGCCCGCAGGCGCGTCGAACGTCGGCGTGAGTCGGCGCGACGCGGGCTTGCAACGCTTCAATACTTCGACTATCGTTGAATTATGGTAGAGACAGAGGTGGTTCAAGCCCTCGCCGCGCTGGCCCAGCCGATGCGTCTGCGCGCCTTCCGCGCGCTCGTCGTTGCAGGCCCCGAAGGCCTGACGCCCGGCGCGCTGTGCGAGCAGCTCGACGTCGCGCCGACGACCTTGTCGTTCCACCTGAAGGAGTTGATGCACGCGCGGCTGGCAACCCAGCAGCGCGACGGCCGCTTCCTCATCTACCGCGCGGTGTTCGAGCAGATGAACGCGCTGCTCGGCTACCTCACCGACCACTGCTGCGCCGGCAAGTCCTGCGCGCCAGCGGCCACCCGCAAGACCGCTGCCCGCCGCTGTTGAGCGGCCCACCTGGAGACTCACCATGAAGCGCTTCCATGTCCACCTGCATGTGCAGGATCTGTCGCAGAGCATCGGCTTCTATTCGAAGCTCTTCGCCGCCGAGCCCGCCCGCCAGGAGGCCGACTACGCCAAGTGGATGCTCGAAGACCCGCCGGTCAACTTCGCGATCAGCACGCGCGGGCAGGCGGTGGGCATCGACCACCTGGGCTTCCAGGCCAGCGACGATGCCGAACTTGCCACGTTGCGCTCGCGGGCTGATGCGGCCGAGGCAGCGGGTGCCCGGCTGGAAGACGAAGGCGCCACCACCTGCTGCTACGCACGCAGTACCAAGCACTGGATCACCGACCCGCAGGGCATCGCGTGGGAGCAGTTCCGCACCTTGGCCGACATTCCCGTGTTCCACGAAGTCAGCGCCGCCGCCGCGCCCGGCACCGCGCCGGTCTCCGATTTGCCTGCGCCGCGCGGCAAGCCGCTGTCGATTCCGGTTGCGGCGTCCAAGGCGTGCTGCTGAAGGAGGAACCCGCCATGACTGACGACCGCCAACGCCAGGTGCTCTTTGTCTGCACCGGCAACTCCGCCCGCTCGGTGCTGGCCGAGGGTCTGATGAACCACCTTGGCCGCGGCCGTTTCTCGGCCCAGTCCGCCGGCAGCCACCCCACCGGCGTTGTCAACCCGTTCGCGCTGGCCACGCTGAAGGCGCTCGGCGTGTCGGGCGACGGTTTCCGCAGCAAGAGCTGGGACGAGTTCGCCGGCCCCGGGGCGCCGCAGCTCGACTTCGTTTTCACCGTCTGCGACAGCGCGGCCGGCGAGACCTGCCCGTACTGGCCCGGCCAGCCGATGACCGCGCACTGGGGACTGCCGGACCCGGCGGCGGTGCAGGGCAGCGACGAGGAGAAGTTGCGTGCCTTCATGGCCACGGCGGTCACGCTCAAGCGGCGCATCGAGCTGATGCTCGCGTTGCCGATTCAGAGCCTGGACAGCTTGGCGATCCACCACGAGTTGAAAGACATCGGCACCCGTTGATGGCGCCGCCCGCACACGCTGGTTCGCTGCGCCATCAACTGCTCGCCGAAGGGCTGGGCACGCTCGGCCTGCTGGCGGTGGTAATCGGCTCCGGCGTGATGGCCGAGCGGCTGGCTGGCGGCAACATGGCCGTCGCGCTGCTGGCCAACACGCTGGCCACGGTGGGTGGGCTGTGGGTGTTGATCGAAGTCTTCGGGCCCGTCAGCGGTGCGCACTTCAATCCGGCAGTCAGCCTCGTGATGGCGGTGCGTGGCGCACTGCCGTGGCCGCGGGTGGCGCCGTTCATCGGCGCGCAGCTCATCGGCGCGGCCTGCGGCGCGTGGCTGGTGCACGCGATGTTCTCGATGCCGATCTTGCAGTTCAGCACCAAAGCGCGCGACGGCCCGGCGCTATGGCTGGCTGAAGCCGTGGCCACCGCCGGGCTGCTGCTGGTGATCCTGCGTGCGCCGCCGTCGCGCGTGGCCGGGCTGGTTGCTGCCTACATCGGCGCGGCGTACTGGTTCACGGCCTCGACCTCGTTTGCCAACCCGGCCGCGGCTTTCGGCCGCATGTTCAGCGACAGCTTCGCAGGCATCGCAGTGGTCAGCGTGCCGGGGTTCGTGGTGGCGCAACTCGTCGGCGCGGCACTCGGCGTGGTGCTGCACCGCGCGCTCGGCGGGCGCTGACTAGGCCGGCGCGAACAACCCCTTGTGCTGTTCGCGCAGCAGCGCTTTCTGCACCTTGCCCATCGCGTTGCGCGGCAGTTCGCTGACCACGAAGACCTGCTTGGGCACCTTGAAGTTGGCAATCGTCGACTTCAATGCGGCGATCACCCGCGACGGCTCCGGGGCCAGCGTCGCATCGGCGCGTGCAACGACCACCGCCAAAACCGCCTCACCGAAATCCGGATGCGGCACCCCGACCACCGCCGACTCGGCCACGCCGGGCAGGGCGTTGATGTAGCCCTCGACCTCGGCCGGATAGACGTTGTAGCCGCCGCTGATGATCAGGTCCTTGCTGCGGCCGACTATTGAGACGAAGCCGTTGTCGTCGACCTGCCCGACATCGCCGGTCTTGAACCACAGGTCGTTGGTGAACTCGTCGGCCGTCTTCTCCGGCATGCGCCAGTAGCCCTTGAACACGTTGGGGCCCTTGACTTCGATCTGGCCGATCTCCCCGCTGGGCAGCGGGCGGCCCTTGTCGTCGTGTACGCGCAGGCCCACGCCGGGCAGCGGCCGGCCGACGGTGCCGCCACGGCGTGCGCTCTCGGGGCGGTACGGGTTGCTGGTCAGCATGACGGTTTCGCTCATGCCGTAACGCTCCAGGATCGTGTGGCCGGTGCGCGTGCGCCAGGCCTCGAAGGTTTCGATCAACAGCGGCGCCGAGCCGCTGACGAACAGCCGCATCGAGCGGCAGGCCTCGCGCGTCAGGCCGCGCTCGGCGAGCAGCCGCACGTACAGCGTCGGCACGCCCATGAACACGGTCGCTTCGACCAGCCGGGCAGCCACGGCCGCGGCGTCGAAGCGCGAGAACCAGATCATCTTGCTGCCGTTGAGCAGCGCCCCGTGCGAGGCCACGAAAAGCCCGTGCACGTGGAAGATCGGCAGGGCGTGGATCAGCACGTCGCACCGGTCCTCGTTGTGAACCCAGCCCCAGGCCTCGTGCAGCACACGCGCGTTGCTCAGCAGGTTGCCGTGCGTGAGCATCGCGCCCTTGCTGCGCCCTGTCGTGCCGCTGGTGTAGAGGATCGCGGCCATGTCGTCGGCGGCTTTCACCGCCGCCACATGCACATCACTTTGAAAGGCAGCCCGGTCGAGCAGCGTGCCGCTGCGGTCCTCGTTCAGCGTGAAGACATGCTTCACGCCGGCCTTGAAGGCGAGCTTGCTGGTCCAGCCGAAGTTCGCGCCGGCGCACACCACCACCGATGGCTCGGCATTGCCGATGAAGTACCCCAGCTCGGCCTGCTGGTAGGCGTTGTTCAGCGGCAGGTAGACGTAGCCGGCGCGCAGCACCGCCAGGTAGAGCATCAGCGCTTCGACACTCTTTTCCACCTGCACGGCGATGCGTGCATCCTTGGGCAGCGCGAGCGAGCCGAGCAGGTTGGCCACCATCGCCGTACCGCGGTCGATGTCGGCCCACGTGTAAAGCAGCGGCCCAGGCGTGTCCGCGGTTTCCACCGCGATGCGGTCGAGCTGAGCTGGAAAGCCCGCGCGCAGCGCGGACCACAAGTTGCCGTTTGTCATTGCTTCACAACAGTGCAGTCATCGAGCCATCACTCCAAGCAGGCGCTGTGGAACCGGCTCTGCCGGGCCACTGGCGACGGCCCCTTGGGGGCAGCGCCGCAGGCGCTCCGGGGGTCAATCCAGTTTCGCGCCGCTGCCCTTGACCACTTCGGCCCAGCGCTTGATCTCGCTGGAGACGAAGCGCCCGAAGTCATCGCCCCACAGGTTGGGCGTCTCGGTGCCCAGGCTGGTCCAGGCGGCGCGCAGTTCGTCGCTGTTCAGCGCCTTGCGCAGCTCGGCCTGCATCGAACCGACGATCTCGCGCGGCGTGCCTTTCGGCGCCCACAGCCCGTACCAGGTCGCAACCTTGTAGGTCGGCACGCCGCCGTCGACCGACGTGGGCACGTCGGGAAAACCGGGCGCGCGCTTGTCGGCCGCCACCGCGATGGCGCGGATGCGCCCGCCCTTGATGTGCGCGGCGCTCGAACCCAGGCCGTCGAACATCATGTCGACCTGACCGGCGATCAGGTCCTGCAACGCCGGCCCCGCGCCGCGGTACGGGATGTGGGTGATGAAGGTCTTGGTCTGCAGCTTGAACAGCTCGCCGGCCAGGTGGTGCGAGGTGCCGTTGCCGGCCGAGCCGTAGTTCAGCCGCCCGGGGTTCTTGCGCAGCGTGTCCAGCAGCATCGGCAGGTTGGTGGCCGTCACCTTCTGCGGGTTGACGACGATGACCTGCGGTACGCTGGAGATCAGCCCCACGGACACGAAGTCGCTTTCGATGTCGTAGTCGAGCTTGGGGTACATCGAAGGCGCGATCGAGTGGTGCACCGCGCCCATGAAGAAGGTGTAGCCGTCGGGCGCTGCGCGCGCCGCCACACTGGCGCCAAGCGTGCCGCCGGCGCCGCCCTTGTTGTCGATCAGGAACTGGCGGCCGGCGGCCCTGGTCATGTGCGCGAACAGCGGGCGGGCGAAGGCATCGGTGCCGCCACCGGGCGGGAAGGGCACCACGATCGAGACCGGCCGGTTGGGCCATGCGCCTTGCGCGTGCACCCAGGGTGCAGCCACGCTGCAAGCGGCGGCAGCGGGTGCGGTGATCAGCAATTGGCGGCGGCGGTTGTCCATGCGTGAGCTCTCCAAAGCGCGGCGTCGGGCGCGCGAACCCGACACCTTAACGACGCACCGGCCCCGCCCCGCGGTAGTTGAAACCCTGTTCCTCGGGGCAAACCCCGAGAGCGTCCTACGCGGGGCCCCGACGCAGAATGACACCCAATCCCGCCTTGACGACGGGTCGTTCACTTCGAATTCCGGGAGACCCTTCATGCGCCATTCCTCCACCTCGCCGCGCCGTGCGCGAGCGCTCCTCACGGTGACGGCGGCCGCCGCGATGACCGTGGCCTGCGGCGGTGGCCGCAGCGTCGTCGAAACCGGCAGCGGTGACTACGAGGTCAACCTGCAGCCGTCCTTCTTCACTACGGCAACGACCCTCACTTACGACGGCGCCAGCGACGATCTGCTGACTGCCGGCCTGGGCCGGGCCGGTTTGGCCTCCGCCGTGGCCCCCACGCTGTCGGCCACGCCGACCGCCACCGAGCTGCGAAAGCTTGCTATCCACACCAACTACCGCGCCATCGTGGACACCACCGCGGGTGGCGGTTATGGCAGTCTGTATGGCCCGAACGTCGATGTCAACGGCGTGGCCGGCACAGGCGAGGGGCGGATCGCCGGCAGCGAGACCATCGCTTACGCCACCGCCGGCAACGTGACGATGATGGTGCAGATACCCAGCAGCTTCAGCGTCAGCGCGCCTTGCATCATCAGCGCCACGTCGTCGGGCTCACGCGGGGTTTACGGCGCGATCGGCTCGTCAGGCGAATGGGGCCTGAAGCGCGGCTGCGCGGTGGCCTACACCGACAAGGGCACGGGAAACGGCGTGCACGACCTGCAGGCCAACACCGTCAACCTGATCGACGGCCGGCGCGCTGATGCCACGGCGGCGGGTTCGACGTCGAACTTCACCGCGGTCTTCACGGCGCAGGAGCGCACGACCTTCAACACCGCCACGCCGAACCGCTTTGCGGTCAAGCACGCGCACTCGCAGCTCAACCCCGAGAAGGACTGGGGCACGAACACGCTGCAAGCCATCGAGTTCGCATTCTGGGTCTTGAACGACCGCTACGGCGTGTTGCTGCCCGACGGCCGCAAGACGAAGGTGATCACGCCGGCCAACACCACCGTCATCGCCAGCAGCGTGAGCAACGGCGCCGGTGCGGCACTGGCCGCGGCCGAGCAGGACACGACCGGGCTGATCGACGGCGTGGCGGTCAGCGAACCCAACGTGGCGGTGGCCAACGGCGCCGGTGTGCGCATCGAACGCGGCACCTTGCCGGCCTACACCGCGGGCAGCAAGCCGCTGTTCGACTACTTCAGCTACGGCAACCTGTTGCAGCCCTGCGCCGCATTGGCCACGGCGGCAGCCGGCGGGCCGTTTGCGTACAGCGGCGCCACCGCGCTGATTGCCGGCAACCGCTGTGCCGCGCTGGCGGCGGTGGGGCTGGTCAGCGGCGGCACCGTGCAAGAGTGGGCCGACAACGCGCTGTTGCGGCTGCGCGCCTATGGCTGGGAGCCCGAGGCCAACGTGCTGCACGCGTCGCATTGGCTGTTCGCGTCACCCGCCATCGCGGTGACGTATGCCAACACCTACGGCCGCTTCCACGTCAAGGACAACCTCTGCGGCTTCAGCTTCGGCTCGGTGAACGCATCCGGCGTGCCGATTGCGGCCGCCCCGGCAGCGATTGCCGGCGTTTTCAGCACCGGCAACGGCGTGCCGCCCAGCGGCGCCTTGCAGCTGATCTGGAACGACAGCCTGGGCGGCGCGGCCAACCACAGCGCGTCGGTGTCGCCGGCCACCGGGCAGGCCGACTTTGCGTTCGGCGGCGCCAACTGCCTGCGCGCGCTGTGGACCGACAGCGGCGCCAACGCCACCCGGGTGCGGGCCGGCATCACCGAAGTGCAGCGAACCGCCAATTTGCGGGGTAAGCCGACGTTGATCGTGCACGGCCGCAGCGACACGCTGATCCCGGTCAACTTCACCTCGCGGCCGTACCTGGCGCGCAACCGGGCGGTGGAAGGTGCCAACACCAAGTTGCGCTACGTGGAGGTGACGAACGCGCAGCACTTCGATTCGTTCCTTCCCTTTGCCGGCTACGACACACGCTTCATCCCGCTGCACCTGTACTACATCCGCGCGATGGACGCGATGTGGGCGCACCTGAAGAACGGCACACCGCTGCCGCCGTCGCAGGTGGTGCGCACCACGCCGCGCGGCGGAACGCCGGGCGCGGCGACCGCGATCACGGCCGCCAACGTGCCGGCGATTGCCGCGGCACCGGCGGCGACTGCGCTGATCACCGTCACCGATGACGGGCTCACGGTGCGCGTGCCGGAGTAGGCCGCCACCGAACAGCAGCGGCGGGTCGGTCAGCCGCCGCCCAGCTGGAAGCTCAGTTCGAGCCGGGTCTGGCGTTTCCAGGCCTCGCGCGCGACCCGGTCGGTGCCGCGGGTGTGGGTTAGAGAGAACTGGGTGCCGCTGTCGCCGAACAGGTTGATGGGAAAAGTCAGGGTTGCGACACCGACGTCGTAGGTGTCGCGCTTGAAGTCGCCGCCGACCTGACGTTCCCACTGCCGTTGCGCCGACACCAGCAGCAGCGGGACGGTGCCCTTCACGCCGAGCCGCCCGAGGTCGACGTGAAAGTCGAACCCGGCACGCGGCCCACCAAAGCGACCGTTCGGGCCTTTGGCCACGCCCGTCGTGTGTACCTGGTAATAGCCAGCGAACGGGAATAGCTTGACCGGGACGCCGATGCCGCCCGGCAGGCGGATCTCCGGCCACTTCAAGGCTCCGGCATTCGCGCTGGTCGTGAGCTCGATGACGTTGTCGTCGCCCTGCGTGAGTCGGTTGTGGCTCGCCGTGCCGACGGCGCGCGACAGCAGCGTCAAGCTCGGCGACACGGTCCAAACCTGCCGTGCGGCGAGGGCGGCATTGATCTGGTCGCTCTTGGCTTTGCCGCCGACGGTGTTCTTGCGCACACCGACGCCCAGATCCAACTCCAGCGCCGCTCCTTGGCCGAAGATCGCCCAGCCGGGGCTGATGACGGCGGCCGCGATCGCGTAGCTGGAGCCTTCCGCCGCGTCGCTGACATAGGCCAGGGCGGCCGGCTTACTCCGAGTCTTGGCTTCCACGCCATTGACGACTGCGATCGTGCCGCGCTGCGAAGTCTCCTCCGCCCGCGCCGCAACGGCGCCGAGGCAGGCCGCCGTCACCGTCATGAAGACGATGCGGTCTGACAGGCGCCGCTTCATGCGCCCGCCCGCTGATGCACGGTGGCGACAATCTTGCGCATCTCGGTCTTTACCCAGGCTTCGGCTTCGCTCGGCTTGACCAGCACGGGCACCTTGGCGCTGCGCACGATGACGCTGTTGTATTTGTTGACATAGCTCTCCGCCTCGATTGGCTTGATGCCCACGTCGTTCAGCGTCCAACCTTTGTCGTAGGCAGCCTTCAACTCCGACAGACGCAGCCAAGTGTCCGCGTCCCAGGTGGCCAGCAACTCGTTTTCCACCGCGATCAACGTTGGCGCCGGGTCGCGTTCGGGGTGTGCGGCGACCTTGCGCGACTTGCCAGGCGCGCGCGCCAGCTTGGTTTTGGGCTTGGGCTTGGGCTTGGGCATTGCAACGGCTCCTTGAACGGGCAAAACGCCCTGCGCAGCGATTCTTTGCAGCACCGGTAGTAAGCACAAGCGATCGCGGCGCCGCGCTTCCCACGCCTGTAGGACATGCGTCATGAGTCGCCAGGTGCATGCACCGGCCCTGCGGGCACCGTGGCAGGAGCCCGCTACCTAGAATGGCCGGTTCCGTCCTTCGAAATCGGGCTCTACAGCATGTCTTCAGGTGTCATCCGCATCCGCGGCGCGCGTCAGCACAACCTGAAGAACCTGGATCTGGACATCCGCACCGGCGAGCTGACGGTGGTGACCGGGCCGAGCGGCTCGGGCAAGTCGAGCCTGGTCTTCGACACGCTGTATGCCGAAGGGCAGCGGCGCTACGTCGAGACCTTCAGCGCCTACGCGCGCCAGTTCCTCGACCGCATGGACCGGCCGGCGGTGGACCGGGTCGACGGCGTGCCGCCGGCCATCGCCATCGACCAGACCAATCCGGTGCGTACCAGCCGTTCAACGGTCGGCACGATGACCGAGCTGAACGACCACCTGAAGCTGCTGTTCGCCCGCGCGGCGCAGCTGTTCGACCGCGACACTGCGTTGCCGGTGCGGCACGACACGCCGCAGACGGTTTACGAGGATCTGCTGACGCGTGCCGCGGCGCTGGGCGACCCGCGGCTCGTGTTGACCTTCCCGGCAGAGTTGCCGGCGGACACCTCGGCCGAGCAGCAGGAGCAGTGGCTCTCCGCCGCCGGCTACACCCGGGTGCACGCCGAGCGCATCGACGGCACGCGCAAGGTGCTGCAGGTGGTGGCCGACCGTTTCCGGATTGCGGGCACAGAGAAGGCGCGCGCGATGGAGGCCATCGAAACCGCACTGCGCCGCGGTGCGGGCCGGCTGTCGGTCTATGCCGCCGACGACACCACGCCGTGGCGCTACAGCACCGGCCTGCACTGCCCCGAAAGCGACCGCCGCTATGCCGAGCCGCAGCCGGCGATGTTCAGCTTCAACTCAGCCTACGGCGCCTGCGACACCTGCCGCGGCTTCGGCCGCGTCATCGGCGTCGACCTCGGCCTGGTGATCCCCGACGAGCGCAAGACCTTGCGCAACGGAGCGATCAAGACGATGAACACGCCGGCTTGGTCCGACAACCACGCCGACCTGCTGAAGTACGCCGGTGAAGCCGGCATTCCGCGCGACACGCCGTGGTCGCAGCTGACGCCGACGCAGCGGCAGTGGGTCATCGAAGGCACGCCCAACTGGGCCGGGCAGTGGAACAAGCAGTGGTACGGCATACGCCGCTTCTTCGAGTACCTGGAGAGCAAGGCCTACAAGATGCACATCCGCGTGCTCTTGTCGAAGTACCGCAGCTACACGCCGTGCGGTGCGTGCGGCGGCGCGCGGCTGAAGCTGGAGTCGCTGCTGTGGCGCCTCGGCAGTGCGGCCGATGCCGACGGCGTGCTGCCGCGCTCAATGGGGCCCCAGGCTCCTTCGTCGCCACCCCCCGAGGGGGCCGTCCGTCCGACCGGCGGAGCCGGATCGTCCGGGCGTTTTCTGCCGGTCGGTGCGACCTGGTCGCGCGAGCAACTTGAAGCGTTGCCGGGCCTGAACCTCAACGACCTGATGCAGCTGTCGATCGACCGACTGCGGCGCTTCTTCGACGGCGTGTCGTTGCCTTCGACGATGCTCGACGACGCGCTCAAGCTGCTGCTCGACGAGGTGCGCACACGCCTGAAGTACCTGTGCGAAGTCGGCCTGGGTTACCTCACGCTCGACCGCCAGAGCCGCACGCTCAGCGGTGGCGAGGTGCAGCGCATCAACCTGACGACGGCACTCGGCACTTCGTTGGTCAACACGCTGTTCGTGCTCGACGAGCCGAGCATCGGCCTGCACCCGCGCGACATGAACCGCATCGTGCGTGCGATGGAGCGCCTGCGCGACGCCGGCAATACGCTGGTCGTCGTCGAACACGACCCGGCCGTGATGCTGGCCGCCGACCGCTTGATCGACATGGGCCCGGGCCCAGGGGAACGCGGCGGGCAGATCGTCTTCGACGGCACGCCCGAAGCGGCACGCAACGCCGACACGCTGACCGGGGCGTACCTGGGCGGGCGCAAGCAGGTGTTCTCGGGGTTCCGCCGCCTGGTCGAAGACAAGACGCCGAAGCTGGTGCTCGAAGGCGCCCGCGAACATAACCTGCAGAATGTGAGCATCACGCTGCCGCTGCAACGGCTGGTGGTGGTGACCGGTGTCAGCGGCTCCGGCAAGAGCACGCTGGTGCAGGACGTGCTGTACCCGGCGCTGGCGCGCCACTTCGGCAAGCCGACCGAAACCCCGGGCGCGCACGACCGGCTGCTCGGGCAGGACTACCTGTCCGAAGCCGTGTTCGTCGACCAGAGCCCGATCGGCAAGACGGCGCGCAGCAACCCGGCCAGCTACGTCGGCGCTTTCGACGAACTGCGCAAGATCTTTGCCGATGCCCCGGTGGCGCGCGAGCGCAGCTACACCGCCGGCACCTTCAGCTTCAATGCGGGCGACGGCCGTTGCCCCACCTGCGGCGGCAGCGGCTTCGAACACGTCGAGATGCAGTTTCTCAGCGACGTCTACCTGCGTTGCCAGGACTGCGACGGCCGCCGTTTCCGCGCCGAGGTGCTCGACGTGAAGGTAGTGCGCGGCCCGATGCAGCTGAGCGTGGCCGACGTGCTGGAGCTGACGGTGGCCGAAGCCGCGCACTGGTTCCAGAGCGACCGCGAAGTCGTCGCGCGGTTGCAGCCGCTGATCGATGTCGGGCTCGACTACGTCCGGTTGGGGCAGCCGGTGCCGACGCTGTCGGGCGGTGAGGCGCAGCGCCTGAAGCTGGCGGGCTTCCTCGCCGACGCCGCGGCCAACCCGCGTCAGGCCGTCGCCAAGAAGGGCACGCTGTTCCTCTTCGACGAGCCGACGACCGGCCTGCACTTCGACGACATCGCCAAGCTGATGCGCGCCTTGCGCAAGCTGCTCGATGGTGGGCACTCGGTGTTGGTGATCGAGCACAACCTGGACGTGATCCGCGCGGCCGATTGGCTGATCGACCTTGGCCCCGAAGGCGGCGAGGCGGGTGGCCACGTGGTCGCGTTCGGCACGCCGGACGACGTCAAGGCGAACCCGGCTTCGCACACCGGCCAAGCCTTGCGCGAGTACGAAGCCGCGCTCGGCCTCGGTGTGCCGCGGGCCGAGGACAGTGGCCGCCCGTTGCAGGCCATCGTGCGCCAACGCCGCAAGGAACTGGGAGAGAAGGCTCGCGAAGACGCCGAACAGATCCGGATCGTGCACGCCCGAGAGCACAACCTGAAGAACCTGAGCGTAAACATCCCGCGCGGCAAGTTCAACGTCATCACCGGGGTCAGCGGCAGCGGCAAGAGCACGCTGGCCTTCGACATCCTGTTCAACGAAGGGCAGCGGCGGTATCTCGAAAGCCTCAACGCCTACGCGCGCAGCATCGTTCAGCCGGCGGGGCGGCCGGAGGTCGATGCGGTCTATGGCATCCCACCCACCGTGGCCATCGAACAGCGCCTGTCGCGCGGCGGCCGCAAGAGCACAGTGGCTACCACCACCGAGGTCTGGCATTTCCTGCGCCTGCTGTGGGTCAAGCTCGGCTTGCAGCACTGCATGAAGGACGGTGCACCGGTGCGCGCCCAAAGTGCCGAGAGCATCGCCGCGCAACTGCTGCGCGACCACAAGGGCGAGCATGTCGGGCTGTTGGCGCCGCTGGTGATCAACCGCAAGGGCGTCTATACCGACCTGGCCAAGTGGGCCAAGGCGCGTGGCCATACACACTTGCGTGTGGATGGCGAGTTCCTCACGCTGAGCCCGTTTCCGCGCATCGACCGTTTCAAGGAACACACGATCGAGCTGCCGGTCGGCGACCTGATCGTCAGTGCCGACAACGAAGCGGCGTTGCGCGACATGCTCAAGCGCACGCTCGGTCTCGGCAAAGGTGTGCTGCACCTGCTGCACCCGCTTGACGGCCTGGCCGAAGCGGTGGACGACGGCGACAGCACGGTGGCCATCGGCAAGGTGAAGGTCTTCTCGACCAAGCGCGCCTGCCCGGTCTGCGGCACCAGCTACGCCGAGCTGGACCCGCGCATGTTCAGCTACAACAGCAAGCACGGCTGGTGCACGTCGTGCGTCGGCACCGGGCTGGCGCTGACGCGCGAGCAGCGCAAGGCTTACGACGATTCGGTGCGCGATGACGATGACAAGGGCCGCGAGCAGAGCTTTCCGAGCGAAGTGCCCGAAGCTGAAGGTCTGGTCGACACCGCTTGCCCAGATTGCAGCGGTGCGCGGCTGAACCCTTCCGCGCGCGCCGTCACCTTCCAAGGCCGCGCGATCCCCGAGGTGGCCGGCATGTCGGTGCACGAAGCGCGCGCCTGGGTCGCCACGCTGCACCTCACCGGCCGCGATGCCGACATCGCGCGCGACGTGGTCAGCGAGATCGCCAGCCGGCTCGAATTCCTGAGCGAAGTCGGCCTCGGCTACCTGACGCTCGACCGCGCGGCGCCGACGCTGTCGGGCGGCGAAGCCCAGCGTATCCGGCTGGCGGCGCAACTCGGCAGTAACCTGCAAGGTGTGTGTTACGTACTCGACGAGCCGACCATCGGTCTGCACCCGCGCGACAACGGCATCCTGCTGAAGGCGCTGGCGCGCTTGTCGGACAAGGGCAACACGCTGGTGGTCGTCGAACACGATGAAGACACGATCCGCCGCGCCGACCACCTGATCGACATCGGCCCCGGCGCCGGGGTGCGCGGCGGGCGCCTGGTAGCCGAGGGCCGCGCCGCCGACTTGTCGGCAGCGGCCGAATCCGTGACCGGCCGCTTCCTGGCCCACCCGCTGGTCCACCCGCTGCAAGCCCGTCGTGCGGTCGCAGCCGACGCCGCCACGCTGCGCGTGACGGGCGCAAAGCTGCACAACCTGGTCAGCGTCGACCTGCGCGTGCCGCTGCAGCGGCTGGTCGTCGTCACGGGCGTCAGCGGTTCGGGCAAGAGCACGCTGGCGCGCGATGTGCTGCTGGCCAATGTGTCGGCCTGCGTCGCACTGAAGGCCTCGAAGGCCGGCCGCGACCAGCTCGCTGCCGGCAAGCTGCCGCCACCCGTCGGCTGTGCCGGGGTGGCCGGCTTCGGGCCCATCGACCGCGTGCTCGAAGTCGACCAGACGCCCATCGGCAAGACGCCGCGCTCCTGCCCCGCCACCTACATCGGTTTCTGGGACGCCATCCGCAAGCTCTACACCGAGACGCTGGAAGCCAAGGCCCGCGGCTACGGCAGCGCGCGCTTCAGCTTCAACACCGGCGCATCAGCAACCGCCGGGCGGCCGGCCGGCGGGGGCCGCTGCCCGGGTTGCGAAGGCCAGGGCATGAAGACGATTGCGATGAGCTTCCTGCCCGACGTGAAGGTGCCGTGCGACGTGTGCCATGGCGCGCGCTTCAACCCCGAGACGCTGGCCGTCACGTGGCGCGGCAAGAGCATCGGCGACGTGCTGCGGATGGAAGTCGACGACGCGGTCGACTTCTTCGCCTCGATGCCGCAGATTGCGCACCCGCTGCAATTGCTGAAGGACGTCGGCCTGGGTTACCTGACGCTCGGCCAGCCGAGCCCGACGCTGAGCGGTGGCGAGGCGCAGCGCATCAAGCTGGTGACCGAACTCAGCAAGGTCCGTGACGACATCACCCGCCGCGGCAACAAGGCGCCGCACACGCTTTACGTGCTCGACGAGCCGACCGTGGGCCTGCACATGGCCGACGTCGAACGGCTGATCCGCGTGCTGCACCGGCTGGTTGACGGCGGCCACAGCGTCATCGTCATCGAACACGACCTGGACGTGATCGCCGAAGCCGATTGGGTCGTCGACCTGGGCCCCGAAGGCGGCGCCGCAGGGGGCCGCATCGTGCACGCGGGGCCGCCGGAGTCGGTGGCGGCGGCCGGCACCCACACCGGCCACGCGTTGCGGCCGGTGCTGGCCCGGGTGGCGCCGGCGGACACCCCCTTAAAGGTCCAGTGACGGCGGGCCGCGCGCTGTCCAGAATCCGGCTCCCACCCACCCTCGCAGGAGCACCCGCCATGTTCGGAAAACTCGCCGCCGACGCACTCGGCCTCAGTGATATCGGCAGCGTCATCGCCCCCGCCGACTACGGCAAGGTCGACGCCGACGACTACGTCATGCACGAGGACGACGAGAAGATCTATTTCCTCATCAAGAGCAAGGTGGATGAGTACTGCTTCACCAGCAAGGCGCTGATCCACCTGGACGGCACCAGCGCCGTCAGCAAGAAGCGCATGCTGCGCCGCTTCTCGTACGCCGCGAACCGCATCAGCGGCGTACTGCTGGAGACCGCGGGCACGGTCGACATGGACGTCGAGCTCAAGTTCAACATCGGTGAGGCACCGTACTCGATCGACGTGCACAAGAAGCACCTCGAACAGCTGAAGGACATCTACAAGGCGCTGATCCGCATTGCCGAGATCCAGCACGAGGGCGAGATTGCGATGGAGTACGCGCGTTTGTCGCTGAACACGGCTGCCGCCACGCTGGGCCGCAGCACCAACAGCGCACCGGTGGTCGAGTCATTCAACGCCTTGACGCAGGCCAGCTACGGTTGGCTCAGCGGCGCGCATCAGAAGTACGTGGTGAAGGACTTCGGCTCGGTGTTCGAGCGCTACATCCACGCCTGAACGGGCGCGTCACCAGCGCCTGGCTCGTATCGAAGGGCTGGCCACGGGTCTCGGCGTCATCGAGCCGGGCGGCCGCCACGCGCAGGGCCCGCCGCACGGGTTCGTCCAGCAGTCGCAGCCAGCGCGGGTCTGTCCCGATCTGCGGCAACCCGGGTGGGCGGCGTGGCTGCGGCCACAATCCGCAGCCTGTTCTTCGCCAACCCACGGAGCCTTCCAATGCGCTTTTGCTGCCCTGCTGCTGCCATCCCGTTTGCTGCCCTGCTGCTGGCCGGTACCGCCCACGCCCAAGTCGTGCTGACCGCGTCGAGCTGGCTCCCGCCGACCCATACGCTGAGTGAGACGCAAAAGGAATGGTGCGCCCTGCTCGAGCAGAAGACCGCCGGCAAAGCCAAGTGCAACATCCTGCCGCGTGCGGTTTCCGCGCCACCGGGCACGCTGGATGCGGTGCGCAACGGCCTGGCCGACATCTCCTTCACGGTCCACGGCTACACCCCCGGCCGCTTCGTCACGACCCAGATGGCCGAGCTGCCCTTCCTGGGCGACACCAGCGAGCCGCTGTCGGTGGCCTTCCAGCGTGTCTACGCCAAGAACCCGGCCATGGCGGCCGAGCATGCGGGCGTCAAGGTGCTGGCCGTCTTCACCCACGGCCCGGGCATCGTCTTCAATACCAAGCGGCCGATCGCGAAGGCCGACGATCTGGCCGGTCTGAAGTGGCGCGTCGGTGGCGGGATGGTCAACGAGATCGCCAAGTCGATGGGCATGAACGTGACCCTGAAGCCCGCGCCCGAAAGCTTCGAGCTGCTGTCCAACGGTGTCATGGACGGCACGCTGTTCCCGGCCGAATCGGTGGAGTCGTTCAAGATCGACAAGGTCGTCAAGTACGCCACCAGCTTCCCGGGCGGCCTGTACAACACCAGCTTCGTCTTCATGATGAACCCGGCCACCTACGACAAGCTGCCCGCCGACGTGAAGAAGGTCGTCGACGAGCTGTCGGGTGAAGTTGCCGCGCGCATGTTCGGCAAGGGCTGGGACAAGGTCGACCGGCGCGGCATGGCCTTCATGCAGGCTGCGGGCGTGCAGTTCACCAAGGCCGACGCGGCATTCGTCAAGACGGTGAAGGACAAGACCGCCCCGCTGGAAGAGAAGTGGGTGCGCGATGCCGAGGCCAAGGGCCTGAAGGATCCGAAGAAGGCGCTGGCCGAGTTCCGCGCCGAGATCGCCAAGCTTCAGTGAACGTGCCCAGCGCGCGCCGCGCTTGAACAAGCTGCTCGACACGCTCTGCGGCGGCCTGGCCGCGGTGGCGCTGTTCGGCATCATGGCGCTGACGCTGGTCGACGTGAGCGGGCGCAAGCTGCTCAGTGCGTCGGTGCCGGGGTCGCTGGAGCTGACCGAGATCCTGATGGTGCTGGTGATCTTCGCCGCGCTGCCGCTGGTCAGCCGCCACGGTGAACACGTGGTCTTCGATTCGCTGGACCGGTGGTTGCCGGCCGGCGTGCGGCGTGTGCAGCAGGCGGCGGTGGACCTGTTGTGCGCTGCCGCGATGCTGGGCATCGCCTGGCTGATGTGGGACAAGGCCGGCCAGATGCTCGGGTACGGCGAGACGACGGCGCAGCTGAAGCTGCCGGTGGGCGCCTTCGTCTACGTGATGAGCGCGCTGTGCGCGGCCACCGCGCTGGTCCACGTGGCGCTGCTGCTGCGGCCGGTAGAACACCACCACCCGGGTGTATGACCGAGGCTTTGGTCGGCTTTGCGGCCGTGTTCGCATTCGCGTTGCTGCGCATTCCGCTGGCCGTGGCGATGGGGCTGGTCGGCGTGGTCGGGCTGGGCCTGCTGCGCGGCTGGCCGCCGACGATGGCCAACGCCGCGCAGGTGGTCTACGACACCGGCTTCGCGTACACGCTGAGCGTGGTGCCGCTCTTCATCCTGATGGGCAACTTCGTCGCCCGCGCCGGGCTGGCACACGAGCTGTTCCGCGCCGCGTACACCTTCATCGGGCACCTGCGCGGCGGGCTGGCGCACGCCACGGTGCTGGCCTGCGCGGGGTTCGGCGCGATCTGCGGCTCGAGCATCGCCACCGCCGCGACGATGGCCAAGGTGGCCTACCCGCCAATGAAGAAGCTCGGCTATGCCGACCACCTCTCGACCGGCGTGATCGCGGCCGGCGGCACGCTGGGCATCATGATTCCGCCGTCGACCATCCTCGTCATCTACGGCATCGTCACCGAGACGAACATCGGCAAGCTGTTCGCCGCGGGTGTCTTGCCGGGTCTGTTCACGGCGTTGCTGCTGATGGGCGTGGTGGCGTGGATCGCCTGGCGCGACCCGACGGCGGCGCCGCCGGGCGAGAGGAGCAGTTGGCCCGAACGCTGGTTGGCGTTGCGCGGCATCTGGGGCGTGATCGTGCTGGTGATCGTGGTGCTGGGCGGCATCTACGGCGGTGTGTTCACAGCCACCGAAGGCGCGGGCATCGGCGCAGCCGGCGCGTTCTTCTTCGCGCTGGCGCGGCGCGCGCTGACATGGCGGGTGCTGTACGAGATATTGATCGAGAGCGCGCGCACGACGGCGATGCTGTTCACGATCCTGATCGCGGCGATGCTGTTCTCCAGCTTCGTCAACTTCACCACCATGCCGGGCGACCTGAAGGACTACATCCTGCACCTGGGCCTGAGCCCGCTGATGGTGGTCGGCGCGATGATGGTGATCTATGTGCTGCTCGGCACCATCATGGAAGAGCTGTCGATGGTGCTGCTGACGATCCCGGTCTTCTTCCCGATCGTCACCGGGCTGGGTTTCGACCCGGTGTGGTTCGGTGTGCTGATCGTGCTGGTGGTGCAGATCGGGCTGATCAGCCCACCGGTGGGGATGAACCTGTTCGTGTTGAATTCGTTGCTGAAGGGCGTGAGCCTGAGTCAGATCTTCCGCGGCGTGTGGCTGTTCGTGGCCGCGTTATGCGTGGCGCTGCTGGTGGTGCTGGAGTTCCAGCCGCTGGCGTTGTGGTTGCCGTCGTTGATGCGCTGACTGGCGCGGGGGCGTCACGGCGGGCCTGAGCCGCGGCCTCGACCGGACTGAGCCCGTGCCAGCAACAGGGGCTCTTGGGCTGCCACGGCCAGGCCCCGGCTGTCGATGGCCTGCGCCAGGACCTGCTCGAAACGGCCGACGACGCTGTGCCAGTCGATGCGGCATGCCGTCCGCCGCGCCGCCAGGCCCAGTGCGGCGCGGGTCGCGGCATGGGCTGCCAGCGGCAACACGGCCTGTACGAAGTCGCAGTGCTGTTGCCCTGCGGCAAGCAGGCCGTTTTGGCCGGAGTGGATCAACTGCCCGGCCGCAGCACGGTCGAAAGCCACCACCGGCAGGCCGCTGGCCATGGCTTCGGTGGTGACGTTGCCGAAGGTCTCGGTCAGGCTCGGGAACAGGAACAGGTCGGCCGAGGCGTAGTGCGCGGCCAGGTCCGCGCCGCTGCGGTGTCCGGCGAAAAGGGCCTGTGGGCAGCGCGCTTGCAGGGCTTCGCGCATCGGGCCGTCGCCGACGAACAGCAGCCGTGCGCGGGTGTTCGCTGCGCGCACCGCTTCGAAGGCAGCCAGCACCGCGTCGAGGTTCTTCTCCGCGGCCAGGCGGCCCACATAGGCCAGCACCAGCCCGTCATCGCCCACGCCCCACTGCGCGCGCAGCGCGGCGCTGCGCCGGGCAGGGTCGAAGAGCGCGGTGTCGACGCCTCGGCCCACCACCTGCAGGCGCTCGAAGCCCAATGCGGCCAGCTCACGCTTCAGCGCATCGGTGGGCACCATCGTGCAGTGCGCCAGGTTGTGGAACTTGCGCAAGTAGGCCAGGATCGGCCGCGCCAACCAGCCTGCGCCGTAGTGCCTGCCGTAGGCGTGGAAGTTGGTGCGGAAGTCACTGGTCACCGGCAGGTGCAGCACGCGCGCGGCCTGCAACGCCGACCAGCCCAGCGGCCCCTCGGTGGCGATGTGCACCGCATCGGGCCTTTGATGCGACCACAGCCGCACCAGCGTGCGCTTGGCCGGCAGGCCCATGCGCAGGTGCGGGTAGCGCGGGATCGGGCAGCCGGCGGTCAATACTTCGTCGAACAGCGCGCCAGCGCCGGGGGCCGACGACTGCGGCTGGCGCGGCCTTATCAATTGCACGTCGTGATGGCGCTCGTGCAGGCCACCCACCAGCCGCGCCATCGACATCGCGACGCCATTGACCTCGGGCGGGTAGGTCTCGGTCACCATCGCCACGCGCCATGAGCGCGGCAGCGCGGGCAGGCTTTCCACCAGCAAGTCATCGGTGATGTCGCGCTGCATCGCCCGATGGTGGCCGCCACGCATCACGGCACGATGACAGCGCGCGCAGCCAATCGCCGTGATGCGCCGTCGTGATGCGCCGCCGTCACGCGCCTTTCATCGCAGGCCATCACAGTCCCGTCACGCAGCGCGTGGGCGCTGAGTCACGGGGCCGCCATGAAAACTTCGTTCTTGCAGGAACTGCGCACCCAACGCTGGGACGACCACCGCTACTACCACCACAGCCGCATCAACCAGAGCCTGCATCTGGTCAGCGCGATCAGCTTCGTGGTGGCCTACGGCTTGCTGTTCGTCGACCCGGCAATGGCCGCCATCCTGGCCTGGTGCGTGTCGATGACGACGCGGCAGGCGGGGCACTTCTTTTTCGAGCCGCGCGGCTATGACCAGGTCAACCAGGCCAGCGACGCGTTCAAGGAAGAGATCAAGGTCGGCTACAACATCCGCCGCAAGATCGTGCTGATGCTGGCGTGGGCCGCCGTGCCGCTGGTGCTGTGGATGGCGCCGTCGCTGGCCGGCTTCATCGAGCCCGCGGCCGACTTCAACGGCTACCTGCACGACGTGGGCATGGCCTGGCTGGCGCTGGGCGTGGCAGGGCTGGTGTTCCGCGTCGTCCAGCTGTGGGTGCAGCAGGACCTGGCCACCGGGCTGGTCTGGATGACCAAGGTCCTGACCGACCCCTTCCACGACTTCTGGCTCTACAAGTCGGCCCCGCTGCACCTGCTGCGCGGCGAGCTGATCGACCCCATGCTGCATGCGGATGCCGGGCCGCCCCAAGGCCGCATACCGGAGTGCGCAGCACGCAGGTCCTACGTTGCCCGCAAGCGCTGAGGGCGCCGCGTCAGAACTTCAGGCGCAGCATCTCGGTCAGGATGCCGCGCCGGATGGACTTCGCCGTCAACTCCGGAGCGGTCCACCACCAGCCGTCGGCCTGCATCTGCACGCAGGCTTCGACGAAGCGGTTGGCGACAGCGTCGAAGTCGGCGTCGCTGTAGTTCAGGCTGAAGATCAGGCGGCCGCTGCCGACCCACGACAGCGCCAGGCCTTGCGCCCGCAGGTAGAACTGCAGCATCCAGTGGTAGCGGCCGGGTTGCGTGTACAGCACCGTCCAGATGCTCGACAGGTTGGCCACGCGCACCGGTACGCTGGCGCCTGCCAACAGCGAGTTCAGGCGCGCGGCGCGCGCGTCCCAGCGCGCGTCCAGGCCGTCATAGATCGCGGCGACTTCGGGTGCCTGCAAACGTTCGAGGAATGCCGCCATCGCACCCATCACATACGGGTGCGCGTTGAAGGTGCCGCGCGCAAAGCAGATGTCGGCGGGGCGGTCTTCGCGAAAGCGCTTCATCAGCGCGCGCTGGCCGCAGACCACGCCCACCGGCAAGCCGCCGCCGAGCGTCTTGCCGTAGGTGACCATGTCGGCGCGCACGCCGAAGTACTGCTGCGCGCCGCCGGGCGCCAGGCGGAAGCCGACGAACACCTCGTCGAAGATCAGCACGATGCCGCGCTCGCTGCACACCGCCCGCAGCCGTTTCAGCCAGGCCGCGTAGGCCTCGCGGTCGAAGCCTGCGCGCCGGGTGCCGTCGATCAGCTGCGCATCACCCGGTGCGTTGGCATTCGGATGCAGCGCCTGCAAGGGGTTGACGAGCACGCAGGCGATGTCGCGCCGCGTGCGCAGCACCTTCAGCGAACGTTCATCCATGTCGCGCAGCGTGTAGGTCTCGCGCGGTGGCAGCGGGTTGCCGGGGCCGGGCTGCACGTCTTCCCACCAGCCGTGGTAAGCGCCGCAGAAGCGCACCAGGTAGTTGCGGCGCGTGTGGTAGCGGGCCAGCCGCACGGCCTGCATCACCGCTTCGGTACCCGACATGTGGAACGACACCTCGTCGAGGCCGGAGATGGCCTTCAGCCGTTCCGCATTGGCCAGCGTCATCGGGTGCAGTGTGCCGAGCAGGGGGCCGAGGGCGCGTGCACGTGCCACACCGTCGTCGATGCAGGCCTTGTAGAAGTCGGTGCCGAAGACGTTGACGCCGTACGAGCCGGTCAGGTCGAAGAAGCGATTGCCGTCCAGGTCCTCGACCATCACGCCGTCGGCGGCCTGCGCGAAGGCGCCGATGCGCAGGCGTTCGCGCACCAGCGGTGCGTACTGGAAGGGCACGCGGTAGCGGCCGGTGAACTGCAAGTCCGAGATCGTCTCGCGTGCACGCGCCGTCGTCGCGGCGCTGACGGGGAAGCGCTGTTCGAACACGGCGGCCAGCCGCTCGAAGGCGATGCGCCGTTGCTGCGCCACGCCGTCGGGGGCGCTGTCGCTGTCGAAAAAGCGCGCCTCTTCGTAGGCGTAGCCAGGTATCAGCCTCGCCAGCCGCTTGGCCCACAGCGAGTGCCCGGCCAGCGAGCGGTGCTTGGCGCGCGAAAGCTCCAGGCGGCGCTTGGCGGCCGGGAACAGGCCGAGCGCACTCAGCGCAAGGGCGGCGGATACCGAGACAGTGGCTTCATTCATGGGACACAGATATGACAGACGCGGTTGACAAGGTTGTGAAAACCGAAAGCAACACGCCGCTTGGCCCGCTCAGCGCGCTGCGCCGCGTGTTCGCGCAGGAAGACCTGAACTTCCTGCTCACCAACCGCGTCCCGCGCATCGCGCTGACCCGGCTGATGGGGCGCATCAGCCGCATCAAGAGCCCGCTGTTCACGCGCGCAGCGATCGGGGTCTGGCGCCTCTTCACCGAGCTCGACCTGCGCGAGGCCAAGCGCCAGAGCTTCGAGTCGATCCACGACTGCTTCACCCGCGAGCTGCGCGATGGCGCGCGCACGATCGACCCGCGCGCCGATGTGTTGACCAGCCCCTGCGACGCCATCGTCGGCGCCTGCGGCCGCGTCGAGCGCGGGCAGTTGTTCCAGGCCAAGGGCATGCCGTATGCGATGGCCGACCTGTTCGGTCCGTCGCAGGACCCCAGCGCCTTCGAAGGCGGCCGCTTCGTCACGCTGCGGTTGACCTCGGCCATGTACCACCGCTTCCACGCGCCGTATGAGGCGACGCTGGAGCACGTCACCTACCTCAGCGGCGACACCTGGAACGTCAACCCGATCGCGCTGGCGCGCATCGAGCGGCTGTTCTGCCGCAACGAGCGCGCGGTGCTGCGCGTGCGTCTCTCCAGCGGGCAGCCGCTCGCGCTGGTGCCCGTGGCGGCCGTGCTGGTGGCCAGCATCCGGCTGCATGCACTGGATGTGCTGCTGCACCTGAGGTACCGCGGCGCCCACGAGATGCCGTGCGCCGCGCCGCTGAAGAAGGGCCAGGAGATGGGCTGGTTCGAACACGGCTCGACCATCATCGTGTTTGCGCCGCCTGGCTTCGTGCTGTGCGAGGGCATGGTGGCCGGCAAGCGGCTGCTGATGGGGCAAGCCCTGCTGCGTGTGGCGTCATAGAACTGTCGCCGGGCCTCTGCACGATGACGGGCACATGAAAACCATCGACTTCGTGTACTTCAATGCCGGCGGCGGCCACCGCGCGGCGGCGCTGGCCTTGCAGGCCGTCATTGCGCAGCAGCAGCGCCCGTGGACCGTGCGGTTGGTCGACCTGTCGCGCGTGCTCGACCCGCAGTCCAGCTTCAAGCGGGTGATGGGTTTCGACCCCGAGGACTTCTACAACCAGCGCCTGCAACGCGGCTGGACGATCGGCCTGGCGCAGGAGCTCAAGCTGCTGCAGGGCGGCATCCGCCTGGGCCATGCGTCGATGCTGCGCGTGCTGCAACGCCATTGGGCTGGCACCGAGCCGGACCTGGTGGTCTCGCTGGTGCCCAACTTCAACCGGGTGCTGCGCGAGTCGGTCGCCAGCGCGCTGCCTGGCGTGCCCTTCGTCACCGTGATGACCGACATGGCCGACCACCCGCCGCACTTCTGGATCGAGCCCGGCCCGTCGCAGACACTCGTCTGCGGCACGCCGCGCGCGATGGAGCAGGCGCGGCAGGCGGGCCTGGACGATGCGCAATTGGTGCTGACGTCGGGCATGGTGCTGCGGCCGTCGTTCTACGGCTTGTTGCCGATCGACCTGGCCAGCCGCCGCTTGGCCCTCGGGCTCGACCCGCTGCGGCCGACGGCCGTGGTGATGTTCGGCGGCCAGGGTTCGAAGCAGATGCTGGACATCGCCCGTGCGCTCGACGGCGTGCAGTTGCTGCTGATGTGCGGGCGCAATCAGCGCCTGGCGGCGCAGTGCCGCCTGCTGCGCCGCTCAGCCCCGCAGGCCGTGGTCGGCTTCACCGAAGCGGTGGCCGACGTGATGCGGCTGGCCGATTTCTTCATCGGCAAGCCCGGCCCCGGCGCCGTGAGTGAGGCCGTTCATCTGGGCTTGCCGGTGCTGACCTTCAAGAACGCGTGGACGATGCCGCAGGAGCGCTACAACGCGCTTTGGGTGCAGGAACAGGGCGTGGGCCTGGTGGTGCCTTCGATGGCGCGCGTGGCGGGCGCTGCCGGCGAAATGATGCAGCGCCTGCCGCTCTTTCAAGCCGCCACGGCCGGGCTAGACAACCGCGCCGTTTTCGAAGTGCCCGAGGTGCTGGCTGGACTGCTGCTGCGGTCGATGATCTCGAGCCGGCCGTCCGGGTGCTCGATCAGCGCCGTCAGGCTCTCGACCCAGTCGCCGTCGTTGCAGTAGAGGATGCCGTCGATCTCGCGCATCTCGGCGTGGTGGATGTGGCCGCAGACCACGCCATGCGCGCCGCGGCGGCGCGCTTCGCGTGCGACGGCGACCTCGAAGTCGTCGATGTAGCTGACCGCGCGCTTGACCTTGTGCTTCAGGTAGCGCGAAAGGCTCCAGTACGGCAGCCCGACCCGGGCCCGCGCGATGTTGAACCAGCGGTTGACCTTGAGCGTGAATTCATAGGCCTCGTCACCCACATAGGCCAGCCACTTCGCGCACTGGATGACGCCGTCGAACAGGTCGCCGTGCGTGACCCACAGCCGCCGGCCGTCGGCTGTGACGTGCATGCAGTCTTCGACGACCTCGATGCCGCCGAAGGTATGCGTGACGTAGCGGCGCGCGAACTCGTCGTGGTTGCCGGGCACGAAGACCACCCGGGTGCCCTTGCGGGCGCACCGCAGCAGCTTCTGCACCACGTCGTTGTGGGCCTGCGGCCAATACCACGAGCGGCGCAATTGCCAGCCATCGATGATGTCGCCAACGAGGTACAGCGTCTCGCACTGCACTTCGCGCAGGAACTCCAGCAGCGCCCCGGCCTGGCAACCCGGTGTGCCCAGGTGCAGGTCCGAGATCCACACCGTGCGCACGTGCAGCCGGCCGACGGCAGCGTCGTCGTGGGCGTCCATGAATTCCGGGTGCGGCAACATGGAACGCGAGCTTGGCACCGGCTCATGACGCGGGCATGAACCCTCGCTCATCGCGCTGACGACAATCGCGTGCAGTGCGTGCGTCGGTTCGGTGAACAGCTAGCGGGCGGGGTCGGGCCGGCCGGTGGGATTGCCAGGCCGTGTGCTCGTTGCCGGCGTGTGGGTCGTCGGAGCGACTAAACCGCGCTTGAGGCGACGCCACAGCCGCCAGCCGAGCAGCCCGCCCAGCACCACGGCGTAGATCGACCACTCGGCAAAGTCGTTCTTGCCCGCGCGCATCCAGAAGAAGTGCAGCAGCGCCAGCAGCGCGGTGGCGTAGACCAGCCGGTGCAACGCCTGCCAGCGCTGTGCACCCATTGACCTGATGGCCCTGTTGAACGAGGTTGCCGCCAGCGGCACCATCGTCAGCAGCGCCGCGGTACCCACCAGGATGAACGGTCGCTTCGGGATGTCGGCCAGGATCGCCTGCACGTCCAGCCCCATGTCCAGCCACGCGAAGGCCACGAAGTGCAGCACGCCGTAGAAGAAGGTGAACAGGCCGAACATGCGCCGAAAGCGCACCAGCGCGTTCCAGCGGGTCGCTTGCCGCAACGGCGTGATCGCCAGCGTGAGACACAGCGCGCGGATCGTCCAGTCGCCGGTGCTGCGGATCAACGCTTCGGCCGGGTTGGCGCCCAGCATGTTGGCCGCTGCGCCGTAAACCAGCCACGCCAGCGGCAGCAGGCACAGCACGAACAGCAGCGCCTTGGCCACCGGGCTCAGCAGCAACTTGTTCACTGGAGCCCCTCGCCCGGCGAGTACGCCGGTCGATCCCCCAACGGGATGGCGGGCCGGCTTGGGAGCGGCCCGGCGCTCGGCCCGCAGCACTTCGACATGCAGTCGCTCAGTAGAACTTCTTCAAGTCCATGCCCGCGTAGAGCTGGCCGACCTGCGGCTCGTAGCCGTTGAACATCAACGTCGCCCGCTTCTTCGTGAACAGCCCGTCCTCGCCGATGCGGCGCTCGGTGGCCTGGCTCCATCGCGGGTGGTCGACCTTCGGGTTGACGTTGGAATAGAAGCCGTATTCCTGGGGCGCGGAGATCTCCCAACTCGTCTGCGGCTGCTTGTCGAGGAAGCGGATCTTGACCAGCGACTTGCCGCTCTTGAAGCCGTACTTCCACGGCACCACCAGGCGCAGCGGTGCGCCGCTCTGGTTGGGCAGTACCTCGCCGTACATGCCGAAGGCCAGCATCGCCAGCGGGTTCATGGCTTCATCGATGCGCAGCGCTTCCGAATACGGCCAGTCGAGCACCGACGAGCGCAGCCCGGGCATCTGCGCGCGGTCGGCCAGGGTCACGAACTGCACGAATCTGGCGTTGCCGGTGGGCTCGGCGCGCTTGATGACTTCGGCCAGCGAATAGCCGACCCACGGGATCACCATCGACCAGCCTTCGACGCACCGAAGCCGGTAGACGCGCTCTTCCATGGCGCCGAGCTTCATCAGCGCGTCGAGGTCCAGCGTCAGCGGCTTCTTGACCTCGCCTTCGATGGCCACGGCCCAGGGCCGCGGCTTCAGCGTGCCGGCGTACTTCGCCGGGTCGGACTTGTCGGTGCCGAACTCATAGAAGTTGTTGTAGCTCGTGGCCTCGGTGTACGGCGTGGCCTTTTCCATCGTCGCCGCGCCGGGCAAGGCGCTGCGCGCGCCGGGCAGCGCAGCCAGCTTGCCGGGGCGGGCGGTTTGTGCGTGGCCCACGAAGCCGGCCGGTAGCGCCAGCCCCAGCGCCGCAGCTTGAATCAGCCGGCGGCGTTGTTGGTAGACGCCCTGCGGCGTGATTTCGGAGGCCACGCGATGAACATGGCCTCGGTCTTTCAGGAATTGCACAGGGGTTCTCCAACCAGCCGATCGCTGGCACAGGATCGGTCGACCCGACCCGCGCGTTCTTACAGCTCGCCGTAAGCGCGCAGCCCGGGCAGGAACATGTTCGCGACTTCGACGCCTGAGGTGGTGACAGACATGAGGCGGACTATCGACGGCGGACAGCCGCACAAGTGCAGGGGCCGATACAAGACCGGCCCTTTCGAACAGCCAAAGCCTGGCAGCGCGTCAGCGCAAGCCCGTCACGTAGTCGGCCACGGCCTTGATCTCGCCGTCGTTCATCTTCGCGCTGATGGCCATCATCTGCGCGTTGTTGCCGCGTGTACCCGAGCGGAATGCGAGCAACTGCGCTTCGGTGTAGTCCATGTGCTGGCCGGACATGCGCGGGTACTGCGACGGGATGCCGGCGCCGCCGGGCCCGTGGCAACTGGCACAGGCCGGCACGCCCTTGGCCGTGATGCCGCCGCGCCAGATGCGCTCGCCCAGCGCCACGGTGTCCTTGTTCTTGGCGAAGCCAGGCTTGGCGGTCTTGCCGGCGTAGAAGGCGGCGACGTGGCGCATGTCGTCTTCGCTCAGGGTGGCGGCGAAGCCCTGCATGATGGCGTTCTTGCGCTTGCCGGCCTTGAACTCGGTGAGCTGCTTGACCAAGTATTCCGGGTGCTGGCCGGCGATGATGGGGTTGGCCGGCGCGCCACGGTTGCCATCGGCGATGTGGCAGGCCTGGCAGGTGACGGCAATGGTGCCGCCCTTGGCCAAGTCGGCCTTGAAGGCAGGCGGCGGATTGGCCGCAAAGGCCGCACCGGCGGCGGCCACGGAACCCGCGGCAAGAATCAGTTGGCACAAGCGCGACATCGGCAGCTTCCTGGAAGGGGCCCTGGATTGCAGCGGGCGGGATAGCCCAGCACCGGACACAAAACCCCAGATTTTACAATGCACGATGACTGCCCCTGCTGCCACTGACACCCCCGCCGCAAAACGCGCGCTGGCCTGGACCCACACCGCGCGCTTCCTGACCACCGCCAGCCAGCTCGACCAATTGCCCCAAACCGAGCTGCCCGAGATTGCCTTCGTCGGCCGCAGCAATGCGGGCAAGAGCACCGCGATCAACACCCTGGCCCAGCAGAAGCGGCTGGCGTTTGCCTCGCGCACGCCGGGGCGCACCCAGCACATCAACCTGTTCGAGGTCGGCCCGAAGGACGCGCCTGACACGCTCTTCGCCGACCTGCCCGGTTATGGCTATGCCGCGGTGGCCCGCGACGCCAAACTGCGCTGGCAGGAGGTGATGGCGCAGTATCTCGCCCTGCGCCGGCCGCTGCACGGGGTGGTGCTGATGATCGACTCGCGGCTGGGCTTCACCGACCTGGATACGCGGCTGCTCGAATGGGTGCGCCCGCGCGTGGCTGGCGGCGAGGTGCGGCTGCTGGCCGTGCTGACCAAGGCCGACAAGCTGAACAAGCGCGATCAGGCGGCGTCGCTGGCTACCGCCCAGGCCGTGCTCGGCGAGTTGGCCAGCGAGAGCGCCGATATCGGCGTGGTGCTGTTCTCGGCACTGTCGCGCAACGGGCTGGGCGATGTGGCCGAAGCGATCCACGGGTGGACGCACCCGTGAGCGTTGAATCACGCCCGATAACGTTGCCGCACGGCATCACGCTGCAATGCCGCGCTGCCGGGCGGGGCGCGGGGCGGGTGGTGTTGCTGCACGGATTCCCCGAAGCCGCCTTCGTCTGGGACGAGGTGATGGCGCTGCTGGGCGAAGACGCGCGCTGCGTTGCGCCGAACCTGCGTGGCTTTGCCGGCTCCACGGCGCCGGCCGAGGTTTCGGCGTACCGCGCCAAACACCTGGTGGCCGACATGGCAGCGCTGATCGAACAGCTCGGCGCGCCGCTGGACGTGCTGGTGGCGCACGACTGGGGCGGCGCGGTGGCCTGGACCTTGGCGGTGCAGCGCCCGGAATTGATCAAGCGGCTGGTGATCGTCAACTCGCCGCACCCGGCGACCTTCCTGCGCGAACTGAAGACCAACCCTGAGCAGATCGCCGCCAGCGCATACATGAACTGGTTGTGCCGGGCGGATGCCGAGGAGCGGCTGCGCGAGAACGACTTCGCGCGCTTCTGGCCGTTTTTCTGTGATGACGCCGGGGTGGCGCCAGCGTGGCTGACCGAAGGCGTCAAGCAGCAATACCGCGAGGTGTGGTCCGCCGGGCTGACGGGCGGCCTGAACCACTACCGCGCTTCGCCGTTGCGTCCAGCGCTGGCCGAAACGGACCCGATCCACGCGCTGGTGCTGTCCGACGAAGCCGTCACCGTGCGCGTGCCGACGACCGTGCTGTGGGGCGAAGCCGATCGCGCGCTGCGGCCGGGCCTGCTCGAAGGCCTGGAGCGCTGGGTGCCGGATCTGCGCATCGTGCGTGTGCCGCAAGCCTCGCACTGGATCGTGCATGAGCAGCCGGCGCTGGTGGCCGACACGGTTCGCGGGCTGCTGAAGGACTGAGCCCCGGCGGCCAGGGCCGCTGAATCGGCAGGCGGCCGCGGCCATCGCCGCCAAATCGTCAGGCTGCTGCGGCCATGGCCGCAGCGTGCACGCTGCGCGCCGCCCGCCCGACCAGCGAGCGCCGCGTCAGCGCCTTCATCAGCCTGTTGGCCTTCAGCGTCAGCAGCGCACGGCGGCGCACGGCCCAGGTGTGATCGGAAGCACCGTCGCCGAAGAGCCAGATTTCGCGCCGTTCGCCCGGCCACAGCAGTTGCACGTGTACCCACTGGCCCTGCAGGAACAGGCGCAGCCAGTCGCCCGGGCGCAGGGTATCGAGCCAGGCCTCGTCGTCGTCGGATGCATGGCCCGCTTCGGGCGGCGTCTCGAGCATCAGCTCGGCGGGTACGGTGTCCAACTGCGACACGTCGAGCGTGCCGTGCAGCGTCGACGGGATCACATGGCCGACGGTGAGTTGGTCTTCGAGCTTCTGCAACGCACCGATCTGGCTGGCCGCTCCGGCGCAACGCCGCTGTAAACGCTGGCGCAGGAAGGTCTGCAACCGCTCGACGGCCCAGCCGTGCAGTGACGTCGTCTGTTGGGGCTCGCCGCCAACCTGTTGCACGGTGGCCTGCACCAAGTGCAGCAGGCGCCGCCGCTCGGGGTCGGCCCTGTCAGGCGACATTTCGGCTTCGTACGCCACCTGATTGATGAAGTTCCACAGCGGGTGCTCTTCGCTTTCGAGCAGCCGCGTGTCGTGCAGTGCCAGCCGCAGCGCCGGCTCGCGCAGGCGTTGCAGCAGCCCGGCTACGTCCGCCGGTACGCGCTCGTCCTCGGCCATGGCCAAGAACATGCGCTGGATAAGTTCTTGGCCCTGGCGGTCGGCGCGGGTAAAAACCGGGCTGGCCGGCGCAGACGCTCTTGCCCTGGCCGGCCGGACGGTGGGCTGCCATGCCGGCTGCTCGGATAACGCCTGCGCCGCGGGCGGCGAGAGCCATGTCGGCAGCGATGGCAATGGAGTCTCGGCCCCGCCGGGCGCTTCCCAGAGCGGCACCGGCATCGTCTCGCGCAACTGGCGCAGATCGGGGCTGAAGGTGGTGTCGTGCATCCGGTTGCGGCGTGAGCCGGCCGGCAGGATCAACGTGCGGTACGCCGCAGGCTCGATGCCCATCGACTCCAGCCGCGAGACAGACGCGGCGTAAGCCTGCCGCAGCAGTTGCGACAGCGGCGTGCTGGCATGCCGCATCAACTCGACCTGGAAGCCGCGCGACAGCGGCAGCGCCTGTGCGGCGGCCCACAGTGCGCGGGCGTAGGCCTCGGGGCGGAAGGGGTTGTGGTCGGCCGCCAGGTCCATATCACCGACCAGCGCGCCGACGAAGGTCTGCAACTCGCGCAGCTCGTACTCTGCGGTGCTCTTAATGGCCTCGATGGTGTGGGCGAGCTCAACGTCGACCGCCACCTCATCCTCGTCGACGAGCGCCAGCGTGATCGGTTTCAGCGGTTTCAGCGGTTTCAGCGGCGCAGGCCTTCGGGGCGGCGGCGCCGGTGGTGCGTCCGGGCCCCGGTCACGCTTGGCCAACTCGGCCTGCACCTGCTCGCGCATCGAGCGCACGAAGTAGTCGCCGGCTTGGGCCCGCCGCGCCCGCAGCGCCTCGACCAGGTCATGCGCATTGGTGCGTTGCAGCGGCGTCAGCGTCTTCAGGCTGCGTGCGATGTGCTCGCCCACGGCCTCGACCAGTTGGTCGATCAGCAGCGGGGCGCGCAGCAACTCGTCGTCGACATATTGTTGCAGCGCGTGCGAAGCCAGAGTCTCGGTCATCCGAAACATTCTGCGCCGCGAACAAGCGTCTGATCAACGAAAAAGGCCTGCGTTTCGCAACGCAGGCCTTGCAATGCGGAACTCACCCCAAGCAGACGCCGCGGATCCGGCTCCGCCGGGCCGCCAGCGTCCGCCCCCCGGAGGGGACAGCGCCGAAGGCGCTCCGGGGGTGGATCACATATCCATGCCGCCCATGCCACCCATGCCGCCCATGCCGCCCATGCCGCTGCCGGCCGACTCTTCCTTCGGCGCTTCGGCAACCATCGCCTCGGTCGTCAGGATCAGCGAAGCGACCGAAGCTGCGTTCTGCAGCGCCGTGCGCGTCACCTTGGTCGGGTCCAGGATGCCCATTTCGATCATGTCGCCATAGGTGTCGTTGGCGGCATTGAAGCCGTAGTTGCCCTTGCCGGCCAACACCGCGTTGACGACCACGCTCGGCTCGCCGCCGGCGTTGTAGACGATCTCGCGCAGCGGCGCTTCGATGGCCTTCAGCACCAGGCGGATGCCCGCGTCCTGGTCGGCGTTGTCGCCCTTGATGGTGCCCACGGCCTGGCGGGCGCGCAGGTAGGCCACGCCACCACCGGCCACGATGCCTTCTTCCACCGCCGCACGCGTGGCGTGCAGGGCGTCTTCGACACGCGCCTTCTTTTCCTTCATCTCGACTTCGGTGGCAGCACCGACCTTGATGACGGCCACACCGCCGGCCAGCTTGGCCACGCGCTCTTGCAGCTTCTCGCGGTCGTAGTCGCTGGTGGCTTCCTCGATCTGCACGCGGATCTGCTTGACGCGCGCTTCGATGTCGGCACCGGCGCCGCTGCCGTCGATCAGGGTGGTGTTTTCCTTGCCCACTTCGATGCGCTTGGCCTGGCCCAGATCGGCCAGCGTGACCTTCTCCAGCGTCATGCCGACCTCTTCGGCGATGACCTTGCCGCCGGTCAGGATGGCGATGTCTTCCAGCATGGCCTTGCGGCGGTCACCGAAGCCCGGTGCCTTGACAGCCACGACCTTCAGGATGCCGCGGATGGTGTTGACCACCAGCGTGGCCAGCGCTTCGCCTTCGACCTCTTCGGCAATGATCAGCAGCGGACGGCCGCTCTTGGCGACTTGCTCCAGCGTCGGCAGCAGGTCGCGGATGTTGCTGATCTTCTTGTCGTACAGCAGCACGTACGCGCCTTCGAGCACAGCGCTCTGCTTCTCGGGCTGGTTGATGAAGTACGGCGACAGGTAGCCGCGGTCGAACTGCATGCCCTCGACGATGTCGAGTTCGTTGTCCAGCGACTTACCGTCTTCGACGGTGATGACGCCTTCCTTGCCGACCTTGTCCATCGCCTTGGCGATGATCTCGCCGATCGACTCGTCGCTGTTGGCGCTGATCGAGCCGACCTGGCTGATTTCCTTGCTGGTGGTGGTGGCCTTGCTGGCCTTCTTCAGCTCAGCCGACAGGGCCGTCACGGCCTTGTCGATGCCGCGCTTCAGGTCCATCGGGTTCAGCCCGGCGGCCACGTACTTGAAGCCTTCGCGAACGATGGCTTGCGCCAGCACGGTGGCGGTGGTGGTGCCGTCACCGGCAGCGTCGCTGGTCTTGGAAGCGACTTCCTTGACCATCTGCGCGCCCATGTTCTGGAGCCGGTCCTTGAGCTCGATCTCCTTGGCGACCGAGACACCGTCCTTGGTGACGGTGGGTGCGCCGAACGAACGCTCGAGCACCACGTTGCGGCCCTTGGGGCCGAGGGTGACCTTGACCGCGTTGGCCAGGATGTTCACGCCCTCGACGAGGCGGGCGCGGGCGTCACCGCCAAAAACGACTTCTTTTGCTGCCATGTGTATTTCTCCTGTTCGAGTTCTGAGGGCTTACTTCTCGACGACGGCGAAGAGGTCTTCTTCGCGCATCACGAGCAGTTCGTCGCCATCGACCTTGACGGTCTGGCCGCTGTACTTGCCGAACAGCACGCGGTCGCCGACCTTGATGTTCAGGACGATGAATTCGCCCTTGTCGCTACGCTTGCCCGGGCCGACAGCCAGGACTTCGCCCTGGTCGGGCTTCTCGGCGGCGTTGTCGGGGATGACGATGCCGGAGGCGGTCTTGGTTTCTTGTTCGAGACGCTTGACGATCACGCGATCGTGCAAAGGACGCAGCTTCATGCAGTTCTCCTGGATGGAATCAACGGTGCAAACATGGCTCCACGTAAGTGGGCGCCCATTCACGTTGGGGTGACAGTGAGCGCCCTTAGCGCTTTTCTGCCGTTAGCACTCACGGTTGATGAGTGCTAGCAACAGATTATAGGGATCGAATGTGGCATCACAAGGGGGTGGCTACGATCGACGGATGCGATCGAACCGCCGTCACTGGATCACCGCGGCCGCCGCCCTGGGGTTGACGGTAGCGAGCCCACTGCGCGCCCAGCCCAACCGGCTGCCCATCTTCGATGCCCACCTGCACTACAGCCACGACGCCTGGGAGCGGCTGCCGCCACCGGCCGCCGTGAAGCTGCTGCGCGCAGCCGGGCTGAAGCGCGCGATGGTCTCCAGCAGCAGCGACGAAGGCACACAGATGCTGTACGCCGCCGCGCCCGACCTGGTGCTGCCGGTGCTGCGCCCCTACCGCACGCGCGGCGAGATCGGCAACTGGATGCACGACGCCAGCGTCGTCGCGCACATGGAGGCGCGGCTGGCGAAGTACCGCTACGTGGCGCTGGGTGAGTACCACATCTACGGCGCCGACGCGGACCTGGCCGTGATGAAGCGCGTGGTGCAGATGGCGCGCGAACGCAAGCTGTTCCTGCATTCGCACTCGGACGCTGAAGCCATCGAAAGGCAGTTCAAGCAAGACCCGACGGCGCGCATCCTGTGGGCGCACGCGGGTTTCGATGCGCCGACCCAGGTGCGCGAGATGCTGCGGCGGCATCCGCAGCTGTGGTGTGATCTGGCCTTCCGCAGCGACCACGCGTCGAGCAGCGGTGTGATCGACCCGGCCTGGCGCGAGGCTTTCATCGAGTTCCCGCAGCGCTTCATGGTCGGCACCGACACCTTCACGCCCGAGCGCTGGTACTACGTGGGCGAACACGCCGAGTGGTCGCGCCGGTGGCTAACGACGCTTCCGGCCGACGTGGCCGAACGAATCGCATGGAAGAACGGCGAGGCGTTGTTCGGCAGCATGCTCGCAGCCCGATGAAGCGGATCGAGGCGGCGCTGCTGGCCGCCCTGAACATTGCGGCACCCGCCACGGCGTGCACGCTGGCCGCCAGCGACGGCGTGGCGCTTCGGCAAGGCGCGGTTCAAGCGGCTTGGCGCACCGAGCCGGCGAAGATCGTTCAGGGCGAGCCCTTCGTGCTGCTGCTGCGGCTGTGCCCCGTTGGGGCGGAGCTGCGAAAGGCCGATGCGACGATGCCCGAGCACCGCCACGGCATGAACTACAGGCCGACCATCCGCGACATGGGTGACCGCCGGTTCCGCGTCGAAGGCCTGCTCTGGCACATGAGCGGGCGCTGGGAGTGGCGCTTCGACGTGCGCGCCGCGGCGGGCGCCCCGGCAGAGGTGCTGCGCGCTTCCGTTGTGTTGCCGTGAAGCTGCTGCGCGCTGCGCTGCTGGCCGGCGCGCTGACAGGCGGCGCTGCGGCCGGTGCGGCCGCTGCGCCCACGCTGCTCGACTTCAGCGTCGAAGAGACCGCCCGCATCGTTTCATTCGGCCCGTGGCCGCCGGCCGTGCCGCGCGACGGGGCCAACGCTGCCGAAGGCCGCGCCGAAGCCGTCAAGCTCGGCCGCCAGCTGTTCTTCGACAAGCGCCTGTCGGCCGATGGCCGCACGGCGTGCGCCAGCTGCCACATGCCGGCGCGCGCTTTCCAGGATCGGTTGGCCACGCCCGCGCGCGGCCTGCGCAACACACCGAGCCTGCTCGACGTGGCGCAGCAACGGTGGTTTGGCTGGGACGGTGCGAACGACTCGTTGTGGGCAGCCAGCCTGGCGCCGCTGGCCGAACGCGCCGAGATGGGGCCTTCTCGTGAAGGGGCGGATCTCGTGGCGATCGCCAAGGCGCTGGCCGCCTACCAAGCCACGTTGGTTTCGCCGCGCACGCCCTTCGATGACTTCCGCGATGCGCTGGCCCGTGGCAACGTACGCGCTGCGGCGCGCTATGCCGCTGCCGCGCAACGCGGCCTGCGCCTGTTCATCGGCGAGGGTCGTTGCAGCGTCTGCCATTCGGGCCCGCGCTTCAGCCATGGCGAGTTCGCCGACATCGGCATCCCGTTCTTCACCCGCGACGGTGTCGACCCGGGCCGCCATGCCGGGCTGAAGAAGCTGCTGGCCTCCCCGCACAACCGGCTCGGCCCGCACAACGACGCCGGCGCCGCCCACGACCCGCGCGCGGTCGCCACGTCGCACGTCCTGATCGAACATCGCCACTTCGGCGAGTTCCGCGTGCCCGGCCTGCGCCAGCTGGTGCACACCGCGCCGTACATGCACGCCGGCAGCCTGCCGACGCTGACCGCGGTGGTGCGTCACTACAGCGAACTGGACGAGGACCGGCTGCACACCGACGGCGAACGCATCCTGCGGCCGTTGAAGCTGTCGGCCGCACAGGCCGCTGACCTCGAAGCCTTCCTGCGCAGCCTGAGCACGGCGGCGCGCTGAAAGTCCATTGCGTCAGCGCGTGCGCGTGACCTTGGCGAGAAACGGCGGCGCGTCCGGGTTACGCCCGCGCGCGCGCGCCAGCGCCTCGACCATCAGGTAGAACGATTGCACGACCGCGATCGGATCGAGGTCTTCGTGCCCGGCGCTGACCAGCGGCAGTTCGGCACCCGGCGTTCCATGCGGCGCCGCCAGCAACACCCGCGCGCCGCGCTGGCGCATGTCCTGCGCCAGCGCCAGCAGCCCGGCCTGCGCCGGCCCGCGCGGCGCCAGGATCAGCAGCGGGTAGCCGGCCTCCACCAGCGCCATCGGCCCGTGGCGCAGCTCGGCCCCGCTGAAGGCCTCGGCCTGGATGCCGCAGGTCTCCTTGAACTTCAGCGCCGCTTCCATCGCTACCGCCAGGCCCAGGCCGCGGCTGATGACGAAGAGGCGGTCGGTGTCGGTGAGTGCAGCGACCGCTGCACTCCAATCGCAGCGCGTGGCGGCTTCCAGCGATGCCGGCAGCGTGTCCAGCGCCGACAGCAGGCCTTCGTGCCGTTCCCACTGCGCCACCAGCCGCGCGCCGGCCACCAGCTGCGCGATGTAGCTCTTGGTGGCGGCCACGCTGGTCTCGGGTCCGGCGTGCAGCGCCAGCACCGTGCCGCTGGCCCGCGCCAGGGGCGACGCGGCGTCGTTGACGAAGGCGACGGTCCGCGCGCCGCCTGCGGCGAAGTGCGTCGTCGGCGCCACCAGATCGGGGCTCTGCCCGCTCTGCGAGAACGCGAAAGAGACGAGGCCCGTGCGCTCGAGCTTGCTCGGGTACAGCGTCACCAGCGACATCGGCAGCGACGTCACCAGCTGGCCCAGCCGCGCCATCACCAGGTAGGCCAGGTAGTGCGCTGCGTGGTCGCTGCTGCCGCGTGCCACCGTCAGCATCGCGCGCGGCGGGTCGCGGCGCAGGCTGTCGGCCAGCGCTGCGACGGCGGCCGCGTCGGCAGCCAGCAGCCGCGCGACCGCCGCGGGCGCTTCGAGCGCCTCGGCGCGCATCCGGGTGGTGGGTTCAGGCGGGCTCAATCGTTTCTCCTTCGATCAGCACCTGCTTCAGGCGCAGCATGTCGTCCAGCACCACCGCGTCGGCCCATGCGCCCGCAGTCAGCCGGCCGCGGTCGGCCAGGCCCAGGTGCTCGGCGGCGAGCGTGGCGGTGCGGCGCGAGGCCTCGGCCAGCGACAGCCCGATCTGCACCAGGTTGCGCAAGGCCTGGTCCATCGTCAGCGTGCTGCCGGCCAGCGTGCCGTCGGCCAGCCGCACGCCGCCCAGGCATTTGGTGACGGTGTGCCGGCCAAGCCGGTAGTCGCCGTCCGGCATGCCGGCGGCGGCGGTGCTGTCGGTGACGCAGTACAGCCCAGGGATCGCCCGCAGCGCGACACGGATGGCGCCTTCGTGCACATGCAGCAGATCCGGGATGATCTCGGCGCGTTCGGCGTGCGCCAGCGCCGCGCCGGCCATCCCGGGCTCGCGGTGGTGCAGGCCGGTCATGGCGTTGAACAAGTGCGTGAAGCCGCTGGCGCCCGCCCGCAAGGCGGCGACGCCGTCCTCGTAGCGCCCTGCCGAATGGCCGATCTGCACCACGAAACCGGCACCGCGCAAGGCGACGATCAGTTCGAGGTGGCCCGGCATCTCGGGTGCGATCGTGATCAGCTTCAGCGGCGCCAGCGCATCCAGCGCCAGCACCTCGGCGAGCGTGGCAGTGCTGGCGAAATCGGGCTGCGCGCCGAGCCGGCCGGGGTTGATGTACGGCCCTTCGAGGTGCACGCCGAGCACCCGCGCGGCACCCTGGGCGCGCTCGGCGCAGGCCGGCGCCAGCGCGCGCAACGCGGCTTCGATCTCGCCGCGCGGTGCGGTCATCGTCGTCGCCAGCATCGCCGTCGTGCCATGCTGGGCGTGGACGCGCGCGATGTGCAGCGCGGCGTCGCCACCGGCCATCGTGTCGTGGCCACCACCGCCGTGCACGTGCAGGTCGATGAAGCCCGGCAGCACGTAAGGCCCGCCCTCGCGGCGTGCGGTGGCTTCGTCGACCGGCGCGCCTTCTACCGCGGTGATGCGGCCGTCGGCGTGCGTCAAGCGCCCGCGCACGAAGCCCTGCGGCGCAAGGATGAAGCCCTCGATCGTCGTCATGCCCCCACCCGCTGCCCGTCGGCGCCGAACGCGTGCACCTTGCCCGGCAGCGCCGAAAGCCGCAGCACATCGCCCGGCTCGCTGCGCAATTCGCCGCGGTGTTCGACGCACAGCGCGGCACCCTCGGCCTGGCCGTAGAGGTAGGTGCTGGCGCCCAGGCGCTCGACGGCCGACAGCCGCATCGCGATCGCCCCGGACGCGTCGGCGTGCAGGTGCTCGGGCCGCACACCGAGCTGCTGCGCGCCGGGCGGCAGATCGCCCAGATGGCCGAGCCCGGCGCGTGCCGGCAGCAGGTTCATCGCCGGGCTGCCGATGAAGCCGGCGACGAAGGTGTTGGCTGGCGCGTCGTACAGCGCCATCGGGGTGCCGACCTGCTCGATGCGTCCGTCGCGCAGCACGACGATGCGCTGGGCCAGCGTCATCGCCTCGACCTGGTCGTGGGTGACGTAGACCATCGTCGTCTTCAGCGCGCGGTGCAGTGCGGCGATCTCCAGCCGCATCCGCAACCGCAATTCGGCGTCCAGGTTTGACAGCGGTTCGTCGAACAGGAACGCGCCCGGCTCCTGCACGATCGCGCGGCCGATCGCCACGCGCTGGCACTGGCCGCCGGAGAGCTCGCCCGGCCGGCGCGCCAGGTACGGCGCCAGTTGCAGCATGCGCACCGCCCGGTCGAGCTTGGCCGCGATGGTGGCGGCCGGCTCGCCGCGCATGCGCATGCCAAAACTCAGGTTCTGCTGCACCGTCATGTGCGGGTATAGCGCATAACTCTGAAAAACCATGGCAATCCGGCGCTGGCTCGGCGCGGCATCGCTCAGGTCCTGCCCGTCGATGACGACCCGGCCGCTGCTGGCCGTGTCCAGGCCGGCGACGATGCGCAGCAGCGTGCTCTTGCCGCAGCCACTGGGCCCGACGAAGACCACGAACTCGCCGTCGGCCACCGCCAGGTCGATGCCACGCAGCGTGTGCACTTCCTGGGGCGGTTTGCCGAACGACTTGTGAATGGATTGCAACTCGATCGCGGCCATCTCGGCTTTCGTGGTTTCGGTGTTCAGTGTGCAGCCGGCCGCCGGGCCAGCAGCCCGGCCGACCACGCCAGCGGGATGCCCGCGCCGCGCAGCCGGGTCTGAAGCTCGCTGGTCGCCGAGGCATCGCCAGGCAGCGCGCGCACCGAGCGGCCACGCTCGACCAGCATCGCCGCCATCAGCCCGGCGACTTCGCCGATCAGCCACTCGACCGGGTGGACCCGCGTGCAGGCGTTCGCCAGGTGAGTGACGCCGATGTTCTTGCAGCCCGGCAGCAGGTTGTCGGCATCCAGCGGCACGAAGGTCCCGAGCGGCAGCACGAAGGGTTCGACGGCGGCGTTGACGCCGTGGCCGCTGACGCAGGTCGGGTGGATGTCGAGGTTGTACCAACCGACGCCGACCGCATCGGCGCGCACCGCGTCGGGTTCGACAGCGCGCTGCACGTCGCGCTGGGTCAACGTGGCCTGGGCGACGATGCGGCGCGACTCGCGCACGTAACTTTGCTGAGCCAGGCCGTCGGGCGTGCCGAGGACGTCGGGCGCCGGCTGCCAGTGCGTGAGGCCGGCTTCGGCGTGCAGCCAGTGCAGGAAGCACAGGCTCAGCTCGCGTGCATCGGCGCTCACGTCGGCGCTCGACCGGGGGCCGTCGAGCAGCGGGTGCAGCGCCAAGTCGTTCTGCGACCAGTTGACGAGCGTGACGTCGGCGCGCGGCGGCAGCCACTGCGCGCCGCTGACGATGCGCCGGTAGCGCCACCAATCCAGCGCATCGCCGTCCGGGCTGCCTTCACTCACTTCGAAGGGCAGGCTCGTCGACTCGCCGCGGCCGCGGCCGGGCAGGTGGTGGCTGAACAGCGGGTGCCCGTGCTGCGGCAGGTGATGCGCACGCCAGCGGGCGTAGGCCGGCGGTGCGGCAGCCAGCGGCCCCGCCGTGGCGTGGCGGCGCAGGGCCATCACATGGGTCACCGGCTGCTGGTCCAGCGGGTCGGCCGCGGCGGGTGCATCGGGCTCGTCGAACGCGGCGCGCGCTTCCTTGCCGACGCGGTACGGCAGCTGGGCCAGCCGCAGCAGCTCGCCGGTGTCGGTGGCGTCGATGAAGACCTGCGCCCGCACGCTGTGGATGCGGCCGTCGTGGCCGCGCAGCAGCACGCGCTCGATGCGCGGGCCGCTGCGTTCGGCGGCGATCGGTACGGCCAGACGCAGCAGCTTCAGCGTGCCACGGCCGGGGTGTCGCAGCAGCCGCTCGAACCAGCGCGCCGCCAGCACGGGCTCGAAGCACAGGCGGCTGACCCAGCCGTCGCCCGGGTTGGTCAGGCCCGGCGTCATCCGGCTGCGGTCGACGAAGCCGGGCTGGGCGCGGTGATGCGCGCGGATGTCGTCGCGAAAGCGCAGGTAGCTGGCCGACGCGCCGCCGTGCTCGATCAGCGGGTGCTCGTCGGGCGGCACCGCCTGCGCGCTCATCTGGCCGCCGATCCAGGCGTGCTCGGCCACCAGCAGCACGCTGCGGCCGGCCTGCGCCGCGCGCCACGCGGCCAGCACGCCACCCAGGCTGGCGCCGATGACGGCGACCTGCGGCTCGTGCGTCATGCCGCCGGCTCCAGCTGCAGGTCGATCTCGAAAATGCGGCCCCACGGGAAGGCCAGGTCGGCGACCGCGAAGCCCAGCCGCTGCGTCTTCGCCCAGGCGTTCAGCGGTGGGAGGACGATGCGGCGCGCGGCGTCGAGCAGCGTTGACGGATCGGTGGCTGTTTCTTCGAACTCGCGCCGCAGCGCCTGCCGCAGCACACCCTGGTACTGCAGGTCCTCCAGCCAGCGCAAGGCGAGGGCCTGGCGTGCGGCCGCCTCGTGCTCGCGGCCGAAGGCCAGCACCGATTGCGCGAGCACCGAGCCCAGGCTGTTGCTGGCAGTGTTCCAGCCGGCGTAGGCGCTGAAGATGGCGGGCGGCGGCAACGCCGGCTGGCCGAGCAGCCATGGGTCGCCGCCGTTGGCGAAAGCCAGGTCGGCCAGCGCCAGCGGCCGGCCGCTGCGTTGCCAGCCGCGCAGGGTGTCGAACCAACGGCCTTCGATCGGCACCCGCGCGGGCAGCGCCCGCTGCATCGCCCAATCGCCTTGCTCGCAGCCCTGGGTGTGCACGGCCAGCAGCAGATCGGCCGCGGCCGCAGCGTCGACGAGCACCGCACCCACCGCGTCGACCTGGCTGGCAATCGAATCGAGCAGCGGCCGGTCTTCGTACAACGCGTGCAGGCGGCCGATGTGCTGCGGATCGCTCGGCGCCAGCGCCACGCGCAACGGCGCGCGGCCCTCCAGCGTGGCGACGGTGCGGGCGCACAGCGTGTGCATCACCTCGTCGGCGCCGGGATGGATGGCGACCCGCTCTTGCAGCCCGAGCCGGGTGACCTCGCCTTGCAACGCGCGGCGCTCGGCGATGTTGATGCCGTGCTGCGCGGTGTCGTCCTGCGGCAGCACCAGCCGCGCGATCACGCCGCGGCTGACCAGACCGAGTGCGGCGCGCGTGACCGCGTGGTTGCGCGCGCGGGTGGCCGTGTAGTCGTCGCGCACCGCCTGCGGAATGTGCGCCTCGGCTGCTGCGGCGAGCGCGGCGCTGGCCGCGTCGCCGGTGCTGCGCGCGTGGTCGCCGTGGTGCGACCAGGCCCAGAGCCGGCGGCCGTGCGTTGACCAGTACGGCTTCTCCTCGTCGGCAACGTCGTTGTTGGAGATGCGCATCGTCGCCGCGAAGGCGTGGATTGGTTTGCCCGGCGCTGCGGCGTGCAGCGCTTCGACGACGGCCAGCCGTTGCAGCAACGCTTGCAGCGGGTCGGCGATGAAGCGCGACGGCACCAGCCCGCCGTAGACCAGCATGTCCAGCGACAGCACGAACGCGTCGGCGTGTGCGGCCTGCTGCATCAGCCAGCCGGCCAGCGCGTCGCGGTCGGCGGGCACGCGGAAGTGGCCGAGGGCGGTGAGCGGCGGAAGGCGCAGCGCCCAGCCGGCGCAAGACACCATCTGCTGCACCTGGCTGCGCACGGCAGGCCGTGCATCGACCGGCAGGCCGACGATCACGCGCGTCACGCGCAGCCCCAATTGCAGATCAAGCGCTGCTCCGTTCGCGCAGCGTGAGGATGCCGTGCGGGCGCAGCGTGAGTGGGCCATTGCCGTCCGCCAGCGGCCGCCCGTCGGCGAACACCGGCTGCCACGCCGTATGTTCGAGCGCCACAGCCTGCGCCCGCGGCGACGGGTTCCACAGCCGCAGCTCGAGGCGGCCATCGGCCAACCGGCGCACGCTGCTGGTGGCCACGGCGGGGTTGCCGATCTCGACGCTGCGCGGCGCTTCGACCGGGTGACCGCGCAGCACCCGCGGCGGCCGGCGCAGCGCTTCGGCGTGCGCCATCACCTGCTCGGGTGGCGTGCCCGGCGCCTGCGCGACCAGCGCGAACTCGAACCGGTGCGCGCCCAGGCACTGCGCGCCCGGCGTTCCGATGTCGGGCCCGGCACCGACGCCGCGCGTGCGCAGGTCGCGCCGCGACAGCCAGCCGACGGCGCGGACCAGCGTGACGGCCAGTGCGAGGCCGCCTTCGTGTTCGATCAACTCGTGCTCGTGCATCGCCCGGTGCACCAGCGCCCAGGGGCCGGCGACGAGGGCGCTGTGGCTCGGCAGCACGGCCACCGGCATCTCCTGCTTAGACGGCGCCGCAGGCATCTGCGCCAGGCGCACCGGGCGGGACGTGAAGGCGAATGCGGTGTCGCTCCAGCTCTCGGCGAGCGCGCTGCCGCAACCGGGGAAGAGCAGGCGTACGCGGGTGTCCGGCGCGGCGTGCTGCCAGAGCAATTCGCAGGACAGGGCGGGCCCGTCGCCGAGCAGACGCAGCTGCAGTTCGGCGCCCGGCGCGCGCAACCGCAACTCTTGCGCCGCGCCGGCGTGGCGCGTGTCGACCCATTGCCAGCTGTCCATCCGCGTCGCCCGCGGCGGCTCGGGCGGGCAGAAGGTGTAGCTGTCGCCGACATCGGCTTCGCTGAGCAGTTCGAACACGCCTTCGGTGCGCTGGCCGGCGAGTTTGTCGGTCAGCACCACGTGGCCGTCAGCCCCGCACTCGATGCGCCAGGCGACGTTCTCGATCCAGCGCGCCGCGCTGGCCTGGGCGTCGATGCCCGGCGCGGATTTCGCCGTCAACGCCAGCGTGCCCAGCCCCGGCAGCGCGGCGTGCAAGGCCAACTCGACGCGGTAACCGGCGCGGCGTTCGGGAAAGTCGTCCAACGGCGAAACCCACTCCGCCGCCGCCTGCACGGCCAGCAGCTCGCACGGCAGGCTGCGGCCATCGGCCGTCGTGACGCGCACTGCGGCGGGTGCCTCGCCGCGCAGGAACAGCGTGGCCGTGAACCAGCCATCGCGCATTCGCGGCAGCGGGTTGAGCAGCGTGAAGCACCGATCGTCAGCGAACGGGTCGAGCGCTCCACCCGCGTGGCGCAGCTGCGTCGTCAGCCCGGCTTCGGCGCTGATCGCGTCACGCAGCGCGTCGAGCTGCTGACCCAGCGCGACGAAGCGCTGCGCCATCTCGTCGTGCACGGCGTCGGTGCTGCAGCCGCAGATCGAGTCGTGCGCCTGCTGTTCGATCAGCGTGCGCCAGGCGCGCTCGGTCTCGCGATGCAGCCTGTCGGGCAGGGCCGGCAACAGCAGCGCGGCCATCGGCTCGATTTCGCCGAGCAGCCGGTCTTCGAGCTGCTGGTGGGCCAACTTCAGATGCCGGCGCGTCGACAGCACGTCGGGCAGCACAAAAGCCTGTTGGTTGTTGCGCAACTCGCCGCGCAGCGTCTCGCGCGGGCCGGGCGCGGCCAGCAGCGCGTCGGCGTGCGCGGCCAGCGTGCTCATGCGCAAGGCGTAGCGGTCCTGGGCCCGGTTGAAGGTGCCGATGCGTTCGGCGAGCCGCCGCGACGGCACGAGATGGTCGCCACCATGCGGCAGCAACAGCGCACCGCCGACACCGGGCGCGCGTCGCGCCGCCAGCTTGTCGAGCAGCGCCGGCAACTCGTCGGCCCACTGCGGCCCGTGCAGAGGATTGAGGCAGTAGCCCTGCGTCAGGAACACGGTGCCGACGGTCGAGCCGTCGGGCGCAGCCCAGTCGAAGCGGTCGTGGGCGGCATCGGCGCCGCGCCAGACGACGGCCTGCGCGATGCCGAACTGCAACAACACCTGCGGCATCTGCGCGATGTGGCCGAAGGTGTCGGCGAGATAGCCAATGCGCTGCACCGGCCCGAAAGCCGCGGCGTCGCCAATGCCGAATTCGAGGTTGCGCAGCAGCGACTCGCCGCTGACCAGGAATTCGTCGGCCGAGACGTACCAGGGCCCGAGCACCAGCCGGCCCGACGCAGCGTGGGCGCGCAGCCGCGCGGCCAGTGCCGGCGCGGCGATCGACAACAGGTCGCGCATCGCCACCGTCTGGCCGTCGAACAGGAACGAGTCGAGGCCGCCCGCATCGAGCTGTTCAACCACCTCGCGCATCACCGCCAGCAGCCGCGCCAGCGTGGTCTCGCGGGTCATGTACCACTCGCGGTCCCAATGGGTGTGGACCACGACATCGACCGGCGAGGGACCAGTGCTCATTGGGGCACCCTACGGCCTGCGGCCGGTCCCGCCAAGCGGGAATGAGCCCTCGGGAGACCCTCGATGCTCATCCTTTAACCGCGCCTTTCATCGCGCCTTCGATGAAGTAGCGCTGGCTGAAGGTGAACACGACCAGGATCGGGATGATCGAGAACACCGCGCCCGCCGCGACCAGCCGCCAGTCCATCGAGAAGGTGCTGGCGAGCCGGTTCACGCCCAGCGGCAGCGTGAAGTGCGCGGGGTCGTCGGTGATGATCAATGGCCAGAGGAAGTCGCCCCACACGGCGACGAAGCTGAACACGGCCAGCGTGGCCAGCGACGGCCGCACCAGTGGCAGCATCACGAACCACCAGATGCGCGGGCGGCCCACGCCTTCGATCAGCGCCACCTCCTCCAGCGCGCGCGGCACCGACAGGAAGGCCTGGCGCATGAAGAAGATGCCGAACGCGGTGCAGGCATGCGGCAGCACCAGCCCAAGCGTGGTGTTGTGCAGCCCGAGCGCCAGCGCCAGTTCGTAGACCGGGATCATCAGCAGCTGGAACGGCACCATCATCGTTGCCAGCAGCACGCCGAAGACGAAGCCGCGGCCGCGGAAATCCATCCGCGCCAGCGGGTACGCGGCCAGCGAAGCCAGCAGCAGGTTGGCAGTCACGGCGATCAGCGCCACCACCACGCTGTTGCGCAGGTAGGTGCCGAAGGGCTGGCTCTCGAAGACCTTGACGTAGTTGCCCAGCGTCGGCTGCTGCGGCAGCAGGCTGGGCGGGAAGGCGTAGATGTTCTCGCCGGCACCCTTCAGCGAGGTCGACAGCAGCCACAGGAAGGGGCCGACGGTCAGGCCGATCAGCAGCGTCAGCGCGGCCATGCGCAGCACGGTCTCGATACGCTGGCGGCGCCGCATCGAAGGCCTCATCCGCGTTCCCCGCGCGAACGCAGCAGCCGCAGGTTGACCAGCGACAGCGCCAGCGTGATCGCGAACAGCACCACCCCGATGGCGGCCGCGTAGCCCATCTCGAAATCGACGAAGGCCGATTCGTAGAGCTGGAAGACGAGCGTCTTGGTGCTGTCCAGCGGCCCACCCTGCGTCATCACGTAGACCTCTTCGAAGACCTTCATCGCGCCGATCGAGGCCATCACCGCGACCAGTGCCACCTGCGGTTTGAGCAGCGGGATCGTGATGTGCAGCGTCTGCTGCCAGCGGCTGACGCCTTCGACCTCGGCCACTTCGTACAGATGGCGCGGGATGGCCTGCAGCCCGGCGAGGTAGATCACCATGTAGTAGCCGAGGCCGCTCCACGCCGTCACGGCCATCACGCTGAACAGGGCGTTCGTCGGGTCGGTCAGGAAGGCGACCGGTTGATCGGTGATGCCGGTGGCGAGCAGGACATGGTTGAGCAGCCCCTTCTCCTCGTAGACCCACTTCCAGACCAGCGCGCTGATGACCAGCGAGGTGATCACGGGCAGGTACAGCGCGGCACGGAAGAAGGCCAGCCCGGGCAGTGCGCGGTTGACCAGCAGGGCCAGGAAGATCGGTACGACGACCAGAAACGGCACCACCACCGCCAGGTACAGCAGCGTGTTGCGCAGCGCGCCCCAGAAGAACGGGTCGGCCCACAGCCGCACGTAGTTGGCCAGGCCGACCGCCTTGGCCGGCGTGATCATGTTGAAGTCGGTGAAGCTGAGCAGCAGCGCCTTGATCGCCGGGTAGATGACGACCAGCGTGATCAGGATGCAGCCGGGCACCAGGAACAGCACCGGCACCCACGGGCGCTGGCCGGCAGTCATTCGCGCCCCCCGCCCGGCGGGAACGCCAGCCGGCTTGGGGCGGCCCGGCGCTCGGCCCGTACGCTCACGCCGCACACCCGAGCAGAGGAAGCCAGGTCCGCGTGATCTCGGCAATCGCGGCTTCCGGCGACACCCGCCCGGCCATCGCCGACTGCATGCCGCGCACGAAACTCGTGCGCAGCTTGTGGTAGTGGCGCAGCGGCGGTACCTGCACCACGCCACGCTCGACCTGCCGGACCGAGATCGCCCGCGCCTGGTCGAGCAGGGCGTCGCCGCTGGGCGCGCTGAACAGCGCATCGGCATAACTGGCGCGTGTGCTGGGCAGCAGCGGCACGCGCCTGACCAGCGCCAGCTGGTTTTCGCTGTTGGTCACGAACTGCGCGAAGCGAAAGGCCAGCGCCGGTTCGCGCGACGCCGCCGGCACCGCCAGGTTCATCGCCGCGATGTTCGGCCGCGACGCCGCCGAAGCGATCTGCGGCGCCACGCCGACCTGCGCATGCAGCTGCGGGTTGTTGAGCTTCAACTGCCCGATGAACTGCATCCCGGTGGACACCATCGCCACCTGCCCGGACAGGAACTGCGCGACCGCGCTGCGGTGGCCTTCAGTCAGCACGCTGGGCGGCACCCAGCGGTTGGCCAGCAGCTCGCGGTGGAAGGCGAACACGGCGGCGCCGGCGGCGTTGTCGAAGGCCGGGCGGCAACCGTTGGGCGTGAGCAGCGCGCCGGTCATCGCGACCATCGTCTCCAGCGCTGCGGCGCCGTCGAGCGCCGGAAAGTAAGCGTAGCTGCCGGTGCGTTCGCGCAAGGCACGCGCGGCGACGCGCAGAGCTGCGAAGTCGCGCGGCGGCTCGGCGATGCCGGCAGCGTGCAGCAGGTCGCGCCGGTACAGCGTGACGGTGGTGCTCAGGTACCAGGGCAGCGCGAACGGCACGCCGGCCAGCTGGTTGGCGGCCCAGGCCGGCGGCAGGAAGGCGGCGATCTCGCTGGCCGACAGATGCTGCCGGGGATCAGCCAGCGCGCCGAACTCGGCCAACCGGGACGAGAACTGCGGGTTCAGGTTGACGACGTCGGGCGCGCTGCCGGCGGCCACGCCCGCCAGCACCTTGCGCTCCATCTCGGCCCACGGCACATCGACCCATCGCACGGCCACGCCGGGGTGGGCGGCCTCGAAGCGCGAGATCAGCCCGCGCACGTAGTCGTCGTGGAACGGCGACAGCTGCATCGTCCAGAACACGATGCGGCGCGGCGCGGCCGTGGCCGCGGCTGCTGTCACGGCGGTCAAGGGCCCCAGCGGCAGGAGGCCTGAAGCGGCGAGCAGGCGGCGGCGGTGCAACACGGGCGTGTGGGGTTTGAAAGCGCGATGAATATAGCACCGGACGTCAAAAAATAGGCCAATTGGTCTATATTCAAGTGTGATCAAGAAGACCGCTGCTATTCCGCCCAAGGTCGCACCCAAGGCCGTCGCCGTGCGGCCCGCGCCGGTGCCGCCGCGGCTGGATCGCGCCGCCCGCCGCGAGCAACTGCGGCGCGGCCTGCAGGCCATCCTGCAGCAGACCGGCGACGGCATGCGCCTGCCGCCCGAGCGCGAGCTGGCCGAGCGCCTCGGCGTGGCCCGCGAGACCCTGCGCCGCCTGCTCGAGGAGCTGCAAGGCGAAGGCGTGCTGCAACGCCGCCAGGGCGCCGGCACCTTCGTCGCCGGGCAGAACTGGGTCAAGCCGCTGCTGCTGCGCAGCTTCACCGAAGACATGCGCGAGCGCGGGCTGGTCGCCTCCAGCAGCGTGCTCTCGGCCAACGTGGTGCGCGCCGATGCCAAGGTGGCGCTGAAGTTGAAGGCGGTGCCCGGCAGCCCGGTCTGGTTCATCCGCCGGCTGCGTTTGGCCAGCGGCGAGCCGATGGCACTGGAAGAGGCCTGGCTGTGCCAGGCGCTGCTGCCCGGCTTCGACCCGGCGTGCCTGGCGACGCGTTCGCTGTACGAGGTGCTGCACCAGCGCCACGGCATCCTGGTGCGCAACGCGGCCCAGGAGATCCAGGCCACCGTGCTGACCGAGGACGAGGCGGCGCTGCTCAACGTCGCGCCCTTCAGCCCGGCGTTGATGGTCGAGCGGCAGGTCTTCTCGCAGGCCGGCGAGCCGGTCGAGTTCGGCAAGAGCCTGTACCGCGCCGACCGCTACCGCTTCGAGGTGAATGTCGGTCGCGCCGTGGCCGCCGACGAGGGTGGCGGGCGATGAGCGTGGAGCGCCGCACGAAGGCCAGCCGATGACCGCGACTCGCGGGCGGATCGACCTGCCGACGCTCGATGCCGCGCTGCGCGGCCGGCTGGTGGTGTCCTGCCAGCCCGTCAACGGCGGGCCGATGGACGACACCGCCACGGTGGTGCGGATGGCCCGTGCCGCGGTGGCCGGCGGCGCCGCGGCGCTGCGCATCGAAGGCGCCGAGCGGCTGGCCGCCGTGCGCGCGGCGGTGGCGGTGCCGCTGATCGGCATCGTCAAGCGCGAGCTGCCGGATTCGCCGGTGCGCATCACGCCCTGGCTGCTGGACGTGCAGGCACTGGCCGCGGCCGGCGCCGACGTGATCGCGGTCGACGCCACCGCGCGCCCGCGGCCGTGCAGCGTGGCCGCGCTGCGCGAGGCGATCACCGCCACCGGCGCGCTGGCGATGGCCGATGCCAGCAACCAGGCCGATGCGCGGGCGGCCTGGGCGCTGGGCTTTGCGATCGTCGGCAGCACGCTGTCGGGCTACACCGACGGCGCGGTGCCGGACGAGCCCGACATCGCGCTCGTTCGAAGCCTCGCCGCCGTCGGCTGCCGGGTGATGGCCGAAGGCCGCTACGACACCCCCGAGCAGGCCGCCGCGGCGCTGCGGGCCGGTGCCTGGGCAGTGACCGTGGGCTCGGCACTGACGCGGCTGGAGGTCGCCACCGCGCGTTTTGCCGACGCCGTTCGAGCCGGCGCACTCAGGGAAAACGAGGGATTGGCCTAGTTAAATGCAAGGGACTTCGGCTCTTAGAATGGGCCATAGGTCTAGTTTGAAGACCACCCACCCTTCGCCAGACCGCACCGTTCGCGCACCGAGGAGACCGTTCATGAACTTCCGCCTTCACCCCGTGGCCTGTGCCGCATCGGCGCTGTGTCTGGCGCTGCACGCGCCGGCCTTCGCGCAGCCGTCCGCCACGCCGTCGGCCCCAGCTCCCGCGGCGAAGGTCGAAGACCCGGCCACCTCGATCGAGATCACCGGCATCCGCGCCTCGGTGCTGCGCAGCATTGCCGCCAAGCGCGACGCGCTGACCAACGTCGAGGTCATCACCGCCGAAGACGTCGGCAAGCTGCCCGACAAGAACATCGCCGATGCGCTGAGCCGCCTGCCCGGCGTGAACGTGCAGTTCGGCGGCGCACTGGCGATGGACGAGGCCGAGCGTGTCGCGATCCGCGGCACCAGCCCGAACCTGAACCTGGTCACGATCAACGGCCACGCGCTGAGCTCGGGCGACTGGCACGTCGGCGACCAGGGTTCGAGCGGCCGCAGCGTCGGCTTCGGGCTGATGCCGAGCCAGCTGATCGGCCGCTCGGTGGTCTACAAGAACGGCCAAGCCGACATCACCGAAGGCGGCATCGCCGGCACGGTCGACATCCAGACGCGCAAGCCGCTGGACTTCCGCCAGCGTCTGACGGGCGAGATCTCGCTCGGCGCGGTCTATGCCGACCTGCCGCGCAAGACCGACCCGCAGCTCTCGGGGCTGGTCAGTTTCAAGAACGACGCCAGCACCTTCGGCGTGCTGGTGCAGGCCTTCAGCGAGAAGCGTCACCTGCGGCGCGACGGCCAGGAGACGTTCAGCTTCGGGATCATCTCGCCGGCCCAGGCGGCAGCGTCCGGCAACCCGGACTTGGCCGGCAAGCGCATGCCCGGCAGCCTGAACTCGGCGCTGTTCGAAGGCGTGCGTGAGCGCACCGGCGGCTACATCGGCGTCCAGTTCAGGCCGACCAAGGACCTGGACTTCAACCTCAGTGCCTTCCACGTCACGCTCGACGCCGACAACTACAACTCCAGTGCCTTTGCGCTGCCGACCGCTCTGGTCGTCAACGGCTGGTTGATCACCAACGCCAAGATCGAAGGCGACGTGGTCACCAGCGCCACGCTGTCGCGCCCGGCGCCCACCGCGGCGAATGCCAACCAGCGCGTGATCGGCTTCCAGTTCGACCACAACCAGCGCCAGGGCGCGAGCTCGCTGTCCTCGTTCTACGACCTCGACTTCAAGTGGAACGCGACCAGCAAGCTGGCCTTCAGCGGCCGCGCCGGCTACACCGAGGGCGAGGGCGTCACCAACGCGCAGCCCAGCCTGACGTTCGGGTTGATCAACCCGAACATGAGCTACAGCGTCAACACCACCCGCCCCACCGACTACCGGATGACGGACGCGATCAGCGGCCAGCCGATCGATCTCAGCAAGACCAGCAGCTATGTGCAGATGAGCAACACCGGGGCGTCGGTGAAGAGCAGCGACAAGGAGAGCTACGTCCACCTCAACGGCGAGTTCAAGCTCGACGGCAATGTGTTCTCGAGCATCAAGTTCGGCGTGCGCAGCGCCCGCCACGAGCGCAACTACGACGTGTTGGGCGCCCGCTGGAACGCGCAAGAGCAGGCCAATGGCCAGCCGGTGACGCCGTCGCCTTTCCTGTCGGTCACCGGCGGGCTGCTGGTGAACTTCCAGAACCTGCCCGTCTACCCGGGGACCACCGTGCCCACGCAGGCGCCCATCGTGCCCAACGGCCAGGTGCCCGTGCCGGCGACGGCTTACCCGGCCAACTGGGCCAGTGGCCTGGATGCCAACTTCCCGCGCGCGCTGTTCCGCTTCGACCCGGGCCAGCTGTCCGCGTTTGCCTCGCAGTACGTCAACTGGGATCCGGTGCGCGCCAAGATCTGGACCGGCGGCTACACCGTCGAGGAAACCAACAACGCTGCCTACCTGATGACGGAGTTCGACAAGGACGGGCTGTCGGGCAACGCCGGTGTCCGGCTGGCGCAGACCAAGGTCTATTCGTTGTCGTACCAGGCGCTGCCGAACGGCACCGCGGTCGGCCAATGCGTGCCGCTGGCGCCGTGCAGCGTGCCGGGGGCGATCGTCGGCTCGGCCTTCGCCAGCTACCTGCCGCAGGTGACGGAAACCGACCACACCGCGGTCCTGCCCAGCTTCAACCTGCGCTACGCGTTCGGCAAGGGCGTGGTCGGCCGCGCCAGCGTCAGCCGCACGCTCGGCCGCGCGAATTACAACGAGCTGGCCGGCGCCGTCTCGCTGAACAACACCCTGCTCACCGGCAGCAGCGGCAACCCGCTGCTCAAGCCGGTGACCGCGACCAATGCCGATGCGTCGCTAGCCTGGTATTTCGCGCCGCAGGCCTACGTGCAGGCGGGCGTGTTCACGCAAGACATGCGCGACTACGTCAAGGCCGGTACCTCGCAGGTCGAGTTCTTCAACACCAGCACCGGCACCAACAGCATCTACACCGTGACCTCGCGCACTGGCGTGCGGGCCAGCATCAGCGGCGCCGAGGTGGCGGTGACGCTGCCGGTCGGCGCGGGCTTCGGCATGTCGGCCAACGCCACCTTCGTCGACTCGCGCGATCAGGACAACGTCGAGCTGCTGGGCACCTCGCGCCAGACCTACAACCTGCAGGGCTGGTTCGAGAACGACAGCGTCGGCGTACGCCTGGCCTGGAACCAGCGCAGCGACTACGCCATCAACTTCGTCGGCAACGGCACCAACACGCCGGGCAACGGAGTTCACAAGTACAAGGGCTACGGCAGCCTGTCGGCTTCGCTGTCTTACAAGTTCACCAAGAACCTGAGCCTGACTTTCGACGCCAACAACCTGACGAACCCGGTCCGCAGCACCTACTTCATTTCCGCGAATTCGCCGGGCTACTGGCACCAGAGCGGACGCCAGTACTTCCTCAACTTCCGTGGCAAGTTCTGAGCCTCGCCGAGCGTTCCTGACGGGGGCGGCCGGGATGGCCGCCTCCGTGCTTTCCCGGCGCGCCCACGGCCAGGCGGCAAGGCCGCCAGCGGCCCCCGAGGTCCGCGGCACCTGGCTGACGACGACCGCCAACGACGCCATCGCCACCCCGGCGAACAGCGCGCGCACGATGCGGCGGCTGGCCGCGATCGGCCTCAACACGGTCTACGTCGAGTGCTGGAAGAACGGCTACACGCAGTGGCCATCGAAGGTGCTGGAGCGCACGATCGGCGTTGCGCAACGTCCGGCGGCGGCCTTGCAGGACCCGGGCGATCCGCCGCGGGCAATCGCGCCGCGCGACTTGCTCGGCGAGACGCTGATCGAGGCGCACCGCCACGGGCTCGCCCACGTGGCCTGGTTCGAATACGGCTTCATGGCCGCGCACGGCGGCACCATGAACCACCTGCGGCGGTTGAAGCCCGACTGGCTCAGCCGCGACATCGAGGGCCGCGAGGTCGCCCCGAACGGTTTCGTCTGGATGAACCCGCTGCACCCGGAGGCGCGGCGCTTCCTGCTCGAGCTGATGCTCGAAGCGATCGAGCGTTACGACCTCGACGGCGTGCAGCTCGACGACCGCATCGTCTGGCCTTACGTCACGATGGGCTACGACGACACCACGCGCGCGCTCTACGCCGCCGAACACGGCGGCCGCCAGCCACCCGCCGACGCGCGCGACCCGGCCTGGAAACGCTGGCGCGCCGACAAGCTGAACGCCCTGGCCCGCGAGTTCGTGGCCACGCTGCGCAAGGCCCGCCCGCAGCTGCTGGTGTCGATGAGCCCGGCACCGTACCCGTGGAGCTACGAGCACTACCTGCTCGAATGGCCGCTCTGGGCGCGCTGGCCGCAGGGCGAAGGCTGGCACGAGTTCGTCCCGCAGGCCTACCGCTTCAGTTATGCGGCCTTCGAGGTGACCTGGCTGGAGCAGATCGAAGCCCTGCGCGCTGCCGGTGCGTACCGGCCGCAGCAACTGGTGGCCGGCATCCGCATCACCGGTGATGGGCGCGACGATTCGAGTTGGCCGCAGTTGCGCGACTCGATCCGCCTGGCCCGCGCGCAAGGCAACGGCGGCCACGTGCTGTGGTTCAGCCGCGGCGTGCTGGAGCGTTACCCGGCCGAGCTGAAGGCCTTTTACGACGAGAGCGGCGCGGCTGAGTCGCCGCGTTTTCCGGCCGGATGGCGCCGGCCCGCGCGGGCCTTGAAGCGCGATGGCCCCGATGGCTGGCTCATCGACGCCGCCACCCCGGCCGGCCGCTGGCGCGTCATCGGCTTCGACGGCCAACGCTGGCACGAATGGCGCACGGTCGACGTAGCGGGCCCCATCCGCATCAATGCGCCGGCACACTTCACGCGGATCGAACTGCTGGTGGACCGGCGGCCGCCCGAAGGCACACGCACCGCAGCACCCAGCGTGGAGCTTGACGCATGAACGATGCCTCGAACGACCTCGGCCTCGGCCTGGATGTTGGCGGCACGCAGACGCGCTGGGCGCTGGCGCGTGGCGACGGCAGCGTGGTGGCCATGGGCGCGGTCGGCGGCTTCAGCGGCCCGCAGGCCGGCACGGTCGTCGGGCGCAACGTGATCGCGGCCGAGCTGGCGGCGCTGCACGAGGCTATCGCACCCCATGGCGCGGTCGGCGCAGTGTGGGCGGGTGTCACGGGACACGACGCGCAGGCCCATGCCGCAGCCGACCTGCACCGACTGCTGGCGGCGTCGCTGCGGCTGCCGGCGGCGCAAGTGGCGCTGTTCAACGATGTCGAGATGGCGTGCCGGCTGTGCTTCGGGCCCGGCGGTGGCTATCTGGTCTACGCCGGCACCGGCTCGATCGGTCTGTTCGTCGATGAACAGGGTGCGCCGCACCGGGTCGGCGGGCGCGGTGGGTTGCTCGGCGACGAAGGCAGTGGCTACTGGCTCGCGCGGCTGGCCCTTGCCGCGCTGTGGCGGGCCGAAGACGACACGCCCGGCTCGGCGGCGACCAGCGTGCTCGGCCGCCACCTGTTCGCGCTAGTCGGCGGCACCGACTGGGCCACCACGCGCCGCTTCGTCCACGAGGCCGACCGCGGCCGTTTCGGCCGCCTGGCGCTGGGGGTGTCTTCGGCTGCGGCCGAAGGCGACGCGCGCGCGCTGGCCTTGTTGCGCGACGCCGGCCGTGAACTGGCCCGCCTGGCGACGCTGCTGATCCAGCGGCACGGCCCGCGGCCATTGCGCATGGCCGGTCGCATCGTGTTGCTGCACGACGAAGTGGCGTCGTCGATGCGCGCCGCGCTGCCGGCCGGCACCGCACTCGACCTGCGGCCGATCGACGCCGCGCGCGACGCTGCGCTGCGTGCGGCGCTGTTCGCCCAGTCGCTCAGTCGACCTTCGCCCCCGAACGCTTGACTGCATCGGCCCAGCGCGGCGTCTCGGCCTGCAGGTAGCGGGTCAACTCGGCGCTGGGCAGGAAGGCCGGGTCGGCGCCCTGCGTGACCATGCGGCTGCGGATATCGGGTGTATCCAGTGTCGCCTTGAAGGCGGCCGACAGCTTGTCGACGACCGCCGGTGGTGTGCCCGCCGGCGCCAGCACGCCGTAGAAGCCGACCACCTCGAAGTCCTTCAGCCCGGCTTCGATCAACGTAGGCACATCCGGCAGCGCCGGGTTGCGCGCACGGCTGGTCACGGCCAGCGCGCGCAGCCGGCCGGCCTTGACGTACTGCGCGGCCTGCGGAACCGACTCGGCCATCATCTGCACCTGGCCGGCCATCAGGTCGGTTAAGGCGGGCGCGCTGCCGCGGCAGGGGATGTGCACGATGAAGGTGCCGGTGGCCTGCTTGAACATCTCCGGCACCAGGTGGCTGATGCCGCCATTGCCAGCCGAGCCGTAGTTCAGCCGGCCCGGCTGGGCCTTTGCCAGCTTGACCAGTTCGGCCACCGTCTGCGCCGGTACCGCCGGGTGCACCACGATCGCCAGCGGCTGCTGCGCGGTACGCGAAATCGGCACGAAGTCCTTCAACGTGGCGTAGCTCAGCTTGGGGTAGATGGCCGGGTTGATGACCATCGTGCCGGTGTTGGCCAGCAGCAGCGTGTGGCCGTCGGCGTCGCTCCTGGCGACGAATTCGGCGCCCACCGTGCCGCCGGCACCGGCCTTGTAGTCGACGACGATGGGCTGGCCGAGCAACTGGCCCAGCCGGTCGGCCATCAGCCGTGCGTGGGCGTCGAGCGGGCCACCGGCGGGGAAGCCGACGATGATCTTGACCGGCTTGGTCGGGAAGGCCTGCGCAAAGGCGGTGGGTGCGGCCAGCAGGGTCGCAGCCAGGGCCAGCGTGGCGCGGCGGTTCATGTGCATCGTCGTCTTCTGTCGTTCTTGTAGGGCGGGCGCGCGGTGCGCGCCTTCGCCCGGTTCAGTGCGCGTGGGGCTCGTGCGGGCCAGTACCTTCAGCACCCCCGAGGTGGTCGGTCTCGACGTCGCCTTCGATCGGAGAGGCCGGCACCCGGAACTGTTCGGTGGCCCAGGCGCCTAGGTCGATGGTCTTGCAGCGTTCGCTGCAGAACGGCCGCCAGGCGTTCGACGGTGCAAAGCGCGACGGCCCCTTGCAGGTCGGGCAGGCCACGATCGGCCCGGCCGGGTCTGCGGAGCCGGCCTTCATGCGCAGATCGCCATCTCGAAGCTGGCGTCGGCCGCAGCCGGGCGCAGCCGACCCTCGCCATCGGGCCGCATGAAGCGGATCGAGACCAGCAGGCGGTGGCCGCTGATCTCGGGCACCAGGCCGTCGTCGCCATCGACCCGCACGCGCAGCAGGTGGTAGCTCCGGCCCTGCGGCAGGCTCTGCTGGTACTGCCCGCCGGGCGCGGCCATGCGTTGCATCGGGCCACTGTCGCGCAGCAGGCCGAGCAGCACCTGTAGCGCCTCAGCCAGCGGCGTCAGGGTGGTGATCCAGCCGAGCAGGTCGGCGCGGCGGCGGGCCGGCGGGTGCTGCTGCCAGGCGTAGTAGGCCGGCAGGTCAAATTCGCAGGTGCCGCCAGGGATGCTGATGCGGCTGCGAATGCTCATCAGCCAGTCGTTGCTCGCCAGCGCCTGCCCGGCCTTGCCTTGCACCGCGTTCAGGCCGGCGTAGACGCGGTCGATGCGGCCAGTGACTTCGTCGAGCGCGGCCTCGGAGATGTGCGGGTGGCCGCGATAGGTCTGGTACTGCGCGCGGTGGCGCTCCAGGTCCTTGAGCAGATCACTCTTCAGGTCGGCGCGCGAGGCGACGTCCATCACCTCGAAGATCGTGGCCAGCGCGAAGTGGTGATCCACCGGCGCGTCGCGGGCCACCAGCTGGCCGAGGCGGTCGAACAGGTGTTCGAGGCGCAGCATCGTGCGGATGCTCTCGTGGAACGGATACTCGTAAAGGACCAAGGCTTGGGGCTCGTCACCGCACCGCGCGGGGTAGCCCGGATTCTTTCACAGGCCTCTTCAGCCGCCACTCACCGGGCTGGTCCGACCACCCATCGCGACCACAGGTTCTGCACCTCCGAATTGAGCTGATCGAGGCTGATGCCCTGGTTGAAGATGACCGCGTCGGCGATGCCGCGGCGCTGCGCGCGAGTGGCTTGCTGCGCGATCACGCGGCGCGCGGCGTCCTCGCTCCAGCCGGCACGTTGCACCACACGTTCGACCTGTGTGGCTTCTTCGCAGTCCACGACCAGTACGCGCTGGACACGTTCGCGCCAGTGGGAAGACTCGGTCAGCAAAGGTACGTCGAAGACCAGTGCGGAGTGGCCAGCGGTCACCGCGGCGTCGGCCTGGCGCAGCGCTTCAGCGCCGATCATCGGGTGCAAGACCGCTTCGAGCCGCGCCTTCGCGGCCGGGTCGGTGAACGCCAGTCCGCGCATCGCCTCGCGCGAGAGCGAGCCGTCTGCGGCGGCAATGCCCGGGCCGAAGCTGGCGATCAGCGCCGGCATCGCGGCACCGCTGGGGCCGGTGATCTGGCGCGCGATGGCGTCGGTGTCGATCAAAGCCGCGCCGAGCGCGCTCCACATCCGGGCAACGGTGCTCTTGCCGCTGCCGATGCCGCCTGTCAGGCCGATTCGAAAGGGCGGAACGGGCAACATGGCGTCGGCCCCGCTACAGGTGCCACAACTCGCGCAGCGCCGGGCCGAAGAAGATCGACGCCAGCCCACCGAGCGCGAGGTACGGACCGAACGGGATGGGCTTGCTGCGCTCGCGCCCGAAGCCGGCGATCAGCACGATGCCGACGACTGCACCCACACCCGCGGCCATCAACAGTGCCGAAGGCAGCGCCTGCCAGCCCAGCAGCGCACCGATGCCGGCGAGCATCTTCATGTCGCCCTCGGCCATCGCGTTGACGCCGCGCAGCCGGCCATAGAGGAAACCCACCGCCCACAGCACGCCGTAGCCGGCCAGCGCGCCGGCCGCGGCCGACGCAACGGGCGTGCCCGTCCAACCCGCCAACGATGCTGCCAGCCCGAGTCCGATGAGCGGCAGCGTCAGCCCATCGGGCAGCAGCGTGGTGTCGAGGTCGATCAGCGCCATCGTCAACAAGAGCCAGATCGCGGCGCACCAGACCAGCGTCTCGGGCCTGGCGCCGAAGCTCGCCGCTGCAGCGGCGAAAAGTGCGCCTGTGCCCAGTTCGACCAACGGGTAGCGGGCCGAAATGCGCGTCTTGCACGCCGAGCAGCGGCCGCGCAGCACGAGCCAGCTCAGCACGGGGATGTTCTCGTACCAGCGCAGCACATGGCCGCACGACGGGCAGCGCGAGCCGGGTCTGAGCAGCGTTTCGGCCGACGTCTTGTCGAGCTCCACCGAGACCGCCGCAGCCGCTGCGGCAAGTTGCGCCGGCGGCTTGCTGCGGCTGCCGAACAGCGGTGTCCAGGCCTGTTCGTCGCTGAGCTGGAACTCCACCGAGTCCTTCCACCACTCACGCCACAACATTGCCGGCAAGCGGTGCACGACGACGTTCATGAAACTGCCAACCAGCAGCCCGAGCACGCCCAGACCCCACGGCGACAGGGCTGCCGCCGTCGTATCGGCGTCAAACATGTCTACAGCGGCGTCAAACCACCGCGCCGAGCTTGAAGATCGGCAGGTACATCGACACCACGATGCCGCCGATCAACACGCCGAGGATCACGATGATGAAAGGCTCCATCAGACTCGACAGGCCCTTGACCATCTCGTCGACCTCGTCCTCGTAGAACTCGGCCGCCTTGGCCAGCATGTGGTCGAGAGAGCCAGACTCTTCGCCAATCGCCGACATCTGCAACACCATGGACGGGAAGACGCCAGTGGTGGTCATCGCGGTGGTCAGCGCCGAGCCGGTGGAGACGTCCTTCTGGATCTGCTCGGTTGCCTGCGCGTAGACCGCGTTGCCCGAGGCGCCGCCGACCGAATCCAGGGCTTCCACCAGCGGCACGCCGGCAGCGAACATGGTCGACAGTGTGCGCGTCCAGCGCGCGATCACGCTCTTTTCGATCAGGTCGCCGAACACCGGCACCTTCAGCAGCAGCCGGTCCATCGCCATCTGCATCTTCTCGCTGCGCTTCCAGCTCTCGAAGAAGAAGTAGCCGCCGCCGAAGATGAGCCCAAAGATCGCCCACCACCAGGCCACGAAGAATTTCGACAGCCAGATTACCGCCAGGGTCGGCGCGGGCAACTCGCCGCCGAAGGACTTGAAGACGTCCTCGAACGCCGGGATGACGAAGATCATGATCACCGTCAGCACCACGAAGGCGACGACGATGACCGCGATCGGGTACATCAAAGCGGCCTTGATCTTCTGCTTGATGGCGATCGTCTTTTCCTGGTACATCGCCAGCCGGTCGAGCAGCGCCTCCAGTATGCCGCCTGCCTCGCCGGCTTCGACCAGGTTGCAGTACAGGCTGTCGAAGTGCAGCGGGTGCTTGCGAAACGCCGACGACAAACTGGTGCCGGTCTCGACGTCGTTGCGGATGTCGTTCAGCAGCTTGGTCATGCGCGGGTTGGTGCTGCCGCGCGCGACGATGTCGAAGGCTTGAAGCAGCGGCACGCCGGCTTTCATCATCGTCGCCAACTGGCGCGTGAAGATGGCGATGTCCTTCTGCTTGATCGATCGGCCGCCGCTGGTGCGACGCTTCTTGACTTTGGTGATCAGCACGCCCTGGCGGCGCAGGCTGGCGCTGACGACGGCCTCGCCGCCAGCGCGCATTTCGCCGCGCACCAGCTTGCCGTTCTTGTCCTTGCCCTCCCACTCGAAGATGGCGTCCTTGGCGTTCTTGCTCAGTGCTGCTGTGGCCATGGGTCTGGAGTGGGGGTGTAGATGAGGATGGGATGGGCCGCGGCCGTCACTCGTTGGTGACCGTGATCACTTCTTCGAGCGTGGTCATGCCGGTGCGGACCTTCATCAGGCCCGATTGGCGCAGGTCGCGTACACCGTCGGCCTGGGCCTGCTGCGCGATATCGAGCGACGTGCCGTTCGACAGGATGCAACGCTGGATCGATTCGGTGATCGGCATCACCTGGTACAGGCCGACGCGGCCCTTGTAGCCGTTGTTGCAGCTCTGGCAGCCAACGGCGCGGTAGGGCTTCCAGTTGCCATCCAGATCCTCGGGCTTGAAGCCGGCCTTGAGCAGGCTTTCGCGCGGGTAGTCGGCGGGCTTCTTGCAGTTTTCGCACAAGCGGCGCGCGAGCCGCTGCGCGGTGATCAACAACACACTGGCGGCCACGTTGAACGGCGCCACGCCCATGTTGAGCAAGCGTGTCAGCGTGGTCGGCGCGTCGTTGGTGTGCAGCGTGCTCAACACCAGGTGGCCGGTCTGCGCAGCCTTGAGCGCGATGTCGGCAGTCTCTAGGTCGCGGATTTCACCGACCATGATGATGTCCGGATCCTGGCGCAGGAAGCTCTTCAAAGCCGCCGCGAAGGTGAGGCCGGCCTTGTCGTTGACGTTGACCTGGTTGATGCCCGGCAGGTTGATTTCGGCCGGGTCTTCGACGGTGGCGATGTTCACGCCCGGCTGGTTGAGGATGTTCAGGCAGGTGTACAGCGACACCGTCTTGCCGCTGCCCGTGGGGCCGGTGACCAGGATCATCCCGTAGGGCCGGGTGATGCAGGCCATCAACCGGTCCTTCTCGATCTTCTCGTAGCCCAGGGCCTCGATACCGAGCTTGGCGCTGGACGAATCCAGGATCCGGATCACGACCTTCTCGCCGAACAGGGTGGGCAGTGTCGAGACACGGAAGTCGATCGCTTTGGTACCGAACTTGAGCTTCATCCGGCCGTCTTGCGGGACCCGCTTTTCAGCGATGTCCATGCGGCTGATGACCTTGATGCGCGAAGCCAGCTTGTCCTTGATGGCCAGCGGCGGCTGCGTGATCTCGCGCAACTCACCGTCGATGCGGAAGCGTACGCGGTAGTTGTACTCGTAGGGCTCGAAGTGCAGGTCCGATGCGCGGCTGTTGATCGCGTCGATCAGCATCTTCTGCAGGAAGCGCACGACCGGCGCGTCTTCGACGTCGGTGGAGACATCCGCGCTCTCCGCTGCGCCTGCGGACTCGTCCTCGGTGACGTCGAACTCGAAGTCGCCGCTGGTCAGCGTCTCCAATACCTCGTTGGCGGTGGTGGTCTGCGCGTCGAGCTGGCGCATCAGCTTGTCGTACTCGACGATCACCCACTCGGGCGTGAGCTGCGTCGCGAACTTGATGCGCTCGGTGGCTTCCTGGTCGGTGGGATCAGCCGCCCCTATGAACAGACGGTTGCCGCGTCGGCCGAGCGGCAGCAACTGGTATTGCGTGGTGATCTTCTGGTCGACCAGATTCTTTGGCAGGCGTTGCAGGTCGACCGAGTTCAGGTCGAGGAGCGGGAGTGCGAGTGCAGTCGACAGCACGTGGGCAAGGTCGTCGGCTTTCACGACGTTGCCGGTGACAGCAGCAGCGACGAAGCTGCTCTTGCGTTCACGCGCGCTCTTGACCAGATCCTCGGCGGTCTTCGCGCTCAACTTGCCGGCATTGACCAGCACCCGCGCGACGCCGGTCAGTGACGACTGTGGCGGGTCGGCCAGAATTTCAGTGGCCATCGGCTGCGTACGAGTTCACCATCACATCGATGATCGCCGATACGGCGGGGGGTGTAAACGGCGAAAAGCCGCGCAGCCAAGAGGTACACCAAACGTTACAGCGCCGCGGTCCGCTGAGAGCGGCACACCGGAAGACTGGTCGGGGTGAGAGGATTCGAACCTCCGGCCTCTACGTCCCGAACGTAGCGCTCTACCAGGCTAAGCTACACCCCGATTTGACGGACCACAGTCCGCTTATGACCTGCTGGTCAAGACGAACGCTGCACCGCGCGAACCGATAATTCTAGCAGTGCATCGCGGGCCCGCGATGCAGGCAGGGCGGCAAGCGCTGACCGTGCTTGGTCGGACTCGCTGCGAGCCGCTTCGCGTGTGCCCTCGAGAGCGCCAGTGCGCCGCACGATGGCAAGGATCTCGGGCAGGCGGTGCAACTCCCCCTGCTCGATCGCTTGGCGCAGCAGCGCATGTTCGGCAGGGGTGGCGCGTTCCATTGCCAACAGCAGCGGCAAGGTGGGTTTGCCTTCACGAAGGTCGTCGCCTATATTCTTGCCGAGCTCGTCGGCGTTGCCTTCGTAGTCGAGCAGGTCGTCGACGAGCTGGAACGCCGTGCCGAGCGATCGGCCATAGGCGGCGCAGGCTTCTTCGAGAGCGCTGTCGGCACCGGCGAGCACGGCGCCGAGTCGCGCACTGGCCTCGAAGAGCTTGGCCGTTTTGAAGCGGATGACCTGCAGGTAGTCGGCCACGTCCAGGTCGGGGTCGTGCATGTTCATCAACTGCAAGACCTCGCCCTCGGCGATCACGTTGGTGGCGTCGGCCAACACATCCAGAACCCGCATGCGGTTGACCGACACCATCATCTGGAAAGCGCGCGAGTACAGGAAGTCGCCAACCAGCACACTGGCGGCGTTGCCGAACGTGGCGTTGGCGGTCGCGCGGCCACGGCGCAGCGACGATTCGTCGACGACGTCGTCATGCAGCAGTGTGGCGGTATGGATGAACTCGACGATGGCGGCCAGCTCGTAGCGCTCCGGTCCCTCGAAGCCCAGCGCTTCCGAAAACAGCAGCACCAGCCGCGGACGAATCCGCTTGCCGCCGGCGGAGACGATGTAGCGCGAGATCTGGTCGATGAGCGCCACGCGCGACGACAGCCGTTCGCGGATGACAACGTCAACCTGCCGCAGGGCTGCGTCGGTTGGGTCGGTCGCAGCGGAGGGTGATAGGGGGGTCTCGAGCACGGCGGGGCCTGCGCGGTCAGTCGTTGATTATAGAAATCCTGACCGTCCCACCGGGGTCGCTCAGGGCAACCGCTTGCCGCCCGGGCGGCGGGGGCGCCACGGCGGCATTTTGTTCACCCGCCCATGCTACATTCGAGGGCTGTTCGCCGCACGCGCCCACGTCAGGGCGTGGTCAATTTCGAAGGGGTGGGCAGATTTTTCGAGAGGTCACACATGTACGCGGTCATAAAAACCGGTGGCAAGCAATACAAGGTTGCTGCCGGCGAAAAGATCAAGGTAGAACAGATAGCTGCGGACGTGGGCCAGGAGATCGTGATCGAGCAGGTGCTCGCCGTCGGAAGCGGCGCGGACCTGAAGGTCGGGGCCCCCTGGGTCGCGGGTGCCAGCGTCAAGGCCATCGTGGTGGCGCATGGCCGGCACGACAAGGTGCGCATCTTCAAGATGCGCCGCCGCAAGCACTATCAGAAGCACGGCGGCCATCGCCAGAACTACACCGAGCTGGAAGTCAGTTCGGTGGTTGCGTAAGGAGCACTGATCCATGGCACAGAAAAAGGGCGGCGGCTCCACCCGCAACGGCCGCGATTCGCAGCCGAAGATGCTCGGCGTCAAGGTGTTTGGCGGCCAGACGATCTCGGCCGGCGCGATCATCGTGCGCCAGCGTGGCACCAAGTTCCACCCCGGCACCAATGTCGGCGTGGGCAAGGACCACACGCTGTTCGCGCTGATCGATGGCGCGGTCTCGTTCGCGATAAAGGGCGCGCAAAAGCGGCAGACGGTGTTCGTGAAGCCGGCCTGAAGCCGCTCACCGCCGTACCGAGCCCCGCTTCGGCGGGGCTTTTTCTTGTCTCCTCGCTACCATCTGGGCCACTATGAAATTTGTCGACGAAGCCACGATCGACATCGCCGCAGGCAATGGCGGGGCGGGTTGCCTGAGCTTTCGCCGCGAGAAGTTCATCCCCTTCGGTGGCCCCAATGGCGGCGACGGTGGCCGCGGCGGCAGCGTGTGGGCCTTAGCCGATCGCAACATCAACACCCTGATCGACTATCGCTACGCCCGTCGGCACGACGCGAAGAACGGGGAGGGCGGCCGCGGCTCGGATCAGTTCGGCGCTGCAGGGCCGGACATCGATCTGCGCATGCCGGTGGGCACGATCATCGGCAACGCCGAGACCGGGGACCGGATCGTCGAGTTGCTGGAACATGGCCAGCGCGAGCGTCTGGCCAAGGGCGGCGACGGCGGCTTCGGCAACCTGCACTTCAAGAGCAGCACGAACCGTTCACCGCGGCAGAAGACCCCGGGTTGGCCGGGTGAGGCCTTCAAGCTGAAGCTCGAATTGCGCGTGCTCGCCGACGTCGGCCTGCTCGGCATGCCGAACGCCGGCAAGTCGACGCTGATCGCGGCGATCAGCAATGCGCGGCCGAAGATCGCCGACTACCCGTTCACGACGCTGCACCCTAACCTGGGCGTGGTGCGGGTCGGGCCGGAGCAGAGCTTCGTCGTCGCTGACATTCCCGGCTTGATCGAAGGCGCCAGCGAAGGCGCGGGCCTGGGCCACCAGTTCCTGCGCCACCTACAACGCACCCGGCTGTTGCTGCACATGGTGGACATGGCGCCATTCGACGATGCCGACCCGGTTGCACAGGCGCGTGCGATCGTCGCCGAGCTGAAGAAGTACGACCCGGCTTTGCATGCCAAGCCGCGCTGGCTGGTCTTCAACAAGCTCGATATGGTGCCTACGGAAGAACGCGAGTCGCGCGTCAAGGACTTCGTGCGCCGGCTGCGCTGGAAGGGTCCGGTGTTTGCGATCTCGGCGCTGGCGCGCGAGAACCTGGATCCGCTGGTCAAGGCGATCTGGTTCCACGTCGCCGAGCACCAGCGAAAGGCCGAGGACATTGACGTGCGTTTCGAATCGGCCGCCGCAGCCGGCGATGCGCCCGATGCCTGAGGGAACACAAACGCCCGGCGTGCTGGCCGGCGCACGGCGTATCGTCGTCAAAGTCGGTTCGAGCCTCGTCACCAACGAAGGCCGTGGTGTCGACGCCGAAGCAATCGGTAACTGGTCACGCCAACTCGCGGCGCTGGCGCGCGAAGGGCGTGAGCTGTTGATGGTCTCCAGCGGTGCCATCGCCGAGGGCATGAAGCGCCTGGGCTGGGCGACCCGGCCGAAGGAGCTGAACGAACTGCAAGCCGCCGCCGCCGTCGGCCAGATGGGCCTGGTGCAGATGTACGCGCAACACCTGTCTGCACACGGCATGGCCAGCGCTCAGGTGCTGCTGACACACGCCGACCTGGCCGACCGCGAGCGCTACCTCAATGCCCGATCAACGTTGCTGACGCTACTGGCGCTGCGCGTGATCCCGGTCATCAACGAGAACGACACGGTCGTCAACGACGAGATCAAATTCGGCGACAACGACACGCTGGGTGCGCTGGTTGCCAATCTCGTCGATGCCGATGCCTACGTGATCCTGACTGACCAGCGCGGCTTGTATGCCACGGACCCGCGTGCCAACCCCGACGCGCGTTTCATCGACGAAGCCGATGCGGGCGACCCGGCTCTGGAGGCCATGGCCGGCGGCGCGGGCTCAGCGATCGGCCGCGGCGGCATGTTGACGAAGGTGCTGGCGGCACGCCGCGCCGCGGGCAGTGGCACCAGCACGCTGATCGCCTGGGGCCGCGAGCGCGATGTGTTGCTGCGGCTGGCCCGCGGCGAACGTATCGGCACGGCGCTGGTGGCGCGCACGCCCAAGCTCGCAGCCCGCAAGCAGTGGATGGTCGACCACTTGCAACTGCGCGGCGCCGTCGTCGTGGATGCCGGCGCGGCAGGCAAGCTGCGCGCAGAAGGGGTGAGCCTGCTGCCGATCGGCATGGTCGAGGTGCACGGCGAATTCGCGCGCGGCGACGTGATCTCGGTGCGCGGGCCGGAGGGCGGCGAACTGGCACGTGGGCTGGCGAACTACTCGGCGGCTGAGGCGCGCCTCATCGCGCGCAAGCCTTCGAACCGCATCGAGTCGCTGCTGGGCTATGTCAACGAGCCTGAAATGATCCACCGCACGAATCTCGTGCTGATCTGAACCTATTTCACAACCCTCGGCCAAACAGCTCGGCTGGTGGATCAATCAGCCGGCAGTCCCTGCCTCGCGGCGTCCAGGTCCTGTTCGTAGCGCTGCGCGCGCAACCCGGCCCGCAGGTAGCGGTTGTGGTGGTTCACGCGAGGCAGATAACGCGCCAATTCGGTGAGTGCCATTTCGTACACGCCGCGTTTGAACTCGATCACCACATCCAGCGGCACCCAATACTCGTTCCAGCGCCAGGCGTCGAACTCGGGGTGGTCGGTAGCGCGCAGGTTCATGTCGCTGTCGCGGCCGGTCAGGCGCAGCAGGAACCAGATCTGTTTTTGCCCGCGGTAGTGCCCCCGCGCATCTTTGCGGATGAAATGGTCTGGCACTTCGTAACGCAGCCAATCGCGTGTGCGGCCGATGATCTGCACGTGGTCGGCCGTGAGGCCGACCTCTTCATGCAACTCTCGAAACATCGCCTGTTCCGGCGATTCCCCGTGCTTGATGCCGCCCTGCGGAAACTGCCACGAATGCGTGCGCAAACGTTTGCCCCAGAAAACCTGGTTGCGAGCGTTCAGCAGCACGATGCCGACGTTGGGCCTAAAGCCTTCACGGTCGAGCATAATCGGACCCCGAATCTGTGACTGTTTTCATTATTGCACCGCGCCGGTGCGGTGCGACCCTTCTCGCTAACCCCAACCACCTTCGGTATGGGGCCACGCACAGCGCGGTGAGCAACGCGGCCGGCTGCGATTGCACACACCCTGCCGCGCCATGAAAGCTTCCCAGACCTTCATCTCCACGCTCAAAGAGGCGCCCGCCGACGCCGAGGTCAAGAGCCACCAGCTCATGATGCGCGCCGGCATGATCAGGCGCCTGTCGGCCGGTATCTACAACTACATGCCGATGGGCTTGCGGGTGATCCGGAAGGTCGAGGCCATCATCCGCGAAGAGATGAACCGCGCCGGTGGCGTCGAGTTGCTGATGCCGGTGGTGCAGCCCGCTGAGTTGTGGCAGGAGACAGGTCGCTTCCAGGCCTACGGCCCCGAGCTGATGCGCATCAAGGATCGGCATGACCGCGACTTCGTCCTCCAGCCCACCAGCGAAGAAGTCATCACCGACATCGCCCGTCAGGAGCTGCGCAGCTACAAGCAGCTGCCGCGCAACTGGTACCACATCCAGACCAAGTTCCGCGACGAGCGCCGGCCGCGTTTCGGCCTGATGCGCGGGCGCGAGTTCACGATGAAGGACGCCTACACCTTCGACCGCGACAAGGCCTCAGCGCTGGTCAGCTACCAGCGCATGTACGACGCCTACTGCGCGATCTTCGACCGTTTCGGCCTGCAGTACCGCGCGGTGGCGGCGGACACGGGCGCGATCGGCGGCGATGCCTCGCACGAGTTCCAGGTGATCGCCGACACCGGTGAGGACGCGATCGCCTATTGCCCGACCAGCGGCTATGCCGCGAACGTCGAGCTGGCCGAGGCCTTGCCACTGATCGCTTCGCGTGATGCGCCTTCGCAGGCCCTGGTCAAGACGCCGACGCCGGGCAAGAGCACCTGCGAGGACGTCGCGGGCTTGCTCGGCCTGCCGCTTTCGAAGACGGTCAAGTCGCTGGTGTTGGCTACCGAAGAGAAGAACGCCGCGGGCGACATCGTCAAGGTGACGGTGTGGCTGCTGCTGGTGCGTGGCGATCACAACCTGAACGAAGTGAAGACCGGCAAGGTGGCCGGCCTGAAGGACGGCTGGCGTTTCGCAACGGTGGCCGAGATCGAGGACCATTTCGGTACCAAGCCGGGCTACCTGGGCCCGATCGGCACCAAGAAGCCCGTCAAGGTGGTGGCCGAGCGGACCGTGGCCAACATGGCGGACTTCGTCTGCGGCGCCAACGAGGCCGACTTCCACTTCACGGGGGTCAATTGGGGCCGTGATCTACCCGAGCCGGATCTCGTTGCCGACATCCGCAATGTCGTCGCGGGCGATCCGTCGCCCGACGGAAATGGCAAGCTGGCGATCCAGCGCGGCATCGAGGTCGGCCATGTCTTCTACCTCGGCACCAAGAAGTACAGCGTGCCGATGAATGCGAACTTCCTCGACGAGAACGGCAAGCCGCAGCCTTTCGAGATGGGCTGCTATGGCATCGGCGTGACCCGCATCCTCGGCGCGGCCATCGAGCAAGGCCATGACGAGCGCGGGATTGTCTGGCCGGGTGCAATCGCACCGTTTGCCGCTGTTGTCTGCCCGATCGGCTACGACCGCAATGCCGAAGTGAAGGCCGCTGCCGATGCGCTGCACGACGAACTCGTCGCGCTTGGCATCGACGTCGTGCTCGACGACCGCGGCGAGCGGCCGGGCGTGATGTTTGCCGAGTGGGAACTCATCGGCATTCCGCAGCGCGTGGTGATCTCCGAGCGCGGCCTCAAGGCAGGCACGGTAGAACTGCAGGGACGGCGCGAGGCAGCGGCGAGCGCCGTGCCACTGGCCGAGGTGGCGTCGCTGCTCAGCGCCCGCATCGGGGGCCCGGCGCGCGCATGAGGGCTGCGGGCGCGTTGTCGCGCCGGGGGCTCTTGGCGTTGCCGCTGCTGGCGGCCGTGCCGCTGGCACGGGCGGGCGGGCAGGTCGAGGAACCCTTGTCCGACTCGGTGCGCTCCGCGCTGTCTGCCGCCGTGTCCGAGGCCGCGCCGCCAAAGCCGAGGTTCCAGAACATCGAAGAACGCCTGGCCTACCTGCGCTGGCTTGGTCAGGCCAGTGACCGCCTCAAGCGCCGCAAGGCCGAAGCCCACACGCGGCTGGAGTTCCTTGAGACCGTCTGGTACGAGAGTCGCCGTGCGGGGCTCGAGACCCCGCTGGTGCTCAGCGTGATCCAGGTCGAGAGTGCTTTCCGCAAGTACGCCATCAGCGTCGTCGGTGCGCGCGGCTACATGCAGGTCATGCCGTTCTGGGCACGGCTGATCGGTGACGGCGACCCGGCGCGCCTGTTCCATTTGCAGACCAACCTGCGTTTTGGCTGCGTGATCTTGCGCCACTACCTCGACCGCGAACGGGGCGACGTGTTCATGGCGCTGGGCCGCTACAACGGCAGCCGTGGTCGGTCGGAGTATCCAAACATGGTCTTCGGCGCGCGGCGGCAATGGGAGATTCCGCTGGCGTGACGCGCGGGCCCTGTTGGGCGTTGCGGCGTTGCGGCCCGAGGCCTACAGCCCGTTCCAGGCCCGCGGGGCAGCGCCGCCCACACCCGACAGCGCCAGCACTCGCTCGACGCTCTCGGCGACCAGCTCGTCGATGCTGATCGGCCGGTGATAAAACGCCGGCAGCGGCGGGAAGACGATCGCGCCCATCTCGGTGGCTGCCGTCATGTTGCGGAGGTGGGCCAGGTTGAACGGCGTCTCGCGCACCATCAGCACGAGGCGGCGTCGCTCCTTCAGCGTCACGTCGGCAGCACGGGTCAGCAGGTTGTCGCCGAAGCCATGCGCGATCGATGCCAGCGTCTTCATCGAGCACGGCGAGACGATCATGGCTGCCGTATCGAAGCTGCCGCTGGCCAAACACGCGCCGATGTCGGCCGGTGCGTAGGCGTGGTCAGCCAACGCTTCGAAAGCGCGGCGGTCGAGCCCGAGCTCGTGATGCACGTTGAGCACACCGGCCGGCGTGACGACGAGGTGCGTCTGCACCTTCAACTCGCGCGCTCGCACCAGCAGCCGCTGGGCGTACACCGCGCCCGTGGCCCCCGTGACGCCGAGCACCAAGCGCTGCGGCCCGGTGCCGGCGGCGGCGTTCACTTCGAGGCAGCCAGCAACTGCTTCAACTCGCCCGATTCGAACATCTCGGTCATGATGTCCGAGCCGCCGACGAATTCGCCATCGACGTAGAGCTGCGGGATCGTCGGCCACTGGGCGTAGTCCTTGATGCCCTGGCGCACGTCCTCGTCTTCGAGCACGTTGAAGGTCTTGATCTGTTCGGCGCCAGCGGCTTTCAGCACCTGGATCGCGCGGCCGGAAAAGCCGCACATCGGGAACTGGGCGGTGCCCTTCATGAACAGCATGACGCGGTTGGTCTTGACCAACTCGTCGATGCGTTGCTGCACATCGCTCATCGCGGTGCTCCTGCAAGAAATGGGTGGCCTGCAAGTATGCGGCAACGGGGCGGCCGCTGGCCTGCGTAGGGCCGGCCGGCGCCACGCGGCTTCCCGGGGCTTCAGAACGCGTAGCGCACGCCGAGCTGCAAGACGGGCGACAGGCGCAGTTCGCGCCGGCTGCTTTCCGCGCCCTGCACACCCAGCAGCGCCCGGCCCAGGCCACCTGAAGCCGTGTTGACTGGCGAGGTCTCCGCCGCGAGGCCGAGGTCGGCACTGAGCGTGACGCCGGCCCACGTCGCCGGGCTGCTATAGCCCAGGCCGAGGTAGGGCGCTGAGGCCCAACCGTCGCCGCCGGCCGGTTGGTTCATCCACAAGCCGCCGGTGGCCCGGAAGCGGCCGTACGAGGGCTGCGCGAAGTAGTAATCGCCGACGAACGAGCCGCTCTGTACGCCGCGCGCTGCGCTGGCGGTGTCGCCCAGACGGGCCTGCCACCAGGGAGCCAGCGGCGCGGTCTGCAAGGTGACGCGTGGCTGTACGCCGAACCACAGTGCATCGGGCGCTTTGGCGACCAGACCGTCGGCGGCCGAGGCGACGGTCGCCACGAGACTGAGCGTCGTTAGGCTGCACAGCGGGCGGAACTTCATCGGGCCTCCGGCTCGGACGACAGGGTATGCGGCCATCATGCGCCGCAATGGCCTGTGGGGCATCACCCGTTGGAGCCGGGCGTCGTTAAATGTTGACGTCGCCGGCCGCCAAGCGCGCAGCGGAGCAGCGTGGCAGGCCAGCCAGGTCTCGGCGCATCTGCACGTCGATGAAGCCGGCTGCCAGGAACAGCGCTTCGATCGCTCCGGCCTGATCGTGGCCATGCTCGACCAACATCCATGCGCCTGGCAGTAAGTGAGGCGACGCGCCGCCGATCAGCTCGCGAAACGCCGCCAGATCGTCTTCGCCGCCCGGCGTCAGCGCCACGCCCGGCTCGTGCGACAGCCCCGCCAGGTGCGGGTCACCGGCGGCCACGTAAGGCGGGTTCGACACGACCAAACCGAAGCGGCGACAGGGGACGGCTGCCCACCACGGCCCCTGTGCAAACTCGACGCGAAGCCCGTGCGCGGTTGCGTTGCCACGCGCGACCTGCAGGGCCTCTTGGCTCAGGTCGGTCGCCGTCATGCGCAGGTCGGGCGCTTCGCTCGCCAGAGCGATCGCCACGGCGCCGCTGCCGGTGCCCAGATCAATCGCATCGACCGTCACACCGCGCAGTTGCAATGCCCACTCGACCATCAATTCGGTCTCGGGCCGCGGAATCAGCACGGCCGGGCTGACGGCGAGCTCGAGCCCCCGAAAGTGCGTGTATCCGATGACATAGGCCAGCGGCTCACCCGCAGCGCGGCGCGCAATGCCGTCGTGAAACGCAGCGGCTTGGCTGTCGCCAAGCGCCACGTCGTCGTGTGCCAGCAGCGCGGCGCGGTCCCGCTTCATCAGGTGGCCCAGCAGCCACTGCGCGTCGAGCCGGTCGACGCCGGCCGCGCGGGCCAGCTCCAGCGCCTGCCGCACCTGCATCGCCGCGCCTTCAGCGCCCGCCGGCTTCGAGCTGCGCCAGCTGCTCGGCCGCACGCGCCGCGCGCAGCGCCGCGATCACGTCGTCGAGCTCGCCGTCCATCACCGCGCCGAGCTTGTACAGCGTCAGGTTGATGCGGTGATCGGTCAGCCGCCCCTGCGGGAAGTTGTAGGTGCGGATGCGGTCGCTTCGGTCGCCGCTGCCGATCAGGCTCTTGCGCGTGGCGGCATCCTTGGCGGCGCGTTCGCTGCGGTCTTTCTCGCGCAGCCGCGCGCCCAGGACCGCCATCGCCTTGGCCTTGTTGCGGTGCTGACTGCGGTCGTCCTGGCATTCGGCCACCAGCCCGGTCGGCAGATGGGTGATGCGGATCGCGCTGTCGGTCTTGTTGACGTGCTGGCCACCGGCGCCGCTGGCGCGGAAGGTGTCGATGCGCAGGTCGGCCGGGTTGAGCTGGATCTCCTCGGCTTCGTCGGGCTCGGGCATCACCGCCACCGTGCAGGCGCTGGAGTGCACGCGACCCTGGCTCTCGGTGGTCGGCACACGCTGTACCCGGTGGCCGCCGCTCTCGAAGCGCAGTTGCTCGTAGACGCGCGGGCCTTCGACCCGCAGCACCAGCTCGCGGTAGCCACCGAGCTCGGCGGTGCTCTCGCTCAAGACCTCGGTGCGCCAGCCCTGGCGCTCGCAGTGGCGCAGGTACATGCGAGCCAGGTCACCGGCGAACAACGCCGACTCGTCACCGCCCGTGCCGGCGCGGATCTCGAGGAACGCGTTGCGCTCGTCGTCCGGGTCTTTCGGCACCAACGCGGCTTGCAACTCGGCCGCCAGGCGCTGCATGTCGGCATCGGCCGCGGCGATCTCGTCGCGCGCCATCTCGGCCATCTCGGGGTCGGACAGCAGTGCCTGCGCCGCGGCGACATCAGCTTCGCGCTGCTGGTAGGCACGGAAACGGTCGACGACCTCGCGAGCCTCGGACTGCTCGCGCGAAAGGGCCCGCCAGCGCTTGATATCGCCCACCACCGCGGGGTCGGCCAGGATCGCATCGAGCTCGCCCAGCCGCAGGGCCAGGCGCTCGAACTGTTCGCGCAGTGCGAGGGTCAACGGCCGGTGTTGTCGGTACGCCCGGGATGGCGCGAGGCCTGGCGCAGGAACAGGCGCGACACGGTGTCGGCGAGCTGTTCGCGCTCGGCGCCGTCGGCGGCGTGCAGCTCGGCCATCGTGCCGTGCAGCATCTTGTGGGTCAGGCCACGGGCCATCGCTTCGAGCACGTGTTCGATGGTCTCGCCGCGCGCCAGCATCTTCTTGGCGCGGGCCATTTCGATCGCGCCCCAGTCGTCGGCTTGGCGGTTCAGCGCCTGGATCAGCGGCACGGCGTTGCGCTGGTCGAGCCAGTGCGCAAAGCTCGCGACGCCCGCGTCGATGATGGCTTCGGCCTGGTGAACAGCCGCCTGACGCTTTTCGCCAGCCGTTTGCACGACGGTTGACAGATCGTCCAGGCTATACAAAAAAATGTCGGACAGCTTCGCGACTTCAGGTTCGATGTCACGCGGCAACGCCAGATCGACCATGAACATCGGCCGATGCCGGCGCGCTTTCAGGGCCCGTTCGACGGCACCCAGGCCGATGATCGGCAGCGTGCTCGCGGTGCACGAGATGATGGCGTCGAACTCGTGCAGGCGGCCGGGCAGGTCCGACAGGCGCATGGCCTGCGCACCGAAGCGTGCAGCCAGCCGTTCGCCGCGTTCGAGTGTGCGGTTGGCTACCACCATGCCCTTGGGCGTGCGCGCCGCGAAGTGCGTCGCCACCAGCTCGATCATCTCGCCAGCACCAACGAACAGCACGTGGATCTCGGCCAGGTCTTCGAACAACTGCGAAGCCAGCCGCACGGCTGCGGCAGCCATGCTGATGGAGTGCGCGCCGATCTCGGTCGAGCTGCGAACTTCCTTGGCGACCGAGAACGAGCGCTGGAACAGCTGGTGCAACGTGGTGCCGAGCGTACCGGCCTCGTCGGCCTGGCGCACGGCTTCCTTCATCTGGCCCAGGATCTGCGGTTCGCCGAGCACCATTGAATCGAGGCCCGAAGCAACACGGAACGCATGCCGCGCGGCGTCGCGGTCCTCCATCACGTAGGTGTGCGCTTGCAGGTGGTTGCCGCTGACGCCGCCTTGTTCGGCCAGCCAGTCGACGACCGGCCGAACCAACTCACGTACGCGCGGGGCGGGCGCGGCCACGTAGAGTTCGGTGCGGTTGCAGGTCGAGACGAGGGCGGCTTCGGGCACCGCGCGCTGCAAGCGGTCGCGCAGGCCGTGCAGCGCAGGCACCAGCCGTTCAGGGCCGAACGCCAGCCGGCCGCGCAAGTCGAGCGGCGCGGTCGTGTGGTTCAGTCCGAGGGCGAGGACAGTCACGTCAAAATTGTAAGGTTCGATTGACACAGCGCCGTGTCGGGACAAGCCCGGGCGCCACAGCATCTTCTTTTAGCAGCCGGTTATCAGTCAATACACCGCGATCAATGGGTTTCTTCGACGCTTTCAACCATGTGTTCAATCTGTTCCTGCCCGCGCTGGGCCTCGGCGCGCTGGGGGCGGCATTGACCAAGCTGCTGTGGCGGCGCGATCTGGCCACCGTGCCCTGGCACAAGCTGGCCGCGCCGGCCTGTGCGGCCAGCGCGGCGGTGGCGCTGGCCGGTCTGGTGCTGTTCGGCCGCGACGGGCGGATGGCGATGTACGCCGGCATGGTTGTGGCTTGTGCGCTCACGCTGTGGTGGCAGGGCTTCGGGCCGGGCCGGCAGCGATCGGGCTGAAGTCTTCGCCATCACGCATGGCCGGCGTGCCGCGCAGCGAATGCGGCAGCGCTTCGGTGATGCGCACGTCCAGCATCTGGCCAGCGAGCCGCGCCGACAACGGGCCGCCGTCGAAATTGACGATGCGGTTGCACTCGGTGCGGCCCATCAATTCCAGCGTGTTCTTCCGCGACGGCCCCTCGACCAGGATGCGCTGCACCGTGCCGACGCGGCTGGCGCTGATGCGGCGCACGTTGTCTTCGATGCGCGCCTGCAACTGCTGCAAGCGCTGCAGCTTCAAGGTCTGCGGCGTGTCGTCGGCCAGTGAAGCGGCCGGCGTGCCGGGCCGCTTGCTGAACACAAAGCTGAAGCTGGCGTCGTAGCCGACGTCGTCGATCAGCTTCATCGTCTTGGCGTGGTCTTCCTCGGTTTCTCCGGGGAAGCCGACGATGAAGTCGGTCGACAGGCTGAGGCCAGGCCGCACCGCGCGCAGCTTGCGCACCGTGCTCTTGTATTCCATCGCGGTGTAGCCCCGCTTCATCGCCATCAGGATGCGGTCGCTGCCGTGCTGCACCGGCAGGTGAAGGTGGTTCACCAGTTTCGGCACGTGGGCGTAGACCTCGATCAGGCGCTGCGTGAACTCGTTCGGGTGACTGGTGGTGTAACGGATGCGCTCGATGCCAGGGATCTCGGCCACGTACTCGATCAGCAGGGCGAAGTCGGCGATCTCGGCCCCGCTCTTGTCACTTCGGCCCATCCGCCCGCGGTAGGCGTTGACGTTCTGGCCAAGCAGCGTCACTTCCTTGACGCCCTGGTCGGCCAGGCCGGCGACTTCGGTCAGCACGTCGTCGAAAGGACGGCTGACTTCTTCGCCGCGGGTGTACGGCACCACGCAGTACGAGCAGTACTTCGAGCAGCCTTCCATGATCGAGACGAAGGCCGAGGCGCCATCGACCTTGGCCGGGGGCAGGTGGTCAAACTTCTCGATCTCGGGGAAGCTGATGTCGACCTGCGGCCGGCGTTCGGCGCGGCGCGCTTCGATCATCTGCGGCAGCCGGTGCAACGTCTGTGGGCCGAACACGATGTCGACATACGGCGCGCGTTCGATGATCGCCGCGCCTTCCTGGCTGGCGACGCAGCCGCCGACGCCGATCAAGACGCCCTTCGCCTTCAGGTGCTTCACGCGGCCGAGGTCGCTGAAGACCTTCTCCTGCGCCTTCTCGCGCACCGAGCAGGTGTTGAAGAGGATCAGGTCGGCCTGTTCGACATCGGTCGTCGGCTCGTAGCCCTCGGCGGCGCGCAGCACGTCGACCATCTTGTCCGAGTCATAGTCATTCATCTGGCAGCCGAAGGTGCGGATGAAGACTTTCTTGGCGGACCCACTGTTCATGGCCGGCTCCACTGCTGCGCATACGGGTTGAACGACCAAGTGGCGGCCTGCTGCGGCGTGGCGGGCCAGGGCTGGCGTGAAGCCTCGGAGGGCATGAGCACCCAGACGTCCTGCAGCTCGCCGGCGAGGTCGAAGGTGTAATGCACCAGCAGCCGCTGGCCGGCGACTGCGCCGCTGATCTTGAACAGATTGTCCGCACCCCGAATGCGCGCACCCGCTGCCAAGCGCGCCGGCCGGCCGTTGAGCACCACTTCAGGCGGCTGCGTCACGACCAATACGCCGCGCAGTGCGGTCGCCGGAAAGTTGCGCGGCGCCTGCGCAATCGCAGCGGTGGACGAAGCGGCCAGCAAGGTGGCCAGTGCAACACAGCGGAGCATGGTTTAGACCCAGTGGCTGTGGAAAGAAATCAGCCCGATCGCATGAGCCATGCTCGGCCGTCCGGAGAGGCTCGCACCGGAGCGCGCAGCACGAAGGCAATCAAGTGAATGTCGGGCCAGGTGTCTGGTGGCGCTTCAGGGATTTGAACCCCGGACCTGCGGATTATGATTCCGTCGCTCTAACCAGCTGAGCTAAAGCGCCTGAGCCCGCAAGTATAGCGGGGCCGCCCTGCGCCGACACCCCTGGCGCGACCGCCGCCACACCCACCCGCATGTTCAGTTTCTTCAAGAAAAAGCAGCCGACTGCGGTGCCGGCTGATGTGCCAGCGCTGTCTGCCGCCGCTACCGGGCTGGCGAATGCCGCGTCGCCGGCTGCCGCTGCACAGCCGGCGCCACGAAACGGCTGGCTCGACCGCCTGAAGCAGGGCCTGCGCAAGACCGGCAGCAGCGTCGCGCAGGTCTTGACCGGCACGCGCATCGACGACGCGCTGTACGAAGAACTCGAAGGCGCGCTGCTGATGGCCGACGCTGGCGTGGCCGCCACCGAACACCTGCTGGCCGACCTGAAGCGGCGTGTGAAGGACGCCAAAGCGACGGAGCCAGCGGCCGTCAAGACCCTGCTGGCCGAATCGGTGGCTGCGTTGCTGCGGCCGCTCGAACGGCAGTTCACGCTGGCCGAGTCGAAGCCGACGGTGATCATGGTCGTCGGCGTCAACGGCGCCGGCAAGACGACAACCATTGGCAAGCTCACGCGCCATCTTGCCGATGGCAACTGCCGCGTTCTGCTGGCCGCGGCAGATACCTTTCGCGCCGCAGCGCGCGAGCAGCTTGCGGTGTGGGGCGACCGTAACCGGGTCGAAGTCATCAGCCAGGAAGGCGGCGACCCGGCTGCGGTCAGCTTCGATGCCGTCAACGCCGGCCGCGCGCGCGACGTCGATGTCGTCATCGCTGACACCGCCGGACGCCTGCCGACGCAGCTGCACCTGATGGACGAGCTGAAAAAGATCCAGCGCACGATCACCAAGGCGCTGCCCGGAGCGCCGCACGAGGTGCTGCTGGTCGTCGATGGCAACACGGGCCAGAACGCGCTGGCGCAGGTCAAGGCGTTCGATTCAACACTCGGCTTGACGGGCCTGGTCGTCACCAAGCTGGACGGCACGGCGAAGGGCGGCGTGCTGGCGGCGATCGCGCGCTGGCGCGAGGAGTCGGGCCGCGACGTGCCCGTCTATTTCATCGGCATCGGCGAGAAGCTCGAAGACTTGCAGCCCTTCGACGCCGCCGAGTTCGCGCAGGCCCTGGTGGGCTGAACGGCAACCGGCTCAGCGCCGAACTAGCGCCGACCCATCGGCTCGGCTTCCATATCGTCGAAGAATGCCGATGGCACTGGTTCGTGCGTGAAGTCAGCGGCCATGCGGTCGCCTTCGGCCAGCACCTCTTCCATCTCGGCGACCGGAATCAGCGGCATCGGGCGCGACGTTACCGGCTTGGCCGCGGTGCGGCGCAGCACCGCGGCGAATTCCGTGCGCAGCGCCATCGGTGTCGGGAGTGCGCCTTCGCGCCACACCGACACGTGCACGCCCGCTGCGCGCAGCACCCGGGCCATGCGTTCGTGGCGGCGCTGGCTGCGTGCGGTCTCGTCCTGGCTGCGGATGTCGATCACCGCCAGCACACGTGAGCCGGCGTCGCACAGCACCAGATCGGCACTGAGCGAGCCGACGCGCTGCAGCCACTCGCTATAAGAACGCCGCAGCGGCACCCGCACGAAACGCGACAGCGGCACCTGCGCCAGGACCATGAACCCGGGCATCGCGCGGCGCAGCAGTTCATAGGCGTGGCGCTCGTCGATGGTCATCACGCGCGCCACTTCGGGCGGCCAATCGGCCACCGTGTCGAGGTGTTCGACGACCTGCCCACGGCGTTGGATGCCGCGCTGGCGCATGCGCACGAACCACAGGCTCAGCAGCAAAACCGCAAGCAGCGGCAGTGCCCAAGAGCCCGACCCTGGCAAAAATTCCATTTAAAGCCCCGGTGGGGAAAGACGCAGTCCCGGCAAGGGTGCCCATGCAATGCCAGGGCGGCAACCACAGATTTGCCTATCTGCGGCCACAGTCGTTTCAAATAGTTGCAGCGGCGATGCCTTTGCGTGGCCGTGGTTGCGGGATTCAGCCCGCCGGCGCCTTCTAGCGCGGCATGCCGGGGAAGCCGCCGCCGGGGCCACCCATGCCGCCCATTCCACCCATGCGCTTCATCATCTTCATCAGGCCGCCGCCCTTCATCTTCTTCATCATCCCCTGCATCTGCTCGAACTGGTTGAGCAGGCGGTTCACTTCCTGAACCTGCACGCCGGCACCTGCAGCGATGCGGCGCTTGCGGCTGGCCTTGATGAGCTCCGGCTTGCGGCGCTCCAGCGCCGTCATCGAACTGATGATTCCTTCCATCCGGCGAACATCGCGCTCGGCGCGGTCCATGTCGGCGCCGGCGGCCTTCTGTGCCAGCTGACCGGGCAGCTTGTCGATCAGGCTCGACAGCCCGCCCATCTTCTTCATCTGCGAGATCTGGGTGCGGAAGTCGTCGAGGTCGAAGCCGCCGCTCTTGACCTTGTCGGCGAGCTTCTTCGCGCTGTCCAGGTCGACGCCCTTGTGCACCTCTTCGACAAGCGCCAGGATGTCGCCCATGCCCAGCACACGGCCAGCGTGGCGCTCGGCGTCGAAGACCTCCAGCCCTTCGATCTTCTCGGAGGTGCCGGCAAACTTGATCGGCGCGCCCGTCACCTGCCGCACCGACAGTGCCGCGCCGCCGCGCGAATCGCCGTCGAGCTTGGTCAGCACCACGCCCGTCAGCGGCAACGCATCCTTGAAGGCCTTGGCGGTGTTGACCGCGTCCTGGCCCTGCATGGCATCGACGACGAACAGCGTCTCGACCGGGCTCAGGGCCGCGTGCAGCGCGCTGATCTCGGCCATCAGCGCCTCATCGATGCCCAGCCGGCCCGCGGTGTCGACCAGCAGCACGTCGAAGTAGTGCCGTTTGGCATGGTCGAGCGCCGCTTGCGCAATCGCCAGGGGCGTGTCGCTGGCGCTCGACGGGAACCACTCCGCACCGGCCTGCGCCGTCACCAACTTGAGTTGTTCGATCGCCGCCGGCCGGTAGACGTCGGCCGACACCGTCAGCACCTTCTTCTTGCGCTGCAGGATCAGGTGCCGCGCGAGCTTGGCGGTGGTGGTGGTCTTTCCCGCGCCTTGCAGGCCGGCCATCAGGATGACGGCGGGCGGTTGCGCGGCCAGGTTCAGGTCCGACACGCCTTCGCCCATCGTGGACGCGAGTTCCTTGTGCACGATGCCCACCAGTGCCTGGCCCGGGTTCAGCGAGCCGGCCACTTCGGCGCCGAGCGCCTTGTCTTTGACGCGGGCGATGAAGTCGCGGACCACGGGCAGTGCGACGTCGGCCTCGAGCAGAGCCATGCGCACTTCGCGCAGCATCTCCTGCACGTTGCTCTCGGTGATGCGAGCCTGGCCGCGCATCGTTTTCACCAGCCGTTGCAGCCGGTCGCTGAGGGCGGAAGCCATGATCGTGAGGGCTGCCGCGGGGCAGCCGGTGATTACACTGTCGTGATGATTTTATCGATGCCCTCTACCGCGGCCTTGCCGGACGCTGCGCTGGTGCTGGCGGTGTTGGCGATGGTGCTGTACGCGGCTGCAGTGCTGCCGATGAAATCGTTCAAGCGCGGGTCGGCATGGGCTCTGGGCGGCGGGTGGTTGTTGCATGCGCTGCTGCTGGTGATCGACATCGGAGGCATCGGCCAGCCGGTGCCCGGCACGCACCTGGGTTTCGCGCCGGTGCTGTCGATGACGGTGTGGCTGGTGATCGCTGTTCACGCGATCGAGAGCCGCTTCGTGCCGCTGCCGTCGGTGCGTTTGATGCTGGCCGCAAGCGGCGCACTGGCAGTGTTGCTGACCGTGCTGTTCCCCGGCGAGTTGAGGCCGTTGAGCTCGGCGCTGGCGCCGCTGCACTTCGCGCTCGGCGTCGGCTCGTACGGCCTGTTCGGCGCTGCGGTGATGCACGCGGTGATGCTCAACCAGGCTGAGAGCCGGCTCCGCGCGGGTGGCCCGACATTGGCTGCTGCCGGTGTCGGCGCAGGCACGAAGGGGCAGACCCTCGGCATGCCGTTGTTGCAACTGGAGCGGCTCACCTTCCACTTCGTCGAGGCGGGCTTCGCCGTGCTGACGGCGACCTTGTTGCTCGGCGTCTTTACCTCGGCCAGCAGCGGGCGCTGGCACTGGGACCACAAGACCGTCTTCTCGCTGCTGGCCTGGGGGGTTTTCGCGGCACTGGTCGTCGGCCGCCGCTGGCGCGGCTGGCGTGGGCGGCGGGCGACGCGCTGGCTGTATGCCGGTGCGCTGCTGCTGCTGCTGGCCTACGCGGGCTCGCGCTTCGTGATGGAAGTGATGTTGGCACGGTGATGGCGCGATGAAGTTCCTAGTCGTGCTGCTGGTGTTGGTCGTTGCCATCGGCTGGGTATTGATACGCACCCGCCGCCCGCAGGCGCCGCCGGTGAAGCCGCCGCCGAAGACAGCGGAGCTGGCCGAGATGCTGGCCTGCGCGCACTGCGGCATGCACCTGCCGCGCGCCGAGGCGGCTTTCGACGCGGCCGGCCGCGCGTATTGCGGCCCCGAACACCGTGACGCCGGCCCCCGCTGAGGCGGGTGACGACGGCGGCGCAGCGGGCGAACGCCGCCAGGGCGACCGCCGCGGCAACGACCGCCGAGGCCACCTCGGACACCTCAGCCGGCGAAGCGACGACTCGTTGTTCGGTGCGCTCGGCGAAGCCGACAGCCAGAACGCCGAGTCGTTGTTCGACCCCGGGTGGCTGGCCGCCGGCGACGCCGCCCGTGCGGCCGACAGCCGACTGCTGCTGCGGCAGGCGCGTCGCGTAGCGCAGCAGCAGGACAGCGCGCTGGCACGGGTCTTCCGCACCTACGCCGCAGCGCGGGCGGTGATTGGTGTTGGCCTGGTCGCCAGCCAGGCTTTCACCACCCTGTTCGTCGGCCGCGGCCACGAGTGGGTGGCGCTGCTGTGCGTGGCGTACGGCGTGCAGGCCATCACGCTATGGCTGCTACCGCGTTTCGGCTCGCTGGCGCTGCCGCAGCCGAGCGCGCGGCGGCGGGTCCGGCAGTGGCTGGCTACCGTCGGCGTCGATCTGGTGGCCTTCTCGCTGCTGCACGTGGCGGCGCTGGGGTCGAGCTTCAACTTCGGCGCGCTGCTGGTGCTGCCGGTGCTCATGTCGGGTGTGATGACCTCGCGGCTACTCGCGCTGGGCACAGCGGCCAGCGCGGCATTGATGCTGCTCGTGGTGGCCTGGTGGGGCGCCGGCGGCAGTGCCGACACGCCGGCCTTGATGCTGCAAAGCGGCCTGGCGGGGCTGGGCCTCTTCATCATCACGCTGCTGGCTGGTGAACTGGCCGGGCGGCTGGCGCGCGAAGAGCTCGCGGCGCGCGGCAGTCTGGAGTTGGCGCGCCAGCAGGCGCAGTTGAACCGGCTCGTGATCGAGGAGATGGCCGACGGCGTGCTGGTCGTCGACCGCCGCTTGCGGGTGCGTGCCGCCAACCCCGCTGCGCGCTCGCTGCTGGTCGACCAGGGCTTGAGCCCGCCAGCGCCTTTCGGCCTGGCCGACCGCGCTGCCTGGATCACCTTGCGCCAGGCCGTCGAGCGCGCGTTGGCCAGCGGCGACTGGCCCGAAGCGGGGCGCGAAGTCAGCATCGACTTCAGCCCGGGCATCTCGCGGGGCGTGCGCTTACGGGTGCGTTTCATGCGCGGGCGCGGGCTCGATGAGTTCACCGCGCCGCCCGGCGAGGACGGCGGCAGTTTCGCCGCTGGGCAAGCCGGCCCCAATGCTGCGCCCGGTGAGCCGCTGGTCGTGCTGCTGCTCGAAGACGTGCGCACCGCGCAGGCCCGCATCCGGCAGGAGAAGCTGGCGGCGATGGGCCGCGTCTCGGCCGGCATCGCGCACGAGATTCGCAACCCGCTGGCGGCGATCTCCCAGGCCAACGCGCTGATGCTCGAAGACGAGCTGCCACCCGCGCAGCAGCGCCTGGCGCGCATGGTCGCCGACAACGTCGAACGGTTGAAGCGGCTGGTCGACGACGTGATGGAAGTGGCGCCCGGCGCCGAGCCGACCAGCCTGCCGATCGACGCTGCCGCCACCGTGTCGGCCGCCGCTGCCGATTGGGCCCGCACGGCGCAGATGCCGCTCGGTTCGGACAGCCGGCTGCGTGCCGAGCTGCCGTCGTTGCCGCTGGGCGTGAGCTTCGACCCCGAGCACCTGCGCCGCGTGCTGGTCAACCTGCTCGACAACGCACAACGCCACGCCAGCGGTGCCGCGGGCGCCATCTTCCTTCGCCTCTTTGCGCGTGACGAGAGCTCGGTCGTGTTGTCGGTGCTCAGCGACGGTGCCCCGATCACGTCTGATGTCGAGCGCTACCTGTTCGAGCCCTTCTTTTCGACCCGCAGCCGCGGCACCGGACTCGGCTTGTACATTTGTCGCGAGCTGTGCGAACGCTACGGCGCCAGCATCGAATACCGCCCCCGCCCCGCCGCCGAGCGGTTGCGCAACGAGTTCGTCGTCAACATGCGGCGGGTCACGCTCCACGAACCGGCCACTCCGCTGCACCTCGATCCGTGAGCCCGACCGGCCGCCCGAAGGACGATTACCAGAGTGCGTCGCACGCAGGTTTCCTGATGAGCTCAACCACCGCCCCCGTCATGCCCAGGCTGCTCGTTGTCGACGACGAGCCCGATTTGCGCACACTGTACGAGCTGACGCTGCTGCGCGAGGGCTACCACGTCGAGTCCGCCGGCAGTGTCGAAGACGCCTGGGCGTTGCTGCTCGAAGGCGGTGCCGGGCGCTTCCAGTTGCTGATCACCGACATGCGCCTGCCCGACGGCACGGGCCTGGATCTGCTGAACCGCCTGGAGGCCGCGGGCCGGCGTGAGAAGGGCATCGTTATTACCGCGTATGGCTCACCCGAGAACGCGGTCGAGGCGCTGAAGGCCGGTGCCTACGACTACCTGACCAAGCCGGTGGACCTGCGCCAATTCCGTGCCGTGGTTGCATCGGCATTGGGACGGCCGGTTTCTGCCACTGCTGGTGCACGCGATCGTTTGCCGGACGTGAAGCTGACCGGCACACCGCTGGCTGCTGTCGTACTGCACCCGGCGCTGGAGCGCATGGCCGGCACATCAAGCGCCATGCAGCAGGTGCGTGCGATGGTCGAGAAGGTGGCGCGCAGCATGGCGCCGGTGCTGGTGCACGGGGAATCCGGCACCGGCAAGGAGCTGGTGGCGCGCGCGATCCATGAAGTCTCGCCGCGCGGCGCCGGCCCGTTCGTGGCCGTCAACTGCGGCGCAATCCCCGAACTGTTGCTGGAGGCGGAGTTCTTCGGCTATCGCAAGGGGGCTTTCACCGGCGCCAACGAAGACCGCGAGGGCTTCTTCCAGGCCGCGCAGGGCGGCACGCTGTTCTTGGATGAGATCGGCGATCTGCCGGTGCAGATGCAAAGCAAGCTGCTGCGCGTGATTCAAGAGCGCGCAGTGCGTCCGATTGGCGCCGTGACCGAAGCGCCGGTCAATGTGCGGCTGGTGAGTGCCACCCACCGCGACCTCGGCGCCGAGGTTCAGGCCGGCCGGTTCCGGCAGGACCTGTACTACCGCCTCAACGTGATCCGCATCGGCGTGCCGCCGCTGCGCGAGCGCATAGCCGACCTGTCGGCCATCTGCCGCACCGTGCTCGAACGCATCGGCCGCGATGCCGGCGTGACACCGCTTCCGGTGCTGGCACCGGAAGCGATGGAACACCTGGCGCGCTACAACTTTCCCGGCAACGTGCGCGAGCTCGAGAACCTGCTGCACCGCGCGGTGGCGTTGTCGGCCGGGCCGAGTATTGGGCGCAGCGATCTGGGCCTGCCCGATGCTGTGCTTCAACCGGGCGCCGTTGAAGTCGAGGCAGCGGCGCTGGCCACGCCGACACCCACCGTGGTGAAGGCCGCCGTCGCGCCCGCGGCGGTGTTGCCGAACGATCTGGCGGCGCACCTCGACCAGATCGAACGCGAGATCCTCGAAGCCGCGCTCGAACGCCATCGCTACAACCGCACGGCAGCCGGCGCCAGCCTTGGCTTGTCGTTGCGGCAGATGCGCTACCGCATGGCGCGGCTGGGCGTGGCGCCGCCCGAAGCGGCGGCTGAGCGCGTGAGCACGAACGGCGATCCACCGCATTCGGGAAGCCCCTGAGCGCAACACTAGCGGTAGTGCCCCGTGGCCCCTTGTGGCCCGTTTCGGCCCCATATATAGTGCCTTGACCGTTTGGTTGGAGTCGGTGCGGTGCTAAGCTTCGTGGCCTTCATGAAGCTCTTCGGAGCCAGCCAAAGACTGCACGGTGGGCGTTCGATTTCGCAAGCCCGCAGGCGGCCACCGCGCCACGCGGTCTTCCAGCACCTGACGCCAGAGCAGGCCCAGACCCGACCCGCCGTACGAACCGTTTTGAAGACCACCGCCCGCGGCCCGAAGCCCGAAGTAGGCCGCCGACTCCATATTCACCGACACACCAAAAATATCCGAGGGGATTGCATGCAGACCGCACAGACCGCCGCCGTTGCGGAAGCTACTACGACCACAGCCCGCGCTGCGCTCGCCGGCGCCCATGCTGCCGGTACCAGCTCGGCCTATGCCGGGTACCAGATCATTCGCCGCAACGGCGCGGTCGTGGGCTTCGAGCCGAACAAGATCGCGGTGGCGCTGATGAAAGCCTTTCTGGCCGTGCACGGCACGCAGGGTGCGGCTTCGGCCAGCGTTCGCGAGACGGTCGAGCGGCTGACCGAAAGCGTGGTGCGTGCGCTGCTGCGTTCGCGCCCGGGCGGCGGTACCTTCCACATCGAAGACGTGCAGGACCAGGTCGAGTTGGGTCTGATGCGCGGCGGCCATCACGAAGTGGCGCGCGCCTACGTGCTGTACCGCGAGCGCCGTTCGCAAGAGCGTGCCCGGCAGGGCATCCCGACGATCGCCAAGCCGACTGAGTTGCATGTCACCGACAAGGGCCAGCGTATGCCGCTGGACATGGCCGCGCTGCGTGGCTTGATCGAGTCGGCATGCGCCGGCCTGGGTGCCGACATCTCGGCCGAGCCGATCCTGGCCGAGACGCGCCGCAACCTGTACGACGGTGTGCCCATCGACGAGGTCTACAAGGCCGCGATCCTGGCCGCACGCACGCTGCTCGAGAAGGACCCCGCCTACACACGCGCCACCGCGCGGCTGTTGCTGCACACCATCCGCCGAGAGATATTGGGCGAAGAAGTGACCCAGGCGCAGATGAGCGAGCGCTACGCCGAGTACTTCCCGCAGTTCATCAAGAAGGGCGTAGCGGCCGAGTTGCTGGACGAGAAGCTGCTGCAGTTCGACTTGGCCAAGCTCGGTGCAGCGCTCGACGCCAGCCGCGACCTGCAGTTCGACTACCTCGGCCTGCAGACGCTGTACGACCGCTACTTCCTGCACATCGAAGAAGCGCGCATCGAGATGCCGCAGGCCTTCTTCATGCGTGTGGCGATGGGCTTGGCGTTGGGCGAGATCGACCGCGAAGCGCGCGCCGTCGAGTTCTACGAGGTGCTGTCGAGTTTTGACTTCATGTCGAGCACGCCGACGCTTTTTAACGCCGGCACGCGGCGCTCGCAACTCAGCAGCTGCTACCTGACGACGGTGGCCGACGACCTGGACGGCATCTACGAAGCGCTGAAAGAGAACGCGCTGCTGAGCAAGTTTGCCGGTGGCCTGGGCAACGACTGGACGCGCGTGCGCGCGCTCGGGTCGTACATCAAGGGCACCAACGGCAAGAGCCAGGGCGTGGTGCCGTTCCTGAAGGTCGTCAACGACACGGCGGTGGCTGTCAACCAGGGTGGCAAGCGCAAGGGCGCAGTTTGCGCTTACCTGGAAAGCTGGCATCTCGACCTGGAGGAGTTCCTCGAACTGCGCAAGAACACCGGCGACGATCGACGCCGCACGCACGACATGAACACCGCGAACTGGATTCCCGATCTGTTCATGCGGCGCGTCGTCGAGGGCGGGCCATGGACGCTGTTCTCGCCGTCGACCTGCCCCGATCTGCACGACAAGTTCGGCCGTGATTTCGAAGACGCTTACACCGCCTACGAAGCCAAGGTCGACCGCGGCGAGATCAAGCTGTTCAAGCGCATCGCGGCCAAGGACCTGTGGCGCAAGATGCTCTCGATGCTGTTCGAGACCGGGCACCCGTGGATCACGTTCAAGGACGCCTGCAACGTGCGCAGCCCGCAGCAGCACGTGGGTGTGGTGCATTCGTCCAACCTGTGCACCGAGATCACGCTGAACACCAGCGACACCGAGATCGCGGTCTGCAACCTGGGCTCGATCAACCTCGCGCAGCATCTGAAGGATGGCGCGGTCGATCAGGTCAAGCTGAAGAAGACGATCGGCACGGCGATGCGCATGCTCGACAACGTCATCGACATCAACTACTACGCGGTGAAAAAGGCGCGCGACAGCAACCTGCGGCATCGCCCGGTGGGGATGGGAATCATGGGCTTCCAGGACTGCCTGTACCAGCTGCGCGTGCCGTATGCGAGCGAGGCAGCCGTCGAGTTCGCCGACCGCAGCATGGAAGCCGTCTGCTACCACGCCTACTGGGCCAGCACCGAGCTTGCCGCCGAGCGCGGCCGCTACAGCAGCTACCGCGGCAGCCTGTGGGACCGCGGCATCCTGCCGCAGGACACGCTGGATCTGCTGGCCGATGCGCGCGGCGGTTATGTCGAGGTGGACCGCAGCAGCACGCTCGACTGGGGCTCGCTGCGTGCGCGTATCGCCGAGCACGGCATGCGCAACAGCAATTGCGTGGCCATCGCGCCCACCGCGACGATCAGCAACATCATCGGCGTCGATGCGTCGATCGAGCCGAGCTTCGGCAACATCAGCGTCAAGAGCAACCTGTCGGGCGAGTTCACGGTCGTCAATGAGTACTTGGTGCGCGACCTGAAGCAGCTCGGCCTGTGGGACGAAGTGATGGTGGTCGACCTCAAGCACTACGACGGTTCGCTGCTGCCCATCGACCGCGTGCCGCCCGAGCTGAAGCGCCTGTACGCCACTGCGTTCGAGATCGAGACGCAGTGGCTGGTCGAGGCCGGCGCGCGGCGCCAGAAGTGGATCGACCAGGCGCAGTCGCTCAACATCTACATGGCCGGCGCCTCGGGCAAGAAGCTCGACGAGACCTACAAGCTCGCCTGGCTGCGCGGCCTGAAGACGACCTACTACCTGCGCACCACGAGCGCCACGTACGCCGAGAAGTCGACCGTCGCACGCGGCGCACTCAATGCGGTGTCGATGACGGCAGCCGTAGCACCGGTGCAGGCCGCATCGAACGATGCGAACGAACCTGCCAGCGACATCAAGTTCTGCTCGATCGACGACCCCGACTGCGAGGCATGTCAGTGACTCGCATCGATGTCTCGCGAGGCATGTCAGTGACTCGCATCGATGTCTCGCGAGGCATGTCAGTGACTCGCATCGATGTCTCGCGAGGCATGTCAGTGACTCGCATCGCCACGCGGCACGCACGGCATCTCCTCATGCACTCCATCACGTACTGACGACCACGTGAGCCCGCTTGCGATGCGACACCGCAACAGCAAGCGGGCTCAGAAGTCAATCAGTGCTTGGTGTTCATCAACAACACTCCGATAATTCGCATTGATAGGAAGTGAGCCCATGCTGGTCTGGGAAGACAACGTCAACACCGAAGCCAAGAAGCTTTCGACACATGCAGCGCGCGGCGTGATGCCGGCGCGAGCCTCTTCGTCTTCTGCCCTGTCTGCTGAGGTCTCTGCTGCTACCGCAGCGCTTGCGTTCACGGTGCCCGCTGCAACACCGAAAGTGGTCAGCGCCGGGACGGCTGCGCGTCGTGTCAACGCCGCCGACAAACGCATCATCAACGGCCAGACCGACGTCAACCAGTTGGTGCCGTTCAAGTACAAGTGGGCGTGGGAGAAGTACCTCGCCACCTGTGCCAACCACTGGATGCCGCAAGAGGTGAACATGTCGCGCGACATCGCGACGTGGAAGGACCCGAACGGCCTGACCGAAGACGAGCGCCGCATCGTCAAGCGCAACCTCGGCTTCTTCGTCACCGCCGACTCGCTGGCCGCCAACAACATCGTGCTCGGCACGTACCGCCACATCACAGCGCCCGAGTGCCGGCAGTTCCTGCTGCGTCAGGCCTTCGAAGAAGCGATCCACACCCACGCCTACCAGTACATCGTCGAGAGTCTGGGGCTGGACGAGAGCGAGATCTTCAACGCGTACCACGAGGTCGGCTCGATCCGCGAGAAGGACGAGTTCCTGATCCCGTTCATCGACGCGATCATGGATCCGCACTTCCGCACCGGCACGCCCGAGACGGACCAGACGCTGCTGAAGAGCCTGATCGTCTTCGCGTGTTTGATGGAAGGCCTGTTCTTCTACGTCGGCTTCACGCAGATCCTTGCTTTGGGCCGGCAGAACAAGATGACCGGCGCGGCCGAGCAGTATCAGTACATCCTGCGCGACGAGTCGATGCACTGCAACTTCGGCATCGACCTCATCAACGCGATCAAGAACGAGAACCCGCACCTGTGGACGCCGGCCTTCAAGGCCGAGATCAAGACACTGTTCGAGCGCGCTGTGCAGCTCGAGTACCGCTACGCCGAAGACACCATGCCGCGCGGCGTGCTCGGCATGAACGCCAGCATGTTCAAGGGCTACCTGCGCTACATCGCCAACCGGCGCGCGACGCAGATCGGCCTGGACCCGCTATTCCCGAACGAGGAAAACCCGTTCCCGTGGATGAGCGAAATGATCGACCTGAAGAAGGAGCGCAACTTCTTCGAGACGCGTGTGATCGACTACCAGACGGGTGGGGCGCTGTCGTGGGACAACTGATCGAGATCGGTTGTGCTGCGGCGACGGCGGCACCTGCAACCCCCGGCTCGGCCGCCTTCGTTGAGGGCCGAGCGGGTTTCGTGAGAGATCAAGAATGAACGTGGGCCAAGGCAGGTACGCAGAAGACCGCCGCAACGGTGCAGGCAACAGCGCTGACACCGAGCCCACAGACGAATTCACTGCAACGGGGCAATCGCTCAAGCGTGCAAGCGCGGCAGCAGAACTCCGGACGGTGAATCTCCGTACCCACAGCTGTGGTGCGGAGTTTTTTGCAACTTGATCAAGGAGATCGTTATGGCAACTGCAAAGAAAGCCCCGGCCAAGAAGGCCCCGGCGAAAAAGGCCGCTCCGGCCAAGAAGGCCGCTCCGGCCAAGAAGGCCGTCGCGAAGAAGGCCCCGGCCAAGAAGGTTGCAGCGAAGAAGGCTGCACCGGCCAAGAAGGCTGTCGCGAAGAAGGCCCCGGCCAAGAAGGTTGCAGCGAAGAAGGCTGCACCGGCCAAGAAAGCACCGACCAAGAAGGCGGCAGCTAAGAAGGCGCCTGCGAAGAAGGCGGCGGCGAAGAAGCCGAGCGCCAAGAAGCCTGCGGCCAAGAAAGCAGCAAAGAAGGCGGCGCCCGCGGCGCCCGCTGCTCCTGCAGCATTAGCGCCCGCGAAGACCACGCTGAATCCTGCGGCTGCTTGGCCATTCCCGACGGGAAACAAGCCCTAAGGTAGGTGAACAGATGGAGCTGCTAGCCAGCTCTTGATTCCTAGGAGCCCGTCGCAAGTCGGGCTCTATTTTTTTGACCGCGCAAGGTGTGACACCACACGCGGACAGCGGGACAATGCCGTGCCGAGTCAGGCAGGGCGTCGGGAGTATGCATGACCGCACCGTATGTTGAGCGCACAGTCAAGAAGATCGAGTCAGAGCCTGATCGGCTAACCCGGTCCTTGATGCGTGTAGAACTCGCTTGCTATTGGGCTAGGGTTGGCGAGTTTCAGCGGGCCGAGGAGTTTCGCACTCAACTTCGATCCGAATTTGGGGACGGCAAGAGTCCTCGAGTCTCGATCATGATCATGTGCCTCGAGGGCCTACTCGTTTACTTTCGAGATCTCGGTCAAGGCGCGAAAGATCGCCTTGATCGGGCAAGATTGCTTGCAGGCGCCATACAAGACCAAAGCTTGGTCGCGTTTACATCGGCGTGGCAGGCACACATTGCCTTCAACAGAAATCAGTTTGATCTGATGGCTATCGCTGCTGACGATTGCTTAGCGTCAGCATCTGAACGTGACCTAAGCGCGCTTTCGCGGATCACATTAGTTATGGGTGATCTATTCGCCTATCTCAGAGATAGACCATCTTCTCAAGCTTGGTATGCGGTGGCACGAGATTTCGCGGTCAAGCTTGGAGACCATGCTTCGGTTGGTGCAATCACATACAACCGAGCCGCACTGAAGGTATTCGAACTGCGCCTGCGAGCAATAACGCAGGAACTGGCGGACGATGAACTCGCCCTTCTTGATGCTGAGGTTCGTAGCGCAGTCAATTATCAGGCCCTTGCCGAACTTCGCTCCCTCGATCACTTGTTGGGCAGCGCGCAGGTTGGAACTCATGTGCTTCGCCGTCAATTCACTTTGGCGCGCGATCAAGCTATCTCGCTGCTGCAGTCGAATACCATTCAATTCGGGTCACCGCAGCACTCATTGCTGCTCGCCGACGCCGCCTTCTGTTCAGCGGCATCTGGAGACCCTTCAACTGCGGCCAACCTGCTCGAGCGATGTGACGCAGTCGGTGTGGAGTCGCTACCTATCGATGATCAAGCTCTCTTCCTTTCGCAAGTTGATCAGGCCGCCGTGCTGCTAAAGCAAGCCCCAATTCAGTCCGCACGCTCCCGGTCCGTGGCGGAGCTGACAAGCGCAATGGAAGCAGAATTGGTTCGTTTGCGAGGTCAGATGAGTCGATTTGCATCGGTACCGCAGTTGGTTCGACGGGCGGCGTCCAGTAGCCATTAGATTCACGCCTACGCCTACAACGAGCCATGCTTGATTTGCCTGCCCTCGCCCTTGTCATGGGCTCCTCCAGCGACTGGGAGACCCTCAGCGCCGCCGCCGCCCTTCTCGACGAATTCGGCATCGCGTATGAGAAGCGGGTGCTGTCCGCCCATCGAATGCCCGACGACATGTTTCGGTTTGCGGAAGAGGCGCGGGCGCGCGGCCTGAGGGCGATCATCGCGGGTGCCGGCGGCGCTGCGCATCTGCCCGGCATGCTGGCAGCGAAGACGACCGTGCCGGTGCTAGGCGTGCCGGTCGCGAGCCTGCATCTGTCGGGGCTCGATTCGCTGTACTCGATCGTCCAGATGCCCAAGGGCATTCCCGTTGCCACCTTCGCGATCGGCCCCGCTGGCGCTGCGAACGCAGCGCTGTTTGCGATTGCGATGCTCGCCACGTCCGACGAAGCGCTGAATGTCCAACTCGTCGCCTTTCGCGCCCGCCAGACCGATGCGGCGCGGGCGATGACGCAGGACCTGAAGTGAACGCCATGGAGCCTTCGGTGCCGGCCGGCGCCTGGCTCGGTGTGCTCGGCGGTGGCCAGCTCGGCCGCATGTTCGTGCACGCGGCGCAGCGCTTGGGTTTCAAGGTGATGGTGCTCGAGCCCGACCCCGGCAGCCCCGCGGCGGCCGCTGCTGACCGTCATGTGCAAGCGCCCTACGACGACGCAGCGGCGCTGGTCACGTTGGCCACCGCCTGCGCCGCCATCACCACCGAATTCGAGAACGTGCCCTCCGACTCGCTCGCCCGTCTGGCCGCAGCCGGGCGGCCCGTCGCACCCGCGGCACAAGCAGTTCGTATCTGCCAGCACCGCGCGCACGAGAAGGCCGCCTTCGTGCTTGCAGGCGTTCCGTGTGCGCCGCACGCGCTGATCGAATCGCCCGCAGACCTGGCCGCGGCCATCGACGACCGCAGGGAAACCAGCCCTCTGCTGCCCGGCATCCTCAAGACTGCCAGCCTCGGCTACGACGGCAAAGGCCAGCGGGTGGTCGCCGATGCCGCCGCTTTGCGCAGCGCCTGGCAGGCACTCGGCGGCGTGCCGTGCGTGCTCGAAGCCAAGCTCGCGCTGCGCCAGGAGATCAGCGTGGTCGTCGCGCGCGGCCGTGATGGCGCGCTCGTCAACCTGCCGGTCCAGCAGAACCTGCATCGCGGCGGCATCCTGGCCGTCACGCAGGTGCCAGCGCCCGATGTCGCGCCCGCGCTCGCGCTCCAGGCGGTCGAGCAGGCCGCCAAGATGGCCGCAGCGCTGGACTACGTGGGCGTGTTGTGCGTCGAGTTCTTCGTCACCGAAGACGGCAGCGCAACCGGCGCGTTGGTGGCCAACGAGATGGCGCCGCGCCCGCACAACTCCGGCCACTGGAGCATCGACGGCTGCGACCTCTCGCAGTTCGAGTTGCAGGTGCGCACACTCGCGGGCTGGCCACTGAACCCGCCTCGCGCGCACTCGGCGGCCGTGATGCTGAACCTGCTCGGCGACCTGTGGTCAGCCGATGGCACACCACCCGACTGGCCGGCCGTGCTCGCGCTTCCCGGCGTGGCATTGCACCTGTACGGCAAGGCCGAAGCGCGGCCCGGTCGCAAGATGGGGCACCTCACGGTCACCGCCGCCGAGCCGGCCATGGCACGCAACGTCGCGCTCGAAGCCGCTGCCACGCTCGGCCTGCCGGCGTTCTGATCGCGTGCCATGTCGCAGGCCCATGCCCGTGCCATCGACGAGGCCGCCGCGGCGCTGGTCGCCGGTGAACTCGTCGCATTCCCGACCGAGACGGTGTACGGCCTTGGCGCGCGCGCCGACGACGATGCCGCTGTTGCGCGCATCTTCCAAGCCAAGGGTCGGCCGGCCGCCCACCCGTTGATCGTGCATGTGGCCGACGCCGCTTCGGCCGCGTGGTTCGGCAACCTCGGCGTGCCCGACAGCGCTGCGCAGCGGCTGATCGGAGCCTTCTGGCCCGGCCCATTGACCGTGATCGTGCCGCGCCACACCGGCCGCGCCGCGGCTGCGGCCGGTGGGCAGGACAGCATCGGTCTGCGTCTGCCCGCCCATCCGATGGCGCGGGCCTGGTTGAAACGCTGCGCCGAACTCGGCGTCCCCGGCGTCGCCGGGCCCAGCGCCAACCGCTTCGGCCGCGTCAGCCCGACCCGCGCGGCGCACGTGCGCGCCGAATTCGGCCCCGAACTGCGCGTGCTCGACGGCGGTGATTGCGCGGTTGGCATCGAGTCGGCCATCGTCGACTGCACCCGCGCACAACCCGCATTGCTGCGCCCAGGGCAACTCGGCCGCGGGGCACTGGAAGCGGTGCTCGGCCGGCCGCTGGCCGCCCGCAACCACGACTCGCCACGCGCCTCCGGCACCCTCGAAGCCCACTACGCGCCCACCGCGCCGGTATACCTGTTCGATGCCGGAAAAGGCGTCACCGTTGACGCCTCGGGGGGCGGGGCCATCGGGGTATATTCCCGCCTCGCGCCGCCAAGGCGGGCCGGCGCAAGCAGCGCTGGCGACACCGGTTGCCGCTGGCGGCCGATGCCCGCAGACCCGGCCGCCGTGGCGCACGAATTGTTCGCCGTGCTGCGCGATTTTGACGCCGCCGGGGTGGTGGCGATCTGGGTCGAAGCGCCGCCCGCCGCACCCGCGTGGGATGGCGTGCGTGACCGGCTGCAACGCGCCGCCGCCAACACCTGAAGCCTTTTGACGCAGCCGCCACTGAACCTTCTTCGACCAGGCCGACTCTTTTCAGCCTACCCGCTGCGGCGCCATCCTTCATTCGATTTGCGCAAGACCCGAAAGCCCCGATGAACTTCACCCGAGCGGCCACCTTGGCCACCCTCACCAGCCTGTTGCTGGCGGCCTGCGGCGGCGGCACCGAGCAGCAGGAGCCGTTTGTTCCCGAGCGGTACTTCGCCTTCGGTGACGACGCCAGCGCGTTCACCAGCGACGGCCGCAAATACAGCATGAACGGCCTGAACGCCACCACCGGCGCACGCGATTGCAACGCGCAGCCGTTGTGGATCCAGCAGGTGGCCGGGCTGTACGGCTTCGTGTTCGCAGAGTGCAACCCCGAGAACAAGACCGACATCAAGGCCAAGACGCTGGCTTTCGCCGGCGCCAAGGTGGCCGACGTGGCTGCGCAGATCGACGCGCAGGTCGCGGCCGGTGGCTTCCGCAACAAGGACATCGCGACCGTGTTCGTCGGCATCAACGACGTGCTCGAGCTTTACCAGCAGTACCCAGCGCGCTCCGAAGCCAGCCTGCTCGGCGATGCGCGTGCGCGCGGCGAACGCATCGCGCAGGTCGTCAACCGGCTGGTCGACCTGGGCGCCAAAGTTGTCGTGGCCAGCGTGCCCGATGTCGGGCTGACGCCTTACGCCGTGGTGCAGAAGGCGGCCTTCACGGACATCGACCGCGCCGCGTTGATGACGCGCCTGACCACCGAGATGAACAACCAGCTCGGCGTGAAGGTGCTGCTCGACGGCCGCTTCGTCGGGCTGGCGCAGGTCGATCTGCGCTTCGCGGCCATCGGCCGCTCGCCGGTGAGTTTCGGCTTCGCCAACATCACCGAAGGCGTCTGCACCACGCCGCTGCCCGACTGCACCACTGCCACCGTGCCCACCGGCGCCGACCCCAACATCTACCTGTGGGCCGATGCGACGCGGCTGTCCCCCGCCGGCCAGTCGCAGCTGGCGGTGCTGGCCGTGGACCGGGCCCAGCGCAACCCGTTCTGACGCGCGACGGCCGCAGCGCGCAACGGGCGCGCGACGGCCCTAGCCCGGAACGGGCGCGCGACGGGTTTACCCCGGCCGAGGCCCCGCGCTGGCACTCTTAGAGTCAGCCGCGAATCGAACGGTCGTGCGCTTCGGTGCCGCCCACCCGGGCTGCGTGCCGCCTTGCCACGCCGCGTGCAACCAGGGATGGAGACAGCCATGAACCCGTGTCCAAACCCGGCCCGCGCGTGGGCCCGAACGGCACTGGTCGTGGCCGCGGCGTTCGGCCTGGTGGCCGGCACGCTCAGCGGCTGCGGCGGCGGCGGCATCGACGAACCCGGCACCACACCGACCGCGGGCGCGCCCGCCACCAAGGGCAGCTTCACCACGCTCGTCACCTTCGGCGACAGCCTGTCGGACATCGGCGCCTATGCCCCCGCGACGTCGCTGGCCGGCAACGGCAGCGCGCCTTACTTCGGCGGCAAGTTCACCGTCAACGGCCCGGGTGGCACGGTGTGGGTCGAGAACATCGCGGCCACGGTCGGTGTCGTCGTCACGCCGGCGGAAGTGGGTTTCGGCGCCACCTCGGTCAAGTGCCCGGCAGCGGCCAACGCGGCGCTGGCCGGCACCTGCACGGCCTATGGCCAGGGTGGCTCGCGCGTGACCGATCCCAATGGCATTGGCAAAGCCGGCGGCGCACTGACGGTGCCGGTGAAGACGCAGATCGCCAACCACCTGGCGCGTTTCACGTCGTTCAAGGCGACTGACCTGATCCTGCTCTGGGGCGGCAACAACGACGCCTTCGTGCAGTTCAGCACTTTCAGCGCCACGGCCACGCAGATCCAGACCGACGCCGCGGCCGGCCGCATCAGCGCCGACGAAGCCAACCGCCGCTTGTTCAGCGCGCAGACCGCGGCCGAAGATGAGATGAAGAAGGCCGCGCTCGAGCTGGCCGGTTATGTCAAGACCGAGATCCTGGCCAAGGGCGGCCGCTACGTGGCGGTGTTCAATCTGCCCGACTCCACACTCACGCCTTTCGGCACCACGCTGCCGGCGACCGCGCGGCCGGTGCTGACGGCGCTGGTCGACACCTTCAACCTGTGGTTGCGCGAAGGCTTGGGTGGGCTGCCGGTACAGATCGTCGACCAGAACACGCCGGGCAAGGACGTGTACGCCAACCCGGCGCGTTATGGCCTGACGAACAACACCGTGCCGGCGTGCGATGCAGCGAAGATCAGCGCCATCACCCGCGGTGCAGTGACCGACGGCTCTTCGCTGTTCTGCAACAGCACGCCGGGCGTGCCTTTCAACGGCGTGCGCGCCGGCGCCAGTGCGACAACCTGGCAGTTCGCCGACGGCGTCCACCCCACGCCGGGCGGGCACAAGGTGATCAGCGACTACGTGGCGGCGCGGTTGCGCGCCTTTGGCTGGATCTGAGGGCTCGCGCAGGGGCACGCACATGCAATCACACGCACAACTCTCCTCCATCGCCCGCGCGGCGGCGCTCACCCTGGGCGGCCTGGCTGTCGCTAGCACCGCCACGGCGCAGCCCGCACCGATCAACCCGCCGCCCAACCCGCATGTCTTCAAACTCGGCGCCGCGCGGTACGAGACGAACACCGTGACCAGCGGCATCAGCGGCATCGGTATTCCCGCTGGCGGTGACGTGACCACCGGCAACGCCAACACGGCCATCGTGACCTACGAATACCACTTCCAGCCGAACTGGGGGCTGGAACTCGCGCTCGGCATTCCGCCGAAGATCGAGGCTCGCGCGGCGGGTAGCGTAGCCTTCCTGGGCAGGGTGCTGGAAGCGCGCAACTACTCGTCGACGGTGCTGCTGACGTACCACCTTCCCGATGTGTCTTCGACCATCCGGCCCTACATGGGCATCGGCCTGAACTACACCCGCTTTGGCGATATCAAGACGCCGTACGCGTGGCAGGTCGGTCTCACCGATTCGATCGGCTGGGCGACGCACGCCGGCATCGACTGGCGGCTGAACAAGCAGTGGGGCCTGTACGCGAGCTTCGCCGCGTCCGAGGTCAAGACCGACCTCACAGCCGTCGGCGCCACGGTACTGAAGACCAGCATCGACTTCAGGCCGCGCGTGTACTCGGCCGGCCTGTCGTACCGCTACTAGGCTTCAGCGCTCAGCGCAACGGCGCGTCGCGCATCGCCCACTGCACCAATGCTTCCAACGCCGGCCGCGCCGCGCCGGCCTGCGGGTGGTTGACCAGCGCCACCACCACGTAGCGGCGGCCATTGGGCGACAGCACGTAGCCTGCCACGCCAGCCACGTCGCGCAGCGAGCCGGTCTTCAGGTGCGCGCGGCCAGCAGTTGCGCGGCTGCGGCGCAGCGTGCCGTCGACACCCGAGATCGGCAGCGACGACATCAGCTCGCTCATCACCGGGCTGTCGTAGGCCAGCAGCAGCAGCCGCGCCAGCAGGGCCGGGCTGATGCGCGTCTCGCGTGAAAGGCCGGAGCCGTTGTCGATGACGACCTCGCTGGCGCGTTCAGGCGCGCGGCCCACAACCCAGCGTTTAACGACCTCGCGCGCCGCCTCGGGCGTGGCACTTCGTTCTGGCGCGGCTTGCAGCGCCAGTGTCAGGAACAGCTGCTGCGCCATCACGTTGTTGCTGAACTTGTTGATCTCGCGCACCGCTTCCAACAGGGGCGGCGAGCGGTGCTCGAAGCTCGGCGGTGTACTGACGGGCGCCGGCCCTTCGCGCACGCCGCCGCTCAGCGTGCCGCCCATCTCGCGCCACATGCCCAGCAGCGCGCGGGCTTCGAAGCTGGCCGGATCGGGATCGGCCAACGGCCAGTTGAGTTCGCCGCAGGCTGCTGCGTAGCTGCCGCCGAAACGTGTGCGGCCCGGCTCGAACGAAGCCTTCAACGCCGCGCGCCAGTCGCCGCAAGCCGCGGCCGACAGCGGTACCGTGCGGTCAGCGTTCAGGCCGGCCATCGGCGGCTCGGTCAGCACGCGGGCTACGCCCGCTGCCGCGTCGGGGATGAAGCTGTAGACCACCGAGCGGTAGTTCAGCAGCAGCGCCGCCGCGCGCACGTTGTACGGGCGCAGCGATTCGCCGTCGAACTCGCCCGGGTTCACCTTGGGTACGCTGAAGGCGCTCTGGTCAATGACGATGTCGCCGCGGATCTCGCGCACGCCGAGCTGCTGCACACGGCGCAGCAGCAGCCACAAACGCTCCTGCACGAGCTTGGGGTCGCCGCTGCCCCTGATGTGCAGGTTGCCTTCAAGCACGCCGTTGTTGACGCTGCCGTTCAGCCACACCGGCGTAGCCCAGCTCCATGCGGGGCCCAGGCGGTCGAGTGCCGCCATCGTCGTCAGCAGTTTCATCAGCGAGGCCGGGTTCATCGGCCGCTGCGCCTGTGCGGCCAGCACGCGGCGGCCGTTCTGCGCGTCCAGCACCACGGTGCCCAGTGCGTCGGCGGGGATGCCGGCGCGGTGCAGCGCGGCGCGGACTTCGGGCGGGAGCTGCCGCTCTTCGGTGCCGTCGTCGGGTGCGGGCAGCGTCGAGGGCGGCAGCGGCGAACGGGCCGTGCCGCCGAACTTGCGGGTGCTGGGCGTCGTCGTCGGCGGCGCCGCAGCCGCGGCTGCCACGCCCGCGGCGGTGGCCCACCACACACCCACCACCCACAGGCCACGCTGGAACATGGCAGCCATCATGGCACGGCTAAACTGATTGCATGCCTGCCCCCGGTTCCTTGCGTCCCCCCAGGCGTGTTATCTGGATCGGTGTGGCCTGCGCGTTGGCAGTGATCGCGATCTGGACCAGCTTCATCCTCGTCGCCCGGGCCAGCGCCACCCGAAGCCTGCCGCCTTTCGACATCGCCTGGCTGCGCTTTGCGTTTGCTGGCGCGGTCGCGCTGCCGGTCCTGCTCTGGCGCGGCTGGCAACCGTTGATCGACGGTCTGGGCGGTGACGCGCGAACCGCGCTGCAACGCGGCGCGGCACTCACGGCCACGGCCGGCGTGGGCTACTGCGCGCTGGCGTATTCGGGCTTCTTCTTCGCGCCGGTGGCGCACGCCGCGGTGTTGATGCCGGGTTCGCTGCCGTTGTGGACGGCGCTGTTCGCATGGCTGCTGATCGACGAGCGTTTCAGCTCTCAGCGCATCGCCGGGCTCTTGTTGATCGCCGCGGGTGGGCTGCTGGTCGGCGGCCAGAGCGTGTGGCTGGCGTTCACCGGTGCCGGCACGGTGTGGCGCGGCGACGTGCTCTTCATGCTGGGTGGCGTGGTCTGGGCGCTGTACGGCGTGTTGTGCCGGCGCTGGCGGGTGGGTGCGCTCGACGCCACGCTGGCGATTGCGCTCGGCTGCCTGTTCAGCGCCGTGCCGCTGTACGGGCTGGCGGTGGCGGCCGGTGCCGTGCCCACGGGCCTGACGACAGCACCGTGGTCCGAACTGGCCTGGCAGGCCACTTTCCAGGGCGGCCTCTCGATGTGGCTGGCCGGGCTGGCGTACACGCAGGTGGTGCAGACCTTCGGCCCGCTGCGCTCGACCATGATGACCTCCGTGGTACCGCCGTTGGCTGCGCTGGCGGCGGTGCCGCTGCTGGGTGAGCCGCTGAGTGCCGCGGCGCTGGGCGGCCTGGCCTGCGTGACGCTGGGCCTGCTGGTCGGGCTGCGCGCGCCGGCTGGGGGGGCCTTGTCAGCACCCGCGCGCGTGCAAACCACCTGATTGCTGGCGTGACGAGCGTGGCCCCTGAGCGGCAGCCCTGCCTGCTGGTTTTTGACACCGCCACCGAGCGCATGGCGCTGGCCGCCGGCATACCGGGGCGCGTGGTCACGCGGGGCGCAGAAGGCGGTGCTGCGGCGTCGGCCACGCTGCTGCCGACGCTGCGCGCCTTGCTCGCCGAAGCCGGCCACACCTGGGCCGACGTGACGGCCATCGGCTTCGGCCAAGGCCCGGGCGCGTTCACCGGCGTGCGCACGAGCGCGGCGGTGGCCCAGGGGCTGGCGTTCGGACTGGGCGTTCCGGTGCTGCCGATCGACAGCCTGCTGATCGTCGCCGAAGACGCCCGCGTGGCACTCGACGGCGGTGCGGGTTTCGACGTCGGCGTGGCGATGGATGCGCGCATGGGCGAGGTCTACGCAGGCCGTTACCGCTTCGACGGCATCCGGTGGCTGACGGCCGAAGTGCAGGCCTTGTGCGCGCCCGAAGGGTTGGCAGCCGCGTGGGCTGCCGACCCATCGCCGCACTGCGTGGCAGGCACCGCGCTGACTGCCTTCCAGGGCCGCATCGCCTGGCCCGCCGCGGCGCGCCAGATACCCGCCGAGGCCGACCGCGCCGCCGCGTTGTGGCGCCTGGCGCAAACGGCGTGGCAGGCCGGCGAAGCCGTCGACCCGGCGTTGGCGCTGCCCGTCTACCTGCGCGACAAGGTCGCTTTCACCACCGCCGAACGCGACGCGGCGCGCGCCGCGAAATCCGTATGACGATGCCCTGCACGGCACCCGCCACTTTCGACAGCCTGATCCGCCAGCCGATGACGGTGCGCGATCTCGATGCCGTGCTCGCCGCCGAGGTGTGCGCCTACAGCCACCCTTGGAGCCACGGCAACTTCGTCGACTCGCTGGCCGCCGGCTACCTGGCCGAGGCCTGGTACCTCGACGACGCGCTGGGCCGCCGCACGCTGGCCGGCTACTTCATCGCGATGCCGGGTGCGGATGAGTTGCACCTGCTCAACGTCACCGTTGCGCCCGACTGGCAGAGCCGCGGCCTGGGCCATGCGCTGCTCGACGCGGTGCAGTCGATCGGCCGCGAACGCGGCTTCGCGAGCCTGTGGCTCGAGGTGCGCGAGAGCAACGCCCGCGCCCGAGCGCTCTACCAACGGCGCGGCTTCGCCGAAGTGGCGCTGCGCCGCGGCTACTACCCGGCTAGCGGGCGACGCGAAGACGCGGTCGTGATGTCGTTGCCCCTGTCGGCGCCTGTACCGGCTGCCACCAACCCAGGAGCCGACGATGCCGTGGACTGATCGCCAGGCCCGCATGCTCGAAGCGATGGGGCTGCGGGTGTGGCAGGTGCCGCAGACGCCCGTCGCCGAGGAACGCATGCCCGCGCTGGCGGTGCGCAGCTCGGCCGTGATGCCGGTGGCGGTGGCCGCTAAGCCGCCGGCTCCGCTGCCTGCCCGCGTGGCCACCGCCGCCTCGGCACCCGCGCCGGCCGTGCGCGCGCCGGGCGCGCCGGTCGGGCCGGTCCCGGAGCACATCGCCACCCTCGGCTGGCCCGCGCTGCGCGAGGCAGTGGCCGACTGCCGCGCGTGCAGCCTATGCAGCAGCCGCAAGCAGACGGTGTTCGGCGCTGGCGACGAGCGCGCGCATTGGCTCGTGGTCGGGGAAGCGCCGGGCGAGCAGGAGGACCAGCAAGGCGAGCCCTTCGTCGGCGCTGCCGGCCAGCTGCTCGACCGCATGCTGCAAGCGCTGCACCTCACGCGCCGCAGCGACGGCGAGGAGCCGCCCGCGCAGCGCGTCTACATCACCAACACGCTGAAGTGCCGCCCGCCGCACAACCGCAACCCGACGGCCGACGAAGTGGCGCGCTGCCTGCCGCACCTGACGCGGCAGGTCGAGCTGCTGCGCCCGCGCATCGTGCTGGCCATGGGCCGCTTTGCAGTGCAGGCACTGCTGGGCAGCGACGAGCCGATCGGCAAGCTGCGCGGCCGTGTCCACACGCTGCCACATGCCGGTGGCACGCCGGCGATCGTGACCTACCACCCGTCGTACCTGCTGCGCAGCCCGTTCGAGAAGGGCAAGGCCTGGGAAGACCTTTGCCTCGCCGCGGCTACCTACGAGGCGGCGGTGGCTGCGCGACCGCAGGCCTAGCCGAGCTGAGGCTTCCGCGGCTCATCGGGGTTGCACCGCGGAGTTGCGGATGAACCCACACGCGCAACGGCCCGCAAAGCTCGAAGCCGGCTGCCAGCGCGCCCGCCAGGGCCGCACCACTGTCGTAACCGACCATTGGCTGTGTCGGGTGCAAGCGGTGGGCTTCGGCCAACATCTCGCGCAAGGTTGCCGTTGGGTCGGCCGATGCATCGAAGCAGCAGGCCAGCCCGACGCAGCCGGCAGCCTTCATCAGCGCGCAGCCCGCAACCACGGCGTTGCTGGCGACGTCGCGGCCGATCAGGAAAGAGGCCGCGGCGTCATTCAGCAACGCGGCCGGAAACAGCGGCTCGCCGGGGCACGGCGTGCCGATGGAATGGGCCCACCAGGCGGCTTCCCACTCAGCGAGGCGGGTCGCTGAATCAGCCAACGACCAGCGCAGACCGTGGGCCGATGCGGCTGCAACTGACGCGGGCTTGACGATCCACGTCGCGTCGAACAACAACCGGAACCCTCGCGCCGACAGGTCGAGGCGGCTGAAACTGTCCTTGATGCTGAAGCCGGCAAAGCCTTCGCTGCCGACCAGCGCGTCGATCTCCGGCTCCAGCGCGACCGCATCCACAGCCGGATCGAGCGTGACGATGTTCGGGTAGTACAGCGGGCTGAGCCGCGTGTCGTTGACCCACGCCGCCGAGCCGAACCGCGGCATGGCGCCACGGGCCGAACACACCGCGTGGCACCAGGCTGCGTTGTTCTGCGCCGCCTGCGAGGCGCCTGCGGCGCGGTCGATGGTCAACGCCCCGGCTTCTTCGGCCGCTTCCAACCACCCAACGTGGCCTGCTTCGCGCGGGCCACGGTCAGCTGCCCGGCGGGCGCGTCCTTGGCGATCGTCGAGCCGCCGCCGATGGTGGCGCCGTCGCCCAGCGTGACCGGCGCCACCAGCACGCAGTTGCTGCCGACGTGGACGTCGTTGCCGATCACGGTGCGGTGCTTGTTGGCGCCGTCGTAGTTGGCGGTGATGCTGCCGGCGCCGAAGTTGACGCGTTCGCCGACCGTTGCGTCGCCCAGGTAGGCCAGGTGGTTGGCCTTGGCGCCGGCGGCCAACGTCGAGTTCTTGACCTCGACAAAGTTGCCGATGTGGACCCCGGCGCCGAGCTCGGTGCCGGGTCGCAGCCGCGCAAAAGGACCGATCAGCGCGCCGGCGCCGACCGTGGCGCCTTCGATGTGGGTGAAGGGGTGGATCACCGCGCCGGCTTCGACACGCGCATCGCGCAGCACGCAGTGCGCACCGACGCGCGCGCCGTCGGCGAGGAACACATCGCCTTCGAAGATACAGCCGACGTCGATTTCCACATCGCTGCCGCAGTGCAGCGCGCCACGCTGGTCGAAGCGCGCCGGGTCGGCCAGCCGCACGCCTTGTTCGAGCAGCGCGTGGGCCTGTCGGCGCTGGAACTCGCGCTCCAGGCCGACGAGTTGCAGCGCGTCGTTCACGCCAGCCACTTCAAATTCGTCGGGCGTCACCTGCGCCACCACCGGCACGCCTTCTGCCACCGCCATTGCCACCACATCGGTCAGGTAGAACTCGTGCTGCGCGTTGTCGTCCTTCAGCGCCATCACCCAGCGTTTGAGCATCGCCGTCGGCGCGGCCATGATGCCGCTGTAGACCTCGCCGATCGCGCGCTGCTCGGCGCTCGCGTCCTTGTATTCGACGATCGCCTGCACCGCGCCCGCCGCGTTGCGCACGATGCGGCCGTAGCGCGCGGCGTCCAGCGGCACGAAGCTCAGCAGCGCCAGCTGGGTGCCGGCGCAGGCCGCTTGCAGCGCGCGCGCGCTGCCTTCGCTGATGAGGGGCACGTCGCCGTACAGGATCAGCGTGATGCTGTTCGCGGCGTCCAGCACCGGCACCGTCTGCTGCACCGCGTGCCCGGTGCCCATCTGCGGCATCTGTCGCACGAACAGCGCGGCGGTGTCCGACAGCGAAGCCTCGACGTCGTCGGCACCATGGCCCGTGACGACAATCGAGAGGCGGGGCCGCAGCCGAGCCGACATGTCCACCACGTGACGAAGCAGAGCGCGGCCGGCCAGTTTATGCAGCACCTTCGGCAGTGCCGACTTCATTCGGGTACCCTTGCCCGCGGCCATGATGACCACGTTCAATGCTTCAGCTTCTTCCTGCGTCTGCGCCATGAGCCGGACCTTCGCGAAAACGCTGATTATCGGCATCGCTGTTGCGGCGCTGGCAGGCTGCAGCGCGGTGCGCGTGGCCTACAACAACGCCCCGCAACTGGGCTGGTGGTGGCTCGACGGGTACGTCGACTTCAACAGCGAGCAGACCCCGCAGGCCAAGCAGGCGATCGATCGCTTCTTCGACTGGCACCGCAGCACGCAGCTCGGTGAATACGCGGCATTTCTCGCCGGCGCGCAGGCCACCGTGATGCAGCCGATGACGCCGGCTGCCGCCTGCCGCGTCAACGCGCAGTTGCGCGACAAGCTCGACCCCGCCGTCGACCGCGCTTTGACGCAGGCTGCCGAACTGGTACCCGGCCTGGGCGAGCGGCAGTTCAAGCACATGGAAGCGCGTTACGTGAAGGGCAACGACGAGCTGCGAGCCGACTTCCTGCAAGCCGACCTTGCCGAGCGGCAGCGCAAGTCCTACCAGCGCGCGCTGGATCGGGCCGAACAGCTCTACGGCAGCCTGGACGAGCCGCAGAAGATTGCCATCAAGGCCGGCATCGCCGCATCCCCCTTCGACCCCCAGGCCTGGCTGGTCGAGCGCCAGCGCCGCCAGCGTGACGTGTTGCAGACGTTGCGCAAGCTGAACGCCGACAAGGCCGACCTCGACGCGCGAACAGCCGCGTTGCGCCAACTCGGCGACCGCATGGAGCGGTCGCCCGACCCGGGCTACAGCACCTACCAGCTGAAGTTGGTGGACTACAACTGCGCCTTCGCGGCGCAGATCCACAACGCCACCACGCCCGCTCAGCGGCAGAAGGCGCGCGAAACGCTCAAGGGCTGGGAAGCGGACCTGCGGGCGTTGGCGCAAGGGCCGGGCTGATCGGTCAGCGCCTCAGCCGGGTGACGGCGGTCATCGCGGTCAGCGCGCCCAGCGCGCTCAGGTTGTTGGCGGCAACGTCACGGTGACGCGACGCGGGTTCAGCCCGAGCTTCGGGAAATCAGCCAAGGCTGCGCTGAACAACGCCGTCATCAGCGGCGAGCTGAAGTTCGAGTTGCCTTCGTTGGTGGCGCGCGCCTCGAACAGCGGCTTGCCGCTGTTGCGGTCGCGGATCAGCAGCGCCACTTCGCGGTCGTAGCGTGGCGCCTGGCCGTGCATCGACAGGCCCACGCCCCAGCGCGGCGACAGCCACGGGCCGTAGCGCCAGTAGCCGAAACCGCCACGCCACCACAACGGGTCGTCCCACGCCTGGTTGTCGGCGCGATCGGTGCGCGCACCGACCTGCACCAGCACATCGGGCACGGCGCCGGCCGCAGCCGGGGTGAAGCCGGCCTTGGCCAATGCCGGCACGGCAGCCGATTCGAGCGCGGCGCTTTCAGAAGCGCGCGCGGCCTGCGAAGGCAGCCGTTCGAAAGCGTAGGTACCCGGTTTGCGGTCGGCCGGCCATTCGCCGAAGCTGGAAACGTCGCTGCTGACAGTGCTGATGGCGGCGCAGCCACCCAGCAGCACCAGCGCGGTGGCGGCGGCCGCCAGGCTCAACGCGCCCCGGCGCGCGGGCGATGCAGAGACGTGATTCATGCGGATGACTCCTCTCGAAACAACTTTACCGTGGCCAGGTCGGCGGTGGGCGGCGGCGCGCAGGGCTCGTGGTCGAAGGCCTTGTCACCATCGGCGCTGGCCACGCCGCTGGCTTTGAGCGTCGCGAAGGGGTGCAGGTTCCGGTCCATCAAATGCGATGGCACCACATGGCCCATGGCATGCAGCATGTTGTCGATGCGGCCGGGGTACTGGCGCTCCCACTCGTGGATCATCTTCTTGACCTGCACGCGCTGCAGGTCGTTCTGGCTGCCGCACAGGGTGCACGGGATGATCGGAAATTGCCGGTGCGCGGCCCAGCGTTCGAGGTCGCTCTCGGCCACGTAAGCCAGGGGGCGGATGACCATGTTCTTGCCGTCGTCGCTGACCAGCTTGGCCGGCATGCCCTTCAGGCGCCCGCCGAAGAACATGTTGATCAGCAGCGTCACCACCATGTCGTCGCGGTGGTGGCCGAGCGCGATCTTGGTCGCCCCCAACTCACCGGCCACGCGGTACAGGATGCCGCGGCGCAGGCGCGAGCACAGGCTGCACATCGTCTGGCCTTCGGGCACCAGTCTCTTGACGATCGAGTAGGTGTCCTGGTTCTCGATGTGGAACGGCACGCCGCGCGAACGCAGGTACTCAGGCAGCACGTGTTCCGGGAATCCGGGCTGCTTCTGGTCCAGGTTGACGGCGATCAGTTCGAACGGGATCGGCGCGCGCTTCTGCAAGCCCAGCAGCACGTCGAGCAGGCCGTAGCTGTCCTTGCCGCCCGACAGGCACACCATCACCTTGTCGCCGGCTTCGATCATGTTGAAGTCGGCGATGGCCTGGCCGACTTGGCGGTGCAACTTCTTGCTGAGCTTGTTGACTTCGAACGCAACGCGTCTGGGGTCAACCTGCCCCTCGACCGGCGAGTACGCCGGCCTGTCCCCCGAGGAGACGACGGGCCGACTTGGGGCGGCCCGGCGTTCGGCCCGCTCGGCACTGGATGCGACTTCTGTGTTCATGGTGTGTTCAGCACTTCGACGGATACGCCGTCGCAGTCCGGAAAGATGTTCGGTTTGGTGACGCGCACGCGCACGGTGGCGGCACCGCGCAACGCCGACAGCCGCACGGCGATGCGGCCGGCCAGTGTCTCCAGCATGTTGATGTGCGCGCCTTCGGCTTCTTCTTTGGCGATGTCGCGCAGCTGGCGGTAGTCGAGCACGTGCATCACGTCGTCGGCCGCCGGCAGCGCGGGGGCTTGCGGCAGTTGCAGCTCGATGCTGATCAGCAGCGGCTGGCGCGATTGCAGTTCGTGGTCGAGGATGCCGACACTGGCCATCACGCGCAGGCGCTCGAGCAGGAGGGTTCTCATATCGGTGTGTTGTGAAACGCGAAGTCGCGTGCCGCGGGGGCCAGGTGGCTGCCGGCGTCGATGAGCACCGTGGTGCCGGTGGCCGAGTTGTTCTCGATCAAGAACCTCACCCCGCGCGCCACGTCGGCCGGGTCCACCCCGCGTTGCAGCGGTGTGGTGGCTTGCAGCGCAGCCAGGCGTTGGCTGTCGATGTCGGCGCTGCCCAAGGTGAGCCCGGGCGCAACGGCATTGACGCGCACGGTCGGTGCCAGCGCCTGCGCCAGCACCGTCGTCGCGCACTGCAGCGCGGCCTTCGAAAGCGTGTACGACAGGTGATCCGGATTCAGGTTGAAGAGTTTCTGGTCGAGCAGGTTGACCACCGCGCCGCTGCGGCCGCTGCCGTGCAGCGCGCGGTGCAGCGCGCGCGCCAGCAGCACGGCGGCTGCGGTGTTGGTGCGCCAGTGGCGCTCCATCGCCGCGAAGCCGAAGCTGGCCACGTCGTCGTGCTCGAACAGCGCGGCGCTGTTCACGACGGCATCGATGCGGCCCAGTTTGTCCACCACCGCGGGCACCAGGGATTCGCACTGCGCCTCGTCAGCCAGGTCGGCCCTGAAGGCGGCGGCCGGCACACCAAACGCCAGCACGGCGGCCACGGTCTCTTCGGCCGCACCCGCAGCGCCGCGGTGATGCACCGCCACGCCGAAGCCATGCTCGGCCAGTTCAAGGGCGATAAACCGGCCCAGACGCCGTGCGGCGCCGGTGACCAGCACGATGGGACAGTCCGGCAAGGCGTGCTTCCTAAAATGCCGGCGCGATGGCAGTTGAACCACAGGCAGGCGGTGACGAAGGAGCCGAATTATCGGCCGTGATCCGCCGCCGCATCGTCGAAGCGGGCGGCTGGTGGCCCTTCGACCGCTACATGGAAGCCGCGCTGTACACGCCGGGCCTGGGCTACTACAGCCGCGGCGCGCGGCAGTTCGGGCTGATGCCGTCGTCGGGCAGCGACTTCGTCACCGCGCCGGAGCTGTCACCGCTGTTCGGCGCCGCGCTGGCGCGACAGGTGGTCCAGTTGCTGGACGCCACCGGCACCGCTGAGGTGGTCGAGTTCGGCGCCGGCAGCGGCGCGCTGGCCTCACAACTGCTGCACGCGTTGGGCGACCGGCTGCGGCGCTATTCGATCATCGACCTGAGCGGCACGCTGCGCGAACGCCAGGCGACCACGCTCGCGGCCTGGGCCGACCGGGTGCGCTGGCTCGACGCGCTGCCCGATCGCATCGAAGGCGTGGTCGTCGGCAATGAGGTGCTCGACGCGATGCCGGTGCAGCGGCTGCACTTCGACGGCGACGCGTGGCACGAGCGCGGCGTCACCGTCACGCGCGTCGGCCGCCTCGCGTGGCAGGACAGACCGACCGATCTGCGTCCGCCACTGGCCGCGGCCTTCGTGCCCGGCACCACCACCGAGATCCATCTGCAAGCGCGGGCCTTCGTGCACACGCTGTCCGAGACGCTCACCCGCGGCGCGCTGCTGTTCATCGACTACGGTTTCCCCGAGGCCGAATACTGGCACCCGCAGCGCCGCGAGGGCACGCTGGTGGCGCACCGCGCCCACCGCACCGAACTCGACGAAGGCGCCTTGCTGCAAGACCTCGGCAGCAAGGACATCACGGCCCATGTCGATTTCACCGGCATCGCACTCGCCGCGCAGGACGCGGGGCTTGAGGTGCTGGGCTACACCTCGCAAGGCCGTTTTCTGCTCAACTGCGGCCTGTCCGAACTGATGGCGTCAGCCAGCCTGCCCGCGCGCACCCACGCCCACAAGCTGATGGCCGAGCACGAGATGGGCGAACTCTTCAAGGTGCTGCTGCTGGGCCGCGGCCTGCCCGCGGCGTTCGTGCCGATCGGCTTTGCCGCTGGTGACCGCACCCACCGCTTGTGACTTCGTAAGGCCGCCCCGATGCGCTGGTTGATCGTCTTCCTGCTCGCCTGCCTGATCTTCAACGCGCTGCGCGGGTGGCTCGAGAAGTTCGGTCTCGGCAAGCTGCCTGGCGACTTCAGCTTCCGCTTCCGCGGTCGCGAGTGGTTCGTGCCGCTGGCCAGTTCGGTGGTGCTGACGGTGTTGATGGTGGGGATCGGATTGTTGTTCTGATCGGGCTTGGCTCGAAGCGGCGCTCGCGCAGCGCGTCGGCCGGGATCGTCAATACGGCTTCGACGGCATCGCAAGCGTCGCGCACCCATCGCTCGGGGCGGATGGCTGCGGCTGGCGGCGGGCGCTTCAGGCGGGCAGGCATGGTGGGCGTGGAGTCTGTCCCCAGGGCCAGCGATTCGGCGCCGCAGCGGCAGCGGGTAAGCCGCCAAGGCCATCTTCATCACTGCGGCCGTGTGGTCACGTCGGGGTACAGCGGGATGCGCGTCGCGCTCGGGGGCGCGGGTTGGGCCGGCGCGGGCAGGCTGACGGCGAAGAAAGCCAGAGCAAGCGTCAGGGTCCTGGAGCACAGGTTCATGGGCCGATGCCTTGGCGGGCAGTCCGGTCTACTTCTTCAGGTGTTCGACGAAGAACGCCACGATCTCGGTGGTGGATCGCACGCGGTTGGGCGTCTTGCGCCAGCCGTGCCCCTCGTCCGGAAAGAGCAGGTACTTCACCGGCACCGCGCGCGCCTTCAGCGAGGCGACGATCTGCTCGGCCTCGACCACCGGCACGTTGGTGTCGTTGGCGCCGTGCAGCACGAACAGCGGCGTGGTGATGCGGTCCAGCTTGTGGATCGGCGACAGGCTGCGCAGCATGGCGGCCTGGGTGACCGGGTCGCCGTACTCCGTCGTGGAGATGGCCGCCATCCACGGCTCGGTCTCGCGGAAGAAGCTCTCGAAGTTGACGATGCCGAACAGGTTGACGCCGGCAGCGAACATGTCGGGAAACTCGGTGACGGCGGCCATGACCATGTAGCCGCCGTAGCTGCCGCCCATGATGCCCAGGCGCTTGGGGTCGGCGATGCCGGCCCCGACCAGCGCGGCCGTGGTGGCCTTGATGTCGGACACCGAGTCCACCCGCTTGGGGCCGTCGTCCATGGCCATGAACGCCTTGCCGAAGCCCGAGGAGCCGCGCACGTTCGGCGCGAACACCGCGATGCCGTTGGCCACCAGGGCCTGCGCGTCCGGGCTCATCGTCGGCCGCGCTTGTCCCTCGGGCCCGCCGTGGTAGTTGAAGACCAACGGCAGCGGGCCGGCAGCAACCGCCGGCCGGTACAGCCAGCCCGACAGCGTCACCCCGTCGGCCGCTGCGTACTCGATCAGCTCGGGCCGCACGAGAGTGGCGAGATTCACCCCGTCGTGGCGGCTCTCCGTCACGCGTGTCACCACGCCCGAGGCGACATCGACCAGGTAGATGTCCGTGGTGCGGTCGGCCGCCGAACCCACCAGCGTCAGCTTCTTCCCATCCGTACTGAACTGGCCCGGGAAGGCGATGTCCACGGGCAGCTTCGGCCCGGGCCTGACTTTGCCGCTGGCAGTATCGAGCCAGGCGATTTCGGTCCGGCCGCCGGCGTTCCACGACAGCGCGGCGATCCGCCCGTCGTTGCTCAGCACCCCGTCGTCGGCGACCGCGTCGTCACGGGTTGCGAAGTACCGGATCGGCGAAGGCGCGCCGTCGGCGCCTATCGTCACCGCTCCGAAGCCCGCGCGGTCGCGGCCGACATTCGAGTCCAGATAGACGGTGCGCCCGTCGGCAGACATCTCGCCCCAGCTGCTTTGAGCCTTGCCCTCATGCGGCGTGAGCAGCGTCTCGGCGCCGGTCTTGACGTCGATCGCATAGAGGTTGGTGTCGCCGCGCCCGACCAGCCGGCGGACGATGGCGCGGCCGCCGCGCAAGTCGGTCGGCGCATGGAGGCCGTGGCCCTGAGTCAGCACCTGCCACTCGCCCGAGGCCACATCGATCAGCGCCGCATGGCGTGCAGCAGGATCGTCCTTGTTGGTGTCGACCAGCAGCTTGGCGCCGTCGCGCGTCCAGCCATGGAGGGCGTTGTTCTCCTTCCCGCCCGGCGTCAGCCGGCGCGCCCCCGAACCATCGGCCTTCATCACCCAGACCTGCGTGTTGAGCCCGCCGCCCGGTGCCACCGTGTAGGCCAGCCAATCGCTGGCGGGTGACCAGAGCACCCGGCCGACCGGGTCGGCGAGCCGGGTCAGCTGCCGCGGGGCCGCAGCCGAGTCGCCCAGCGGGCGCAGCCAGACTTGCGGGCTGCCGCTCTCGTTGCTGAGGTACGCAACCCATTTGTCATCGGGCGACAGGGTGGGTGAGGTCGCCGAGTTGATCCGCCCCAGCGCCTCGACGCGTTCGGCCAGCGTGGGCGCCTGGCTGACGGCCGGTGCGCTGACGAAAGTGGACACGGCGGCGATGGCAGCGAGCACAAGCGTCTTCATCGGAGCCGTCCTTGTCTTGTTTCAGGGCTACTACGGGGCCATTGATGCCCCAAAGGTTTCGCTTGCATCCTCTACCGCCTGATCCACAGCGCCAGCCAGCCCTCCCAATCCAGCCGCCGCATCGTACGCAGGTTGCGCCGGTAGATCGAAGCTGCATCGGGAAACGCCGCCACGGCCGCATCCACGCTCGCTTCGCGCAGCAGGTGCAGCGCGGGGTAGGGCGCGCGGTTGGTGCAGTTGGTGACGTCGCCCGCGGCGCTGCCTTCAAAGCGGTACTGCGGATGAAAACTCGCCACCTGGATCGTGCCTTCCAGGCCGAGGTGCACGAGCGCCGCGTCGGCAATGGCCAGGAACTGGTTGTAGGCCTCGAAGTCGGCCAGTGCCTGCGGGTGCATCAGCACCGTGGTCTCGATACGCGCGGCCTCGCTGCGGGCCAGCCGGTGCAGTTCGGCCACCAAATCGGCGAGCAGTGTCTCCTCGTCGGTGGCTGTGCTCTCCACCCAGCGGATGCGGCCGGTAGCGTGCACCGCCTTCGCGAAAGGGCACAGGTTCAGGCCGATCACCGCGCGCTCAAGCCAGGCCTGCATCGCGGCTGTAGCCGGCAGCGCCGCCAGGTCGCAACGCGGGTCGATGGCTGTCATCGCGGCTCGATCAGATCCCACTTGTTGCCGTAGCGGTCCAGCAGCACGACGACACGGCCGTAGGCTTCGCTGCGTGGCGTCTCAGTGGCCACAGCGCCATGCGCCAGCGCGCGGGCCAGGCTGGCGTCGAAGTCGTCGGTGTGCAAAAACAGGAAGACGCGACCGCCGGACTGGTTGCCAATGCGACTGTGCTGTTCGTCGTTGGTGGCGCGGGCCAGCAACAAGGCGGCGCCCGCATCGCCCGGCGGTTTGACCAGGACCCAGCGTTTGCCGGGGCCCATTACGCGGTCTTCGACCAGCGCGAAACCGAAGGCGTCGCGGTAGTGCGCGATGGCCTCGTCGTAGTCGGGCACGACGAGGGCGATGTGGACAAGCTGGTGCTTCATGGATCCGGCCAAGCGTAGCTCAGGCTCGGCGGCGTTCGAAGCCGGCGTGGCAGCATGCCGGACGATTCATGGGGGGGCGTGGCGTGACGGCAGAAGTGCGGGTTTCGATCGACATGCGGGGCGAGATCGCGGCTGGGCGTTTCGATCCGCTACGCGACGCGGTGGGTGTGCGTGGTGGCTGGCCACCGCTGTCGTGGTTGGCCAGTGTGGCAGCGGGCGACTTCGCGGGCAGCGGCGTATACGAGACGGTGCTGCGTTTCGCCACGCTGCCCCCGGCGGGTGAACTGGCCTACAAGTTCAAGGTCGACCTGGGCCGCGGCCGCGGCATGGCCGACGACGGTTGGGAGGCCGGTCGAAACCGCCGCATCGTGCTGCGCGAAGGCGAGCAGGCGCTGGCCCGCGCCTTCGGCACCGACCCCGACGCACCGCCGCCGCGCCGCACCGGCCGCATCGACGTCATCGCGCCGCGGCCTTCGGTCTTCGTGACGCCCCGCGAGGTGCAGGTGTGGCTGCCGCCGGGCTACGCCGCGGCGCGGGCGGGCACGCGCTATCCAGTGCTGTACCTGCACGATGGCCAGAACATCTTCGATGCGCGCGCTGCAGGTGCCGAGTGGGGCGTGGACGAGACGGCGCAGCGGCTGGTCGAGACCGGCGCCGTCGCGCCATTCATCGTGGTGGCGGTGTCGCATGCCGGTGACCGGACGCTCGACTACACGCCGGCACCGGGCCGCCGCACGGCGGGCGGTGCACTGCAAGGCGGCGGTGCGCCGGCCTACGCGCGCTACTTGGTGGAGGAGCTGAAGCCGTTGATCGATGCGCGCTACGCCACCCGGCGCGGCGCGGGCGACACGGCCATCGGCGGCTCGTCGCTCGGCGGACTGGTCTCGATGTGGTTGTTGCTGCGCCACCCGCAGGTCTTCGGCGCGGCGCTGGTCGTGTCGCCTGCGGTGTGGTGGGCCGACCGCGCGATCGTGGCAACGGTGCAGGCCGCACCGTTGCCGCAACCGGTGCCGCGCATCTGGCTCGACATCGGCACCGGTGAAGGTGATGCGGTGGTGGCCAGCGTGCGCGCTTTGCGCGATGTGTTGTCCGAACGCGGCTGGCCGGTGCGCTACACCGAGGCCGCCGGCGCGGCGCACGACGAAGCGGCTTGGGCCGGCCGTGTCGAGCCCATGTTGCGATTTCTGTACCCGGCCGGCGCCGTCACGCCGCTTGCAAGACCAGGTACAGCCCCGGCAAAGGGCGGCCCTGCTCCAGCCGCAACGGCGCGTGGTGGGTCAGCGCCACGCTGAAGCCGTGCGCCTGCGCCAGCGCGCGCAGGTAGGCGGGGTCGTGGGCGTAGCGCAGCGTCGGCAGCAGCTCGAAGTTCGCGTCGGCGGTCGAAGCGATCTCGGCCGTCAGCGCGAACAGGCCACCGCGCACCAGCACCCGCTGCACGCCTGCGAACACCGCTTCGAGGGCGCCGACGTAGATGAAGACATCGGCTGCCACGACCAGCCCGTAGCGCCTGTCTCTGTCGGTGTCTCTGTCGGTAGGGCTGTCGGTGTGGGTGTCGGCCAGCCAGGCCGTCAACTCGGCGTGGTGCAGCGCACGGTAGCGGCCGGTGGCGCGCGCCACGTCGAGCATCGCCGCCGACACATCGACGCCATCGATCGCGCGAACCAGCGCGGCCAGCGGCGCGGCGCACTGGCCGGTTCCGCAGCCTAGGTCGAGCGCGGCTTCAACCGGGGCTGAGCGCACGGTGGCGATCAACGATGCCAGCCGCGTCGGTGCGTGGTACTCCAGCGCTTCGAGGTGGCGGTCGAACTCGCCGGCATAGCCGTCGAACAGCGGCTGCACGAAAGCCGTTGGCGCATGCGCCGGCACCGTGCCCGCGCCAGGCCCGCGCAACGCGGCGATGAACCACTGGTGCAGCGCCGGGTCTTCGCCCAGCGCAATGGCATGCTCGAAGGCCGTGGCGGCCTCGGCGCGGGTGGCGGCGTCCGCGCTGTCCTTCAGCAACTGGCCAAGCTGGCTCCACGCCGCGCCCAGCGTGGGCGCGAGCTCGACCGCGCGCTGCAACGCCGGCAGCGCATCGGCATGCCGCTCCAGGCAGCGCAGCGTCACGCCGCGTTCCAGCCACAGCGCGCCGTCGTCGGGGTGTTCGCGCAGCACCGCTTCCACGCATTGCAGCGCCTCGGCGTGGCGGCGCAGCGCGTTCAGCGCCTGCGCGCGGTGGGCGTCGACGCTGGCCTGCGGCGCACCGTGCTGCATCGCGCTTTCGAAACTGGCCAGCGCATCGGCGGGCCGCGCCAGTGCCAGCAGCGCGTTACCGCGGTGGCCCCAGGTTTCGGCGCGCGCGGGCTCGGCGGCCAGCGCTTCGTCGAACAGCTTCAGCGCATCGACGGCACGGTCCTGTCGCAACAGCGTTACGCCCAGCGCCGACAGCACCGAAGGCCGCCCCGGGGCGTGGGCCAGCGCGGTCCGCAGGTGCGTTTCAGCGTCCAGCAGCAGGCCTTGAGCCAATGCTGTCAGGCCTTGTTCGAATGCGGCGCGGGCCAGCGTGGTCACCGCGGTACCTTCGTGCTGCGGATGCCGGTGTTCGCCGCCGGGAGGCGCTCGGTGCTCATCGGGACTCCTTGGGGTTCGGGCCGGTCTTCTTCGGCCGCACCCTGCGGCCACGGCGTTCCAGCACCTCGCGCAGAAGGTACTCGACCTGCGCGTTGGCGCTGCGCAGTTCCTGCGCGGCCAAACGCTCGATCTCGGCCCACAGCGCGGGGTCCACGCGCAGCAGGAAGCTCTTCTTGCCGGGGCTGGTCATGCGGCAGGCGGGCTGTCGCGTGGTGCTTCAGGTGTACAGCGTGCCGGCGTTGACGATCGGCTGCGTGTCCTTGTCGCTGCACAGCACGACGAGCAGGTTGCAGACCATGGCCGCCCTGCGCTCGTCGTCGAGCTCGACGATCTGCTTCTCCGACAGGCCCTTCAACGCCGCTTCGACCATGCTGACTGCGCCGTGCACGATCTTCATCCGCGCGCTGATGATCGCCTCGGCCTGCTGGCGGCGCAGCATCACTTGTGCGATCTCCGGCGCGTAGGCCAGATGGCTCAGCTTGGCGTCTTCAACCGTCACGCCGGCATCTTCGAAGCGCGCCTGCAACTCCGCCTTAAGCGCCGCCACCGCGGCGTCGCCCGAGCGCAGCGTGGTCTCGCCCGGCGCCAGGTCTTCGCCTTCGTCGTAGGCGAACTGCGCCGCGACTCGGCGCAGCGCCGATTCGGCCTGCAAGCGCACGTAGTTTTCGTAGTCATCGACGTCGAACATCGCCTTGGCCGTATCGCGCACGCGCCAGACGACGACGGCGTTGATCTCGACCGGGTTGCCGCGTTTGTCGTTGACCTTCAGCGTGCTCCCGTTGAGGTTGCGAGCGCGCAGCGAGATCTTGTGTTTGACCGCCAGCGGGTTGGCCCAGCGCAGCCCCTGCGTGCGGTCGGTGCCGGTGTAGCGGCCGAAGAGGGTTAGGACGGCGGCCTCGTTCGGCTGCAGCATGTAAAGACCGACCAGCGCGAAGACGCCCAGGCCGATGAGGACGATCCGCAGCGCGAAGCCGAACGGCCCGCTCAGGAATGGCGTGAAGGTGAAGCTGGCCAAGCACAGCGCGATCACGCTGATCGCGACCACTGCCGGGGGATAGCCGCCGGACGACCGCAAGGCGACTTCGTGGGTGACCGTGTCGATGGGCTTCATGGCGGGCTGCGTGCGGGCCTTTACAGCCGGCGCGATGAAATCAAAGTGATATCACTTTAGATGCCGCGGTCGGCGCCGTCAAGCACCCGTCAATCGTTCGCGCAGCACCGTCAGCAACCACTCGCAAGCCTGCTCCAGCAACGGGCTGCGCGGGCGTTGTGCCGATGTCGCT
>Ga0209591_10000018_pt1 | contig 210819 bp, 145 predicted proteins | sample MAT01_FD_187207 | JGI IMG/M metagenome (GOLD analysis project Ga0209591, IMG submission 187207) | Freshwater microbial communities from Lake Fryxell liftoff mats and glacier meltwater in Antarctica - MAT-01 (SPAdes) (version 2) | ecosystem: Environmental > Aquatic > Freshwater > Ice > Liftoff...
TGCAGCACCCCAGTTTTTCAGGCGTTCCAAGGCGGGGGCACTGTTTGCACCCCTACCACGTGTGCTACTGCCTGCTGTGATCCCACCACGTCGGTCTGCCGATTGAGTTCGGCTATCAACTGCAACAGTAGCGGCGGAACCCTGCTGTCGCCGGGCACGGCCTGCACGCCCAACCCCTGCCCGGGCGCGTGCTGTGACCTCGGGGGCCAGTGCACCTTCGTGGCCCAAGACGCCTGCAACGGCACCTTCATCGCCGGTACCTGTTCCCCCAGCCCGTGTCCCGGCGCCTGCTGCAATCTCAACTCCGGCTCATGCGAGTTCAAGCCGCGGTTCCAATGCGACTCCAGCAACGGCATTATTTTCTTCTCCGGCGTCGTGTGCACACCCAATCCGTGCCCTCGCGGCGCCTGCTGCAACTCCTTTTTCACCCAGTGCCGCATCACCGCACCCTTCGGCTGTAGCTCATTCGACTACCGCGGCAATGGCACGGTCTGTGACCCCAACCCGTGCCCGGCGGCCTGCTGCGATCCTGCCACCGGCGCGTGCATGGTCCAACCGCAGAACACCTGCGCCGGCCGCGTCCTGCTTACATCAACGTGCACGCCGAATCCGTGCCCGCCCGTTGCCAAGTGCCGGAACATTGTCCTAGATTCGAGACTCAGCTGCATCTCTCGCACCGTCACCGCCCAGCAGATTGACAACGGGTCATTCGCCGCCACCCAGTCCTGCGCGGTCACACTCTTGATCGACAACGCTGGTCCATTCCCCGTCGGCGACACCGTCGTCACGCTCACCGTCACCGACTGCAACAACCGCGTCTCCACCTGTCAGGCCGTCGTCCGTGTGCTCGCCAACGACTGCAACCGCGACACCATCCCCGACATCTGCCAGTGCCTTTGGGACTCGGGACCCGTCGCCGCCAACATCAGCAGCATTGATGGCCAGCTCTCGCACCTCGGCGGAGGCGCGCGCGACAGCGGCGGTGGCGCGAAGGTGGCGGATGATTTCTACCTCTGCCCCGGCCGCATGCACCGCATCTTCGATTTCCAGGGCTTCATGCTCACCGACCTGATCGCCCCGCTGCGCAAAGCGCGGCTGGAACTCTTCGAGGATTGCAATGGCCGCCCCTCGGGGACACCAATCCGCACCTTTGAGACGCTGGTCTCGACTGAGCTGGCCGGGCCAAACGCCGACGGCTTCTTCCTTGTCCGCTACGACTTCGACTTCTGCGAAGAGGAGACTCAGCTCTGGCTTGAGGGCGGCCGCACGTATTGGTGGTCGCTCATGGGTTTGGGCACATGCACAGCGAACGACCTCTCATCGTGGGCTGTTGCGCCCGGGCCGGTCGTTGGCTCGCCGCCGGTGAAGGCCGATGGTCTTGGTTACGGTGGAAGCGGTGTGGCTTGCTATCCATCCAGTTTCGATGCGTGGGCGCAACTCGATGAGTGCTGCATCGGCTGTGTGAACATGGCGTACAACTTCCACGGTGTTGCGTGTCCGATCATCTGGGACAACGGCCCCGCGCTGCTCGGTGCCGCGGGCGGCGGCATTCTCAGCGAAAACCTCAGCCCTTCGCAGCGGCCGCGCGGTGCGGATGACTTTGTCATCAAGCCTTGCGACGATGAGCGATTGTGCCTGATCGATGCGTGGGTGTGGTCAAGCTGCAACCCGATCCGCGGGTTTGTCGAGATTTACCGCAACGACTGCCGCAAGCCCGGCACACAGTTTGTGACGCTCACCAACCCGGAGGTGATCCCCACCAACGAGACACTCGTCATCGGCGGCCTTGAGCGTCGGGGCTACATCCTGCGCTTCGGCGACCTCAACCTCACGCTGCCCGGCAACCAAACCTGGTGGCTGAGCGCCGGTGCCGATCGCACAGGGAGCCAGAACGCGCGTACGTACTTCGCGATTGGTGGCCGCTGCGAAACGTGTGCGCGTCATGGCTTCACTTCACAGTCGTTCGTGCCGCCCGCGCCGGTTCGCTGGCGCAATGTCGGGCCAGATCTCGCCTTCCGGATCGCCGCCGAACCGCGCGCGATCGAACGAGCCCTCGACATCACGAACGGGCCTGTGGTCGCACGATGCGCCGCCGATGTCAACGGCGACGGTGATCCGACCTTGCAGGACATCTTTGATTACCTGACGGCGTATTTCGCCGGATGTCCCTGATTCGGCGTGCGTGTTGCGTCAAGAGCGCATTCGATGTCAGCTTTTTATTCAGGTGTTGCATCGGAAGTCCTTGTGTTCACCTGCCCAGTCCAGTAGACTGAAAAATCGAACCGGTGCTCCATGTATGCGCGTGCGGTGATGCCCTTTCACTTTACAGGAACCTCACATGCGTTTGCATCAATGGCGGTCACTCAGTCTCTGTATGGCCGGTGTTCTTCTCGGCGCGGCGGGTGCTCTTGCCCAAACTGCCAACAACACCTGTGGCGACAACCAGGCGGCGAACACCATCCCCGGCGTGGGCGGAACTGTCACCGACAACTTCTTCGGTAGTTCTCCCGATTTCAGTGCCAGCAGCGGCTGCGGCGTCGATGATCAGGACGTTTACTTTTACTTCACGCCCGCGGTCACGGCCTCGTACCGGTTCTCAACCTGCTCGAGCGTGAACAACATCGACACTACGCTCTCGATCCACACGGGTTGTCCTGCGCGGCCAGAAAACTATGCTGGCGCATTCGGCACAGCGTGCAACGACAATGCGTGCGGGAACCGATCCCAGTTCGACTCGGGCACACTTATGGCTGGTACGCTGGTCGTGATTCGCGTCGGCCACGACGACCAAGTGTTCGTGGGGGACGGCTTCACGCTGACCGTATCAATCGCGCCGCAGGGCGCGTGCTGCGATGGCTCCAGTGCGGTGTGTACGCTCGTCGCCACCGGCACATGCACGCACATCGGCGGCTACCGGGGCGATGGTACCGTGTGCACGCCGAATCCCTGCCCGCTGCCAGGCGCCTGCTGCATTCCCTCGACCCCGCCCGGGCAATGTGTCCTGGTTGTCAGCGGTACTTGCGGAAACGCCGCGTGGTATCAGGGCGATGGGTCCGTCTGTTCTCCCAACCCCTGCACGCCGGCCCCCACCAACGACATCTGTCTTTCGGCCATCACGGTCACGCTTGGCCAGCCCGCAGCATTCGGCGACAACAGCTTGGCGGTCTCTAGCCCCGATGAAACAGCTCCAGCCTGCGGGGTTCAGCGTGGGGTCTGGTTCGACTTCACCGCCGCCCCTGATGGTGGCGTGTACCAGTTCGATACCCAGGGCAGCGCGCAGCTCGACACCAAGATCGGCGCATACACCACCTGCGGCGGCACCCTCCTCGGCTGCGACGACGACAGCGGCATCAGCCCGCCGGCCAGTTCGCTCATGAGGCTCACGCTCGGCGCGAGTCAGAACATCAAGGTCTTGCTCGGCACCTTCTCAACTGCTCAGGCTGGCGGCTTTGTGCTCAACATCGGCCGCGTCACGAGCGGTGCGTGTTGCGACAACAGCACCGGCAGTTGTTCCATCGCCCCATCCAGCTCGTGCGTGTTCACGTATCAGGGCGATGGGTCTGTCTGCGGGGCGATTCCCTGCGGCACCGGTGCGTGCTGCAACACCTCGACCGGGACATGCACCGTGGTGCCGAACGGCACCTGCGGATTCATCGGCGGCTTTAGAGGTATCGGAACGACGTGTCTGCCGAATCCTTGTCCGCAGGCGCCATCCAACGACACCTGTCTTTCGGCCATCACGGTCACGCTTGGCCAGCCCGCAGCCTTCGGCGACAACAGCTTGGCGGTCTCTGACCCTGAAGAAACAGCTCCTCCCTGCGGGGTTCAGCGCGGGGTCTGGTTCGACTTCACCGCCGACCCTGATGGTGGCGCGTATCAGTTCGATACCCAGGGCAGTGCGCAGCTCGACACCAAGATCGGCGCATACACCACCTGCGGCGGCACCCTCCTCGGCTGCGACGACGACAGCGGCATCAGCCCGCCAAATAGTTCCCTGATGACACTCACGCTCACGCCTGGCCAGAACATCAAGGTCCTTCTCGGTACGTTCGGGACGGTCACGCCCGGCGGGTTCGTGCTCAACGTTGCTCGGGTAGCATCTGGCGCGTGCTGCAACACCTCGACCGGGACATGCACCTTGGTGCCGAACGGCACCTGCGGTTTCGTCGGCGGGTATCGGGGCGATGGAACATCTTGTTCTTCAAACCCCTGTCCGCAGCCGCCATCCAACGACATCTGTCCCTCGGCCATCACGGTCACGCTTGGCCAGCCCGCAGCATTCGGCGACAACAGCTTGGCGGTCTCTAGCCCCGATGAAACAGCTCCAGCCTGCGGGGTTCAGCGTGGGGTCTGGTTCGACTTCACCGCCGCCCCTGATGGTGGCGTGTACCAGTTCGATACCCAGGGCAGTGCGCAGCTCGACACCAAGATCGGCGCATACACCACCTGCGGCGGCACCCTCCTCGGCTGCGACGACGACAGCGGCATCAGCCCGCCAAATAGTTCCCTGATGACACTCACGCTCACGCCTGGCCAGAACATCAAGGTCTTGCTCGGCACCTTCTCAACTGCTCAGGCTGGCGGCTTTGTGCTCAACATCTCACGTATCGACCGCGGTGCCTGTTGCTGCGGCTCCAACTGCTCCATCACCACCGTCGCCGCCTGCACCGGCACTGGCCGCGTCTATTCGGGCGATGGCTCGGCCTGCGCACCAATCTCCGCCACCGTGCCCTGCTGCCGCGGCGACTACAACAGGTCCGGCGCGCCTGCAACAGTTCAGGACATCTTCGATTTCCTAGCCGGCTACTTCGCAAACAGCCCCTGCGCCGACTCCAACGACAGCGGCACCAACTCCGTGCAAGACATCTTCGACTTCCTCGCGGCCTACTTCGCTGCGGGGTGCTCATGATGCGTCGGCTTGCGGGTGGAAGCGTTAGCACCCGCCGAAATACGCGGTCAGAAAATCAAAGATATCCTGCACCGTGATCGATCCGCTGGAGTTGATATCCGCTGCGGGGCTCTCTGAAAAGAAGAGGGTCAGGTAGTCGAAGATATCCTGGAGTGTGACCGAACCATTCTGGTTGATGTCGGCTTTGCAGCATGGTGAGGTGAAGTTGCCGGGTGCGTTGCAGACGGTGTTTGCTCCGACGAACAGGCTGCCGGGCTGAATGCACTGCGTAGCGGGGAGCACCGCGCACATGGTGGCCGCGCAGCACGCGCCGGTTGAGAGTGTTGCAGGTGGGAAGACGGTGATGACGAAGAAGCCTTCTTCATCGTTGAAGCCGGCAACTCGGAGGCGGATCGATTGCCCGGCGTTGAGTTCAAGACTGATCAACGAAGAAACAAGATCCGGAAACGACTCGTCGTCGTTGCAGGCGAGCTGTGCGCCGCCGCAGGCCGTGTACGCGGCAAGCGTGGTATCGAGTTGACTTCCGAAGGTATCGATCGTGTGCGTGCCGGTTGTGGTTGCGGTGAAGGCGAACCAGACATCCGCCGAGTCGCCCACCGAACATCCTGAGGCCGCGATGTCGGGCGTTGCGTTGAAGTTGTTGCCCGGTCGTTCAACGCTTAGCGCAAGCACGATCGCGTTCGCGCACGTGTTGTTGCTGGGTTGGGCCGCGGCCGGAGCGATGACGGTCGCGAAGGTCCAGAGGACGGCGATGACCGATGAACGTCGAAGCATGAGAACCTCCCGCAGTGCGCGTTCGTGCGTGCAATCCGTACACAACTCAAACAGACAAGACTACACGAAAGATATGCACTCGGGCAATCCCCTGAACAGGTGAACGATCGGAATCAACATTCCCCCTCATAATGGGGAACGCCCAGCGCCGCCTTTCTTGAATGGGCATTGGTGGCCCGAGGAAGTCCGCCCGATGCTTGGGGATCAGGGGCGCGTAACCTCTTCACCTTGCTTGGCATTGTGCAATGCCGAGGGTGTTGGTGGAATGAAGCGGCTCATCAGGAAGACCCATGCGTCAGTCGAAGCGAACCATTCTGATTCTGTCGCAGGTCTACGTGCCGGATCCGGCTTCGGTCGGGCAGCACATGGCGGATGCGGCGGCGGAGATGGTGCGGCGCGGGTGGCGCGTGGTGGTGCTGACCTCGGCGCGCGGGTACAACGACTCGAAGATCAGGTACGCGCCGCGCGAGGTGATCGACGGTGTTGAAGTGGTGCGACTGCCGCTGTCGAGCTTTGGGAAGAAGAAGTTTGCGCTGCGGATTCTCGCGGCGGTATTGTTCATGGTGCAAACAATCTGGCACGGGGTCTTCACGCGCGGTCTTTCGGGCTCGCGCGGCAAGGGCGGTGCGATCCTGGTCAGCACCAGCCCGCCGATGTGCATCGTGGCGGCGATGGTGATTCGCGTGCTGCGGCTCGGGCGCGTGCCGATCAAGTTCTGGGTGATGGACATCAACCCCGACCAGCTCATCAGCCTGGGAAAGATCAGGCCCGATTCGATGCCGGCGAAGTTGATGAATATGTTCAATCGGATGATCCTCAAGCGTGCGAGCGATGTGGTGGTGCTTGACAAGTTCATGGCGAAGACGATGAACGACAAGCTGGAAGTCACGGCGAAGATGGCGGTCTTGCCGCCGTGGCCGCATGAGGATTCGGTGGAGCCGGTCGCGCACGCCGACAACACGTTCAGGCATCAGCACAAGCTGGATGGAAAGCGCGTGTTCATGTACAGCGGGAATCATGGGATTGCGCTGCCGCTGGAGACGTTTTTGAAAGCGGCGGTGCGGTTCAAGGATCATCCACGGGCGGCGTTTTTGTTTATCGGCGATGGTGTGCGCAAGAAGGAAGTTGAAGCGACGATCGAGGAGTATGGGCTGACGAACATGGTGAGCCTGCCGTATCAGCCGATGAGCACGCTCCGCTATTCACTCAGCGCGGCGGATGCGCACCTGGTTTCCGTGGGGAATGAGTCGGTCGGGACGATCCACCCATGCAAGATCTATGGTGCAATGGCGGTGGCGCGCCCGATCATTCTGCTCGCGCCCGATCCGTGTCATGTGTCGGACCTCGTGTCGGGCGAGCGCGGACAGGAAGGGCAGAAGCAGCGAAGCCCGATCGGGTGGCACATTCCGCATGGCGATGTTGAGGCCGCGACGCGGGTGATTCAGGAAGTGCTCGATGCCCCGGAGGAGAAGCTGGGCGCGATGGGCGACCGAGCGCGGCACGTCGTGGAGACGGGGCTGAGCAAGCCGACGCTGTGCGGGGCGTTTTGTGATGTGATGGAGCGGGGGTTGAAGTGAAGTCGGCAGCGGTGTTGGATGATTCGGGGTGTGCCGAGGCAGAGCGGGCGAAAGAACCTCATGCACCCAATCGCAAAGCCAGAGCAAGACTCGCCGCACTCGCTGGCCAATCGGGTTGGGCGTGTGGTGTGGGCGGGGGTGTATAGGGTGCTGGTTTGGCCGTCGCCGGGGTGGGCCGGGGCCTGGCGGAATGTTGTGTATCGCGTGATGGGTGCGGAGATGCACGCGACCGCGCGGATCGATGCGACGGCGCGGGTGTGGTTGCCAGCGAACCTCACGATGCGTGAGGGCTCGCGGGTGGAGGGATTGGCGGATATCTACAACGTGGTGCGGATCACGATCGGCGCACAGTCGCGCGTGGGAAAGTATTCGTTTTTGTGTGCCGCATCGCATGACTTTGAAAACCCGACGCAGCCGCTGACGACCGCGCCGATCACGCTGGGTGACGGGGTGATGCTGGGTGAGGATGTGTTTGTGGCGCCGGGCGTGACGATCGCCGAGAATGTGGTGGTCGGGGCACGGTCGAGCGTGCTGACAAGCGACCTGCCCGCGCGGCATGTGTGCGCGGGAAGCCCGGCGCGGGTGGTGAGGAGCATTCGGCTGGGTGACAACGTGGAGGGTGCGGAGGGATTGCAAAGGCGGATGGGCGTGCTGGGTGATGGATAGAGCGCGAATGCCTGGCCTGTGAAGAAGTGGCGAAGTGGCATAGGGCAGGATCAGGCCTGCAAACCGAAACTTCGCGGCGAAAGGCCACTCGTCCGCTTTGTCTTGCTCTTTACGTCGCAACTCGGCCGCTCGCCCATGTTGGCTCTGCCGCAGATCGTGCGTTTGCCCTGCTTTCCGAGCGTGCGCTCGGGGCTCTTCGGCGAATGTGTGCTATTCTGTCGGCCCTATGGCTGTTGGCACGAGCGGCACCATCTCTGGTCTTTCGTTGTTCACTGGTGTGCCGGTGGGCGTGACGATTCGGATGGGGCTTGGCGATGGGATGCGGGGCGTGTTTTTCAGGCGCGTGGATCTTGCGGGCGTGGATGGCCAGAGGCTGATTGCGGCGCGGGTGGAGAACGTGCAAGGGGAAGCGCGGCGGACGGTACTGGCGGCGGATGGAAGCGGCCCGACCTTGCAGACAGTGGAACACCTGCTCTCGGCACTCGTGGGGTTAGGGATCGGTGATGCGGTGATCGATGTGGATGGGCCGGAACTGCCGATCGGGGATGGATCGGCGAAGCTGTTTGTGGATGCGCTGGCGGATGCGGGCATGGCGGGCGATGGTTCGGAGGATGCGGAGCGGGCACCCACGACCGTGGTGGTGCGCGATCCGATCAAGATCATCGAGGGCGGGGCGGAGCTTGAAGCTCTGCCGCTTTCGGCATCAGAACTGGCGGCGGCGATTGAGGGGCGTGGTCCTGCGACGATTTACAGTTACCACTTTGATTTTTCGTGCTTTCCGATTGTGGCGATGCGGGATGAGGCCATGAGGCGCGTGCCAGCGCAGAGCGCGTCGATCGCGCTGCCGCTGATCGCGACAGCAGAATCGCGTGCGGAGTATGGGCGCGAGGTTGCGCCGGCGCGAACGTTCAGCCTGCTTGAGGAGGCGGAAGCGGCACGGAGCATGGGGATGTTCAAGCACCTCACGCCCCGAGAGATGCTGGTGATCGGCCCGCACGGCCCGGTTGAGAATGCGTACCGGTTGGCGAATGAGCCCGCGCGGCACAAGCTGCTGGATATGATGGGCGACCTGTCGTTGTGCGGGCATCGGATTGTCGGGCGTATTGTGGGAAGGCGGTCTGGGCACACTATGAACCACGAACTGGCGCGGCGGCTGAGCCGCCTGGCGGCCATGGCGACCGAACAATCGATCTGATCGGACGAGTGGTCCGCAACCGGTTTGGAGCTTCGGAACTACAACAGCGACTGTTCGTTCAAGCAAGTCGGGGCAAAGACCCGAATATTATCCTATCAATATGAGTGGGTTGCTGCGTCTGGTGGGGATCTTGGTGCGAAGTCGTGTGTGGGGGCGGGAGTGGGTGCCCGTGGTTCGGATGCGCGTGTAGGCTTGGTGTGAAAGAAGGGTGCATGAGCAGGCGAGGTTATCGAAGGTGGTTGGGTGTGGATGGGTGGATGCCGAATGCGCGAGCAGTGGCAAGAAGTCCTCGCGCGTTCACGCTCATTGAGCTTCTGGTGGTGGTGGCGATCATCATTATTCTGGTGGGCATCACGCTCCCTGCGCTGGGGAGCGCGCGTGAGACTTCGCGCCGGGTGAAGTGCCTGGCGAACCTGCGCTCGATCGGACAGGGAATCGCCACCTACATGAATGACTCGAAGGATGTGCTGCCCCTGGTGCGGCCGTTCCATGATCCGAACACCAACCCGAGTGATCCATCGCTGCTTGACATTCTCTCGACCTACCTCTCGGCACCGACGCCGGTGCGTGAAGATCCGAACAACCCGGCGTCATTGTTTATCAATGTGTCGGATGCGTTCAAGTGTCCGAGCGATTTGGTGGGGAAGGATGCGGTCAGCAACTTCGAGCCGCTGTGGAGATCGAGCGGGATCAGTTATGAGTACTTTGCCGGCGCCCTGATGCTGGGTGTTGAGTTTCTGACGATCCCGGTTGAGGCGCGCGCGGTGGCGGTAACGAAAGCGTATGAGCTGCCGCGATGGAAGGATCTGCCGGTGTTGATCGACAATGACGACTGGCACAAGCAGCGTCGGGGCGGGCCGCCCAGAAACGCGGTGTACTTTGGAGACTGGCGCGCGGACTGGGCGACCGATCTGACGAAGTATCAGAACCAGACAGCACGGGTGGACCAGGTGTGGGCCGAACTGCTGTGCGATATCGCGAGGTTTGGCGGGTTGAGGTTGCCGGGGTGTCGGTAAGCACGAGAAATGGCGAGGCGAAAATGACGACGAGCACGATGGATTCGACAACGGGAAGCGGCTCACTGTTGGAGGGGCTTGATATTCCGGCCAAGGCGGCGGGCGATCAGGCCAAGGTTCGTGCGGCCAAACTCTTTGTGCCGCGTGTGGTGAGGGACAACCGCGTGACTCGGTGGTGCGGCACGCACAGGCGTGCGGCGTGGTCGGTGCTCGGCGTGCTCGTGATCGGGGGTGGGCTGGGGTTGTTTCTGTTGCTGCGCCCGATGCCCCAGCCGGACTATGCGACCGCGCCGATGGACGACCTGATGGAATACACGCTGCTGACGGATGATTTCAACAGCCTGCCGATTGCCAAGCGGCGTGAACTGCTGAAGGAGCTGATCGAGCGGTTCTCAAAGATGTCGTCGAGCGATTCGGTGGACATGGCGGCGTGGGCGGCGTTGATCGAGGGCGACATGCGCGAGCAGATGATGAAGAACGCCTCGCTGCTGGCGATCGATACGTGGGACGAGTTTGCAAGCGATTACAAGGGTGTGCCCGAGGCGGAGCGTGCCGAGTTTCTGGACAAGACGATCGTGGACTTTATGAAGATGATGGAGGGCTTTGCGCCCGGTGGTGGTCGAGATGTTCCGGATGAGAAGCGACTGGCGGACGCGCGCGTACAGGCGAAGCGCGATCAAGACATGATGCGCTCGGACAACGCGCCATCAAGCGGGCAACTCGGACAGATGGCCGACTTCATGAGGAATGGGATGGGCAAGTTTGCCACGCCGCAGGCGCAAGCGCGTTCGCAGCAACTGATGCGCGACATGACGCGCCACCTTCGTGGGCAAGACCTGGTTTCGGGGAAGGCGAAGCGGTAGCGGTCGGCTACTTGCAGGACGCCGTTCTTCGACGGCGCACAACCAAGCCGAAGAGACAAGCCCCGCAAAGCGGCAACGCGGCGGTGGGTGCGGGCACAGTGAGGACGCGCAAATAGTCCCGCGTCTGGCTGGTGGCCCTGGTTGCGACAGGATGCGGTTCGGATGGTCCTTCCGCGCAATGATCTGCGTTGCGTGGTGACGATATCAAGGTTTGCATCTGGAGACACGGATCACGCATTCAAGTTCCACGATGCTGCCCAGAATGTACAGCGGTGCGTTCCAGCACGTAGAGGATCATGGGAACTTGGATGAACTGGGTGGGGCGGGTATCGCGAACAGGGTGTGCGGTGGGGCACATCGGCTGAAATATCGAGCGGTTTGGTGCGTTTGGCATGGCATACCCAGGCCGATAGCACTCTGCGGGGTACAGGAGCGACTGCGATGAGCAAGGCAACAAACACGCGTATTGGGTGGTTGGTTCGGATGGTTGGTGTGTGCGGACTGGCGGCGGCCTCATTGGCGCAGCCGAAAGATCGGAAGCCCACCCCCCCACCGCCACCCGCGCCCTCGGGCGATCCGGCCCCCCTCAGTGGGCCAGGGGTTCATGCACGCGATGTGCCCGGCGCGGCCGGCCAGTTTGGCAACAGCACGGAAGGGTTGAAGCGCAAGATGGCGGAGCGCATCCCGCCGCGCGTCATGCGCGAGGCCATGGGCGCGATCATGGGTGAAGATGCGCCCGACGATGTGCGTGCCACACCGGAGCAGCGTGAGAAAATCATGAGCATTCAGAAAGACTTTGAGCAGCAGGTGCGCGACTATGTGCAGGAGCACCGCGCGGAGATCGAAGAGCTGCGCGACAAAACGCCGGGCGGCGGCCCGGCGGCGGAAATGCTCCGGCGGCTTGATGGTGCAAACGCAGCGGGTGGTGGCTCGGAGCGTGGCGCACGTCGGGGTCGCGGCCCTGAAGCCCCCGGCGACATGATGGATGGTGCACCGCGCGGAAAGGGGAAGCCCGGCCCGGATATGGGCGACGGCAAGGGCAATCGTGCAGAGATTCCCGAAGAGGTGCGTGCTCAGGCGCGCGAGTTGATGGAGAACATGCCGCAGGCTGAACAGGCGTACGCGAAGGTGTGGGAGCAGCTCACACCCGAGCAGCGCGCGGCGGTGGATGAACGGTTGAACGACTTTCGTGATCGTCAGGCCAAACAGCGCGAAGACGCATACGTGCGCCAGCGCGTGAACAAGGATGGCAAGACTCCGGAAGCCAACCGCGATGCGGGATCACCACCACCCGGGCGCCGACGCGCCGCGGATGGAATGCGGAACATGCCGAAAGGTCCGGTGGGAGAAGGGATGAAGAAGCCAGAAGCCCCGGCCCGGGATGGGGCGATGGGCGAACGTCGCGAGCGTCTCATGAAGTTGTTTGAACGCATGAGCCCAGAGCAGCAGGAACAGTTGCTTGAGCGCATTGAAGCCCGCATGCGAGAAGTGGGTGTGGCCCCTGATGCCCGAGGTCGCATGCGGCCCGAACGCGGCGAGGCCAAGCCACCGCCGAGCATGGATGAGATGAACCTTCCGTCTGCGGAGGAGATGGATGAACCCCCGATGCCGAAGCCATTGCCTCATTAAGTTGTGCTGCACGCGATGATTTGCGTCCGGTAACCCACCATCGTTTGGTCGGGGGTCAAGAAAAAACTGTTACTTTGGAGAAGCTGGCCCACGTTGGGACAGCTTGGTTTTTACAGGACTGTTCGGTGCCAACCCGCACGAACAACGATCGCATGGCCGCAGGCCTCGCGATATGGCATGAGTTATCAGCCAAAGCGGAAATTGTGCGACCGGCAAGGACGAAACAGGTGGAACACTCAATGGTGTTTTACGTATAAAGGTGTGTCAGTGCTCAATTTCTGGGCTAAGATTGTGTGTTGAACTTGGGCAATCTGGTTGGGCCATCGACGAGTTCCTTCATCTCGCGACACGCCCTTTACCTGGCCGGATTGCATGCTTCTCAAACGGAATCGACGTTGAGAAGTTTCTATCTCTGGTCCCCGGCTGAGCCGATAGCCTCTAGGACCTTATTCCTCTGATCTCTCTCTCCTCCAGCGGGGCGCTGTCTTACGATGGCGCCCTGCTTTGTTTTTGTCGTGCCATTTGCCGTGCTCTTTCAGTGGTGGTTCGTACGGGTTCGGGACATTCTGCCAAGCAGGGGCGTTGCCTCGGCGTGCGACCAACAATGCGGGCATGATGAAGCGGAGCATACTTCTCACCGGCGCGGCCGGGTTTATCGGGTCGCACGTCGCGGGCGCACTTCTCGCACGGGGCGAGCGGGTCGTTGGTGTCGATAACTTTGATCCATACTACGACGAATCGATCAAGCGGCGGAACGTCCACGAGACGATCGCGGGCGGTACGACCGACTCGTATCACCTTGTGGAGGCGGATATCTGTGATGCGGTTGCGATGCGGCACGTGTTCGATGTTCACCGTCCGGCGGGGGTGATTCATCTGGCGGCGCGCGCGGGCGTGCGCCCTTCGATTGCCGATCCGGTCGGATACGCGCGGGTGAACGTGATGGGGACCGCGGTGCTGCTTGAAGAAGCCAAGCGTGCGGGCTGCGATCGATTCGTGATGGCGTCGAGTTCAAGCGTGTATGGCAACCTGGCCGTTGCGCCGTTCCGCGAAGATGCGGATGTCTCGGAGCCAATTTCTCCATACGCCGCGACCAAGCGGTCGTGCGAGCTCATCGGGTTTGCCCATTGGAAACTGACGAGGATGCCGACGGCGTGTCTGCGGTTCTTTACGGTGTTTGGGCCGCGGCAGAGGCCGGATCTGGCGATCAGCATGTTCCTGAAGTTGGCTCGCGATCATCAGCCGATCCCGATGTTCGGTGATGGCACGACGAGCCGGGACTACACCTACATCGAGGACATTGTGCGCGGCGTGGTGGCCGCGTATGACCGGATCGACGCGCATGGCTATCGGATCTGGAATCTTGGTGGATCAAGCCCGGTCACGTTGCGTGAAATGATCGCGACGGTGCAGCGCGTGACGGGGCGCGAGACGCCGGTAAAGTCGATGCCTGCGCAGCCGGGTGATGTCGAGCGGACGTTTGCCGATCTGAGACGCGCAAGCGCGGAGCTTGGATACGCGCCGAGCACCACCTTTGCCGAGGGCGTTGCGCGACAATGGGAATGGCTGAAGAGGCAGTAGCCCAAAATCGAAGCCGCCATTAAGTCGATGAATCGCGACCGTCATGATGCACAGCACTTCCACCACGCGCTCTGTTCCGGCCCCGTACCCCGCCGCAAGCACCCCTCGGCGGGCTCGTGGTCCGATGGCGCGGGCATTCGCGGCCATCTCATGGCCCGTAGTAGTCGTGCTTCTGCTGGGAAGTCTTTGCTGGATTGTGTCGGGGCACGGATGGATGTTGGATCTGGCGGCCAACCTTACGGCGCAGTGGTTGGTCTTGAGCGCGATGGGCACGTTGCTCTGGTTGGTCACGCGGCAACGTCGGCTCGCGGTGGTGGGGCTGGTGGCGTGCGCGTCGTGCGTCGTGGCGCTCGGGCTGGGTCGTGCGGCGTATTGGCCGCGTTCGCGACTGATCGGACACGGGCCTGATGCGCCCGCTGATCTTGTGCGGCTTCTGCATTACAACGCGAGTGCGTTCGGCGATGGACCGAGCATTGAGGCATACATGCGGCTGACCGAGGCGGATGTGCTCTCGATTGTTTGCCCGCCGACGGCGCAGCAGACGCGCGTGGTGTATGGACATCACCTTGAAGATGAATATCCCGGCAAGCTGACCCGTCGGTGGCGACCTGGACCGACGATTGACTACACCGACATCACCGCCGGGTTCATGGTCTCTCGGTGGCCGTTGCGTGCGATTGATACGAGCTGGCTTGGAGATGTCTCGAACTATCTGATCGCGGGGATTGTGGAGCGACCGAGGGTGAATGGGAAGGGCGGGGAATTTGCGGTGATCGCCTTTCATCCGCGCTCGCCGCGAACGAGTGAGCGCTGGATGTTCGGGAATGGCGTGGTGGAGTCGGTGGGCGTATTGACCAATCGTCTGCGCGAACAAGGGTTGGCGGTGGTCGTACTAAGCGATCTGAACGCGACACCAACGGGGTATCGCAGTCAGCGGTTGTTTCGCGAGGCCAACCTTCGTCGTGCCAAGCCGCTCTTCGTCTTGATTGGCACCTATCCGAACGAGGTGCCTGTAGGGATGTCGGCAAAAACCGCACCGTCCTTTCCCGCGGTCTGGCCGGCAAGTATTGCGATTGATGATGCCCTGGTCACGCCGGGAGTTAAGGTTGTTGGGTGGACGGTCGGGCCTCGCATGGCATCGGGGCATCTGCCGATCATTGTTGAACTCGATATTCCGGGTCATACCGTGCCAGAAGCGGCGAGTTGGACTGCGGAAGGTGCTGGCGCAGGCCGATAAGCCTGTATCGGCAACGGGGCGCGGGGGCTTCCCGCCGAAGTCAGTGACCGCGAACAGGGAGTCGTTGTGCAGTTTGTGCTGGCGGAATACTTCGGGTTTGAATACAGCATCGCCGTGAAGATCTTCATGGTGGGCTTTGCCGCGCTGGCGTTGCTTGCCGCGCTGTTCATCAGGCTTAGTTTCGTTCAGTGGATCTTCGCGGGGACGCTCTTCTTCAACGCGTTGACCGCGCCGCTAAACTTCGAGAGAACGTCGTATCTCAACACATGGATGTTGCCGGTTCAACAGTTGCGTGCTGAAGGGCACCTGGTGTTGGCGTTGCTGCTCACCATCGTTGTTGTGGTGACCGGAAGGCTGCACGCGAACAAGGTGCCGATTCAAGGGCTCTTTCTTCTTGGTGTGGGTGTCTACGCGGGCTTGCTGCAGTTTATACACGAAACGCCCACGGCGGCCGCACAGTCAATCGGCTTCGCGCTCGCGACGATTCCGTGCATGTTGTTTGCCGCGCCCAGTGTGTGCAACTCATACGAAGGGTGCCTGAAAGTTCTTCGGACGATCATGCTCGTCAGCGTGGCCTGGACGGTCTGCTGTTCGGTGCAGTTTGTGACCAACCCCAAGTTGCTCGTGAACACGGGGGGCCGCTTCTGGGGCATGATGGGCAACGCGCAGGGGGCGGCACTGGTTTGTGCACCGTTCGTCATCATCGCTCTGTGGCTCATGCTGCATGATCCCAATCGTCGGCTCAGGGCCCTCTGGGTTGCTCTGATCGCCATCAACCTGTTGTTCGTGGGTTGGACAGGTTCGCGCACCGGCGCGGTGATGCTGCTGCTCGGCGCGGCGTTTGTGCTTTACAACAAGCTTGGCAAAGTGATTTTGCTGCTTCCTTTTGCTGCGATCATGACGTTCGCGCTTAGCTTTCTTGCCGCGGAACTTCAGATCGGCAGCAACTTGGAGAGGCTGGTCTCATCGGAGAATACCCGCGATGGGGTATGGAAGCGGCAGATCGAGAAAATCTTTGAAAGTCCGATCATCGGTGTCGGCTGGGCGGAGACGGGGGCCAGCGAATCGAGTTACCTCGCGGGGTTTGCCGCGTACGGGTTCGTGATGTTCTCGCTGATGGCGGGTCTGTTGTTGTTCAGCATGTGGAAGTGCGCAACGCTCACATTGCTGCGCCGACGGTTGCCCAAGGAGCAGAGACCACTCGTGGATTTGTTCTGCTCGTGGAACGCCATGTTCTTTGGTGCCGCGGTGTTTGAGGGCTTCATTCTCTCGCGCTCGAGCTCGACAACCACGATCATGTTGCTGTTCGCGGGCATCGGCATATGGTTGACCGAGCAGGTCTCTCGCAATCCACACATCGCGCTCGAAGATGGGGTGTATGAGGAGGAGCCGGTCGATGACGCCTCGTGGGAGGCGGCCGCGACGTATGGCTACGACGCCGGTGCGCCCGAATCGTCACCCGCCCTTGCCGAGCTGAACCAGCGCACGTCCGTTGCCCAAGACCAAGCGTGAACCGCGCGGATGCCCGATGGTCGCGAGCGTGTGGGTGTGATCAAACAGACTTGAGTATGCCGCGCGCATGGAGGGCCGTGCGCAAGCCACGGATCGGATCGGCCTCGCGCCGCCACCGCAGGATCTGGGCATGGCTTGCGGCCCGCATGGTGTCGGTGCGTGTCGGATCGGTGACTCCTCGCAGACAATCGGTCAGCGCGCCAACATTGCCAGCGGGAAAGACAAAGCCGCTTGTGCCAGATTTGACCAGTTCGTACGCCGCGCCGACACGATCGCTCGCGATGATGGCCATGCCCGCCGTGGCGGCCTCGTTCACAACCAGCGCCCAGGGTTCATAGTCACTGGCAAGCACAAGTGCGTGTGAGCGCCGGTAAATCGCAGCCAGACCTGCGGTGTTTTGAAAGCCGAGGAACCGTACGCGACGGTCGGCGAGCAGCGAGCCGGCGCGTACCTCCAGATCCGATCGCGCCTCGCCCTTGCCGACAATGATGAGGTCCCAGTCGGGCCGCTCTGCCGCGAGCGTGCGGAAGGCATCGATCACGAGATCGACGCGCTTCACGGGAATCAGCCGGCAGCAGCAGACCAGCCGCTTGCGTACGGGCTCAAGCCCGAGTGTGTGCGCGATCTGGTCGGCCTCAACATCGGGCATGCGCTCGATGGCCGCGTAGTCGGGCTCGACTGGCATGATAAAGAGCTTCTCGTCGGGCACACCATAACGGTGAAAGAACTTGCGGCCCGCGGTTCCGCAGACCAGGATGCCCGAGTAGCGGGCTGTGATCCTTGGGACATACACATTCTTAGCGAGCCGTCGCAGGCCCGTGGCCATGTCGCCATGTACGTTGCTATCGGTCCACAAAAATGCCGGCACGCTTCGTCGGCCAGCCCAGCGAAGCGCGTTGAGGACAGGAAGCTCGTCGTAACCCCCGCACACCAACGCGGCTGGTCGGTGCTGTTGCAACCAGCTCCATACACGCTTGGCCGTGCCCAACTCGTGCGAGAGGTGCTGAGATCGTGAGCGGCCGCCACGATCGAGAATCATGCTCGTGAGCGCGCCGGGCGGCGGTTCGCGATCAAACAGCACGGTACCGATTTCGGCAACATCGGGGTTGACCCACGGGCCGGTGCGATACTTGGTCACAAGCGTGGAGAGTTGCAGTTCGGGAATCTCGGCCGCGATGCGCCGGTGATAGGCGATGCGATAGGGCGTGAGGTGACCGGTAATCACCGCAAGGATTGGCCGCGCAGGGTGCTGAGGTGCATTTGGTGGGGTCAACGACTTGCCCCTCTCCCATCGGCAAGGATCGAATCGTACAGCGTTTCGAGTCGCTCGCCGACAGCGGCGGTGGAGAGGTTGGCGGCAACCCACGCGCGACCGCGATCGCCAATGGGCGCGGCGCGATTGGCGTGAAGTGCCTCAACCCACGCGGCTGCCAGCGTAGTTTCGGTGCCTTGGGCGATGATCGCCACCCCACCGCGCTTCAGCTCGTCGGCAAGTGCCAGGTTGTCGGTCAGCACCGGCATGGTGCCGACGCACAGGGCCTCGACCGCAACAAATCCGAAGTTTTCGTGGACCGAGTTGAGTGTGAGAGCATCTCCCGCGGCGAGCGCGAGCCACTTGTCATCGCCCTGAACCCAACCGGCAAAGTGGATGCGCCCCTTCATCGGCGAATCGTTCGCGAGTTGCCTGAGCGATTGGACATACGGCTCATCGCCCCCACCGATGAGGAGCAGATGCAGATCGGGCAGTTGTTTGGCGGCGATCGAGGCGGCGCGAATCGCCAACTCAACACGCTTCACGGGGTGTAGCCTTCCCATAAACACCACACACGGCGCGGCGGGTGGTAGTTCAAACCGTGTGCGGGCGCGAAGTCGATACGCCTGATCGGGCGTGAAGCCGGGCATCTGAACGGGCAGGGGTATGACGTGCTGTTTCTGGCGATGAATACCCGAGGGAACGCGGCTGTGGTCGCGCTCTTCGGTGGTGACAAAGAGAAGAGCCGCGCTGCCACGAAGGGCGCGGCGCATTCCGAGTGACATGAACAGCTCTTTCTTCCATCGCTTCTGCGCGTACGCCTCGCGGATGAGCATGCCGTGAGGCTCCCACACGTACGGAATGCCCATGCGAGCACAGGCGAGCGCGGCGGCCATGAGGTCGGGTGACCAGAGCCCGTGTAGGTGCAGCAGATCAAACTTGCGGGCTTCAACATCCGCAACAACAGCCCGCCCGAGTGGGCCTGGGCCGATCGCACGCCCGTACCCCTTCACACACGTGAAGTCATTTGGTCGCCGGGCAACCTCCGCGGCCGAAGGATCGCCATCGACCGGGGGCGTGCAATAGGCGTGGAGATTCAACCTTGGGCGCGTGCGCAGCGCGGCGAGCATGTTGAGAAACGCGGTGGATGTGCCCCCCGCGGTCACATCAATGCACTGGATGAACTGGCCGATCCGCACCGCGTCACTCCTGCTTTCCGGCGCCGGCTGTTGCTGCCGCGCTCGTGGGTGAAGAGTTCGCGAGATTGTCGGCAATGCGAAGCGAGAGCGCAAGGATCATGAACATGGAGTTGGCCTGACTCGCCGTGACAAACGTGGTGCTGCTGGCGATGAACAGGTCATTGAAACCGTGTACGTTACCGTTCGGCCCGACAACACCATCTGCTGCGTGCTCGGACATGCGCGTTGTGCCGATCTGGTGGAAACCATCGCCCGCCTGCTCCCAGATGCTGCGTTGCGATCGCTTCAACTGGTTGGCATAGACCGTGCCGAAGTTCATCACCGACCAGCGTTCGACCGTCGAGGTCACCACATCTCCATCGGGCAACCCGGGCACGATCGAGGTCTGCTTCACACCGGGAAAGGTGTGGATATCAAACCCCGGCAATCCCGCCTGAAGATACCCGCACGCCTTGGCGAAGTAGGGCTCGAACGCCTCGTAGCCCAGCGGCCAACGCGAGTTCGGCAGGTAGGGCCGGTCATCAAAGTCGATCGGATCAAACGGGACCACGCGCCCGCCCCAGATCACCGATGTGCCGCCCACCTGGCGGCGTGTACACTCGGACATCGGCGGGTGAACCTTCGGGTCGAGATGCTCGGTATCCGCGAGCGCCTGAACGCGCGGCGAGTATCGCGGCCCACCGCTCTCGACGAGGTTGATGGCCAGCCCGGCGCGTTCGAGCTCGATGGCCATGACGATTTCCGCCGCGCCCGCGCCGGCGATCGTGACATCGGCTTGCAGATGCGCGCCGTGAACCAGATTCTCCGCTTCGATCAACATGTGCCTGTTTCCGTGCCGCTTACGCCCGCGCTGCGTGGATGTGCGATGAATCCACCCAGCGGATCTTGTACCCATGCTCGCGCAGCAGCCGCACGATGTCATCCGGTGCGGTGGCCAGCCCGCGCTTGCTCAGGAGCCCGAAATGGATCTCCACAAACACGTCGCGGCAGGTCGTTGACCTGAGCAGCGAGGCCATCCCCATCAGCACATCAAGCTCGAACCCCTCGACATCGATTCTGACAAACGTCGGCGCGGGAAGGTTCTGCGATTTTGCCGCCTCATCGCCGGTATAGATCGGCAACTCCAGCAGCTTGCCGCCCGTCGCGGCCGACTTGTCATCAACGATGCGTCCGAGCGCCTGGTCCGAGTCGCCGACATCAAAGGTCACCGTTCCCGACACACGCCCAAGCCCCGCCTTCACCATCCGCACATTGGCGATCTTGCCGACACGCGCGGCCATCTGGTCGTAGCATGAAGGAACGGGCTCAAACGCCACAACCCTTCCGCCATCACCAACCTTCGCCGCAAACTGCTCGGTGTAGAACCCGATGTTGGCGCCGACATCCCAAACGGTGTCGCCGGCACGCAGGTTCTCCCACATCGCCTTTCCAAAGCGCTCTTCATAGGTTGTTGAGTTCGGGAACCGGACGAGCACGCGCGTGCGGCCCATCGAGCGATCAAGGCCGCGCAGCTTGACGACCGGACCCCATGTAAGCAGCATGAGCGAGACTCCAAATGCGTTTGGCAAAACCTGAAGCTAGCCGTTCGGGCAAGTACTCTAACTGGTGAAACTCGGCAATTCCGCTGGTTCGATCGAGTAATATCATCGGGTCGGGCGTGTGGATCTGCGCTGATGTGTTCATCGGACCGGATGTGCGCGTCGGTGACAACTCGATTGTCGCGGCGGGGGCGATGGTGGCGACGGATGCTCCAGCCGAGAGCGTCAGCGCGGGAAGTCCTGCTCAGGCAATCACGAAGTGGAAACCTTTCGACCGGGGATGATCAGTGGCAGCGGCCCTGGGTGCCGACCTCGAGTTGCTTGGCCTCGCCGGTCTTTTGGGCAACGACGAAAAACGACTTCCAAAGCGGCCACGGGCGTCCGTAGCCCCACCAATGCTTAGGCGCGAAGGCGAACGTGCGTAGGCAGCGGTCCATTCCCTTCTTGTCAAAAAAACGGATGTGCTGTCCCATCGCGTCGTAGTGGTTGGCGTAGTTGAGCAGGTCGATGGTGATGTTCTTGATCAGTCCGTGGTACGGGGTGGTCAGCACCAGCGTGCCGCCGGGTTTCAGCAAGTGGTTAATCGCCAGCAGATACGCCCCCACATCAAACAAGTGCTCGATCACCTCGCTCGAGAAGATGGCATCAAACTCGCTGGCGCGGTCGGGGAGCAGGTCTTCTACCGCACACGCGTGGAACTTTGCGGTCGGGTAGGCCTTCCGGGCAAAGGAGACCGCGGCCTGGGAGATATCCGTCCCCTCGGCGCGAAAGCCCTCGTGGGCAAAGAAGTCGCAGAACTCGCCCCGGCCGCAGCCGACATCGAGAATCAACCCGCCTTTGGGGATGCTCGGCAGCACCTTGCGGAGGAGCGCCTGTCGCTGCGGCGTGGTGGGGTCTGAGTAAGACTCAGGATTCTCCCAGTAGCTCTCGTAGTACTGTTCAATGGTCGCCATGGTGGTGGGTCGCGAGGTCGGAAGGTGGTGGGTGCGGCCAGCGCGAACTCGGCCGGAGTCGGACACGTTAGCAGACATTCTCCAGATGATCTGCGGCGAGCCGCGCTGGCCCGCCTCGCGGCCGCTGAAGATACCCGATTTGATCGCTCTGCACTAGTTCTTTCCCGCAGAGGCGCTTGATTTGACTACGCGATCGGATCTTGATAGGGTATCCGTCCCGTAATCACCGAGCGTGAGCGCACCGACAGCGTGCTCTTTTCCCCGTCTCGGCTCATGGTTCAGGGGATGGATGGCGTTCATCATGAACCCGCCGGATTCGGGCCTAGGGGCTACTTGGGTTTGGCCGCAGACTTGAACTCCCGCGCCCGGATCGGCTTGGCCGGGTTGCCCGCACAAAGATGCCAGGCGGGCAGATTGCTTGTAAAGACGCTTGACCGTGCGCCAACCACCACACCATCGGGAATCGTAACCCCAGGCGCAACAAAGACATCCGCCGCAATCCAGACGTTTGCACCCAGCGTAATCGGGGCGGTTGTCAGCGGAAAGTTTGGGTCTTCAAAGTCGTGGCTTGCCGAACAGAGGAACGAATAGTGCGAGACGGTCGTATGCGCGCCGAGCGTGATGGGGGCGACCGAGTAGATGTCGGTCAGATCGCCCAGGCAGGCCACCGCGCCCATCGTGATGTTCCACGGTGCCCACACCCGCGCGGTCGGATAGATCCGGGCTGTCGGGTGCAGCTTTGCGCCCATCAGGCGATAGATCCAGTTCCGCCACCGATGGGCAAACCGCGGTGATGGCCGCACCAGAAGCGTGTACACCACGGCCCACAGCATTCGAGCCAGTCGATTGCTCAGCGAGTGCGGGCTGGTCCCTTTGGGAACCTCCTGATACGCATCGTTCAAGTTTTCAGGGTGCTCGGTTTCCACGGTTTCGGGCTTGGCTCCATGTACAACATTCGACATTCCGACCCATTCCCCCACCCCCCATTCCCCACTCCCCACCCCCCACGCCCCACCCCCCACGCCCCTACCCCCATACACATTGATCGGACGTTTTCCGTCTCGCCCCCCCAGCAGCCCGTTACCCAAGCTCAATCCTCGGCGATTCGATTCTTGATAGGGTATACGTCCATACGCATCAATAAGACCATGCCGCTGTTGGTCGATGTATGGTACTAGTCTTGACCCCCAGCGGCCCGATGGCCTTGCCAAGATTTCGCCATGACCACAGCACCGACAAGTTCGACCCTCACGCCAGAGCAGGCCCAAGCCCTCATCGCGGCCGCGCCTTCCGGCGGGCAGCATCCGGTCCTTGCCCCATCACCACGCGATGGCCATGGCGCGACGCATCGGCTTCCGGTCTCGGTCGTGATCCTGACGTTCAACGAAGAGCAGAATATCCGCGACTCGCTCGTCTCGTGCGCGTGGTGCGATGATGTGCATGTGCTTGATTCTGGTTCGAAGGATCGCACGGTGGAGATTGCCCGGGCCATGGGCGCGACGATTCACCACAACAAGTTCAAATCGTTCGGCGATCAGCGCAACTGGGCCATTGACAACATCCCTTGCAAGCACCCCTGGCACTTTCACCTTGATGCCGATGAGCGCTTCACCCCCGAACTCGTGCAGGAAATGCTCGACCTGCTCGGCCCCGATGGGCTCAGCAACACCCACGCGGCCTATCTCTGCCCGAGCAAGATGATGCTCCTCGGGCGCTGGCTCAAATACTCCGGCGGCTATCCCAGCTATCAGGTCCGCCTCTTCCGCCACGGCAAGTGTCGCTTTATCGATTTCGGTCACGGCCAGCGCGAAGACCCCAAGGGCGAAGTGGGCACACTCGTGCAGCCCTATACCCACTACAACTTCAGCAAGGGTGTGCTCGAGTGGTTCTACAAACACAACGACTACTCCAACCGCGAGGCCGATGAGGCCATCCTGATCCGCTCGGGCGGCAAGCCACGCATCGGCCCGCTCTTCCGCCGCGGCGATTCCACCGGCCGCCGCCGATCGTGGAAAAACCTCTCCTACTTCATGCGCGGCCGCGCCGTCATTCGCTTTATCTACAACTTCATCTTTCGCCGCGGCATTCTCGATGGCATGGCCGGCCTGCACTACTGCGCCATGATCAGCGTCTACGAATATTGGACCGAGCTGAAGATCGTGGAGCGCGCCAAACCCTGGGGCGAAAAGACCCAACGGCTCGTGACCAAAATGCTGCACGACTGACCCGCCCGGTGCCGAGTGCCTGCGATAAGGGTGCCATGGCCACGCCGTTTTGGGCGTGGCTATGCCGATACGTGTGCGCACAAACTCATACAAAACATTACCCTTCTCCTCGTGAACGCATTCCCCAATAAGCCTCACTCACCACCACCGATCAGGCGTCGTCTCAAACGAATAGAAGGGCGCAACCACGCTCGATACCTCACCTTCTCCTGCTTTCATCGGTGTGCCTTTCTTGGTGTGAATCGCACGAGGGTGTGGATGCTCGAAGCGGTCGAGTTGGCAAGACAGATACACAGATTCGACCTCTGGGCTTGGGTCGTTATGCCAGAGCACGTTCACCTGCTGATCTGGCCGCGAAAGGGTGAGGATGGACCTGTTGCGCGCGTCGGACCAATCCTCACAGCCATGAAGCAATCCGTCAGCAAGCGGGCGGTTCGTTGGGTCAAGGCGAATGCGCCAGAATATTTGCCCAAGATGCTCGATATCTCACCAGACGGCAAACGGGTCGCACGCTTCTGGCAGCGTGGCGGGGACTACGACCGCAACATGTATTCGCCCGAGAAGATCTGGGATGTCATTCGGTACATTCACAACAACCTGGTCGAGCGACAACTGTGCGAAAATCGTCTTGATTGGCAATGGTCAAGCGCCATCGAGTTTGCGCGGCCAAGCGAGGGCTTGCTGAGTCTCAACCGGGAGAGCTTGCCCGATGAACCATGGATTGATCGATCGCTCAGATAAGGAACGCGGGAGAAGCTGTAAATCGCATGCCACGGCCACGCCGGGGCGTACAAAGGCGCGATCTTTACTTCCACGGGCAAGACCAACGCAGGGGGGCGCGCGTTGAAGGCCCCCCCAACTCAGGGAGGTGCTCGTCATCTGTGCGACGGGCTCGGAAAGGGGGATGGATACAGGGGTGACGGCGGACGAATGCGTCCGCCGTACCCAAAATGTGAGAATCGACAAATTCGCTCTTCGATGGTAAACCGGGGTAGACCTAATCGGTACCATCGAAAGTGTTCGTGGTCATTGGTCGTAAACTTGAAAGGAACCTCAAGTGATTCAATCGTTGAAAAAAGTTGGCATGGCCGTCTTGATCGGTATCGCTGCTACGTTTCCCGCCACAGCGGGAGCGCAAGTGTCCAAGTTCGCCGTAAACATCGAAGGGAAAGAGGCCTATGCCATCACTGCATCGCTCGCGGTGTCTCCCGCGCCTGGGCAGGTCGGTGAGTTTACGGGGACACTTGTGCCTGCGGGCAAGCTGCCCCCGGCAACGGACAACTTTGCCGCCGGATTCAAGACGCTTCAGGGCGTTGCGTTCACCCGTTTGGCCGACGACACAATCAAGATCGTTGATGCCAAAGGCAACAAGTTTTGGGTAATCCTGAAAGGCAACACGAACGGTGTTTCTGCGTCGATCAGCGATGGCACCGACACGCTGGCCAAGGCCGAGTTCAGCGGGGTGTGGTTCAACGACACCGGCGAGGCCGGAGCACAGAGCATTCCGGGCGTGCTCGCGTCCTTGGTGGCACAGCAGGCCGTTGCTCCGGAGGAACCGGCGAAGCCGACGTGGATTGAATGTTCGAATGCTGCGATCGCGGCATGCAACGCGAACGGCGGATTCAAGACTTTCAAATGGAGTTCCGCAGGGACTTATGAGTTTACTTGCGGTGGACGAGCTGCACAGTAACAGCAGACAGTCTTCCATCTTTCTTGGCGAGCATGAGCACGCGAAGACACGGTTCGACAGTTTCCAAAGTTCGATCTCCGAAGTATGCCGCACCAAACAACGCCCGTTTCGGCAGACGCTCAGGACACGTCGGATCGGGTGTTGTCTTGTCGTTGACCTTTCATACGCGCGAGATGCTTGTTGGTCCCTGGTGTCCTGACGGATTGGATCGCGGTCCAAGCTCCAGCGCTCGCGGCCTTTGCTCTGCCGGTCTCCATTCTTTCGTTCCCGGTTGCGATGTGTGTCGCGGCGGTCTCCATCTTTTCCTTGACGGCCTCCATGTTTGCTCTGCCGGTCTACATTTTAATGTCGCCGGTCTCCATCTTTGTGTGAGCGTCTGGGGTTCGGGGCGTGGTGTTTGCCCCATTGAACAAAGAACGCCGACCGTTGTTAGGCAACGACCGGCGGCACTTCTATTAAACCAGCGGCTGGCATTTACTTCGGCATGAGCACCGAGTCAATGACGTGGATCACGCCATTGGTACACTCGATGTCTGCGGTGACCACCGTGGCGGCGTCGATCTTCACCTTGCCATCGACCACCTTGATCGCGACAGACTGTCCGTTGACGGTCTTCGCATCGTGGAGTTTCATGACGTCGGCGGCGAGCACTTTGCCCGCGACGACGTGATAGGTGAGAATCCCGGTCAGCTTCGCCTTGGCCGCAGGCACTACCAAGCTGTCAACCGTGCCAGCAGGGAGCTTCTCGAAGGCGGTGTCGCTCGGAGCGAACACGGTGAACGGGCCAGCACCCTTCAGCGTTTGCACCAGTTCGGCTGCGCCGAGCGCTGCGGCGAGCGTCTTGAACGTACCAGCAGAAACTGCCGTATCCACAATGTCTTTCATGCTAAACTCTTTCTTCACGAGCGTCGGCGACATCGGCCAGCTCAACGAAAATGCGTGAGCCCGGAAGCAGATGTAGCTGATGCGGGGAAGGATAGCACAAAACTTTCAGAAAATCTTGAAAATTGGGAAACAGAGACCCGTCTCAAGCCCAAACAGGGATCGTTACTAGTGCCCTGACTTGAACAATAACGCAAGCGTTTGAAGCGAGGCGCGTATCGACTCCGGGGATCTCTGAACAACCCCACAAATCTTTCCCCAACAAAAAACCGTTCGCCGGGGCGTGCGTATCGGGGTGTGCCGGGCGATGATGCCCGTCTATCGGCTATGCCGGGGTGCGTGATTCATCTGCGACTGTGCTGAAATGACTGTTCAGACAAGCCCTGATTCGTCTGGGACACACTCGCCTTTTATCGATACAGCTCAACCGCCGTGCAAGCTTATGGCCACGCCCGGGGCGGCGTGCCATAGCACCCGCCACTGTCGGCATGAACACACGGGTCGCTCTCTCCGGCCACTCAGAATGTACCCGATGGAGCAGGGTGCGCGGTGCGAAAGGGTCCGAGAATGCTCGAACGTGATCGCTCTCTCACAAAATTGACAATCCCAGAATCCGGCGTTCGTGGTTCGCCAACCGGCTGATCAGGTGTGTCCCCCGACTTCCGTCCATCCCGCGCAAACTCGACAGACAGATGCGTGGCCGGTCGATCATTCAGGAACGCGATAGACTTGCCGCCCGTCCGCACCGACCACTCTGGCCAACACCTTGCCGCACACATCCCTTCCGACATCTTCCGCCGCGCCGCCCTATGGCGAGATTGAGATCCTCATCCCCACGCTCAACGAGGCGGCGGTGATCAAGGAGACTGTCGAGAACGCGCTCACGGTCGGGCCGGTCTTCGTTCTCGACTCGATGAGCAAGGATGGCACCCAGGAGATCGCCCGGGCCGCCGGTGCCACCGTGGTTGAGCAGAAGTTCCTCGGCTATGCACGCCAGAAAAACTGGGGCCTCGACAACCTGCCGTGGAAGGGCAAGTGGGTCTTCATTCTCGATGCCGACGAGCGCATCACCCCCAAGCTCCGTGCCGATCTTTACCGCGTCATCAACGACCCCAACGCCGCCGAGGGCTACTTCGTCAACCGTGTCGTCCTCTTCATGGGCCGCGCCATCAGGCACGGCGGGCTGTATCCCTCGTGGAACCTCCGCTTCTTCCAACGCGGCAGGTGTCGCTACGAAGACCGCTCCGTTCACGAGCACATGGTCTGCGATGGACCCACCAGATACCTCCACGAAGAGATGCTCCACATTCGCGGCGAGAACGTCCACGAATGGGTCCGCAAGCACATCCGCTATGCCGATCTCGAATCGGATGAATGGGTCAAGCTCAAGTATGGTCAGCAGGCAGGCGCCAGCGCCGAACGGCTCTTCACGCGCACAATGAAGTATCGCCAGTACCTGCGTCGCGAAATCTGGCCGCGAACACCGCTCAAGCCGCTCCTGCGGTTTGTCTACATGTACTTCCTGCGCCTGGGCATCCTTGACGGCGCGGCCGGTTTCCACATGGCCACCATGATGACGGCCTACGAATACATGATCGAGCTGCTCTACCGTGACAAACTCTCGCGCGTAGAGGCGGGGTTGCTGCCGCGGCCTGGGGCGACGGCACAAACGACGAACCTATCGCCCCAAGGTTGAGTCGCGCGGCGGGCTCTCACGCCCTTACGGACGCGACCGCCGCACGCTGCGCATCGCGAGTGTCGGTGAAGCGCACGGAAACGTCTGGATTCGCTGGTTGGTTCCTATCAACTCATCAGAATGAGTGCAATGAATACGGACTTCGCCGATCAATCCTCAGACATGGGCGGCGGTCTTTAACATCATCGCCATTGCGTCAATCCCCAGCTTCATCGCCACGCGCCTGCCGTAGTCTTCATCGGCCCGGAAGAAGTGGCAGAGCTGGCGCAGTTGCACTTCACGCCGGGCCTGGCCAAGCACGCCCGCGATACGCGATGTCAGGCGATCGCGGTGGCCCTCATCAAACATGCGGTACAGATTGCCCGGCTGTGTAAAGTCATCGTGATCGACGGTCGAGTCGAATCGATCGACCACCGTCTGCCCGAGTTGCCACGCGGGGTCGGTGAACGAAGGCGCGGGTTGCGGCGTGCCGCTCACGCTGTTTGGCCAGTAGTTGGGGGCCGCGCCCGCCTCGCCGTGTGTGAGTGCGCCATCGCGGAGGTAGTTCATCACCGGGCAACGTGGCTTGTTGACGGGGATCTGGTGATGATTCACACCGAGGCGGTGCAGGTGTGTGTCTGCGTAGCTCATCAGCCGCGCTTGCAGCATCTTGTCCGGGCTGGGGCCAATGCCCGGCACCAGCGCGCTCGGCTTGAAGGCCGCCTGCTCGACTTCCGCAAAGTAGTTCTGCGGGTTGCGGTTCAACTCCATCACGCCGATCTCGATCAGCGGGTGTTCCTTGTGCGGCCAGACCTTCGTCAGATCAAACGGGTTCCACCGGAATGTGGCGGCCTGCAACTGCGTCATCATCTGGATCGAGACGCGCCACTTGGGGAAGTCGCCCTTCGCAATCGCCTCAAACAGGTCGCGCTGATGGCTCTCGCGATCACTGCCGATCTTCTGCGCCGACTCGTCGTCGGTCATGTTCTTGATGCCCTGCATCGATCGGAAGTGGAACTTGCACCACACGCGCTCGCCCGCAGAGTTGATCAGCGAGTAGGTGTGACTCCCGAATCCGTGCAGGTGACGATAGCTCGAGGGAATGCCGCGATCGGAGAAGAGGATCGTGACCTGGTGCAGAGATTCGGGGCAGAGCGACCAGAAGTCCCACTGCATGTCCATGTCGCGCAGGTTGGTCTGCGGATGGCGCTTCTGCGTGTGGATGAAGCTCTGAAACTTGTACGGATCGCGTACGAAGAAGACCGGCGTGTTGTTTCCAACAAGGTCCCAGTTCCCCTCCTCGGTATAAAACTTCACGGCAAAGCCGCGCACATCGCGCTCGGCATCGGCCGCCCCGCGCTCGCCCGCGACCGTTGAGAACCGGATGAATGTTTCGGTCTTCTTGCCGATCTTCTCAAGAAACCTCGCCCGCGTGAAGCGCGATACATCGCCGGTTGCGGTAAATGTTCCGAACGCGCCCGAACCCTTGGCGTGAACAACCCGCTCGGGGATGCGCTCGCGGTTGAAGTGCTGCATCTGCTCGAGCAGCGCGACATCCTGCATAAGCAGCGGCCCGCGTGGCCCGGCGGTGAGCGCCTGCTGCACGGCGATGGGCGCACCGTTGGCGGTGGTGAGTGCGGGATCGTTCGAGGCGTGGTTCTGATGGGTGCCGTTGCCGTTGGTGCTCATGGGCGCATCCTTGTGTGTGTGCGTTGAATCGTCAGCAGTACCGTTAACGATATCGCACTGACCCCATAGCCGTCCACCGCCAAATGACCTTCCAACCTATAGTTTATACCTATGGAACTGCACCAGCTCCGCTACTTCGTCGCGATCGCCGAGGCCGGCTCTGTCAGCCGGGCCGCCAAACGCTGCCACGTCGCGCAACCCTCGCTCAGCCTCCAGATCCGCAAGCTCGAAGATGCGCTCGGTGTGCGCCTCTTCGACCGGCTCGGGCGGGGCATGGCCCTCACCGATGCGGGCCAGGCCCTGCTTCCCCGTGCGCGCGCCATCCTCTCCGCTGTACACGATGCCGCCGCAAACCTCGGGAGCGATGTCGATCATGGGCGCGGGCGGGCCGCCATCGGGGCCATCCCCACCATGGCCCCCTACCTGCTCCCTCCGGCCATTCGTGTGCTTCGGCGCGAGCTGCCCGAGTGCCAGCTCGTCATCCGCGAAGATCTCACCGACAACCTTATCGAGAACCTGCTCGACAATCAGATCGACTGCGCCATCATGAGCACCCCCCCGCAGCCAGGCCATGAACACATCGAGCACGAGACGATTGGTGAAGATGAACTTGTGGTCCTTGTGCCCGCCACCTCGTCCATCATTGCCGAGCATCGTGTCGGCCTGGCCGACCTGCGCGACCAGCCCATCATCACCCTGCTCGACATGCACTGCCTCGGTCGGCAGATCCAGGTGTTCTGTTCCACCAGAGGTCTGGCCCCCAAGGTCGTCTGCCAGACCGCCCAGATCCAGACCATCATCGAGATGGTTGCGCTCGGGCTTGGTGTCTCCATCATTCCCGAGATGGCCGTTGTCGGTCGGCCACGCGGCAAGACCAGTTGGGCGCGCCTGCGCACCGGCAGACCGACGCGCGCCATCACGGCCGTCTGGCGTCGTGGGCGCCAACGTGCCGCCGCGGCCACGCGCCTCGTCGAACTTGTGCGTCAGAACCTCGCGCGGGGTGCTCATACCCTCGGCCCAGATGCCGCGCGATCAAGATCGTGATCACGCCGTCGCCGCCTTCCACCCGAAGGTCATGTATTCGTGCTTGAACGAACCGTCGGCCATGAGATCGACAACACCATACCCCTCATCGCACCGGTCGCCGCGCCCTTTCCACCAGGAACCGCTCACCGCGCCATCGCAGATGTAGGTCACACCGTCCATTTCGATCCGATCGCGCCGGTGAATATGACCGCTCAGGCAGAGCTTCACATTGCCCGACTTGGCAAAGAGCCGGTGCAGCTTCGCCGCGTCGATATGCATGATGCCGCCCTCGATGAAGTAGTCGTTCCCCTTCACCTGCTTGGGCTCGACCAGATGCGTGATGGTCATGATGGGAATGTGGCTCACCACGGCCACCGGTGTCTTCGGATCAACGCGCGACAGATCGCTCTCAAGCCAGGACATCTGCGCCTCATCGAGCTTGGCGATGTACCCATCCGAGTTGTCCGGATCGGGATGCGTGCTGTCAAGCACCACGATGTGCCATCCGTTTCGGTCAACGCTGTGGTATGGGGTGCTCAAGCCCAGAACATCAAGAGCCCACTTCTTGCCCCACGACGGTTCAATACCGCTGGTCTTGCTCCTGCCTTTGTTCCAACCCCAGATATCGTGGTTGCCGAGCGTGTACATGATCGGCACGCCACACTCATCCTTCACGATTCCGTTGAACATCTCCCACAAGAGCTTCGTGCGTGCGGCCTCCTGACCGAAACTGTCCATGATCATGTCGCCACCGGTCACCACCAATCCCGGCCTGCGTTCGAGTGCCATCACATGCTTCAGGCACACACCCAGCCCTCTGTTGGCCAATAGCTCGGGTTGCACATGAATGTCGGAGAGGTGGGCCACTCGCAGCGCGACCAACGGTTCCGCGTCTGATGCGACAATCGTGCGCGAGGCGTGCTGCGATTTTGGCGCCCCCGTGGCGCACCCCATGTTGTTTCCCGCCACCCAAACTCCTGCGGCTCCCAGAACTCCCGCCTTCAGGGCCTGTCGTCTGTCCAGCATTCCATGGCTCATGTTCATTCGCCTTTCATCTGCGCAGCGTATTAGAAAGAGGATAAGTCTAACACAGACAGCCTCGGGCTGTCATACGCAAAATCGTCGGCGGTGTAAACGATGCGTTAAACCCTCGTGCCACAGGGTGTTGTGCCGATGCCCCCGAGCCATTGCAGCGGCCAGCCCAATGCATGGTCTTGTAATCGATTCGCCCTCGTGTTAGTCTCGCCAGCCATTGCCCGGAGCTTGTTGCCTCATGCGAAACATAGAATCACGCCTTCGCCCGACATCATCCGTCACTGCGCCGGCCATGATCGAGTCGCTCGAGCCCCGCGTCTTGCTCGCGGCCGATGCGATCACCGACAACCACCCGCTCTGGACAGCCACTCGTTCCGGGCCGGTCGTGATCGACGGCCGGCTCGATGAGCCGGATTGGGCCTTGGCCGCGCCCGTTCAGCGCACGCTCGCCTCGTTACCCAACTGCGGCGTGACCTTGCGGATGCTTTACAACGACACGGGCCTGAAGATCGGGGCGGTCATCCGCGACCCATACCTTTATGCCGATGGCAACGGCGGCGGCGCGGGCAAGCGATGGGAGTTCTTCAACGACGATGCCCTTGCCCTCTACTTTGATGTTCAGAAGCGGCGGAGCGCCTCCGCCTTTCCCGCTTCGGGCCGCGTGCTCGGTCTCAATCCCGCTTCCATGCAAGCCCCGATCAACGCCTCCGGCCCGGTGCAGCGCTGGGACTTTCTCCGTGGCGATCCCGCCGCGGCGGACGGTGTTGCATCCGCCACCATCAACGGGGAACTTCCTGCGGGCCTGGCGTGGAAGGCGCGCATCCAGGGCAACCTGCGCAAGACGACCAACATCGATACGGGATGGACCGTCGAGATCAACATTCCCTGGTCCGCGCTCGGTCTTGCCGGAGGACGCGCCCCCGCCAACGGGCGCACCATGGGCATGAACTTCCAGGTCTTCTTCGACAACACCGGCGGGGTGACCGATCCCTACGACGAAGTTCCTGCATTTGCGCCCAACGAGCGATACGACCGCAAGCTCACCGCGGCCCACGAGAGCGGCGCGCTCGACGAGCGCACCGGCTGGCCTCTTCCGGTCGGGTACGCCGAGCTTCAGTTTGTTGATCGGGGCGCGAGCGATTCGCCCACCGACATCAGTGACCTCAGCGTGATTGTGACCGGAGCACATGGTGCCAGGCTCGAGTTCACCGCGCCCGCCGCCACGCACGCGCGCGGCCGCCTTGCCAAGGGAAACGTTGGGGCGTATCAGATCCGCATCGCCAACGCACCGATTGTCAACGAGACCGACTGGCAACAGGCCGTTCTCATCGACAACGCCTTTGTTCCCGCGCTCATGGGTCAGGCCGAATCGCTCAGGATCGGCACGCTCTCCCCCAGCACAACCTACTCAATCTCCATCCGCGCTGTTGATCATGCTGGCCGCCTCGGTGATCTCGGCCCCAGCGTCTTGTTCACCACGCAGACAGCTCAGCAGGATCCGAGCAACGGCGACCGCATCATCGTCTCACCAAACGGTGGCTTGCTCGCCACCGAAACCGGTGAAGCATTCCCCATCATCGGCGGCACGGCGGGTGTTCACAATCTTTATCTGCGCGAACTGTACAACGGTAAGCTCTGGACCGGCAACCCCCCCGCTCTCCAAGTGCTCACCCCGCGCGAGGGTTCAGCCGCTCAGTATCTGCAAGCACTCGCGGGCACCGGTGTCAACACGCTTCGACTTCAGTTGGAATGGCTGGTACCACCGACAAATGTCAGCGCGAGCAGGCTGAACAACAACTATCCCGACGGACTGCGCTGGCTTGAGTGGCGTGCGCCGGGCTCAGATATGACCGATTTCAACGACAACATGCGGGTTTTCCTGCTGGATGTCATGCGTGATGCACGCGCCGCGGGCATCCGCATCATTCTGCAGACCTTTAACAACTTCAACTATGGCCGCAACTTCGACCTCACGCCCTACGCCTCATCGCGCAATGGTCCGATCGATTCACTCAGCGAGTTCTTCGAGAGCGACGAAGTTCTTGCAATGGCCAAGCGCCGGCTTTCCACACTTGCCGACTGGGTGAACCAAAGTGAGCACCCTGAAACCATGATCGGTTTCGAGCTCTACAACGAGTGGGATGTCGTCGCTCGCCCAGATGGCCTTACCGATGATCAGTTCGACGAGTATCGCGACGATCAGTTGCTCGAGCGATCCGAGTTCATGATCGATCTGGCCGCCGATGTTCGCGACCATTCGCCCGAGCTGATCATCTTCAGCACAACCATCGGCACTGAACCGACCGGCCCTGTTGCGCGGGCCCTGTTCTATTCCAACGCGTTCGATGTCCTGCACCCGCACTTCTATACACCCTCGGTCTCTCAGCCGATCAAGAACACCGAGGCCGACAAGACCGTGCGTGTGGCGCGTGAATACGGCGCGATCGGTGCTTACTGGCTCGTCAACCGTCGCGACCAGCGCCCGGTCCATAACGGCGAGTGGGACCTCGCACGCGGGCGCGACAACGACTGGCCCGACGATACCGTCGCGTACTCCTCCGCGTTCAATCTTGCCGCCGATGAAGCCAACTACCGGGTTGCTTCCTGGGCCGGCATCGCCTCGGGTATGGCGGGCGCGGGCCTGCGGATCGGCAGTGGTCCGCTTGCCGATTCGTTCCCCCGCAACCCGCGCCCTGAAACGCACGGAATCATCACCAGCCCGCTCTCACCCGCCATGCGATCCACCCAGCTTGCGATCTCGCGATTCATCTTCGGCGGATTGTCGAGCTTTGACTGGAACTCGTACAGCCCATCCACACTCGCGGGCCGAATCAAGTCCACGTCATCGACGAGTGGCGAACACCTCGTGTCCATCGGATCAACCGATGGCGATCAGGGCCTCATCTACATCGTGCGCGATGCCGCGCCCGCCAATCCCAATGCCGGTGTCAAACTCACCCTTTCCGGCATGAATGCTGGCCAGAGTCTCGATTTTGAAGTCTGGTCCACAAGCCAGTCACCCGGCGGTGGGAGCGCGATCGTCACGGGTTCATCCGGGTTCCTGAGCAGCGTCTCGGCGCAGGCCAACGCAAAGGGACGGGTCACGCTCACGCTTCCCGCATTCGCAACTGACATCATGCTCAGCTTCCGCAGATCGTGATCGGATGGGGGCGGAGGGGGATGGCGAAGTGGCGGGTGGCAGAGCGCAAGAACTGAAGAGTCCGGCTTCGCTGCGGGAACCCCATCGCTTGGTTTGCAGGGGACCGCTACATGGCCACTCAGCCACTTCTTCCTCAGCCCTTTGCGTCGGGCGTCTTCAACGATCGCTTGATCTCACGCAGGTAAGTTGAGAGCTGGCGCAGCGCAACGAACGACCGCATCTGGTCTTTGTGGTTGCCCGCCGGTGTTCCAAACCACGTCGCGCCCGCGGGAACATCGTCCATCACCCCGCTCATCGCGCTCACGCGCGCCCCGCGCCCGATGTGATGCCCATCGGCCACACCGACATGGCCACCAATCATGACGCCATCCTCGATGTGGACGCTCCCGGCAATCCCGGTCATGCCACACACGACACACGATCGCCCGATGCGAACGTTGTGCCCGATCTGCACAAGATTGTCAATCTTCGTTCCATCACCAACGATCGTCGCGCCAAACTTACCGCGATCCACGCACGAGTTGGCACCAATCTCAACCCCGTTGCCGATCTCAACAGTCCCTACATGCGGAACTTTCACCAGGCCGCGCCCCGCCGGGTCGGGCACAAAGCCAAAGCCATCAGCACCGATCACCACGCCGCCGTGCAAGATGCACTGAGCGCCGATGACGCACCGGTCATAGATCACCACCGACGGGTGCAGCGTCGTCATCGGTCCTATGCGGACGTGCGCGCCCATCGTCACGTTCGGATGCACCACGCACCCATCACCAATCTCCGTCTCGGGTCCGATGATGGTGTTCGCCCCCACCGAGACGTTGCGCCCGATTCGAGCACTCGGATCAACCAATGCCCTAGCATGGATGCCCGCCCCAGGCACGTGCGCGGCAGGTAAAAATAAATGAAGTACCTTCACCATCGCAAGGTCAGCATTCTCAACCAGGATCAGTGCGCGTGTCGTCGGATCATGCCCGGGGATCGGAACACGACGGTTCACCAATGCGGCCGCGGCACGACTCTTCGGCCACTGAACGGCAAACTTCGATGACCTGATGAACGTCAACGATGTTCCGTTGGCCTGCTCGAGCCCCGCCAACTCCAAAACCGGCAAGTCGGGCCGGCCAACCAGTTCGCCACCAACCATCGTCGCGATGCTCGCAGTGGTGTGTACGGAAACCGGTGTCGTGGGCGAAGCAATCATCAAAACAGTGTAGGTAAATACCTTGCCATCCTCTCGCGACCGGTTCCCCTTTCTTACATCGAACAAAGTCCAAAAGCGGCAAACCCCGCGCTGGGGCGGGGTTTGCTGAAAGGAGAGATTTTCAAGAGAGGTGGACCCGCAAGGTCCGATTTTGGTTATCGACGACGACGCGAGACGGCCAAGGCTCCCAACGCGGCCAGCAACCCAGCAGACGGAGCCGGAATGTTGCCGCCAGCAAGGGCAAAGGCCACCAACGTCTCGCCCCCGCCAATGGAACCGAGCGATGCACCCGCGCCGGTCGCAAGATCAATGGTCCACAGGGTGGATTCACTCAGGCTCGCGTTCTGCACGGACGCGTAGCCAATGCCCGATATGGCCGAGATGTCAAAGCCGCCGTTCACGTTAATGTTGGCGTCGGTGCCCATGCCCAATGTGCCGACCGTCTGGAGGGTCCCGGCGTTGGGTGAGGCGAAGCGGACCAGCACATCGCGTCCGGCATCGATTCCATACAGCGTTGTGCTCGTTGCCCCCGGAAAGCTGTTGGTATATGCGACGTGCGTGATGTTGGGGTTCACGCCAAAGCCTGAGTCGCCCGCGATGTAGGCCAGATCAGTATCCTGCGTGACGACCCCGCCCATGGCCGGGTTGCCGATGCGGTAGTTCTTGTCGGTGTTGCTGACGATCCGCAGGCCGACCGGCCCGGTCGGGTTAAAATCGAACCCGAAACTGGCACCATTGAGCGGAATGCTCAGCGCGCTGACGAAGGTCGCCGCGCCCGAGGTGATGTTGATCGTGTACAGATTGTTCTGGCTGCCAAGGCCGTAAAGCAAGCCCTGATTCGGACGGAAGTCGATCCCCTGGATCGACTCGTTGGAAGCAAGCCCGCTGATCGCCACGCCAAGATCAATCGTGCCCGGCGTGGCCGTATCAAAGCGGATCAACCGCTGCTGCTGCGTCACGCCGTAAGCAACATCGGCGTTCGCGGCACTGGTCATAGACACGAGACCGGCGGCGGCGAGTAGCCCGCGCGCACCGATCAACTTACAGACTTTTCCGGCCGTTGCCATTGAGTCGTCTCCTCAGTTCGACGTACAAATATCTTAAGAAGTCGATCAAAATCCGAACCAATCAGGCGGCTGCACTTCGACAGCCGACTATGCACTCAAAGTTGATCGCGCGGAATTTCTCCACTTCCTTCAAGCGACACCAAGCAGAAACACTCTGCCCGGATCGGGATGGGTTTACGCGACCGCTACCGGCCCGGATTTCAGATTTTCAATTGGCCTGTGATGCCGACTTCAGACCGGCTCAGGCAAGCGTATCAAGCTGCTCGCCCACACCGGCAAAGCCGCGCCGCCCGTTGCCCATTTCTTCAATCGCCCGGACCATCTCCCCCTGCGCTTTCGCAGCCGAGCGGATCAGCCCGACCATCGCATCGCCCGAGGCGCTCTGCGTGTCGAGCAGTTTCCTGGCCACCGCGTAGTCAATGCGGGTCTGCAAGTCTGCCTGCCGAATGGCCATCAATGGTCCTGCCAGATCATCCATACACGAACAATCGGCGATTGCCGGGCCGCACTGAAGCAGGCTTGCACCCTGCCGACACCCTAACTCCACTTATCCGCCCGCTCATCCGCCCACTCAAGCGACCCGCCCAATCAACCATGCAGACGGTTCATGGCCGCCGCGTCGGTTCGAGCCCACCAAAGTCAACGCCTCGAACGCCGAAGCGTGTCCAGCGATACCCACCATCAATCCAATCGCCCGCGGTCTCGCGGCTCAAGGCCAGCGGATCGCCATGATCCATCGGCCGATACCGGTACCGCGTCCTCGTGGTCAGGCTGTTGGGGGTGCGCGGGTCCCAGCCGGGGTTCGCATCCTGCGTCCGCCGCACCTGCACCGAACCATCCGCAAAGACCAGCGGCTGAGTCGCCGCCGCATAGCCGTGAAAGGTCATGGTGCGTGAACGGTGGCGGTCGAACAGATCGAAGAAGACCACCTTCTGGCTGGGAAAGGCGAAGTCGTCGATGCGTCGGTTCTTGAACCGCGTAAAGGCCGGGCTGAAGTTGTACAGCCGGTAGTCGTTGACCACCTGACTGATCGTCTCTGGCCCCGTGTCGGCCGCCCAAACCGCCGGAACAAGCTGATAGCTCGACCAGTACGGGAGCATCTGGCGATACTCCGCCGAGCCATCGGCCGGTGCCAGTTGCTGGGCGACCAGCGATTCAATCCCTTCAGGGGCCGTCCGCTGCCAGAGCAGTGCTGAGCGATCTTCAGGACACGCGGTTCCGAACTCGGGCAACGTATCGCCGCCCATGTAGCCCCCATCCACCAGCACCAGGTAAGAGAAGTTTCTCGCCACCATGCGCCCCGCAAACCGCGGCTGGTTGCGCCCAGTTAGCCGCCGCACAATGTCGGTTGCCTGAAGGCAGTGCGCGTCGGTCGCGCTCCCGACGCTTGCGAGATCGGCGAAGTGGCTGTACGCCTGGTCGGGTTGCCAACTGAAAGCCGAAAGCCACCCGCGCGTATCGCTGGCGTAGTTGAAGTAGCCCGTGGAAAGCTGGCGGAGGTTGGCCTGACACTGCCCCGCTCTGGCAGCACGCTTGGCCAGGCTGAGGGCAGGCAGAATGATCGAGATCAGCAGCGCGATGATCGCGATCACGATCAGCAACTCAATGAGTGAAAAACCGCCCGGGCGACCGCCCGCGCGCGCGTCGGCCGAACCAACCCTGCCGGGCCGGATTCGCAATCGAACGATGTACCCATTCCGAGAAATCATGCATGGATCCATGCGGCGAGAGTGGAGAACATCAAAGTCATCAGATCGTAGCGACTCGCCACGCAACCGGAGAATACCCGATAAACGCCCCCCGAGGCAATGAGAATCGCACCAAAGTCGCAGAGTGGCGAAGTGGTCGATTGGCAAAGGGCATAGACGACTGCTGCCAATGACTCATCCTTCAGCCCTCTCTCGCCCATTGCTTTGCCATTTCGCCACTTCGTCAGAATGGTTACCATCCTCCAACCATGAGCCCCTCTTACTACATCACGACCCCGATCTACTACGTCAACGATCGCCCGCACATCGGGCATTGCTACACCACCACCGTCGCCGATGCCCTCGCCCGCTTTGAGCGGTTGATGCGCGGCGGCGGAAGCCATGTTCACTTTCTCACGGGTACCGACGAGCACGGCCAGAAGGTCGAAAAATCAGCCGCGGCCAAGGGTGTGACACCGCAGGCGCTCGCCGACGAAAACGCGGCGATTTTCAGGTCCGCCATGAAACTCATGGGCGCGAGCAACGACGACTTTATCCGCACCACCGAGCCACGCCATCAGCGTCAGGTGCAGGCCGCGGCCAAAAGACTCATCGCCTCGGGCGACATCTACCTCGGCACCTTTGAGGGTTGGTACGACGAGGGCCAGGAAGAATACGTCACCGAAAACCAGGCCCGAGAAAAGAACTACACCGCTTTCAACGGCAAGCCGCTCGTGCGCGCCAAGGAAGAGAACTACTACTTCAGGCTCAGCAAGTGGCAGGCGCCGCTCGAAAAATTCCTGAACGACAACCCGACCTTCGTGCGCCCCGAAGCCCGGCGCAACGAGGTGCTCGGTCGGCTTCGCGAGGGCTTGCAGGATGTGCCCGCCAGCCGCACAAACTTCTCGTGGGGCATCCCCATTCTTGATGGTCCGGGCGGTACGCCCGGCAAGCACGTGATCTATGTGTGGATCGATGCGCTGCTCAACTACGCCTCCGCCATCGGCATGATTGACAAACTCGACCGAGTGGATCAACCCGCTGGCCGTGCCGCCGATCTCTCCCGGTTCTGGCCCGCCGATGTCCACATCATCGGAAAGGAAATCCTCTGGTTCCACGCCGTCGTGTGGCCCGCGCTCCTCATGGCCCTCGGGCTCCCCACGCCCAAGTGCGTCTACGCGCACAGCTTCTGGATCAGCGAAGGCCAGAAGATGAGCAAGACCCTCGGCAACTTCATCGATCTGCCCACGCTCGAATCCTACATCAACCGATACGGCCTCGACGCGCTCCGCTGGTACCTGCTCACCCAGGGCCCACTGCGCGAGACCGATGCCGACTTCAGTTTCAGCAAGTTCATCGAGGTCTACAACTCCGATCTCGCCAACGGAATCGGCAACTGCGCCAGCCGCGTCGGCAACATGATCGACAAGTATTTCGGTGGCAAGGTGCCCGATGTGCCCGCGAGCGCGGTCTTCTCGCAATCGCACCCCGAAGGCCTGCCGGGCACCGTGCAGGTTGCCCCCTCCGATGTCGCCGCCGCACTGACCAACGTGTACGACTGGCCGCGTGACACCGCCGAGTTTGTTCACCGCGCCGAGAAGCAGGTGGCCCGCGTGCAACTGACCGACGCGCTGCTCGAGGGCATCGCGCTGGTTGGCCGCGTCGATTCGTTCATCAACTCGACCGAGCCCTTCAAGCTCGCCAAGCGCATCGACACCGAGCCGCACGCGCGAGAGCGCCTTGGTGCCATTCTCTACTCCTGCGCCGAAGCGGTGCGCATCGCCAGCCTGCTGCTCAGCCCCGCCATGCCCGAGAAGATGGCCCAGCTCTGGAAGACCTGGAGCTGCACACCGCTCGAGGGTGTGCCGCTGCGCGAACTTGCCGAGTTTGGCGGCAAGCACGGGCTTCGGCCCGGTCACGCGCTGACCAAGGGCGAGGTCTTGTTCATGCGGGCCGATGTGAAGGAAGGCCCCCCATTTCCTCCACCGTCCGCTACATCCTGATCGTGCGCAGGGCGATCATCGCCGCGTCTCTCACCACGGGGTCTGCATCGTCGATGCTCAGGATGAGTTCCGCCCAAACGGGCGATGACCTCGCGCCGATGCGCCACAGATTCTCCGCCGCCAGTTGACGCAGCGCTGGCAGCGGGTCGCGCAGCATCGTCGCGTTCTGTGCGATCGCCTCATCAAGCCTCTCCATCATCCTTCCCATAACCCAGAGCGCGGCCTCGCGTACGCCCTCGTGCTGATCGCGCGTCGCCGCCTCCACCTCTCGAAGCGGAATCAGCGTCGCCATGGTCATCTCTCCGCGCACGCGCCGAGCGCAGACGGTGTAGAGCGCCCTGATCCGCACACGCGGCGAAGGATCCTGCATCGCCTTGAGAAAGACCCTCGTCAACTGCGACTCCGCAACGCACGTGCGCCCCAGCCCATCAACCGCGCGCCGCCGCACCAGCTCGTCACGATCACGCGCCGCAACAAGCATCAATCGCTCAACCACTTGCGCACAATCATCAGGCGCAAGCCCCTCTCCCCCGCTCGCCTCGCCATGCACCATCGCGGCCACAAGCACCTCAACCATGCACACACGCACCGTCGGCGAGCAATCCGCCAACGCGGCAAGCACCTGCGCGCGCCTCGACATCGCATCCGCACCCAGCCGAGCCATCAATCCCGCCGCGCCGTTGCGAACAGACTCGTCGGGCGAGGCGGTCAGCGTATGGGCACATCGATCACTCAGCAGCGCGCGTTGCCAGCCGGCAAGTTCGCCACGATCAATCCGTCTTGTCAGTTCATGGTGAACAACCGAATCGCCGCTGGTGAGAAGTGGGATCGAGATGACCAGGCCCGTCGTCGGTACCGCGGACATCCATCCATCGCGGGCAACACCGGGCACGAGCGCCACCGAGCCACTCATCGCCAGCAGCACCAGACCCGCCACGGCACCGCGCACGCGCTTGCGTCGCGGCACCCGCGTGTTCGAGTCGTACCGCCACCCGCACTCGGGGCAGTATCCATCTTCGAGTCCATCAAGCGCGTATCCGCAGCAGTCACAACTTCCGCTCCCCGCACACCCCCAGCAGGCGGCCTCGATCTCATCGGTCGTGGGCGCGGCCGTGCGCGTTATCGGTCGCTCTTTCCTTCGGCCCGTCGCGGCCCACGCCAGCAAGCCCACGCCCGCCACCGCGGCGACAATCGCCCCCACCCACGCCCCTGTCAGAATGATCCATCCCCAGTTGTTCATGCCGACTCCACGCACTCGTTGGGAATGTGGATGACCGGATTTCGTTCTCTTCGACCCCGCTTGGCAATGCCAAACCGGGCACCACGCGAGAAGCAGACCACATCTGAATGCGCGTCACCGCGCATCCAGTCATCTGCACGGCTGCGCGCGCAAACCTGCCCAATCTGGCCGCGAATCCTCAGTCTTGCTCTTGGGATTGCTTGCCCATCGCGGCAAAGAGGCTCATCGCCACCGCCAGCGCACTCAGCATGACCGCCCCGCCAATCGCCTGCAGCGTCGTGTCGTATCGATCGGTTCCCAGTGCGAAGACCGCAAGCCCGATCGGCACAAGCACAATGCACACCGTCATCAACAACCGTCGCCCTCGACGTGCCGTGTGCATACGCGGCACGTCTTCCTCGGGCCCAAGGTCCATCGACTCCCAGTCGATCTGGTCATTCTCGGCCTTGATCTCTTCAAGCACCTGCCGCGCCAGCATCTCCGAAGCGCGTGGAACCAGGACCTTCGCCCGAACCACCGTGTTCGATAAGGCCGCGGCCGTCGCCGTATCCACCGTGCGCGCCTCTATTCCGCGCGCGTTCAGCGCGGCCGCGATCGTCTCGGCCTCGAAGCCCGTTCGTGTTTCCAACAAGATCGCCGCGCCGTCGTTGGAGTAGCTCATCCAACTAGTGTACGGCAATACCCCCCGCCATCCTGACACACCATCTATCCCCTCAGCACGGACCCGAGAAGTAGTAACCGAGATAGTCGAAGATGTCCTGAACGCTCACGGTCCCGCTTCGGTCCATATCCGCCCGCAGGTCGTTGGCAAAGTACGCCGCAAGAAAGTCAAAGATGTCTTGAACACTGACCAGTCCGTCTCGGTTGATGTCGCCGAAGCAGGGCACCAGCAGCAGCGGGTGCGGCTCGTTGGTCTGGTTCACGCCCCACGCCGCGATCCGGTCCGAATCGTTGATCGCCCGCGCGGAGACCACGAACCACCCCGGCGGAATCAGGTCGTTCACATCCTTCATGCGCCCATAGTCAAACAGAAACGCGCGGCCGTTCGATTGGCCGACCACGGCACCACGATCATTGATGCCGTATGCGTAGCTCCACGTCGGCTTGCCGCCCGTCACGGGCAATGCGCCCAGGTTGGACACGCTCGTCACTTGTCCCGAGCCGTTCACCCACCACGCGGCCGCGTACCGCACGCCCGGGTCGGATGCACCCGTGCAGTAGCCCACAGCGATGCCGTCGTCGTTCGTCGCGTACGCGCACGCCTCGCCCGCGCCCGAGGGGGTGCCAGCAAACGTGCCGAGGTCGTGCCCCGCGCTGCCGATCCACACCACCGCGCGGCTGCCGGTGTCGTTGGCCGATCCGCTGCACCCCACCACGCGCCCGGCGTTGTTGACCGCGTACGCACGGCTCCAGTGCGAGCCGCCAATGGTGCCAAGATCCGAGAGCGTCGCCGGGTTGCCACGGTACACGCAGGCATGGTCAAAGACCAACTCGCCCGCCAGCCCCGCCGTCTCCGTGATCGACATGAACCCGGCCACATCGCCGATGTCGTTCACGCCGTGCGCCGTGAAGTTGCCAAGCCCTGCCAGCACCGCGCCGCCGGTGCGGAAGGCCCGCGCGCCGACCTCGCCGAGCTGGTACATAGTGCCCACCACGCGCCCGAGGGCATCGACCGCGTACGCGACACTCTGCGTGTCGGGCGCGAGCGGGGAGATCTCGTGGATCGCCCCGTTCGACAAGAACGCTCGGTGCGCGTGGTCTGGCTTGGTCGCAAAACCGACCACGATCGGAGTCACTCCGACGCGCGACAGCCCAAATGCCTCTGTGTCGCCAAGCGCGCCGAGCGTGCCCAGATCAACGACGTGGTACGTTTGCGCAGAGGCCACGCCCGTCATACTCATGCACGCTGCCGCCGCAAGAATCCCGTTCGTTCGGCGAACCATGTTCGCTCCTTTCAGACAACCGATATCAATCCGATCGCACTGCTCATCGATCCGACCCGATCGACTACTAATCGCGCTTGTGCTCGAAACTTCCCGGTGGGGTTGTGTGGCACGTCGTGCAGGTGTTGATCACCCCCGCGTGACCCTGCCACCGAGTCGATTGCAGGTTGTCGACCGCCGTGATCGTCGGCGTGATCGCGTGCGGCGAGTTGTGGCACGTCACGCACTTCACGCCCCCGTGCCCGGTCGCGTTCTTGAACAGCACGCCCGCTGGCTCGAAGTCAAACTCCGGTTGTCGAGATTGATGGCAGCTTCCGCAGCTCGGTTCGTCCAGCCACGGCCGCCGCGCCACGTTGCCCACCGCGGCCATGCCCCCATGGCAGGAGCTGCACGTCATCCCCCGCGCCAGGTGAATGTCACGCTGGCACTGTGTTCGAATCCCTGGGTGACAGGCGTAGCAATCAACCACCAGATTGGCCTGCGCCATGCGTGTCGCGTGCGAACCGTGCATCGCTGCCGACATCGACTTCACGCCCGGCACGCCGGGCGCTCCCAGTGCGTTGTCGGAGTGGCACTGCGAGCAGTTCACCGGCATCGCTGCCTCCAGATGCGTTGCGTGCAGCACATCGTGTTTGCGGAGAATGTCGCGCCCCACGCTGATTCCCGGCGTGCTATGGCAGATGTTGCACGAGATTTCCCAGGACACCGGCACCACCGCCTGCGTCTGCGCCACCACGGCCCCGTTCCGCTCCACGCTGATCAACGCCAGCGGGTAGGGGTTCTCACGCCCGTCATCATCACGCGGCGTGACCGGCAGGCCGCTGGCCTCCCAGTCGTTGGCCGTCGGCATCCGGTTTACCATCGTGCCGTTCAGCTTGTTGCCCGTGAGCCCGACATCCGGTGGGATCTGCACACCAAACAACGGCTGTGTGTAGTTCCAGAAGTTGGTCTTGTCTGATGAATGGGTATTGCCAGGAATCGTGTATCGAACCGTTACCCCGCTGGTCACGATCGTCGGCTCCACACCCTTGCGGATCACCTGCGCCCGCACGGTGTTGAACGGGGGCAGGATCATCAGCTCGCTGAAGTCCTCGTTCATGCAATGCATCCCCAACTCGTTGTAGCCGAACACCACGTAGCTGCTCGGCGGAGCGAGCGGTGCAATGCCGCCAAGCAGCAAGATGCCCGCGAGCGCGGCCGCCACACACCCCGCGCTCGCGAACACCCCGCGGCGCACCCAGCGACGCTTTCGGCCCGGCGCAGGCATCCCCTCCTGAAGCACAGAAGGTTGATGGGGCATCGTCGGATCGATCTGAGGAATGTCGCGCATGACACAACCCTCCAAGGCGTTTCTGGGCTCGGGTGCGGTTTGGGCCCGAGTTACCGGGTCAGGACAGCCAATGCGCAAGCAAAGGACGTGCCGGTCCTGAATCGGCCATGGCGTTGAAATAGGCGATCTCGCGTCGCCGCGCATGGTGCCTGCAAGCCACGACGCGGCCAGCACTGGCCGCAGGCGCACCACACTGGCCAAGTGACGCACTTGTCGTGTGCCCCTCCCACGAATGCACGCACCGCGATCCTCAATCCCGGATTCCCATGAACACCGTGGCCTCGTCATTCATGAGAATCCAGATTCCAGGCAAGAGATTCGGCCCATCCTTGTCATGGGCTCATCAGAGCGGCTGCACTCAAATCGCCGCGAAGTGGCGATCCCTGCTCAATCCCAAATGCCCTTGAACTCCTTCGCCGTGTCACCAGCCTTGGTCCAGATGCCAAGATACAGATTGGTGCCCGGTGTCGCATCGTCGGTCTCATCATAAAAATAGCAGTCGAGCTTCGGCTTGGACTTGCCAGCCTCCTTCGCATCGGTCGCGGAATAGCTCGGCCACATACTGACGTTCGGAGCCTCCCCAGCACCTGCTGGCGCGGCGGTCTTCGGACCAAGGCTTGTCACGTATTCAACATGCCCATCGTTGAAGGCAACGTTTCCTTCCCACGTCTTCGGATCGCCATGAATGCGGAAGGTCTTGCTCTTGTCACTGCGCAACTTCACGACATACTCACCCTGCTCATCAAGCTCAACACTGGCGATCGAGGGCGCGCGATTGCTCACAATCGCCTCCGTAGTGCTGAACGTATCGGCCCACTTGCTCCGACGCTTCTCCGATGGTTGCAGGTGCGCATACGAAAAGTTCCCGCCCTCCGGCCGCTTGGTGAAGTCGGCGCTGAACGCCGGGTCCCACAGGGCCTGCGCCGGGTTCGGAGCCGTGGCCGGTGATCCATACGAGTAGGTGTCAAACGGCTTGATCCGCTTGTTCACCTCCGCCGGTGAGATGCAGATCTCGGGGCTGATGTTCCCGTTGAAGATCAGGATCGACATGATGTTGGCGGTGGTGTTCTTGCTGAACGCCGTCTGCCCCTCCGCCAGTGCAACCGTGGAGTTGGCACCGTCGATCAGCCCCGGCAATGGGAAACTGCCCTTGTTGTTCTGCGCAAAGATCATCATCGACTGCATAATGCTCCGAACATGTATCGAATCCTTCAGTTGTCGCGCCTCGGCTCGCGCTTTGGACCATCTGCTGAGCGGGCTTGTGTCGCCCGCCTTTTCCGCTTCGCCCTCGCCCCTCTGCCCACTTGTGGCCGGCGGATCGCCTCCCCCCGCTTCGCCCACGCCCGTCGCGCTCATGGCCGCCCAGCAGCAGATGCCCACAACCCCCACCACCGTCGTCGCCGCCAACTCAACAATGGTGAATCCGCGCCCAAGGTTTCGACGCTGTTTCGAGATACGCATACGCTTCTCCAGCAAGGTCAGCACATTCGGAACCGGTTGAGAACATAGACTTACGCTCGTTCCCCCCGCCCGACCCACTTTGCTTGATCCAACTCGACTTGAGAACCAAGGCAACAGCCTATACAGAGAAGCACCCCCGAAGTTGCCCAATCTCGCGTGAATTCGCTCTCCCTCAGACGTCGCTTCTCAACAATCATGCCGACCGACCCATCCGCAATCCCGACATCTCAGCCCGACCCGACCCCCAACCCGGTCATCGAGAGCCCCTCTGCGAACGGCACCCCGCCCGATGCGCCCCGCAAATACATCTTTGATGAAGGTCCGCCCGACTCACCAAACACCACCTCGGGCAAGGGTCGCTGGGGCAAGGCCACACGCAACGTTGAAGAGGGCCAGTTTCTCGAAGGGCCGCTCAACCGTGGCGGCGAGCTTATCCGCACCATCCGCATCGGTCTCGAGTTCATCAGGGGCTTTCGTCGTCTGCACTTTGTGGGTCCGTGTGTTACGGTCTTTGGCTCGGCAAGGTTCAAGGAAGACCACCGCTATTACCAACTCGCACGCGATGTCTCGGGTCGGATCGGCAAGCTCGGGTTCACCATCATGACCGGCGGCGGCCCCGGAATCATGGAAGCCGCCAACCGTGGCGCGAAAGAACAGGGTGCCCGCTCCATCGGCTGCAACATCATGCTCCCCATGGAGCAGCACCCCAATCCCTATGTCGATAAGTTCATCGAGTTCCGCTACTTCTTCATTCGCAAGGTCATGCTCGTCAAGTACAGCTACGCCTTCGTCGTTCTGCCCGGTGGCTACGGAACCATGGATGAACTCTTCGAGGCCGTCACTCTGGTGCAGACCGACAAGATCCAGGACTTCCCCATCATCCTGATGGGTGTCGACTATTGGGCACCGCTCATCGAGTTCATCCGCGACAAGATGGTCAAGGAAAAGACCGTCAGCCCCGGCGATCTCAACTTGCTCACACTCACCGATTCGCCTGAAGAGGCCTGCGACCTCATCGCCGATGCCGCGCAACGTCACTTCGGGTTCCAATGGAAGACCGAGCTGGCCCTCAAACGACGCTGGTACCTCGGCGAATAAGCCCACATCCACAGTCGTCAGGGAACCGGTTGGGGCCTGATCCGTACCCATCATCGTTGGCCACACCGCTCCCTTGCGGTATCCTTTGCCTACGCCTTCCCCACCACCTGTTCCCCGTCCGCCCCCGCGCCCACCAATGGCCGGATTTCCCCATGCACAACGCCTCCGGCCCCCTGTTTTCACTCCTCATCGCGATCGCCGCAGCCACTTCCTGTGCTATGGCTGATCAGCCCGCATCTTCACCCACTTCGCCCGCCGCCGCCGCCCGTGAGTCGCGCATTCAGCGGCAACTCGCCTCAAAGCCCGGCGCACTCCCCACACTCGCCGATGCAACCCTTGGCCTTCCCAACATCGACGTGCGATTCAACGCCGATGGCTCGGTCGCGCCTTTCGTCGTCGCGTCGATCGACGCGCTCAAGCAATCGCCCGCGTGGCGCGAGCGCATCGCCGCGGCCGCGGCTCTTCGTTCGTCCCTCCCCGAACTCACGATCGATGACGATGCGCTTCTCGCCACGCCGCGCTTCGTGCGCTCCACGCGCGCCCTGCTCACACCACCACCCGATGACCAACATCCGAAGCGAGAAGCTCAAGACCTTGTGGCCCGCTTCATCGCCGATCACCGCGCCCTCTTCGAGATCGATCCGCTTGAAATCCCCGCCGCTCGACCATCGCGCGACTTCCTCACAACCCACAACGGCGCGCGCCACCTCACCTTTCAGCAACAGCTCTCCGTTCGTGGCCGTGCCGTCGATCTCGTCGGATGCGAGGTCCGCGCCAACATCACGCGCGCCAACCAACTCATCAACATTTCCAGCACCATGATCCCCCGTCCCGCGGCGGGTTTCATCGTCCCCTCGCCCACGCTCTCCGCGGCCGAGGCTCTTGCCGCCGCCGCACGCGATATTGGCATCACCCTGTCCACCAATCCTCAGCCCCTCGCGCCCGCGGCGAATCCCGACGATGAAACGACCCGCTGGCATCCCTTCCCCGAGCTCCGATCCACCGAACCACTCACCACGATGCCAGTCTGCTTCCCGCTCACGCGCACCGACATTCATCCCGCATACATCGTCTCACTCGCGCCGCGCGGCATAGGCCACACCTACGACCTCATCATCGATGCCCTCACCGGCGCAACCCTGTCACGCCACAACCGCCTCGTCTGGGATACCACCGAACCCGCCCAATACCGCGTCTTCACCGGCGAGAGCCCTGCGCCCAACATCCCCGGTCGGCCAACACCCGACGGCTTTCAAGCCCCCTTCGTCACGCGTGATCTAGTCACCATCGAGCCCTCCGCCATCTCCGCCATCAACCCCAACGGTTGGGTTCCCGATGGCTCGCTGCAAACGCTCGGCAACAACGTGCAGGCCCATCTCGATCTTGATGCCAACGACTCACCCGATCTGCCCCGTCCCGCCGCGACACTCGTCGGCAATACCCGCGTCTTCGATTTTCCGCTCGACCCCGCACAAGCGCCCGCCACATACCGCAACGCCGCCGTCGTGCAGCTCTTCTACTGGGGCAACCTCTACCACGACATCCTCCACAATCTTGGTTTCGATGAGCCCGCCGGCAACTTTCAAACCAGCAACTTCTCACGTGGCGGCACATCGGGCGATGCTATCACCGCCGATGCTCAAGATGGCAACGGCCTTGGCGGGCGCGTCAACAACGCCAACTTCAACTCCTCCGGTGTCGATGGCTCCAACGCGCGCATCCAGATGTACCTCTTCGACGGCCCTGATCCCGATCGCGATTCCTCGCTCGACGGCCTGACCGTCTTCCACGAGTTCACCCACGGCACCTCCATCCGGCTTCACGGTGGGCTCACCAGTTCGCAGTCTCGCGGCCTCGGCGAAGGTTGGAGCGATTTCTACGCACTCGCCCTCTTCTCGCGCCCGACCGACAACCCCAACGCCCCCTACGCCTTCGGCTCATACTCCACCTACCAGTTCTTCTCACCCGAGTTCATCGACAATTCTTACTACGGCATCCGCCGCTTTCCCTATTGCACCAACCCCAACATCAACCCACTCACCTTCGCCGATATCGATCCCGCGCAGATGAGCTTTCCCCCCGGTGTGCTCCGCAACCTCCTCCACGCCAACGTCGCCAACGAGGTCCACAACATCGGCGAGGTCTGGTGCAATATTCTCTGGGAGTGCCGCGCCGCCCTCTGGGCCGTGCACGGCCCGAGCGCCAATCAACTCATGCTCCAGCTCGCCACCGATGCCATGAAGCTCTCTCCCGCCAATCCCACATTCACCCAGGCGCGCGATGCCATCATCCAGGCCGATCTCGTCAACAGCAGCGGGGCCAACCATCGCCCTCTCTGGCGCGCCTTCGCCAAACGCGGCCTCGGCTTCGGGGCCATCGCCCCGATCGCCTCGTCCGCCACTGGTGTCGTCGAAAGTTACGAGACACCATTCTTCGCCCGCTTTGATTTTCCCAACGGTCTTCCGTCAACACTCCAACCCGGCTTCACCACGCCGCTGCGCGTCAACATCACCGGCATCGATCTCGACATCCTTCCCGAATCGCCGCGCCTTTTCGTCAGTGCCAACTTTGCACCCGCCACATCTTGGCTGCTCACCCTCATCGCGCCCGGTCAATACCTCGCCCACATCCCGCCGCAGCAATGCCTCTCTTCGCTCCGCTACTGGTTCTCGGTTGAGACCACCGAAGGCCCGCGCCTTCACCCCGGCTCCGGCTCCTACTCCGCCTCCATCAACTCTGGTTCATCCATCGTCTTCACCGATTCCTTCGAGCTTGATACTGGCTGGTCCGTCGGGCCCAACACCGCCTCCTCCGGCCTCTGGCTGCGCGCCGATCCCATCGGCACTTCCGCACAGCCCGATGACGACCACACCACCGCTCCCGGCACCCTCTGCTGGATCACCGGCAACGCCCCCATCGGCGCTTCCATCGGCGCGGCCGATGTCGATAACGGTTTCACCACGCTCCTCAGCCCTTCATTCAACCTCTCTTCCGCGGGCGATGTCCGCATCTCCTACTGGCGCTGGTACAGCAGCGGCCTCGGCGCGGGAGCCTTTGCCGACACCTTCCGTGTCGATGTCTCGACCGACAACAGCGCATCATGGACCAACGCCGAAACGATCGGTCCCGATGAATCTCCCGACACCACACCCGGCTGGCGATTCGCCTCGTGGTCGCTGCGCCAGCTCGGCCTCGTGCCCACCTCGACGGTGCGTATCCGCTTCACCGCCGAAGATGTCGGCGTCGCGTCCGTCGTGGAGGCCGCCATCGATGACTTCACCATCGAAGCCCTGCTCTGTACAACCGCACCATCCTGCCTTGCCGATATCAACAGCGACTCTGCCCTCTCTCCCCAGGATATCTTCGAGTTCCTCACCGCCTTCTTCGCCAACTCCTCCGCGGCCGATCTCAATGCCTCCGGCGATGTCACGCTTCAGGACATCTTCGATTTTCTCACCAGCTACTTCTCCGGTTGCTGATGTGGTGGACCTCACTCACACCACGAGTTCACCACCAAACTTCCGGTGGCCTCCACATCAGTGCGTGTAACGATCCATCAATGCTCACACGCTTCCCGCCATCACGCCCATCGCCCGATGAGATGTTCAAGGCCCTCACCTCGCGCGACCGCGCGCTCGACGGTGTCTTCGTCGCCGCAATCAAGACTACCGGCATCTTCTGCCGCCCCGGCTGCGGCGCGCGAAGGCCCCGGCGCGAAAACGTCGAGTTCTTCGCAACCCCACGCGAGGCACTCCATGCCGGCTATCGCCCATGCCTCCGTTGTCGTCCGCTCGAAAATGGTGAGATTCCCCCCGAGTTCATCACCCGCGCGCTCAGGCTCATCGAGTCCAACCACGACCGGCGCCTCCGCGCTGCCGATCTTCGCGCCGCCCACCTCAGCCCCGAGCGCGTCACACGCTACTTCAAGAGTCGCTACGGCCTCACCTTCCAGGCCTATCACCGCGCCCGTCGTGTTGGCCGCGCGCTCGTGGTCGTGCGCAAGGGTCGCCCTATCCCCGCCGCCGCCGGGTTCGCGTCCGAGTCCGGCTTTCACGAAGCCTTCCAAAGGCTCTTCGGCTCCTCACCCGCTCGCATCCACACCCAAACCTCCGCCATCGCGCCCTCAGTCGCGCTCATGCGCTGGCTTCCCACGCCCCTTGGCCCCATGCTCGCCGGCGCGTGCGACGAGGGCATCTGCTTTCTTGAGTTCGTAGACCGCCGCGCCTTCGAAGCGCAGATCTCCGCGCTCCGCGCCCGCCTCGGCCCCGCGCGCATGATCCTTCCCGACCTTCCCGACCTTCCCGCGCACGACATCAACCCCGCTTCATCGCCGCGCTCGCACCTCGTGCACCTCACGCGCCAACTCGCCGAATACTTCGCCGCAAGTCGATCAGACTTCACCCTCCCACTCTTCGCGCCCGGCACGCCTTTCCAGGAGCAGGTCTGGCGCCAGCTCCGCCTCATCGAGCCCGGTCGCACGTGCTCATACCTTGATCTCGCTCGCGCCATCAACCGCCCCACCGCCACCCGCGCTGTCGCCCGTGCCAATGGCGACAACCGCATCGCCATCCTCATCCCCTGTCACCGCGTCATCGCCTCCGATGGCTCCCTAAGCGGCTACGGCGGCCAAGTCTGGCGTAAACAATGGCTCCTCGAGCACGAAGCGCGCACGCCCATCACCGGTCGAACCTGATCGCCCATCATCCATGGCCCGCACGCACCCATCAACCGCCCATTCGCCCACCCCATCGCCCACCCCATCGCGCAGCCCATCGCGCGCCCCTTCGCGCACCCCGTCGCGCACCCAAGCCTTCACGCTCATCGAGCTGCTCGTCGTCATCGCCATCATCGCCATCCTGATCGGGCTCTTGCTCCCCGCACTCTCAAAGGCCCGCGAGTCTGGCCGCGCCTCGGTCTGCCTCTCCAATCTGCGCCAGGCCTTTCTCGCCTGTCGCCTCTATGCCGACGAGAACAAGGGCTTCGGCCCGGCCATCGGTCAGCCCTACACCACCCTGCCCAACTGGGCGCTCGTCGTGCAGACCTACTCCGGCCGCGATGGCTCGACACCCGCCGAGCTCTACGCCGCATCGTCTGTTCTGGTCTGCCCAACCATCGAATCCCACTACCGTCGCGCCATGACGCGCACCTACGCAATGAACGGCACCGGTCACGCCGGCCTTACGAGCACCAACGGCAGAGTCGATCCCGACAACTACGATTCACCCCTCCCCGCACCACCCAACGATCTTCGCGCGCCGATAGCACGACTCAACTTCGATGCCGTTGCCCGCCCCGGCGAGTCACCCGCGATCATCGATTCGGCCGATGCCGGTTCGACAACCAGCGGTGCGCCCCCCGCCACGCGCACCGCCAGCGTAATCGACTTTCGCTTGCCCCAGCATGTGGCCAATCGCCTCGGGCGCTTCCACGGCGGCCCACCCCTCGCCGCACAGACCCGCTTTCAGTGGGCCGCCTTCGATGGTTCAGCCAAGGCCGCGCGCGAAGTCCCCGCCCATTGGCAGGATCCTCAACCATGACCCGCATCAAGCCCGATCACTTCGCTGCCGTCCCGACGGGCACCAGCCGAACCACCTTGTCCGGATCATTCAGCACGACATAGATCGCGCCCTCCGGTCCACACACCACATCGCGCACGCGCCCAAGCCCGTGAACGATCTCTTCGCGCTCAACCACCTTCGGCGCTTTGCCACCGCTGAGTCGGAAGCGATCCACGTTTTGACCGCTCAACCCACCCGCGAACAGATCGCCCTTCCACTCGGGAAAGGCCGCGCCCCGCGCAACATCAAGCCCGCACGCGCCGATCGATGGCAGCCATCGATCAAGCGGCATCACGATCGAACTTCCTTCGGCAGGCCAGGGTGTGGTGAACGCCGAATCGTTATAGTTGATCCCAAAGCAGACCTTGGGCCAACCATAGTTGCGCCCCTTCTCAATCAGGTTCAGCTCATCGCCCCCACGCGGCCCATGCTCTGTATCCAGCAATCGCCCTTCAAGATCGAACACCAACCCTTGCGGGTTCCGATGGCCATACGACCAGACCGTTCGCTCTTTCGCCTCGTCACCCGCAAATGGATTGTCTTCAGGAATCTTGCCATCATCGGTCACGCGATGAATCTTCCCGTTCGGTCGCTTCAGATCCGGCGCACGCTCCATCTTGCCGCGCTCGCCCGTCGAAAAAAACAGGAAGTACCCCGCACCCGCATCCCGCTTCTGAAAGACCAGCCGACACCCGAAGTGAACCTCGCCCGATGAATAATGCTCGGGCTTCACCTCAAAGATCGTCTGCTCTTCGTTCCACTTTCCATCCGTGATCCTGCCCCGAACAACCTTCGTGAACCCCAGGCTCCGCCCTTCCTCCTTCAACTCATCCGCATAGGACAGATAGATCCACCCATTCTCCGCGAACTCCGGGTGCGGCGCAACATCCATCAACCCGCCCTGACCCTGATTGCGCACACGCGGCGTCCCTTCCACCGGCATTCCAAGCTTCCCATCCGCAAAGATGCGAAGCGTCCCCGGTCGCTCGGCGACCAGCATCCGCCCATCGGGTAGAAAGTCGATCGACCACGGCACATCAAGCCCGGCCTTCCGATCAATCACCGTTTCAATCCGGTGCCTGCCGTGCTTCGTCGTAAACACACCCTGAACCGCCTCCGGAGACCCGAGCCGTTCGCGTCGCTCGCGCGACTGCAACTCACGAATGTGGACCACCAGCGCCCACATCTGCGGATCGCTCAGCGTCGCCGCGAACGATTCCATCCCGTTCTCGGGCACACCGTTCTTGATCGCATCAAAGAACGCGCGGTCGTGCTTCTGGTCGAACAGATCATCCTTCAGCAGCGTTCGCGTCCCCGCCCCGCCTCCCTGCCCGCGCTCGCCATGGCAACTCGCGCAGTTGTTCGTCCAGATTCGCTCGGCGCTCATCTCCCCCCGCTGCGCCGCGGCGGGCAACGCACCAACAAGCAACCCCGCCACGCCCGCCAACACTCCGCAACAACGACTCAACAACGCAATGCGCATAACACATGCACCTTTCAGCTTGCCCCCCATCACCAGCATAGGGCCACTCCGCGCCATCCCACTCTCTCGCCCAACTGGGTGAAATTATGCTCACAAGTCATCCAACTTTCGCGCACCCTTCACGCGACCATGGATCACGACCGAAAGAAACAGCTATCCGACTTTCTGGCCTACGCCAAAACCCCTGTTGGCGACGAAAAGGGCGAGGCTCAAGTCTTCCTCGACAGACCCTTCCGTGCCCTTTCCCGCAACGGTTACAAAGAAGCCGGCCCGCGACTCGAAAATTGTGTCAAGCACGATCGCGGCGGAACGTCTTTCGCCGATCTTGTGTGGAAGCCGATTCTCCTCATCGCCGCCGCAGAATGCGAACTCGGCGCCATCCCCGGCAAGAACTCGCTCAAGGATGCCCACGCCAATCTCGACGCCGCCGTTCTCGAGGCCTACGCCGTCAGCCCGATGAGGGACCCGCTCAAGCAACTTCTTGACTTGAACCGCGCCGTCGCCCGCGCCATCGATGAGCCGCTAGCCGTCACCGCTCCCGGCATCCCCAAGTCGTGCAACGACCCTGCCGATCTGATTACCGACGATTGCATTAAACCCTGAACGTTTCCGCACGGCGGCGCACCACGAACCGCCACACAAAAAAATCAAGCCGAGCCAAAGGCCCGGCCTGACAAGTGTCCACGGACATCCACCCCCACTCCTGCATTACCCCCAACCCGGCTTACTTGGATGTATACAGGCCGCGGCTCACACGCTTGAACTTGCCGCTGTTGATCAGCGTCTGGTTCACAATCGTGCGGAAGCTCGGGCTGGTCGTCATGTACCCGGCCCGCTGCACTGCCTCTGAAACTTCCGTCACCGACATCGTCTTGCCATCAAGCACGCCAGCCAGTGCTTCGACAAGGTTCGACTCGTTGCGCGGCCGGCGACGAACGCCATCGCCCGTGGCCGCAAGCATGCCGAGCGTCGAAATCTCCGCGTCGAGCTTCCCCAGCTTATCCAGAAGTTTCGTGCGACGACGACCGAGCGATGCCGCCTGACGCTGCCGTGTGACCAGCTCACGCTTGAGCTCATGAATTGAAATCTCCGCAAGTCCGCCGGCTTTCCGAGGTGCGCGCTTTGCCATTACTGCTTACTCCTGACCGCCTGTCGCCCGACGTCTTTGCTTACATGGGCGACCGTCTGTCGTGGACAACTCTATCTTGCAACCACCTTCAAGGGCCTCGCCCATGAACCGTGCAAGAGAGGAGGTTAGATGCCTGTTCTCACCTAAGCAAGTGTGCTTGAACATCATGCGAACAAACAACCCGACCCCCGGACGATCCGGCACGACGTACGTCCGCTCATAATATTCCCCCCACTCTCACATTCTGCTCGTGTTGGCTCCTCTTCTGACTACCGCATCACAAACCCCATCTTCCCCATCAGCCCATCAAAATGATCCAGGTCATAAAACTGCACAATCAGCTTTCCACGCTTTCCCCCCGCTTTCACACGCACTTCCACCTTCGTCCCCAGATGCTCGGCCAGTTGCTTCTCAAGCTCTTCCAGCCCCGCGCCCATGCCCGGCCCCTTCTTCTGCGCATCAGGTCCGGCCTTTGCTGTGCTTCCATCCGCATCAGTCAGACGTGCCGCCATCATCGTCATCTGATGACGCAACTCGGCGATCGACCATTCCTCATCCGCAGCCTTCTGTGAGAGCGTTGCACGCCAGCGCTCAGGTATTCCGAGCAGCACCTTCCCATGCCCCGCGGTCAATCGTCCCTCTTCAATCAGTCTCAGCACGCCCGGCTCAAGCTCAGTGAGTCGCACAAGATTCGTCACCGATGAACGATCAAGGCCCAGCTTGTCGGCCGCCTGCGCGTGCGTAAGACCGAACTGCGAGCACAGCGTCTTGATCGCGCGGCCCTGCTCAACCGCGTTCAGGTCCGCGCGCTGCACGTTCTCGATCAACGCCCATTCCGCCGATTGCTCGTCGCTCAGCTCGGCCACCACCGCCGGAAGGCGCGCCAACCCCGCCAGCCTTGCCGCGCGCCACCGCCGCTCACCGGCCACCAGTTCGTAGCGCGTGCTACCAACTGTATTGCTCGTTACGGGCACGACCCGCACCAGGATCGGTTGCACAACCCCCGCCACTCGGATCGACGCCGCCAGCTCGCTCAGCGCCGCCTCCGAGAATGCCCGCCGCGGCTGCCAGCGATTGGGTATCACCTCATCCAGCCCCACCATCACGATCCGCTCTCCACCGACCTCGACCGGTGTCGCCACCCCCCCCTCCCCCACTGCCCAAGCATCCGCCGCGACGGCCACTTGCCCCGCCGGAACATCAACCTTCACCGGAGTTCCCAGCAGACTGTTCAGCCCACGCCCCAAGCGTCTTGGAGCGGCTGCCGACGTTGTTTGTAATTTGGACATATAATATAATCCTAACAACACTTGATATTCACGCCAGCGTCATGTACGATTCGTCCTGATATCACTAATGTAGAGAGGTTCTCTTCCGATGGCAAAGCGCACCAGTTCAAATACCAAATCTCCCAAATCAGCGCGCAGCGCCAAGCCGCACATCGAGTTCATCGCGCGCGGACTCTGGATCCACGGCTCCAAGGTGCTCCTCTGCCGCAACACCATCAAAGACTACCTCTACCTTCCCGGCGGCCACATCGAGTTTGGTGAGTCGGCCGCGGCCGCGCTCGCGCGCGAGTTTCTCGAGGAGACGGGGATCAAGGTGCGTGTCGGTCCGATGCTTCTGGCCACAGAAGGCACGTTCACGACCAAGAAGCATCGTCACCACGAGTTGAACCTGATGTTCCACGTGGAACATCGAAGTACAGCCACCACAAAGTCTCCGCCCCGAGTCATAAGCAAAGAGAAAGGAATCGCATTCGAGTGGCTTGACCTCGCGGCGGTCGTCGATTCGGACATCCGACCAACAGCCATCAAAGCCTGGTTGGCCACCGGACCATTGACCACCAACCCAGAGTGGGTTTCCGAGATTTCCGTAAATGCTTGATGTTCCACGTGGAACATCCATGATCCGGCGATCTTGACCCAAGTCGCTCCCCCAACCAGCCGATGGTGACCCACAAGGTCGCCATGAAATCGCCCAACTCTTCAGATCCGCTCCCAGCCCCACCAGCCCTTGGCACCCCTGCGCACCCGACCAATCCACTCGACATTCTTGATCGAGTAGACGAGTTGAGAGCCCAGGTTTCGCACCTGAACTCTGTTCTGGAACATCATGAACGTCTGGCAACACTCGGCACCATCGCCGCCCTGATCGCCCACGAGTTCAACAACGTGCTGACGCCGATCACCTCATACGCACAAATGGCCATTGCCCGGCCGGATGATCGCGAACTGACGACCAAGGCGTTGAAAAAAGCGGTTGATGGTACCGAGCGTGCCGCGGCGATCGCGGCCGCCATTCTGGGCTTTGTCCGCGATGAATCAAGCTGTACCGAAGGTCGCGCCGCACGTTTCGATGTTGCTCGTGGAACATTGAGGTGCAACATCGCCAGAGCGGCTGAAGATGCGCTCGGGTGTCTTGCTCGTGATCCGGAACAAGATGGTATTGAGTTGGTGATTCAGATCGACCCGCACATTGAAGTCGCGGCCAAGCCTGTCGCGATTCAGCATGTTCTGCTCAACCTGATCTTGAACGCCCGTAGCGCCATGCTGCCCGGTGGGGGGCGATTGACCATTGTCGCCAGGTGTTCGGCGAAGTGTCCGACTGTTGAAGCAGGTGCGGTCAGCAGCTTCGACGCGCTTCAGAGCACGCTTCCGGGCGAGCATGTTCCACGTGGAACATCGGAGTCTGGCTGGATCACCATCGAGGTGATTGACAATGGGCGCGGCATGAATACGGAACAAATAGCAAACGTCTTTCGCCCGTTCTTTACGCGCGGACTGCGTGAGGGCGATGTTGGCGAGCTTGATGCCGACCGTCGAATCACCGATGCCAGCGCGGCGGACGATCGCCGGAAGGGTGGCGAAAGACGCGGCACGGGGCTTGGGATGACGATCTGCAAGCGGCTGCTGGCGGATGTGGGGGGGTTTATGTGGGTGAAGAGTGTCGAGGGGCAGGGGACGACGGCTGGGGTGATCGTGCCTGCCGTTTAGCCGTGCCTACACGTTGTATGTGAAGCTACAATCAACCATTCTGCTGCGGGTGTGAGGTGTGGGGTTTTTCGAAAGTCTTATGTGCGTTGGGCACTTGGCCCTCCCCCCGGCCCCCTCCCTCTGGGAGGGGGAGCGAACTCAGGCTGCGGGCGCTTTGCGCTTTGGTTGCAGGAGTGACTTGGCACCAATGCGTGGTTCTTTGCCGGTGAGGGCGCGGGCGATGTTGGCTCGGTGTTTGTAGATCACGAACGCGGCGAGGATGGCGGTGAGCAGGACGTAGGGCCAGTCGAGCACTCCATCGCCGAAGCCCATCTTGGTGCCGGGCCGAACGGTGGTGCCGGGGAACATGCGCCAGCGGATGGCGAGCGCGGGGGCGACGAGGACGAGCACGGGCGCGAGCGCGGCGGCGATGACGGATGAGACTCCGACCATGCGTGTGATGCGGAGGCAGATGAGCCAGATCGCGACCGCGCCGATCATGGCGATGGTCATGACGGGGTAACAGCCGAGGAGCGCGCCGAAGCCGGTGGCAACACCCTTTCCGCCGCGAAACCCGAGCCAAATGGGGAAAATATGCCCGAGCATGGCCGCGCCGCCGACGGAGAGCGGGCCGAGGTTGAGCACGACCGACTCGATGGAGTTGAGGAACGGTGGGGGGGTTGCGGTGAAGCCGCGCGTGGCGAAGGCGGTGGCCATGATGGCGGGCACGAGGCCCTTGAGCGCATCGAGGATGAAGCAGGTGAGGCCGATGCGCCAGCCGAGGACACGCCAGACGTTGGTGGCGCCGATGTTGCCGGAGCCTTGTTTGCGGATGTCCATGCCGCGGGCGCGGGCCATGAGCAACCCGACGGGGATGGACCCGACGAAGTAGGCGATGGCAAGAAGGGCGAGGAGCCAGTGGGCATCTTGGGGCACGGGTGAAGGTTAGGAGCGGGGGAAGGCGAGAGGCGGATGCGTGAGGACGGCGCTGGAAGATTCGGCAATGGGTCGAGGCGAGCAGGTCGTCGAGGCCTCGCGCGGTGAAGTGGTCGTGGAGGTGCTTCACGAGATCGTGGGTTTGTTTCATCTCAACGAACTGTTGACATGCCCGCCGCCCCAGGGGTCGCACGGTGCGAATCGGCATTACGTCGCTTGAGTTTCGACCGAGTTCGAGAACTGGGTGCTCATCGCCCTCCGCGGCGTGCCCAACAAAGTGCAGGTGGCCGACATGGGCATCGACGGCCGCATCTTCCCCGTCGGCACCAGGCCCGACGATCAAAACAATATGTTCGCGGGCGACTGGTTCCCCGTTCAGGTCAAGCAGACGGACAAGGTTGGGCGGCCCGACATCGACGCCTTCGAGGCCGTCATGCACCGCGAGGATCGCCAACGCGGTTCTTTATCGCCTTCGGATTCACCAGCGATGCCGAGGCCGAGTGCGCTGCGTTCTTCAAGAAGACCAAGCGCGTGATCAAGCTCATCAGCGTGCAGGAGATTCTTGATGAGCAGCATGTGCAGAAGATGTAGGAGCACGCTCCTGAACACCCCGGCGGGGCGTGGGGCTTGAGCTACGATGGTGGACTTCTTCAGGAGCATGGCATGAACTCTGGTGTGGCGGCACGTTTGGGTGTTGGGTTGGCGGTGGTGGTTGGCATGCGGGGCATGGCCTCGGGCCAGTTGATTGGGAAGGTGCCACCTGCGAGTGCGCCTGCGCCGGCGTATGTGCCGCCCGCGCCGTTGGCACCGCCTGCGCCGCCGAAGCCTGCCGAGCCGGAGAAGCCGTTGCCGGTGCTGGGGGTGAAGGGTGCGGATGGCAAGCTGAAGCGGTATGCGCAGGGGGCTGAGCGGGCGGCGATCGAGATGTATGAGTTTGATGGCGAGACGCGGAAGAAGATCGCCGCGGCCGAAGTGGTGCGGAACGCGGATGTTGAGCGGATGGTGATCGAGAAGTTTGAGAAGGTGCTGGAAGCGCGAAAGACGCTGGCGACGCTGGACCAGACGAAGGACTTCAATGAGTTTGATCGGATCAAGCAGGTGGCCGCGCCGCTGCAGATCGAGCGGCTGGCGGATCGGCTGATGCGTGATGGGGCGATCAACGCGATGGAGCGGAGCCGTGTCGATCAGATGGTGAAGGAGTATGAGAAGCAGTTGGGGGATGAGATTCGCGGGGAGACGGGCACGGACCTGCCGAAGATCGTGGGCGCGGTGGCGAAGAGCAGCTTTGTGAATGGCACGCGCGATGCGTTTGCCGCGTTGGATCGGCTGATGAAGTGTGGGGCGGAGAAGGTGAAGACGGTCGGGGGCGAGCTGGGGCTGACGGCTGATCAGGTGGCGCGGAGCGCGAGCGAGCCGTTCGAGAAGTTTTTCTTTGAGATGATGACGCAGGATCAGCAGAAGATGCTGATGGGGAAGTGCGTGGGGAGTGGGGGGAAGTGAGGTGTGAGGGGGTGGGTGTGAGGGTGGGGTGGTGGGGTGGTGGGGGGGTGGGGTGAGCTTGGGGCGTGTCGGTCGGGACGCCCGACATACCGAATCAGATTATCGTTTGGCGGACTTGGCGGAGACGGTGAGCTGGGCGGCGGTGTCACCGTTTTCGCAGAGGGGCGTGACCTTGGAGGGATCGGTCACCAGATCGTGAAGCGTGATGGTGGAGTAGGTCTCGATGATGGCCTTGGCGGCGAGGTCGAGGTGGCGGTGAAGGGGGCACAGGGTTGAGGTGTGGCTGGCGATGCCGAGCGGGCACTTGGTGATGCGCTCAACCTGTGTGACGGACCGAACAACGTCGAGGAGCGAGATCTCGCGCGCGGTCCTGGCGAGCTGGTAGCCGCCGCTGACGCCGCGACGGCCGCGAATGAGTTTCGCGGCGCTCAACTGCTGAAGCACCTTGGCGAGGTAGTGGGGCGGGACGTGGGTCTTCTCGGCCAACTGCGTTGTGGGGACGAGCAGGCCGGGCGAGAGGGCAAGCCAGGCCATGGCGCGGAGGGCGTATTCGGTGGTCTGTGAAAACACTCGGGGGTCTCCGCGGGGAGGAACATGGGAGGATGTTTACCTGTGGTTTGTATACGTGTATATCCGAGTTCAGTGGCGGAAAGCGCGGAGAATTTATCTCTCGGGAAGAAACGGAGAGGAAGGAACTCTCAAGTGGATGGTATTGGTGTTCGAGAACGGGCGGCGAGGAGTATGAGGGAGTTGGCGACGACGAAGAGTGTGCCGCCCTCGTGCCCGAGCACACCCATCCAGAGCGGGAGGGGATGACCGATGCGTGATCCGACGATGACGGCGATGACCATGATCACGATGGCGGTGAGTGCGAGGGAGAGGTTGATGAGGATGGTGCGGCGGGCGCGGCGGGCGAGCCGGACGACCCACGGGAGGACGGAGAGATCATCGGAGAGAAGCACGATGTCGGCGGATTCGAGCGCGGCATCTGAGCCGATTGAGCCGATGGCGATGGAGACATCGGCCATGGTGAGGGCGGGGGCATCGTTGACACCATCGCCGATCACGCCGACGGCGCGGTACCTGGCGGATGGGGTGTTGGCAAGCTCGGCTTTGAGGCGAGCGACGGCATCGACTTTGTCCTGCGGCATCAGCTCGGCGAAGAAGCGGTCGAGGCCGAGGGAATCGGCGACAGCCTTGGCGGTGGCGTGGTTATCGCCGGTGAGCATGACGACGGGACGGACACCGAGGGTGTGGAGTTCCTCGACAAGCTGCGCAGCGCCGGGGCGAACCGAATCGGCGAGGATGATGACACCGGCCTGCTGATCCCACGCGATGACGGTGCCGATGCTGCCGTGCGATTGGACGGAGGTGAGGACTTCGCGGACGCGGGCGCGGAGGCAGACAGGGATGATCTCTTCGGTGAAGATGAGGTTGCCGATCCGGGCGGGCTTGCCGTCGATATCGGCGCTCATGCCGCGACCGACGGTGAACTGCGGATTGGTGGCGATGAGCGGGGCGAGGTTGCGTTCGGTCGCGGCATCGCGCACGGCGAGGGCGATGGGGTGGGTGGAGTTTTGCTCGACGGCGGCGGCGGCTTCGAGCAGGCGGTTCTCATCGGACCAGCCGATGGGGTGGAGTTGTTGAACGCGCGGGCGACCGACGGTGAGGGTGCCGGTTTTGTCAAAGCAGACGGCGCCGAGTCGTGCGAGGCGCTCGATGGATTGGCCGCCTTTGAAGAGAACACCGGCGCGGGCGGCACGGGTGATGGCGGCGAGCGTGGCGGTGGGAGTGGCGATGATGACAGCGCAGGGGGAAGCGACGATAAGAAGGGTCATGGCGGTGAACGCGCTGTCCTTGAACGCATCGCCAAAGGCGAGCCACCAGATGAGCAGGATGGCGATGCTGAAGGCCAAGACGCCGATCGCGTAGGGCTGGCTGATGCGATCGATGAGACGCTGCACGGGCTCGCGTTGCTGCTGGGCTTTGATGACGAGATCAAGAACGCGCTGAAGGCTGGATTCGCGGGCGGGCTTGGTGACGCGGGCCTGGAGAGGATTGCCGACGTTGATGGTGCCGGCGAAGAGGGTGTCGCCGCGTGCGACGTTTCGGGGCATGCTCTCGCCGGTGAGGCTGGCCTGGTTGATGGAGGAAGTTCCATCGGTGATGAGGGCATCGGCGGGGATGGATTCGCCGGGGAGGATTTTGATAAGGTCGTCGGGGAGGAGTGATTCGGGGGTGACTTCGGACCAGGTGTCGGTGGTGTCAGGGGCGAGCTTGAGGGCGCGGGTGGGCATGAGCTTGTGCAAGGCTTCGACCGCACGGGTGGTGCGCGCGGTGGCGAGGGCTTCGAGTGCGCCGGAGAGAACGAAGAGGAAGAGGAGGAGTGCGCCTTCGGCGGGCTTTTGCATCAGCGCGGCGGAGGCGGCGCCGACGACCATCAGCACATCGATATCGAACTTGAGTTGACGGAGGGCTTCCCACGCGGCGCGGCCGCCGTGGAACATGCCGATGGCGAGGCTGGACCAGACGAGCGCGGACCCGAAGGGTTGGAGGCCAAGGCGGGGAAGAACGACACCGAGAAGGAGGAGGAGGCCGGCAAGGATTCCGGCGAAGAGCTCGCCGCGAGGGGAGGTGAGGGCGGCCCAGAGCCCCGGCGTGGTGGCGGCACCGAGGGAGAGGCGGGGTGCGGTGTGCTGAGGAGCGGAGGATGGGGTGGAGAGCGTGGTCATTGGGAGAGACGCTAGACGGTGGGTTTGGGTAGAGTGGTGAGAATGGGTCTCAAGTTGGAAGGAGATGAAAGTGGGTAGGTGGAGGAATGATGCAAGAGTTCGGCTGGTTTGAGACATGAAATGAGCGGTAGAACCACGTGAAGCAAGGAACGGAAATGGGCGGGGGCACGACCGAAGGCATGGGGTCGGCCCCGATGCGTTGGCGGGCCGCGGCGATGGACGCGGAAGTGGCGGCGCGCCTTACGCCGCAGCAGTTTGTTGAGCAGTATGAGCGGTGCTGGCGGATTTTGTGGTGCGCGGCGGCGGCGGCGGTGCGTGACCGGAGTCTGGCGGAGGATCTGGTTCAGCAGGCCGCGGTGGTGGGGCTGGAGCATCTGGGGGACTTTGAGTCGGGGACAAACTTTGTTTCGTGGATGGTGCGGATTGTCAAGAACCTTGCGATGAACGAGGCACGCCGCGGAGCTCGAAGGAGGACGAGTTCGACAGATCCGATGAGCCTGGACGGATCGGTGAGCGATGTGAAGGGTGCGGGCAGGGCGGGGCCGATCACGGGGCTTGGGCAGGTTCGAGAAGACCAGGCGGAGTTTGATGACACGATGATGGGGGCGCTGGAGAAGTTGGATGAGACCGCGCGGGCGTGTCTGCTGATGCGTGTGGTGTTGGACATGACGTACAAGAACATCGGGCTTGCGCTGGATGTTCCGGAGGGGACGGCGGCAAGCCACGTGCATCGGGCGCGGGTGACCATGCGAACGCACCTGAGGGAGAGCCTTGCCGAGCACTCGGGTTTTGGGGGGGTTTGGGGGGGTTTGGGCGGGGGAAGGGGGGACGAATGAACCGTGAAGAAATGAAGGACGACCTGCTGCTTGAAGCCTATCTGGATGGTGCGCTGGAAGGTGATGCACGCGTGAACTTCGAGAAGAGGGTTGCGGAGGAGAAGCGACTCGCGGCGGATGTGCGGCTGTCGGGTGAGATTGATGGGTGGTTGCGCGGGGCGCTTTTGCCGCCGAACGCGATGGGGCCGGGGACACGAGAGGTACTGGGCCGGATTGGGAGTGTTCCGGTTCGAGCGGGCGCGAGAGGCGGTCGGGTGTGGATGACGTGGGGCGTTGTCGCGGCCGCGGCGGTGGTGATGGTTGCTGTGGGTGTGCAGTCGGGTTTGCTTTCCGGTCTGGTGTCGGGCGGATCGGGGCAAGATGGGCCACGGGTTGTGCGCGGCGATGCGGCTGCGTGTGTACGTGCGCTTGAGGTTGCGGGGTTTGCGCCCAAGTGGGTGTGCAAAGATGCGGCGGAGTTTGCGAAGTACACACGCGAGAGTCTGGGGCAGGAGTGGCGTGTGGAGTCTGCGCCCGCACTCACGCTGGTGGGGTGGACGTATACCGACCGGCTTTTGAACTCGAACTACGCGCACGTGCTGTTGGCGGAATATGCGGGCAGGCGAGTGGTGGTGGTGGCCGATCGTGTGGAGTTTGATCGATCGATTGTCGCGCCCGCGGATGGATCGCTGCGCGTGCATCGGCGTGTGATGGGCGAGATCGTGGTGTACGAGCTGTCACCGTTTGACGAGGCGAAGGTGCTGGGGCGGATTGAGCGCGTGGGCGGGTGAGAGGCGCGGCCAGGTGTGCGGCGCGGCCAGATGTGCGGCGCGGCCAGATGTGCGGCGCGGCCAGATGTGCGGCGCGGTCAGGTGTGCGGCGCGGCCAGATGTGCGGCGCGGTCAGGTGTGCGGCGCGGAGTGCGATGAATAATCGGTGACCTGCTCGAACATGCGCGCGATGCGGAGGATGGTTGATTCGCCGAGCGCGGGGCCGATGAGCTGGAGGCCGATGGGCAGATCGCCGCGTGCTGAAGGGGCGAAGCCGCCGGGCATGGTGATCGCGGGCAGACCGGCGAGGTTGACCCCGACCGTATAGACATCTTCGAGGTACATCGACATGGGATCGGCGGCGTGCTCACCAAACTTGAAGGCGGGCCCGGGCGAGGAGGGCATGAGGATGGCATGGCAGGGCGTGTTGGCCAAACCCTCGAATGCGTTGTCGAAGTCGCGCTTGATGAGGCGACGGGCTTTGAGCGCGGTGGTGTAGTAGGCGTCGTAGTAGCCGCTTGAGAGGACGTGCGTGCCCAGCATAATGCGCCGCTGAACCTCGTGACCAAACCCCTCGGCCCGCGACTTGGCGTAGAGGGCAAAGAGGTCGTCGGTGGCGCTGTTGAGCGCCGCGCGGCGACCGTAGCGAACACCATCAAACCTCGCGAGGTTGGAGCTCGCCTCGGCGGGCGCGATGATGTAGTACGCGGCGATGCCGTATTCGGCGTGCGGGAGGTTGATATCGACCACAACGCCACCCATGTGCGTGAAGTGATGAATCGCGTTGTTCAGCGCGGCAGTGACTGCGGGGTCGTTGGCGGCGGAGCGGGCCTGAGCGGGAACGCCAAGCACGAGCTTATCGATCGGGCGATCAAGCTCGAGGAGCATGTCCGCGGCGGGAAGCTCGGCACTGGTGGAGTCGTGCGGATCGTGCCCGCTGATGATGGAGGTGAGCAGCGCGGTGTCGGTGACGGTGCGTGCAAACGTGCCGATCTGGTCGAGGCTTGAGGCGTAGGCAACCAGGCCGTAGCGTGAGATGCGCCCATACGTGGGCTTCAGACCAAAGAGGTTGCACCAGCCCGCGGGTTGGCGGATGGAGCCGCCGGTGTCGGAGCCGAGCGCCCCGGAAACGAGCTTGGAGGCGACGGCCGCGGCCGAGCCACCCGAGCTGCCGCCGGGAACCCGCTGAAGATCCCAGGGATTTCTGGTTGGGCCGAAGATCGAGTGCTCGGTGGATGAGCCCATGGCGAACTCATCGAGGTTGGTCTTGCCGATGATGATGGCGCCGGCATCGAGTAGCTTGTGGGCAACCGTGGCGGAAAATGGCGAGCGGTAGGTTTCGAGATAGCGAGAGGCGCAGGTGGTGCGGTCGCCACCATCGGCGGGCGAGAGGCAGATGTTGTCTTTGATCGCGATGGGGATGCCGAGCAGGGGGAGCGGCGATGCAGGGTTGTCGGCGATGATTGCGTCGAGCTTGGCCGCGCGATGAAGAGCCTGCTCGGCAAAGACCTGGGTGAAGGCGTTGATGCTTGGGTTGATGCGCTCGATGTGCGCGATGGTCTGGCGGGTGATCTCGGTGATCGAGACTTCGCGGGCGCGGATGGACTCGCGAATGGCCGAGAGTGATGAGGTGTGGAATGCCACGGAGCAGAGGGTAGGTGGCCTTGGTGGGAAGGGTCAGGGAGAATCCGGGATCGCGTGGGGCGGTATGCTGGATATGAGACGGGGTAACGGGCTGGGTATTTGGCGGCCTGCATGAACCACGAACGGCGCGAGATTGAAGTGCCAATCAAGCATGATGAAAGAGCGCGGCGGCGAACGCTCTGGGCGTATTGGTCGAAGCAGCCGGTGGCGACCGTGCTGTGGATTGGGTTGTTGGTTTGGTGCGTGCGGACCTTGCCGAACACATATTCGTCTGATCCGCCCGGAGCACCGACAACAAAATCCGCCGCGGGAAGATCAGTGGCGATTCCGCTGATGTACATCATCAGGAACGATGGTGTGCTGACGGGTGTCGATGGAGCAACGCGGACATCTGCGGACATGGTCACGGACCGGATTGTTGGCATGGCGTGGTATGCGTATCGGTTGCGGCCGGAGTTTGAGATGTCCGGGGTCATCATCACCGGAGATGTTCGGCCGGATGAGATGGATACGGCGCGAGGGTTGTACATCGACTTTCTGGCCAAGCGACCGGAGCGCTATTGGGAGCGTGTCGCGGGACAGATCAAAGGTGGCAACGAGATCAACACGCTGGGCTTCAAGGTGCGATGGCTGGCGCAGGTTATGGCTTCCATCATGATCGTGCCGCTGTTGCTGCGATCGCTCCTGTGGCTTGCTCCGATCGCGGCGAAGGTGCTTGAACCGATCAGCAAATCCACGCTGGACCCTGAGGAACGCGAGCGGCTTCGCCGGCGCAAGGCGCTTGGCAAGGGGCTGTGCCCGGGGTGCGGGTACAACATCAGTGGGTTGCCGAAGCGGCGGTGTCCGGAGTGCAATGAGACCTGGGCAGTCACGGAGCTGCCGCGTTGAAGCGCGAGCAGATCAGGCACCATCGCCGCCGCCGATGACCTTGGGGACGGCGATGAAGGGTTGCTCGGCGGCGCGGGCGGGCGCGATGGCCATGAGCTGTTCGTTGGTGAGCATGGGTCCGGGCTCATCGGGCGCGAGACGGTTTTGCGTCTCGATGGGTGAGGACATCGGCTCGACCTCGGCCAGGTTGAGGGTGCCGAGTTGGCGGATGTGCCCGAGGATTCCGCCGAGTTGATGGCGGTACTGCTCGAGTTGATCGTCGGTGAGGGCGAGGCGTGCCAGGTGGGCGACCTTGCGGACTTCGTCGAGCGAGAGGGGTTGGGGTTCGGCAGAGTTGGGCGGCATGGTGGTTGATGGTATCGATGTCGCTGGTCCGAGCGGATCTTGACCGATGAAGAGGAGCTTTGAACCCTTTGCCGAACTCGGTACAGGGCAATAAGCCATGTACGGGCGAAGAAACGGGCACGATGGTCAGGAATCGGGATGGATGATGGAGAGTGTGGACACTAAACCGTCTGGACGGTACAGTGAGGCGTGCCCACTCCACGAACGACATGCCGCGACCACCTGCTGGATGCCGCCGAGCGCGTGGTGGTAAAGACGGGGATCGGGAGTCTGACGCTCGACGCGGTGGCAAAGCGGGCCAAGGTGAGCAAGGGTGGGCTGCTCTACCACTTCCCGAACAAGGATGCGCTGATTGAGGCTCTGGTGCTGCGCATCTGCAACGGATGGCGTGCGGATTACACCGAGGCGATCGGGAGCGTGCCGGAAGGCCCGGGACGCGGGTCGCGTGGACTGATGAACATGTGCATCAGCACCCCGGAAAAATGGACGGAGACTTTGCGCCAGTCGAGCGTGGTGCTGGTGGCGGTGCTGGCGAACAACCCGAAGCTGATCAAGCCGCTGCGCGAGGTGTACGGGGGGCTGTTCAAGTTGATCGATGTTGATCGGCAATCCGCGGCCATCGGCGAGATCGTGGTGCTCGCGCTGAACGGGCTGTGGTTCGAGTTCATCTTTGGGCTGAAGGAAGTCTCTCCCGCGCGGTTGGCGGCCATTCGCAAGACGTTGAATGGTTTTGTTGAAGCCGATCTCGGGCGCATTGGGGGGCGCATTGGGGGCCGTGTTGGCGGAGTTGGCAAGGGAAGTGGAGGGGCCAAGAAAAGTGCAGGTGCAGGGCGTGCTCTGCGTGCGGGGCGCGGAGCGAAGAAGAAGGTGGGGCGGGGAAGCTTGAGCGCGATCACGCGCAAAGGTGAGAAGAAGTCGTGAAGAATCAGCATAAAAAAGCGATCGGCGCATCGCTGGTGATCGGCGCGCTGCTGTTGGTGGGCGGCGGGCTTGCCTATTGGAAGTTCGGACGTTCGCCGGCTGCTGGCGCAGCGGGAGGTGGCTTTGAGCCCGCGGAGGCCGTGCAGGTTGTTGAGGCAAAGACGGCGATGTGGCGGCCGACGGCCGAGCTGTCGGGCACGGTGGTCGCGTTGCAATCGGTCACACTGAGCAACGAAGTTGCGGGGACCGTGAACGGTGTGATGTTTGAATCGGGCGCGGTGGTTGAGGCGGGGCATGTGCTGCTGACGATCGACAGCGCGACCGAAGAGGCGGAGTTGCGGGCCGCGGAAGCGAGCGAGCGGGTGGCCGAGGCCGATGCGCGCGTGACCGAGGCGGATGTGAAACTGGCCGAGGCGAGTGTTCGACGGTTGACGCAGGCCATGGAGGCGAAGGCCGTTTCGGTGGCGGAGCTTGACCAGGCGGAATCGGCTCTTGAATCGGATCGGGCGAAGCTGGCGCGAGGACGCGCGGCGAAAGACCAGGCGAAAGCCCGCGTCGATCAGATGAAGACCACAGTTGCGAAGAAGACGCTCAAGGCTCCGTTCAAGGCGCGGGTAGGGATGCGGAACGTTCACCCCGGTCAATATCTTGCGGAAGGCACGAGCGTTGTCGGGTTGCAGAGTGTGTCGGAGCAGATCTATCTCGACTTCGCCCTGCCGCAGGATCAGGCGACGCGCGTCAAGGTTGGTGATGTGGTGATGGCGAACGCGCCGATGCTCGGAAGCGAACCGCTGCGGATTGAAGTTGCGGCGATTGATGCGACCGCCGACCGCACGACGCGGAACATTCGAGTGCGCGCGGTGGTGCCGAACAAGGATCAGCGTCTGAAGCCGGGCATGTTTGTGGATATCTCGGCCTCGGTCGGTGAGCCGCAGGAGTTCGTGGTTGTGCCATCAACGGCGGTGCGCCGGGCATCTTCGGCAGCGCACGTCTGGCTCATTGTGCCTGATTCTGCTGCACCCGAGAAGTTCCGCGCCAAGCAGCAGTTTGTGACCCTCGGCCCGTCGATTGGGAGTGATCAGATTGTGCTTGATGGTCTGAAGGTTGGCGAGAGAATCGCGGCGATGGGGTCATTCAAACTTCGTGATGGCGCGCTGGTGATGATCGGTGATGCGCCGAAACCGGTTGATGGGCACGCATCCGCCCCGGCGGGGACAGCGTCAAAGCCGTGACGAGATTGTTGATGGCGAGAGTCGGCGGTGTGAATCGAGATAGTCGGGATGGATGGTCTTAAGACAGGTGCCTCATGCGAGCGTTGACGGATGTGTTCATCAGGCGACCGGTGCTGGCGATCGTGGTGAATCTGGTCATCCTCGCGGTGGGGTGGCGGGCGATCTCATCGTTGCCCGTTCGTCAGTATCCGCGCCTGGAATCGTCGTCGATCGTGATCACCACGGCGTACACTGGCGCCAGTGCCGAGACGGTGCGCGGGTTCATCACCACGCCGATCGAGCGTGTCGTTTCGGCGATTGATGGGATCGACTACATCGAGAGTTCGAGCACGGCGGGGCTGAGCACGGTCACGGTGAGGCTGCGCCTGAACCACCGGAGCACCGATGCGCTCGCGGAGATCAGCGCGCGACTGAACCAGGTTCGGAGCGAGCTGCCGCAGGATTCGGAAGCGCCGGCCGTGGATATCCAGCGCACGGATAAGCCGTACGCAACGTTTTACATGAGCTTCACGAGCGCTTCGCTCACACTGACTCAGCTCAACGATTATCTGGTGCGAGAAGTGCAGCCCGAGTTGCAGACCATTCCCGGTGTGCAGCGTGTCGGCGTTGAGGGTTCGCGCGAGCTGGCGATGCGGATCTGGCTCGACGCGGCCAGGATGGATGCCCTGGATGTCACTCCACAAGAAGTTCAGGAGGCTTTGCAACGGAATAACTTTCTGGCGGCGGTCGGTCACACCAAGGGCCGGGATGTTCAGATCGATCTTCTGACCGATACCGATCTGCGGACGGTCCCCGAGTTTGAGCAACTCATCGTGCGCGAGATGGATGGCACGATGGTGCGGCTCAAGGACATTGCCCGGCTTGAGTTGGGGAGCGAGGAGCCGACCGGGCAGGCGGGGTTCAACGGGGTGCCCGCGGTTTATCTGTCGGTCTGGCCGCTGCCACGTGCGAACGAGCTGGATGTTGCCAAGGGTCTGAAGGAACAGATGAAGCGGATCGCGCCGACGCTTCCGGCGGGGATAGACATGAAGCTGGCGTACGACGGCACGTACTACATGGAGAACGCGATCAAGGAGATCGGCAAGACGCTGGTCGAGACGATCCTGATCGTGGGGTTCGTGGTCTTTCTGTTCATGGGTTCGATCAGGACGGTGATGGTTCCGCTGATCGCGATGCCGATCTCGCTGGTGGGCGCGTGCATCTTCATGGTGCTCTTTGGGTTCTCGCTGAACCTGTTGACGATCCTGGCGATCGTGCTGGCGGTGGGGCTGGTGGTTGATGATGCGATCGTGATTGTTGAGAATGTCGAGCGTCACATTCGCGATGGGATGACGCCGATCAACGCCGCGATTGTGGGGGCGCGCGAGCTGTTTGCGCCCATCATCTCGATGACGATCACGCTGGCTGCGGTCTACACACCCATCGGGTTTCAGGGCGGGCTGACGGGCATGTTGTTCAGGGAGTTCGCGTTCACGCTGGCCGCGGCGGTGGTGGTTTCGGGCGTGGTGGCGGTGACGCTCTCACCGATCATGAGTGCCCGGCTGGTCTCGGGCGCGGGCAAGGAGGGGTGGCTTACGCGGTTTGTGAATCGTCGGTTTGATGCGATCAGGCGTGTGTATGGGCACATACTCGACACCACTCTGCAACTGCGATGGACCTTTGCGTTTGCCGCGATGCTGATCGCGTTGGCCGCCGCGCCGCTGTATTCGCTGTCGCGCCGCGAACTTGCACCGACGGAGGATGAGGGTATTGTCTTCTGCGTCGTGCAATCGGCACCCGACGCCTCGCTCGACTACACGCTGCGAGGGTTTGATAAGGTTGCCGAAGCGTTTATGAGCACCGAGGAGACGCGGTTCTTCTTTCAGGTGGCGCAGACCACGGGCGGGTTCGGCGGCATACAGACCAAGGATTGGAACCAACGCGATCGCGGTACCGACGAGATTCAATCTGAGATCTTCGGAAAACTTATGTCGATCACCGGGGTGCGGGCCATCGCGGTCCTTCCCCCGCCGCTGCCCGGGGCGGGCCAGTTTGATGTTGAGCTGATCGTCACGAGCACCGATGATGCCGAGACGATGGACAAGTATTCGGGCCAGTTGGTGGGTGCCGCGTTCGGGAGTGGCAAGTTCATCTATGCAGATTCGGACCTCAAGATCGACCTGCCGCAGGCGCGGATCGTGATCGATAAGAAGAAGGTCGCGGATATGGGGCTGGATCTCGCGGCGGTCGGACGCGATCTGGCCGTCATGCTCTCGGGCGGGTACGTCAACAGGTTCAACTTTGATGGGCGGAGCTACAAGGTCATCCCGCAGATGTCCGATGAGGACCGATCGACGCCCGACAAGCTCTTGCAGTTGAAGGTGCGCACGCCCGGCGGTGGGTTGGTGAGTGTCTCATCGTTCGTGCAGATCGAGACCAACACGGCCCCGCGCGTCTTGAACCGGTTTCAACAGCGCAACAGCTTCAAGGTGTTTGGCGTGGTGGCACCCGGGTCAACAAAGGAAGAGGCCCTGTCCGCGCTCGAAGATGCGGCCCGAAACATTCTTCCACCCGGATACGCCATCGACTACGCGGGCGAGAGTCGGCAGATGCGAACCGAGGGCGCGACGCTCGCGGTCACGCTCGGGTTCGCGTTGATCCTGATCTACCTCGTGCTCGCGGCCCAGTTCGGCAGCTTTCGCGACCCGTTCATCGTGCTGCTTGGGTCTGTGCCGCTCGCTCTCTCGGGCGCGCTCATCTTCACCTTCCTCGGGCTCACCACGATCAACATCTACTCGCAGGTCGGGCTCATCACGCTCGTCGGGCTTGTGGCCAAGAACGGCATCCTCATCGTTGAGTTTGCCAACAAGTTGCAGGAAGACGGGATGGAGAAGCTCGCGGCCGTGAAAGAGGCCGCAACGACGAGGTTGCGGCCCATCCTGATGACCTCGGCCGCGACGGTCTTCGGGCACTTCCCGTTGGTGCTGGTTTCGGGCGCGGGTGCCGAGGCACGCAACAGCATCGGCATCGTGCTTGTGACGGGCATGAGCATCAGCACGATCTTCACCCTGTTTGTCGTGCCTTCGATCTACGCACTGATCGCCGCCAAGAAAGTGCGGCATGTTTACGACGAGCCCGAGCCGGCCAAGTCCACCCCGACAAGCAACGGCGCGGCCCGCGCGGCGTTGGCGCACGCGTAAGCCGCGGCGGGTGGGTCGATCGCGGGGAGTATCAGCGTGCCGGTGTCGGTCGGTGTTCCGCGGCACGCGTACGCACGTTGTCCAGCACGTTCATGAAGTTGATGTAGCTGTCGTAGGGCGAGTCGTACGGGCTGAAGTACTTGTGAACATCGCCATCGGACCAGTACTTCGTACACATGTAGTAGAAGTGGTCCGACGTGGTGAGCTTGCGCCAATCGCCCAGCAGGTGCGAGGCCTCGGCCTTCTCGTGAAGATCGGTCCCCGCAAGCGAGCGGGCAAAGCGTTCCTTGATCGGGCGTTCGAGCTTGTAGGTCTCGAGCAGGGCGTTTGATTGCATGGAGTTGCCAAGCCACGCCGTGAGGTCGCGCTCGGTGTCGGCCCATGAGATCATGTGCGGAACATCGTAATCGCCGACCGGTTCAAACTGCTCAAGCGCTTCGCTCGGCGTGTTGAAGTGGTTGTGCCCCGGATTGACGTCAAAGACCTTCTCGGGCAGGGCTTCGAGGAACTTGAAGATCCCCGTATCGGCCCATTGATGCTCGCCAAAGGTCTCGTAGTCCATGAACAAGTTGCAGAGGTACCCGTCGCCATTGATCTTATCGACCCACTGCGCGAAACGATCGGCCGAGAGCGGCCACTCGGCCCAGCCGCGGTTGGAGAAGCGGAAGGCAATGTCGTCGGACAGGCGATAGTTTTTGAGCAAGAGCCCGAACGGTTTGCCATGCGGGCCAGCCCCCGTGTGCGGCGGGCGGTAAATGTAGTTGGGCGAGCGATACCCCAGGATGTGGTCAACACCCTCGCAGATCTGCCCGAGCCAGCGCTTCTTCCCGCTTTCATCGACCATGCTGTGAATGAAGTGGGCAAGATCGTTGTTGTAGATCAGTTCGGTGTTGCGGAAGACCTTGGGGGTCTGCCCGAAGAGTTCCTGAATCTTGCGCGTGTGCATGTTCACCTGCTCGGTGAACTCGGGCCGGCTGTAAAGAAAGCTGAGCGAGTGGTGGTAGGTCTCACCCACAAACTCGCAGCACCCCGTGTCGGAAAGCCGCTTGAAGATGTCGATCACATCCGGGCAAAACTCGAGCAACTGATCGAGCACCACGCCCGTCATGGCGTACGAGACCTTGAACCGCCCCTTGTGCCGCTTCACCAGATCCAGGATCAGCGTCGTGGCGGGTCGATAGCACTTGTCGGCCACCTTGCGGCAGATATCGCCGTTCTTCTGCGTGTCATAGTAAAAGTGCGACGAATCAAAGACCGTGTAGCGGTTGAGGCGGAAGGGTTGGTGGACCTGAAAGTAAAAGACGACTGATGCCATGGTGGGTAAGCGTACACCAGTATGGGAAGCGGCGTTGTGAACACCCGCTGATCAGGACGCGGCGACCGATCTGGTCGGGACCATCAACCACTTCGCGAGCGACGACTTCGGTGGTGATGCCACGCCGCATTACAGAATGTCCGGTCCGGTGTCCGGCCTGCCCATTGACTATCCGCACCGCTATTGCGAGTATTCTCCGACGTCTAGACGGCTGCCGCCAAGGTACTGGGTCCGGGTGGGGGCGCTCTTTCACTATCGGCATTTCGTCTATGACGCGGTTTTTGGCCGCCGACTGCAGCAGGATCCTGTGGGGGTTGTGGATGGGATGAACTTGTGCGAGAATTGCGAGGGTGGGGCTGTGGGGGGTTGGCGAGTTGCAAAAGTTCACCGATGATGGATTATTATGATGTCAGTGCGGGCGATGGCGGTGGTGGTTCTTCAGGCATCGGTAATGAGACCAAAGAGATTGTTGATGTCGCCGATGACTACATCGGAGGTGCCATAATTGATTTCACCGGTGAAATGTAAGGCTTCGTTAACAGAGTGTGGAAAAGCTCATCTGACCCTCACGAACCAGCCAGAGGCAACCGCGATCGTGAAGCACCACAGGGGTTGACCAAGTGCGTTTTTAACAGATGCAAAAACGTATTTCAACACCCTGTTACTCCGCGCACAACTCGTGGTGGTTGGATTATCGGAACTCTGGGCCGCGTGGGCGTTGGGGTTGATGGGAGATGTGGGGGTCAAGCGCGAGTCGTGCGAGATCGTGCGGGCTGATTGGCCGATCTACTCCTTGCATCGATGACCTGTCACGAACTTGCAGGGGGTTCCCGGACCATGATGAACAAGCCCAGGCCACAGGGAACGCACACCTCGAAGGTTGTCGCCACGAACGAGCCGGTGAACACGATCCGGATGGACTCGGTGAAGCTCAACCGGTTTCTGACCGAGCGCGATGCGATGAGTGCGAAGAACGAAGGTCCGCTCAAGCGCGGGTTTGTGCGCTGGGCGTTTCGCAGCGTGGCGGTCTCGCTGAGTGTTGTTCATCCGGGCGGAAGCTCGACAAAGTTCAACGTTGCGTGCCGCAATCTTTCGTCGGGCGGGATCGGCGTATTGCACAGCGCGTTTATTTACAACGGGACCAAGTGCGTTATTGAGTTGAAGGGCACGAACGGGCAGATGCAGACGATCGAGGGGACGGTGCTCCGATGCAGCCATGTGCAGGGGACGATCCACGAGATCGGGATCAAGTTCACCAAGCCGATCGACCCGCACCTTTTCATCTCGCTTGATCCGTTTGCGGACGGGTTCAGCCTTGAGAATGTCAATCCCGAGAGCCTTCGCGGCGTAGTGCTCTACATCGAAGAATCGACGCTCGATCAGGCGATGGTGAGGCACTATCTCCGCGAGACGCAAGTACAACTGATCGTCGCATCAACACTTGATGATGCGATGCAGAAGGTGATGAACGGTGTGGATCTCATATTGTGCGATCAGAATCTTGGCGATACCGACGGGGCGGAGGTCATCAAAAAGCTGCGTGAATCGGGCCTCAGCCAGCCGATCCTCATGGTCACGGCCGATACAAGCAATTGGACGCGGCAGAAGCTGATCACGGCGCAGTGCAACGCCTTCATCACCAAGCCACTGAAGCAGACGACACTCTTTCGTGCACTCGGCGAGTTTATGATGCTGAACACCGCGGGTGGCGGGATGAACTCGACACTGACGGCCAATCATCCGAACGCCGGCATGCTTGACACGTTTGTGCACGAGATCAAGGAATACGCCAAGCAGATCGAGACCGCGGTTGCGGCGAACGATGCCGCGAAAGTCCGCGGGCTGTGCCTACAGATCAAAGGATCGGCGCCGGCGATGGGGTTTGATCGACTGGCCGAACTGGCCGATGCCGCACAGAACGCGCTGAGTGCCAAGGGCACGATTGCGGATTCGATCGTGCCTGTGCGCACGCTGATGTCGGCGTGTCAGCGGGCGAGCAACCGCGTGGCGGCATGAGTCCGTGCACGGCGGCTCAGTTCGCGGCCGGCGCGGGCTCTTTGTTGAACTGATACCCACCCTTGACCGCGCCCCAGACCTGCTTGCCCGAAGCATCAAACCCGCGATCCCAACTCGTGAGCAGCCCCTCGGTAAAGGTGATCTCGCTCGCAGTGTACTTGGCCCCTTCGCGCGTGCTCGCGCAGCCGGTGCCCTCGGTGCCGCCCACAAAGGCGTTCTGCCCAGGCATCCACTTCAGCATGACGGCGCATCCATCGAGCAGTTTCAGATCGTCGGGTGTGATACCCGTGAAGGCTTGCCGGGCCGGATCATCACACGCACCTGTAAATCTGGCAACGGGGTCGGGCAGCGTGTAGACCGCGCTGGCGTATCGACCGTCGGAAACCTTTGACAATCGATACACACGCTGGCGATAGGGCTTATCGAGGAAGTCCGAGCGGGCCTGCTCGATGTATAGCCACGGACCATCGGCGCGGTCGGTCCATATGGGGGCCATGTGGAGCCGGATATCAAAGTACTCCGGGTCGGCCTCGGACTGGGCCTGACTGCTGAAGCTGCCGCTCATCCACCGCTCAAGCATGGACACCGAGCCATCGGCGGCTTCGGCCTTGGCGCGATCGGCGGCGGAGTTGTGGGCGCAGCCCACCAGGGTGAGACCGAGGGTAATGGCCCCGAGCGCGAGTCTTGAGGTATGCATGACAAGAGTGTTGACCACCGGCGGGCCGGAGGCAATGGCTGATGACAACTCTGGCCACAACACTTTGCGTCAACACAGTCGAATCACGACCAGCGAGAGGAACCAGCGGGGCTTTAGGCCGCCAGATCGCCGTAGCCATCGTCGGCACCGTGCTCGGGATCGCCGAGCATTCCCCACTTGTGTTTGGGCAGGTGGCGGTGATGGATATGGATGACGCGGGCGAGCTGCGCCGCGAAGAGTTCGCCGATGGTGGTGATCTGTTCGAGCAAGGGCGCGTTGTACGTGTGCTTGCGATCTCGGAAGAGCATGAAGATGGCGAGCGTCTCGTTCTCGTGCTTGCAGGCGAGCGCGACGACTCCCGAATCATCAAGCCACTGGGCATCATCGCCAATGTAGCGGTCGAGACCGGCCTGCTCGGGCAGGTAGAGCAGGCCCGTGAGGCTCTCAAAGCGGGGCGCAACCACGTTGGCCATGTGGTCAAGCAGGATGTCCACGGTCTCTTTCGGACAGTCGTAGTTCACGTACGCGCCCAACGAATAGTCGCCGGTGGTGGTGGGAAGGAAGATGGCCGCGTTGGTCGGACCCGTGCGGCTCAGGACATATTCAAGGGTTGTACGCAGGAGCGACTCAATGTCCAGCTCGTTGCGGATAAGTCCCTTGAACTCGGTAGCTGTTGTAACCTGGCTCATATGATCCGCAAGCTCCTGGTACGCCTGCACAAGATCGGTACACAACGCCTCCGCCTGTCGTGCAACTTGCTCTCTGGCGCTATTGAGTCGTCGGCACATGCGCTTTAACTTGACTATCCGGTTTTGTTGGCGCCGTCCGCAACGCGATTTCGCTGCCGCCAGCTTGACCCGGCTAAGAAGTTCACCCATCGCATCGGCCTGCACAATGTCGGCAACGCCCGCACGCACCGCCGCAATCGCGCCCTCTGCGTCGATCGGGCCCGCAACCAGCACCAGGCATGTACCAGCCTCTTCGGCAAAGGGGGCAAGGCCGGCCGCGGGTTCGTCCGAAAGCGCGGCATCAACAACCACCACGTCGTAGCTCACGCATTGGCCGTCCTGATCAACACCGGCACCACCGGCCAGCCTTTCACAGGCGGCGGCGGGTGTGCGCACAGCGCAGCACGACATTCCAGCTTTGTTCATTGCGCGGCGAAGTCGATCGCGGAGCGAAGCATCGTTCGATGCGATCAGCACACGCACGACCGATAGTTCGCGGTCTGTCGCGCCACGCGGGTCACCGCTCACGATGTTGGTATTGGTCAAGGGTGACAACACGTTCCGATCTCCTGCTCCGCAGGAGCACCCTGCGCTTCAACTCGCCCCCCCCCAATCCCCCTCAACCGACCCTTGCCTCAGCGTTATGCGGCAAGACGATGGTCACCATCTGCTTCCGATTCTTCGAGCATCTCCTGCGCGATGATGCCGTTGGACGATCCCTCGCGCCCACAACGCCAACCTTCGAGGCCGACCGAGACGGTCGTGCCTCGACCGACACGACTGGTGAGTTCGAGCGAACCACCATGCGCCTGCACCAGCCTGTGCGCCAACGCAAGCCCTAAGCCCGTCTGACGACCGGCGGGCTTCTGACTGAAGAACGGGTCGAGGGCATGATTCAGCGCGTGCTCGCTCATGCCAGCACCATCATCCACGACTTGGATTATCAGTCGGTCATCATCGGGATCGGTCTGAACGCGTACTTCGATTGTGCCGCGCGGACCTGATTCGATCGCGTTGACAACCACCTCAACCAGGGCGTCTGTCAAGAGTTCTCGGTCCAGGCGCGCGGGCTCCTGCCCATCGGCAATCGTGAGCTTGATGCCGATCATGGCGCCGGTGCGCTCGACTCGATCGGTGGCGGTTGGATCACGTTCGGCCGCACGTGCTTTCGATTTCTTGATCACGTCCTCGAGCATCGGACGAAGGTCGGTGGGTTCAACCTTTGGTCGTGGGGGTGTCGCGATGCGATTGAGCCTGCGAATCAGTCCGGAGAGCCGCTCGCTCGCATCGACAATGGCTTGCGCAGCAGCGCGGTCACGGTCTTCGCGCACGCGGCTGGCCAGTGACTGGGCTCGGGCAGAGATGACCGTCAGCGGGTTGTTGAGTTCGTGGGCAGCGCCCGCCGTCATCTCGCCCAGACGCGTAAGAGCCCGTGTTTCGGCGAGCTGGTTCTGGGCCACTTCAAGCCGGCGATTCGATTCGCCAAGTTCCTGGTTCAGACGACCAAGCCGCGCGTTGGCCCTCAGGATCGACTCGATCAGCAACTGCTGGCTTGGCTCATCGCCCAGCCCAAGATCGCGGCAGCGCGAGCTGGTGGCCTCGTACAACTTCGGGATCATCCGCTCAACACGGGCGTAGTCAAACCCGCCCTTGAGGCAGAGCTGCTTGTCATCAGCACCAACCGCGAGGTTGCCCGACCATCCAAGGCTCATCTTGCGGCAGATGCTGTCGCTCAGGGCGACAAGCGCAACCATCCGCTTGTGCGGCGTGTCGGGCATGGCATCAACAGACAGACCGTGCAGCAGCATGACATCGCGGAAGATCTCAGGCAGACCCCAACGCTCGGCGAGCTTCGCGCCCGCGGCATGATGATCAAGCCCCACGATCGGCCGCTCAAAGTCGGCAATGTTCCCCTCGCGCTCTTCGGCAAGCTCGATGACACGCGAATAGGCACGGGGCAGCACCAGATCGAGCGCCAGCTTGCCAAGGTCGTGAACAAGACCGCATACGAAGGCTTCTTCAGCGTGAAACTCGAGTTCGGGATGCTCGCGGCAGAGCAGATCCGCACAGCACGCCACCGCGATCGAGTGCTGCCAGAAGCCGATGCGGTTGAACTTCGTCGGCTCATCGCCCGGCTTGGCGTTCTTGTTCTTTGCCCCGCCGGTGCGACGCGGCGTCTGGTTGCTCCAGTCGAAGATCTGCACACTGAGCACCAACGATCGCACCGCCTCAAGCCCCAGCATGACCACCGCCATCTCGACGGTGGTGATTGGGTAGCGTGTGCGCGTGGCGGCTTTGCGGCAGAGGCTCAACAACCGCGCGGTGAGTGTGGGGTCGGCCTCGATCAGCCGGACAATCTCTTTGATATCCGCCTCTTCATCGGCCCCGAGCTTCAAGAGTTTGGCCGCAACGGAAGGGAGTGTGGGCAGCACATCGAGCTCGCGCAACACCAGCTCTGTCCGGCGCGAGACAAGATCATCGGCACCTGTGAGCGGCGCACCCCGCGCCCCCCGCGCGCCGGTGCCGCGCGTCCGGCTCATCGCCAACGGTCGGGCCGAGCGCGGCATTGGGTCATAACTGTCTTTGTCGCGCATGCTGGTCTCGCCTTGCCGTACGCCCGGTTTTACCGCTTTCACACAACCGACTTACACACCCACCAGTTTCTCGATCTTGCTCATGAACGCCCGGATGTCGAAGGGCTTGCGCACAAAGTCATCCGCGCCCGCCTCGAGCAGTTTGTTGATCTCCTCCTGCGCAACCACACCCGAAACAAAGATGATCCGTGTCGAGGCAAACTCATCGCGCTCGCGTAGCCTGCGGCAGACGATGTTCCCGTTCACATCGGGCAGCATGTAGTCGAGCACGATCACATGCGGCCGAAACGCCTCCGTCAACATCCCCGCCTCATACCCGGTCGTACACGTCCGCACCTCGAATCGCGGATCTTTGCCCAGCAGATCCGTAAACACTTCCAGAATCTGTGGATCGTCATCAACCACCAGCACGCGCTTCGCCGTCTTGGGGTCCAGCACATCCACGGGTATCTCATTCTCGCGCATGAACTTGATGAGATCAGCACGCGGAATCCGCCGGAACTTCGAGCCCGGCACGCGGAACCCGCCCAGCCGGCCCGAGTCAAAGCACCGAATAATCGTCTGTTGGCTCACCTTGCAGACATCCGCAGCCTCGCCGGTCGTGAAGATCCGCTTCTCTGCCCAGCCTGCGGTTGGTGTTGTCCCCGTGCCTTCGCCCATCGTCGGGCTCCCCGTTTCAACGTTCTCCGTCGCGTCCTGCTTACTCTGTCTGCCGTTCTCACCAGTCATTGTGAGGCATCCCTGCGGCCGGCGTGTTGATGTTCCGTCGATCACCGCGGGGCGCACGCGGCGCGCCGGCGTCGACAATCGGTTATCCACCTGCTCGCGGCGGCCTAGGCCGCGCCAAGTGCTATAGCCCAGCATCGGTACCCAGCTTGCCCAACTTGACACCAATCCACCGAAATGGGGAGCGGTTGCGTTATACGGACGGCTCATCGCGCCAGCACCGAAGCCGATGCCTCAACCGAGACCAGCCCGACATAGAAGTTCCATTACTTCTGCGCAGCGTGACGCTCGCGCCAGAGTGTCACCGCTTCCGGCTCGCGCGGATACATCGGCACCAACTCCGCCGGATCAATCCGCGACAGCTCACGCCCCACTTCAAGACACGCCCGCGCCGAGAGCACCGGCTCAACGATCACCAATCCCCACCGCTCCGCTTCAGCGCGAATCGATATCGGCAGAAACCGATCGCCCACAAGCGAACGCACACCCGTCCGATAAAGATCGGCAATCTCTGCCGCAGTAATGAGTCCGCCCGGCCCGATCGGACCAACGCGCCCGAACTGTTCATCGGGCGTGAAGACCTGTGCCCAGGTCGTCTCACCCTTGGCCGCCAGCGTAACAATCATCGGCCCGCGCTCAAGCACCAGGCCTTCCATCCCGCGCGCCACCACGTGCGCTGTCGGAACCGCCACGCACAGCGCGCCCGCAGCCTCGGCAATCATCTTCCCCGCCGCGCACGCCACACGCAAACCCGTAAACCCGCCCGGACCAACACTGACCGCCACCACCCGCACATCTCGCGGCGAAACCTTGCACCGCCTGAACAATCGGTCAAGCGCGGGCATCAGGTCATCATCGTTCCCGCCGCGCGCGCCCGGCAACGGCGGCATCAGCAGCTCCTCATCCACCACTCCGCCACCCATCACGCCCGACAACGCCACACCACACCCACCCCCAGCCGCGGCAGGGTTGCTCGTCTCAATGGCAAGAATAATCGCGCGGTCGTTCACGTGCTATCCAGCATGGTAGAGCCGCAACCGCACCCAACAAGACAAGGCAAAGGCCACCGAGGTCATTTGCCCCCCACACAGTCTGCACGACCCGCTCAAGGCAGCGGGATCGTGACACGGGATTGAAGTTCGGGCGATGCCGCCTGCCGCTCCATCATCCAACTCAAACAGAGTTACAAACAACCTCTACTCCTCGTACTTTCAACGGAGCTGTGGGTTACAGGCATCGGGCGAACCAAGCTGCGAGGAAGTCGAACAGGTCTTGGAGCGTGATGCCGCCGATGCCGTTGAAGTCGGCGCTTGGCATCTGCGCGAACCAGGCGGTGAGGTAGTCGAAGAGATCCTGGATGGTGATGCCGCCGGTGCCATTGAAATCGGCGCGGCAGCAGTTGAGCGTGACGAGGGTCGGGCTCGAGATGATGGTGTTGCAAGCGTTGGAGACGAGGCAGTCGTAGGTTCCGGCGCTGGCGGCCTGGGTGATGGGGATGTTGAGTGTGGCGGAAGTCTGGCCCGAGATGGCCGCGTTGTTTTGGCGCCACTGATAGGCGATCGGACCTGTGCCGGTGACGGCGATCGAAAGCGAGAGGGGCGCGCCGGTGCAGAAGGTGGCTGGGGTGGGCTGAGCAGAGATGGCGACGGGCAGGGCGACGCTCAGCGTGGTGCTGGTCGAGGCCTGGCCGCAGGGGCAGGTGAAATCGGCGGTGTAGGTGCCGGCATCCTGCGGAACGAGGTTCTCGATGCGGAGAACGTTGAGGCCAGCACCGACGATGGTTGAGCCGAAGCCGGTGGGACCATCGCCGAGGCTGATGTTGTTGCGGCGCCAGATGACCGTACCGCCGGTGCAACCCGCGGCTTGGGCGAAGAGGGTGGCGGTGCCGCCGGTGCATTCGAGGGCAGCGATGGGTGCGGTGGTGATGGTGGGCTCGCTGACGGGCGTGGCGCGGGCGAAAAACTGGGTGCTCTCGTCGCCAGCGCTGGTAAAGAAACCGCCGGCGTAGAGGTCGGATCCGTTGGTGGCGAGGGCCTGGACCTGGCCGTTGACGCCGCGGTCGAGGGCGCGGAGGGTGGAGCCGTTCCAGACGGCGATGTTCATGAGCGTGTTGGGCGCGCCCGGAGGGCCGGTGAAAGCACCGGCGATGACGAGCGTGCCATCAACGACGCGAAGGGCGTTGACCTGGCCATCGAGGCCGGTGGCGACGGGCTGCCAGGTTGTGCCGTTCCAGCGGGCGATGTTGGACATGGGCGCGCCACCGGGGCCGCCGAGCGCGGTGAAGGGGCCACCGGCATAGAGCTCGCCGTTGTAGACGGCCAGGGCATAGACGGTGTTGTTGAAGCCGGTGCCGAGGTCGAGCCAGGCGGTGCCGGACCATGTGGCGATGCTGTTGTGGGCCGCGCCGTTGTTGCCCTCGCGGTCGAAGTCGCCAGCGGCGACGATGCGGCCGTTGTAGGTGGCCAGAGCGCGCACGGTGCCGTTGAAGCCGTTGCCCAGTTGCTGCCACGCGCCGCCGACGAGGCGGGCGATGCGGTTGCAGGTGAGGCCGCCGGCGACGACGAAGTTTCCGCCGATGATGAGGGTGTTGTTCCCACCGCCAGCGGAGAGGGTGGTCATGGCGAGCGGGTAGGAATCGAGGCCGTTGCCGACCTGCGCGGGCGAGGGCGGTGCGAGGTTGTCGAGGCTGACCAGTCGCGAAGCGGGGATGCCGAAGGCGCTGGTGAAGTTGCCGCCGACCAGAAGGCGGGAGCCGAAGGCGACATTCTGGCTGTACGCGGCGAGGAGGAGAACCTCGCCGTTGGGCGGGATGGCGGCGGTCCACTGGCCGTTGTTGAGGAAGGCGAGGCCCTGGGCCGCGATGTTGCCGATGCGGTTGAAGGCTCCGGCGACCCAGAGGGCCGAACCGAAAGTGGCCATCGTGGAGGGCGGGAGGTTGAAGCCGGTGGCGAGAGGCTCCCAGTTGGGGCCGTTGAGACGTGCGACATGGGTAGCGGCGCGGTTGCCAGCGCGGGTGAAGGGGCCGTAGGCGTAGAGGTTGTTGTTGAAGGAGATCAGGCCTTTGACATCGCCACCGGAGATCTGGTTGCCAAGAGTGATGGGTGTGCCGTCGGCGAGCGCGTAGACCTGGGTCTGTGTGGTGACCGCGAGTGAGCGGATGGCGGCGGTGATGCGTCCGTTGTAGGAGGTCAGGGCGGTGGTGAGGCCCTGGTTGAGGATCGGGAAGGGCTGGAGGGTGAAGGTTCTGGCAATCGTGGAATAGGCCCATACGCCGGAGCTTGCCGGCATGCTCACCCCGCCGATATAGAGGATGTTGTTGTGAAGGGCCATCGACCGAAGCGGGTACATGTACTCGCCGAACTCATCCCAGTCGCCATTGAGACCGCCGATGCGATAGATGCCGTATCCGGGGATGGAGCCGAGCGCGGCGAGTGTGTCGCCCCAGGAGAACATGACCACCGGGTTGTGGATCGGGTTGTCGCCAAACAGAATGCCGGCAGTGGGTCCGGGCACCCAGGCCGAGCCGGTCCACGAGTGGAATGAGTTCTCGGTACCTCCGACCCAACTGCCGCCGCTCCAGACGCGGCCTTGATAACTGGCGAGGCAATCCGGGGGAACCGGTGGGCCGTTTCCGAAGGCTTGCCAGGAGACGTTGTTGAAGTAGGCGACGTGGCGGGCGGGCGTGGCTCCGGACAGGGTGAAATCGCCGCCAGCAACGAGCGCGCCGTTGTGGACGGTGAGGCTGCGGACCTTGTTGTTCAGGCCCAGGCCGATGGGGTACCAGTAGGAGCCATCCCACGCGACGATGTTGGAGGCGGCGACGTCGCCGGCACGATCGAACTCGCCACCAAGGACAAGACGCGGGAGGAGTGGTCCGGCCTGATCAGGATCCCACACGACGGCCGCGAGGATGTTGGTCGGGGTGGTGTGGGCCGCGGGAACCGACCAGCGGACACCCTCAGGCCCGGGTTCCCAGGCGCGGGAACAGGCCTGACCGAATGCGGGGCGGGGAGAGAACGCGGCGAGGATGAGGACAAGGAGGGCGATACGGGTGGGGGCGGACATTTGGTGACCTCGGGTGCGAAGGACAGGGACGACATTCCTCTCCTTGAGCGCGGAAAGCGGGCCAAGCAGGCCAAAATTTGCAGATTCTCCTCAGCGGCGGGTGGCATGCAACGCCGTGAACTTAAGGCTGGTGGCACTGCTCAACCACCGACAACCGTGCCACTATCCCGCCCGGGCCCGGATTCTCCGAACGCCCGCGGGCCTCAGCCGCCAGCAGGCAGGCCGACCATCTCGGAGCCGACGTCGGGAGGGCTTCAGCATCGGTATCAGCGGGTCGCCTGAACGTTTTGGATGGGTGCGATGAGGTTTCTGGCACCCACACCCCGGCACAGCCACGCCCAAAGCGGCGTGGCCCTATCCTCCGCCAGTGTCTGTTTCAAGCCCAAAAGTCGCCGCAGCCAACCTCTCACAAGGTGAGTTCGATCAGGCGCGGCTTGAACTCTTGCGCCGCCGCGTCATCATCTTCGCCACCGTCGTCGGTTCGCTGCTCATTGTGCTTTCCGGGCTGCAGTGGTGGCTCGGCACAGTTGTACTCGCCCAGCGTTCAACCCGGCCCAGCAACATTGGCATGATGGCGGGCCTTTTCGTCGGTCTGGCGCTCATCACGCTCCCCAGGATTCGCCGTTATGGATTCTCGCAAACCACCCTCCGATCACTGATTTGGCGAACCATCATCATCGTCATCGCCTCCGCCGTTATCCAGACAGTTGGCGCCATCGTTCTGGCCGCAGGCATTACCGAGGCGCTCCGGCCTTTGGGTTTCACCGGCAACCTCGGGCCCATCTTCGTACTGCCGATCTTCATGGTCGCGCTCCACACCGCCGCGGCGATCATCGTGCCGTGGACGCTGCTGGAAGCGTGCGTGCCCCCGGCAGCGTGGGCAGGGCTCGCGGCCCTGGCATCACTCGGCGGCAACGACTCGCCAAACTTCATCGCCTTGGGCATAGCCATTCCGTTGGCTGCCGGCCTGCCGGGCCTGGCCATCACTTTTTTCCGGGCCGGTAGTCTTCGCGAAACACTGGGGCTCCGACTCATCGGCGCTCGTTACGCGGAGGTTGAGCGCGAGCTTGTCTTTGCCCGCCGTCTGCACGAACGCCTGTTCCCGAAGCCCACCCGCCAGGGCCCAATCCGCCTCGAGTACGCCTACGAACCAATGCGCGAGCTCGGCGGCGATTTTCTCGATGTTTCCCACGGTACCGACGGTTCCCTGCTCGTCGTGGTCATCGATGTCACCGGCCACGGCGTCGCCGCAGCGCTCGCCGTCAATCGCCTGCACGGCGAACTCAAGCGAACGCTCGCCGAATCGCGTGACACCACACCCGCCGCGATCATGATGGCCCTGAACCGCTACATACACCTCACCCTCGCCGACGAATCGGTGTTTGCCACAGCCTTGGCGGCCCGAGTCTGGCCCGATGGGCGTGCCCGACTTTGTATCGCCGGGCACCCGCCACCGCTGCTTCGCGCCGCAAACGGCACAGTCAACGCTATCGAGCCAACGGCCGCGATTCTCGGCCCCTTCACACCTGAAGACTTCGGGGCCGATGAGGCCGAGATTCGCCTGAGCACTGACATCGCACTCGTGCTGTACACCGATGGTGCTGTAGAATGCCGTAACGCCAAGGGGCAAGTCCTCGGCCAAGATGGCCTTGAGCGCATCACCGCCGCCGCACGCGATGATGAACACCTGCCCCACACCATCATGCGCGAAGTCACCGCCTACCGCCACGGCGCATCTGAAGATGACGTGCTGATCGCTGTCATCCGAGTCACAGCCGAAACCTCAACTGGCCTTGCCCCACTAATTTCGGACAGTGCTTTTTAAAAGGTTGGAGGGTACGTTGCAGAACGGCGTCGGGCGTTTTGTATCCGATGGAGCTGTGGAGGCCGTGTTGGTTGTAGAAGCCATTAATCGCCGCCGATCGAGTGCTCACGTTCGCCCGCGCCGGGCAACAACGACCAACCGTCAAGCTCGAAAGCGGAGGGGGGGGGATTCGAACCCCCGTGACGGCAAGCCGTCAACCGGATTTCAAGTCCGGCGCGTTCAACCACTCTGCCACCCCTCCGGGTCGCACGCTCTATCGTCGCATCCTGCAGGGTCCAGTCAACCCGCGCTTATACTCTCTTCATGGACCCGCTTCGCCGCCTCACCCTCGACTCATTCCTGCAATCGCTCGGTGACAAAACTCCCGCTCCCGGCGGCGGCGCGGCCGCGTGCTCGACCGGCGCGACCGCCGCGGCACTGGCCCGCATGGTTGTTGAATACTCCATCGGCAAGAAGGCCCTCGCCGACCACCAGCCCGCGCTCGAACACGCGCGGCTGGCCCTCGCCCGGCTCACCGGCATCTTTCTGCAACTCGCCGATGAAGATGCCGCGGCCTACGGACTCGTGAACGAACTCGGCAAGTTGCCCGAAACCGACCCGCGCCGTCTCGCCGAGCTGCCCGGCGCATCGGCCGCGGCCGTCGCCGCGCCTCGTGCTGCACTGGCCGCGTGCTGCGATCTGCTCAGACTCGTTGAATCGCTCGCACCAATCACCAACAAGCATCTGCGCAGCGACCTCGCCATCGCCGCCGTGTTGGCCGAGGCTGGTGCCAAGAGTGCGTGGTGGAGTGTGCTGGTGAACCTTCCGCTTGTGGCCGACGAAGCGGAGCGTGCGATTGTCCACAGCGAGTCTCGCCGTGAAATCAACGATGCTGCCGCGCGGCGTGCAGTCGTTGAGTCGGCCTGCGAATCCTGATCCCCGCGATCATCCCGCGACCAAGCCATGAACAAAGTCATCACCACCGTTGTGCTGTTGCTCGCCTCGAACACGTTCATGACTTTCGCGTGGTATTACCACGTCAAGCAGAAGCGCTGGGCGCTGGTCACGGCCATCGTGATCTCCTGGCTCATCGCGCTTCCTGAGTACATCCTTCAGGTGCCCGCCAACCGCATCGGCCATGTCGGTAACGGTGGGCCATTCACGCTGCCGCAACTCAAGATCATTCAAGAAGCTATCACCCTTCTCATCTTCACACTGTTCACGATATTTGTAGCAAAAGATGAGAAACTGCGCATCAATGACGCGATTGCTTTCGGCCTGATCTTTCTGGCCGTCATTGTCTCAATGCTTGGCAGGAAGTAAACGCTCCAGATTATCTCACGCGCACGCGCCGAAGTATGAAGCAAGAAAGTCAAAGATATCCTGAACCGTCAGGCCGCCGCCATTGATATCCGCGTTGGGATCACCGGCAAAGTACGCAGCGAGAAAATCAAAGATATCCTGCACACTAAACAGACCGTCCAAGTTGAAGTCACCCGCGGATGGGAGTGTGATGCTTGCGAACTGATTCCCGGCGATGAGCGTGAGATCGGGGGCAAGCCCGAGGTTGCCCGTCTGCGAGGCCCCGAGCCCGGGCAACCATTGGTTGCTCACCGTGCCATCGGTGCCAACAACAAACGCACCGATACGCACCGGCGCGCACGATCGCAGCAGCCGCGTCGCGCCCAAACCGATATCCGCATAAGGCACCAGCAACTCAAAGCCCGTGGTCGCGGTCGCGGCACCCGCCGCGGATGTGGCCGTCACGCCCGCGGTGTTGCGGTTGTCCATCGCAACAAACAGGTTGTTCGGATTCGAGCCGCCCGTGAGCGTGCCATCGCCATCATTTTGCCGACCCTGGCCGCGATAGACCTTGCTCGCACCGCCGCTCGTCGGCAGCACAATCTGATCGACATAGATCGCGCCACCCGAGCAGTTGGCAAAGAACAGCTGGTCAGGTGCGAACCCGCCTCCCGCCGTGTCGAGCCTGAGCCCGGTCAGTTCGGCAAGCCCGCCCGGTGGCGGCAGAAGCGATGCGGTGTTCAGCACGTTCTGACCCGCCGCGGGGTTTGTGTCGATCAGCAGCGCGAGCGCGGTGCCATCGGTGGCAAGGTTGCCGGTGATGCCAATGCGCAGCCCGTCGCTCTGGGCGAGCACATAGAGCTGATTCAGCTCATTGACGTTCTCTCCAAAGCTTGTTCCGACATTCTGCGTAGCCCGAAGCGAACCCGCGCCGGCATCGCTGGGAATGGCCGCGCCGTCGATGTTCGAGGGCGAGGATGGGGGCGGCGGCGGCGGCGTGAGTCCGACGGAAAGCATCGACCACGAGTAAGGGGCGAGGGTAAGTGGATAGGCCGCCTTGTTCCCGTTGGTGATGGCGGGCGGTGTTTGCGAAGTGGCGATATCGATCGGCGCGGTGCTGCCACCCGCAACCGTGAAAGCCGAAAGGTTCAGGTTCGTCGTGACGGGTGTTTCCGAGAGGTTGATTGATACGAGCACGGTCTGGGCCGCATCGTGTCGAACGAACGACCAGACACGCGAGCTCGAGCTTGTCACGGGTGTGTACGACCCGCGTCGGAGCGCGACCGAGCCTCGCCGCGTCGTGATGAGCGATCGGTAGACCTCAAGCAGTGAACCCGATACGCCCTGCTGCTCCTGCACGCTGCGCCCGTCGCTGTTTCGCGACACACGGTTGTTGTACGCCGAGGAGTTCAGGATGTGGTAGTTGGACATCGGCGCGCCGGCGATGGTGTTCCACTTGAAAGGCTCGCGCATCGGAATATCGTCGGCATCCGATCCGTAGCTTGCTTTACGCCCGCGCATCCCGATCTCATCGCCGTAATAGATGATGGGCGGGAAGGGTTGCGTCATCAGCACCGCCGCCGCCACCTTCTCGCGGCTCATCGCCGCCGCGGCCGTTGGTTGAATGACCGATGAGAGCCGATCGACATCGTGGTCGCCGATGATGGTCAGGAAGGTCCGTCCGGTGGGTTTGGAGGCAACGGCCGTCGCCATCGACGAGTAGAGACTCGCGGCCGACTCGTTCAGCAGCGCATCGCGCGCGGCGAACTCGAAGGGCTTGGTGAACGCCGCGTCGTGTGGCGGCAAAAACTCCGCGCCCGTTGTGCCCCAGTCGTGCTGCTCGACAAAGGTAAAGACATCGGGTCGGATCGTTTGCAGACTCTGCTTCCACGGAGTCCAGAAGTCGTCGAGGTTGTACCCCCATCCGTCCGGCCCCTGACCATACTGAACCCACGCATGGTCGAGCCGATACCCGTCGATGCCATCGTTCGGATTGCCATCGTTGTTCGGGTCAAGCCATTTGCGGCACCAGTTGATGACCTGGTCCTTGCACGCCGGGGTGCGCAGGTCCCAGTTGATGAACCCGACCGATGCGCCGTTCCATGTGTTGAAGCTGTAGCCGGTGAACTGCGTGTTGGTGGTGTTGGTGAATGCGAGCCATGAGTCGTACACGCTCGCGGGGTTGCCGAACGCCGACGAGTAGTATGGCGCGACGGTCGAGTTCGAGCTCACGCCATAGCAGACGGTATCGAGAAAGACCTTGATGCCCGCGCCCGCACCGCCGGTGGCGTGGGCCTGATTGACAAAGTTGAGAAACTGCGCCTCGGTGCCAAAGCGCGTGTTCACCTGATCGATCGGGCCATGCTGATACCCGTGATAGGCCGGCGATGGATGGATCGGGTTGAGCCAGACCGCGGTGATGCCGAGTTGTTGGAGGTAGGGCAGGCCCGCGACCATGCCGTTGAAATCGCCGAACCTTGTAATGACCCCGGAGCTGGTGTCGTTGTTTGAATCGCGCCAGGCGATCGGCATGATCTGATAAAAGATATCGTCCCGCGCATCGCGCGTCACAAGCGTCTGGGCATCAGCGCTTGAGCAGATCGCGGCGGAGAGAACAAGCACTCGGATCGTCGGTCGCATCAATCAGATCCCTTCTGGAAGAAACGGGACAGTCCGTGCGGATCGTCCCGAAGTTCAGACAAAGTTTCGGTCGGCACCACGGAGCTGCGGAGATCACGGCAAGGGGCAAAGACATGATGCGATTCCGCTGGCTATCACTCTCTCGGCATTCTCCGTGCCTCCGTGGTGATGAATCTCGACGCTCAATGAGTCATGGAGCCATGTTTCATCAAGGGCAGCCCGCGAACCACGCACCGATGAACGTAAAGATGTCTTCAACGCTCACGCCGCCTGACTGATTAAAGTCGGCCGCCATATCGCCCGCGAAGTACACGCCGATGAAGTCAAAGATATCCTGCACCGTCACACCACCTTGCCCATTGAAGTTGGCGCGGCAGCACGATGTGGGGTTTCCCGCGGTTCCGCAGATCGCGCCAACACCACGGAAGTTTGCCGCCGAGCAGTTGGTCGCGGTCGTCAGTGTGCAGGCCGCGCCGTTGCAGCAGGCGCCGAGGGACACAACCCCCTGCCCGCCCGTTACACGCATCGTGAAACTGCCGAGGTTCTGGTTGTAGCCCGACGCACGAAGGAGGTAGCGCGTTCCCGCGGTCATGGGCACGCTGATCCGCGAGTGCAGACTGCCGCAGGCATCGTCGTCACACGCAATCTCCGCCGCGCTTGTGCAGCTTCCGGTGAAGATCGCGAGCGCGGTGTCGTAGTCGGCCGTACACATATCCACCGTCACGCTGCCCGTGACCGCGGGTGTATAGGCGTACCACACACTCGGTGTTGTGGCCGCGGCGGCACACGATGATGTGCCATCAACCGTGGCGGCCACGATGTTGCCGACAATCGTTGGTTGTCCGATGGCCGAGTCGCCGATCGGAGTAGCGTTTGCGCAATCGTCGTTGGTTGGGCGCGTCGGCGCGGGGCAGATGTTCGGCACGCAACTCTGACCGATACCCAGGAACGAACCCGATGAGCATCCCGCTTGGGTTCGCAGCGTACACGAACCACTGGCCGCGCAGCACGCGCCGGTCGTGGGACAGGCGACCAGACTCAACACCCCGTTGCCCGTGGCATCGGTGGTGCCACCAACGCGTATGAGGAAGTTCTGGCCACTGGTTGTCGTAAACGTGGTTTGTGATGAGGTGCTGCCCGCGCCGCAGATGGCGCTGTTGTCGTTGCATGCGACTTGCGTTGAAGAATCCGCCGGACAGTTCGAGCCAGAGTAGACGGCGATCCGCGTGTCGAAGTCGCTGCCGCACGTTGAGAGGGTGGCTGTGCCAGCGCACGTGGAGGCGTAGCTGAACCAGACATCGCTGCCGACCTGATCAGACCCATTCTCAAGGCACGCCGCGGGTCCGCCGGAGTTGGCGTTGCCGATCGAAAAGGCGTAGAGACCCGCCATAATCGGGCGAGCGGCGGCGCAAGCGTCGTTGGGTTGTCCACCGATCCGGGTGCTTCCGGGGGTCGCTGCCGACCAGGTGACCTGGTTGGGTGTGCCCGCCGCGCCCGGCCTGAAGAGCCCCATCTCAACAGCGCCGCGCGCCGAGGTGGGCGCGACATCGGCATCAAACCAGAAGTTGTAGAGCGTTCCCCAGCGCAGGGCGTTGGCGGTCGAATCGTTGCCCGTGGGCTCGGTCCACGTCGCGGTTGTCGAGTTCCACGCGCCGGGAGTTCCGCTGTACGTTGGCCCGTTCCAGGTGATCGAGTCTGAACCGATGGTCAGGGTCCAATCAACGCTGTTGTCCCAGCGCTCGCCGCTGTGAGCATCAACATCGTGAAAGCCCGCGTTGGTGATGGTTGCGCCGGCTGGGAAGGGAACGCGGAACGACTGACCACTCCGGTCGGAGGTCAGATTCTCGATCGCGTATTCGTAGTGCCAGAGGGCCGGCCCGGTCTGCGTGATCTTCCACGCAAGGATCATGCGCCCATCACTCGGGATATCGAGCGGGGCAAGAATCACGTTCGAATCGGTCACACCGACGCCTCCGCCGTGCTCGCGCCAGGCCATGATGGCCGGCTTCTCGCGCTCGGTGATCCCCTGCAACGCCATGGTGTAAGGTGCCGTTTGTGCAATCGTCACACGCCGGTACGAGGCGTTGTTCCAACTGTTCCGCGCGCCCGCATCGTCTTGCGCGATGTACTGACCTTCGACAAAGTAGAGGGCCGAGGCGGTTCCCGGCAGTTCGATCGACTTGGCCTGCAATCGCTTGGGTGTGTTGCCGTTGAACGCGGGCATCCGACGCGGCGGATAGGGGAAGACGCCGGTCGCGGCGTTGACCTCGCTCTTGGGCCCGAGGCCTCCCTGACTTCCGTTCAGGCCCGACGAGTACGGATCAGAACACCCGATGCCCAGGGCCGTTCCGTTGGGATACGCGGAACACCCAAGCCCGCAGGTGTTCCCCTGCAGCGCGGTGAAGCCGTGCTTGAGCCACGATTGCCCGAGCTGAACAATGCGTCCGTTATCGAGCTTGTAGAGATTCTGCCCGATCACCGGATGCCGGTTCTCTGAACCACCGGTCAGCCAGTTCAACGGGTCGGTACCACGGTTGCAACTGGTCGTGCCCACGGCGTAGGCAAAGATGCCCGTTGGGGCATCGGTCCCGTACGACGTGACATCGGAAAGTTCACCAACAATCACATCCGGGCCGTCGGCCAGCACAACCGAGCACCCAAGCAGGTATCCGGTCGCAGCGATAGTGATACCAATCCGCATGGCCTTACGACTCAGCATGTGCCAACTCCTGCAAACGATGTGCATCAGACGACGAACAGATCCTAACCCAATGGACGAGACGAAGGGCTGAAGCTCAGAAAGAGATTACAGGCCGAACGGGTGCGCGGCCACAGATTGCTGGTCAAACGCCCGTCTGGTACCTATTCGTTCAACAAGGTGGGTTGGGTTTCGGAGATTTGCCAATTCTAACGAATGCGCGAGCGCGGGTTGGTGGGGTATGGAATGAAAGCGGGGCGGTCCGGATGGATCGCCCCGCGTGCAGGTTCGTGATTTATCTGTACCTGTTCGGACGTGTGCCAGAGGTACAACGCGATGAGTCGCGGCTCAGCATCCGTTGAAGTAGGCCGCGAGGAAGTCGAAGATGTCCTGCGGTGAGTTGGCCCCGCCGCTGTCGTTGGCATCGGCACATGAGTCGCCGGAGAAGTAGCCACCGAGGAAGTCGAAGATGTCCTGAACGGAGTTGGCTCCGCCAGACTTGTTGTAGTCGCCGCGGCAGCAGGGTGCGGTGCTGCTGAACGGTGTGCAGACGGTGCCGCCGCCCGCGAAGGCGCGGTTGGTGCCCGTGCAGGCCGCGGGGAGAGTGATGGAGCAGGTTGAGCCGCAGCAGCACGCGCCGGTGGGCGGCGTGCAGATGTTGGGTGTGCATGAGCCGCCGGAGGTCCAGGTGGTTGCACAACTGGCCTGAACCGTGACCGAGCACGTTCCATTGACGGCACAGCATGATCCGGTTGGCACCGGGTGGGCCGTGAGGGTCAGTTGGCCCGCGCCTGATGCGGTGTTCGTGGTTCCGCCGGTTGTGTAGCCGCCAACGCGAATGGTGTAGCTCGTGCCCGCGACAACGTTGATCGTGAGGAACGACTGAAGATTTCCGGCTGAACCGCAGCCGAGTGGTGGGGGTGTGCTGTTGTCATCGTTGCACGCGAGGATGCGCGCGTTGAAATCAAGACAACCGAACCCGTCATAGACCGCAACCTTGGTGTCGAAGGTCGAGCCGCAGGTATCGACATCAAGCGTGCCGGTGAAGCCAGCCGGATAGTTGAACCAGATGTCTTTGCCGACGTTGCTGTCGCCCGAGCCGAGGCAGAGGGTATGGGTCGGACCATCGGTGGTTGCATAGGTGGTGTTGAAGGGTGTGGTGCCCAGACCGACACCGGCACGGTTGGCGCAGTCGTCGGTGAGTGGGGGGCAGGTGTTCACAGCGCAGGTGCCAGCGAGTGTCCAGTTGCTGCCGCAGGCCGCGGCGGTGGTGACGGTGCAGTTTCCGGCGTTGCAGCAGGCACCGGTCGTCTGAGCGCACGGGTTCGGGGTGCAGACACCGCCCGAAGTCCAGGTTGCGGCACAGGCGACCTGCGTGGTCACGGTACAGACACCGGCGGTGCAGCAGGTGCCGGTGGGCGGGGTGTTGTTGCACCCGGTTGTGGATGTCAGTGTCAGTGTGAAGGTACCGGTGTTCAGGTTGTAGCCTGAGACACGGACGAGGTAGCGGGTGCCGGCGGTCGCGGCGAAGGTGAGGCTTGAGCGCAGGTTGCCGCAACTGTCATCATCGCAGGCGACCTGCAAAGTGCCCGGACACTCGCCCGTCCAGATGCTGAGGGCACAGTCGTAGCTGGCGGTGCAGAGGTCGGCGACAACATTGCCGCTGGTCGCGGGGATGTAGAAGTACCAGACATCCGGAGAGTTGGCGGAGTTGGCGCACAGGGCGTTGCCGTCATCAACCGCGTTGATGGTGGTTCCAGTGACCGGGGTTCCCGGGCAGACACCGAGGGCCTGAGCGCAGCTGTCGTTGACAGGACCGACGCAGGGGCTGGGGGTGCAGGTGGTGCCTGTGCCGCGGAAGTTGCCGACGCACGAGGCGGGGTTGGTGATCGAACACGTAGTATCCAAGGCGCAGCACGCACCGGCGCAGGGGTTCGGCGTGCAGGTTCCGGTGGCGGTGTATGAGCCCGTGCAAGCCGCCGGGGTGGTGACCGTGCAGGCGGTGCCGATGCAGCACGAGCCCGAGCAGGGGTTGGATGTGCAACCGACGGATGAAGTCCACGTGCCTGAACAGGCGGCCTGGGTTGTGGATGTGCAGGTTGCGCCGATGCAGCACGCGCCGATCGTGGCGCAGGGGCTGGGCTGACAGGTTGAACCATCACCGAGGTAGGAACTTGAGGGGAACGAGACCGCACAGCTCGCCTGCGTGCTGAAGCGGCAGACCTGATTGGCGCCGATCTGCTGGCAGCAGGCACCGCGGGCGGGTTCGGCGCAGGGGTTGGGTGTGCAGGCCCCATCGACCTGACGGAACGTGCCTCCGCAGGCCGTCTGGGTAGTGATGGAGCACGTCTGCCCGATGCAGCATGAGCCGGTCGGTGCGGTGCCGACCACCGCGCCGCCGGGGGTCTGGATATTCATCGTGAAGCTTGAGCGTGTTCCGGGGCGGAACATGCCCACCTCAACGCGACCGCTGGCGGGTGCGACGGTGGCGGTAAAGCGGAAGTTGAACAGTGTGGCCCAGCGCAGGGCATTGGCCGAGTGGTCGTTGCCGGTACCGGGCGTCATTGAGGTGACTTTGAAGGGGATTACCGGGTCCATCGTGTAGACCGGGACTGAGCCGGCGTGGATTGGTCCTGTCCACTGCACGGCCGTGTTAGAGATGTTGAAGGACCAGTCGTCAACCGCGGGATTGGCGGGGTTCACCGCGTTTGGCTCACCGGAGTGGTAATCGACATCGTGAAAGCCGACGGCCGAGACAGTCACCCCGCCGTTCTGCTTGGGAACGGTGAATCTGTTGGCCGACTGGTGCGAGTTGAAGTTGTAGAGTGCGTATTCGTACGTCCATGTTGCGGGTGAGCCGCCGTTGCTCGTGACTTTGCAACCGAGGATGTAGAGGCCATCGTTGGCGAGATCGACCGTGGAGATGGTGACCGTCGGGTCGGCGACCTGCCAGGCGTAGATCGCGGGCTTCTCACGGATCGTCGGTCCGGTCAAGCCCAGCGTGGCGCTATCGACCGTACACGCGCGATACGAAGCGTTGTTGGTGTCGTACCCGCTCGAGGCATCGTCGCCCGCGATGTACTGACCCTCGACCCAGTATGTCGAGCCGGCAGTAACGTCGGTCGAGCGGACGCGGAGACGCCCGGCGACTTCGCTGCCGCCTGTTGGAATCGTGGGGGTGGGGAAACCCTGGGGAAAGAGGCCGCGTGAGGCATCGACCTGCCACTTGGGGCCAAGGCCGGATTGGCTACCGTTGAGGCCGGAGGAGTAGGGGTCGGAGCAGCCGACACCGAGCTTCTGGCCATTGGGGTTTGTGCTGCACGCTACCTGCGAGAAGCCGTCGGTATTCGCGCAAACGGTCCCTTGCAAGGCGGTGAAGCCGTGCTTGAGCCAGGCCTGGCCGATCTGCTCGAACCGGCCGGAGTTGAGCCTGAAGAGGTTCTGGCCAATCACCGGGTGGCGATTATCGCCGCCGCCGCTGGAGTACCAGTTGAAGGGCAGATCGCCCTTGTTGCACGAGGTCGTGCCGATCGCGTAGGCATCAAAGCCGACATCGTTGGTCGCGTTCGGGACGTAGTTTGAGGCGTTTGGCAGATCGCCGACGATCACGTCGGGGCCGACCGAGACCGGCACCAGCACCTGACCGTTCGCGAGACCCGCCAACGTACACAGCGCCAACGCGGCACTCGTTTGTAGACGACACAAAGAACCTTGACGCATGGCAACTTCCTTTAGGTGGCAGACATAGATGGCAGACAGCCGAAGAAACGGTGAACACTCAAAGCCGTGGGGTCGAACGCTTGAACGCGTTCAACAGACAGAAGAACACTCAAGCGGGCAGAACGCCTTGTTCGGACACGTTCGTACGGAATCTATCGGTCGGATCCCGGTAGTGACAAAACCACTTCAAGAAGCGCGGGGTCTGAAGCCCTAGGACCATAACTTTGCCTCGCAACTGAGCCTTCGTCCACCCGTTGTCCAATTCTGTTCCGCAATCCCTCGCAAAGAGCTTGCACGGTTCCTGGAGAGTGGGAGGTGAATGTAGGTTTGGGTAGTTTCGCGGGAGCACAAGTGCCTCTACAGAAGCGGCGTGGAGCGCGTTTGTGCGCGCGCCCGCGCGCGCGTTGGCGCGATGGGCATCGTTAAGTTGTTGCGGGACAGGGACATAAAGAATATGCAAAAATGGTGAGTTGGCCGTGAGCGTCTGCGCCGGCGCGCGCACAAACGCGCACTTGGCGGCCAGAACAGGGGATAGTTCGGCGATCAAAATTGAAAAGGGGCGATCCGAATGGATCGCCCCGAGTGGTTTTGAGATTCTGAAGGTGATCAGCAAGGCCTCGGCGGTTGGGCCGAGGAGTGCATCAACTCAGCATCCGCCGAAATATGCGGCCAGGAAGTCGAAGATGTCCTGAACGGAGTTGGCAGGGCCGCTGTCGTTGGTGTCGGCACAGGCATCACCGGCGAAGTAGCCAGAGAGGAAGTCGAAGATGTCCTGGACGGAGACGATGCCGGCGGACTTGTTGTAGTCTCCGCGGCAGCAGGGGACGGTGTTGGAGTAGGGCGTGCATGCGGTGCCCGAACCAGCGAAGGACTGGTTGGTGCCGGTGCAGGCCGCGGGAAGGGTGAGGGTGCAGGACGAACCGCAGCAGCAGGCACCGGAGGGCTGGGGGCAGGGGTTGGGGGAGCAGACACCGCCGGTTGTCCAAGTGGTTGCGCAGTTGGCCTGTGTCGAGACGGCGCAGCTGCCATCGGCGGCGCAGCAACTGCCGGTCGCGGCGTTGGGAACAAGGGTCAGGGTGACCTGACCGGCCCCGCCGATGGTGTTGAACCCGCCGATGCGGATCGTGTAGTTTTGACCAGCGACCACGGGGATGCTGACCCATGAGTTGAGGCTGCTGGGGCCGCACCCGGTGGGCGGAGTGCCGGTGGCATCGTCGTTACAGGCGAGAAGACGGGTTGCGAAGTCGAGGCAACCGCCGCCGTTGTAGACGGCGATCTTGGTGTCGTAGGCGGAGCCGCAGGTGTCAATGATCAGCGTGCCGTTGGCGGATGAGGGGTGGTTGTACCAGATGTCCTTGAAGGTCTGGTCGGTGCCGAAGAAGAGGCAGGTGGGGTTGTGGACGATGCCGTCGGTCGTGGCGTTGGTTGTGTCAAACGCCTGTGTGCCGAGCCCGAGGCCTGCACGGTTGTTGCAGTCGTCGTTGAGCGGGGGGCAGGGGTTGGGTGTACACGTGCCCGCTGCCGTGAAGGTGCCGATGCAGGAAGTCTGCCCGCTGACCGAGCAGTTGCCCGCGCTGCAGCACGAGCCAGAGATGTCACAGGGGCTGGGGGAGCATGCGCCACCCTGGGTCCAAGTGCCGGAACATGCTGAGAGGATGGTCTGTGTGCAGGCGCTGCCGATGCAGCAGGAGCCGGATGCGGAACAACCGGTGCCGCCGCCGCCAATGACCATGACCGAGACGTTGCCGGTTGCGGAAGCGAACCCGGCCACGCGGACGTAGTAGGTCTGGCCGCGGTTGAGGGTAAAGGTCATGCGTGAGGACAAGCCCGGGTTGGTTCCGCCGTCATCATCGCACGCGAGCTGGGCTCCGCCGCAGGAACCGAAGAGTGAGAGGACAGTATCGAAGTTGGTGGTACCACCGGTGATCTGGGCGTTGTCGGTCGTGAACGTCACGCTGACGGTGCCGGTTGTGCCGGAGGGGGCGTAGCGGAACCAGAGGTCAGCACCGCTTAGACCAGTGCACGATGCGCCAGCCTCGGTGGTGGCACCGACGTTGGTTGTGAAGACCGCGGCGTTGTCACAAAGTGCGACAGCATTTGTGCAGAAATCGTTGTTGGCACAGGGGTTGGGCGAGCAGGAACTTCCGTTGCCGAGATAGGCACCGGAGCACGAGGCCTGTGTTACGGTTGCGCAGATACCCGCGACACAGCACGCGCCGGAAGGCTGAGGACAAGGATTGGGCGAACACGCTGCGCCGCCGCTGTAGGTTCCCGCGCACCCAGCAAAGCTGGTTATGGAGCACACACCAGCGATGCAGCAGGCGCCAGAGGAACAGGGATTGGGGGAGCATGTTCCACCGACAGTGCCGAATGTTCCGGCGCAGGCCGAAGGAGTGGCCGCGATCGAGCAGGTGTCGCCTGTGCAGCAAGTGCCGCTGGAGGCCCCGATTGTCGCACCACCTGGAGTGGGAACCACCATGCTGATGGAAGTGGGGGTGCCTGGGCGCCAGAGGCCGACCTGCACGGTTCCGAGCAGCGGAGCGACCGTGGTTGTGAAGCGGTAGTTGAACAGGGTGCCCCAGCGCAGGACGTTGGCGCTGTGGTCGTTGCCTGTGCCCGCCGTGAAACCGGTGACGAAGAAGCCGCTGGTCGTATAGACGGGCGGGGTTCCGGCGTACGCGGCTCCGGCCCAGCTCACTTGCGTGGCCGAGGTTGTGGGCGTCCAATCGGTGTCAACGGAGTTGGGCTCGCCGGAATGGTACATCACATCGTGGAAGCCGAGGGAGTTCACGCTTGTGCCATTGGGGAAGGGGACGGTGAATGTTCCGGCGCAGCGGTGCGAATCGAGATTCTGCAGAGCATACTCGTATGTGAAGTTTGGCCCGGACTGGGTGACGCGGCAGGCGACGATGTAGCGTCCATCGTTGGCGACATCGCGGATGTTGATGACGACGGCGGGATCAATGGCTTTCCAAGCGAAGATGGCGGGCTCGCGTCGATGCGTGGTGCCGCCGCCAGCGAAGTTCATGGCCGTTGCGGTGAACGTGACTTCGCGCCATGAGGCGTTGTTGCTCTTGTTGCCGGCCGCGGCATCATCGACGACAACGTATTGACCTTCAACAAAGAACCGTGCGCCGGGGTTGGTCGCGGGATCAAAGTCGGTGGTGGCGACCTGAAGGCGACGGGCGATGGAGCCCGTGAACACCGGGCTTGCGAACGGGTAGGGGAAGAGACCAGCGGAAGCATTGACCTGCCACTTGGGGCCGAGGCCGCTCTGGCCGCCGTTGAGACCGGAGGAGTAGGGATCTGAACAGCCGATGCCGAGGGTTGTGCCGCCGGTCGCCTGGCATGGGAAGCCGAACTCACTCACACAGACAGTGCCTTGCAGGGCGGTGAAGCCGTGCTTCAACCAGGCCTGTCCGAGTTGCTCAAAGCGACCGTTCGCCAGGCGAAAGGCGTTCTGACCGATGACGGGGTGACGGTTATCGGTACCACCGGTAAACCAAAGGAGGGGAACACTGCCCTGATTGCACGAGGTGGTGCCGACGGCGAAGGCATCGATGCCGCCCAAACTGGAGTAGTTGGAAAGGTCGGGCAACTCGCCGACGATGACATCGGCACCGGTTGATTGAACAAACTGGGCATGGGCGGAGGAACCGAGACAGCTCAGCAGAGCTGCGGCGCTCAGTCCGACGGATTTAAGGAACACTCGATGCATGGGGACTCCCTTGATAAACCTCTGGTAGACAAACTTCAGTAAGCGGATGATGTTGGCAAAGGCTCGATACCCGTAGACCCGAAGGGCCAGACAACGCTGGCCCTGTGGCGACGACGGATCTGGTGATGACAAACTGGCGATATAAAGAAGACTTTGTGCGGGCAGAACGCCGCACAGGATCGATTCGTACGGAATTGGCTCATCGGTTCCACAAAATTGCGCGCGCACAGATTCAGAACCGTTTCCATGAACGAAGGAACGACTCGGGAAAAACCAAGATCGGCGGTCAGGTTGCCCGAGTTTGGCGGCGATCGATAGCCCAACCGACTCCCGGACGAATCGCAGTTCGGTTTGGCCATCTTCTCCCCTTTAACAAGGGGAGAAGGTGCGTAGAGGAATTTGGGTATTTGGAGAAGGAGGACTTTGTGATCAGGCACATCCTGCGAAGTAAGCGGCGAGGAAATCGAAGATGTCCTGGACACCGACTCCGCCCGCGCCGTTGAAATCAGCCCGAACATCGCCGGCAAAGTAAGCAGCGAGGAAATCGAAGATGTCTTGAACGGTGATGGCACCGGACATGTTGAAGTCGGCGCTTGGACCGCTGACGTGCTGAACGCGGAACTCGGTTGTTGCGCCAGTTCCGACGAGGAGGGGGCGCGGCGCGATGAGCACTCGGCCTGTGAGCCCATCGAATGTGTAGCCGGTTGTCGAGCCGTTGAACGTGACCGAGCAGGGCGAGCGGCCTGCGGGGAGTTTGAGCGTGGGCGCGGCGTTGACGGGCGCGCCGGTGTTGTTGGTGAACGTGGCGGTTTGCGTGGTTGAGGTCTCGCTCACGGTCAGGCTCACGCGATGGGAAGCGAGCGCGATGTTGTTGAAGGTGATCGTGCTCCAGGCGGTGGGCAGCTTGGGGGCGACGGCGATGGTGTTGGAAGTTGCATTGGGTGTGTAGTCGAGGAACATCATGAGCGAATCGACGAAGGTGCTCATGCTCTCCCACGCGTTGGGCCAGGCGGTCTGGAGCGTGAAGTCGGTCTGATTGGGGTAGAGGAGCGAGCTGCTGGCACCGCTTGCGGGGCTGAGGCCCGCGATCTGCTCGGCACCGAACCCGAGCGGCCCGAGCTTGTTGATGAGCAGATCGAGCCGGTACTTGTGGTTGTCGATGTCGCCCTTGCCGCTGGTGTAATCGGCGCGCTCGGCGTAGAACTGGCCGTACCACATCGTTGAAAGGAACCAAGGCTCGCCGCGCCAGTAGGTGTCGCCCCAGTAGCGATTGATGAGGTCCACAAATCCATCGGCAACGTTTGCAGGGGTGTTGAAGTTCACCAGCGGGTGGATGTTGCCGGTGGTGTCGTTCTGAAGGCCGTTGACGCGGTCGATGTAGCGAACGGACCTGGCATCAAGCGGCGAGTAGACCTGAAATGGGTAGACGATGCCGAGCTGCGAGATGTCGGTGGGCTCGGCGTTTGCATCGAGCCGCGCATCGAGGCCGGCCTTGATGGTGTTTCGGCGATTGAGAAAGTCGGTGGCGTCGGGCGCGTTGCCGACGACGGTGGCGAGGGCGCTGGCATCGGCCAGGCCGCGAACGATGTTGGCGTTCGAGTAGATGAAGAAGTCGTATTGATCTTCCCAGACGTTGTTCGAGTACATCAACTGCACACCGGAGTTGTAGTTGAGCCGAGTGAGATCGGCGGGGTTGCTGGGGCTGGTGGTCATGGTGTTGACGGCGTCTTTCATCGTCGGGTACATGGTGTTCAGGAACGCCGTGTCGCCGGTGATATCGTGGTGGAGCTTGAGTCCCCACGGGAAGACCGCGGTCTCATCGATCTGGGGTGCGCCCCAAACGGTGTAGCCGTCGGTCGTGTACTTCTGCTTCCAGAACCCCTTGCCCCAGGGCTCGTTGTCGCGGAAGGCGATGTCCTTCATCCAGGTATAGACACCGGCGGATTCGGCGAAGTGGCCGGTCGAGGCGAAGGTGCGTGCCGCGTAGACGGCATCGCGCGGCCAGCAGTAGGGGTAGGCACCGTTGTGGAAGCCTGCGATGATCGCACCGCCGGCGGAGCCGCCGGGCTTGCCACCATCGACGTGCAGAGCGGAGGCGAGCAGGCCGCGGCGAAAGAGCTGGTCGAAGGCATCGTCCGGAGTATCGATGGTTGTGCCGGAAGAGAGCCAGTTGGCCCAGTAGGTGTCGGTCTCCTGCTGAACTGCCGCCATGTTGTTGGCGTGGAACCACTGGAGCGCGGGGCGGATCTGCACATCGCCGATGTTGGCGACACCGGCACTGTCCTTGTAACCACCGGCGATGAGCACATCGACTTCGACGGTCTGTCCGGAGTTGATGGCAAAGCTGCACGCGATCCAGCCCTGGCCATTGTCGCTGCTGCCGAGTGTGCGCCACGTTGCGGTGGCGAAGTTGCCACCCGGGCCACCACCGCCGGGAACGATCTTGAGTGCGGCGCCGAGGAAGATGGAGACGTTTTTCTGATAGTCGGAGAAGGTTGTGGGGTTGTATTCGCCGCGAGAGTTGGCGCTTCCGCCCGCGTTGTCGAAAGCGATCATCGCGTGAACAGGCTGTCCGGCGATGATGAACGTGTCGTCGTAGGCGGAGTCGAAACCGTCACCACCGTTGATGCCCCAATCGCCATAGAAGTAAAAATCAACCACCTTGCTTGCGGGCGCATCGTTGCGGATGAGGTGGCGCTGAACGTGAAGGCCGCGATTTTCACGGATGCCGCCATCGATGTAGGTGGGGTAGGGCGTCGTGGTCAGCTTGGGAGAAAAGTCGTATTGCGTGATGGTCAGATCGGTTCCGGGCCGAAAGAGACGGCGGGTCGAGACGATCGACTGGCTGGTCGGCAGGTAGTCCTGCGTCACGCTGGTGTAGCTTGTGCCGTTGGGGTTGCTGTACCAGTGCGTCAGACCATCGACGCGGATGCCGGCCATGAACTGATTGGCGTGCATCTGGCCGCGGCCGGAGGTGAAGGGAGGGAAGGTGTCAAACCCGCCCGCGTAACCCTCGTTGCGAGTGCCGACACCGAAGACGCCGCCCGCGCCGGGATATTGCACGTCGTAGATGGTGCCGTTCTGGTCGACCATCGTGTTGATGAAGTTGTTTCCGACCACACCTTCTTCTTTCCAGAAGGAGACGGGCGGATAGCCGACGCTTGGGGAGGGTTGCCCTGCGCCAGCACCGGGCCACGGTTGGGCGGAGGCAGAACTGGCGAGCACGAGCGCGGCGATAGCCGCGTGTGAGATCAACGTATGAATCGGCAACATGCAAGTGCTCCTCGACCCCACCAAAGTGATTGCTACGTGCAAGAGTTACCCCGCGCACCCGGAGCGTCAAGGATACACGGCGCAATCGTGAATGTTGGACGATCTTTCCCCGCGAATCTGAAGTTTTTATGGAATTGGACTGGATGGGATGGGCTTGCGCGGGCCGTTGCCACTAACCCGCCAGGCGTGCTGGCTGAAGCCCCGCGCCCAACGCGCCGAGCTTCTCCAGATTGACATTGGCGTGTGGGGCCGCGGCGATGTAGATGAACTCTTTGTTCCGCAGGTGGCTGACTTTGCCAACTTTGGCACCTTGCGGGTTGTAGATGCCGATCTGCGCGCCGACATACCGCTTGTATTCGTTCTCGATCGTTGCCACTCGGGCCGCCCCGTTCCAGAGTTCAGCGAGCATGGCTTCCATTTCGCGTCGTGCGAGGTAGCCCTCGTTGTTGAAAGAGATGATCAGCACCGGGGCGCGGACGGAGTGCAGGAGCCGGCGCATGGTGCCTGCGAACTTCGGGCGAGAGTTGAAAGGGCTATGTCTCACGCGGCAATCCACACGCTTGCACGCGATGCCGTAGACCGTGGGTTTATCCCAGCGGACCAGTGACTCCCAGACGTGGTAGTTGCCGAGGTATGAGTGCTGGTTGTAGGGCGGATCGATATAGGCGATATCGGCTTCGAGCATCGCGGCCGCGTCGAATGCGTCGAGACACGTCGCACACCCCTTCCCGTGCGCGGCACGCGGCAGGACATCGGGCACGCGCAGTTCGAGATCATTGTGCGCACGTGGTGCCCATGACTTGAGATAGGCCATCTGCAATCCGGTGGTGGAATCGACGCGGTCGGCGGCCTCCATCAACGAGACGAGCACGACGGCTTCGAGTTCGCGCGGCAACGCTTTGGCGGCGATCGCATCGCGGATGGCATCTACGCGGGCGCCATTTTTGGGCTGAAAGAATCGGGACCGTTCGCAGAAGGTTTCGGTGAAGTATCCGGGCGTGCCTTTGAGCGCGTTGAACTCGCGGATGAGGATGTGTGCATTGTCGAGCACGTCTTCGGCATCGGCCTGCACATAACAGCGGGCCAGCGTGGCGGCGTAGGCGTTGTGATCGTTGGCGATGGCGCGATAGCCCGCACGCTTGAGCGCGTGTCCGACGCGGGAGGTGCCGCTGAAAAGATCGATGACCGTTCGCGCGGCGGGTGCGCGGCGGATGGATTCGAGAATCACGGGAATGAGTGTTCGCTTGGAACCGATGTATTTGATCATTCGCGGTGCGACGGGCCGCGTGCCCGTGTGCCTTGTGGGGTCGATGCTCAAAGGCGTTCATCGACCAAAGGCCAAGGTTTGGTTGAGCGAATGAGGCGAGGTAGAACGGGCCGTCGGCCCGTGGTACTAAAACCTCTTGTGCGCCTCGCGCCCCTCGGCCGCCTTCACCCCAAGCACCGCTCGTGCCAATCGCATGTCGCTGTATCGTGTGATCTTGATGTTTCCTGCCTCGCCCGGCACCACCAGCACGCTCTCGCCGAGTCGCTCCACCAGCTGCGCATCATCGGTGCTGTTGAGGTCTTCCTGCGCGTAGGCCCGGCGGAGGAGCGCAAGCTCGAAGAGCTGCGGTGTCTGCACAGCAACCACCCGTGTGCGGTCGATGGTCTGTTCAACGGTGCGTCCGAGAGTCTTGGACTTTGCATCGCCCAGAATGGCCGCGAACGGGTCGAACTTCGCCATCACTGAACGTTCAGAAACGCGCTTGAGCGTGTCGGGAACATCAAGCCCGGGAATGATCGCCTTGTGTCCGCCACCATCCTCGTGCGCCGCGGCGAAGACCCGCTCGATCAGCTCGGGACTGGCGCACGGGCGCGCGGCATCGTGAATCGCAACGTGGGTGATGCCGCCATCTGTGGGGATGAGCTTGAGCGCGTTGGCAACAGTCTCGTATCGGTGTGCCGCGCCGCCTTGACAGAGTTTCACGCCGAGCAGGCCGAGCTTGTCCGAGTACTTGTTCTTGAACTCGGCGAACGCGCCGGCATCCGCTGGCCCGGCCACAACAATGAGCGTGACATCAGGGTGCTTTGTAAAGAGCTCGACCGTGCGTTGCAGCACCGGGCGGCCACCAATCTCTTCATCGAGCTTGGAACGGGCGAAATCTGCTCCACCCTCGATGCCGAGCTCTGTCGCGGCCGTTTCGCTGAACCTGCGCGACGATCCCGCAGCCGGAATGACGACAGCGATATTCATGCGGCAACAGTAGTGCCGGATGGGTAGTGTCGGATTGGTCGATGGCGGAAGGAGCTCAAAGGCAACCGGCGAAAAAGGCACCCAGGAAATCGAAGACATCCTGAAGTGTCACACCGCTGTCGCGGTTGAAGTCGGCCGCGATTGATCCGCTGAACCAGGCGGTGAGGAAGTCAAAGATATCCTGAACCGTAACACCGCCAACCTGGTTAAAGTCGGCGGCGCACGTCGCCGCGCCGCTTGGTACGGGCAAACCACCGGCAATGACCGAGCCGGGTGTGGTGCCCTTGAACAGGCCGAGGGTGATGCTTCCGTTGCTGGGGGCGCGGTTGGATTGCAGCCGGAAGTTGTAGAGCGTGCCCCAACGAATCGCGTTCGCGTTGGGGTTGGTGGACCACGCGGTTGTGGACCATGCCACGGTGTTGGCGTTCACCGTGCTCACCCAGTCTGTTCCGTCGTAGGGTTCGCCGGAGTGGTGGGCCACATCATGAAATCCGAGGTTGGTGATCGTCACACCCGCCCCGCCGGCCTTGGGGAGCGTGAATGATCCGATCGCCTTGTCCGAGTTGTGGTTGTAGACCGCGTATTCGTACTGCCACAGATTTCCGCCGAGGCTCGTGACCTTGGCACCGACGATCACGCGCCCATCGTTCGCGATATCAATGTTGACCAACGTGACGGTGGGGTCGGCATTGCGCCACGCATTGATCGCGGGCAGCAAGGGTGTCGTTGCACCGATGAACGATAACGCATAGCCCTGATTGGTTGACCGGCAACGCGGCGAGACCGACGACGGATCTTCTGTACCGCTGCTCAAGGGTCCCACGATCAGTTCACGATGCGAGGCGTTGTTCGTGCGATCGGCCCGCGCCTCGTCGGTCGTGACATAGTGTGCCTCACCGAAGTAGCGTGCGCCGGGATAGCCCACGGGGCTCAGATCGGTGTTGGCTATCTGTATCCGTTTCACCAGGCAGTTGTACGTGCTCCCCCAGCCCATGCTCGGCGGGAAGGGGTACATGCCCGTGTTCGCGTTGACCTCCGAACGCGGCCCGATGTTGGACTGCTGCCCGTTGAGGCCCGAGTAATATGTATCGGTGGCAAACCGGCCCAGCGTCTCGCACTCTTCGTTGCCCTGATAGATCGAGCCCGGAACAAGCTCCGTGCAACTCGGCCAATCCGCGGCACAGAACCCGTGCTTCAACCAGCTCAGCCCGATCTGCTCGAACCGTCCGTTGTGCAGTCGATAGACCTGACTGCCGATAAGCGGATGCTGATTGGTCGAGGCGGTCCAGATCGCCGTTTGCGTGCCGATGTTGCATGATGTCGTGGTGATCGAGTACGACGTGATGCCGTTGACGCTTCCATACTTTGCGACACCGGGCGTGTCAAGCCCCTCACCCACCGTGCTGACGACAACATCTGGACCACCAAGGGCGGTCCCGATACCCATGCCCGCCGCGAAGGTGAGGGCAAGAAACCGGCCAAGTCGAGCGCACGATACACGAGAGCGGACCATCGACACTTTGAACCTCCTTGCACAAAGGCCCGCCGCCGCACGGCCGAACGGCCGAACGGGCGAACGGGCGAACGGGCGAACGGGCTGAAACATCAAGTCGCTATCGGCGCCGGAGTATCCGCGCTTCGGGCTCAGCAACCGGTAAAGAAGGCCGTGATGAAATCGAAGAGGTCTTGAACAGTCACGCCATCAGCACCGTTGAAATCGGCACTGGTGTCGGCAACGAAATAGGCGCCGAGGTAGTCGAAAATATCCTGGACCGTCACGCCACCAACCTGGTTGAAGTCGGCCGGGCAGGGCGTGCTGGGCACAATGATGCCGGGGACGTTGATGGTTGTTGGATCGCCGTCAACGCCCGGCTTGAAAAGCCCGAGCGTGACCGCACCGGCATCGGTGCCGCCGACGGGTGGACGATTGGAGATGAAGCGGAAGTTGTACGTGGTGCTCCAGCGAATGGCGTTCGCGTTGGGGTTGACCGCGAAGTCTTCGGTGTTCCATCTGATCGTGCCGACGCTGGAGGGGGAGCTCGAGCCCGGGCTCACCGTGCTGGCCCAGTCGGTCCCGCTGAAAGGTTCGCCAGAGTGGTAGGACACATCGTGAAACCCGACGCTGGAGAAGGTTGCCGCAGAAGAGCTTGGCTTGGGGATGGCAAACGAACTGATCGAGCGATCGGAGTTGTGGTTGTAGACCGCGTACTCGTAACTCCAGGTGCCATTGCCCAGGTCGGTGACCTTGGTTCCGATCATCACGCGCCCATCGTTGGGAATATCAATCGAAGTCACGCTGACCGCAGGGTCAATCGCACTCCACGCAAGCAGGGCGGGCTTGAGAGGAACGGTGGGGTTGCTATTGGGGAACGAGAGCGTGTATCCGGCACCATCCGAAGCGCAGCCGTTGCCTGTCGTGGCCTGCGGGCCCACGATCAGCTCGCGGTACGAGGCGTTGTTCGAGCGAACATCGTTGGCCTCATCGGTCGTGATGTAGTGGACTTCGAGAAAGTAGCGTGCTCCGACATTCATTGTGGGGTCGAGATCGACATTGGCGATCTGGAGCCGCTTGTACGTGCAGTTGCCCGTCGCATTCCAGTTGAGCACGTACGGATACGGATAAGCACCTGTTGCGGCGTTGATTTCCGAACGCGGGCCAAGGGTGTTCTGCGCACCGTTCAACCCCGCGCTGTACGTATCGGTCGCGTAGAGGCCGAGCCAGTCGCACGAGTTGTTCGGGACATACGCCGGATTTGGCCGCTGGGCAAGGTTGGTGCAGTGTGGCGCATCGGCCGCACAGAACCCGTGCTTCAACCAGCTCATGCCGATCTGTTCAAACTTTCCGTTGTGCAGTCTATAGAGCTGCTGCCCGATCACCGGGTGCTTGTTTCGGTTCGGGTTGTTCAGGTCTGTAGAATCGATCCAGATGGCGATCGCATCGCCAATGTTGCACGAGACGGTGGTGGCCGAGTACCCGGTCACACCGTTGGTGGTGCCGTAACGCGTGAGGGTCGGCCCGATGGTGCTGACCACGACATCCGGCCCGATCGCGATGGCTGGACCGGCGGCCAGAACCATGCTCGCGCATCCGACGATCATTCGCTTCGACATCACCATGACAAGTCCTCGCTTTGGTTACGATACGGCACGCTTCCGCCCAGCTTCTCCGTGCGGCGGGCACAAGGCGGCAGGAACGTGCATTGAAAGAACGTGCTTTGATCTGAGTACGATATTCAACCGTTGAGCCGCCCACGATGGGGCATCCGAGATTCTTGTTGCTTCGTCACAACAGGCCCTTCCGGTTTCAGCTTCGTGAACTTCTCCCGATAAGTTCCTGAATGCCAACGCCTTTACGTTCAACGCATGCACACCTACCACCGTCCGTCGATGGATCTCAATCCGCACACAGCTCTTGCGGGAGAGCACACCGCCACATACCTATTAGAACACATCGAGGATCTCGAAGATACCCGTACAAAACACGATTGTTCTGCCGCCTGGTTTGCGACTTCAGCAGAACAGCGCCGCGACTGAAACTTGAAGGCCATCGTCGCATGACCGCACATCATCCGACCAGTTCTGAAGGCCAAGCGGCACGCCATACCAGCGAATCCAAACCTAATCTTGCACCATGTCCCGCTACAACGACTTTCAATCCTTCCGTGCCCGCCTCAACGACAAAATTCTTGGCCCGAGCGGGGGCACGCTCGTCACCAAGCGCTTCTTCGCGCTTGATGACCAGGCGTATCGCGACACCAGCACCGACTCGCCGCCCGGTCTCGAAAAGAAGACCAAGGAGTTGCTCGGTCTCGCCGCCTCGATGGTGCTGCGCTGCGACGATTGCATCGCTTACCACATCGATCAGTCGGTCAAGGCCGGTTGCACCGACCGTGAGATCTGGGAGACCTTCGACATCGGGCTGCTTGTCGGCGGGTCGATCGTGATCCCGCACCTTCGCCGCGGGGTGGAGTTTCTCGAAGAAGCCCGCAAGCACGTGCCGCTCGCCGAATAGACTTGCCGCATGGCCCGCGCCGGTGATCCCATTTTGGCCCGTGAAGTCGCCGTCTCCATCGTTCAGCGATTGCACGATGCCGGACACATCGCCTACTTCGCCGGCGGGTGCGTGCGCGATGCCCTGCTCGGTCTTCAACCCACCGATTTCGATATCGCCACCGACGCTGTGCCCCAGCGCATCCGCGAACTCTTTGACCATACCGCCGAGGTCGGCGCGGCGTTCGGGGTCATTCTTGTTCACGAGACGGCACCCAGTGGACGCGATCGCGTCAGCGTCGAAGTCGCCACCTTTCGCAGCGATGGTGCCTACACCGATGCGCGCCGGCCCGACTCGGTGCGTTTCTCCGATCCGCAGTCCGACGCCGCACGTCGAGACTTCACCATCAACGCGATCTTCCTGAACCCACTCAGCAACGTTTGCACCTCCGAAATCGCCGAGCACGAGGGCGGCGAGGTGATTGACTATGTCGGTGGTGTCGATGACCTCAGGGCCGGGATTGTGCGTGCCGTCGGCGATCCCGACCAACGACTCGCCGAAGACCACCTCCGCGCGCTCCGGGCCATCCGCTTCACCGCCCGACTCGGCTTCACACTCGACCCCGCAACCGCAAAGGCCATCACGCGCCATGCCTCCGAACTCCGCGGCGTAAGTCGCGAACGCATCGGTGAAGAGCTGCGTCGAATGCTCCTCCACCCCCGCCGCGCCGCGGCCATCGCGCTGCTGCAAGACCTTACCCTTGATGCGCCCACACTCAATGAACCCGCCCGCACCGCGCCCCTTACGCTCCTCGGTGCGCTTACGGATAATTTTGTATCTGTCCAGCTCGCCCTCGCCGCGTGGGCAATCGATCGCGCGGGCGCATCCACTACAGGGATGGGCGATGTCGATATCACCGAGCTCACCCTGCGGTGGCGCCGCGCCATTTGCCTGAGCAATGAAGAGGCCGACCACCTGAGCCAGACCCTTCGAGGCCACCAATACCTGATCCGCGCATGGGCAGCGGCCGCGATTTCTCGGAAAAAGCGCTGGGCCGCGTCCGGCTGGTTCCCAGGAACAGTCAACTTGGTCGGTTTGGCAAATGATGATTTGTCCAAGAAAATTCAACAGGATGTACGTATAATGGAAGGTGATGGAATCGGCCTTGCTCCTGTTCGATACCTTACAGGAAACGATCTGATCGCGGAAGGGTTCAATCCCGGCCCGATGTTCAGGAGGGTTTTGGAGGAGATTTATGACGCGCAGCTTGAAGGGAAGGTACGAGGGCGCGATGAAGCGATGGAACTTGCGCGGCGGTTGAACGTCTAATGATGTGGGTTGTCGAGCCCCGAATCGGGTCCTCGATCAGTGCGGACAAACAGAACGTTGTCGGCGGTCGGCTGTACGAACTAAAGGGTTGCCTTATGAACATGATCTCCAAGAGAGCGATTGCGGGCGTGTTGGCATTGACAGTCGGCCTCGGCGCGATGAGCGTCGGGCTCATGCCCGCCAATGCGGATGCGCAAAGCGGCGGTTCAGATAAAAAGATGGACCAGCCGACCGATACGCAAGCGGTTCGTCGGGTGACGATCATTTTCCGCACGGGCAACCAGATCACGGGCGACCTTTTGAGCGAGACCGAGACGGCCGTCAAGGTTCGTATCGAAGTCGCAGGCATGAAGGCCGAGACCGAGTACAACAAGGCCGACATCCTCGAAATGAAGGATCTGCCCAAGCCCGCCACCACCGACTCGGACAATAAGAAAGATGCCAAGTCGGACAAGAAGCCTAAGGATGATGGCAACATCGATTCGGGCAACAAAGATCTCGAGAAGACCAAGAGAGAAACTGGCATTCGCGAGACTAAAGACTCGATGACCCGTGCCGATGCGAGCGAGGCGGGCGGCCCGCGCGTGTATCTGGTCGAGATGATCGGCGTCTTCGGTCACGATGTGAACGTGACACCGATGGAGGAAGTCTATCAGGATATCAAGCTCTTCCAGCCCGATGTTGTAGTGGTGAAGTTCAGCCACGAGTTTGTGGCACAGGGCGAAAAGAAAGCGGACACCGACTTTGATCGCGGGGCCTTCGACCAGTTGGAAATCGCACGACGTCTGGCCGACATCTTCCGGCTGCGGCTCGAAACAGACGCGGGCTTCAAGGTCAAGCCCCGATTGGTGGCGTGGATCGACAAGGCGCTGGGGGCCGCCGCCTTTCTGCCCTTTGTCTGCAAAGACATCTACTTCACGACCGAGGGCAAGCTCGGTGGCATCGGGTATCTGGACTTCCTATTCGCGGGCCGGGGCGATGAAGTTGTGCGAGAGAAGCAGCGCTCTTTGCGGCTGGCGCGTGCCGAAGGCCTGGCCCAGCTCGGTGGTCACGATTCACGGATCATGAGGGCCATGTCACGCATGGACTATGTGATGTCTGTGAGTTTCAAGGACGGTGTACCCGTCTTCCACGAACGGATGCCTGAGAACGCCGACGAGACCCTGCTCACCGACGATGGTGTTGATAAGAACCAGGATATCTTTCAGGACATCATCCGCGGCAAGGGCAACGACGTGCTCACCCTCGGATCCGATATGGCTTTCCGCATCGGCCTTTCAAAGGGCACAGCCGATACGCTCGACGACCTCATGGACCGCATGGGCCTGCCCCGAAACTACCAGGTCGTCAAGGGCAAGGGTTCCCAGATCATCAAGACCTGGGGCAAGAACGTGAGCGATGCCGAGGGCAACATCACACGGCTCATCCGCGAACTGCGCCGTCAGGAAGTGAAAGCTCCGGGCGGCTACAAAGAACGCACCGAGTATCGCGGCCGCCGCAAAGCGATTCTGCGCCAGATCCAGTCGATCCTTCGTCGCTACCAGGAGTCGATCGACCCGGAGGTGATCGGTGAGCCCGAGGGCACCATCAACACTATCGATAGGTTGATCACCGAACTCGATGCCGACCAGCAGGCGGACAAGGACCGACGCTGATCGGGCGCGCAGGAATTGGTTATGAAGCGATTGGAAATAGTTGAGCCGAGGCAGACCAACCGGCATCAAACAACACAGACTATCAATGGGCCGTCAACCGGCCATTAACAGGCACATTCACGAAAGTTCAAGCTCATGAAAATGTTCAAGTTTAACAGACCAGTTTCAATGTTCCTTGGGGCCGCGTTCCTTGTGCTGACATCACACGCCGCGCTGGCAGACAAAGTCCACCTCAAGGATGGGCGTGTCATCGACGGCACCGTGATCGCCGACACCGAGACGTTTGTCCGCGTGAAGATCAAGATCGGCGGCATCGAATCCGTGCAGACATTTGACAAGGCGGATGTCGCGAAGATCGAGAAGGAAAGCTCCATCTCGCCCGACAAGGCGGAGGAGCCCAAGTCCGACAACAAGTCGGACAAGGACAAGACCAAGGAAGAGCGCAAGGCCGAGGCCGACACGGTGCTCAACAGCACCGCCACCCGCGTCGCCATTCTGAACTTCGGCGCACCTTCCGAGTGGGGCCGCGAGGTCAACGACATGGTCGGGCGCGAGATCACGGCTCAGGATTGGCGCCGCGCCATCCCGCTGCTTGAGAAGGACAAGGTTCAGGTGGTGGTTGTCCGCATCAACTCCGGCGGCGGCGCACTCTCCGAGATGCAGCCCTTCCAGGAGTTGTATCAGTTCGAGTACAAGCCACGCTTCCGAACCGTGGGCTGGGTCGAGTCGGCCATTTCATGTGCCGCGATGTCCCCCTACCCGATCGAAGAGTTCTACTTCATGCCCAACGGCAGCCTCGGTGCGTGCACGGGGTGGAGCGGGAATCTGGTCGCGATGAAGGGCAAGGGTCTTGAGCAGGTCATCGCGCTGATGGAGACCGCTTCCAAGTGGGGCAAGCGATCCCCCGAGATCATGAAGTCGATGCAGATCCTGGTTCCCCTCAGTTGCAAGATCGACCCTGTCACCGGTGAGGTTACCTGGACTCAGGACACCACCGGCGACCACGTGCTCAACGATGGCAAGACGATCGTGACACTCACCGCTCAAGATGCCGTGAAGTATAAGTTTGCCAAGGGCATCGCGGCGAACAAAGAAGAGCTGGCGAAGGTCATGGGCATCAACGAAGTCGTTTGGGCCGGTGCTGAAGCGACACGCTACATCGATGATCAGCTCCGCGCCTCCGACAAGGCCCACCGTACGTGGGAAACCGTGTATCAGCAGTACGGGATCGAAGTTGAACACGCGACCGCCGCACAGGATGCCAAGACCCGCGGCGGGTTCATCGCCAAGGCGCGTCAATACCTTAACCAGCTTCGCTCGCAATATCGCATCAACAAGAACTTCGGCCAGTTCACGGGCATCGATGACGAGTGGTTTGAGAATCAGGAAGACCTGCTGCGCCGTCTGGCCAGATAAGTCCTCGTTCACCCCGCGTTTAAGGCTCTCGCCGCGAAAGGACATGCGTTCGCGGTCGTTGGTTTATGGCCGGACGACCTACACTCCGGCCTATGCCTACCACGACCATCCGCACGTGTGTCCCCGCGACTTTGAATGGCGCCGACTGGAGCGCGATCGAACCGATCATTCAGGATCTATCCACGCGAACCGTCGCGACGGTCGGCGAATATGAGCAGTGGCTGATCGATCGCAGCGAGCTTGATGCCGCGTGCATGGAAGCACGGGCCAATCTCTACATTGCCAGCAGTTGCGATACGGAAGACAAAGCCAAGGGCGAAGCCTTTGCCGCGTTCATCGAGCACGTCGGCCCAAGGCTTGAAACGGCCGGTTTTGAACTCGACAAGAAGCAGGTCACCCTCTCTGACAACTTTCGCCTCAGCCCCGCGCGCTATGGCGTGCTTGACAGAAATGTCCGCGCGGGTGTCGAGCTCTTTCGTGCAGAGAACGTGCCCATCCAGACCGAGCTCGAAAAACTCAGTCAGCAGTTCGGCAAGGTGGCCGGCGCGCAGACCGTGAAGTTCGCCGGTGTCGAGCAGACCCTGCCGCGGATGGCCGCGTATCAGCAGGACACGGACCGGACGGTTCGAGAGGCCGCCTGGCGCGCCGTGGTGGTTCGCAGGCTGCAAGACCGCGATACCCTGAATGAACTGTACACGCAAATGATCACGCGCCGTGATCGACTCGCCCGCAACGCCGGGTGCGCCAGTTTCGTCGAGTTCGCGTTCAAGGACAAGCGTCGCTTCGACTACACCCCCACCGATTGCGAGAAGTTCTGGAATGCCGCCGCCAAGCACGTGGTGCCGCTGATGAAACGGCTGGATGCGAAGCGGCAGCGCACGCTCGGCGTGCCCGCACTCCGACCGTGGGATCTGGGTGTCGATACGCATGGCCGCCCCGGCCTCAAGCCCTTCGATGGTGGGCGAGACCTGTTCGACAAAACCGCGTGCGTCTTCGATGCGCTCGACGGTCGCCTCGGCGGGCTCTTCCGCAGGTTGGGCGCGGGCGAATCCGCAAGCGACGGCAAGACGCTCGTCAGCGAATACCTGGACCTCGATTCACGCAAGGGGAAGAGGCCCGGTGGCTACCAGTACAACCGGGCTCGCTCGCGCAAGCCGTTCATCTTCATGAATGCGGCGGGACTGCACCGCGATGTCATGACCATGGTCCACGAGGGCGGACACGCCTTCCACTCCATGCTTTGCGAGCACGATGTTCTTGTCGAGTATCGTGGCTCCCCGACCGAGTTTGCCGAAGTCGCCAGCATGTCGATGGAACACCTCACCATGCCGCACTGGGGAGTTCCCGGCGGATACTACACCGGTGAGGAAGAGCTGAATCGCGCACGCGCCGAGCATCTTGAGCACGCCATCACCATCCTCGCGTGGATCGCCGCGATCGATTCGTTCCAACACTGGATCTATCGCAACCCCGCGCACACGCCCGCCCAGCGCGACGATCAGTGGATCGTGATCGATGATCGCTTCGGCCACCAGGTGAGCTGGGAAGGGTTGACCGACGAACGCCGTTCACGCTGGCAGCAGCAAAGCCACCTGTTCAGCCATCCGATGTATTACATCGAATACGGCATCGCACAGCTCGGTGCGCTCAGCCTCTGGCTCAAGAGCCGTACCGGTGGTGAGTCCGCAGCGGTTGATGCGTATGTCCGCGCCTTGACGCTCGGTGCCAGCAAGCCCCTGCCCGAGCTATTCGCCGCGGCCGGGCTGAGCTTCGAGTTTGGTGAAGGTCCGATCGCCCGTATCTGCGAAGAGGTCGAGGCGGAGTTGTCGCGCTTGGGCTGAGCCGCGCTCGGCTCGCGGCGGAGGTATGCGTCGTGACCACCGATGATTTTCGTGTGCTGGCGTTGAGCATGCCCCTCGCAACGGAGGGATCGCACATGGATCACCCGGACTTCCGCGTGAAGGACAGGATCTTCGCGACACTCAGCACCATCGATGGTGAAGTGTGGGGGATGGTCAAGCTTACACCCGAGCAGCAGCACGTCTTGATCGCGGCCAAACCTCGTCTCTTCCAGCCGGTCCCCGGTGGATGGGGCGTCAAAGGTGCCACGCAAGTGCGGCTGGCCGCTGCAAGTCTGCCAAGCGTGCGCAACGCGATGCTGAGCGCGTGGCAGAACGTTGCGCCCAGAAAGCTGGTCGCTGAACTGGGCCGGCGAAGTGGAGGCTCGTGAAACCATCAACGGCAAGTCGTGTGTTTGCATGATCTGTGGTAGCCGTGTCCATATACTCGCATCAGGAGGAGCTCTCCGATGCGCCTTGGCGATCTTATTCATGGTCTGAACATCCAATCCGATTCGCCGCGATCAACCGACCTGCGCATCTGCGATCTCACCGAGGACTCGCGCACCGCGCTGCCGGGCTCGCTCTTCATCGCAAGGCAGGGTGAGAAGTCGGACGGGCGCACGTTCATCAAGGCGGCCATCGACCTCGGGGCGGTGGCCGTGCTGGTTGATGATCCGAACCTGAAACTTCCCGCGCTCCCGAAAGGTCACCACGAGGTTGCCCTGTTGGTCGCCGAGGACATTCAACTCGCGACCGCCCAGATTGCCGAGCGGTTCTACGGATCGCCTTCAAGCAAAGTAACGGTCATCGGCGTGACCGGAACAAAGGGCAAGACCACAACGACGTATCTGATCCACCAGATGCTCAACGCGCTCGGCGTGCGTGCGGGAATGATCGGCACGGTCTGCATTGATGACGGCGTAACCGTTGCGCCGGCGAGCCTGACAACCCCCCCCGCACTCGAAGTCTCATGCACAATGGCCCGAATGATCGAGGCCGGCTGCCGCGCGTGTGTGATGGAGGTGTCGAGCCACTCATTGCATCAGAAGCGCGTCGGCGCAACCGGCGGTGTCGGCTTTCGCGCCGCGGTCTTCACCAATTTGAGCGGTGACCATCTCGATTATCACAAGACCATGGAAGAGTACGCCAAGGCCAAGGCCCTGCTCTTTGATGGGCTGATGGCCGAAGGCGTGGCTGTGATCAACATCTCCGACCCAGCCCATTCGCTCATGGTCGGAAAGTGTAAGGCAAGCCTGGTCCGTTGCGCTATCGATGCGCCACTCGCGGTGCGTGGTGGTGGCCACGCGCCAGAAACACTTCGCACCGCGAAGATCATGGGCGCGGGGCGCGATTGGACAGACGTTGAGTTTCACGGTCCATGGGGATGTTGCCCCTGCCGCGTCCCGCTGGTGGGCGAGTTCAACGTGATGAACGCGCTGCAGGCCGCGGTGGCGATTCACGCCGTCTTCGGCGGCACCGGAGAAGATGATCTCTCGTTCACCATCATCGCCCAAGCACTCTCGCGCTGCGCCGCCCCACCGGGTCGGATGGAGCCTGTGACGGCCGAGGGGGCCGAGTTGACCGTACTCGTCGATTACGCACACACCGATGATGCCCTGAAGAATGTGCTCTCGGCGGTTCGAGACTCAATGGCTCGTCTTGCGCGGAGCTCAACAGGACGGAACGGACAGTTATGGTGCGTGTTCGGGTGCGGCGGAGACCGCGACCGCACCAAGCGGCCGCGAATGGGCCGAGTTGCGGCCGAGCTTGCCGATCAGGTGGTGATCACCAGCGACAACCCGCGCACAGAGAGCGGGCCCGCAATCATCAGTGAAATCATGGCGGGTGTCGCGTCGGAGCATCGCGCGCGGGTAAAGATCGAAGCTAACCGCGCACGCGCCATCGGCCTTGCGGTGCGTGGGGCCGGGCCGGGTGATGTGGTCGTGATTGCGGGCAAGGGGCACGAGACGTATCAGATCTTGCCCGACCCAGCCCGCGCAGGCGCAACCGTGACGCGCGACTTTGACGATCGCCAGGTTGCCCGCACAGCCCTGTGTGCGCGCGGAATCATGGTGCGAACCGATCACGCCAGCAGGTTGACCAGGCAAGACGAGCACGCGGGTGGGTGAAGGTTCACCGGGAGCGGGCGGGCGTGCCGATAAACACCGTATGAGTAAGCGGTAAAGTCGCTGGCGGTCAGCGTGTGTTTGCCGCCAGTACAGTTCCCCCCAACCCCTCAGGCTTTGAGGGGAGGGTGGGCGAAGGCATCTATGACGTTTTGGACACCCGAGAGTTTGCGTTCGTCATGTGGTGGTGTGTGGCTCGTGCGCCCGCCGCAGATGGAGTTGCCCAAGGACCGTCCCGTGGATCTCCCGCTTCCACCGCTTCACGCGCCGATTACCGGTGTCTGTACCGACACCCGATCGATCAAGCCCGGTCAGGTCTTCATCGCGCTGCGGGGCGAGCGCTTTGATGGGCATCAGTTCCTGAAGGCCGCCGTCGCCGCGGGTTCGCCGATCATCATCATCGATGAGGCGGGGGCAGCGGTGGTCGAACCCTATGAACCAGTGGTTGGTGTCATGAAGGTGGCGGATACGGGCAAAGCCCTGATGAGGATCGCCGCGGCGTATCGAAAGTCGCTGGAGCGCACGCGCGTGATCGCCGTGTGCGGATCAAACGGCAAGACGACGACCACAAGCCTCATCAAGCAGGTCTTGACGGGTTGCGGCCTGCGTGGAACGGCGAGCCCGAAGAGCTACAACAACGCGGTGGGTGTGCCGCTGACCATCCTGAGCACGCAGCCGACGGATCAGTTCCTGATCTGCGAGGTTGGCACGAACGCCCCCGGCGAGATCGCGCAGTTGGCCGAGATCGTGAACCCGGACATCGCGGTGATTACCTCGATCGGGCGCGAGCACCTGGAAAGACTCGGCGATCTTGCCGGTGTGGCCCGTGAAGAGGCGAGTGTGTTCAAGTTTCTGAAAGCCGCACCCAAGGGGTGTGCCATCGTGACCGCCGATGCGCCCGAGCTGAGCGAACACCTCAAGAACGTCGGCAACGTCATCACTTTCGGCAGGAACGCCGAGGCCGATCTGCGACTGACGGGTGTGCGACACGTGTTCGAGGGCTCGTGGTCGGGTGTTGAGTTTGTGATCAACGATCGCATGACCTGCCGCGTTGGACTGATCGGCGAGCACAACGCCATGAACGCACTCGGCGCACTGGCCGTTGCGCGGCGGATGGGCATCGACGATCAGAAGGCCATCGCCGCGCTCGCAACCGCGAGCGGGCCCGAGATGAGGTTGCAACGCGAGATGATCGCGGTGGGTGGAATGGGGGGGGCGGGTGGAGTTGAAGTCCTGAACGATGCGTACAACGCGAACCCCGATTCCATGATCGCGGGCCTGCACACGGTGGTTGCCCTTGCTCGTGATCGTTCGCCCGCGCCTGTTCGGGTGGTCGCGGTGCTGGCCGATATGCTCGAGATGGGTTCCGCGGCCGACGAAGGGCACCGCTCGATCGGTCGGGCCCTCATTGAACTCGGCGCGCAGAAGGCCAACCCGAAGTTCGGGCTGGTGGTGCTTTGTGGGCCAACGATGAAGCGAGCGCACGATCTTCTGTTGGAAGCGGGCTGGCCTCCTTCAACGGTTGTGCATCTTGCCGAGATGGATGATCACGCAACCCAGCGCGTCTCGGGTCTCTTGCGTGCTGGCGATCTTGTGTTGCTCAAAGGATCAAGGCGAATGCGACTGGAAAGGGTGGTTGACGCTTTGCGGTCGAGGTTTCCTCAAGGCCAACAGCATGGCGAGGTAGGGGGAGGCGGCGAGGTCATGGCAGAAGTAAAGGGTGTGCCCGCGATGGCGGGGTAAAGGGTTCGTGCTGCTCGCTTGGGATGCAGAGATTGGTTCCGTATTTGGGGTTCGGGGTGTTGTTTCGACGATTTTAACGGCCGCGCGATGCTGTATGTGCTTTACGACATGCTCCGGTCCACGCTCGTGGATTGGAATCTGGACTGGCTCTTCATGGTTCTTGACCAGCGGACGTTTCGCGCGCTCGCCGGAGCACTGCTCGCGTTCGTGATGGTGGTCTTTGCCGGCCCGCCGGTCATTCGCTGGTTGCGGCGCAAGAAGATCGGGGATACCGGTTCGACCGATGCCGAGTCGTTGCGCGCCGCCGCGGGCAGCAAGAGGAGCACTCCGACGATGGGTGGCATTCTGATCTGCGGCGCGATCGTGCTGTGTACGGGACTTCTGGCCGACGTGCGGAACTTCTACGTTGTGCTTGGTCTGGTCGTGGTGATCTGGCTCGCGCTCCTCGGCGGGGTGGATGACTGGCTCAAGCTCACCGCAGCAAGCCGACCCGGCGGCTCGCGCCAGGGCTTGCACGCCTGGGAGAAACTGGTCTTTCAGTTCGGGCTTGGTTTGCTTGTCGGTTACTTCGTTTTTAAACACGGCGATAATCCTGATGTTGCCCAAGACATGGGGCACGTTCTCAACCTGCCGTTTCAGAATACGTGGCGGCGCGTGCAGGGTGGCGCGGGGTGGGAAGCAAACTCCGCGCTGATCTACCTCGGCATGCCCATGTTCATTCTCTTCGCGGTGTTGATGGTGGCGGGCATGAGCAATGCCGTGAACATCGCCGATGGAATGGACGGTCTGGCGGCGGGCACAACAACCATCGTGGCGATCGGGATCGTGGTGCTGACGCAGATCGCGGGTGATGATGAGGTCGCCAAGCTGCTGCTTGTGCCCAGCGTGCCGGGCACCGATGAACTCCTGGTTCTCGCGGCGACTGTTGCGGGCGCGTGCCTTGGCTTTCTCTGGTGGAACTGCCTGCCCGCGCAGGTATTCATGGGTGATACCGGCTCGCTCGCGCTCGGCGGCGTGCTGGCCTACATCGCCGTTGTGGTTCGGCAGGAAGCCCTGCTGCTCATCATGAGCGGGATCTTCCTCGTCGAGATCGGCTCGGTGGTCCTGCAGGTCGGCTACTTCAAGTACTCAAGGGCCCGCACCGGGACGGGCCAGCGGCTATTCAAGGTTGCACCCATTCATCACCACTTTCACATTGTGGGCTGGACAGAGCAGCAGGTTGTCAGCCGCTTCTGGATCGTCACCGGCATCCTGGTGGTGCTCGCCCTGGCGATGGTGAAGGTCCGGTAAAGCGTGTGGTTTCTTATATAATAAATATTTAGTTATTAGTATTGATCTGCAACAACATGCGCCGCAGCAGCACCCGATCCTGAATCGACCCATGCTCGCCCGGCTCGACCGTTGCCCGCAGTCGCGCGCCGGGCCCGAGGCGTCCAAGATCAGCATTGACAGCGATGACGGGGCTTTGCGCGTTCAGACGACCCGTGGCCACGATCATGTTGCCGGGCACAACCGACAGCGTGACCAGGCAATCACCCCACGCCCACGAACGTTCTTCCAACGCAACCCAGCCGCCGATGCGAACCGCCGATTCGGGAAGTGGCCATTCGACGGTCATCGGGCCGGGCAGAATCAGATCATCGGCACCCAGATCCGAACCGAGTGCTGTTCCGAGCGTGCGGGTCTCCACCGCGTAGAGCGTCCGACGCCCGGGCGCGGCGCGCTGCTCAGCAATCGGAATCGCAGCCAGCGGCAGAACGCGCTCGGCGGCAAAGACGACCGCCCGCAACTCGGCCGTGCTAAAGCTGATTGATTCACCAGGAAGCGAGCTCGATTCCTTGGGTGTAGGCTGCGGGCTGGGTCCTTCGAGCGTGATGCGACGCGTGGCGGAATCGATGGCGATTCCCGGAACCGCGATGAGTGAACCATCATTGAGCCACGCCGCGATCCCGCGAAGCGGCCGCGCCGGATTCGACAACTCGATCTCAGCAATCTGACCGATCGGAAGCGAAGACTTGGCGAGCTTATCCGGCGCGGTTGTCGATGCCGGGGCAATGACGACCGTGCCACCGAGCGATTCGACAAATCCCGTGAGCCGATCACCGTTGGCAAGGATGACAACATCCGATGCAGTCGGGCCTTTGCGCATGACGGCATCTGCCGGTAAGAGCGCGATGCGGGCGATGTTGTCAAGATTTAACGGACGCACACCGAGGAGCGGGCTTGACCAGTTGAGGATCTGACCATTGGAATTTTTGCCCGACCCGGGCTCCGGCTGATCGGGCGCACCCGCGATGCGCTGACCATCGACCAGTTGCACCCACGAGTGAAAGACCGATGGTGCGCTGAAGTTCGCAAGGTCATCTTCGGACCGGCGCTGATCAGTGGTGACACGAACAGCGGCGCGCCGACCGGGGTTGGGCGACGCCTTGGCGGGCGGATTGGTTGCCTGAGAAGCAGTAACCGAGGGTGTGGGCTGTGCAACCAGCGGCTCAATGATCCACCCCGGCTGCGTAAGGGCCAGCACCTTATCAAGAGGAAGCGTGGAGCGAACAGGAGTTCCCCCGCCGTCCCCATTGACTCCGGCATTAGGCTCGAAGAAGACAATCTCCCCTGCCCCGATGCGGCCAAGTGCGCCCGGTGAAAGTCGTTGCAGCGCGATCGGTCGCGCCCGAAGCTGGTCATCAATCATCACCATCGAGAGCAGCGGCAACTCGGGTGCCCGCGCAGGTTGAGTCGCAGCACGCGGCGCTGCGATTGCCAGCGGCTGCATGAGCACAAACGCCTGAAACACCGCGGGGAAAATGGTCGGCAAGGTGTAGATCATTTCTGAAAGATCGGCAAAAACCGCTTGGGCATCTGTAAAACAATGAGGGCCATGGCCGTGCCATACGCCGGTCCGACGCTCGGGTCATCCCACGCACCATCTTTGCGCTGCGTGCGGATCATCTCCGCCCGAACCGCGGGCCACCAGCGCGCCCACGCCTCGCCACCCGCAAGATACATCGCCTGCACGGAGTAGTAGTGCCCATAGTGGTAGTGCGCAGCCGTATTGATGTTGTTGCCGGGCGCGGCGGTGGTGAGCAGGTATTGCACACCCCTGTCGATTGCCTCATCCTTATAGATTCCCGCGTAAAAGAGCGTGGCCACACCCGCTGCCGAACGCGGCCACGCTGAAAAACCGGAGGTCAACTGATAGCGGAAACCGCCATCAGAGTTCTGACATTGCTTGACGTACTCGACCGCCTTGTCGATCGTCTCTTTGGGCACTTCAAGACCCGCATTACGCGCCGAGCGCAGGGCCATCACCTGACAGATCGTCACCGACGAATCAGCATCGAAGGGCACGGGGTTGTAACGCCACCCGCCCTCGTTGTTCTGGCTCCGCTCGATCAGCCGCACCGCTTTGATGAGTGCTTCGTGGACGCGCTCCGAGAGGCGCGTTTCACCTCCTCCTTGCGTCATGCCATACACCTCGCCCAGAAAGAGCGTGGCGAACCCGTGTCCATACATGGGTCCGTTCGAGCTGTCGGCGGCAATGAGGCCCGTCTCGGTGCTGCTGGCGAGCACGAAGTCGAGCCCCTTGGCAACTTGCTTGGAATACTCGCCGCGACTCGGCGTGTTGCCATCGGCCATGAGGGCCAGACAGGCCAGCGCGGTCACGGCGACATTCTTCCCGAACCGGCCCGAACCAAACGATCCATCGGGACCCTGTTCGGTGACAAGAAAGGCCAATCCCTTCCGAACGGCCTCGTCAAGTTCGGGAGTGATTTCATTCTCGAGCGCTGCGTTCTCGGCGGTCTTGACGGTTTCGGCCCTGGGCTTGGCCGCATCGGCGGGCGCGGGAGCCTGGTCAGGTTTAATGACCGCGGGGGCCGGGATCGGAGCAGGCGGAGCAACAGGTGGCGCCGCTTCCGGCTTCGCACCAAAGCTTGTGAGCGCGAACGCGGCGACGATCATGATGTGGTTGGCGAGCCGCGGCGTGTTCATACGGGAAGTTTCAGATGGGATTGCGATTTGTGAATCGATCGTGCGCTCGGTACGGGCCAAAGGCAAACGTGATGTCGCGGCGGATCATTTCCGTTCTTCCGCCAGCCTGCGGTAATACGCCTCGGTCAGCGCCTTGTATCGGGAACTGAAGGGATCATCGGACCCCTGCAGCAGCATGTCGCGCACGCGTGCTGGTAGCGCGCCCCACGCCGCGCGTGCCGAATCGAGCCCGGGACGGAGCGTGCCTTCCTGCTTGGGTGGACTTTCCGATTCCTTGTTTCCATCACCGGGCTGGCTCTGCTGGCCCTGCTTGCCGCCGGGCTTCTTCTGGCTCGGTTGATTCTTGCCCTGCTGCTTGTCCTGCTGCGACTGCGAAGATGAACTGCTTGAACTCGACGACGAGCTTTGCTGCTGTTGGAGACTTGAGAGAAGCTGATCCAACCGGCGGATGACATCTTCCTGCACGCGCTGCGTATCAATGCCCGTGTCTTTCGCGGTGTCGAGTCGCTTGGCGGCATCACCCATCAGCGCGATTGCCTGACTGAAGGCCTCGCCCATCTCTTCACCACTCAGCAGGCGATCAAGATCGGCACGATTCGGATCGCCCGTTTCAGATGGTCGTGCAGGCGCATTGGTCACTATGTCACCAGGTTTCGATAGATCTACGCCGGGCGCGCTCGCGGGGCCCGGCTTGTCGGGCTTCACGCCGAGCAGATCGTCAAGAGTGGGCACAGCGGGCAGAACCACTGACGGCGTGACGGGCTTGGCCGTGGTGGGTGCCGGCGGGGGCGGGCTGGTTGGCTCGGGCTGTTGAACAGCCGCGTGGGCCGAAAGAACGAACGAAAGTGTGGCAAAGGCAACGGTCAGCATGGGTGTACCTGCAAGCATCTACGGTCGCAAATGAATCACGGACTGATGCGGAACGTACTCAAGAGCAATGCGCGACACGCGCGGTTTACGACGGACTTTCAGGAGCATCGCCGGGTCTGGGTTCATCGGTGGCGGGCGTATCGCCTTCTTGAGGGCCTTCCGGCTGTCCCGGTTTGGGGGGCGCGTTCTTGGGTTTTGCAAGCCGCTCAAGAAGTTCGGTGCCTCGATCGGCAAGCTCGCGTTGAAGCTTGGCCACATCTTCGAGCGCGCCCGCATCCGGCTTGGTACTCTCCGCCGAAGATCGGGTCAGGTCGGCGGCCTCTTGCTGCATGGCGCGGAGCAGCTTGATCTCCGCCGCGGGCGGTACAACCGGCTGCTGTCCCTGACCGCCGCCCCCGCCGCCGCCCGCCTGTTCGCGCTCGCGAAAGGGCTTGTCGTTCTTGGGTTTGTCGAGTGAGGCGACCAGCGATTGCAGCACGCGCACCGCGGCGGTCTCATGCCTGAGCACGGTCTCGGTCGCATCGCCCTGCGCCAGCGCATCGGCCGCCTGTCGTGTGAGTTCGTCAAGCCGATTGTGTGCGTACTCAAACACCTTCGCCTGTGCGATCTCCGCCGTTTCGGTGCGGATGGCGGTCAGCGACTCACGCAGCGCGGCCTGTTCAACACCAAGCTCGCGGGCCGCGGCCTTGTTCCGGCGATTGGCTTCAGCTCCGACGAGCGGAGCTGTGCCCTCACGAATCGAGATCTGCACACGCAGAGCGTCGGCGTATCGACCCTTGAGTTGCTCGCGCTTGCGCTCCTGCTCGCGCTCCGCGGCCTGCTCGTCGGCCTTGTTCGCCTCTTCCAGTGCATCGTTCAGCTTGTCGAGACTCAGTTGCTCCTGCGCTTTCACTTCGTCTTCGTTGATCGGCTCATCGCGCAGCCCAACGGCCGCCGCCGATTGTGCATCGGCCGCGCGCTCGATCAACTCGGCGATTCTCTCGGCATCGCGCGGCCCTTCCGCGGCCTGATCCAGCACACCCAGCGTGTTCTGGTGAAGCCGGACCATCCCGGCGTCCAGCCCCTTGAACGACGCGGCCTCAATCGCGCCATCGAGCGCGGCGAGCTGGTCTTCCTGCTGCCGAATCAACCCGCGAATCGAGTCGATGAGGCTGGCGAGAAAACGCCGCAGAACTTCGTCGCGATTCTCGTTGGCCTTTTCGAGATCCTGAAGCATCTGCTCCATGGATTGGATCGCCTGCTGCTGACGTTGCTGGGCGTTGTTGGTCTGATTTTGCTGCGCTTGCTGCGCGGCCTGCTTCATTTTCTCCGGGGTCTGCTCGCGTTGAGCACGCTGCGCCGCCTGCGCCATCGCCTGCGCGCCTGCCGGGTCGCTCTTCTCCAATTTCTGTTCGCGCTCGAGCATCTTATCAACAGCCTCGTTCAGCTTCTCGGCGAGCTGCTCCTGCTCTTCAGCGATCTGTTGCAGTTGATCCTTCTCATCCTGCGACAGTTGATCAGACTTCTTGCCGGTGGTCTGCTGCCCGGTCTGCTGGGTGCGTTGTTGGAGGGCCTTCTGTTCCTGAATCATCTGCTCAAGCGCACGTTTCGAGGCGTAGGTGTCTTCACCCTGGTCGAGCATATCGATGAGCTTGGCGAGTTCTTCACGAACCTGTTGCTGGGCTTCGTCGGCCTTCTCGCGCTCTTGCTTGCCCGCATCTGGCGCGGGGCTTTCCTGCGCTTCGGCCGCGGCCGCCTGACTGAGCGATTGCGAAGCCGCGTTCGACTCCTCACCTGCCGTGTTCAACGCGTCATCGGCCTGCCGAAGAACATCCTGCAGAGCCTGATCGTTCAGCGCATTCTCGCGAACGCGCTCGCTCGTGCGTTCGAGTGCTTCGGATTGCCGCGCAAGTCGTTCGGTCAGCCCTGCCTGTGTGCGTTCGGCGCGGCGTGCCTCAGCAGCACCGGGCTTCGAGACCGCCTTGTTCAGTTCACGCTGATCTTCATCGACCTTCACCGCGGTTCGACGGATTGACCCAAGATCGGCCCACACCTGCTGCACAAGCTCTTCACGCGACATGATGCGCAGCTTGCGCGGTGCCGATCGGGCCACATCGTGACGAACACCGCCCAGTTCATACGCATCGGCCGCCGCCGCGGTGATCCAGAGTTCATCACCCGGTTTCAGATCCATCGTGCTCAGGTCAAGTGTCTGGCGGACAACGATGCGTCGCGAGTCGGGCAGTGATGGCGGAATCGTCGCGGCGGGCACGAGCGAGGCGGCATCGAGACGTGCAAGCTCTACGCGGTCATCGGCCGGCTCGGCCGTGGCTCCTTCGGACGTGCTTGGTTTGCGCGCCAGTTGGCGTTCAAGACCAGACCATAACAGCCCGACATCATCGCGCCCTTCACCCGCAAGATCGACGATGGCCGTCGAAAGCACGGCCTTGTCTTCGCTCGGTGTGGTGACTGTTGCGGTCGGTGGGTTGTCCTTGAGCGTGTCGAATCGGAATGACGACTCTTCAGCACCACTGATGCCGTGCTCATCAGTCGCCTTGATGCTGAAACGCACCGGCTCAGACAGTATCCAGCGAAAGACCCACTCGGCACCGGTCGTTTCGAGCTCGGCCCTCGCAGATTCGGGCGTTGCTTCGTTGCCCGTCCATAGGGCGAGCGCACCCTGACCGAGCGCGCGTTCGATCCACACGTTCGCATCCGGCACAATCGGCGGCAGGTTCGGCACTTCTTTGTTCAGCTTGATCCGCATCGTAACATGTGAGCCGGCGAGGATCGGCGCTGGCGCCGATCGCTCATCATTGCCCGGACCAAGATCCAGCGTGCCGCTGGATTTGGCCAGATCAGGAAACCGATCCGCCAGTGTCGCGGCATACGTCGGAAGCCGCACTTCCGCGCTCGCGCTTCGCACAACTGGGGGCTCGACCAGCAGCACCTGCGCCGGTTCGGTCTGGTCATCCTCGGTTTCAAACCAATACTCCAGCACAACATCCGTCTTTCGCGGCGGCTCATCACGCGCCGAGGTCGTCTGCTTCAGCTCAACTTCGGCCGCGAGCCCCGAGGGCTCGAGCAGCCGCTCGAAGAGGTAGCCGGTTCCGGTCGAGGCCGATAGCGCATCCTGCTCATCAAGCCGCACCGCCTTGTCCTGACTGGTCAAAAGCACGCGCCGAACCGGCCCGGGTGTTCCATCGATAATGGTCCGGTAGCGTGCCGCGACACGCGTCTGATCGACCGTTGTGTTAAACCGCGTAAGCGCAGCGCGAAGGGCGAGGGCGCTCCCCAAAGGGTGAACCTCGGTGTTGGTGATATCCAGCACCCCGGTTCGGCGTGGCCACTGCGCCTGCCCGAAGGGCCACAGAAGCCGCTCCGCACCGATGCGCGTGAGGTTCGGCTCAAACGCGCCGATCGCCGCGACTGCAACCACCGCACTGGCCATCAAGCCCAGACTTCGCAGCGTGCGGATAGGCGCAACAAGTCCTGCGGCCTTCAGACCGCCAAGACGGCGCGTTGCTTCACGGATGACCGGCTCAGAAAGTCCGCGCGAAACATCGCCCGCAGGAGCTGCGGAGAGTTCGAGCCCCGAAGCAAGAACACCCTGAAGACCTGCCGCGCGCCCGGCCTTGCTCTGCTCGACACGGAGAGCCACTTCGGTAAGCGGGGGGTTGAAGCGGACGGCGGGCCACACCGATCGACGCAACGCAAGAAAGAGCGTGCCGAGTCCGACCACCCAAAGCACCGCGCGAATGGGCGCGGGGGTGCGGAGGATGTAGTCGGTCAGACCGAGCACCAGCAAAAGACCGAGCACGCACGCAACCAGCCACCCGATGCGCTGGGCGACAAGTAGGTTGCGCGCGGTGCGTCGAAGTCGGTGCAGCCAGAGGTTGGTCGAACCTCCGGATTCATGGTTGGTGGTTGAAACCTCGGTCATGCAGGATCTTTCGTGGGGCGTTGCGCCGTGAGGAGCATCAGGCTTTCCAACTCTTCAGTATCGACCATGATGGTGATACCGTCGAGAAGCGAACAGGGTGATTAGTGCCGAATTCCATAAATTCCTGCCGCTTCTCGGTTCGGGCCGTATCAGTACAAATGGCCTTTCCCGTATCCCCTCTCCCGGCTCAGGCCAGGCGAAGCAGGCGGCGGCCAATCCATTCCGCCGTCAAGAGCAAAACGACAATGATCAGGGCCAGAGGCGTATCCCAGAGGGTTTGAATATCGGGTTCGCCTGCGAGCTTCAACCGGCGGTTGGGCAGCAGTGTGGGCAGTTGGCGGAGTTCGTCGGTTGTGAGGATCTTCCCGCCCGTGGTCTGGCTGAGAATGGCCAGCAGTGGGTGGTCGGTCTGCGGTTGGCGCATCTCATCGTCGGGTTGCCAGACCTGCACACCAACGCTCAGGGTGGTGCCTGATCCGGGCGATTGCGCCAGCAAGAGCGGATCAATCGCTTCAACGCGGTATCGCCCAGCCTGCGTCGGAATCCAAGTCGCCGCAAAGACCCTCGAGGTCGGTCGGCCGCTCCCCCCCGTCCCCCCCGTCCCCCCCGCCCCCCCCGTGCCGGATGAAGCCGCCTCCGGAGTGAGCGTGAGTTCTGCGGATTCATTATCACTGCCCGGATCGGTATTGGCTGCATCGGAGGTGTCAGAATCAGGACGAGCAGACGCAGCGGCGGGCCTGATGCGCACCTTGATCGACTGCGGCTGCGCATCCACCAGCGATTGGTCCAGCAGCGTCACCTCGATGCGTATCGGTCGGTCGGTCTCACCTCGATCGGGCAGAGCTTGAAGAATCGCGGGCTTGCCCGAGCGGGCCACGCTCTCACGCCCCAGCAGACGAACGATCTGAAGCCAAAACCGCTCGGTGAAGAACTCGCCCCGCCCATATCGCCAACGCCAGATCTCATCGGTGGCGACATAGACAATCCGCCCCGCGCCAAACCGCATTGACATCACCAGCGGCGAATCGTTGACCGTTGATGCTGCGGTGGCCCGCGTACCCGTGTCTGCCGGCTGTCCGAGCGACGGACGCGCCACCGCCAGCACCTCCGTCGTCGGCTTGAGTGAACGTCGATCAACCTTCTGCGCCCATTGCAACTGTGACCACCCAGTCGCCGGATCAGACAGCCTTCGCGGCCACCACGAACCATCAACCTCCGTTTCCGCAAGTCGAAGAACACCGAGCGAATCCGCCGCGGGAGTGGCGAGCATGTTGACCGGCTCGCCCCACTCTTCGGTGCGTGCGTCGGTTGAAGTTCCTGTTGGCGAGAGGCTGGCCGCGGTGAAGGGGATCAGATCAGCGAGCGGAGTGCTTCGCCAGGCATCGGGCACCGCGCCCTCGCCACCGATCCACACGAGCCCGAGGCCCGAGGTCGCCACTCGATCACGAATCTGGGTGAGCTGTTCGTTTGTGAACACGCCGGGGTAGACATCGCCGAGCATCAGCACATCCCAGTTGGCCCATTCTTCCGGACTGTTGGGCAGAGCATCAAGCGTCTCGGTACCTTCCTGAATGTACCGATGACCGGGAGCCAGCAGCGTGACCGCCGACGAGACCGAGGGTTCGCGGATCAGGATGTTCTTGAGGTAGCGATACTCCCAGCGCGGATAGCCGTCGAGGTAAAGAACCCTGAGCGGTCGATCAACCAGCTCAAGCGGAACTTCAACGCGGTTGTTCTCCTCGACCAGATCGGCCGCGGGCGCGCCCGTGCTGGTCGTCGAGGGCTTTACACGCACAGACCAGTTGCTTCGCCCCGCAATTTTCGGAAGCGTCTCAAGGGTCGTCGTCGCCCTCCGCTCGTCGAGGACGTTGCCCGTCCCCGCTTTCGATGAACCAACCTCCGGCATCTGTTCAAACGTCACTTCGCGCGTATCGAGCACCTCGCCACTGGCAACATCGACAAGTTCAACCGTCGCCGTCGGGGCCGGCTCACCGGGCACGATCTGGCCCAGCCGCTCAACCTCGACTACAACGGGAACTGTGTCATTGATAAACGCCGTCCGCGGAGCCTCGGCATGGCGTATCGCCAGATCGGCAACACCCCGGTCGCTCCCCAGCGCAAGGGTAAAGACAGGCACCTTCTCCGCCTCAAGCCGACGCATCAGCGCTCGTGACGGTGGCTCGATGCTCCGCCCATCGCTCAGCACAACAACCCCCGAGAGCGGGCGCGCCGCGGCACGCTTCAACGCTGTCTCAAGCGCACGGTTCAAATCCGTCCGTCGTCCCACCGGATCACCGAACTCGGGCAACGAACCCGACGGCTGATTGGTCTTGCCGGCCTCCCACGCGGTCGAGTCAAACCCCAGCCAAACCACCACACGATCGGCGGCCAACTTGTCCCAGACTGGTCTGGAAGCCTCAAGCGCGGCCTTCAGTTGCTGATCGCGGCTGATCCGGGTGCCGGCTGCATCGTTCACATCACGCACGGCCAGCGAGGCCGAGCGATCGACCAGCACCAGCACCCAGTCCGATTCCTCAACCTCGTTGGGCCTGAGCAGGCGCGGGCCAGCCAGTATCACCGCCAGCGCCACCAGCGCCATCGCACGAAGGGTTCCGAGCGCGATGCGAGCTCCGCGCGGTCCTTCTAATCGCCTGTAGCACACCCAGCCCAGCATCGCGGCCCCCAACGCCACCAGCACCCATCCCCACAGCGGAAGTTCATACGCAAAGCCGAACTCCACACCCGGCTCGCCAATGCGAAGCCGATCAAGTCGCAGCAGCCAGTTCAGCATGTCGCTCACGCCGTCACCCTCCCGCCATCATTGGCGAGGCCAGCAGCCGCGATGGACCGCGTGCTGGTCGCGATATCGGCATGGCTGGCGCGGCGCGCAAGCAAAATCTCAACCACCGCAAAGAGCAGCGCGCCAATCAGCAGCGGCAGATCGATCGGAGCCCCACGCTGGCCAGAACTGAACAGACCCGCCAGCGTGCGTTGAACTCCCTCGGCCGGTGTCGTCGAAGCGATCGGTGTCCCGGCCTCCGATCCCATCCACACAATGGCATCAACAGTTCCCGAACCTGCTCCCGCGCTCGGCGCAGTTCGCGAACCTCCCGGCTCTACCACCGCGGTGGCAAGAAGCTCGCCAACGGCCTGCTGCGTCTGCGGGGCAATGCGGCTCGCACGAGCATCCGGATTCACAGCCACCAGCGCGCGGATCGTCCCGAGTTCATCTCTGGCCGCGAAAGCCCCCGCATGGCGCAAGGCCTGCGAGACCGTCCCGGTCTCATCAATCGACACAACGCCTGTTCCCGATTGCCGATCCGGCTTGTCGCTACCCGAAGCCCCGGTGGTCGCGATCTCACGCAACTCAACCGTCCGTTGCGGCGCAACCGGACGTGAACCCGCAACACTCCACCACGACCCCCGCGCCTGTCCAACACCCTGACGGATTGTCTCTTGAAGCAGCGGCACCATCAGCGGCTTGGCCGGAAGGTCGCTCCAATCCAGACTCAGCGCAACACCAAGATAGACCAGCAAACCCGGCTCGCCCCCTCGAACACCCACCCCGCCACCAACCCCAGCACCGCTCGGCCGCCCGGCCCACATGATCGCTGGCCCATTCTCCAACCTCAGCAGCACTTTGCCGCTCTCACCCGTATTTTCAAGTGGAAGCGCGGCGCGCACCGTCACCGGCCGAACCAGCTCATCAAGCTCGCCGCGAACAAGCGCGAGCAGGTCGGGGCTGCTGGTGTCGGGCGTCGAACTCGACGAACTACCCCCACCAACCCCACCACCTCCCGCGGCACCATCACCACCCGGGTTCTGGCTTGTCGGTGCTGGCGCTATCAGCCGGCCGTCGGTCACCGCCCGCGACTCTCGCGGCAGGTTCCACTCCGCCGGAAGTCCCAGCCCTTTGCTCATCGCGTCGGTCCACAGATGAACCGTCATGGCCGGCGGCGGGGCAACCACCACCACCCCACCAGACGAGAGAAACAGACCGATCCTCACCCACGAAGAGTCCTGCAGCAGATCGGGCCGGGGCAGCACCACCGCATCCAGCCCGGCCAATCGTGCCGCGTCGATGGATGCCGGGTCAATATCAACAACATCGATCCCACTTCCCACCCGATCACCCGTTGGCGAGAGGGCCAGCCGCGTCCACGATGCAGGGTCGAGCTTGTCCGCGGCTGCGTCGCTGAACCGTGTCGGCCCAACAACACCCACGCGCAGCGCTTCGCGAAACTCGATTGGTCGCCGCCAGACGTTATCCGCCATCAGCGGGTCGTTGTCGATACTCGCCACGATGAGTCCCGATCCCGATGCCCGCCCGACAGTCGCGCCAGCCACACCGCGCGCCCGCGGAATCGTTGCAACCACCATCGCGCTCTCTTGGCCGGATGCCCACCTCACAACCGTCTTTCCGACCGCCTCTCCAGCCCCGCTCCGCTCACCCGGCAATGGCGCAAGGCTCTCCGATGATGCCGATATCACCCGTGTTTGCAGCGTGGTCGTCGCGCCCGGGAGGTCCGATCCGCTGCGGCGCAACTGCACACGCACGAGATCGGCCGCACCTTCCCCGTCGCCCGATTCACCCACCACGACCGAGCGCAACGGCTCAACACCAACAATCGCAACATTGGCCGCCGCCGTTGCGTTGTCGGGTGTAGAGGCAAGCAGCTTCACCCCTGCGGGCAGGCGCACCCCCGCCATCATGTTTGACTCCGAACCCGTTCCCGAACCTGAAAGTTCAAGCGAACCTTCGCGAAAGTCGCTGAACACAGCCACATACGTGCGTGCAGGGTCCGAAGCAGACGCTCCCGCCCCATCGCTCGACCCCGCTCGCGACATGGCCTCGGCAATCAGCCGCATCGCGCCTGCGATATCGGTACGTGAATCGGTCGCCTGAACGTCATCAATCAACTGCGCAATCGAGGCCAGATTAGGGCTTGGCGGAATCACCATCGCATCGGCCGGCCCGCCCAGCGAGATCAACCCCACGCGATCGCCCTCACCAAGGCCGAGGTTCGATGTCCCCACACCCATCCGCGCATCGCGCAGGGCGTTGATCGCCGCCTTGGCCGATTCCTTGTGCCGCTGCAACGCGGTCTTGCCACCATCCGCGTCGGACTTCAGCCCCGAGGTCATCCCGTTGTCAATCAGCAGATAGAGCGTGCGCCCGCCCCGATCGCCGCCCAGCCTGCCCAGCAACGGGCGGCCGATCGCAAGGCCCAAGAGCGCAAGGATCAGGCAGCGGCAGGCCAACAGCAGCCACTTCTCGAGCATCAGCCGTCGCCGCTGTCGTCGATACGCCTCCAGCAGAAACCGCATCGCTCCCCACATCACCGGTTTGCGCCGGCGGTGCATCAGCAGATGAATGATGATCGGGATCGCAATGCAGGCAACTCCCGCAATCGCCAGCCCAGCGTGCAGAAAGGTCATCGGCACACGCCTTCCCGCTCACTCAGCGCGCACGCTGGCCCGCCCGCGTCTTCACAACGCACCGCACCAGCACCACCGCGCCCAGCCATCGGTTTTCTCACCCGAACTTGCTCCTCTTGATCACCGAGTTTCGCCGCGCCATAAAGGCCGCCATCGGCGGCCCGAGCCAGTCGTGCGTGTTGACGAGTTGGTAGTCGAAACCAAACCCACGCGTGATCTTTTCGATCTTGTCAAGATGCTCGGCAAACACCTCTCGATACGCCGCGCGAATCGCCCGCGGGTCAACCCGAAGCCGCGGCTCACCCTCAAGCCCTTCAAACGGCGCAACCTCTGAGAGATCAAAGTCCCGCTCGCGATTGTCAATCGTCTGAAAGACCAGCACATCGTGCCGCCGGTGTCGAATGCGCGCCAGAGCCGACCGAAACTCCTCCGCATCAACATACAGATCGCTCACCAGCGCAATCAGACACCGGTTGTTCAGTTTACTCAATGTTTGATCCACCACCCGCCCCAGGTTCGTCGGGCTCTGCACCGGCTGCACGCTCAGCGCGCCCACCACCTGCCGCCACGTCCCCTGCGCGCTCGACCGCTTCAGCATGGCCCGAACCTCATCGGCAAAGACCACCAGGCCCACGCGGTCGCCCTGGTGCAGCGACATGTAGCTCAACGCCGCCCCGATCGCCGTCGCATGGTCAAACTTGCTCCAGTAGGCCCGCCCATCCGGACTGGTCTTACGACCCGCGCCGCTCGCTTCAGCAAATGAACGTGACCCAAACCCCATCGAGCCCGATGAATCGACCATCACGATCAGATCGAGGTTCGTCTCCTGCTGATACTGCTTGAGGTGCAACTTATCAGAACGCCCATACACCTTCCAATCAAGGTGTCGAATGTCATCGCCATGGACATACGGACGGTGCTGGGCAAACTCCACTGAAAATCCCTGAAAGGGCGACTTGTGCGCGCCGGTCATCACCCCTTCAACAATCATCTTGGCCCGCAACTCAAGCGTCCCGAGTCGTGAAAGCGTCTGTGGGTGCAGGTAGAGCTGCGCATCCGCCTCAGGCAGCCGCGCCAGCCCGTGGCCGCGCATCACCGGCGCACCCGTAGCTGCTGCGGCTTTTCCGCTCCGCTCCGCTTCGCCCCTGTTCGCTCCAGCAGCCTGACTCCGTTCGGCTTCGGCCATGATGCTGGATGGTACCGCCAGTGGGGCGTGTGCGTGGCGGAAACCGACCAGAAACACCCCACTCTCCTTTCCCCCTCAACTTCCCCGGCCAGCCATTCACCCAACGCGAAGTTCGTGCAAAGCCCGCCATTCGACTGGTCCGGACGCGCTCCCCATCCAATGCTCATGCAACTCATCCGGAGCACGATGTGAAGAGCCCAAACACGACCAGTCTCGAACCGCAACCCGACCTCTCACCCGTAAGGCCCGACAACTCGTCCGCAAAGGTTGATCGCCGTTTCTTCCTCGGCTCAACCGCCGCCGCCGCCATCTCACTCGGCGTCGGTGCCCACATCGCCCCCGCCACACTTGTTCAAGCCCCAGCCTCGCCCGTCACCCATCATCCGAGGCCTGCGCCCAAAGCCCGCAACGTCATCTTCATGGTCAGCGATGGCATGTCCTTCGGCACACTGACCCTGGCCGATATGTATTGCCGCCTGCACGAAAGACGCGAGAGTCACTGGATCGCTTTCATGCGCCGCCCCGGTGTGCGTCGTGGCCTCTTCCGCACCGAATCGCTTGATTCTCCTGTCACCGACTCCGCGGCGGCGGGGTCGGCCTGGGCCTGCGGTCACAAGGTCCGGAACGGCTCGCTTAACATCACCGACGATGGTGTTCAGCGGTTGCCCCTGCTCATTCAGGCCTCGCAGTCGGGCAAGGCCGTCGGGCTGGTCTCGACAACACGCATCACCCACGCCACACCGGCATCCTTCCTCGCCACCGTCCCCCGTCGAGATTGGGAGGGCCTCATCGCCCGACAGATGATGACCCGTGGGTTTGATGTCGCCCTCGGCGGCGGCTCGCGCTTCTTCCCACCCTCCTTGCTCAGCGAGCACCCCAGCACCAACCTCATCCACACACGGGCCCAGTTGCTCGAACTCGACAAGCTCTCCGCCGCCGACCCCGCCAGGTCTCAGCACCCCCTTCTGGGCCTTTTCGCAGACATGCATGTTCCTTACGTCCTCGACCGCGATGAGACCATCCCCTCTCTTGCGGACATGACCCAGTGCGCCATCGGCCGACTCCGCGATCGTCCAAACGGATTCGTGCTGCAGGTCGAGGGCGGTCGCATCGATCACGCCGCCCACGCCAACGATGCCCCATCATTGATCGCCGAACAGTTGGATTTCGACAAGGCCATCAAGGTCGTGCTCGACTTTGCGGCCGATCGTGATGACACGCTGGTCATCATCACCACTGATCACGGCAACGCCAATCCCGGCCTCACGATCTATGGCAAGGAAGCCCACGCGGCGCTGGCGCGAGTTCCGCAGGCCAAACACTCCTTCGAGTGGATCAAGCGGCAACTCTCCGATCTCAAGTCATCCGATGACCGTGCCGCCGCCGCGCCCGCGCTTCTCGAACAAGCGGCGGGCCTCAGCCTCTCCGCCGAAGAGAAGCGCTTCGTTCAATCAGCCTACAACGGACAGCGTACCGCGCCATTCATGGAACTTGCAAGCATCGAGCCCGTTATGGGTGGCGTGCTCGCCAACCACTTCGGGATCGGCTTTGTCAGCGGCAACCACACGTCCGACATGGTCGAGGTCACCGCCTTCGGCCCGGGTGCCGATACTCTTCCGCCCGTCGGTCACAACGCAGACCTGCACCCGATGATCGAGCGTGCCCTCGCGCTCGAACCCGGCAAGTTGCTCGATGACATGCGCGACCCCGTCGAGTTTCCCAAGCCCCCCTCCAACGATTAAGCCTACCCAACCATTCAGCCCTGCTGCGTACCCGTCGCGATGTTCTCCCAGTCCTCCAGCTCGCGTTGCATATTCGTCCGCGCCCGCTGCTCAAGTTCGCTCTGGAAGTATCGCGTGGCATACACGCGAGTCTTGGCCTGCATCCGGCGCAGAAACGCCATCCGACCTTCTCGAAAAAGCCCCTCCCCGGCCCACGAATACTCGGCGCTAATTGCACGCCGATACACGGCATACTGATCCTGCGGTGCGCCAAGAATCGAAAGGTCGATATCAGCCACCAGGGCCGCATCGCCCCGCTCAGGCTCGATGTTGTGGCGCGTAAACGCGATCAACGCGCGCACACGCTGCGTAAACTCCGGCTTGCACCCGAGCAGACCCGCGATCATCGCCGCGGCATCCGCGCTCCGCTCCTCGTTGTCGCTCCGCTCAGGAAAGAAGACGCAGTCGTGCAGCCACAACGCAAACTCAACCCCATCACGATCCTCGGCCAGCCCGCGAACCGAGTCGTACATCTCCAGAAGCTGAGCGATATGCTTCAGGTTGTGATACGCCCGCGGCGGGTGTCCATACATCGTCGCGAGCATTTCAAAAGTCAGGTCCGACTCGTGCGCGTTCTTAAAGACCCCCACCCGCTCGCACAAGCCATCCCAACGTTGTCGAAGGGCCTGATCCATGATCGATCGCTCCTGCGGCCGGGCCAATCGTTCCCGGTCCATCCACAACCACGCACCGTTTCCGGTATCCTGATCCTCGCTGCTCAACCTGAGATCTGAAACCCTTCACGTCATCTGCCAAACAAGCCCCATTGCACACCCGTCCTGCACGCCCGCAACGATATCCTGCCAATGAGCCCGCCTTTGCCCATCCCCTCCCCAACAACCAAGCCCACACACCGAACGACCATCAGCAGCCGTGCCACGTTCCTCAAGGAGTTCATCAAGTCTCCCGGCACGGTCGCGGCCATCGCACCCAGTTCCCCCGGCCTTGCCGCCGCCATGCTCAAGGGTCTTGATCTCGCAACCGCTCACACGGTCGTCGAGTATGGCCCCGGTACCGGTGCATTCTCGCGTGCCGTGCTCAACTCGCTCGGCCCCTCGTGGTTTGCCGATCCCACCGCGCGACGGTTCATCGCGATCGAGTACACCAAACCCCTCGCCGACATGCTTCAGGCCGATCATCCCGAGATCACCGTCATCCACGATTCCGCGGCCAATGTCGAGAGCATCTGCGCCTCACACGGTATCCGTGTCGGCGAGGTCGATGCGGTCATCAGCGGCCTCGGCTGGCCGAGTTTCACCGACGAACTCCGCACACAGGTCCTTGAAGGCACCGCCCGCGTGCTCAAGCCCGGCGGCGAGTTCCGCACGTTCGGCTACCACGTCGGTCTGCTCATGAAAGGCGCGTGGCACTTTCGTCGCGAGGCGCGAAGACTGTTCAAAGAGGTCCACATCGGGCGCGTGGTCTGGGGCAACATGCCCCCGGCTTTCGTCTACCGATGCGTGAAGTAAACGCGCTCACGCCAGGTCAAAGACCAGCAGCTCGGCTGTTGTACTGGCGGCGATCTCGATCGCCGCTTCACTCTCAACCGCCGCGCCATCGCCCGCTTCGAGCGGAGTGCCATTGATCGCGATGTCGCCCGTGACCACCTGCACCCACACGCCACGACCCGTCTCGATCGCGTGCTTCGCGCTCACACCCTTGTCAAGCGTTGAAACGTACATGCGTGCATCCTGATTGATGCGGATCGATCCTTCCGCACCATCGGGCGATGCGACCAGCCGCAGCTGGTTCCGCCGCTCAGCATCCGGAAACTCGCGCTGGTCATATGCGGGCGCGTGGCCGTGACGATCGGGCATGATCCAGATCTGCAACAGGTGAACGGGCTCAACCCGCGAGTCGTTCTTCTCGCTGTGAACCATCCCCGTGCCCGCGCTCAACCGCTGCACCTCTCCGGGCCTGATGACCTGCGAGTGGCCGGTTGATCCATCCGAGGCAATATCATCACCATGCCGAAGCGCGCCGCTCACGATGTAGGTAATGATCTCCATATCCTTGTGCGGGTGCGCATCAAAGGCCTGACCCGGCGCGACGAGGTCTTCGTTGATCACCCGAAGCGTGCGAAAGTGCATGTGTTTGGCATCACGATATGGCCCGAAGCTGAACGTGTGGTACGTGTTCAGCCAGTCAAAGTCGAAATGCCCGCGATCATCGCTCTTGCGCACCGTGATCATCAAGCGAGTCCTTACTTGAACACCCGAGCATCCGCAGAGATGCGCCCCGCACCGGTCAGTGCCAGGCCGATCAGCACCACACACAGGGTAAACGCGTACTCGCCCCCGCCGCTCAGCACGTTGAACTTGCCACCGTGCCCGACCGCAAACGCCACCGCCATCGTGAACGCGGCTGGCAGACACACCAGCCGCGTCAACAGGCCGACCATCAGAAGGATGCCGCCGAGAAACTCCGTCCCGCCGGCGACGTATGCGTTGACCTCGGGCATGGGCACCTTCTTGTCTTTCAGGTACGACGCGAACCCCGCAAGCCCGTGCCCACCAAACCATCCAAATAGCTTCTGCGCCCCGTGATAGAACAGAATGAACCCCACCATGCCACGAATGATCAGAAGCCCAACGTCGTGCTTTGATACCGGGATTGCTAAAGACACGTCCGTTGCTCTCCTCCGTGCTCTCCGCCCGTTCGCCCTGACCAGGTGATGCGCTCGTCCGCGCGAGCTTAAAACTCCGCCTGCTTCGGCGCACGCGGAAAGGGAATCACATCGCGAATGTTCGCCATACCCGTCACGAAGAGGATCAGCCGCTCAAAGCCGAGGCCAAACCCCGCGTGCGGCACGGTTCCGTAGCGGCGTAGATCGCGATACCACCAATAGTCCTCGCGGTTGAGGTTCATCTCATCCAGCCGCGCATCCAGTTTTTCCAGCCGCTCTTCCCGCTGCGAACCACCGATGATCTCACCGATCTTCGGGACCAGAATGTCCATCGCCGAGACCGTCTCGCGCCCGGGCGCGCACCCGTCATCGAGCCGCATGTAGAACGCTTTGATGCCCTTGGGGTAGTTGGTCACGATGACCGGCAGCTTGAAGTGCTCTTCGGTCAAATAGCGCTCGTGCTCCGACTGCATGTCCGTGCCCCACTTGATGGGGAACTCAAACTTCTTCTTTCCAGACCTGATCGCGTCCTCCAGCACCTCGATCGCCTGCGTGTAGGTCACGCGCCTGAAGGGCGATTCGAGAACGTGCTTGAGCCGATCGATCAGCCCCTTCTCGATCCGCTCATCAAAGAACTTCAGATCGTCGCCGCGCTCATCAAAGACCGCCTTGATGCAATACTTCAGCAGCGTCTCGGCGATATCCGCATCGCGGGCCAGATCACAGAACGCCATCTCGGGCTCGATCATCCAGAACTCCGCCAGGTGCCGCGCGGTGTTCGAGTTCTCAGCACGGAAAGTCGGCCCAAACGTGTACACATTGCTCAACGCGCAGCAATAAGTCTCGACATTCAACTGCCCGCTCACCGTCAGGTGCGCTTCCTTCCCGAAAAAGTCATTGGCAAAATCAATCGTTGACGAGGCATCAGCATGAGCACCGACGATCGGCGGCGGTCCTCCTGCACTGGTGCCTGGTGCCTGCTGCCCACAGCCGGCTACCCGCGGCATGTTCACAAAGTCGAGCGTGCTCACCCGGAACATCTGCCCCGCGCCCTCGCAATCAGAGCCCGTGATGATCGGCGTGTGCACCCAGTAAAACCCGCGCTCATGAAAGAACCGATGAATCGCCATTGACAGACAGTGCCGCACACGTGCGACCGCGCCAAACGTGTTGGTCCGCACGCGCAGGTGCGCGACCTCACGCAGATACTCGAACGAGTGCGGCTTGGGCTGAATGGGATACTTGTCCGGGTCGTCAACCCAGCCGATCACCCGAACGGCGCTCGCCGCGATCTCGGCCCCGCCCTTCGGGTTGCTCACAATGGTTCCATCGCACTCGATCGCGCAGCCCGTTGCGAGTTTGCCAACCTCACTCGCGTAGTTGGCAAGATCGCCCTTGGCCACAATCTGAATCGTGTCGAAGCACGACCCATCATGCAAGGCGATGAAGCTCAGCCCGCCCTCAGCCTTGCTGTCGCGCCGCGTGCGCACCCAGCCTTTCACGGTCAGGTTCGTGCCCGGTGCGCCCTTCAGGGCATCAACGATGCGGGTCCAGGGTGTCGCTGCCGAAAGGGTGGTTGTGGTCATTCTGGTCTCAAAAAGTGTGTGTGTTGATCGATACAGGATACCCAGCCGCAGAGCGGCCGCCGGACACACCACTTTGAACTGGAGAGAAGCCTCCGGCACCGCAGGAACCGGGTCACAGGAACCAAGTGAGTCTTACCGTGCCGCCACCAAAACCAGCGGCCCGTCCGAGACCACCACGCCACCCGGCTTCTCAACCGTCAAAGCAAAGGCCGCAGGCTTGGTTACCTTCAGCTTGCTCTCGATGGGCACGATGATCTCGCCCTTGGGGGTCATCCGATCAGGCCCGCACGAGGCCGCGATGTCGAATACGCCCCCATCCACCGGGTGCTTGTCGCGCAAAGGATCGACGATCCACAGTTGGTATTCCTTCTGTGTCGGATCGTTGGCCGTCAGGCCCGTGAAGGTCATATACCCGCGCTGCAGCGCATCGCTCCACACCACTTCACCCTTCACCCCTTCAAACCCCGCCTCTTTAACCTGCCACGGCCATCGCACCAGATCGTCGGCCTGTTGCACAAACGTCGTGTATTCCGCCACGAGCGCGATCTTCTGGGCCGCGGGTCCGCCGACATTCGTCGCCCGCCACCAGCCAGCCCCCGCGAGCACCACCGCCGCCGCAGCCGCCAGCCAGCCAAGCGACAGACCGCGAGGCTTGGCAACCGGTCGCGGCGGACGTTCGCTCTCGGTGAGTCGGAGCGTTGAGACATCCTGTGGCCTTGCCACAACCTTCGCAACCCCGTCGTCCGGCAATCTTCTTGTGCCCGGGATCACCATCTCCATCGCCAGCGATCGTAACCTCCGACGCAGTGCATCGGGCATGGCTTCGGGTTGGGCACCTGTGTTGTCGTGCTCATCGAAGTACGCAACCGCGACCGTCGCCGCGGCCAGTTCGAGCCCGTCCGGATCAACATCCGGTGCGTGGCCGAGCATCCGATCAAGCTCCTGCGATTCTTGCAATGAAATACCTTCGGTTGCCCGCGTGGTCAACAGGTCCATGAGTGCATCACGCTCGCCGGATGGGCCACGACCATTGTGATGTGGGTCAGGTGCGCTCATGGCATCACCTCCCCGGTCATCGTTGCTGTCGTGCTCGGAGATTGCTGGGCCAGCATCTCTCGGATGCGTATCAACCCGCGGCGCAGGTTCGTCTTGACTGTTCCGAGCGGCATGTTGAGCTTGTCGGAGATTTCCTGATGGCTTAAGCCGTCATAGATCGACATCCGCAGAGCCTGCTGTTGCTCGGGCGAAAGTCGCCGGATGGCCGCCGCGGCCATGGCCGATTCTTCGCGCCGCTCCATCGGCCGGCTTGGTGCCTCATCATTGCTTGATCGGCTGAAGGTTGAGTCAAAGTCGCCGGCGTTGACGGTCGAGGCGATGCGTGTGCGTTCGCGCCGACCCCGATCAATGAGACGACGCCGCGCGATCATCGCGATAAATGAACGCTCGGACGCGACGTTGGGGTCAAACTTGCTCGCGGCCTTCCACAACTCCACGAAGACCTCCTGCACCGCATCATCGAGATCTGCACGGCTGTGCAGTGTTCGACGCGCCAGATGCCACACCAGACCACCAAAGCAGTCGATGCAGTCCTGTGCCGCGGTGGGGTCACCGGCAGCTATGCGTTGAAGAACGGAAGGCGGCACAGGCCGTTGTCTTTCCTCATTTGCTGCCGGTGAGCCCTGATCGACACCGACGATCGACACTAACGATCGACACCGACGATCGACACTAACGATCGACACTGACGATCGACACTGACGATCGACACTCAACGGCATGGTCTTCGATGCCCGCAACTTCTTGGATTCCGCCCCGCTGCGAATCCAAACGTCACAAACGGTAGGTGCGCCCACCTCGGGATACCACGAGGCGGTATCCTTCTTCAATAAGGATGGTGCGGGTTCGATGGTACCCGCGTTCTCCTGCCGCCACACGGTGTAAATCTGAATTTGGCAAGAGATGTGAATCGAGCCGACGAGGCGTTGCGAACTCCATGCCGCTCAGGCCTGCTCACGAATGTTCGTGAAAGCCGGGTTGTTCAAAGTCAAAGGCCGCTCACAGCGGCGGAAAGGTTTCCCCCATGAGGTTCCAGCGTTATCAGTCGTTCGGTCTTTTCGCGGTTGCTGCCTGCTCGTTCGTCGCGTCTGCACCTGCGCTCGCCCAGTGCGCCGGCACGGCTTCGGCTGTCTCCGCCGCATCGATGTCCGCAGCGACGGGTGATATTGTTGATACCGCGATCGCGGCTGGCAGCTTCAAGACGCTTGTCGCTGCAGTTCAGGCCGCAGGCCTTGCTGAGGCCCTCAAGGGTCCGGGTCCCTTCACCGTCTTCGCGCCGACCGATGAGGCCTTTGCCAAGCTGCCCAAGGGCACGGTTGAGACGCTCCTGAAGCCAGAGAACAAGGGCAAGCTTGCCGAGATCCTCAAGTATCACGTTGTCCCTGGGCGCTTTCTCGCCGCCGATGTGCTGGCCGCGCCCGCGTTCGCATCGCTGACAGGTCAGCGCGTGGATATCGCGATGAGCAGTGGCGCACCCATGATTGATGGCGCGAAGATCGTCAAGACCGACATTATCACGTCGAATGGTGTGATCCACGTCATCGACTCGGTGATCATGCCCTCGACCGACAACATCGTGCAGACCGCCGACAAGGCCGGCATGTTCAAGACGCTGCTCGCCGCCGCCACCGCCGCGGGTCTTGACAGCACGCTCTCCGGCGAAGGTCCGCTCACGGTCTTTGCCCCGACCGATGCCGCATTTGCCAAGCTCCCCAAGGGCACCGTCGAGATGCTCCTCAAGCCTGAAAACAAGGAGACGCTCACCTCGATTCTCAAGTACCACGTCATTAGCGGGCGAGTCTTCAGCCCCGATGCGATCAAGGCCGGCAAGGCGCCCACCGTCCAGGGTGACAAGGTTCAGATCACGCAGTCAGGCAGCTCCGTCAAGATCAACGACGCGACCGTCGTCAAGGCCGATCTGGATTCGAGCAACGGCGTCATCCACGTGATTGACAGCGTGCTTCTGCCCAAGGCCGTGGCCGAGAAGCTGGCCCAGCCCGCCGCCCACTGATTGTCAGACGATCGCGCATCTTTCCCTTCCTGTGTGCGCCGCCGGGCCGACGATTGCGTCTGCCCGGCGGTGTTGTTTTTCCGCCCATGCAGGCCCATTTCAGGAGCGTATGAGGCTGATGATCTCATCATGCACAAGCCCATTGCTCGCCACCGCGCCGGTTGGGCCTTCGGTCGGCATCCCATCCCAGCCCGTGAGCTTTCCGCCCGCTTCGATAACGATCGGCTCGAGGGCGCAGACATCCCAGAGCTTCATCGGCGGGTCGATCATCGCTTCGATGCGCCCGGTGGCCACGAGCATGGTTCCGTAGCAATCGCTCCATCCGCGGCTGAGCTTCACGCGGCTGTTGAGCCTGAGGTAGAAGGCCTTGTTCGGCTCTTCCAACATGCCGCGTGGGCTGGTCACGCTCACGGTGGAATCGGCAAGTGCGGTCGCGCGCGAAACACCGGCCCGGCGCACTTCGCCATCAGGCCCAAGGTGCCAGGCACCGCCGCCCCGTGCGGCCCAGACCGACTCGTTGAGCGCGGGAAAGGCCGCGATGCCCGCGACAGAGACCCACACACTTCCCTCGCGCCGCTGCACACCGATCAGGGTTCCAAAGAGCGGGACACCATGGATGTAGGATTTGGTCCCATCGATCGGGTCGATCACCCAGCGGTACTCGGAACTTCCGTCTGTCTGCCCGCACTCTTCACCGATCACCCCATCATCGGACCACTCGCGTCCGATCAGGTCGCGGACCAGCTCTTCAGCGCCCACATCGGCGACCGTGACGGGTGAGCCATCGGGCTTGGTCTGAAAGCGCACCCCCGCGCCGCCGGCCGCAAAGTGACGCATGATGACGCTTCGCGCCCCCTCCGCCGCGCGGCGGGCAAAGTCGAGCCGGCTGTTGATTTCGGGGTCGGTGTTGGGCATGTTGTCGCGAGTGTACACAGGCTGTTCCGGCGGATTGCTGCGAATCGCGAGAGCGGCAAGTGGGTGAGGGGCCAGCGGCCCGTGTTGATTGGTGGGGCTCGGGTGCCGCAGGGGTTGATGATGGCGTTGGGCGCTACGGGGGCGATCGGGGCCGGGTTTGGAAATCTGGCCCACCAGAAACCCGGCCCACCAGACGTCTTGTTTCCTTGGAGTTCTCTACACTGGTCTCTTCATATGGCCACCTCCCTTCCCAACCCAGTTCCCATTCCTGTCGGCGGCCGCAGCGGGTTTAACCCGGTGCTGGATGGTGTGCGTGGTTTGGCGATTCTGCTGGTCATGCTTTACCACATGACGGTCATGAACTCAAAGACCGAGTTCTGCGAGAACTTCAGACTGGTGCTTGGCATGGGGTGGATGGGTGTTGACCTCTTCTTTGTGCTGTCGGGGTTCCTGATCACGGGCATTTTGTGGGATGCGAAGGGGACGGCTGATTACTTCCGCAACTTCTATGCGCGCCGGACGCTGCGCATCTTTCCGCTGTACTACGCGGTGGTGTTTGTCTGTCTGGTGGTGATTCCCAAGGTGTTGCCGGCGATCCTGCCGCATGTGGTCTCGCCGCAGACAACCGATGTGCTGATGGGCAAGCTCGACCGGTTCGGCAATGTGCAGGGGTATGAGCACTGGTTCTGGCTGTACCTGTGCAACATTCCCATGGCGATTTATGGATCGTTCTTCCATGGCATTCTGGGTGTCTGCTGGTCGCTGGCGATCGAGGAGCAGTTCTACCTCGTCTGGCCCGCGGTGGTGCGCTATTGCTCGCGCGAGCGCCTCATGCGGGTGTGCGCGGCGGTCTTTGTGCTGGCCCTGGTGTGGCGGCTGCTCGTGCAGTTTGTGTTGCCGATGTATCGCCCGGACATGATCCCCATGCACACGGCGATTGCGGTCTATGTCTCGACATTCTCCAGGATGGATGCGCTGGTGGCGGGGGCCTTTCTGGCGCTCTGGCTGCGCCAGCCGGGTGTGAATCTTCCCGCGCTGGCCCGGCGAGCGCGGCCGCTGGCGCTCATCGGCTTTGTCGTCGCCGTGGCGATCGCCGTGCTTGAAACACGTGGGTCGGTTTACAACGCGGAGGTCGGGCCGTATATCGGGCAGACGCCGCTGTTCCTCACGTTCGGGCTGACGCTGCTCTCGCTGGTCTTTGGTTCGGTGCTGCTCATCGGGCTTGCCTCGCCCAAGGGCGCGTTTGTAAACCGGGTGCTGACCAACCGGCTGCTGAGGACGTTCGGGAAGTATGCGTACGCGATGTACTTGTTTCACCAGCCTATCCGCGCCATCGTGCGCGACCTGATCTTTGGGCCGATCGAGAGTGCGAAGTTTCACTTCCCGCTGTTCATGGGGTCCCAGATCTTCGGACAGTTGATCTTTTATCCGCTGTGTATCGGGCTCACGCTGGCCGCGGCATGGGTGAGTTGGCGAATCTTTGAGAACCCGCTGCTGAGGTTGAAGAAGTATTTCCCGAGTGGTGCGGAGGCGCACGTTCCAACTCTGCCACAAAAATAAAGCAAGCCCGACGTGGTGCCGGGCTTGCGGTGGGCACCGGGTTGAGTTCGTGAACTTAAGCCTTGGGGGCGGCCTTCTTGAGCGCAGCCTCGATGGTCTCTTCCATCTTGTCCGCTTCGCTCAGGGGGTTGCCGATCCAAGCGACCTTACCTTCGTGATCGACCACGAATGCACAGGGAATGCCGTTCTTGCCAGCCGGACGCAGCCATGCCTCGGGCATGGCGCGCGTGCCGTCGAAGGCCACGCGATAATCCATCTTGTCGCCCTGCTTCTTGACGAAGGCCTCGACCTTCTCAAGCCGCTCGTCCTTGGCGTCTTTGTCGCCCTTCTGGCGTTCGCTGCCCGCCACACCGATAAACGTGACGGCCTTGTGCTTCTTCTGAAGCTCGGTCATGTGCGGGATGGCTTCGATGCAGGGTGGGCACCATGTGGCCCAGAACTCAACAACATAGACCTTGCCGCTGTCGAAGCCGCTGACGGCCTCGCCCTTCACCCACTTGTCAACCTTGACGGCGGGGGCCTTGTCGCCGACCTTGAGCGTGACCTCGGGCTTCTTCTCGCTCTTCTTGTCCTTGCCGGGCTCAGCGGTCTTGAGCGGCTCGATCTTCTTCATCGGGACCGACTTAAGATCGGGCTTCGCTGGCGGATCCATCGCGATGGCCGCAAAGGCGAAGATTGAGAGTCCGGCGGTGGCTGCGAGCAGGGTCTTGATGTTCATGAGACGGTCTCCGATGATGGGTGACGAAAGGTGGTTCCACGGGGAACACCATCATCGTATCGATGAGGACCGATCTGAGCCAGGGGATCAAGAACGATCCTCACAAAATACGAATATCCGATACAACAGTTAAGCAGGACGCTCTTGAACCCCGAAGTGGCGGTCCATGGCGGCGCGGCGATAGGCAAAGATGCGCCGGAGGTCGGGCTTGACGATTGCGGCGTGGATGGCGCGGGTGGGCCAAAGGCTTCCGAGAGCGAGGGCGTAGTCAACGCGGTCGGTCATCAGGGTGCCGCCATCTTTGGGCAAGAAGAGGTGCTCGTGGTGCCAGAGGGCGTAGGGGCCTTTGACTTGTTGATCGACAAACCCGTGGGGAGGGTTCCAGGTGGTGATGCTGGTCTGCCAGCGCATGGGGACGATGCGGAGCCGGATCGAGTAATCGATGCGTGCATCCCGGCACATGGAAATGGGCAGGCGTGTGAGGATGCGGAAATGAAGCCAGGGCGGGGTGAGCAGGTTGAGGTTGGCGGCATCGGCGAAGAAGGGGAAGACGACTTCGGGCGGGAGTGGGAGGAACTGCTCGGTGAGCAGAACGTGCCGATAACCCGGCCAGTCGGCATGGATGGTTTTGAGCGGTGGAAGCTCGTGGGGTCTTCCGATGCGGATGAGCATTCCTTCATGGTTCGGCGATGTTGTTCGATGGATTCGCGGCTACTGTCTGTAGTTGTTTGTCACGTCGATCGGGCTCGAGAACTCTCCATGACCATGGCACCCGCACAACGTTCGTTTGGATCAGACGCCTTGACCGAGGGCGTGCGCGTGGTGGTGGCACCCTCGTATCTTGCGGATCGATCCGAGCCCAAGTCATCGGAGCGGGGGCGCGGCGCGGGACGGTACGTGTTCAGCTATCGCATACGGATTTCCAACGAGTCGAACGTGGCGATTCAACTGCTCTCGCGTCATTGGATCATCGTTGATGGCAATGGTGAGCGCAGCGAGGTGAAGGGCGACGGGGTGGTGGGGCAGCAGCCGGTGCTTGCGCCGGGGCAGAGCTTCGAGTACTCTTCGTATTGCCCGCTTGCAACATCGTGGGGAACGATGGAAGGCACGTACCAGTTCGAGCGCATCTCGGCCGAGCTGGAAGGGGGTGCAAAGTTTGAGGCGCGGGTGGCGCGGTTCTTCCTGGTTTCAAACGGCGACGAAGCCCCGGGCGTCGCGGATGCTTCAGTCGGGGGGGGGAATGGCGGGGGAAAAGGTGGAGGTGGTGGATCGGCCCGACGTGTCGATTCCCGGTAAGCATCGTCGTTAGGCTTACTGCTCCCGTATTGAAATCGGCTGTTATACTCTCCTAAGAATCTGTGGTCGAACTCAGGATTTATTCTGAGATCGTGGTCGCTGGGTCGGCGGCGTGTACTGGAGGGATTTCACCATGTGGGACGCGCTGTTTACCGGTCATGCAATCTGGTTTTCGGTGCCCGCGCTGATCGCTACGGCGCTGTTTGTTGTGAAGCTAGGGCTGGTGCTGATCGGTGGGCACGCCGATGGCGGGCTTGATACTCACGACGGAGCTCTGGACCACGTTCCGGATGCTTCGGAGGCGGCGATCAAGCTGCTTTCTGTGCAGGGCATTCTTGCGTTCGCGATGGGCTTTGGCTGGGGCGGGCTGGGCCTGCTCGCGGGCACCGATTGGAAGCTGCCCGGTGTGTTTGCGATGGCGATACTTGCGGGTATTGTGATGATGTACATCATGGGCGCGGTGATGGCGAGCATGTTGCAGTTGCAGAGCAGCGGGAACATCGATATCAACGCCGCGATCGGTTGGGAAGGGACCGTGTATGCGTCGATACCCGGCGAGAGCGCGGGCTCGGGTCAGGTGGTGGTGGTTGTCGATCAGCGGCAGCGAACGTACGACGCGATTACGGCGGGCACGGAACTGCCGCGGAACACTCGGGTGCGGATCGTGGGGATCAGTGGTGCGAACACGCTGAACGTGATTCCAGTCTGATGCTTGATTAAACACAATCTGTCACGGGTAACCGGGGCTCGGTACCCGTGACGACAAGGTCTGCTAAGCTGCGGATTGCCGATGGGTGGCGCAGCGCGTGCTGATCGCGCTCACGGATCGCGCGGTGGGCTGGGCACTGACAGCCCGCTACACGGCTTCGACATAAGTCAAGAGGAGATTCATCATGATGTGGTTGCTGGCACAAGACCGGGCCGAACTGGGAAAGATGGCCGCACTGGGCGGCGCGGTCGCGGCGATTGCGCTGCTGCTGTTCGTGGTGTTGTTCATCATCAAGCGCTACCGGCGCTGCCCGGCGAACCAGATCCTGGTGATCTCGGGTCGAGTGGGCGATGCGAAGGCGAGCCGGTGCATCCACGGTGGCGGCGCGTTCGTGTGGCCGGTGGTGCAGGAGTTTGCGTACCTGACGCTCGAGCCCCTGGTGATCGACATTCCGCTGCAGGGTGCGCTCTCGCAGAACAACATCCGTGTCGATGTGCCCAGCACGTTTACCGTGGGGGTCTCGACCGACCCCGTGCTCATGAACAACGCGGCGGAGCGGCTGTTGCACATGAACGTGCAGCAGATCCGCGAGCTGGTGCAGGACATCATCCTTGGTCAGCTTCGGCTGGTGATTGCGACGCTCACGATTGAGGAGATCAACCGTGACCGCGAGAAGTTCATGAAGCAGATCAACGAGAACGTCGGGCAGGAGATCAACAAAGTTGGTCTGCACCTGATCAACGTGAACATACGCGATATCACCGACGAGTCGGGATACATCCAGGCGACGGGCAAGCGGGCCGCGGCCGAGGCGATCAACCGTGCCAAGGTGGAGGTTGCGCAGCAGGAGCAATCGGGCGCGACGGGCGAATCGATCGCGCTCCGCGAGAAGACCATCAACGTGGCGCGCGAGCGGACGGCCGCGGTGCAAGGTGAGAAGGAACTGGAGCAACAGCAGCGCGTGCGTGTCGCGGCCCTTGAGGCCGACGCGGTCCGCGGCGAGGTCGAGAGCAAGCGGACGCGCGAGATCGCCATCGCCGAGCGCGAAGCCGAGACGGTCGCCGCAAAGAAGGCGGCGGAGCAGACGCAGCGCATCAGCGTGGCCGAGGCCGAAGCCAGAGCGCGCACGGGCGAGAACTCATCGTCGGCGCTCGTGGCCGAGTCGGATGCCAAGCTGGCGGAGATCCGGGCAGACACCCGCCGACGATCCGATGTGGCAACCGCGAAAGCGCAGGAGGCCATCTTCACCGCGCAGCGCGAGCAAGAGCTTGCCCGACTGGCCAAGGAGCAGCTTGCGCCGCAGGAGATCGAGAAGAAGCGGGTCGAACTCGCCGCGAGCGCCGAGGCCGAGAAGCGCCGCATCGAGGCGCACGGCGAGGCGGATGCGATTCTCGCCAAGTATGAGGCCGAGGCCTCGGGCACGCAGAAGGTCCTCGAAGCGAAGGCCGAGGGATATCGCAAGCTCATCGAGGCGTGCGGCAGCAACCCGCAGGTCGGGCCGACGCTGCTGCTGATCGAACAGTTGCCCGCCTTGGTCGCCGAACAGGTGAAGGCAATTCAGAACCTGAAGATCGACAAGATCACCGTGTGGGACAGCGGGACCAGCGGCAACGGCGGCGGGGCGGGTGGCGGCGGCCGAAACACCACCGCCGATTGGCTGAGCGGCATGGTCGGTGCGCTGCCACGATTGCACGAGTTGGCGAATCAGGCCGGTATTCAGTTGCCCGCCTCTCTCGGTCGGCTCTCGGGGACCGAGCCCGCGCCCGAACAGAACGGGAAGCCGACCACCCCGGCCTGAGTGCAGACAAAAGGCTCGGGGCGTATGCCCGGGCCACTGTTGCGCGCATCGGTGGCTGGTGCGCCATCCGACTATTGTGATGCCGCCGTGCCGACAGAACCAACGACAACTCCGGCTCGACGTTTGATCGGAATAGCCGCGCCCATCGTGGCCCTGCTCTGGGGGTTTGCGGAGGCGACGCTCTTCTTCATCGTGCCCGATGTGCTGCTCTCGGCGGTGGCGATCTATGGGAAGCGTGTGGCGTGGTGGTGCGCTGCATTCGCGCTCGGCGGAGCGATGATTGGCGGCACGAGTATGTACATCTGGGAGCACGCCTATCCCGGCGATGCCTTTCTGGCGGTTGCTCAGACACCGGGCGCGACGGCGCGGGTGATGGATCGTGCGCAACGCGAGGTGATGCTGCACGGGCCGGTAGCGATGATCGTGGGCGGTGTGAGCTTTGTGCCGTTCAAGACCTATGCGGTGACGGCCGAGGCGGCGGGGGTGTCACTCCCGGTTTTCTTGCTTTGCGGGCTGGTGGCGCGAGGGGCGCGATTTGCCATGGTGACGCTCATCGCGCGGGTGATTGTCACCAGGGTTGTGCATGGGTGGTCGAAGCGGCGCATGGTGATGCTGCACACCGGTGTGTGGGGGATCATCTATGCGGTCTACTTGGGGTGGGTGGTGAGGTAGACCAAGCGTGCAGGCCGATCACTTGTTCTCGGCATCGTCGTCATCGCTTCCGTCGGGCTCGTCGAGATCGGTGAGGTCATCATCATCCAGGTTGGCAAGGATGTCTTCTGAGAAGTCAATCTCCGCCCCATCCTCGCCGAGCGACTCGCCATCGGGAAGCGTGTGCGGCTTGGCGGCATCGTCGCGGGCTTCGGCAATCTCATCGCCAAACTCGCCTTCCAACTGCGCATCCCACTCGGCATCGTCGATCTCGATGTTGGCCTGGCCGAGCGCGGCCGCGCCGAGGGCTTCGAGCTTCTTGCGGTGGTGCTCGCCGGTTTCGAGATCCTGCAGGCGAGCGCGCTTGCGGTTCTTGATGATGAGCTTGATGGGGACTTCCGGGTAGGGCAGCTCTTTGCGCAGCGCGTTCAGGAGAAAGCGCTGGTAGTTGTTGGTGAAGAGCGCATCGTTGTTGACAACGATAACAATGGTCGGTGGGCTGACGGCCACCTGTGCGATGAAGTATGCCTTGGCAAAGGTGCCGAGCTTGCTGCTCGGGCCGCGCGTGTCGAGGATCTCGCGCAGCTTCCGGTTGAGGCGCCCGGTGCTGGCGCGCTCGGCCGATTGCTTCATGAGCGCGAAGCCGAGCTTGATGGTTTTGACGACATTCGTGCCGCGTTCGGCGCTGATGAACGTGATCGGCGCGAAGTCGAGACCCTTGGTCTCCTTGCGTAGGTACTCTTCGTAGGTCTCGGTCGTGACCAGCTTTCCATTGTTGCCCGTGCGGCCTTCGACGAGATCCCACTTGTTGACGACAATGAGGCAGGGCTTATAGGCGTTCTGCACCAGCCACATGAGCTGTTGATCGACCTGCGAGACCGGCTCGGTCGCATCGAGCATCACAAAGACAACATCGGCACGATCGATGGCGCGCTGGGCCCGGTCAAACGCAAAGTGCTCGATGCGGTCGGCGAAACTCTTCTTCTTGCGAAGGCCCGCGGTGTCGATGGCCACGAACGACTTGCCATCCATCTCGAAGACGACATCCACCGCATCGCGCGTGGTGCCGGGAATCTCGCTCACGATCACACGTTTCTCGCCCGCCAGCGCGTTGACCAGCGAGCTCTTGCCCGCGTTGCGCTTGCCGATGATCGCGATCTTCATATCGGCCCGGATGTCATCAACCTGCGGACCTGTCCGCACGCCCGGCAGCTTCGAGACCCGTTCGTAGAGCGCATCGAGAAAGTCGCGCCGAAAGTAGTTGTTCTTGGCGCTCACGCAGAGCGGCTCACCAAATCCCATCGCCGCGGCCTCGTAGCCGTGCGCTTCCCAGCGCGGGCCGTCGGTCTTGTTGGCTATCACCTGAATGCGCAGGCTCGGTCGCCCGATCTTCGCGCCCCGTTCGTCTTCATCGATTTGCGCATTCTCGTCGGCCGTCCCCGCCTGCTTGCGGGCCTTTGTGCCGCGCCCGCCACCGAGCACGCGCTCGCGCAGAAGCTTGGCGATTTCGAGATCGCGCGGCGTGATGCCCTCCTGAGCATCAATCACGAACAAAACCAGATCAGCACCCGCCACGGCTTCACTGATCTGAAACTCGATATCGTCGGTCAGGCGAGTCAGGTCGTTACCGATATCGTCGAACCGACCGTCTTCGCCGAAATAGGCACCAAAGCCGCCGGTGTCCGTCACCTCGATGGTGATTTTCCGCTGCGAATCGACGCTCTCGTTCGGTGGAACAAGGTCGGCAATGATGGACACACGGTCGCGCGTCGTGCCCGCCGTCGGGTCGACGATCGAGATCTTCTCGTGCGCAATCATGTTCAGAAGGGACGACTTGCCGACGTTCGGTCGGCCCACAATGGCGATACGCGGGATGGGCATGAGTGCCCAAAGGGTATGGAGGTTGGAGCCCTCGCGTGCCGGGAGACCCCACAAGACGCGAATATCGGTGCTCAGGCCCTCCATTTGAATGCGAATGTCGTGGGAACAGCGATGATCCGCCGCGCTTCTACACTCTTGGCAAGACCGTATAAGGAGCTCACCATGATGACTCGCGTTCGTCAGGCAAGGTTTGTCGTGGCGGCCAATATTTGTGCCGCGTTGGCCCTGTTGGGTGCGGCACGATCGGCCCAGGCGCTTCCGCCACCGGTTACGGTTGATTTTCCGTTGACGGGGCTCGAACTGTTGCCATTCGGCGGCGAGTATCTGCTCGCGACGACCGCCGCGGGCGTCATCACCGATGCTCAGGTGCGTCTGACATTCACAGCAAACGGCACGTTTCAAGCTGAAAACTTTGTCTTTGAACTTGCCGGCCCTACTGGCGGGGTTGGTCCGCTGATCGGTGGCAACCTCGGCTGGGCTGGTCAGGCGTTGTTCACGACCGACCTGCATGTGGCCACATTGAATGGCGAACTGCAGATGGTGGGCGATGGGCCGACGCTCAGTTACTGGTTCATGAACATCTCGCAGTTGGCCGAGAGCCTGCCCACACCCGTGCAGGGGGTGCTTGGTGACTCGTTCGTCAGGCTCACGATTCAACCGTGTACGGTCGATTGGAATGGTGACTTTACACGCAGCGTCCAAGACCTCTTTTCATTCCTGACCGACTACTTCGGTGGGTCGCCGTACGCCGATCTCGATGGCTCGGGAGGAGTCGGTGTGGGCGACATCTTCAGATTCCTTCAGTTGTACTTTGTTGGGTGTTCAGGATTTTGAAGCCTCGCCAGTGATGGACAATCTTGGTGCGAAGTGGTCTTCCACAACGAGCGGTAGCTTTACACGATCTTGACAAATCGTTCGGAATGTGGTCTGTTTGTCTCTGTGGCTCCTCTCACCCCTGCTGAAATCTTCACACGCATCGGCGCAGCCGTGCTCTGCGGAGCGTTGGTGGGTATCGAACGCGAACGCAAGCATCGCCCCGCGGGCTTTCGCACCATGATCCTCATCAGCCTCGGGTGCTGCGGGTTCCTGCTCATCGGCCATGAATCGATAGCCCGCATCGGTGTTGATGCCGTAGACAGGCTGCCACCCGGCGCGCCGATACCTGGCCAGGCGGAAATCAGTCGCATTCTGCAAGGGTTGATGGGGGGCATCGGCTTTGTCGGCGCGGGCGCGGTTTTGCAAAGCAAGAAAGCGGTTCGCGGCATCACCACGGCTGCGGCCGTATGGGTTGTCGCCGCCCTCGGATCGGCTTGCGGGCTTGGTCTCTACGCGCTCGCGCTCATCCTGAGTGTGGCCACACTCTTCACGCTGATCGTGCTCGAGGCCGTCGAGGACCGCTACTTCCCCGACCCGGATGATGGCAATGGATGGCCAGCGCACCGGCGGCCCGCAGCACGAAGGATCGAGCGTGTTGAAGAACCCGACCTATCGCGCGAAGCGGGGACGACGGCCACGCGGGCTGAAGATGTCGAGGAAGCACGTCGCTCATAGCTTGTGGCCGTGTGCCTCCCTTTCATTTTTTCAACGAGCGACCGTGAACCGTCAGCGCGACCTTGCGCTCTGTCCGCTTGCGCTCGCGCCGACGGCTGAGCCATGGCACGGGCAAAGCTCCTCGAAGCAACCACATTGCGGCGAAAAGGAAGATCGCGGTGGCGATCCAGAACTGAGGGTCATGAGTTGGGAAGCTCAGAGAAATCTCCTCCAGTTCTTCGCAACGACTCCGCGCACCTTGTCCGCGGCTCGTTATGCGGATTGTTATGCCACGAGCCAATAAACGATCGCGGCGGCGATATACGCCATGCCGCACATCCACACCAACTGCAACAACGCCCACTTCTTGCCGCCCGCCTCGCGCGCCGTCACGGCCAGTGTTGGCAGACATTGCATGGCCAGCACGTAATACACCAGCAGCGACCAGCTTGTGGCGCGCGTGAAGATCGGTGTCACGCCGTCATCGCGCGTCGCGCGTGAGAGGCTCTGGAACAGCGAGTCGCTCCCCTCGTCCTCCTGCCCGCTCACCACGATCGACATCGTTGAGACAAACACCTCGCGGGCCGCAAAGCTCGCCATCACGCCGATCGAGAGTTGCCAGTCGTACCCGAGCGGCTCAAACACAGGTTGAATCGTGCGCCCAACTCGCCCGAGGAATGAGTGCGTCGCCTGGTTGCGGGCTTCGAGGCGGTCGGCCTCCGCCGTGATCTCATTAACTGCGTCTTGATGCTCGCCGATGGCGAGCCGCGTGTCTTGCCCGGCATTTCCGCTCGAATGACTCGGAGAGTAAGCGTCGACAGGCGTGCGCTCGGCCTCAATGGCCAGTTTCCGCAACTCCTGCACGCGCGCCGGTGCCTCCGCCTTCGGATACGCCCCCAGCCACCACAGCACCACACAGATCATCAGAATGTTCGTCCCCGCGCTCCGCAAAAACACCTTCGCGCGATCGAGCGTGGTCAACAGTGCCGTCCGCACGCTCGGCCGCTTGTAGCACGGCAGCTCCATCGCCATCGGCCGGCTCTTGCCGCGAAGGATCGTCCGCCGCGCGATCAGCGCGCTGAAAACCGCGGCCAGAATGCCGAGCACATAGCACCCGACGAACGCGAACGCCGCCAGCGCGGGCTTTCCTGCAAAGAGCAGGCTCGTCAAGAGCACATAGACCGGCAGGCGTGCCGAGCACGTCATGAAGGGCGCAACCAGGATCGTCGCCAGCCGCTCCCTCGGATCAGGTATTGCGCGGCAGGCCATGATGCCCGGCAGGGCGCAGGCGTGCGAACTCAGGAGCGGCACGAACGCGTGCCCCGGCAGTCCGAACGGGCGCAGCAGCCGATTCATCAGGAACGCGCCCCGTGCCAGATATCCGGTGTCTTCGAGCAGCGATATAAGAAAGAACAGCAAACATATCTGCGGCAAAAAGACCACCGTCGCCCCCACACCGCCGATCACGCCGTTGGCCAGCAACTCGCGCAGCACACCCTCGGGCAGGTGCGCCTCGGCCAGGGTTGTTGCCCATTCAAAGATCGCGCCGATCCAATCCATCGGATACTTGGCGATCACAAACAGCGAGTAAAAGAGGCCCGTCATCACGGTCGCAAAGACGGCCAGGCCAAGCACCGGGTGCAACAGCACGCGATCCCACCGATCGCTCGTGGTCTCGGGAATCTCTTCCTTTCTCGAAGCACGCTTTGCGTGGTTTGATTCGTGGGTCTCGACAAACACCAGTTTGCCGCACTCGGCGCACGTGCCGCGCCCGAGCGTGTCGGTCGTCAGGCCTTCGAGGTGATACCCGCAGTTCCAGCACTTGGACGAGCTTGGTGCGCGTGCCCCGCGGTTGAACATCTCTTCCGACCAGCCACGCAGCTCATCGGCATTTCCCGGCACGGCCAGCGCGGGCGTTGCGATGCGTGCTTCCTTGATGCCCAGTCGAACAGCGTTCACGCCTTCGCCACTGCGGGCATTGGTCGGAACGGCGTCGCAACCCAGCGCCTCGCCCAGGGCCTGCGCATCAATCGACACGCCGCGCTTTGCCGCGACATCGACCATGTTGATAACCACCAGCATCGGTAGCCGCCGGCGCATCACCTCGCCCACCAACATAAGATTTCGTGAAAGGTTAGAAGCATCGACCACGACCACCACCACCTCGGGTGCGCCGAGGGGCTCTCCACGCGGCGCAGCAGTTCCTGCGAGAACCTCGCGACAGACCCGGGCCTCGAGCTGGTCGAGTTCGAGCGAGTAGATCCCCGGCAGGTCGATCAACTCTCCATCACGCCCACCCTCGATCCCCGCCGGCACGCGCGTGGTGCGCGCTTCAAGGGTTGTTCCCGGAAAGTTGCTGGTCTTGGCGCGAAGACCGCTCAGGCGGTTGAACAGGGTGGTCTTGCCCGTGTTGGGGTTGCCCAGCAGGGCGACGCGCCGTGCTTCACCGCCGGGCGATCGCGGCGTGTGGACACTGACCGGCGCGGTTGTCCCGCCCTTGGTCGTGCCTGTGCGCTCGGTATGAACACCCGGCAAATCCCCGACATCACCAACTCCAGAACCATCAGGTGGCGCGCCCTTCATCACGATCCTCACTCAGATGTTCAGGCCACAACCCGCACGAAGATTCGATCCGCCAGACCTCGCGCCAGGCCGATCCGGCAATGACCCTGACAGTGGCAGTGCCGCCCGGCCGTTGTTCCGAGCGCCACCACACACGGTTCGCCCACACGGCACAGTTTCACACGCACCCGATCGCCCAGCCCCATCGCGCGCAGCAACGCGGCATCATCGACATCAAGCCGCGCCTCGCAGATGACCCCGGTCTGCCCTTGCATCAGGCTCGTCAGCGGAACCGCGCTTGCGGCGTTCCTGGCCACTTCCGCCAAACGATCGGGTGCGGGATCATGGGCAACGGGTAAATGGGGTAGCGGACCAGCCATACTCAGAGGGTAGCGATATTGAGACTCATTCTCAACCTCATGATTTCGGTTGACACGCTTTTGCCCGCCGTCCGCCATTCAGCCGGTGAGAGTTCAAGTTGAAAGAGCAGGGGTGTGCAGAAGTCGTGGTCGTTGAGAACCGCCAGATTGGTGTCTGTGTGGTAGTTCGGGCGGCTAGTGAAGCCGACCTCACACGCGATTGCAACAACGACTTTCCCACGCCGATCGACATGAAACCGCTGATTGCGGTGTGGGCGCAGTGGACGAACGCAACAAGTCATTACCCAATAAACTCGCTATGAAGCGCCCGCACCGCGTCCGCCGCCGCGCCTGCACTCACGACCATTGAGATCGAGAGTTCACTCGATCCCTGCGCGATCGCGATGATGTTGATGTTGGACTTGGCGAGCGCCCCGAAGACGCGAGCGGCGATTCCCGCGTGGCCGGCCATGCCGCTGCCGACCACGGCGAGCGCGCACACATCCTCAACAAGCGTGACCGACTTGGCCAGACCTGGACGCATGAGCATGCGCTCAAGCACGGCCCGCGCGCGCTCAGCCTGATCTTTGCCGATCACCAGCGAGATGCCCGCCTCGCTCACGCTCTGGCTGATCATCATGATGTTGATGCGGGCCTCGGCCAGCGCATCAAAGACCTTGGCCGCCGTGCCCGGGCGCCCGATCATGGCCGCCCCGCCCACCGTAAGCACCGCGGCGTTTTTCAGCAGCGGGATCGACTTCACCGGGTGGCCATCATCACCTGTTGGCTGAATCGGAACGATCCGTGTGCCCGCGCTCTTAGGGTTGAACGTGTTGCGGAAGCGGACGGGAATGCCGTGCTCCGCAGCGGGTTCGAGCGCGAGCGGGTGCATGGACTTTGCACCAAACTGCCCCATCTCGATCGCCTCGGCGAAGGTGATCTCGGCCAGCAGCTTGGCGCTCGGCACGGTGCGCGGGTCGGCGGTCATCAGGCCATCAACATCCGACCAGATCCAGATCTCGTCGGCATTCAACGCCGCGCCGAGGATGCAGGCGGTGTAGTCGCTTCCGCCTCGACCCAGCGTGGTGACCACACCGTGCTGCGTCTGCGCGATGAACCCGCTGACGACGGCGCGCTCGCCCTTGTCGAGCAGCGGTTGGAGCGTCTGCTTGAGTTGAAAGAGCGAGAGGTCCATCAGCGGTTCGGCCTTGCCGTGGTTCTCGTTGGTCACGATGCCCGCCTGACCACCGGTGAAGGCTTTGCAGATGCCGCCGCCCGAGGACATCGCGGCACCCATGAGCTGCGTGCTGAGCATCTCGCCAAACGCGACCACCGCATCCTTGCTGCGTGCGGTCAGCTCCCCAACCGCCGCGATGCCGCCCACCAGGCGATCCAGTTTGTCGAGCATGGCATCAACCGAAGCCGGTGCGCCATTCCCGATTGCTTTGGCGGCGGTCTCGTGCTTGCTTCGCACCTGCGCCATGAGGTTGTAGACCGCGGCGCGGTTGTCCGCAGCCGCCGCATCGCCAAGATCGAGCAGGTGCTCGGTTACCTGGTCCATCGCGCTCACCACCGCGACAACCGGTCGGCCATCGGCGGTGCTCGCGGCAAGCTGTGCCGAACTGCGGATCGTCTCCGCATCCTTCATCGAGGTGCCGCCAAACTTCATGACGATGGTGTTGCTGCGTGGGCTCATGGGGGCGATGGTCCGAGATGAAGAGGTGCTCGTTGAAGCGTAAGCGGAGCGCGAGGGGCGGGGATGGGGGAGGATGCGGAGTCAGGTTTCTTTATGCGATATGGCGCATGTTGGTTCGATGAGTTCGAGGCACCAGCGCGGCCCGCGCAAGGTCCACGAGTGTTTGTCGGCATGGATGGTGGCGCGGCGTTCCCCACCCGAGTTCTTGCCAACCGTAAGTTTCAGCGCGCTCCAGGGGATGCTCATCGGACGCATCCGGCAAAGGCGGACGAACTGTGCGGGGTTCATGTGCAGATGCTCATGATCCGCGGCCGCATGGACCGAGAAGCCAAGGTTGATGATTCCGATGGAGAACGATCGAAACTCGCGTCGAACCACATCGGGAAGCTCGGGGCGTGGTGGGAATGTGTCAAAGAACGTGCGGAGTTGGCCGCGTATCAGCAGACGAGAGACCACGATGGCCATAGGCATGCTTGCCAGGTTGGCACCGAGCACGGTGATCATGATGTGGGACGAGGTCATGGCTCTCTCGCGTTACTCATGCACGCCCGGCGTGTTCCAGATATCGACCAGATCGCGGATGATCGCCGTCGCTGTCTCTGGCCCGCCCGCGCCCCGACCGATCAATGAAACCTCGCCCGCCGATTCGAGCGTGAACTGCACCGCATTGAGCGCACGCGGCACATCGAGCGGACCCGCCGCGGGCACTTCCTGCGGCGAAACACTCAGCCTGCGTGTCATCGTGTCAATCTCGCCGATCAGCTTCACAACATGACCTCGCCCGGTCGCCCGTTCGATCTGGCCCCGATCGACCGCGCGGATGCCCGTGATGGAGATGTCGCTCATCGTGGGGCGCAGCGTGCCGATTCCCACACCACCTCCCCCTCCCAGGATCGTGTTTGCAAGGATCACGACCTTGGTCGCCGTGTCCACACCATCGACATCGGTCGAAGGATCGCTCTCGGCAAAGCCCAGCTTCTGCGCCTCGGCGAGCGCATCTTCGTAGCTCGCGCCCGCCTCGCGCATGCGCCAGAGGATGTAGTTGGTCGTTCCGTTCAGAATGGCCCGCACGCGCGTGATGCGGTCGCCCTGCGCCAGCTTCCGAGCGGTATCCAGCACCGGGGTGCCCGCGCCCACGGTGCCCGAATAGCGAAACTCAACACGGTTGTATCGGGCCAGTTCGAGGAGCGCGGGCATGGCGAGCGCCAGCGGAGCCTTGTTCACACTGATCGCGTGCTTGCGCGAGCTGAACGCGGCCTTCAGGTTGGCCAGTGCCGGGCCGGGGTTCTTCAGCGCGCTGGGGGTCGATTCCACCACAACATCCGCCGCGATATCGCGGATCAATGCTGAAACATCCGTGCTCCCGAGCACACTCCCCATGCCAAACTTGGCAAGCGTTCCGACCGAGCCACCAACATCTTTGGCATTGTTGAGTGCTTCGACATCCAGCCCGCCGGGCGAGACGGCCGCGCCGCGTGAATCAACCACGCAGACCAATCGAGGCGAAAGCCCCGTCGCGGAATAAAGCCCATGGGCGCGGTCGGCAAGCATCCGCGCAAAGGCGCGCCCAACCGACCCATAACCCACAAGCACTACCCTCATCGCAGCACCTTCATCGGTTCACCATCGACACTCCGCCCGCATCGCTCCAACCAGACGATCGGGCAACACTCAAACAAAAACCCTCCCGCCCCATGCGCGATAGGGCTGGAGGGCTTAGGGGAGAGAGTGTAACTCTCTCCAGGAGAGAATGGCATGAAGCCATGAAAGTCGTGTTGAGCGAGACTCGCGCAACTCCTGTTGAAGGCGATGCCCAAAGAACCAACAGACCGGTAGCCCATCGGTCGCACCGGCATCGCCGGTTGCGCACATATACAGACGTGGGAACATACATGCATGACCAGCGCCAAGCGCCCGGGTCACATCAGACACATTCTCAACGTTCAAGCACTGCCGTAGTGAAAGTCTCAGACTCAGCACCGACGAGAACCGCCGGTCTGTTGGTCGCCAATGCACAAGCACGACCAACCCGTATGTATTAGTTCCTCGCCCACGCCGGGTTCCCCAAATTGCCAAAGTCCGAGAAGATTTCGCAAAGACGCTTTACGCAGGGCAAGGTGCGAAGTAGTGGGCGAAGAGATCAAAGATATCCTGCACCGCGACTCCTCACGCGCCTTCGACATCGGCAACCGGGTCGGCGGCAAACTAAGAGGTCAGGAAGTCGAACAGATCCTGAATCGTTGATGCACCGTTCGCGTTCCAGTAGCCCCATGACATCCAGACCCCAAGCATCTGGGCAACGACATGCGGGTGGCAACATCTTCGAGCAGCGGCTCGATGTTTCAAGAGGGTACCACCGACTTCTGCTCTGAGAAGTTGGTGCGATGTGTCGGGGGACTATTGTTGCTAAGTTCTGTGTCGAGTGATGCTGACAGAGCCCTTCTGGTTCTGTCAGCCGCATTCGCATGACTACCTATCACCCGGGACACGAAGCAAAGAACGCGCCGATGTAGTCGAAAATGTCCTGCACCGAGACCGCGCCTGAGTTGTCGATGTCGGCCGCGAGATCGTTGGAGAAGAAGGCCGTCAGGAAGTCGAAGATGTCCTGAACCGTGACGCCACCGATGCCGTTGAAGTTGGCGCGGCAGCAGGTTGTGGGGTTTCCGGGCTCTCCGCAGAGACTGCCCGCGCCCTGAAAAGCGCCGCTGCACATCGCTTGAGTGGTCACGCTGCACGCGGTCTCAACGCAGCACGCGCCGGTGGTGGGGAGTGCCGGGCACGGGTTCGGGTCGCACAAAGCGCCCATCGTCCATATCGTGGTGCAGTCTGTCTGAACGGTGACAACACACGCGCCATCGGTCACGCAGCACGAACCCATGGCCGCCGCACAAGGATTAGGCTCGCACGCGCCGCCACCGGCAAACGTGCCGCCAATGCACGACTCGCGTGCAACAAACGAACACGATCCATCCGCCGCGCAGCATGTGCCATCAGGCTCGATACACGGTGTCGGGTTGCAGATGGTGCCCGTGCCTTGATAGGTGCTCGACCCCAGACAGTTGGCCGCGGCCTCAATCGTGCAGAAGCCCGCGCTGTCGCAGCACGCGCCTTGGAAAGGTGTGAATGTGAGCACCACGTTGGCGGTGCCGGTTCCGCTGGCGAAGGCCGAGCCGACTTGAAACAGGTACGTCTGCCCAGCAGTGAGGGTGATCGTGAAGACCACCCCAAAGTCATCGCACCCGCGCAGGTTGGCCGAGACGGGCGGGCAAGTTGTGCCCTGATAGACCGCAACGCGCGAGCTGAACGAGGGGCTCGCACTCCCGCTGTCGGTCGTGATGCCCAAGGAGCCGGTGGCCGTCGCGGTCCATGTGTACCAGACATCGTTGAAGATCGAACCCGCCGCAGGGCAGCCGGTCGCGGGGAACCCTTGCGTGACGCCCGTTGTGGCGTTGGTGTTCGTGAACGGACGCGCCCCGACCACGCTTCCCCACGAAATGGGCGATGAGCATTCGTTGTTGCTCGGCGGTGTGCTGTTGATGGTGAAGCCGTTGTTGAGCGCAACGTTTTGGCCCGCGCCATCGGCGTTGGTGATGTTGATGTTGCGTGTGCCGAGCACCGCATTGGGGGCGATGACGAGCGATAGTCCGGAGATGGTCGTGCCGCCCGCCGTCACGCTCGGTGTGCCGATGACCGTGATCCCCGAGCCACCGACAACCACCTGCGAGGCGTTGTTGACACCCGCCAGGTTGCTTCCCACAATGGTGACGGGGATCGTCGCTCCCAGCGTCCCCGTGCTCGGCGAGATCGACGTGATCAGGCTGATCGCGCCGCTCACGTTCACAACGATCGTGTCGGTCGAGGACATGCCGTTGCTGTCGGTCACTCGCAACGTCACATTGACCAGCATGTTCGAGGGATACGTGAACGTGGGCTGCGGCTGATCGAGCGTCTCAAAGACCCCGTTCCCATCAAGATCCCAGTCGTAGCTCGCGCTGTTCAAGGTTGCGCCCGCCTCATTGGCGCGTGAGTAGAGATCGCCCATGAAGAAGCAGAGTTGACCGGCCGCGATGCGCTTGTTGATGCCCGCCACCGCAAAGGGTGTCGCCCGTGATGAGCCAACTCGGATCGTCAGGTCATAAAGCTGCAGCGTCTGATTCGCATTCGGCCCGATATCGACCACCCGCACGGTATAGGTTCCCGGCCCAAGGTTGGGTGCCGTCACGGTCTCGGTCAATCCCGCCGCGTTGATGTTGGCGGCGATGATGACCGTTGTGCCCGCGCTGTCGCGGAGTTCGACATCAAGATTGCCCGCCTGCGAAGCATTGACCGCGGCCGTGGTGCCGTTGCACCCGTTGGCCTGTTGCCCCTGCGTGTACGTCCCGCCCACGGGCACCGCGGTGATGACCACGTTCTGCGCCGAGCCAAGCGTGAACCTGAACCAGTCTTCCTGCGAGCCTCCAAACCCGCCGACACCGTTCGTCGAAAGGTTGCGCTCGATGATCGACTTGACCGTCGGAGAAGTAAGGTTGCCGAAATCGCGTGCATTTGCGGCGGAAGTGTTCCCGGCGAATCGATCGCCGTGGTTGCGCTGCACGCCGCGAATCTCGTCGATCTGCACCGCATCAAAGTTGCTGCCCGCAAAGGGCTCCATCAGCTTGGTCCCATTGCACGGCACGCTGTGAATGAACCCCAGCCCGTGCCCGTGCTCGTGCGAGACCACGTTCCGCAGAAATCGGTAGTTGTTGGTCGTGTTCCACATGCTCTGCGTGACAAGATCATCCGAATCGATCGTCATGTCGCCGCCGTTGGCGGGAAAGACGTTGTACGCCAGCACACCGCCGATCCCATCTTGAGGAATGGAACCGATGCGGATATCACCCGCCGCGGGCGCGCTGGTTGAGAAGGAAAAAGACCCGTTGTTGTCCGAGACTTCGTTGTACGTCAGCCCGCTGAAGCGCTTCCATGAGGCGAGCGCCTGGCGCATGTACTCGCGCCCGCGGTCGGAGTTGGTCGCGCCGAAGCGGGCCGCGATCAGTGCGTTGAGGTTGTTGCCCGAGGTCGTATTGCCCCACGCCACACCATCAGCGGGAAAGCTGTAGCGAAGGGTGGTGCGGACAGCCCGCCCCGAAGGCCCGAGCGCCGAGTTCCCGGTCCACGCGGTTGAGTCAACAAAGAACCGATCGCCATTGACAAACATGCCGGGCGGCAGCGTGTCGTACATCGCCGCGATGCGCGCCAACTGTTCGGGTGTGGAGTTGGGAGAGAAGCACAGGGAACTGGTGCGGACCTGCTCGAGCAGGCGGGCACGCCGCGCCTCCGAACCAAGCGCCGACTCCGAAGCACCCGGCGCGTTGTCGGTCGTTTGCAGCAGGGCGGCCAGTGTCGATTCACCCGTTGATGATGGCAAGCACGGACCGCTGGCCGCGGCCGCCGCACCCGTGCCGAGCAGGGCCAAAACCGCCAACGAACATCCTCGCGACCACCCGCGCCTCAACCCGCGCCACGTTCCTGACTTGATCACGTCAAAACTCCGCGAAGATCGATCTGAATCGGCAAGCACGCCGGAAACCAAGCGAAGAGTTTCGCCCATTGAACATTGAACCATCGCTATACGCAAAGAGCAACCGCAAGGGTCCATCAGCGGCATGGCCGACCCATGCCGAGCATGCCGTACAAAAAACGTCCGTCAAGATCAGCACCCGGCAAAGTAGGCGGTAAGAAAGGCGAAAACATCATCGATTAGAATCCCGGGAGTTCCGTCAAAGTTCGCGGCTGGATCACCAGTGAACCAGAGCCCGAGGAAATCGAAGATGTCTTGAACGGTAAGCCCGCTCTGTCCATTCACATCGGCCTGGCAGCAAGTGGCGACTGGGCATGTGGTGCCGCTCCCGCCCCAACGACCGTTGCACGAGGCTTGCGGTGCAATGCTGCAAATGGTGCCCGCGCAGCAGGCGCCGATCGGCAATGGGCATGGGTTAGGGCTGCAATCGGAGTTTGGACCTCGGAAGTTTCCATTAGCAGTTGTACACGCACTCGAGGTATCGACGAAGCAGTTTCCTGCGGATAAACAACACGCGCCGTTGAACACAGAGCAAGGGCTTCCGCCGCACGTTGAGTTCCGGCCCAGGAACGTTCCACCAGCAGCAATGCACGCAGCTGCCGTGATGGGGATTGCACCGCTGCACGCTGCGCCAACGCAGCACGCCCCATACACCGGACAAGGATCGGGAACGCATGTTCCGCCTGCCGTAAAGCCGCCATTGCAGTTCGACTGTTGCGTCATGACACATGAACTGATCAAGCAGCACCGCCCCATTGGCGGCTGCGTACAAGTCTGCGTTGCGCACGTCGTGCCCGCACCAGCAAACACGCCACCCGTTCCGGCACACACCGCAGATGTGACGTTCGCACACGAACCATCGAACGGATCACAGCAGGCGCCCATCGGCTGTGCGCACATCACCGCGGCACAAAGAACAGCATCGCCCGAATAGATCCCCGTCACCATATCGCAGTCAGGACGCGGCCTAAACGAACACGTGCCATCAGGCGCGCAGCACGCACCCATGTTGGCCGTGCAGGTGAGCGAGCCGCACATCTGCGCGGTCCATACACCAGGGGGTAAGCAGAGATCAAGGGTGGTCATCTCACAAGCACCGGTCACCGGATTACAACACGCCCCCTGAGTCGTCACAGGGCAGTTTGCCGTCGCGCACACCGTCTGCGCACCCCGATACATGCCACCCGCGGTCGCGCAGACACTCAGAGTGGTGGGCATCCCGTTCCCAGCAATGCCGCAGGTGCCATCGGGAAAGCAGCACGCGCCCGTCGGTGAGGGGCACCCGCCGCAGACCGTGCCGCGGCCCTGAAAGGTCTCCTGATTAGCATCGCAACCAGCCTCGGCCACCAGTGTGCAGGCCCCGGTCGCGCCGTTGCAGCACGCACCAAACAGAGGCAGCAGTGCAAGATCCACCCACCCATTGCCGCCGGTGTTCTCAACCGTGCTGCCCACGCGAAAGAGCAACTGATCCCCGTCATTGACATCAAACGAGAAGGGGATCCCATCAATGCCACAGCCGACCAGACGGTCAAACGGCGGCCCGAGCGTCAGGGCGCCGCAAGTCCAGGTTCGATAGACGGCCACGCGCGAGCTAAACAGCGGGAGCGAGTTGGTCGAGACCGTGAGCCTGCCCGTCTTGCGAACTTGCCACCGATACCAGACATCCGCAAACATCCCGATCGGGTCACACGGTGTACCCGCAAACTCCTGCGGAAAGGTCCGATTCGCATCGGTGTTGTTGAACGGATGCGAGACCACGCACACGTAGCTCGGTGCGCCTAGGTCAACCATCGGCATGGTCCACTCAACCGAGTTGTCACATAGATCGTTCGCTGGCGGCATCAACATCCGCCGCACCTCGAACGCCGGTGCCAGTGTGTCGGTCGTGGTCCCATCGGTCACACGCAGATCGCGAAAGCCCAGCGGGGCCGATGACGCGATGGTCAAGACCACACCATCGATCTGCGTGCCGCCGCCGCTGACCACGATCCCCGATGGGGCCGAGAGCGTGATACCCGTGCTGCCCGGCAGCGAGATCTGCGAAATATCGGAGACCGCGCCCAGATTCAGGCCGGTGATCGTCACGGACAAGGTCTCGCCCTGGCGACCGGAGTTTGGCGTGATGGCCGTCACCTCGATCGGCACACCGGTCACGGTGACCATGATGGTGTGCGTGTCCACCAATCCGTTGTCGTCGGTCACACGCAGCGTCGCCGGAAAGACACCGTTCGCTGTGTACGTGTACACCGGCTGACGAAGCAGCCCCGGCGGCGAGAGCGGCGTGGGCGGAATGGCGACCGGATCAACCGGGTTATTGGTGATCTCAAAGACCCCATCGGCACCCGGCACGCCACCGACACCAGTGATATCCCACTCAAACTGCTGCGTGCGCAGCGCGATTCCGGGCTCGCGCGCTCGAGAGAGCAGGTCGCCGATAAACGAACACGGCTCATTCACCGCGATGCGCTTGTTGATCCCCGCCACGGCCAGCGGCGGATACTTGAACTGCTGGGCCGCCGTGGTTGGACTGCCGACGCGGATCTCAAGATCATAAAGCTGCACGGGCTTGGGCTGGGCCACGGCCGCGCCCGCATCCCACACACGCAACAAATACGTGTTCGCCAACAGGGGGCCAAAGAACGTCCCGCTCGCGAACTGCACCTGTTCCAGTTGACCTTCCACCGCCGACTGACCTGCACCACCCAGGACGGTGGAAAGATCGACAGCGCGATATAGCTGGAAGTTCAGATTGCCCGCGCTCTGCGCCGCTTCAAGGGCGATTATCTCGCCAGCGCACGCATCGTCGGTCATGTCAAGAGTCTGCGGCCCATTGGAATAGGTGCCCCCGGTCGGCCGAACCGTGATGCGCACCGGTTGGTTGCTGTCAAGCCTGAACTGGAACCAATCCTCACCCGTCGGGTTGGTCGATGAATCGCTACGAATCGCCGGTCCGTTGGTCGAGAGGTTCTGCTCGCGAACCGAAACGCCCATATCGCCCGCCGCGTTGGAGAGCGGGCCGTAATCACTCGTAAGGTTGTACGCCGTGGCTGAGGTGTGGTTGGGGGCGAAGCGGTCGCCATACATCTGCTGCGCGCCGCGCAGATCATCGATCTGCGGCCCGTCATATACCGACGAGCTGAACGGCTCGAGCAGCTTGGTCTGGCTGCACGGCACACTGTGCAAAAATCCAAGCCCGTGCCCGTGCTCGTGCGCCAGCGCGTTGCGGAAGAGGCGGAAGTTGTTGCTCACCTGAAGCCTGTACTGCGGAAAGAACGACGAGTTGATCGCCATGTCTCCGCCCGAGCCCGGCAGAAAGTTGTACGCCAGCACACCGCTGCCCGTCGACTGGGCAAACGCGCCGAGGCGGATATCGCCGTTGCCCAGCAACAGCGAAGTGGGGGGTGTTGAGGGCCCGTTGTTCAATGGCTCGTTGTTGTCATTGAGTTCTTCGTACGTCACCGCGCAGGCGAGCGTCCACTGCGCAATCGCCTGACGGATCAGCTCGCGCCCGCGATCAACACCGCTCTCCGGAAACATGTCCCGAAGCTGCTGCCCGAGATCGTTCGTCTGGCCTCCCGTGCCCCACGGCACACCATCGGCAGGAAACGAATAGGTCAGGCGAATGCGCGTCGCCGGCCCCAGGATCGTCGGGTCAACCGGAATGGTCACCGCGGGCACACCAACCGCAGGCTCGCCGCTCCAGATGTCAGTGCCGGTGAAAAACCGGTTGTTCAACCCGCGTGCCATCACCAATCCGGGCGGCAACGCTCCGTACATCGTGACGATGTTCTCAAGCTGCTCGGGTGTGGGGTTCTCAACAAAGCAGTGCGTCGCAATCCGCAGCTGCGCCATCAGTCGATCACGCTCCGCCGCCGAATCCTTCCCTTCCAACTCCGCGCGACGATCCGAAGCACGCAACAGGGCTTCGAGCACCGAGCCGCTCTCGGGCGAGGCTCCCTCATCCACGATCGACGACTGTGAACGCAGGTCCTCCGACCAGGCCCCACGAATCGGCGAACCGGCCGCCGATCCACAGATCGCGCCCACCGCGCTGGCCGAAAGGACAAGCCCAGCCAACCTGCCCACTGTCTTCATGCCACGCTTCTTCATTGTTGATCAGCCCATTCACATGCCGAACCGCCCGCCGAGCCCATGCCGAACCCGCCAACCGTGGCCTTCACAAGACCACCTCATCGGCTCGCGGCCAGCAAAACCCGCCCCCCGGCGTCTCCTCCGCCCCCAAACTGTCTATACGTCCCGAACCACACCCCCGGACGCACCATCTCCACTTTCTTTGCACGTCCCAAAACCCGGTGGCACGGGCTTCCAGCCCGCCGATCTCGAGGTCTGAAACAGACACTAACTCCCGCACCCCGCAAAGTAAGCCGCCAGAAAGTCAAAGATGTCCTGCACGCTGATACCCCCCGTGCCGTTGAAGTCTGCCTCGGTGCTTTGGGCAAAATAGCCCGCGAGAAAGTCGAAGATGTCCTGCACCGTCACAGGCGGGCCGGAGTGGTTGAAATCGGCAGGACAGCACGAGTCGGGCGTCGTCAGGGTGCAGAGTTCGACCACCACAAACTCATTCGCCTCAACGTTCCCATTGGCCGCCATGCTTGCCGGGCACTGAAACGCACTGATGAGCGCACCCCCATTGGCAGTGGCAAAGGGCATCAGGGCCAGGGCCACGCGGTCGGGTCGTGCCCCAAACCGCGCGACCAGATCAATCGTCCCCTCCATCACGCCCCCGTTGGCACCCGTCGCCGCCTGCACACTCGCGCTGGTCGAAACGCCCGCACCATCAAACCACCATTCGTAGTCGTTGTCGTTCTCATCCGCAAGAAAGAGGTCCCAACTCGCGACTTGCCCGCCCTTGGCCCACGGTGAAGCACGCAGCACGCCCGGCGTTGTCGGCGGGCGACCGAGGGCGATGAAGTGATCGTTCCCCTCACCCGCATCGGGCGCAGCGACATACAAAGTGTTGCCGCGAAGTCCGACGCGAATCCAGACTCCGTTGTTCGCAGCGACTTGCGTCGTGCCGGTATCCAGCACACCGTCCATCACCCAGTTGATGGGCGGTGCCTGACACGGATTCGGTGAGCAGATCCCGCCCGAGGTCCAGGTCGCCGCACACGCCGCTTGGGTGACGATGGTGCAGAGCGGGCCCGCGCAACACGAACCGGTCGGGTTGGGGGTTCCGCCCGTCACGGCGAAGTGCCAGTCGGCCCCGCCGTTGTTGTCCCAGGTGCCGGCATTATTGTTGAACGCCAGGTCAACCTGCGTCGCGTTGGTGTTGACAAGCACGCCGCCTTCCCACCGCATGCTCGTCGCGTTCCAGGTCAGAGTGACATCCGGGGCAATCACACTGGCCCAGGTGTTGAACCCGACGTGCGCTTTCACCACCGGCGCACCGGCAAGGTTGCGGCCCGCTGGGTTGTACGTGATCGTCACGTTCTGCCCCGCGATGGCCGGCTCAGGCGTGATCGTGACCACACCTCCGCCCCCACCCACCGGCGCGCCCGAGCCATCGCCGATCCACACATGTTGGATCGGTGACCTCTTGATGTTCCCCAGTGTGTCCACCGATTCCACATAATAATCGATCAGCACCGAGCGCAGTCCTGTGACTTGCACCGAGTATTGGTCCGCGATGTACGTGGGCAGCTCGAAGAAGTTGATGCTCGGGTCATTGAGCACATTGCCCGTCGGGAAGATGCGCCGTGTCATCGCCAGGCTCTGCCACGCCCCGACACTCGCGCCCCCCGTGTACGTCTCATTGTCGTTCGCGCCAGCGCCGGGTCCTGGCATCTGCCCATCCCCATCCACCCGATACTTCAAGGTCGTTGACGTGATTCCCGCAACATCGTGGGCAAATGTCCACACCCAGAAGTCCCCGTTGTTCACCACCTGCTGATAGCGATGCGCTGGCCCAAAGTTGGTCGAGCCGGGGTTCCACGGCCATCTCTGTGGCAGCCAGATCGTCGGCGCCGTGGTGTCGAACGCGCCGCCGGGTGGCGAGGCGATCACCGCATCGGCATGTTGCACAGCCTCGTTGCACGCAATCGTCGGCTTCACTTCCATATCCACGGCGGTTCCGTAATACATGTACCCGGAGTTCAGACTCCCCAGAAAATAGTGCCACGCGCGCTCCGCGCTGTTGGCCGCTGCGCCAGCGTTCAAAATGTCGTTGATGTCCACTGTCTGACCACCCGAGATCGTCAGTTGCTCGGCCGTATCCACGCGGTTCTGGGCCGCGGTGATCACCGCCCAGTTGCGCTCATCCTCGGCCCACCCATTGGCAATATCAACCTGCCCGCTCGCGTTCACCAGCGGCCAGTTCCAGTTGAGAAACTGCGGCGCTCCAAAGTCGCCATCCGCATTCACCCACGCCCCATCTTCAACGTGAACAAACGCGCCCGCAGGCACAGGATGGTCCGCAAGGTAGCGCTCAACCGTGCTCGGCACATACCCGCCGATCGAAGCCTGCGCAGCAAGGTTCGGCGTCGCTTCCATGTAGTAGGAATATCCGCCCCCCCATGCATTGTCCCCATCGTGCGCCAGAACCGCAAGCATCGGCCGGCTCGGGTCGTTGCGGGCTTGCAACGTATCAAAGTAACTCGTGCCGATCGCCGCGTATCCGTCCTTCCATCCGAGCGATTGCGAACACGGCACCACGATCATGCTGTGAACCACACCCGTCGCCGGATCAGCATACCGCGCGCGTTGCGGCGTAAACGCCAGCGGATACGCCTCGGCGGGCGAACACCCGCGATCAATCTGAAGTCGCAGGTAGTTGGCCGCCCCCTGCGCGCTGTTCACCTGATCGGCCTTGTTCGGCGGGTCGCAGTTGATCCCGCCCGAGCCAAAGACCACAGGAAAGTCCGCGCACGCGCGGCTGATTTTCTCGCCGGAAACAAATGTCCACGCCAGCCCCTCTTCAACAAACGGCTTGATGAGCCGCGTCGAGAAGGCCATCTCGCTCGGAAAGATCCCGCGCGAGAGGTTGGGTGTTGTGCCCCAGGTCGAGGGGTAAATCGCCTTGTAGAGTTGAATCTCCTTCCGCACGGTGCTCTCTTCGCAAAGCGGGAGCAACGCGTGGTGGAACGAGAACAAAACAATATCGCAGCGCGTCTTGCGTTTGGCTGGGTCAGGGCTTGAGGTCTGCCACGATCGCGCCTGCTGGAGCGCGCCATTCCAAGTCGGTGAATACCCAAGCTGATTCGCACCGCCCAGGCTCTTGATGTTCTCAATCAGCCCGCCTGAGTAGGTGACCTGCGCACCCGCCTCGGCGTTGCCACTGATCGCACCGATCGAATCGCGCAGGCGATATTGATACGCCGCCACACGATCGGCCAGCCCGAAGATCTCGACCAGGTTGTTCTCCGGATGGGTCGCTCCGCCATTCTTCCGCTGGATCGACTCCCACGCGCGCTCATACCGATCCGATCCAGACACCTGCTGGTCTGGCCAATAAATGGGCTGCTCAAGGTGCCATAGATACGTGTAGTGAACCTTCTCTTGTGCCATGGCCGCGGAATTCCCGCCGCCCAGCATCGCAGTCAGCAACGCCACGCCCCGAACAACGCGGTACAAACGGCTTCGATTCGTCATGGTGATGGGTTTCCTGGTGGGCTCAGGCCCAGTCTAACGCCGAACAGCGGCGCTGCAACGCCAACTTTGCGCCATAATTTCGCAAACTAATCGAATTCTCACCCCCCATATCAAGTTTCTGTATTGAATCTCCTTGCATCAGGAGCAATGACGTGCTAATTTCCAACCAACTGGTTCGGGGGAGAGAGAAGAACCCCTAAACTTGGATGTTGATGGGCTTCAGCCGATGGGCTTCAGCCGATGGGCTTTAGCCCCCCCGCGATGGGTGGTGTGTGGCGCATGGTGTTTGGCGCCCTCGCGGTTCCAGTCATTTAGTAAGGGTGTTTCCTCCCCGTAATCTCAACTTGTGCTGGCCGTCTGTGCAAAACGCCGGAGTGCGTCTTGCGACCGACCTTGAATCCTGCCAGTCTTTGACCGAAGTCCGGAGCCCGGCCTCTGCTGTAAGCCGGTTTCCATCAAGGACTTATAATCTCTGCGTCTTGTCCCATCAGCCTGCCGGCGCCTCACGGTTTGACGCTCGCTGATGTACGGACTCTCTCTCGCCGGGGTGGCGAAAGCCCCCCGGCGGGTTTATTTTTGGACCGAACCCTTCGGCTTGCCTTTGCGAGCGTTGTGGCAAGATTCTCCATCTTGCACATATTTTCACGGGTTCTTCTACCAATTTCCCCATCGGGCGGGTATCTTCACCAATGCGTCGCTTGTGCGCCGCCCGTGACCAAAAAGTCATGAGAGTACCCACGGTCTTGTCTCCACCAGGTCCGTGGGTTTGCTGTGGCTGATCGGTTTGGATCCACGTGCTCGCGCACGCGCCGGTTCACTCGCGGCGCAGCACGACCACATCCTCGGGCCGCGCGCTCAGGCATACGCGCTCCCCCATTCGGCTGGTATCATGCGGGTTGAGCTGCGAAACCTTCACGCGCACGCCCCCAGGCAACTCCACCACCAGTTGGGCTGTCTCACCGAGATAGGTTGTGCTTTCAACACGCCCTACCAGGTTGTTGGTCCCATCGCGCGCGTTGATCTGAAACGCTTCGGGGCGAATCGAAACCACCCTCTCGCCAGTTTCTTGCGTGGCTTCGTGCGTGGACGCATCGGCCGTCGGTCTCGCCAGCAGCCTCCCGGCCGCAGTCTCCACCGAGACGTGCTGATCTGTGCGATCAACGATTCGTGCGGGAATGAAGTTGGTTTCGCCAAGAAACTCGGCAACAAACATTGATGAGGGTTGTCGGTACAACGCGCTCGGGCCACCCACCTGCACGATGCGCCCCCGGCTCACAATCGCCACCCGATCGGCCATCGAGAGCGCTTCCTTCTGATCGTGCGTCACATAAATGCCCGTGATCCCCGACTGCTTGCAGATCCTGCGGATCTCCGCCCGCAACTCAATCCGCAGCTTTGCATCCAGATTCGAGAGCGGCTCATCAAGCAGAAGCACATCCGGCCGAATCACCAGCGCGCGGGCCAACGCCACGCGCTGTTGCTGACCGCCCGAGAGCTGGTTCGGCTTTCTTTGGGCATATGGGCCCATCTCTACAGCATCCAGAGCCTCCGCCACGCGCCGGTCGCGCTCCTCCGCCGCAACCTTCCGCACGTTCAGCCCAAAGGCCACGTTCTGCGCGACCGTCATATGCGGCCAGAGGGCATACGACTGAAAGACCATCCCCGTGTTCCGCTTGTTCGGTGGAACATCCGTCATGTCGCGCGCGCCCACGACCGCCCCGGTTGCCGGATCGACCTTCTCAAACATGATCGTTCCCGAGCTCGGTTCGAGAAACCCCGCGATCATGCGAAGCAGGGTCGTCTTGCCGCACCCCGAAGGCCCGAGCAGAAAGAACAGCTCGCCCGCGTTGATCGTCAGGCAGGCATCATCAACAGCAATGGTGTGCGCGGGGGTCTGGACCGGCGCGGATGACCCCGCCTTGGCCTTGCCGCCCGCGCGCTTGGCCACGCCGACGGTGTCAAATCGCTTGGTGAGATGTTCGAGTCGAATGGTGGTCGTCATGGGCAGGCACAAGATAGCACGCCGCCGCCAGTCTCCGCTTGCCCACCATCGGTTCAGACCATGCACCCGAGCATTTGTTCTTGGCCTACGCTGCCCATGATGGCCGACTCGTCATCCCTTCGCCCGCAACCACCGACATCTCCCCATCCACCCGCCGATCAGGCTCTTTGGGGCGAGTTGTCTTCAATCAGAAAGATGCGCGGCACGATCCGCCCGCCTGTCGATGTCTCACGCCTGATCCTCGGCCAACTTCCAGAAGTTCGCAAACTCCGCCGCCAGTTCGCGACAATTGCCGACGCCTGGATGACCATCGTTCCCGAAGCCCTTGCCGCCCAAACGCGGTTGGAGAGTGTCTCCCGCGGCATTCTCAACGTGAAGGTTCCCAACGCGGCCATTCGCTTCGAGCTCGATCGTTTCCTGCGATCAGGCGGAGAGGCCAAGCTCCTCGCCTCCTTTCCGCTGGCCATTCGCCGCATACGGATCGGCTTGGAAGTCGGGCCGGATGCCGGTTGATCGTTCGGTATGGACCTTCGGTAAGCCGCAGCGGTTCGCGAAACGATCCGCCAGAGCGCCAACAAAGCCCCCACTTTCACGCAATGGTCGTATGGTTTGCGGAATTGCTTGCAGAACCTCTTGAATTGCCATGAAAAAATGATACCTTTACGTGTCGAGTAGGTACACCCGAAGTAGGGTGTGCGTGGAGGATCTTGAGAGAGATGCTCGCACAAAATCCTGGTGTCTTTTCAAAGCATCTGCCCATTTCATGATTGGGCAGGGGCCGTGATAGGGCCGTGATAGGGCCGTGATGGGCCGTGATGGTTGTCTGAATGTCTGTTTCGTCGATTTTGGTTTGAACTGTCGGCTCGGTGTTGCAGAGGAGAGAACACCGAGCACGCAGAGTAAGCGTTCATGCTGGTGTGTGTGTGTTTCGTGCGATCGAAATCATGTGCAGCAGCACGCCCGCGCGTTTGTGAAACGCCGCGGGTGCAGTGAGATCGGTGAGCACCCTCGCGGGTGCTCGTGTATATGAAGATGTGTGTGAAGGAGAGAGAGATGAAGAGTGTCATGTTCAAGAGCGCCATCGCCATGGCGATCGTCGCTGGTTCGGCGATGAGTGCATCGGCTTCGCTCAAGGGCTTTGTCGCGGCCAATCCAGAGGCATACGGCTCGCGCTTTGCCGTCCGCGGCACAGACAATGGCATCGGCTTCGAGGCCGGTGAAGGATACGTTCAGGGTGACATCACCGGTCAGAACGGCTGGCTCACCAACAGTCCCCCCAACGGCGCGATGCAAGTTCGCAACGGCGTTGGCGCCGGCAACGGCAGCCCCAACGCGCTGCGCTTGAGCGTTGGTCCTCAGCCACAGGGCACGTTCGGCCTCGCCGAGGCTCCTGCGGCCTTGAGCTCCAACGGTTTGACGGTTGATACCCGTATCGATGACAACGGCGGCGGCAACTACTTCGTGCGCGGGCTTGGCATTCTTGGTGCCGGTGCCTTCCTTGCGTTCCGGGTTGAGTTCGACTATCGCGGCACGATCTTGCTTCAGAATCCCAACTCGGGCACCTTAATCGACACCCTCGTGCCCTGGTCGGCCAACGCCTACCAGACCCTCACCGTCAGCATCGGTGCGACCGCAATTTCATACCAGTACGGTGCGACTCCGCTCGGCACGACCCCGATCTCCACATTAGGTTCGATCTTCGACCTCGTGCAGTTCGGCCACGACAACTTCCAAGGCTTCGGCTCTGGTCCCTTCAGCACCGGTGGCGATCCCGCCGCAGGATACTTCGATAACCTCACGGCCATCCCCGCCCCCGGCGCGTTCGCGCTCCTGGGTCTCGGCGGTCTGGTTGCGGCTCGTCGTCGTCGGGCCTGAGTGATCAGGTCTGCAAAAACCCATAAGTACTTCCGCAGTCGGGGCCGAAAGGCCCCGGCTGTCTTTTTGTGACCGATCACTTTGCGGTCCCTCAACTTCCGAGCCGAGAGCCTCACGCCAGGTGTCGGAAAGCCCGCCCGTGGTCGCGGCTAGACTCTGGTCATGCAGAGCCCATCGTACGACAGAGCGGTTGAACATCATCGTGCCGGCGAGTTTGACAAGGCCATCGCGCTCTACAGGCATGTGCTGAAATCGGCGCGAGGTCAGGAGGCGGCGCGCGCGGGCCAGATGCTCGGGGCCGCGCTTCAACAATCTGGCGAGTTGGAGCAGGCCGAAGAGGCGGTGCGTGCCGCGGTCCGTGCCGAACCCGCGCCCGCGCTCGGCAGTCGCCGCGCCTTGGCGACAATGCTGAACTCGCGGGCACGCATGAGTGACGCGATCGCAAGTTGTCGAGAAGCGGTCGGCGCGGCCGGAAAGTTCGGCCAAATGGCCGCGGGCGAAGCGCGGCTGGGGTTGGCGATTCAACTGGCTGAATCGCGCCGAACCGACGAGGCTTTGCGCGAGATTCGTGCGCTGGCCACGGAGTTCGCCAACGTGGCGGGTGTGCGCTACGAACGCGGACGCCTGTGCGAGCGGCTGGGCCTGCTGAGCGAAGCGCGTGCGGAACTCACGCGCGTGCTCGAACTCGCGGCGGGCATGTCCGAGGCGAACATCCTGCTGGCACGGATCGATCTCGCCGAGGGAAAAGTCGTTGAAGCACAGGCAAGGCTGGAGAATCTTTTGTCGAGCGCTCCGCAGCAGCTTCGCGGCGTGATCCTGATCGAGCTTGCGCGGGTGCTGGATAAAGCGGGCGCGTACGCCAAGGCCTTTGAGGCCACCGAGAATGGTCAGGCGATCAACTTTGGCGGGCTGCCCCCGGGGGCGCGCGATGGGCGGATGCACGAGTTGGTGATGCGTTCGTGCATGAAGATCCGCAAAGAGGAGGTCGATCAATGGGCGAAGCCGACCGAGGGAGCGCTCAGCGGCGATGCACCGATCTTTGTCGTGGGCTTTCCGCGCTCGGGCACAACACTTGTTGAACAGATGCTCGGCTCGCACCCCGCGCTGGTGGTGAGCGATGAGGCTCCGCTGCTGCAGCGAGTTCGTGAGCGGTTGTACCTTCGGTTCCGCCCCAAGGGTGACTATCCCGGCGAACTGGCTACGTTCAGCACGCAGCAGATCGACCAGGCGCGGCGGTGGTACATGGAACTCGCACACAACGCGCTGGGAAGCGAGCGGCTGACGGGAAAGAGATTGGTTGACAAGCAACCCCTCAACACGATTGATCTCTGCTTTGTGCGGCTGCTGTTTCCGGAGAGCCCGGTGGTGGTGGTGCTGCGCGATCCGCGTGACACGGTGCTGAGCTGTTACATGCAGGGCTTCTCACGCGGCGTGCCGCACCTGTTCAGCCTTGAAGGGACGGCCCAGTTGTACGCACGCTTCATGGAAGTCTGGGAGAGTTACAAGGTCTCGCTCGGGTTGAAGTCCCTTGAGGTGAGATATGAAGACCTGGCCCGAGACCCACGGAAAGAGGCCGCGCGTCTGCTTGAGTCTGTGGGTGAGCCGTGGAACAGCGCGGTGCTCGACTTCCATAAGCCCGAGCACCGGCGCTATGTGGTGACACCGAGCTATGCGGATGTGGCGCAGCCGGTACACACGCGCGCCATCGGAAGATGGAAGAACTACGCCGCGCAGCTTGAACCGGTGATGCCGATCATCAAGCCGTGGGTGGAGCGGCTGGGGTACATCTGAGTATCGGGTGGGATGTCGAAGGCGCAACACGATCGGAGCGATATGGAGACGATCGAAGACCCGGCGTTCTTGCGGAGCGTGCTGGACACGACCGATGTCCCCTGCCCGGCGTGCGGGTACAACCTCCGAGGGTTGACCACACCGGTCTGCCCGGAGTGCAACCTTCGATTGGTGCTGCGCATCGGCCTTGCCGAGCCGCGGATCGGCGCGTTTGTGACAGGACTGGTGGGGATTTCGGCGGGGTTGGGCTTCTGCGGAATCATGCTGACCTACTTGGTCATTACAATCATCTTCTCATCTCAAGGTAATACAAGCAAACCAGGTCTTTTGGCGTATCTTATCATTGGGACTTGTGTCGGTGCAGCGATGCTCGTCGGGTGGATCGTGCGCCGTCGCCGCATGGTGCAAGCTCGCCGGTTGGGCCGGATCATTCGCGTAGTCGTTGCGTTGGTGCTCGGGCTGGCTCCTCCGGTCATTATCTTGTGCGTGATCAGGTAGCGGCTCGCACGAACAGCGCGCGATTGACAAGTCCCGACGAATCGATAGTGAACGGGCCACATGAGCGAGGGAACCATGAACGAACCCAACGATGAGGCCGTTCCCGAACTCAAGCGGCTGTTGGAGAAGTACGACACCACCTGCGCCCGGTGCGGGTACAACATGCGTGGGAGTGTGGGGACCGAGTGCCCGGAGTGCGGGTTGGCGGTGAACTTTCGGACGCTGCTCGGCGGAGTATCGCGCGAAGGTTCGATCAAAAAGCTGCGATGGGTGAAGCGCGGCGCGTGGTTTGTGACGCTGGCGGTCATCATGCCAGCGGTCCTCTGGATCGCATGGCGCATCTTGAAGTAGCAAGTGGCACGGGCCGCCAGCCCGTGGGTTAGTCGTGGCACGGGCTTCCAGCCCGTGGGTTTCTGCTCCGTTCGATCATCTCGAACACCCATCACACGCAAAGCCCCGATCCGCCGTGGGTCTTTGATCGTATAAACCCATGTCAGCAAACTGCCGATAACAAAGTGTCGTGTTCGGACATCGCACAACTGTGCATACTCACGCGTGCCCGGCTCGGAGAGCCAGGCCACCGAAAGGGAAGGCCTATGCCCTCGGCAACCAACACCGATCTCTCGCCCGAGCTGCTCGGGCACATGCAGGCCATCAAGGCCAAGGCGATGGAGTATGGGCTCACCTTCCCTGAGGTGATCTATGAAGTGCTGCCGTTTGATGTGATGAACCAGATCGCCTCGTACAGCGGCTTTCCGGTGCGCTACCCGCACTGGAAGTGGGGGATGGAGTACGAATCGCTGAGCAAGCGCGATGCGTACGGCATGGGTCGGATCTATGAAATGGTCATCAACACCGACCCCTGCTATGCGTACTTGCAAGAGAGCAACTCGGTCACCGACCAGAAGCTGGTGATGGCGCACGTATATGGACACGCCGATTTCTTCCGCAACAACTGCTGGTTCAGCAAGACCAACACCAAGATGATGGACGAGATGGCCAACCACTCGACCCGCGTGCGCCGGCACATCGAGCGCCAGGGTCAGGATGTGGTCGAGAGGTTCATCGATGCCTGCCTGAGTATCGAGCACCTGATCGACCCGCACTCGATGTTCATGCAGCGCTCGGATGGTGCGGCCAGTCGCCGCGCCGCGGCGGGCGGCGGGCCGGCGGGTGGGGGGGAGAGTCGGAAAGCCGACAGCCCGTTCATACCCGACAAGCTTCCCGCGAAAGAATACATGGACCCATTCATCAACCCGGCGAAGGAGATGAAGCGGCAGAAGGATGAGTTTGAGAAGAAGCGAGAGAGCGAGAAGGGGAAGATCCCCGCGCGCCCGACGAGGGATGTGCTGCTCTTCCTGCTCCGCTACGCACCGCTGGAAGACTGGCAGCAGGACATCCTGACGATCATTCGCGATGAGTCGTACTACTTCGCGCCGCAGGCGATGACGAAGGTGATGAACGAGGGATGGGCCGTCTATTGGCACAGCAAGCTGATGACGCAGCACTTTGTCGAGGGCAAGGAGATCATCCAATACGCCGATCAGCACTCGGGCGTGCTGGCGATGGCACCGGGCGGGTTCAACCCTTACAAGATCGGGTACGAACTCTTCCGCGATATCGAGCGACGGTGGGATACCGGCCAGCACGGCGCGGCGTGGGAGAGCCTTGAAGGGATCGGCGCGAAGGAGAACTACGACGACAAGAGCCGCAAGGGGCGGGAGAAAATCTTTGAGGTGCGACGCATCTACAACGATGTGCAGTTCATCGACGAGTTTCTGACACCCGAGTTTGTCGATCGGCTGGATATGTACCAGTATCGGCGCGACCCGAACACCGGAGAGATGAAGATCGTCTCGCGCGACTTTGACCGCATCAAGCAGACGCTGCTCTATCGCCTGACGAACATGGGCCAGCCGTTCATCTACGCGGTCGATGCCAACTACAGGAACCGTGGTGAGTTGTACCTTGCCCACCAGCACAACGGGCTTGAGATCGAGATCGCCAAGGCCCGCGAGGTGCTGCGCAACATACGAACCATCTGGGGACGACCGGTTCATCTGCAGATGCGGATCGAAGATGATCAGTACCTCTTCACCTGCGATGACCCCGGTAGGGAAGGTGAGGGCGAGACGATCAAGAAAGAAAAGATCGTGGCGAGCACGCCGATGCCGGCGCACGTGGTGGAGTGAGAATGCTTGATGTTGAGGCCGCGAGTGCGGCACAGGTGTGGCCGCCGAAGACCGATGACTCGATTCCAAGTGAGCAGCGCGGCCTTCACGGAAGCGTGCTCTGTCGCTCTTCGGTCTGACACGTGATCACCAGCCGCTCACCCTCGGCACGGATATCCAGCAAACGCACGCGCCGGCCATCACCCAGCCTGATGATCGGGCGTGAGAGGACCGGAACCTGGCCAGCCAGTGCGCTCAACAGTCGCGCCGATTGCGGCAGGCTTGCGAGCTGGGCCGAGACATCCTTGAGCTTGTCGGTCCTGAGTTTGTCCGTGCCCGATGCGCTCGTCGAAGGCAGCACCCACGAGGCGGGAAGACCGAGGCGGCCGATGGTGATGGTCTCGGCAATAAGCCAGAACGAACCGTCCTCACGAAACTCAGGATGCAGCGAGGCGGCAAGTGTCTGGAGCTTTGGTGGATCGCTCGGCGGCGGCCGTGTGACCACCGCGCCGATATCGATTCGTCCACCATCAAACCGAACCTGCATCTGCCCGACCTCGGGCGGCCACTTGAGCTCGGGTCGGCCCTGCTCGGCCTGATCCTGAAGCCAGCCGCGCAGACGAACATTGAGCCAGGCGTTGGCCTGGTCGGTGGTGATGAAGACCTTCCATGGCTTGTTGGCCGATGCGGCGGGCGATGTGGCACCCGACGGAAAAGTCGGTGATGGCCTCACCTGCGTGAGCGCGGTGGCGATGCCGTTCTCAACCGCTTGCGCAGTGGCGATGGTTTTGGGGTCGGAGATGTCAAGCGACTTCCACCAGCGCGGGCGATCCTGCGTGAGCGCGAGCACGATGAGCCCACCCGATGTGATCAGGGCGATGATGATGAAGCCTGATGCGATCAAGACGCGACGCGTCGTAACCCGACGCGGCTGCGCAGCCGGAGCGGGTTCATCTTTCGCGGTGATGTCAGAGGGCTCGGCGTTCATCCGCGGGCGGAGTGTACGCGAGAAGTGCCCCACGCCTTTCGGACTGAACATGGAGCGCGAAACCGGAGCGAGATTGGCGCGACGCGGAGGGTGTCTGGCAGGCTGATCAGCACGGCGCGAAGTACGCGGCGAGAAAGTCGAAGAGGTCTTGAACACTGAGCTGATCGGAGGTGTTGAAGTCGGCCTTCCAGCTCCCGGCAAAGTAGAGCGTCAGGAAGTCGAAGAGGTCTTGAACCGAAACTCCGCCGCAGCGGTTGATGTCGGCCGGGCAGGGCGCAACGTTTGCCGGAACATTGACTTTCCAACTGCGACTCGCGTTGTAGCGGCTCCACTCGGATGGTGGACCAAGCCCGGTGGCGGCCATGAGGTGCGGAACATAGCCAAGGTCGGCGTAGCGACGGAGGACGGTGCGGATTTCGTCTTCGGTCGGCGGGTGGCCCAGCTCGGCGGCGATATCCTGGATGTTGATCTGCGCCCAGATCTCGTGACCGGGATTGAGGAAGTCGGCCAGATGGTGTGGGTTGGTCACCTTGAGCCCCTGGTTGCCCGCGTTGAGTGTGCCGAGCATGTAGCTTGGCGCGAGGGTGTGCAGGAAGTCGCTGGCCATGGCCTCGGTGCAGAAGCGCGTGCCTGGGTGGCGTTGCTGCAAGCGTTTGAGCCAGTGGTAACCCTGCCACTGCGGGAGCACGATGAAGGCATCGAGCCCGACAACCTGCGCGCCGCTATTCGCGGCGAGATCGAGTTCGGCAAGGGCGAGGTTGTCATCGGCGGGGTCGGCATCATCGGGGATGATGGTGGTGAGGTCGTGGGCATCCCACGAGGTGGAGGCGTTGACGCAGTTGCCCCACCACAGTCCGACTTCATCGCCCTCACCACCGAGAGCATTCGTGTACTCGCGGAAGATGTCCATCGAGTCTCGGATCGCGGGCAGATCGGCCCAGTGAGACGTGAACTGGAAGGGGAAGTTGTCGCACGGATGCGTGCAATACATGCCCGAGGGTGCCCAGAGCATGATGCGCTGTGCGCCGATCTGGCGGAGCTGCCCGAGGTACTGAATCCAAGGTGCCCAGCCGTGGATATCCGGGCGCAGAGGACCGATGCCGGGGATGTTGAGTTCGTGCCAGGCGTGGGTGTTGGCGGGCGTGCAGTTGGCGGCGGAGTTGCGGATGGCGATGAACGCTCCGTACATGGGGCGCGGATCGCGCGCATACTCGGTGTAGCCATAGGTACAGTTGAAGAACTCGCGGTAGCTCTCGAAAAGTCGGAGCCAGTGGGTTGGACGCAAGGTGCCGATGGTCTGGGTGCGTGTGAGGCGAAGCGTGAGGCGGTACGTGCGGGTCTCGCCCGGTTGCAGGTCGCCCTCGTCGGTGTGGATCTTGTGCTGCGTTCCACCGCCGCACCAGGGGTTGAGCTGGATGCGGATGAACCAATCGAGCGCACCGCGGTAGCGGATGATGTTCATCCAGATCGGGTGCTTGTATTGAAGAATGGGATATTGCAATGAGACGCCGAGTTGATAGCCGCTGGGTGTGTCTTCATCCATGATGGCGACGGGCGCGTAGGTGCCGCCGGGGTAGACCCAGTTACCGGCGTGGACAAAGTCGGTGGCGTCGAGGGTGATGGGCTTGCCATCGACAAAGAAGTCGCGACTCCTGATGATGTTGCCGAAGCGGATGCCGGGCACATTGATGACCCCAAGGCTCGCGCGACGGGTGGGGGAAGTGTTGGTAAAGGTGAAGACGAGGTCGCAGCCATCTGTGCGCGGTTCGGCGGTGATGGTGGGCGCGATGGAGATTCGGTCGGGGTCGGGTGTTGGGCAACCGGAGGTGGGGTCGGCGCAGTTGTAGACCCAGTTGTCGGGTGGGCAGTCACCCAAAGGTGGAAGGTTGGGAACACAGACGAACCCGGGCGACTCAGGTTCCCAGACTGGGCCGCCGGGACTGAGTACGGCGAAGTTGTTGTTGTTCGCATCAACAACGGTGATGCGGCGGGTCGTCGGGTTAAAGGTGGTTTGAAAGTTGACGTTGGGGATTGGTGGCTCAGCACTTGCCCCTGTGGCGAAGGCGAGGAGGATGAGCAATGAACGGATGAGTTGCATGAGTACCTCTTTGAGCAGCACGAAAACCCTAACAGGAATCTATCGGATGATGACGGCTGTGCAACCACCTTGATTGGGGGATATCGACGCAACGTCTTGTTTAGCAATGTGTTGCGCAAATATTAATTCTGCAATGATGGGCGATTGTTGAGTGATTCAGCCCTTCCAGAGGGTCATGCTGGAAGTGGGGAGCCCGAAGTTGTCGGGGTTGAGCAGGAGGTAGGAAGGGAGGATGAAGATTCGTTGCGAGGAGATCGTCTTGATCTTCTCGACACCACCGATGTGCATGCCGATGAAGCGGTTGCCGAAGTCGTTGAGCACGGCGCACCCGCTGTCGCCGGGCTTGGTGGACTCGGTGTTTGGCGCGGTGATCTGGTATTCGTAGACGGTGGCCTGGGTCGGCTGCGGACCGGATGAAAAGTACCTGATGCGATCAAACCCTTTGTGCGCGGCCACAAACGCCGCGGGTAATGGCTGCCCGGAGATGGACTTGGGGGCGATGACCTGCACGGTGACGGGGGGGAGTTCGCCGAACTCGAGCGCGGAGGATGGGAGGTTTGATCCGAGGGCCAGGCGGAGCGCGGCCGCGTCGGTGACGGTCGCGAGCGCGGCATCGAGACTGCCCCCTTCTGATGGGCGGATGATCTTTCCCAGGTACTGCGAGAGCGCGCCGAGCGCATCGCCATTTTGAAGGGCGAGTGTGGCCGCGGCGACGGGCTGGCCGTTGAAGCCCTTGGACATGGCGAGGAAGTGGTGGCAACTGAGGGCGAAGAGGCCGGGAAGACCCTTGGCGCGAATGCCGACGGTGAGACTGCCGTTGGCGCTGGGTCGTGTGCCGGAGGTGTCGGAGGCGCGAACAAGCTCGCCGATGGATGTTGGGTCAGGCGCATCGCGCGGGCGGGCGCGATAGTCGGTGGCGGAGATGATGTCGGTGGGGACAGCGCAGAGTCGGCGTGTGGTGCGGGCCGACTTGCCTCGACCAGCGCGGACATCGCAGAAGGCCCAGAGGTGCTTGGGAAGGGCGCGCTTGAGCATGGCGGGGGTTTTGCGCGTGTTGGTCCACTTGCGCTTGACCATCAGGATGACGCAAGGCTCTTGTGTGACGGCCTGCTTGTGGATGTTGCCGGTGCGCGAGAGGGTGATCTGGCGAAAGCCGTGGCCGATGCTGAGAACCTCGGGGTAGGCCAGGCGCAGTTCGGTCTCGCGCGTGTTCACGAGTTCGAAGACGATCTGGCGTTGATGCTCGAGCGTGAGCGCGGCCCACGTATCGAGAGCGGCGGTGAGCTGTGGGTCAACGCTCTGCCTGGCGGCGCGGCGCAACTGATCCACCTTGGTGATGATGGGTTTGGCCATGCGCGATCTCCTGCGATGATCGGGATCGGAAATGTGTTCAGGGAATCAGCACGAACTGGACTTCCAGGTTGTCTTCAAAGCAGTTGGCGACCTTGGCATTCGACTTGATTTTTGCCGCGATCGCTGCGGCAATGAAGTCTTTCGTGACTTCCTGCTTGTCCTCGGGCACGGCGGGTGTCAGCTTGATGTTGGCGGTGACGTTCGAGAACTTCTTGCCTGCGGGCGCGGCCGTGAGTTCGAGCCCCAGGCGATCAACAGTGGTGGTGCTGAGCGCGAGGGCCGCATCAGCCTGAAGTCCTTCGGTCAGTGCGTTGCGGAAGTTCTCGTTGCCGAGGGCCTTCAACGCGGCCGAGACCGCGGCCTTGCCGCACGGATCGGTTGTTGTTGGCGCGGGCGGTGGGGGGTTGGCAGCATTGCCGATGAGTCGGTTGATGAGTTCAGCAAGGTCGGCGGCCTGACGATCGCCAGCATCGCCGGTGGTGCCGGTCTTGTCGTAGAGGTTGCCGAAGGGAAGGCCCGAAGGCGTGAGGACTTCGATGGCCATGAAGCGGAAGGTGTTGAAGCTGATGTACTGGTAGGGGTAGATGGGGACGGTGAAGCGTCGTTGCATGGTGTCGAAGTTGTCCATCGCGGCGTTGATGGTGGGCTCATCGAGGAATGAAGGGGTGGTGCCGCCCTTTGCGAAGAGATCGATCAAGAGCGACGAAGGCGCGAGGCTCTTGAGTTCGCGCGGCTTGATGACGGGGTAGAGACCCTTTGCCGCGTAGTGGACGACGACGATCTTGAGTGTGACGGGCGTGCCGGGCTGAACGATGGCCCGATTGATCTCATCGGGCGTAAGAAACGTGTCGGACCTGAGCGCGCCGAGCGCATCGGCAGCACCCGCGGGCGGGAAGACCATGGAGAGGCCGGTCTTGGCCGCGGTGATGGCGGTATCGATGACATCGAAGACGCGCTTGGTGAGTTCGCTGTTGTCGGTGAAGGAGTCGAAGCCCTGAAGACTCCACCCCTGGCCGAGGTTCATCTGAAACTCAGCGTTGCCGAGGTTGGATTTGCTGGTGACGACGTATTGCTCATCGAAATCGGGGAGGTAGACAAGATCCATATTGCCGCGCATGGGGAGGTAGGCGAATGCGCCGTTGTTGTTGGTCACCTTGCGGGTGCTCTGACCGGTTTTGGAAGCGGAGGCATCGTTGCTGCCGGTGCTGGCCATTCCGCTGGCTCTTTCAGCGCGGATGGCGGCGGCCTCAGCGCGCTTGGCGGCGACTTCAGCACGTTCGGCGGCTTTTTTGGCAGGGCTGCCAGCGCCTGTCGCGTCGGCGATGGGCTTCAATATGTCGGGGACGCCCGGGGTCTTGCCGTCGGGAGCATCTGAGCGCGTTTCGGCGAGCGGATCGTTGGTGTTGGGCGTCGGCCTGCCAGCACGGGCTGGGTCGCGGGGGTGCAGGAGGAAAGCCGTGGGGACGTTGGCCACAACCTTCGTCGATACCCCGCCATCAGCCAGGGTGATATCCGAACGTGTGCTCATCGGGGTAATGCTGCTGATGTACACATACTTGCCATCGGCCGAGGCCACGCCACTGGCGATATAGACATCGGTGGCGATCGGAAAGCTCTCGAAGACATTGACGAAGGGACGGGGCAAATAGAACCGCACACCCTCCATTTGGTCGGCCATGCGCTGATCGTCATCGGACCACGTTTCATATTGCGTGGGCGATGGAACCTTCTTGACCGTGACCGAAGCGCAGCCGGCCGCGAGCGTGCAGAGAATCGCGGCGATGGACGTGAGCGCGGCACCGTGATGACGGAAGGGGAGTGTGCAGAACATGGGTTCCTCAGAGGGCAGGTGATTGCGAAGTGCTTGCGTACATTAACCGGAGCGAAGATCGGGCTTCGATGCGACGGGTCGTTTGGTGCGGAATGGGTGACAGCTTGTGGATAACCACGGCGGTTGGTGAAGATTGTGTGGGGGCGGGATGCCTGTTCAGGCGGTTGGCGGGTGTTGAGGGTTGACAGCGGGTCGCTGGTCTGTCACCCTCGGGGCATGTCACTGACGATTATGGCTGTGTGTGTGCTGGCCGCGCTTGTTGCGGGGTACGTGGTGTACGGGTCATTTCTGGCGCGGCAATATCGCCTGGATGATGCGCGGGCGACACCGGCGGTTGAGAGCAATGACGGGGTGGACTTTGTTCCGACCAAGCCCTTTTACCTGCTGGGACAGCACTTCTCGGCCATCGCGGCGGCGGGACCGATCGTGGGGCCGGTGCTGGCGTGCATGAGCTTTGGGTGGGGACCGTGCCTCTTGTGGATCGTGTTTGGCGTGATCTTTATCGGTGCGGTACACGACTTTTCGGCGCTGGTGGCGAGCGTGCGGCACAAGGCGGGTTCGATCGCGGATATCGCGCGGGTAAACCTGAGTCGGCGGGCATATCTCGCGCTGGTTGCGTTCATCTGGCTCGCGCTCCTTTATGTGATCGTCGCGTTTACGGATGTAACAACAGCGACGTTTCTGGGAAAGAGCGAGGAAGTTGCCGGGCTGGGGGCGACGTTCAATGTCGGCGGTGCGGTGGCTGCGGCGAGTGTGATGTACCTGTGCATCGCGCTGGTGATGGGCATTGTGCAGCAGAGGCTGAAGCCGCCGATGTGGCTCACGACGGTGGTCTTCGTGCCGGCGACGCTGGGGGCAATCTGGCTTGGGACACGCGTCTCAACGGTGCTGGTCTTTGATGCCCCGACGTGGTACGCGGCGATTCTCGGGTATTGCTTTGTGGCGAGTTTGCTGCCGCTGTGGGTGCTGCAGCAGCCGCGCGGGTACCTCGGCGGGTTTGTGCTCTATCTGGCCATCGGTGTGGGTGTAGTGGGGATTGTGTTTGGTGGGTTTGAGATTCAGCAGGAGGCGTGGGCACCGGTGGCGGACTATGGGGCGTTCTTCGCTGGGGCCGGAAGCGCCACGGGTCAGGCGAGCCCGCGCATGACCGACCTTGTGTTTCCGTTTCTGTTTGTGACGATCGCTTGTGGCGCGTGCTCGGGGTTTCATGGGTTGGTTTGCGGCGGCACGACGTGCAGACAGATCGCCAAGGAGAGCCACTGCAAGCCGGTGGCCTTCGGCGCCATGCTGCTTGAGGGCTTTGTGGCGGTGATCGCGCTGGCGACGGTGATGATCCTGTCGAAGGATGATCTGAAGGCGTATGCGGGTCAACCGGGGCGCGTGTATGGGGATGGCCTGGCGAAGTTTATTGTGCGCGTGATCGGCACCGACTCGCCACAGGCAATAGCGACGGCACGCACGTTCGGGCAGATGGCGGTGGCAACGTTCGTGTTCGACACGCTCGACGTTTCAACACGGCTTGGGCGCTACCTGCTGACGGAACTGTTTGGCAAGCACGGGCGCGCGGCGGGCGTGATTGCCGCCGCGCTCACGGCGGGGATACCGCTGCTGATCCTGTATGGCACACCGAAGGGCTCGTACCTGCTCTTCTGGACGCTCTTCGGGACGAGCAACCAGTTGCTTGCGAGCCTGACGCTCCTGGGCGTGACGGTCTGGCTGTATCGAACAGGGCGTAAGTGCTGGTACGTCTTTGTGCCGATGCTCTTTGTGATGACGATCACGCTGACCGCGCTGGGGATTCAGATCTTTGATGGCGCGCGAGCGGTAGCCGCAGGTGCGTGGAGCGTGCAGGGGGCGATCAACCCGAAGGTGCTGAACGCGTGTGTGGGTGTGGTGCTGCTGGGGTTGGCCGGGGTGTTTGTGGTGGAGGGGATATTGGCGGCGGGGCGGGTGAAGAGGGGCGGGTTGCGGTACAGGCCTAATGTTGGGTGAAGGTGTATTCAAGCAATGTCTAGGCTAAGACCTCTCAGGGAAACGTATGAAGAGTTCGACGCGATCGTGGAACAAGGCTCGCCGTCGCGCATCTCTGCAATCAGCTCGTAGCTTTCGATATCCGCCCGTAGCCATACAAGCCGGGATCGTGGCGGCAGCGGAAAGGCTGGCGAAAGCGGTGTATGGCTCAGCAACCGAGGATGGTCTCGGTGCGGAAAACATTATCGGGATCGGAGTCGGTCGGAAGCGAATAGGGAAGCAGACACTTCCAACTCTTGCGATCAAAGTTTTGGTGGTGAAGAAGTCGGTTCCAAGCCGTATCGCGCCTTCGTGTCTGATTGCACCGGCGTTTGGCGGATATCTGACCGATGTTGTGGAGGTTGGTGAGGCAGTGATGACTGTGGGGCGTGGCAATCGGATGTACACGGAACCTGTACGTCCTGCGCCAGGCGGTGTTTGCATCGGACCGGAGAAGGAAGATCGTGCAGGAACATTGTCATGCATAGTGAGCCGTGGAGATCGTCCGCACCTACTGACCGTCGAACACATCCTCGCGCCACTGAATGAACATGTTGCTCAGAGTAAAAAAATCGTGCAACCAGGAGAGCAGCGTCGCATGGCGAATAGAGGTGGCGTGCTCGCCACACTTGCTGAGTCATCACGTGCAGAATATTACGGCACGAAAGAAAACGCCCTGAAGAACGCGCCGAGCAGCGATTGGGCCGTTGCAGAAGTACACATTGATGATGTTGATCCCAACATCATGGGTATTGGAAAGATCGGCGGGATGAAGCCAGTTACTCATCACACAAAAGGGCGACTCGTTCGAAAGTCAGGAAGAGGTAGCGGTACGACTCAGGGGACCTTCGGTGCTCACAGCATGGTCGGAGCGATCGGTTATCGCGATGGATACTGGATCCACTTGAATAACTTCGTCTTCATCGAGCGTCGGGGGTGGCATTCTCGATTTGTCACGGATGGCGACAGCGGGGCGCTGGTCGTAACTGCGGACACCAACGTTCCAATCGGAATTGTGGTCGCGCGGACACGTCGCGGCGATGCCTATGTCATACCTCTGGAGTCGATCCTTACAGATGCCAAGGCCAGTCTGGTCCGAGCACGATCCGACTGTCATCCCCCATATTTGGGTGGACAGTGACGATTAATGGGGTTATATTTGTTAAAGATTTGCCAAGTTTGCAAATCCAGTCAGCGTTGTTGCGGCGAACACATGTCTATGGACGATCCCTGACAGTGCCACTTCAGAGTCGCTGGGCCATTGAAATCTGGTTAGGCTCACCCCGATGAACCACACACACACAACACTCCAGACGATTACCGAAATCGTCGGGGATCGCGGTCTGGAGCTGTCGAACATGCGAGGTGTGCAGTCGGTGGGCGTGATGCCCGATGAGCACCGCCCATCGGTGTTGGTCTGTCTCTACAACTGGAACCCGCTGGTCATGCTTCGCGCACGCCGCGCCCTTCGCGGTGTTCCGGTGACGTATCGAGTGGTAGGTGCGGTGGTCACGGCGGACAAGAGACGGTAGAAGTCGCCCGAGTCTGTCTTACGGCGCGGGTTCGACAAGCTGCCGATACTTCTCCCGATACTTCTTCTCCAACTCCGTCTGCTTGTTGCTCAGGTCGATCTTCCGTCCGTCGATCCACGCATGGTCGATGTTCGTGGTGATCTCGAGGATGTCGCCATCGGCGATGATGAGCGTTGCGGATTTATCCAACTCGATCGACCCATATCGATCGGAAACGCCGAGGATGGTCGCCGCGCTCAGCGTGATGGCGCGGAGGGCTTCGTCGCGATCAAGCCCGTGCGCGACGGCGGTGGCCGCGGCGTAGGGCAGGTTGCGCTCGTTGGCGGCCTCTTCACCGCTGGCCAGACAGAAGCGCACGCCCGCGGCCTTGAGCTTGGCGGGCATGGCGAAGGGTTCGTCATGGTCACCATCAGCGCGCTTGGGGAAGCGGTACACGCCGGTGATAATGACAGGAATATCACGGGCCTTGAGCAGCGCGGCGGCTAGCGGTGCATCCATGCCGCCGACGATGATGATCTTGAGCTTGTGCTTGTCTCCAAAGGCGATCGCGGAAGTGATCTGGTCGTAGTCGTTGGCCAGAACGAAGACCGGTCGCTGCACGACCAGCGTGTTGGGGAAGACTGATCGCATGGCCTCAAGCCGCAGGTCGGTGGGGCCGCCGGGTGCGTGTGCTTTGGCGGCGCCGTAGGCCGCGGCGTCGGTGAAGAGTCTTTCGATGACCGCCAGGGCAGCGTTGCTCTCACCCTGTTGGTCTTCCTTGCTCTTGTCCATCCACCACGCGGTGATGGGGCGCATGTTGGGCCAGTTGATGACCAGCCCCGCATCCATCTGCGCGGCCATCTGCTCGGTGGTCCAGCCATCGAGCCGAACGATGCTTGCGCGTCCGGGAACAAGCCCGCCGGGGCCGCCGAAATAGGCGAGCTGGCCGGTCGCGCTGGTCAGCGGAAAGACTGCCGCGAGCATGATGCCGTTGGTTCGTGCGACGGGAATGAGCGTGGAGTCGGGGTTGATCGCCACAGCGGCGTGTACTTCGGGCGTGGCCTGACCGACTTCGCCCATATCGAGCGTCGCGCGAACGGCGGCGATCTCGGTCAGGCCGATCTGCGAGTAAGGCGCGATGAGCCCCGGATAGATGTGCTTGCCCTTGGCATCGATCATGAGCCATCCCGCGGCCTTGTTCTTCTCGATATCCATCTCGGCACCGATGGTGCCTAGGCCATTGATCTTGCCCTGGTCGAACGTAACAAAGCCATCGGCGATGGGCGGACCGCTGACAGGGTGGATCGTCGCGTTGTAGATCATGACCGGCCGGCTTTGCGGGGCGGCCTTGGGGATGAGGTCTTGGGCCGGGCAAAGGGAAGAGGCCATGAAGGCAGAGATCATTGCGCAGAGCCGCAAGGGCGCGGAGAGTTGCATGTGAAAGTCCTTGAGTGAAACGATTACTGAAGTGTGCGGATTGGCAGATCGGTTCACGTGAGGTGTGCACATTTCAGTTGCCCCCTCCATAAATCCCGCACCCACAATCGCCCGCTCGCGTCCACCGTGGATCGAGGCCGCGACGGAGCAGGTTGAGGTTATACTCGCGCTGATAGTCGGTGATGGCGTTGAGCGATTCGAGGAGAAGGAGTCGGCGGCCGGCCGCGCGGGCCTGGTCGAGCGAGATCTTGATGGTGAGGTCGTCTTCGGATGACGTGTCGGCGGAGTCGGACGTGTCTTTGTCACCAGCATCATCGCCCCCCCCTGCCCCCTTGTCAGGTTGAGCGAGGACTTTCTGGATGAGTCGAGCGCGCTCGGTGGCGATCTGCGTGCGGTGGGCCGCGTCTTGTTCGAGTGAAAACAGCATGCGTCCATCAACCAACGTCATCTCGCAGCGCGATGTCGGTGAGATCGGCAGGCCCGACCAGATGGCGATGTCGGCATCCTTCCCCGCTTCGAGCGTGCCGGTGAACTGATCCACGTGCAGTTGCCGGGCGGGGTTGAGTGTGACAAACTTGAACGCCTCGTGCGGCGGGATCGGCCCGCCCTTGTTGTTGTGAGAGTATTTGGTCGCCTTGCCCGCTTCGACGTTCAGGCGGCGGGCCAAGTCGTCCGAATCGGAGTTGTAGCTGACCGTGACACCCTGCTCGGCCATCAGCGGGCCCGCGGCGGGAATCGCGTCCTGCACTTCCATCTTGAACGCCCACCAATCGCTGAACGCGCTGCCGCCGCCCGAGTACTTTGCCATCTCGTCGGCGACTTTGTAACCTTCTAAAATATGTTGGAAGGTGCCGATCTTGAAGTTGAAGTCGCGAGCGATTCGGGTGAGCATGAGGATCTCATCCTGCCGGTAGCTGTGGCAGTGGATGAGGCGCGTGCCCGCCAGAACCTCGACGAGGGCTTCGAGCTCGAAATCGCGGCGGGGTGACTTTGACCCGCTGTACTCCTTCGCCGCCGCGAACCGATCGCGGATCAGTGTCTCCACGCCCATGCGCGTCTGTGGATAGCGTGTGGTGTTGCGATCTCCCCAGTTGGATTGTTTGGGGTTCTCACCGAGCGCGAACTTGATGCCGGGGAGCGCGCCGCGCGAGAGCTGGGCAGCACCGGCAGGAGCGCTGCCAGTTCTGCCCAAGCCCTCAAAGTGCATGTCGTCCGGATGTACGCACCCCCAGCGAATCTTGTTCACCATGCTCTGGCCGCCGATCGCGTTGGCCGAGCCGTGCAGGTTGTTCACGCACGTCACACCGCCCGCAAGCTGTCGATACCAACTCACATCGTCGGGGTCGGTCACATCGCCGATGCGCACCTCGGCGGTTACGGCCTGGCCTGCCTCATTCACACCCTTGCTGATGCCGGTGTGCGAGTGGCAGTCGATGATGCCGGGCGTGATGAACTTCCCCTTGGCGTCGATCGTCTTGAACTCGCCCGGCAGCCGCGGCATGCTGGCCGAGGGACCGACGTAACTGATGCGGCCTTCGCTGACCACCACCGCGCCATCTTCAACAACGGTCTCGGTCGTGCCATCCTTGCACGTCCACAGCGTCGCGCCCGTGATGATCAGGTTCTGTTGTGCGGGCAGAGCGTCAAGCCCATAGGGACCAAAGGGCAACGCGAGCTTCGCGGGAATGGCCGCGATGGCGGCGGTCTCCTTCTTCAGCGCATCGTCATCCTTCACGCGTGCGGCCTGATACGCATGGACCTCTTCGTTGGGAAGTCGTCCGAGTCCGACCAGCGCATCCTTCGCGGGGTCGTTGGCATCAAAGGCCATCGTCAGTTCATCGCGCGATTCGCCCTCCATCCCGAGTTTCGCCAGCGGATGCTTGAAGAAAATCTTGCCCGCGCGGCTCTCAACATTGGTCGCATCGATCTCGAGCGGTGGCTTGTCCTTGCGGGTGAAGGTCAGCTTGACTGTTGGCTTCGCGGGCTTGCCCTCGATGGTGATCGTCAGGCCATCCGGAGATGCTGCATCAAACGCCTGGCCATCGGCCTGGGTGATGCGCCATGAACCGGCAAAGACGCTGCGCCCTCCCTCGGCGCGCCGGATGCTCGTAAACGTGAATCGCTGCGGTCCCTCAACATCTTTGGCAGGAGCGACGACCGTTCCCTTCATTCGCGGCGGGTTCATCGACCAATCAATCGTCGCCTCGACCGTTACGATCCCGACCTCCGGCTTGCCATCCAGCCCCAGCACCTGAGACTGGTCGAAGTCGTAGCGGATCTTCGTGCCGTCGTAGGTAAAGTTGTCAACCGTGATCGGCTTGCCTTCGACCGCAGCCCGCACACCGGGTGGCAACTGCGGTGTGAGCACGTTGCCTTTATCAAAGACCAGCACCGGGTTTCCACTCGCGCCCGGCTGGTCAAACATGACCGGCCACGAACCCGCAAGGCTTCGCTTTCGCGGCGTGACCGGGCCTGTGCGCTTGGCAACCCATGTGAACATGCGGCCCGAGGCGCGCACACCCTCGGCCCGCAGCGTGATCGCGCCCGCGGCATCGTGCTCGATCACCCCTGAGCTCACGAAGACACCCTTCTCACCAAAGGGCGTATGCTCGAAGCTGAACCGGAAGGTTCCCTGCCCGACGGCGAAGTCGCTGATGGTGATCTCTTCGATGTTGGGTTGGCCATCAGCCTTCTTGTCCGCTTGTCCGTCACCACCAGATATGGTCTTGATGATCCGCACATCGGGCCTTTCAGGTCGGTCCGAATCATCGATCTCCATCGTCAAGCGCATCTCGCTGTTGGCGTTGGGCGCAGGTGGGGGTGGTGTGAGGGTGATGTCGTAGTGCCCGCCGATCAGGATGCTCGGACGCTCCTTGACCACGTGCTCGCGCCCATCGATCCAGAGACTCAGTACTCGCCCGTTGCGAACATAACCAGGCTCATCTTTCTTAGGAGCATCCGGTCGATTGTTGAACAGCGGACCATCGGCAAGAATCAGGTTGGCGATCTTGCCTTTCTCGATAGTTCCGAGATCGCGCTCCACCCCCAGCAGCTTCGCCGGGTTGGTGGTCAGCATCGCGAGGGCTCGATCCGGATGCAGCCCGTGCTTGATGGCCTTGCCCAGCCGATCATCGAATGAACCGCGACCCCCTTCCTTCTCCGGGATCTTGCTGGTGGTGAGGCTGACGCGGTCGTTGGTGGTTGCCGAAGCCAGGGCTTCATCAAGCCGCCGCGCATTTGTCGGGGCCTGTTCCCAGTGCATCAGGTCTTCAAGTTCGGTCGCATTCTGTTCGCCGATCGTGCCGACCTTCGGGGCGCGCGGAAAGTTCAGCGGAAGTATGACCGACGCGCCGAGTTCAGCAAGGCCAGCCAGTCGCCGGTACTCCTGCCCCGACCCAAGCAGCGCGAAGGGCCGTTGAAACTCCTCGGCAATCTTGGCCGCGCGAAAGGGTTCAAGCGAATCGGCGGTATCGAATACAAACAACCCATTCCACCCGTGCAGATTGGCGCGTGATGTTCCTGCGGGCTCACTCGCGGAAACCTGCGGCGCGGCCAGCGAGGTCAGCGCGTTGGGCGGTTCGGCCAAGCGCCCTTCCGCCCGCGCGGCCTGCTGCCACGCCGCGTCGCTCAGCGTCTGGCGCATCAGCGCGATGGCCCCCATCTGCGAGTCCGGATAGCTCGTCCAGCGTGAGGTGTCGGGCGCGGCCTCAGGCTCGCCGCGAACCCGACCGAGATCAAACCCCACCGACTGGTACGCATCGTCGCGATAGATCGGCGGGCGGGCGGCGGAAGGATCGCCCGGCTTGCCCAGCGAGACCACCGACGAGAAACCACGAAAGATGCCGCCCTTGGGCGTTATGGCCGCGGCACCAAACCCGAGACCGCGCAGCGTGGCGGCCGTCTTGTCCTCAATGCCCTTCGCTCCTTGATCGAGCGCGCGACGCTCGGGTGTCACACGCGCATTCCAGTGTGTGCCCGGGGCGTTGGCATCCGGACGCGGCACATCCACTTCGAGATAGGGCTCAATGAACCCCGCATACAGGTGCAGCCCGGTGCAATCCTGAGACTCACTGCCCCCCACGTGCGCCGCGTCCGCTGCAACGTCTTCGGTCACGCTTTCGATTCGTCCGTCCCGAATCACCACGGTCGCCCGTTCGAGCGTGCGCTCGGGCGACATGTGAACGGTGGCATTCTTAAAGACCTGTCGCCCTGCGTTCGGCTCAAGCCTTCGCACCCCGTTGGGCGGCGGTGCCAGCGGCGAGTTTGAAGTTGGCTGTGCCAACGCGGCCAATCCTGCAAACAGGACAACTCCGGCCAATGCACGCGCGAGGTGGGCTTTCATGGCCACAGGGTAACGGCTCGAAGGCCGGTGGTGGAGGCGATAGGGTGAGCAAACCCCGCAAACGTCGGATGGAGAACCAAGTCTTCCGCGCTACCATCGGCGCGACCGCATCAACTTCAACCGGAGCGCCATGGTTATGCCTGTTTCCAAGACCTCGAAATCGACTCGACCTCTCATCCTTGGCAACGCCGCCATCGGCCAATCCGGTGGGCCGACCGCCGTCATCAATCAATCGCTCGTCGGGGTGATCGAGGGATTGAAGTCGTTCAAGTCGATCAAGAAGGTGTACGGTCTTCGTCACGGTGTCAGCGGGTTGGTCAAGTCTCCCGCCGAGATGATCGATCTGGGCAAACTCTCAGCGGCAAGGCTGAACGCGATCGCCAAGTCCCCATCGGCCTCGCTCGGTTCGAGCCGCGACAAGCCCGATGCGCTGTACTGCGCCAAGATCCTTCAGGCCTGCAAGCACGCGAATATCCGCTACTTCTTCTACATCGGTGGCAACGATTCGAGCGACACCTGCCGCATCGTGAGCGAACTCGCCGAGGGCAACGGCTACGACATGCGGTGCTTCCACGTTCCCAAGACCGTTGACAATGACCTGATGATGAGCGATCACACGCCCGGCTTTCCGAGCGCGGCCCGTTTCGTGGCGACAGCCTTCATGGCCGACAATCTCGACAACGCCAGCCTCCCGGGTGTCAAGATCAACGTGGTGATGGGTCGTCACGCCGGGTTTCTCACCGCGGCCAGCGCGCTCGGGCGCAAGGGTGCGAGCGATGGCCCGCACCTGATCTATCTCCCCGAGGTGCCCTTCTCGGTTGATGCGTTTATCGCCGATGTTCAGGGTGTCTTTGACCGGCTCGGTCGCTGTCAGGTCGCGGTCAGCGAGGGAATCCAGACCGCCGATGGTCGCGCGGTCGCCGAGTCGCTCATCGAAGGGCTCGATCGCGATGCGCACGGAAACATTCAGCTTTCGGGCGTTGGCGGCCTGGGCGATGCCCTTGCTGGTCTGGTCAAGAAGCGAGTCAAGAAGAAGGATGGCAAGGCCCCGCGCGTGCGTGCCGATACGTTCGGCTACCTCCAGCGATGCTGGCCCGATCCTTCGCCCGTCGATTCGCGCGAGGCGCGTGGGGTCGGCAAGTTCGCCGCCAGACTCGCCGCGAAGGGGGCTTCATCGGGTTCGGTGGCGATCGTGCGTGCCTCGGGCAAGACCTACAAAAGCGTCTTCCAGCGCATCGAGCTGCGTGATGTCGCCGCCAAGACCCGTCACATGCCGGTCGAGTACATCAACGGTCGAAACGATGTCAGTCCCGCGTTCATCAAGTACGCAACGCCGCTGGTGGGCAAGCTGCCCGAACTCGCACATCTGTAGTTGCGATCGTGCCCTTTGAAGCATCGGCGTTCGGGTTCGCGCACGCGCCGATGTGTGCGCTCTCGAAGGGTGTTTGTTGCGCTTGCGGCGCACGCCCTGCGCGTTGTGAATGCCGCGCGTGGCCACGAAAACATCCGTATCAGGAATGTGGAGTGACGCGCTCGGGACACCCGAAATGACGCCTGCGTCGTGTCCTTCTTGTGAACATTCGTCGGAGCCGCTTATGCTCGTTCTTCGCTGCATTTTTCTTGTCGGTGCTTTTCTGTCCGTCGCTGCGTGCGAGGCTCAGCGCTCGTCGTACGAGGGCTTCAGCAGCGGCACACTCGCCCCGAAGTTTGTCACCGTCGAAAAGTTCAACGACGCGAACTTCATGCGCGAGGTTCAGTTCAGCGTTCGTCCGGTGGTGGTGGATTGTGGTGCCCCGTGGTGCGGCCCCTGCCGCAGCATGGCCCCGGTCGTCGAAGACCTGGCGGCCGACTACGGGGGAACAGTCCGGTTCGGCAAACTCGACATCACCACCAGCCCCAGGGTGGCCCGGCAATACGCCGTCTCGGCCCTTCCGGCATTCCTGATCTTTAAGAATGGCCGCGTCGTGCAGCGCGTGATCGGGGCTCAAAGCAAGCAGAACCTGAAGAACATGATCGACGCGGCCGTGCGTTGAGCGCGCCGGGTCGAGCGGTCCAATTCCACGATACTCGACAGGTTTGAAGCCCGAATCGACCCCCAACGCGCCCCCAACCCGATCCGAGTGTAAACTTCCGTCCCATCCGCCTTGGGCGATGCGTCGCAATTGTGTGCGCCGTGCCGCCGGGCCCGCCTCGGGAGTTCTCGCGACCAGTTCCCCTAAAATTGCCTTGGACCGACCGCGACGCACCTTCCACTGAAAAACCGCTGTTGTATGGACCCGAACACCAACCCCCTTTCGACCGAAACCGTGCCCTCCTCCGCTACGCCCCACGCAGACGGAGCGGGCGGACCAGCATCACCCGCTCCCGAGACGCCGGCGACACCCGCGCCCGCCATCGACTCCACGACGCAATCGGAGATTGATGATGCGATGGCCGCGCTCGGCTTTGGAGGGGCCGTGCCCCAACAAGGTGAGGGCGGTCAGCGCAAGAAGAAGGATGCCAAGCCCAGCGCCACGCGCATGCAGCACGCGCACGACATCGCGCCAATCGGCGGCGCGGCCAAGCCCGCGTTGCGCGGGCCGCGCGTCGTTCAGTCGGGTCGCGAGCACCGTGTGGGCAAGGTGATCTCGGTCGGTCCTTCCGACATCTTCCTCGAGTTCGGGCCGAAGGAACTGGGTGTTGCCCAGCGCATCAACTGGCCCGAAGATCAGCTCCCAACGGTCGGGGCTGAAGTTGAAGTCGCCATCGAGCGATTCGAGGCGGCCGAAAGCCTGTTCATCTGCTCCAAGCCCGGCACGGTCGTCAAGGCCGCGTGGGAGAGTCTGGAGATCGGCCAGACTGTTGAGGGCAAGGTTGTGGGTGTGAACAAGGGCGGGCTCGATATCGAGATCGTCGGTCACCGCGCATTCCTCCCGGCCTCGCAGGTTTCGCTGGATCGCATTCCTGATCTGTCGGTGCTGATCGGCGAGAAGCTTACCTGCCAGGTGGCGCAGCTCGACAAGCGCGGCAAGGGCAACATCGTGCTCGGTCGGCGCGACCTGCTCGGCCAGGAGCGCAAGGAAAAGGCCTCAAGGCTCAAAGAGACGCTGCACGAGGGCGATACGCTCGACGGCACCGTCCGCAAGCTGATGCCCTTCGGCGCGTTTGTTGATATCGGCGGCATCGATGGCCTGGTTCACATCAGCGACCTGACCTACGACCGGGTGGGCTTTGGCGAGCAGGCAATCGCCAAGCACCTGAAGGAAGGCCAGCAGGTCAAGGTCAAGGTGCTCAAGGTCGAGTGGAACGAAGAGGACATCAAGAAGAGCCGCATCAGCCTCGGCATGAAGCAGCTCGCCAGCGATCCCTTCCAGACCGCGGTCGCCGAGATTGTTGAAGGTGCCGAGCTGGGCGGACGCATCACCCGTCTGGCCGAGTTTGGTGCGTTTGTCGAGCTTGCCCCCGGTGTCGAGGGTCTGGTCCACGTCTCGGAGATCGCGCACCGCCGAATCGGCCACCCGGCGGATGTTCTGAAAGAGAACGAGGTCGTGCGCTGCAAGGTGCTCAAGCTCGATCCGACCAACCGCAAGATCAGCCTCAGCCTCAAGGCCCTGCTCGAAGCCCCGGCCGCGCCCGCGAGCAGCGGCGGCCCGGGTGGTGGTGGGGGTGGGGGCGGTGGTGGTCGCGGCGGCAAGGGCGGCAAGGACAAGATGCCCATGCGTTCGATCGAAGAGATCACCAAAGAGACCCCGGCCCTCCGCAGGTTGCGGGCCCAGGCCGCGCTCAAGGCCAAGAGTCAGCAGTTGAAGGGTGGGTATTAAGCCCTACGAGGTCGAAGAGCACTGAACCGAGAACCACTCAGCCGCCGGAGAACAACCCGTTCTCCGGCGGTTTGCCTTTCGGGATGGATGGCGAGTCTGCTCGCTTCAGCGTCGTGTGTCGGGCGCGCGGATGAGTGGGTGTCACTCGTCGAACAGTGTCCCGTACCGCCACCCGCCACTCAAAAATCCCGCCCAACCAAGCGGTCACCGTCACTCCATGACGGTGACCACCACAACCAGCACCAGCGTTATGACACAATCACGGGCACCCAGCGAAGTAGGCCGCGAGGTAGTCGAAGATGTCCTGAAGCTCGACCATGCTGTTACCGCTGGCATCGGCGGCGATGGCGTTGCCGAAGTAGGCGGTGAGGAAGTCGAAGAGGTCTTGAACGCTGATCATGCCATTGCGGTTGAAGTCGGCCTTGCAGCAGGGGGTTGTTGCATCGTCGGGTGCATTGCACGCTTGGCCCGGGCTGGTGAAGGCACGGTTGTCTCCGATGCACTCGGAACGCCGCAGTTGGAGGCAGGTTGCGCCGACGCAGCACGCGCCCTTGGCCTCGCACATCAGCGTGAGCCGACCAAGCCCGGTGGCCCCGTTGAAGCCTGAAACGCGGATGAGGTATCCACTTCCCGTCACGACCGGCGCGGCCAGCCGCGACTGACGGAGGCCGGTGCAGACCACGCCCAGATCGTCATCGCTGCACGCGCTCTCGACGGGCATGAGGCAGTTGTCGTTGTAGACGCTGAGCACCGTGTCGTAGGCTGAGCCGCACGTATCGGCGATCAGGTCGCCATCGCATGAAGCGGTGTAGAGGAACCAGACATCCGGTGTGGTGTTGGAGTTTCCGCACGTCGCGACTCCATCCTGCGAAGCCCCGCGTGTGTCGAACGAGTAGGTCCCATCAACCACATTGCGGGCACGATCGCACGAATCGTTGTCGGTGAAGCTGATGTTCACCTGTCCGGGCCCTTGCCCGGCGAGATATCCGCCGACACGGATCAGGATCTGATCGCCACCCATCACGTCGCGCGCCACACGCGATTGCAGAACGCCGCCGCCGATGTCATCGTTGCAAGCCAGCGGCGCAGGCGGCGGACACGCGGGCAACATACCCCCGCCGGCGGTGTAGATCGCAAGTTTGGTATCGAACGAACTGCCGATGGTGTCGATCGTGATCCGCCCCTTCTGCGGCGAGCTGAACCAGTACCAGAGGTCCTGGCCGATCTGGTTGTTGGCGAAGAAGTTGCAGGTGGCATCGGGCGCGCCATCGGTATTGGCACCGCTGCTGTTGAAGAAGGCCGTCGCGGCCAGATAGGGGAACGCGCCGCCGCCGGGCAGAATCTGCTTCGCGTTGACGCACACGTCGTTCATGATGAACCGAAGCGTGAGCGTGCCCGTGCCGGTCATGGTGTTGACACCGCCGACGCGAATGTAGTAGGCCCTGCCGATGGTGATGGGGATGTTGAGCTGCGAGCGCGGCGCGCACGCCGCGTCGGTGGAGTTGTCGTTGCAACCGCCAGCGACCAGTACCAGCGCGGTGCAGGTGAAGGGAAGCGGCGCGGGGGCTGGAGGTGGCGGGCAGGCGGGGAGTGCAGGGCCGTTGTAAACCGCAACGCGTGTGTCAAAGGCCGCGGGTCCGCCGCAGGTCTCGATCACCAGGTTGCCCGTCATGGATGCGAAGTAGACGAACCAGACATCCTGATGGATCTGATTGTCGGGTGTACACCCGGCGGCAAGGGCAGGCCCATCGGTCGTTGCGCCGACGGTTGTGAAGGGGTTGTCGCCAAGCTCGGCGGTCCGCGCGTTCGCGCAATCATTGTTTGGCGGACCAGCGGGCGAGGGTGTGACGGTGATGATGCCGGGACCAAACTCCCCATCACCAAATCCACCGACGCGAACCCAGTAGAGGTTTCCGGCGATGGTGGCCCGGACGAGCGAAGAACGCTTGTTCGCGCCCGCCGCGGCGTTGGCGTGGTTGCAATCGAGCGGTGCGCCGCCCGGGCAGTTGAGCAGGCGCGTGCCAGCGGGAACATCGCAGATGAAGGGCGCATCGTAGAGCGCGACGAAGTTGTTGTAGCTGGCCGTAACAGCGAAGGTCGTGTTGCCCGTATTGGTTGCGTGATAGACAAACCAGAGGTCGGCGCGCAGATCGTTCATGGCATCGCACGCGGCGCCGAGTGCCGGACCATCGGCGGGCCGACCGTTGAAGGGGAGCGCGCCCTTGTTGTCGAACATGTTGTCGCCATTGCCCAGGTCGCGCAGGCCGGAGTTGAAGCGAGCGGCCGTGCAGTTGTCGTTGGGCAGCACACGCACGCGGAGGTTGCCCGTGCCTTCTTCCACGCCACCACCAAGGCCATCGTCGAAGCCGCCCATGCGGATCCAGTAATCGCTCGTCGGCGTGCCCATGCCGTCGACCGCGATGGGGATGTTCATCAGAGGCCGGAAGGTGTCGGTGCCGCAGTCGTCATCGCCGCAAGCGGCGGCGGCGTTTGTGGGCGGGCAGACCACGGCGCCGGCCAGCGCCTCGATGGCATATGAGGCCAGTCGCGCATCAAACGTGGCATCGCAGGCATCGACCACGATGTTGCCAGCGCGTGTGGTGATGAACTGATACCAGATGTCGTGTTCAAGATCCTGATTGAAGGCCATCGGCAGGCAGGCGACCGGGTTTGGTCCATCGGTCGTCGCGTTGACGGTCGTATATGCCGTTGTGCCTTCGTAGATCGGAAGAGCGCTGCACGCCTCGTCGTTCGCGGGCAGGCCCGTGTCGTTGTATGAGATGTCCAGTACGCCGCACCCGGCCCGGTCGGTGTTGTACGAGCCGACGCGGATGTAGAACTCATCGCCCGCGTTGACGTTGATGAGCACGCGGCTCTGGGTGCCGCACGCATCGTCGTTGCACGCCACCTCGGCACCCATCGGCGGGCAGTTGGCGGCATAGACCACGATCACGGTATCAAAGCCTGTGAGCGGGCCGCAGGTCTGGATCGTGAGATCCGCGGCGGCCAATCCCGGATAGGTGTACTTGAACCACACATCATTTACGCAAGGAGGAGCAAAGCAACCCGTGATTGCCGGGCCATCGGTGGTTGCCCTGCGGTTGTCAAAGAGGAAGCGACCCTCGGCCACGACCTGAGCGTTTGCACAGGCGTTGTTGTTGGGCACAACTGGCGTGATCGCGAGCACACCCGTGCCGTGCGCCTGGTTCGGACCACCGACGCGGATCAGGTACGATGTGCCTCGCACAACAGGGATCGTGACGCGCGATTGCTGCCCGCACGCGTTGTCGCTCGCCAAAATCAATGCGCCGCGCGGGCATGGCGCGAGCGCGCCGTTAAAGGCGTAGACCGCCAGGCATGTGTCAAACGGTGTGACCTGACACGTCTCAATCACCACTTCGCCCGACTGGCAAGGGATGTATTTCCACCAGACATCCTGTGTGATCTGGCCGCCCGCGCACGCCGCCTCGGCGGGGCCGTCGGTCGTTGCGCCGTGCGTGGTGAAGAAGTTGAAACCCTCGCCCGCCGTGCGGAGCATCATGTTGCAGGTGTTGCCGGGCGGGGTGATGGCCGGCCCGATCTCAAGCGTGCCCGAGCCGGTGATGTCGCCATACGCGCCGACCCGGATCAGGTACGACGCGTTAGCCTGCGTGTTGTAGATCAGTTCCGAGCGCGATGAGCACCCTGTGCTGTCGTCGGCCACCGCGAGGGCGGTATCCGGCCCGGTCGGGCAGGCCAGGTCATAGATCAGCAGTCGTGTGTCGAAGTCTGAGTTGCAAACAGAGAACCGCACATTCTGCGGCCCTACATACGGCGAGTGGTAGAGGAACCAGATGTCGTTGCTTGCCTGAGTATCCGTCGGGTCAAACGTCAGGCGATAGTCGGTCGGACCATCGGTGGTTGCGCCTTTGGTGAGAAAGGCGATTGAACCGTCGCTCACCACGCGCGCGTTCATGCAGAGATCGTTGACCGGGGTAAACTGCGTCTTGACGAGGTTGATCGCGTTCTGCAGGTTGGGGTTGGTGATCACCGCGCCACAGTTGTTCGGCGGAGATGGGTTGGGCTGGCAGCCGCCAGCGGTGTGCAACCCGACCAGTTCGCCCAGGTTGTTCACCAGTGCGCACCCCGAATCGCCCCCGCAGGTATGGCAGTTGTGCCTGATGACCCAATCAGGCCCGACCGCCGCGGTCACGGTGCCCATCGAGCTCTGCTGTGTTCCAAACTTGGTTGATTCGGATTGCCCTTCCACGCATCCGCAGAAGCGCGTGATCGCCGGACCATCGGCCCCGCACCCAAACTTGGTCAGTGCCGCGCCATTGGCGGGTGCCGCCGCGGCCAGGGTGAATGAGGCTAGCTGCTCTTCGTAGACGGTCTTGGTGGTTGTGGAGTTGGGGCAGCAGAGGAAGACGCTCCAGTCGTTCCCGCACTCGCCCGGGTTGTTGTAGCGCAGCCGCCCGCTGTTGACGACAAACTGTTTGGCTACAGGCGGATGCTTGAGCCCGCAGATGGCCGCATCGGTATCGGGGATCGGGCCGAACTGCATCACCACCGATGGCTCGGATGCATCGGAGTTGTTGCTGCCCGAATCGAAACAGTGCCCCGCGCTGAGCAAGAGCCGATCGTCGCCATCATCATCGGGAATGACATCGATGATCTGTGCGGAACAAAGCCCGGCGGCGGTTGTGCCGCAGGGCAGGCCCGCCGGGCACGTGGGGAGCGGGAGGGCGAGTGCGAGCAGTCGTCCGACACGGTCATTGGCCGATGGAACTCGGTTGTCGGTGGTATCGCACACGCGACGATCGGAGAACCCGCCCTGCCCGGAGCCTGCAAGCGAACGCGTCAGGCGTACGCGGTTGTCGGTCGTGCGCGGGCCAGCCACCAGTTCAAGCAACACCGCCGAACCGTTGAAGTAGGCGGTGGTGTTCTTCCACTGGGCGAGCGCGGTTGCATCGAGCTTCTGCATCTCACCATCTGCGAATGAGGTGATGCGCAGATGGCTCTTGTCGCCGAGACGCACTTCGTCGAAGGAGAGCCGCAGCCATGGCGCGCCCGCCACCTGCACCACTTCGCTATAAACGACCTGCTCTCGCGCCTGGGCGTTTGCCAAGAGTCCGGAATCATGCTCGGTGCGCACAATGATGTGCCGAACAGATTCGGCTTGCCCGAAGGCCGATGTTCCGCTGGACAAGATTGCCGAGCAGACCATTGACGCGGCCACGAACGTGCGTAGTGCTCGCAACATCGATCGCTCCTCCATCAGCCCATGCGCGACCGTCACCCAATGCGTTCGACTGGGCTGAGTTCAGAGTTTCGCAGACTTTGGGATCTTGTCAATCCCCATATATGGGTGTTCTTGGAACAGTTCAGACCCCGCCCGTGCTTCCAAAGCCGCCCGCGCCCCGTCCGGTTTCATCGAGCGTGGTCACTTCGACCACCCGCACTCGCTCGACCCGGGCGATGACCATCTGGGCGATGCGAGTGCCGTGCTTCACGAGGTAGGGCTCGCGCCCGAAGTTGATGAGGGCGACCTTCACTTCGCCTCGGTAGTCGGCGTCGATCGTTCCGGGAGCGTTGGGGACGGTGATGCCGAGCTTGCTGGCAAGCCCGCTCCGCGGGCGCACCTGAGCCTCAAAGCCGGGGGGCAGGGCCATGGAGAATCCGCACGGAATGAGCACGGGCATGCCGCCGCGTGCGATCGGATCGAGGGTGATGCCGGCGTGCGCATCGCCACCTTCGAGACAGGCCGCCAGATCCATGCCGGAAGCGAGATCGCTGTGGTATTCGGGCAATGTGGCCAACGGTGTGAGTCGAAGAAACCGAAGGTCGATGGCTTGGGTGGTGGGCGGGGCGATGGAAAGTTCGGTGAGCATCGTCGAGGATAGCTCGGTGAACTCGGTAGACTCAGGCGGTGGCGACGATAGAAACGACAGATGCTTCTCTTCATGCACCGGTCACGCCGCGCCCCGGTGTTCTGCGTTACTTGTGGTCGGCGCGAGTGCCGGGCGATCGGCGCATGCATGAACTCGATGCCCTTCGCGGCGTGGCGAGCCTGGCAGTCGTCATCTACCACTACGTCTTCCGCTATGACCAGCTCTTTGAAGCATCCGACGATCAGGCTCCGCAGCAGTGGCTGCGAATACTGGGTGTTCCGCTCTTCTTCATCATCAGCGGCTTTGTGATTCCGCTGACCCTCGACCGTGGGCACAGGCCAGGGCAGTCGCGGTGGTTTCATCTCCGCAACTTTGCGGCGGCGAGGTTTGCCAGGCTCTATCCGGCGTTCTGGGTTGCGGCGGCCATCGTCTTTGCGGCGGTTTCGTATTTCGGTCTCCCCGGGCGCGAAGTGGGGTGGCGGGCCGCGCTCGCCAACATCACGATGCTGCCGCAGCGGCTCGGGTACAAGTACATCGATGGCGCGTATTGGAGCCTGGATATCGAGTGGATGTATTACGCGATGGTGGCGGTGGTGGTCGTCGTTGGCGCGCGGCGATGGCTCAACTGGGTGCTGGCGCTCATGGTCGTGCTCGACTTGTTGCGGGTGCCGGTGCCGCTGCTGCTGCGGAATGCGCAGACGTTTTTCCTGACGGGCCTGCTGATCTATGAACTGCGTCGGGGTGTCCGGTGGTGGATCATGCCGATGTTCCTGCTCTGCTTTCTGCGCGTCGCGCTCAGGCGCGATGACTCGTACACCGCGGGCTATGCCCTCAATGTCGCACTGGTCTACGCGGCGGTCAACTACCGCCTTCCGCTGCTGGCCAACCCGGTGCTGGTCTTTGCCGGAACGATCTCCTACTCCTTGTACCTGGTGCACCAGAACATCGGATACATCATCATGCGTCGCGCGGGTGAAGCAGGGTGGCCCGATCTGGCGGCGGGTCTGTTGGCGTTTGGCGTGGCGGTCGGTCTGGCAACACTGATTACGTATCTTGTGGAGCGGCCAGCAAACTCGTGGCTGCGGGGGCGATTGATGGTGCGCGGGGAGAGGGAGGTGGGTGCGGGTGCGGGAGTGGGGGGTGGGGGGTGGGGGTGAGGGGTGGGGGTGAGGGAATGCGAAAGGGGTTCGGAAGCGTTACCCTCACGCCCTGTGGCGAAGCGCGGAACGACGAAGAAGGTCACGGCATCGAAGACCAGCAAACGCGGATCGGCGGTGCCGCCCCCCCAGCGTGGCATCGCCCTTCCGGGCGATGTTCCTGAGAAGACACCGGGCGGAAGTGGCACCGCCCTTCCGGGCGATGTTCCAGAGAAGACACCGGGCGGAAGCGGCACCGCCCTTCCGGGCGATGTTCCAGAGAAGACACCGGGCGGAAGTGGCATCGCCCTTCCGGGCGATGTTCCAGAGAAGACACCGGGCGGAAGTGGCACCGCCCTTCCGGGCGATGTTCCTGAGAAGACACCGGGCGGAAGTGGCACCGCCCTTCCGGGCGATGTTCCAGAGAAGACACCGGGCGGAAGTGGCACCGCCCTTCCGGGCGATGTTCCAGAGAAGACACCGGGCGGAAGTGGCACCGCCCTTCCGGGCGATGTTCCAGAGAAGACACCGGGCGGAAGTGGCATCGCCCTTCCGGGCGATGTTCCAGAGAAGACACCGGGCGGAAGTGGCACCGCCCTTCCGGGCGATGTTCCTGAGAAGACACCGGGCGGAAGTGGCACCGCCCTTCCGGGCGATGTTCCAGAGAAGACACCGGGCGGAAGCCCGGTGCCACGGCTTGTCATCCGCCAAGGCGCGAACCTGCCGCACTGGCGCAAGGACG